>Ga0247836_1000015_pt1 | contig 259627 bp, 240 predicted proteins | sample LaCruzMarch2015__4_FD_187116 | JGI IMG/M metagenome (GOLD analysis project Ga0247836, IMG submission 187116) | Freshwater microbial communities from meromictic Lake La Cruz, Castile-La Mancha, Spain - LaCruzMarch2015_14m | ecosystem: Environmental > Aquatic > Freshwater > Lake | place: Spain...
CAAGCCGTTCAACGCCAAATGCCTCGCCCGGAAACCGAAAAATCAGAACAGCACCGGCAGATCGCGGTCCAAACCGACGCTGCTCAGAGGTTCCCTAGGTCGCGCACGCGTTATCAGCCTATGGTCTGGCGGCAACCACTGGCGATCCAGGGTTCGAAAGGCGTAAGCTACCGGCGCTGTCAAATCGTCGCTATCATCGGCGACGCTTATTTGTCTGGTCTCGCGAGGACCGAGTGGTACAGAGACAATCGTTTCTACTGTTCGAGAGGCGTCGTCGAGAAATGCGTCGCTTTTTTCACGAAGAGTGGCTCGACGTTTCAAATTCTGCCAACGAGTTTCCAGCGACCAAATATCTGGTGCGATGACCCACGTCCGATGGGTCTTCACACCTGGGCTTGACCACTCAAAAACTTCATCTAATTCCAGAAAACTGACCCATTGGCGATTTCGTTTAGGCAAAAACGGCTCGCGCCATTCATTTGGGCCGTCCACCCAATCTACTACCCTCAGAGACAAATTCTCCAGCGCCGCGAACTTAACGCGCTCGCGGTGTCCTTCCGGCAGCGCAATGTATTTCAACGTCGCTGGCGTGTTGCGATCCTTGCCCGCTGTCCGCGCGGCGAGCACGATGCAGACCGGTTGTTGAACGCCCTGGAAAATCCGCGTGTTGACCGTTGGTTGATGCCCCTCCGGTGAGCAGTCGATCACCCAGATCGCATCGCAATCACGGCGCAAATCCTCGCGCATCTTCTGGAAGCCAGGGCCGTTCAGGAAACCCGCCACCGTAATGAAGCAGATGATGCCAGCACCGTCCTTATTGCCGCCGACCGCCTCGCGATGCCCGGAGCCGAACACCTTCAGCGTCGCCCATCGCCAGAAGTAGACGTAGAGATTCTTCAAATGATGCGAGTGCGCACCGATGCCCCATTCGGGCGGCGGCGACCAGCGGTCCATTGGCGACTTACGGCCGGTGCTCCCGTCTTCAATCCAGCCGCCCATGTCGGCTGCTTTGTTTTTATACGGCGGGTTGCCAATCACGACCGTGATCGGTTGCTCGCGCTTGATTCGGTTGGCTTCCTTGCGCGAGGCGGCAATCGGCTCGACCGTGATCGAGAATTGCGTCTCGGCGGCATAGGGATCGCCAAGCGTATCGGTGATATAAAGGTTCGGAATGGGCGGAATGAGCCCGCCAACGAGCGCCTGCATTTCCGCAATAAGGCGCAATTGCGCAACCGCGAAGGGCCCAAACTGCATTTCGAAGGCGAACATGCGCGAGGCGGCCTTCGCAACCTCCTGTCCCACTGCGCCCGCGCCTTTGTCGGCCTCGACGCTCTTTGCAATTTGGCGCAATACGCCGAGCAGGTAGGTGCCGGTGCCGACGGCGGGATCGCAAATCGTGACCGACGTGTCGGCGAGCCCGTGTTTCTTTTTGAACAGCGCCTTGTCGCGTAGCGCCTCATCGACAAGCCGGACCATGGCATCCACCACTTGCGGTGGGGTATAATAGGAGCCGGTCTGTTTGCGCAGATCGTTGTCGTAAACCTCCAGAAAGTCCTCGTAGAAATAAAGCCAAGCGTCGGCGTCGCCCTTGGAGACGAGATCCCAATCAACGACGTTCAGCACCCGCCGCAGCGTGTCGAGTGCTGATTTCAGCGACGTTTTTACGTTTTCGTCGTCCACCAGCAACCGCAGGGCCGTACCGATCAGGCCGCTGACCTTGCGCAATTCCATCGCGGCATTGTCGAGCCCATCGGCTAGGTCGATTTTGCGCACGCGTGCGACGAGCAGACCGAACGTGACCGCCTGCGCGTAGCCGTCGGCGAACTGCTTGTTGGTCGCTTCCGGGAACAGCAGGTTGCGCCACTCACTCGACAGCGATGTGAGGCCGGGGTTGTTGCGGTCCAGTTCCTCAGCGACCTCTTCGCGCAGCAACCGGCACAGACGCGCAGCAATTCCCGCAAGTTGTTTGGCCGAACGTGGGGCAATCGGTGCCCATGCCAGGAAGTCCGAAAACAATCCGAGTAGGGCTGGGGGCGCTGCGAGCTTCGCGCCTGCTCTCTCGATATCGCCGTCGAGCGCAACGGATGCCTTAAGCTCGCCGTCCTGCCACAGCGTGAACCCGTTCCCGTCGGTGTAAATCAAGTTGGGCAGGGTCTTGAGCTTCTGCCATTGCCGCTTGTCGTGATCGTCCGTGAACCGGCGCGGATCGTAGCCCTTGCCGGAAGCCTTCACCTCGATGAACCCGCAAAGCGCGTTGCGGACGGAGACCGCGTAGTCGGGCCGCGAGGACAGATGCGCCAGTGTCGTCTCGCCGACGAGCTTGACGGCGTTCTTTTGGTACCCGGCCAGATCGGCTACGCGCAGCACGAGCGTTTCAAGCGGGGCGCGTAGCTGGTCCTCTGGCGCTCCCGTCACGGCCGCATTCGCGAGCTTGCCTTTGGCGGCCGCACCAAACTCCGACACGATCTCTGCAAGTTCGGCCATGCTCGCCCCCGCGACGGAAAGATGGGTAGCTATCGACGTGCAGATCGGCAGGTCAACCTGGTTCTCATGCGGCAAGGTTCAGGATCGTCCGGCCGAGGTCGTCCTGCACTAGCACCCCCACCTCCATCACACCGCAACCGGTGCCTTGATGTGCGGGTGCGGGTCGTAGCCTTCGATTGCGATGTGGTCGGCGCGCATCGCGAACAGGTCGCGGACGTTCGGGTCGAGCACGAGGCGCGGCAGCGGGCGCAGGTCGCGCGACAGTTGCAAACGCGCCTGCTCGACATGGTTCGAATAGAGGTGGGCATCGCCAAACGTGTGCACGAAATCGCCCGGCTCCAGCCCAGTGGCGTGGGCGACCATGTGGGTCAGCAGCGCGTAGCTCGCGATGTTGAACGGCACGCCGAGAAACACATCCGCCGAGCGCTGATAGAGCTGGCAGGATAGCCGCCCGTCGGCGACGTAGAACTGGAACAGGCAGTGGCACGGAGCCAGCGCCATGGCGGGAATATCGGCCGGGTTCCACGCCGACACGATGAGGCGGCGGCTGTCCGGGTTGCGGCGGATCTCGGCCAGAACGTCGGCGATCTGGTCGATCGTTCGGCCGTCAGGCGCCGCCCAGCTGCGCCACTGGCGGCCATAGACCGGCCCGAGATCGCCGTTGGCGTCGGCCCACTCATCCCAGATCGAAACGCCATTGGCCTTGAGGTAGGCGATGTTGGTGTCGCCAGCGAGGAACCAGATCAGCTCGTGGACGATCGACTTGAGATGCAGCTTCTTCGTCGTGACCAGCGGGAAGCCGTCGCGGAGGTCGAAGCGCATCTGGTGGCCGAACACGGAGAGCGTGCCCGTACCGGTGCGGTCGGTCTTGGCGGTGCCGCTGTCGAGGATGCGGCGAAGCAGGTCGTGATATTGGAGCATGGCGCGAGATTACACGAGTCTGCCGCTTTGCAACCGGGGTCTGTCGCTTTGCAAGATGGTCTGCGGAACTGAGGCAGTGCGCTAAGTCGCCTGGCACGGACCGATCGCGCGCGCCACCCGGAAGCCATACACCACGCTCCGGAAGCTGGGGTCGACCCCACCCCTGCGCGCCGAGCGCAGTTCGTCTGGATGGCAGTGCCACGAACCGCCGCGAAGCACGCGTTTCGTTTCATCACCGCCCTGCCAAACCGATCCGTCCGAGGGAGGATCGAACGTGTGCGGGTAGTATCGATGCCAGTTATCCGCGCACCATTCGTAGACGTTACCGTGCATGTCGAAGAAGCCCCAGGCATTAGGTGCGTACCGGCCGACGGGCGTCGTGCACGCGTTGGTAGTCGGTGGGCTATTGGCGTTGTAGCTAAACTGCAACCGACGGTATGCGGCCTGCTCGTCCGTGATCTGGTCGCCGGTGTTGTAAGCCGTCGTCGTCGTTGCCCGGCAACAGTATTCCCATTCCGCCTCTGACAGCAGCCGATAGGGCTTGCCGGATTGATGTTCGAGCCATGCGGCATAGGCGACTGCATCGTACCAACTTACGCACACCACGGGATGAATGTCGTTCTGCTCGAAACCGGGATTGAGCCACGAGGTCTCAGGGTTGACCGTCCAGCCGCCTGCACCGTGACCACCGCGCATATCCCGCTTGGTCGCGTCGACAAACGCGCGGAATTGGCCGCGTGTCACCGGCCCACGGCCAACGGCAAATGGCTCGGCGATCGTCAACAGACGGCGCGGAAAGTCTTCATCGTCTCTTTCACCCTCACCTGCTCCGATCATGAACGACCCGGCTGGCACGACGACCATCTGTGGGCCGACCCCGAGATCCCAGAACGACTCGGTTTTCCCGCAACCGGGCAGTAGCCAGCCGGTGTCCGCAGCAAAGGTGTCGCCGAAGGGGCCGAAAACATCCGTAGCGTCGACCCGAATCCGCCCGGCCGCCCGCCAAAGTGCCGTAAGCCGCGCCATCGCTTCGTCCGCATACCGCCCCAGCGGGTAACCGTGCACGAATATCTCGTAAGCCGCCTCGGTGTTTTCCTGCTCGGTCCACGCCCAGGCTGACGCCTCGTGAGGGCGCTCCTCTTCCACGCGATTTGGACGGGGCGCGTCGGTCATGGGTTGCCCTAACGCTTCGCCAATAGTTTCATAACGATACGCCGCCGCCTTGGAGCCGGCAACGCCGAGGTGGCTGCGGTGACCACGTCCGTCCACCGCCCCAGCATCGGCAACAACCGCGCGAGGTCGGCTTTTGCCAGCGCGAGGCAGCCCTCGGTCGGGCGGTAGTCAGCGCTGGCGCAGTGCATGAAGATCGCGCTGCCGTGACCTCGAACGCGCGGCCGGTCGTTATGGCCAAGCACCACGACGATGTCGTACAGCCCGTCGTCGCGCCACATCCGCTCGGCGCTGGCCGGATACGGGTGGCGGACATGACGGTTGTAGTTGCGATCTGCCGGCGCATCGCACCAGCCGTCGTCGGCGCGCAGCGGGCGAGCAGCAAGTTGACCGCGAATAGTGCGGGTTCCGGGCCGGTTGCGCTCCGCCCGGAGGTACACGGCCCGCAACGGCCACCGCCCAGCGGGCGTCGCGCCATCGCCTTCGCGCTTGCGGTAGGACACGCCTCCGCGCCCGATCGCACACGGCAATCTGAGCCAACCGCCTTCCAGCACGCCGCGCGATGCCCGCCCGTTCAACGTCCGCAACACGAGTTGGTGTACGCCGCCGCCGGTTCGCATATATCTGTGTCCTGAACTGAAGTTCGTGCACGCGTGCCGAGACGAGCCCGATGCGTTGACCCACTGCCGCCGCCCTGAGATCGACCGCCTGCCCAAGACCGCCGACCGGAGAGCAAACCATGACGACCGCCCGCCGTATCCTGCTTGTCGACGACGACAACGACCTGCGGGCCGCGCTGCACGACCAACTCTCGCTTCACGACGAGTTTGACGTCGCGCAGGTCGATACGGCGCGCAAGGGCCTCGAATTCGCCAAGGCCAATAATCCCGACCTCGTGCTGTTTGACGTGTCGCTGCCGGATATGGATGGCCGCGAGGCGGTCAAAGTGTTGCGTAAGTCGGGCTTCAAGAGCCCGATCATCATGTTGACCGGCAATACTTCTGACGCCGACCAGATCCTCGGGCTCGATGCGGGCGCCAACGACTACGTCCTCAAGCCGTTCAAGTTTGCCGTGCTGCTCGCCCGCATCCGCGCCCAGTTGCGCCAGCACGAGCAGAGCGAAGACGCCGTGTTCACCATCGGGCCGTTCACATTCAAGCCGGCCGCCAAAATGTTGCTCGACGAGAAAAACGCCAAGGTCCGGCTGACCGAAAAAGAGACCTCGATTTTGAAATACCTGTTCCGTTCCGGCGGTAAGGTCGTGTCCCGCGAAACCCTGTTGCACGAGGTGTGGGGCTACAATGCCGGCGTCACGACGCACACGCTGGAAACGCACATCTACCGCTTGCGCCAAAAAATCGAGACTGACCCGTCGAACGCCCAACTTCTGGTGACCGAAAGCGGCGGCTACAAGCTCATGCCGTGACCGCTGGCGCTTACTCCGCCGCCAGCCTTAGCCGTTATCCCCGCAATCCCCAGACTTAACAGCTCGCAACGCCGGGCCTTGGCCCACATGGCTGCAGCCTTTGACCCGGCACCGCGAATCGCCGCTCCTCCCTCCTGTGGTTACGGGAGATGAAGACGATGGCGCTCGATATCGTCGTGCAAAGGTTGCTCAAGGTGGAGCTGTTTGCCGGGCTGAAACCGCTGCAGGTCGCCGAAATCGCGCGGCAGGCTGACCGGATCGTCTACCGCCCCGGCCAATCGATCATCACCGAAGGCGAACCGGGCGACGCTGCGGTTCTGATCGTCAAAGGCGACGCCGTGCGTATAGCAGCCGGTTCGCCAGCAACGCCGGTTCAGGCGGTGCCGGATGGTTCGCTGGTTGGCGAGCTGGCAATGCTCATCGAGACGCTGCACGGGTCGACCGTCGTCGCGCGCGGGGTGACGCGGGCAATCCGGATTGGCCGAATGGCGCTGCACGAGCAAATGGCGCAAGACGCTGCCGTGGCGATCACACTCGCGAGCAATATGTCGAACCGGTTGACGGCGGTGGCCCAGGAGCTGTCGCGGATCGATCGCGTACTGGAGGCCGCCGGACGTGCGGCCCTGCCGGCGGATTTGAACGATCGCGGTTTAGAGAACGCGCCCGGCATGCCCGGCAACAATGTATCGGATTTGGCGCTCTAGGGATTAACCGCGCGCTCGCCATCCGACCTTATCGGCAATCTGGCCCAGTTAGGACCAATGACCGGCGCAGGATCGCGGCAGTTGTCGCCGCTCCACTGAAAACAGTGGCTATCCGGCGCTCTGTGGCGGCCTAACGCGCGGCGTAAGCCAATCGCAACCTGAGAGCGATCAAACTTCCGTCTTGATCTCGAGAACCTGCCGGCCGCGATACTTGCCCGTCTTGAGGTCGATGTGGTGCGGGCGGCGGCGCTCGCCGCTGTCCTTGTCCTCGACGTGAGCCGCCGGGATCAAGGCATGATTGGCGCGGCGCTGGCCCCGCTTCATTTTCGTCACGCGCTTCCTCGGAACAGCCACGGTCGTCTCCTTTGAAGTCTCAAGGCCGCATCCAAGTCGGCCGCGAAGATGGGGTTGACCAGCTCAAGCATGGCACCAGCCGGGCTGACAAAGCCCGAAGCGCACACGCGACCCGATCGGAAGCAGCCGCGTATAGCGCCTTCCCGCCGGTCTGGCCAGAAAAAATCTGACAGAAAAATCGCGAAAAAATCGCGAGCTAAACCATCCCAGCCAGCGCCGCCCGGTCTTGCGCCGTAAGCCCCGGCTGTGCAATTCCGGCCGCGACGCAAACACCGGCTGCCTTGGGCCCGCCAGCCAATGTCCGGCTTGCGACCGGCCAATCCTGGCACTGCCGGGAGACATTGGCCAGAATATCTGCCGCCGCCGTCAGCTTCGATCGCGACAGGTCGGCGGTCCACCGCTCCGGAATACCGAGCGCGCCCGCCTGCGACAGGCTGTCATGGTCAACGCCAAGATACAGCACGATCCAGCCGTGCTCGTTCTGGTTGCGTTCAAGCACGCGGCGCACGCGGTCGGCGGGGAACCCGCGCGAGCCGGTATCTAGCCCATCGGTGAGGATGGCGAGCACGCGCCGCTCCGACCGGTCGGATAGGCAGTCGAGCAGTCCGGCCGAATAGCCGACGGCGTCGAACAGCGGCGTCCGGCCACCGGGGCGGAATTCGGCCTCGCGCAGGAACGGGCACGCGTCGGCGCGCGTGCGGTCGCGCACCGTCTCGATGGCGTGGCTGTTGAAAACCGTCAGCGAAAGCCGCGTGCGCGCGGCGGCGGGGCCATCGTGCAATCGGGCGAGATAGCGGTTCACGGCCGCGACGGCCGGTTTGCGGCTGACTTCCATCGATCCCGACGCGTCGAGCAAAAGCGACACGTGCAATCGCGCCGGACCAGCATCGGTCCACTTGCGGCGGTCGGGATTACGGTCGGCATGTCGAGCGCCGTCGAGGTAAGACGCGGGGCTGATCGTCGGCCGCGTGGCGGTCCAGTGCGAGGTCAGCGATTTTGACGGGTCGTTGTACGGGTATGTTGGGGTGGACGGGTAAGTCGGGGTGGACATTGGGCTTCTCTCCCGGGTTGCCGGCACGGCGGGGGCGGACGCTAGCGGACCCCACCGTCAACGCGTTGGCTCCGCATTCGCCTCAACCCAGCCCTGCGACCAACGGCGTGCCCGCAACGAGCGGCCTCCGTGTGACCAGCGTGTGTCCATTTCTGGGGCCGGATACGCGACGGGGTGCGCAACATGCCGCGAACGCAGGTGTCGTCGCCCGTCGCACCTTTCGGCGCGCCGCCCGCTTGGCCACCCGGCGCGCCGCGCCGTTTGCCATCCGGGAAAGGCCGCGATCAACCGCCGAAGATGCGTTGCCACATGGTTTTTGCTGCCGGGGATGGCGAGGGCGGCGATGGGGCGTCGCCGGGTGATGGCAAACTGGCAGGTGGTGACAGCTGGGCTATCAACGCGTCGTATTCGGCGACATGACAGCCCCAGCCGTCGTCGATCCAGCGCTTGGCTTCGGCGAGGTGGGGCTGCGCCGCCGCCGCGTTACCGTGGGCGAGCGCGATGCCAGAGCGGACCAGCGCCAAGTCCGGCACGCGGCGGTGATAGCCCGTGTCGGCGATTATCGCAGCGGCTGTGTCGACGCAGCCAATGGCGGTGGCGATAGGGTCGTCGCTCTGTCCCCTCTCCCCGTTCTTCACGGGGAGAGGGCTAAGGTGAGGGGCGGAAACTGGGAGAGGGGCGGGAACTGGGTGAGGGGCGGGAACTGGGTGACGGGCGGGAACTGGGTGATGGGCTGACCCTGGTACGAGCCCAACCTGTGGCTGCCCCTCACCCTGACCCTCTCCCCGTAAGGACGGGGAGAGGGAGAGCGCGAGGCGGGCGCGTTCGAGGGCAATATCGCATTGGAACAGGCGCATGCCGGAGCGGTCGGCGATGTCGGCGGCGTCGTTGAGGTCCTGCTTGGCCAGCAGATGCGCGCCGGTGACCCGATGCAGCGCCGCCCGGGCGAGATAGCCACCCGGGGTCAGCCAGGATTGCCCAGCGCCATGCAGGCCGTCGACGGCGGCGTCGAGGTAGGCAGCGGCCTCGGCGAGGTGCCCCCTCTCCCCGAACTCAACCGGTCCCCGCGCCCCATTCTCAAACGATCCCCTCTCCCCGTTCTTCACGGGGAGAGGGCTAGGGAGAGGGGCTGAAACCGAGTGAGGGGCTGAGGCCGGGTGAGGGGCTGACCCTGGCACGGGCTTATCCTGTGTTTGCCCCTCACCCCGACCCTCTCCCCGCAGGCGGGGAGAGGGAGATAGCGCCAGCGCTGCGCGGCCGAGGGAGACGGTGTCGAGGGCGATGTCGAGGAGCAAGTTATTGTGTTGAGCGAGCTTCACGGCGCTCGCCGCTCGTCTTTTTACGTCGGCGGCGTCGCCGCGCGACAGCAGCAGGTCGCAATATTCGGCGCCTTGCGCTGATGGAAGCTCAGGCGGATATTTTGATCCTTGCGCTTTCTGCCGCCGCTCGGCATCGGCGAACAGGTCGGCCGCCTCGGCCAACCGACCGGCCGCGTGCACCGCGTTGGCGTGGACGGCGCGCGTCCTAAGGCACTGAAACGCGGCGTTCGGGTCGCTGTCAGGCATCGCATCGGCATGCGCCACCGCCTCACGCGCGGCATCGACCGCAGCTGACACCCGGCCGATCGCCAACCGCACCTCGGACAGGTTGCCGGCGTAGATAGCAGCGTTGTTCCAGTCCCGCGCCGATGTGCCACGCGTCAGTGCTTCGGCAAAATGGCACTTCGGCCTCGACAAAGCGGCCGAGCGCGCGGAGGCGAAACGCGGCCTCGCCCAGGATCAACGATTGGTCGGCCTCGCCGAGGTTCGGCGATGGCGTGGCGAACGGCACTTCAAAAAAGTGCGCCAGTGCCGACAGGTCAGCGCCAAATGCGCCGAGCTTTTTGGTCGCGTGCCATTCGTTCCCGCGGGTCACGCGGGCGAAATACACCTCATAAAACGCGGCATTGTGCGCGCCCGCAGCGCAGCCGTGGGCGATTGCCGAAAACAACGACTCCATGCCCTTGACGCTACCGGGCAACGCCTTGCCTAGCGCGCCGTTGAACGCCGCGTCGTCCAAATCGGCTAGTGCAGACTGCAACCGCGCCGGCGCGATTCCGCGCAGCGCAGGCGGCAACTTCGACTGCATTTCCGCCGGAATCTGCTCGGCCATCAGTGCGCGAAGCAGTCGCTGAAACGCCTCGGCACCCCGCGCGCCTGCCAGCGCCAGCAACCCGTATCGCACCGGATCGTGGAACGCCTCGGGGATGTCGCGGAGTTTGTAGTGCTCGTAGAGCCGCAGGTTGGCTGCCTTGAACGCGTCGGGCTTGGCCTTGCGCAACCGCTCACCGAAATACTCGCGCACTAGCGGATGCGCGTCGATCTCGCCCGGCACGGTTTCTGGCAGTAAAAGCTTGACCTCACGCAGGCCTTCCACTGCTAAAGGCCAGGATATACGGTCAAATTTAATCGAGGTCGAAGAAAGCCCGTCTATTGGTTTATTGAGGAGCACTGCAATTGCGGCAGCCTCAGCCGGACGGTCAAATAAGCCGATTAAATAGAGCAAAGCTAATTCACGGTCAGCTTTATCCCTTATATCGGGATCATCGTTTGCGACAGACTGTTCCTCCAATAAAATCTCATAGCGGCGCATCATAACAAACGCCGACTTTGACACCCGAGGATCTGTCAGAAGATCCTCGATCTCCTTGCGAACGGGCAGCAATCCCGCGAGCACCCGCTTGCTATACGTCGCCAGCAAGTTGAGGCTGAGCGCGTGTCCTGAGCAGGTCAACCGTCTCGGCGAGGTCCTTATCGCCCGCCTTGACGCCGAGCATTTTCAATAGCGTCACGCCGTGCTGGGTTTTGAGCTGGTTCAACTCGCGCTTTTCGACCGCTGGCGCGGTTGTGCCCTTAAGGTCGGGGATCGGAATACGCGTCGTGACGATCGCCATGCCGTTCATTTGCAGGGCCAAACGCTTGAACAGCGCGGCTAGCCCGTCGTCCTTGAGCTTGCCTTCGAGGCCGGGCGAATTGGCCGGGTATTGCAATGGCTCCAACCCGTCGAGCACCAGCAACGTCTTTTTCGCGTTGATCAATCCGGCCAGCGTTTCGCCGCGCCGCGTGGCGCTGGTGATCGGCTCACCCTTGTAGCCGAACTTGGCGAGCGCCTCGGTGAAGAAGCCGTCGGCGTCGCCCTGGCGCTTGTCGTCCGTGCCTTGGGAGTAAAAGCTCCACGCGAACACCCGCTCGGCCCCGCGCCAGTTCTGATCCGCCATGGCCTGCATGAACGCGTTGATCAGCGCGGTTTTGCCGGTGCCGCCCATGGCGTCGAACACGAACAGGCGCGTCTTGCCCCACGCCGCATCCAGCGCGGCCATCTCCGCCTCACGCCCGATCAGATACTCGCCACCCGAGGCCGGCATGTTGGTTTTCAGAGTGTCGCGCTCTGCCGACGGTAGATGAATGGCCGCTATGGCATTCGCGAGGGGCTGGATATCAACTATAACGTCAGCCAACTGTTTGGCGGTGTAGTCCCGAAATTTTGCCGGGATCGCGCCACCAGTCGATCCAGGCACTAGCAGCGGGATATACTTGCGCTCGACCCACGCGTAACTGGCTTCAGCCAACACCCACTCTGATTTGGCGGCCAGTTCCGACCACAGCACGACGACCGAGCGCGCCCGCTTAAGGTGTAGGGGCATTTCTTCGTTGACGTTTTTGGCTAGTGTCAATCCGTCAACATCGCGGAATACGCTGTAGCCAGACGCCTCTAACGCCGCATGAAGGGCGAGGGCATGAAGCTCGTCTTCGCGCTTATACGAAATAAAAACATCGTATGCAGTGGAGGTATCGTTTGCCATGGCCCAGCCCCGAAAAATCCTCCCAATCTACCCGTCGCCATATGTCAGCATTGCGACATGAAACACCGCGGCAGAGCAGGGATGAGCCAAGCCATGGGCAACTCCCTCACAAAATGAACTTCGACAAGTCGACGTTCTTGGTCAGGTCATCGAGGCGGGTTTTGACGTAGGCCGCGTCGATGGTCAGCGTCTGGCCGGCCTTGTCGGAGGCCTCGAAACTGATTTCGTCAAGCACCCGTTCGAGCACCGTCATCAGCCGCCGCGCGCCGATATTTTCGACCCGCGCATTGACCTCGACGGCGGCATCGGCCAGCGCGTCGACGGCATCGTCGGTGAACACTAAGTTGACTTTTTCCGTCGCCATCAGCGCGGTGTATTGCTTGAGTAGGCTCGCTTCCGGCTCGGTCAGAATGCGGCGCAGGTCATTGCGGTCGAGCGGCTTCAACTCGACTCTGATCGGCAACCGCCCCTGAAGTTCCGGCAGCAGATCGGACGGCTTCGACACGTGGAACGCGCCGGACGCGATGAACAAGATGTGGTCGGTCTTGACCGGCCCGTATTTGGTCGAAACCGTGGTGCCCTCGATCAGTGGCAGCAGATCGCGCTGGACACCCTCGCGGCTGACATCGGCGCCCGAGCGCGTGCCGTCCGAACTCGAACAGATCTTGTCGATCTCGTCGAGGAACACGATCCCGTTGTTCTCGGCGGCAAAGATCGCTTCGGTGGCGATCTGCTCGTTGTCGATGAGCTTGTCGCTCTCCTCGCCGATCAACAGTTCGTGGCTGTCACGGATCAGGATCTTGCGCGTCTTGGTGCGCCCGGCGAACGCCTTGCCGAGCATGTCGGAGAGGTTGATCGCGCCCATCGACGCGCCGGGCTGGCCGGGGATGTCGAACATCGGCATCCCACCGCCAGTGTCGGCGACCTGCAGTTCGATCTCCTTGTCGTCGAGTTCACCGGCCCGCAAACGCTTGCGGAAGCTGTCGCGGGTCGCTGGCGAAGCGGTCGAGCCGACCAGAATATCGAGCACGCGGTCCTCGGCGGCCTTTTCGGCGCGCGCTCGCACGTCCTTGCGGCGCGTCTGGCGGACGAGGCCGGTCGCCACCTCCATCAGATCGCGCACGATGCTGTCGACGTCGCGGCCGACATAGCCGACCTCGGTGAACTTGGTCGCCTCGACCTTGAGGAACGGCGCGTTGGCGAGCCGCGCGAGGCGCCGCGAGATCTCGGTCTTACCGACGCCGGTCGGCCCGATCATCAAGATGTTCTTCGGGTTGATCTCGTCCTTGAGGTCACCGACGACCTGCTGGCGCCGCCAGCGGTTGCGCAGCGCGATGGCGACGGCGCGCTTCGCGTCGAGCTGGCCGACGATATAGCGGTCGAGTTCGGAGACGATCTCGCGCGGAGAAAAGGTGGTCATCGGGACTTCCGTGTCTTTCGTGAACGTGGCGTGCCGCCATGGAACGATGGGAGCGGCACACTATCCTGCCGTCGCTGTTTTAGCCATTACAGCCAGGGTTCGCCCGTGGCCGGGTCGCGCCACGACGGGGTGGCGAGGGCCTCCGAAAGCGATTTGACGGCGACGATCTCTTCGCCAGCGAGCCGCTTCAGTTTCAAGTCGCCGGTATCCGAGATGGCGTACCGCCGGGTATTTTTTTTAGCCATTCGACCGAGATAAGCCTCACCGACGGGCCCGAATCCGAACTCCTGCCAGCGGTCGACATAAAACATGAGATGGCGGCAGAACCCCTCGATCAGTTGCTCGCCGTGGAGCAACTCCACGCCTTCGATCTCGAGGCTGGTGCCTTTGACAGCCGAGATGTCGTAGGGCGTGTCGCGCCCGCCTTTGAGCGGCACGATCGAGCGCAATGTGACCCCGGCGACGATCCAGTCCGGTACGGCATTTTCGAGCGCGCCTGGAGGAGCTGCAAACAAACCGCCGCCGACGATGCCACCATCGATGTGGATCGTGTCGGGCCAATTGAACATCACGGGCTTTTCGGGCGACACGTGCGCCGAGATGGCATCCGCTGCCGCGTTCATCACCGCGTAGAACGCCCGACGCGCCGTGGCGAGCGGCTCGTCCGGCTCGAGCACTACGGCAAACTCGACCATATCGAACCGCCGCACGTAGACCAGAGTTGCAGCTCCCTCTTGCGCTGCAACGGCAACCGCGTGGGCCATGGCATCCTCGCGCTCTCTGAGGCCGATGGCGCGCCAGCCCGGCGGAAGGTCGAGCGTGGGTCTGCCATCATTGCTGCCGGAAAAAGTCATGTCGAACGCTCGTTTCATATTGCTCGGGTTTCGCTACGGCATCGTATAGAGGTGCAGCTAAGCGATTGAAATATCGCTATTCCTGATTAAACATAGCGATCGATCACCATGGCGGAAACGCTTCAAAAAAATGCCGTTCGCAAAGTCATCCTGTGCTCGTGCGAGGGCACGATGTCGCTGGACGCGGCCACGGTGAAAGCCGGCCTCGGCGACGCGACCGAGCTGACAACCGCGACGCACCTGTGCGGGCCGGAGATGGCCAAGTTCACGACGCTTGTGTCTCAAAGCGGTGAAGCATCGGCAGGCAGCGGCAGCGGGATAATCGTCTGCTGCACGCAAGAGGCGCGGTTGTTTCGCGACATGGCCGAGGACGAGCAGCTCGCAGCCAAGCTATCGTTCGTGAACGTGCGCGAGACGGCGGGATGGTCAACGGACGGCAAATCCGCTGGCCCGAAGATGGCCGCTCTCATTGCCGCAGCCACAGTCGACACGCCGCCGCCGCCCGGCGTTGCGCTCGAAAGCAGCGGCATCACGCTGATCATCGGCCGTGGCCAAGCCGCGATCGATGCCGCCCATGCCCTCGAAGACAAACTCGACATCACGGTTCTCTTGCTAGCCGCCGACGGTGCCGTCCCGCCGTCAAAGACGACATTCCCGGTTCGCCTCGGCCGCGTTCGGTCGGCGAAGGGACATCTCGGCGCGTTCGAGTTGACGATCGACGGGCTTGCCGCCCCGGCTCCGTCTTCGCGTGCCGCATACACATTCGGGCCAGCCCGCGACGGCGCCGTGTCGAAAGCCGACCTCGTGATCGACCTGACCGGCGCCCCGCCGCTGTTCTCCGCCCACGACCTGCGCGATGGATACCTGCGCGCCGACCCGGCCGACCCGCTGGCGGTCGAAAGGGTGATCGCAAAGGCCGCCGACCTTGTCGGCACATTCGACAAACCGCGCTACATCGCATTCCGCGCCGACCTTTGCGCCCACTCACGCTCGCGCATTGTCGGCTGCCGACGCTGTCTCGACGTGTGCCCGGCTGGGGCAATTACGCCGAACGGCGATCACGTCGCCATCGACCCCAATATCTGCGGCGGATGCGGGCACTGCGCGGCGGTCTGCCCGACCGGAGCTGCCAGCTATACGTTGCCAGCCGCTGACGTACTTGTCCGGCGGTTGCGGGCAGCGCTGTTGGCCTATCGGGCGGCCGGCGGCGGCGCGAATGGCACCAACGCGGCGACGATCCTGCTCCACGATGGCGACCATGGCGCCGCCTTGATCGACGCCGCCGCCCGCTTCGGCGACGGCCTGCCCGCCGACGTGATCCCGCTCGAAATCAACGAGACCGGCCAGATCGGGCTCGAGACCATCGCGGCAGCCTTCGCCTATGGCGCCGCCGGCGTTCGCATCCTGACCCGCGCGCGGCCGCGCCACGACACAGCCGCCCTCGACCAGACGCTGGCAACCGCCACCGCGATCCTCGCAGCTCTCGGCTACGGCAGGGATATCGCGACCCGCATCGCCATCGACGACCCCGACGACCTCGCATCCCGACTGCGTGCGTCAACAAAAGGAACGCCGTCGACAACCCCCTCGTCGTTCGCCCCCCTCGGCGGAAAGCGCGACGTGCTCAAACTCGCGTTGCGCGAGCTTCACCGGGCAGCGCACGTCCCGACCGCGACGATTGCGCTGCCACCGGGCGCCGTGTTCGGCCGCATCAACGTCGACACGCCGGGCTGCACACTGTGCCTATCGTGCGTTGCCGCGTGCCCGACCGGCGCGCTGTCCGACGAGAAGGATCACCCCGCGCTGCGCTTTGACGAAAGCCTCTGCGTCCAGTGCGGCCTGTGCCAGGGCACGTGCCCCGAGAAAGTCATCACGCTGCAGCCGCGCCTCGACTTCGCCGCGTTCGAGGCCGGGCCGATCGTGCTGAAGGAGGAGGATCCGTTCTGCTGTATCGCGTGCAGCAAACCGTTCGGCGTCAAGAGCACGGTTGAAAAAGTGGTCGCCAAGCTTGGGTCGCACTGGATGTATCAGGGCGAGGGCGCCAGCCGCCTGGACCTGATCCGCATGTGCGAAGATTGCCGCATCTCGGTCTCGATGAACGAAAAGCTCGACCCCTACAATACGCCGCCGCGCCCGCTTCTGCGCACCACCGAAGACTATTTCCGCGAACGCGAGGAAGCCGCCGCCGAGGCCGCCGCGCGCGAAAAAACCATGCTGGAAAAAATCGACAAGGGCGAGGCTTGAGGCGCGGTCACCCCGCCCATCACTCCGTCTTCGCCGCCAACCAGTCGACGAGCGCCTTACGATCGTCCGCATTGGTGATGGTTTGCTCGGGCATCTTGGTGCCCGGCAAATACGCGTTCGGCCCGACCTCGAACAGGCGCGCGACCGTCTCCGGCGTCCACACCACGTCCATGCGCTTCAACGCGTCCGAGTAAACATAGCCCGGCGCGGTCCCAACCTTGCGGCCCATGATCCGGTGCAACGATGGACCGGCCAGCGTTGGCGCGCGCACATCGTCGGCCGACAATCCGTGGCACGCCTTGCATGCCCGAAACACTCGCGCGCCAGGATGGGGATCGTTGGCGAGCACATCCTCGACGGCGGACGCGACGTCGGTGCCAGCCGGTTGACCCGTGCGTGGGTTCCAGCGCCGCACCGCGCGATCGGCCCCGCCGGTGATCAGCGTTCGCCCATCGCTGGAAAACGCCACCGACCAGACCGGCAGTCCGGGGCCTAGTATTTCGGCGGTCGTTTTGCGGCTGATCACGTCGATCAGCGTGACGGGGGTGCGCATCCCGGCGGTCGCGATCATCGTGCCATCGGGCGTTGCCGCAACCGTGGTCAGCGGACCGTTGCCAAGGTCGATCGCGCCGGTCTCGGTGAGCGTGCCGTCGTGAAACCGCACCTTGCCGTCGGCCCCGGCCGAAACGATGCCGCCGTCGCGCAGGATCGCCACCGCGTTGACCGGTGCATCGGCTTGCACCGAAACGGCCGCGCCGGTAGCACGCGGCCGTCCGCCATCGAACGGCGTCAGACGCAATTGCCCGTCGTAACCGGCGCTGACCAGTGCCGACCCATCGGCCGCGAAAGCCAAGCCGTTGACCGGACCTTTGTGCCCGTCGATAACAATGTGCGACGCGACGGATGGCGCCGTTTCGCTAGCATCCAGTGGCCACAAGCGGATGGTGTGGTCCCACGACCCGCTGGCCAGCGTCCGGCCGTCGGGCGAAACAGCCAGCGCGGCCACCGGCGCGGAATGACCGGTGAGCACGCGAACCGGCTCGGATTGGCCGCCGCACCACAACGCGATCCGGCCGTCCTCGCCGCCCGACGCGAAGCACCCGCCCGGCAGCGTTGCGAGCGCGTTGACGGTGCTGTCGTGATGGCGCAGCACCGCGCGGGCAGACGGCACCGGCCCAAGGCTCCACACGATGATGGCGCTGTCAAAACCGCCAGTAATCAGCGCGCCACCCGGCTCGAGGGCCGCAACAGCCCGCACCGGCCCGCCGTGACCCGTCATCACGCTGTCATTCGGCACGTCGGGCTTCAGCCCCGGCGGAATATCGTCGGCCGCACGCACACCCGCCGGTCCAGCCGCCAAAATCGCGACGGCCAGGATTAATGGCGCGATACGAAAGCGTTGCGCGGATTTCAGAACCCGTATCATTGCCAGCGACGCTAACACAGTGCGTCTTCGCACGTCACCAACCCCGCTGCTCACAATTCGCAATTCGCCATTCGCAAATTGAGCCCGCCACCCACGAGACCCGCCATGACCGCGCTCGCCACATCCTCCGCCGTCTGGCACGGCACGACGATCCTCACCGTCCGCAAAGGCGGGCAGGTCGTCATCGCCGGCGACGGCCAAGTTAGCCTCGGCGCAACCGTCATCAAGGCCAATGCCCGCAAAGTCCGCAAGCTCGGCCGCGGCGATGTCATCGGCGGGTTCGCTGGCGCTACGGCCGACGCGTTCACGTTGTTCGAGCGGCTCGAAGCCAACCTCGAGCAGCATCCGGGGCAACTCACGCGCGCCGCCGTCGAACTGGCCAAGGACTGGCGCACCGACCGCTTTTTGCGCCGCCTCGAAGCGATGATGATCGTCGCCGACACCACGACGACGCTGGTGCTGACCGGCACGGGCGATGTGCTCGAGCCCGAACACCACGCCATGGGCATTGGCTCGGGCGGCATGTATGCCTTGGCGGCGGCCCGCGCGCTGCTCGATCAACCGTTGGCGGCAGAAGATATCGCACGCCGCGCCATGGCCGTCGCGGCCGATATCTGCGTCTACACCAACACCAACCTGATCGTCGAAACGCTGCCAGCACCGCCGACGTGATCATCGGGGAACGATCGGGAAGCGTACTGAATTGAAGAGAGACCCGCCGGAAGGTCGCCGCCCCTCACGCTCGACCGGTCTTTTGCGCCTCGCTGAAATCCCGGCCGCTCCCTCTTCCCTCTCCCTGCAGGCGGGGACGAAGGTGTCTCCCGCCTCTCCCCGTACTTACGGGGAGAGGGGAAAGGTCACGGACAATCGCGAAGTGATTGACCGAGACCGCGGCTGAGGGGCGGCCAACAACGCAAGTCTTTCATAGCTCTAGAAGTCAGTATGGCTTGAAACAGGATTGGACGATCGATGGCGTGGACGTATTTGTTTCTGGCTGGCGCATGCGAAATCGTGGCGACCACGCTGTTCCGCTATACGGATGGCTTCACCAAACTGGTCCCGACGGTCGCGTTCTTCGCGATCGGCATCTTCAGTTTCTACCTGCTCAACAAATCGCTGACCGGCATTCCGCTCGGCACCGCCTACGCCATATGGACCGGCATCGGCGCGGCCGGCACCGCCCTGATCGGCATCGCGTTCTATCAAGAGCCGACCAGCGCCATGCGGATCGTGTCCCTCGTCATGCTCATCGCCGGCATCGTCGGGCTGAAACTGTTTCATGCGTGAGGGGGGGGGCGTCGGGAGGCCGGAGCCAAAAGATAAAGTCACCGGCCACAACGGCAGCTTTAATCAAAAACCAGTCGTTCGATTGACGATGATTTCGACCGGGAGTGAAATCAGAGGGTCTGGTTGCAAAGCGACGGCGTAACGCTGGACATAATCGCGTTGGAAATTGGCACAGGGGCTGCGGGCCAAGAGCAGAGTTATGCGAAGGCATGGGGGCAAGGAGTGAGTCATTGGCCGATCACCCAGGGGTCAATAGACGATTGTAATTTTCCGCCGAACCAACAGATGACACGCAAGTACGCCGCGCGGCTTACGAGCCTTAAAGGGTGGCCGCAGCCTCGCCGACTGCTTTGGCCTGCGCATCCTCCTAATGATGGATGCAATGCCATCATCGCCGTGGACCGTCGCCCAGATCTTCGGAATAAGGTTCCACAGTAGTGGTTGGCTTGCCCGCACCACTGGCGATGGGTGAGGGGAGTGGATCACCCGAAATCCTTGTGGTCCAACCTTGTTCCAGGCGCGCTGCGCTCGGCGCCCAACCAGGACGACGGCCTCTAGCTTCGGAAGAAGCTTGATCAGCTCGGCTAGCAACTCGCCGCCAGTTCTAGCCTCGTCGGCGGTGATCTTGATGGTCCCGTTCCAGCCCGGGATCGAATTCCAGAGGACGGTGTCCTTCCGATCGATGCCTGCCTTGCCCATGAATGCGAATGTTGCCGCAGCCGATTCGTCATTGTTGTTGCGGCTGATGAAGCCAGAGCCACTGCCCTCCACGGACGTCTTCGGCCCCGGCTTCTCGAACAGGAACATGTACCTAGCGTCAACCCCGCCGTCGAGCGGGTCGAAGTACGGAACCTCGCACAGGCCACGCCTGCGCAGGTCATGAACGTAGTCGGTCAGCGGCCGAATGTGCGGCTGATGGATCATGCTGAGGCGGTCCTGCCGTGCGGCTTCGAGCCGAAGGGACTTGGCATAGTCGTAGTTCATCGGAGCCGCCTCAGAACTTCGCCTTGTCGACGACAACGCACTCATACTGTGTCCCTCCCGTCGTGGAACCTTTCACCCAGGCATACATGTTGCCCGTGACGCGCGAGATCGACGTGCCGAACTCTCCACTACTCTCGGTCCACGTAATCGCGTTGGGGGTGATTTTGACGGAGTCCTTGTCGAGATCGCCACCGTCAATAAACAGCTCCGTCTCAGTGAACGCATATGACGCAACATGCGGTAGCTTCGTTGCGGCTGCTGGCGCCTGATCCGCTGCGCTCTCCGAGGTCTCCTTTGGTGTCGGAGACACCTTCTCGGTGCAAACGAGGTACGTGATTTTTGGCGGGGCCTTTGCCTCCTCAGCGATTGCGGTTGGGGCAGTGAGCAGCAGTGCAGCAGTGACGGCGCGGATCATTATGGTCCCTCGGTGTGGGTAAACGAACATCGAATGCGTGAGTGCACGAACAAATCGGTCGGCGAGAATGATCGGTCGTTGGCTATGAATGTGCATGCGAGACGGCAAAGGCGAGTGGCTTTGCGACGGACAACGCTGCCACTCGATAGCGAAATAGCCGCAACGCGGAGCGGCAGGATAATGGCACGAAGAAGCACCCCCACACCCCACCACCACACGCCCCCTGTTCGCGCCCACCCGGCGTGATATGACCCGCGCATGAGACAGCTGCTACGCACCATCCGCCTTGATCCCTCCGACACGTTCGTGTTCCCCACTGCTGCCGAACCCGGCGAGTGGGCGATCCCTGGCACGTTCGAATTCTGGGATCGCGACCCGGCCACGCTCGCGGGACGTGACAAGCAGGCGTTCCGCAGCGGGTTCCTGGGGCTGACGACCTTCAGCTGGTCGACGCTCGCCGTCGTCGTGGAAGCGACCGAGGACGAACACGAGGCCGCCGCGCGAGCCCTCGCCGCCCACCTCGTCGCCAACCACGGCGCGCCAGACATCGAGACCGCACTCCAAGCCGCGCGTGACGAACTGACAGCCGCCGAAGACCTCGCCCGCCATCCGGTGCAAACCCTCGTCGCGCTCAGCCGCAGAACTGGCGACGACGGCGCGATCGTCGAGCAGTTCCGAACCTTCGCCATGGCCGACGCCAAACAGGCGACCTCGATGCCGTGCAGCGTGGGCGCGTTCGCCATCGTCGATGCCGACCCGGAGGATAACGCAACCTCAGTCGAAACCAGCCATGCGCCCGATATCGTCCGTCAGGCCCACGACACGGCAGCGGCGGACGCAACAATCGATCTCGCCGCGATGATCGCCGGTCGCGCGGCAACGGGCGGAGGTCGCGTATAATGGCTGAGTTCTGGGTTTCTAGCGGGCATCTGCTGCTCGACCACGGCGACGACGGATACCTGCGCCCGACGGCCGAGTTCTGGAAGGCCTACCTCGCCCGGCCAGAGATCGTGCCACCGCCGGAAGCCTGCCTCGTCGAGAAGGCGATCCACCAGCGCCTGTTCCGCGATCCCGCTGGCGCCGTGCCGCCTGACGAGATCAAGCTGATCGCCGACCGCGACGCACGCGAAAACTGGCGGCATTTCATCGGCTTTCGCGACCAACTGCTGGCAGCCGGCACGGTTGAGGGAGCGTATCTCGCCCTGTTTCGAGGGGCGGCGAAAGTTACGACACCGGCGCTGTTCCTGAACCAGCTCGTCCACTTGATTTTGCGCAACGCATTGGACGGCGAGACCGACGCGTTCAAACTGCGCGCAGCCGAGCTGATGTTTCGCCCGCAGCGGTTGTCGATCCGCGATGGCGTCCCCCTGCTCGCCGACGACGAAGTGATCGGCGACAGCACCACCGAGGCCCACACCTCGCCGCTCGTCGCGGTGTTTGCCGACGCGAGGTCGCGCGACCTCGACGTGCTGACGCTCGACAACGCCACCGGCTATCACGCCCGCAGCGACGCCTTCGACATGGTGCTCGACTTCCGCCTCGGTGGGCCGGGACGCACCGGGTTTGCCCGCGTCATCGAGCGCTTCGTGCGCCACATGACCGGCGCCGCCGTGACGGTCGAGCCGATCGAACGACTGGATGGGACCGACTGGCGCTGGTTCGTCGGGCTCGACCAGGAGGGCACGGCCATCGGCAATGCGCTGTGGCAGGGCGAGGAACCGCGCGACGACGGCCGCAACCGAATTGTCGCGCTGTTCCGCCTGACGTTTAACGACGCCGCCGATATGGAGGAGCGCGTGCGCGGCGCGCCGGTTTATCTGATCCTCGGCATGACGACGAACCGCGTGGTGCGGGTCAAGCCGCAGAACCTTTTGACCGGGCTGCCGCTGGCTGCGTACGCTGCAGCGACTCTCAGCTGAAAGAGGCGAAATGATCGAGGAAAAGCTGACCGTTGGCCTCGTTGTCGAGCGCCGGCGGTTGACCAGCGAATGGGCCGACGCCCAGGCCTCGCCGTTCGTATGGCGGCCGGTCTCCGTGTTCCCGGTTGCGCCCGACGTGGCCCCGTGGACGCCGCTTGGTATGTCGGGCGAGGCGACGCGATATTACGCCGGGGCGTTCGATATCGAGCTCTACTCGACCGAAACGACGAACTATCGCGACAATCTGCTGACGGACGCGCCACGATTGTGGGTCGTGTTCCGGTCGGATGGCGCCGAAGATCAGGTCACGATTGCCGCAGTCACCGCCGACCCGGCCGAGGGGGAGGCCCACACCGAGGCCGGCACCAACATCGTCGAGACGGTTACGATGCCCGCCGAAGTCGCTGGCGAGATCGCCCGCTTTATCGCCGACCACCACGTCGAGCGGCCGTTCCTCAAGCGCAAACGCGACCGCGCCGAACCCGACGTGCGATGGCGCCCGGGCGAAGGCCCGCAAGCAAAGTCGAGCGAAGGCCCGCAAGCAAAGTCGAGCGAAGGCCCGCAAGAAAATCCACGAGACGCTAGCCACACTGCCGATCCGCGCGGACCGCGTCGTCGCAATCCAGAGGGCCAATCATGACGCCGGTATCCGATGACGGCGATGGCAGCGACGCGGCCGGATCCGGTTCGACGTTCATCGAACGTTGGTCGCGCCGCAAACGCCAGCAGACGGGCGCGCCGGGCCTCGACCGCCCGACGACGCCAGAAATTGCAGACCAAGACGTCTCCGCCGGCTCCATCGGTCGAGGAGAAGCCGCAGACGGCAGCGCCGAGCCCGAACTTCCGCTACCGTCTCTCGACGATCTGACCGTCGACGGCGATGTGAAAGCGTTCCTCGAAAAGCGGGTACCGGAGGAGTTGCGCCGGCTCGCCATGCGCAAGATGTGGTCGCTCGACCCGCAGATCCGCGACTTCATCGAAATGGCCGAGAACCAATACGACTGGAACACGCCCGGCGGCGTTCCCGGATACGGCGACCTCAACCCCGGGACCGACCTCGAAGCGCTACTCGCCCAGGCGATTGGATCGGCCCCTAAAGCGCCCGCGGCAGTCGCCGACACCGAAGCTAGCGGGGACGATGCTGTGGCCGAGATCGCTGAAATCGCAGACGCGCCATCGGACCCTGTTCGCCTCAGCGAGGCACAGACCGAGCCTGCCGAAGCGCTATCAGCGTCATCACAAATTTGTGATGACGAAGCGGAAATCGGGAGCAGTGCAGCAATCGAAGCAGACCCTCAGCAAGCGTGGCAATCGGTGCGCCGACACGGCGGGGCGTTACCGGCATGACCGGCCGACGGTTTTTTCGCTATTCAAATCAAAGCATAACGCATTTTTTGCAATGCAAGAGACGCCATCGGACTATGCACCCTACGAAAGTATGAGGAGCGGGCATAGGACTGTCCTATGTGTCGGCAGGCTGTTAGCTTGTGCCCAAGAGTTACTCATCGGGCACTGCGACTTAGATGAACCTATCGACGACAAACGGACCACGAGATCGGGACGAAACGCGAGACCGGGGGGTTGCGCTGGCAATCGAGGCGGCAGGCGGCGTTGGTCCGCTCGCCCGAAAACTAGGCATTTCGCAACCATCGGTATCGGGCTGGTCTCGAATTCCCGTAGAGCGCGTTTCGGCCGTCGAAGCGGTGACGGGCGTTTCGCGTACGCGTTTGCGCCCGGACTTGTTCCCCGCCAACGACACGAGCAGCATAGCAACCGATGCCGCCGCGCGCGACCCCGTCGCCGAAGCGCGTGCTCGAGAATACCTTCTTTTGTCCGCACTGTTGGTTGCGCCACCCAAGCAAACGCTTTTGGATCAAGTTGCCACCATCAAGGGCGATGTGTCGACGTTGGGCATGGCGCATATCGCTTTGGCAGACGCCGCAGCCAAGACCAGCGAAGCCTCCGCAGGCGCTGAATACTTCCGGCTGTTCGTTGGCGTCGGACGGGGCGAGCTGCTTCCCTATGGATCGTACTATCTGTCGGGGTTCTTGAACGAACGTCCACTCGTTCGCCTGCGCCAGGATCTCGCTCGGCTCGGCGTCGAGCGCGCCGAAGGCGTGTTTGAACCCGAAGACCATATCGCAACCGAGTTCGAGGTGATGGCTGGCCTGGTCGCCGGCCGCATCCCAGGCGGCGATGCGGAAGCCGACGCCTTCTTCAGGCGGCATCTGGCGCCGTGGGCCCGGCGCTTTTTCACCGACCTCGGCGCCGCCGAAGGCTCGGACTTCTACCGGTCGGTCGCCGAACTCGGCCGGACGTGGATCGATATCGAAACGGCGGTTCTCGACTTGTCGCGGTAACGCGACCGGGGCTGCCCTGACATGACGTTTTTCTCAAGGAGACGACGATGAGCCAAAACGATGTGAACAAAGGCCAGGTCGACCGCCGCGGCTTCCTGAAAGCGCTCGGCGCGGGAACCGCCGGGTCGGCGGCTGCACTTGCCGTCACGGTTCCGACCGCAGCACTGGCCGGTGAGAGCGCCGAGGAGAAGAAGAAAAAGCGCTATCAGGTGTCCGACCACGTGAAGACCTTCTACCGCACCAACCGGTATTGATCCTTTCCTCGGAGATCCAAACGTGCTGATCAAACGCAAAGACGCGAAAGCGCACCACGCCTCGACCCCCGGTAGCGGTCGCTCCAGGCTGGCGGAACACACTTCGGCTCAATCTAACACCCACGGCGCAACGGCCCACGGCGCAACGCTCGACCGCCGGTCGTTCTTAGCCCGATCCGGATTGGCTGCCGGCGCGCTTGCCGGTGTTGCAGCCCTCGGTGCAACGACGATCCGCAAGGCGGAAGCGGCTCCAGCTGGTGCCGCCGCGACGGGCGCGGTGTCGATCAAAAAGAACATGTGCACGCACTGTTCGGTCGGCTGCACCATCTTGGCGGAAGTTCAAAACGGCGTGTGGGTCGGCCAGGAAGCCGCCTACGACAGCCCGATCAACCGTGGCACCCACTGCGCAAAGGGCGCAGCTAGCCGCGAGATCGTCCATGGCGACCGTCGCCTGAAGTACCCGATGAAGCTCGTCGACGGGCAGTGGCAGAAGCTCGACTGGAAGACCGCGCTCGACGAAGTCACCGCAAAGATGACGGCCATCCGCGAGAAATCGGGTCCTGAATCGGTCTGGTACCTCGGCTCGGCCAAGTTCACCAACGAGAGCGCTTACCTGTTCCGCAAGTTCGCGGCATTCTGGGGCACCAACTCGGTCGACCACCAAGCCCGTATTTGCCACTCGACGACGGTTGCTGGCGTCGCCAACACCTGGGGCTACGGCGCACAGACCAACTCTTACAACGACATCCGTAATTCCAAGACCGCCATCATCATGGGTGGCAACCCGGCCGAGGCGCACCCCGTCTCGCTCCAGCACGTGCTGATCGGCAAAGAAACGCAGCGTGCGAACCTGATCGTGATCGACCCACGCCTCACGCGCACCGCCGCCCATGCCAACGAATACGTCCGCATCCGCTCGGGCACGGACATCGCCGTGCTCTATGGCATGCTGTGGCACATCTTCGAGAATGGCTGGGAAGACAAGGACTTCATCAAGGCCCGCGTCAACGGCATGGATGAGATCCGCGCCGAAGTGAAGAAGTACGACCCCAAGACGGTCGAAGACATCTCGGGTGTTCCGGGCGAGCAATTGAAGCGCGTTGCGGAACTCTTCGCCAAGCAGAAGCCATCGACGCTGATCTGGTGCATGGGCCAGACCCAGCATACCGTCGGCACGGCAAACGTTCGCGCCTCGTGTATTCTCCTGCTGGCAACCGGTAACGTCGGCGCGCCAGGCACCGGTGCCAACATCTTCCGTGGCCACACCAACGTTCAGGGCGCGACCGACCTCGGCCTCGACGTCATCACGCTGCCGCTCTACTACGGCCTCGAAGATGGCGCTTGGCGGCATTGGTCGCGTGTCTGGGAAGTCGAATACGAATGGCTCGACAGTCGCTTCGACAAGAAGGACGCCGCGGACGGCAAGAAGATCAACTATCGCAACCAGCCGGGCATCCCGTCGACCCGCTGGTTCGACGCCGTCACACTACCGAAGAAACAGGTCGATCAACGCGACACCCTGAAGGCTGCAATCGTTTTCGGCCACGGCGGCAACACCGTTCCGCGCATGCCCGAAATGATGAAGGGCCTCGCCGCCCTCGACCTGCTGGTCATCGCCGACCCGCATCCAACGAACTTTGTGTCGCTCGCTGGACGCAAGAACGGTACGTACCTGCTGCCGATTGCAACCTCGCTCGAGCAGGCCGGATCGCGCACGGCGTCTAACCGCTCGATTCAGTGGGGCGAGAAAATTGTCGAGCCGCTCTTCGAATGCGCGACCGACAACTGGGTCATGCTCGAAATGGCCAAGCGCCTCGGCTTCGCCGACAAGATGTTTAAAAACATCAAGATGATGAAGAGCCGGTTCGGCGACGAGCCGGAGCCCGAGTCTGTGCTGCGCGAAATCAACCGCGGCGGTTTCTCGACCGGCTACTGCGGACAGTCGCCCGAGCGCCTCAAAGCGCACATGCAGCACCAGGACAAGTTCGACATCGTGACGCTGCGGGCACTGCCGAACGCACCGGCTGAAATCGCGGGCGATCACTACGGCCTGCCATGGCCGTGCTGGGGCACACCGGAGCAGAAACATCCGGGCACACCAATTCTTTACAACACCAATCAAGAAGTGAAGGACGGCGGCGGTACGTTCCGTGCCCGCTTTGGCGTCGAGCGCGTCATCAAGAAAAAGGAAAAGGACGCGGAGGGCAAAGAGGTCGAGACCGAGACAAAGCAGAACATGCTTGCCGAAGGCTCGTACTCGAAAAACTCCGAAATCAAGGACGGTTATCCAGAGTTCACGTATGCCGTGCTGCAAAAGCTCGGCTGGGATAAGGACCTGACCGAAGCCGAACTCGCCACCATCAACAAGATCGGCGGAGCCACGCCGGGAACGGTGTCGTGGGCGATCGACCTGTCGGGCGGTATCCAGCGCGTGGCTATTGCGCATGGTTGCGCACCATTCGGTAACTCGAAGGCTCGCGCTGTGGCCTGGAACCTTCCAGACCCCGTGCCGACCCATCGCGAGCCGCTCTACACGCCGCGCGTCGACCTCGTCGCAAAGTATCCGACGCGTCCGGACTTCAAGAGCTTCCGCGTGCCCAACATCGGCTTCACGGTTCAGCAGGCCGCGATCAAGAACGAAGTGGCCAAGAAGTTCCCGATAATCCTGACCTCGGGCCGTCTCGTCGAGTACGAAGGTGGTGGCGAAGAGACCCGCTCGAACAAGTGGCTTGCCGAATTGCAGCAAGACATGTTCGTCGAGATCAACCCGGCGGATGCTCAGGCGCGCGGCATTGCCGAAGGCCAGTTCGTCTGGGTCTCGGGTCCAGAGTCCAACTCGAAGGTCCGCGTCAAGGCGCTCATCACCGAGCGCGTCGGCAAGGGCGTCGCCTTCATGCCGTTCCACTTCGGCGGCTGGTACCAGGGCGAAGATCAACGCAAGAACTACCCGGCGGGCACCGACCCTGTCGTTCTTGGCGAATCTGTAAACATCATCACGACTTACGGGTTCGACCCCGTGACCGCGATGCACGAAGGCAAAGTCACCCTTTGCCAAATCGCTGCGGCGTAAGGAGACCAACATGGCACGCATGAAATTCCTGTGCGACGCAGATCGCTGCATCGAATGCAACGCTTGCGTCACGGCTTGTAAAAACGAGCACGACGTTCCGTGGGGTATCAACCGCCGCCGCGTCGTAACCATCAACGACGGCAAGCCGGGCGAACGCTCGGTGTCGATGGCCTGCATGCACTGCACGGACGCGCCGTGCGCTGCCGTGTGCCCGGTCGACTGCTTCTACACGACGGCTGACGCTGTGGTGTTGCACTCGAAAGAGCTGTGCATCGGCTGCGGCTATTGCTTCTACGCCTGCCCATTCGGCGCGCCGCAGTATCCCAAGACCGGGAACTTCGGCAGCCGTGGCAAAATGGATAAGTGCACCTACTGCGCCGGTGGCCCAGAGGCCGACGGCAGCCAAGCCGAACTCGTCGCTTATGGCACCAACCGTCTCGCCGAAGGCAAGCTGCCTCTGTGCGCCGAGATGTGCTCGACCAAATCCCTGCTGGCCGGTGATGGCGAAATCATCGCCCAGATCTACAAGGAGCGTGTGACCAAGCGTGGTTATGGCTCCGGTGCCTGGGGTTGGAAGACGGCTTACAAAGACGGCATCGCGATCTGAAGTAACAGCAGGACCTGGCTAGGCCGGGTCCTGCCTCTGTCGCATCGACACACCTGATTTCGATTTCTGTAACGAGGACGCCACCATGCGCAAAACGTTGGCTCTGATCGCGGCGTGCATCGCCTTAGCGATCGCCGGCCTCAATCCCGCCACCGCGCAACAGCCGACGTCGGTCAATCCGACCGCATCGTCAGTCCAAGAGGACAAGTTGTTGAATGCATTGAAGCCAAACGAGTCGGTCTCAGGCCGCGTGACGATCCCCGACAGCCAGTCGCGCCGTCTCATTCAACCCGAAGGCCGGGACTATCAGGCAGAGCGTGCGCAAAGCGCCCAGCTTGGCGGCTACATTATCGTCGGCGCGTTCGCCGTCCTTTCGCTGTTCTATCTTGTGCGCGGACGGATCAAGATCACCGGCGGGCCATCGGGCCGAACGATCACTCGGTTTGGATTCCTCGACCGCTTTGCACACTGGTTGACGTCGACGTCATTCCTGTTGCTGGCGTTGACCGGCCTCAACCTTTCATTCGGCCGCACGCTTGTGCTGCCGATCGTCGGGCCCGAAACGTTTACCGTGCTGACGCAGTATGGAAAATTCACGCACAACTACATCAGCTTCGCCTTTGCCGCCGGCATCATTTTGATGTTCCTGCTGTGGGTTAAGGATAACTTGCCAGCGTCTGGCGACATTCGTTGGTTCGCCCAAGGCGGCGGTCTCATTGGTCTCGGCCATCCGCCAGCCGACCGGTTCAACGGCGGTCAAAAGCTGATCTTCTGGTCAGTTGTCGGCATCGGTGGTGCGATCGCGGTGACGGGTTATATGATGATGTTCCCCTTCCAGGGAACGACGATGGCCGACATGCAGTGGGCCAACGTTTGGCACGGCCTGCTCGGGTTCATCCTGTTCGCCATCATGATTGCCCACATTTACATCGGCTCGCTCGGCATGGAAGGCGCGTTCGCCGCTATGGGGTCGGGACAGGTCGATGCCAATTGGGCGCGCGAACACCATTCGGAATGGGCCGCCAAGATGGGTACGGATGCCGATAGGGTTTCGAGCGGTGCCAAGCCAACACCCGCCGAATGACTTTGCACGACGGCCCGCTTAGCTGGCCGCACGACTGACTGGGAGAACCTCCGATGAATGCCTTTCTACTCGCCGTTCTGGTCCTCATTGGATCGAGTTATGGCGCCGCCCTGGTTTTGGAAAAATACCAGCGCAGCGTCGAAACCGCCTACGTTGGTTCGGGCGCCAAGCCCTGAGCCGTCGGTGCCGCTTCGGCGGCCGAGACCATCTGAAGCGGGTCGCCCAGGGGCGGCCCGTTTTCATTTGGGTCACCGTTGGACCGACCTTTTTCGACCCGCATTGAACCTTTCGAGGATGCCGCGATGCCGCCAGAGACCGCCACGCGGGGCGACGTTCTCGCCATACTCGCAGCGATTGCAGCCACTGACGAGGACGGCGGCGCACTTGCAGCCGGACCAGCGTCGCAATTGGCCAACTCACAAACTCTCGCTGACGTCGCCAGCGTCGTCATCAAAGACGGCCGCATCCTGGTCTCGCTCGACATCGGTAGCAGCAGCCCGCTGTCTTGGGAGCCCGCGCGGGCCGAAGCCCAGCGCCAATTGGCAGGCCTGCCCGGCGTCAACAGTGCGCTTGTTTCGCTGACAGCAGAACGTCTCGATCCGCCGGCATCCAAAGCCGTCGCTTCGCCCGTCGCGGGTGCCAAGCCGGCTGCTTCTGCGGCCGGTAGCCCCTCTCCGCGTGGGATCGCATCCTTGCGCGGGATCAAGCGGATCATCGCGGTGGCTTCCGGCAAGGGCGGTGTCGGTAAATCGACCACGGCGTGCAATCTTGCATTGGCGCTCGCCGCTCGCGGCCTCGCCGTCGGTGTGCTCGACGCCGATATCTACGGCCCGTCGATGCCCAAGTTGTTCGGCCTCAAGGGCCAGCCGCGTATTCTGTCCAACCGCACGCTGATCCCGCTGGAAGCCTACGGCGTCAAAGTCATGTCGATTGGCTTTGTGGTCGAGGCCGATAGCGCCATGGTGTGGCGCGGCCCAATGGTCGCGGCCGCCATCACGCAGATGCTGCGCGACGTCGCCTGGGGCGACCTCGACGTGCTCGTCGTCGACATGCCGCCAGGTACGGGCGATGCGCAGTTGACGCTCGCGCAAGCAACGCCACTGTCAGGCGCGGTCGTCGTATCGACGCCGCAAGACCTGTCGCTGATCGACGCCCGCCGCGGCATCGCAATGTTTCGCGACGTCGGCGTACCGGTGTTGGGCCTCGTCGAAAACATGAGCTATTTCGTCTGCGATGAATGCGGAAAGCACCATCACATCTTCGCCCACGGCGGCGCCCGGGCGGAGGCGCTCAAGCTTGGCGTGCCCTTCCTTGGCGAGGTGCCACTCGAAGCCGATATCCGAGAACGATCCGACGCCGGTTTGCCAGTCGTCGTGTCGTCGCCCGACTCAGCTGGTGCGAAGGCCTTTGCTGCCGTCGCAGCCAACGTGTGGACGTCCGTGAACACGCGATAGCGCGCGAAAGTACCGACCCGCCAGCTACCTTCGCGCCATCGGCGCGTCAGTTCTTTGCAGCCTCGATATCGTCAGCCATGGCCGGAGGCGCGTTTGCTGTAGCGCCCCGCAGCAGCAAATAGATGTTGCGGGCGTAAACCAGCACGCCGAACTGACCGAGAATGATGACGGGATCGAGCTTGTAGATCCCGTAAGACAAAACCATCAGCCCGCCGACGAGCGAGAGATACCAGAAGGTCGTCGGAACGACGGATTGGCGAACCTTTTCGCTCGCCAGCCATTGGATGATCCATCGCGCAGAGAACATCAACTGGCCGCTCAGGCCGACAGCCAGCCAAACCTTGTCGAGCGCCGGCGCCGTCTGCCACCATGTCACGAGCTTGGCGAAGAGTTCCATCAGCACTGTCTCCGGCGCCACCCACACAACGAGGGTGGCGCATCAGCCGCCGTTCTAGCAAGCACGCGCGCGCAACATTTGCGGCAAAATCGCAGGTGTGGATCGATGCGCGATCACGCAGCGACCCGTGGCAAAGTATGCGTCAGGCCGCCAGTGTCGGATAGTCGATGTATCCCTTTGGCCCCGGTGTATAAAACGTCGCTTGGTTTGGCTCGGTCAGTGCAGCTCCCGTGCGGATGCGCTCGACGAGGTCCGGGTTCGAGATGAACGCCCGCCCGAACGCAACGGCGTCAGCCCCACCGGCTGCCACGAGCGCCGCCCCGGTCGCTCCATCGTAACCGCCACAGGCGATCATCCGACCCGAGTAGAGGCCGCGCGCCAGCGAGGCTCCATCGTAAGGCAGCTCGTTTGAAAACGCCCGCATGACATGCAGATAGGCGAGCTTAAAGCCATCGAGTGCTGGAATATAGCGACGGTAGAGGTCGAACGTATCGGCCTCTTCGAGCTCATTGAACGTGTGGCCTGGGCTGATGCGGATGCCCGTCCGTTCCGCGCCGATGCGCGCCGTTACGGCCTCGACGATCTCCAACGGAAACCGCATCCGGTTGGTAATGGACCCGCCATACTGGTCGGTGCGCAGGTTGGCGTTCGTCGACAAGAACTGATGCAGCAAATAGCCGTTGGCCGAATGGATTTCTACGCCGTCAAAGCCAGCCTCGACTGCGCGGGCGGCCGTGTCGGCGAAGTCGGCTACGATCTGAGCGATCTCGGACGTCGTCAGGGCGCGTGGCATGTCGTGCGGCTGCATGCCCTGCTGGTCGGTATACATCTGACCGCCCTGGTGCACCGCGCTTGGACCCACGGCCTCGGTGCCGGGCTGCCGGTTGAGATGCGCAGTGGCCCGGCCGCAATGCCAAATCTGCAGGACGATTCTGCCGCCGCGCGCGTGCACCGCCTCGACGACCTTGCGCCATGCCGCCATCTGCTCCGGCGTGTGCGCTCCTGGCGTTCGGCAGTAGCCCTGCGCGCCGAACGACGTCTGCGTTGCCTCGGCGATCACGAGGCCCGCGCCAGCGGCACGGTCGGAGTAATATCGAGCCGCATGCTCGGAGGGCACGCCTGCCGTATCCGCGCGCGAGCGGGTCAACGGGGCCATGACGATCCGGTTACGGAGGTCGATCGCGCCGAGCAAAACGGGCGAAAAGAGAGCAGCGGTCGCTGGGTTTGGCATCGGAGTGTTCCGGTAAGTACAATGTTTCAGTACTACTGACTTAGGTAGCCGATCCGATTGGTCAAGCGCTGCGGTCTGACGATCGGCTTTCGGCGCGCGGCCATAGCAGGGCCGCACCCAGCAACGCCGAGATCGCCGACCCCGTCAGCACGCCAAGGCGCACCTGGTCCATCGCCGGGCCATCGCCAAATGCCAGATAGCCGACGAACAGGCTCATCGTGAAGCCGATGCCGGCCAACGCGCCAGCACCTGCCATCTGCCGCCAACTTGTGTCGCGCGGCATTGCGGCTAGACCCGTCCACGTTGCCAATGCGACCGCGAACAGAATGCCAACCGGTTTGCCGACGATCAGGGCGAGCGCGACAGAATAGGCAAGAACGCTCGTCACCGATGCGGTCCCCGAGAACGCAACGCCAGCGTTGGCCAGCGCGAAGATCGGCATGATGACAAACAGCACAGGACGTCTCAGGAGCCCCTCGAGGCGATGCAATGGGCTGCCACCCTGGCCGTCGCCCATGGGCACGAATGCCGCCGTAATCACGCCAGCGAGCGTCGGGCTGAGGCCACTGAAATAGAGCGCGATCCACAGCAGCAGTCCCACCGCCAGATAGGGCGCGATCGACGTCACGCGGACCGACGACAGGACCATCAGCCCGATCGTGGCGGCCACTGCAATCCCCAACGGCGCCAATTGGATAGCGCCCGAATAGAATACCGCGATGATCGTGATTGCAGCCAGATCATCGATCACCGCGACGGCCAGCAAAAACGCTTTCAACGCAGGCGGAACTCGCGATCCGAGCAGTCCAACGACACCAATCGCAAATGCGATGTCGGTTGCGGTCGGAATAGCCCAGCCACGCACGAGATCGCGATCCGCGCCGACCATGATGAGGTAAATCAGCGCCGGAACCGCGATGCCCCCGACAGCGGCGACCAGTGGCAGGATCGCCCGCTTGCGATCCGACAGCGCGCCTTCCATGAATTCGTTTTTGATTTCAAGGCCGACGTGCAGGAAGAAAATCGCCATCAGGCCATTCTTGATCCACAACTTCAGGCTGTCGGTGATCGCGAAGTCGCCAAGGCCGATAGTGAACGGGAGATCCCAAAAGCTTTTGAAGGAAGCAGCAATCGGCGAGTTGGCGGCAATGAGCGCGGCGATCGCAGCGCCGAACAGGATCAAGCTGGCGACAACCTCGAGGGGGATTGCCCCCTGCGTATCAGATCCAGCCGTCTTTGGCCCCGGTGATGCAGACTTCGACATGGAGTTGGGCCCTTCTGGCGTGGGTTTTGATTGATACGTACTTGCGTGTGGTGTTGCGAACCGCCCGGGTCAAACCGCCCGCGTCAATTCGTGCGCGACATCAAGCCGTCCCCGACCTATGCCAACCATCAGACGCGCGTGCTTTCCACCACAGGAGACGATCCATGAGCATTTTCGGAAGCATCGCTGCGGCGATTTTCGGCACGCCAGCCCACGCAGAGGGTGCCCCTCCAGCTCAAGCGGCATCGAGCGCAGTTCCAGGTTCCAATTCGGTCGTCACAGCCGCCAACGATGCGCAGCCCCCAGCCGCGTCAGCCAAGTCTCATGCCGATGTCATGGCGATCCTCGAAAAGATGCACGACGCGAGCGACGAAGATCTCGACTGGTCGACGTCGATCGTCGACTTGATGAAATTGCTGAAGCTCGATTCGGGACTTTCGGCGCGCAAGGAACTCGCCACGGAACTGGGCTACACCGGCGATATGAAGGATTCGGCGAAAATGAACATCTGGCTGCATAAGGCAGTGATGGCCAAGCTCGCCGAGAACGGCGGCATCGTGCCCAAGGAATTGATGGACTGAACGGGTTGACGCGACCGCCTGAGTTGGCGAATGGACCAAAGCTGCTTCGACGGTTTGCGCGCAAACCGTCGTTGTTTGGTCATATTGCAACGCAACAACAGTGATGCTCGGGTGCCACCTCATGCGTCGATGCTCACTGCAACCAGAACGCAGCATGCGAACGTACGTCGACATGCCAGCGTGTCGGGCCAGCATTTCGGGCCAGCGCGTCGGGCATGTCGGGATGTCGCGTTTCGTGTCGCGTTCCTGGCAAGTTTATCGGTTACCTCACGCTGACGATTTGAGACCAACGGATCAGGACTGATGGCAGCAACAGATATCGCCGCAGGCGCATTGGCGCCGGTTGCCGGGAGTTTTGGCCCGATCGAGATGTTTCTCGTCGCGCACCCGGTCGTAAAGGCCGTGATGATCGGGCTTGTCGTCGCCTCGATCTGGTCGTGGGCGATCATCATCGAGAAGCTGTTCGCCTTCCGCCGGGCTCGGATAGAATCCGACAAGTTCGAGCAGATGTTCTGGTCCGGTCAATCGCTTGATGAAATCTACAACGTTCTTCAGCGCGGAAAATCGATCACCAACGCGGCGTTGTTCGTCGCCGCGATGCGCGAATGGAAGCGCTCGGTCGAGGGCAACATTCGCGCACTCGGCGGCATCCAATTGCGCGTCGAGAAAGTCATGGACGTCACCATCAGCCGCGAGATGGAGCGCCTCGACAAGCGGCTGCTGTTCTTAGCGACCGTCGGTTCGACCGCGCCGTTCGTCGGCCTGTTCGGCACGGTATGGGGCATCATGACCAGCTTCCAGGCCATCGCCGTCAGCAAGAACACCAGCCTCGCGACGGTGGCCCCGGGTATCGCAGAGGCCTTGTTTGCGACCGCTCTCGGCCTCATCGCCGCCATTCCGGCGGTGATATTCTACAACAAATTCCAGGCCGACTCCGGCGCGATCGGCCAACGTCTCGAAACCTTCGCCGATGAATTTTCCGCAATCGTCTCCCGCCAGATCGACACCCGTGTCTGAGAGCCTGTCCGGTCGGATGCAACTGGAGGCGCCTTGAGCGATGGGTGCAAGTCTCAACAACGGCGGGGGCGGCGGACGCAGGCGCGGTGGCCGTCGTGCGCGCAAAGCCCCGATGAGCGAGATCAACGTGACGCCGTTCGTCGACGTGATCCTCGTGCTGCTGATCATCTTCATGGTCTCGGCACCCTTGATGACGGTTGGCGTTCCACTCGATTTGCCGCAGTCGAAAGGCCAGCAGCTCGAACAGCCCAAGACGGAGCCGCTGACGCTGTCGATCAAGGCCAACGGTGACGTGTTTATCGCCGACCAGCCGATCCCGCTCGACGGTCTCGTCGAAAAGCTCAAGAGCATCGCCCAGGCCCGCAAGGGCACCGACGAACCGGTGTTCGTGCGCGGCGACAAAGGCACGCCTTATGGCGCGGTCATGAAGGTGATGGGCCGCATCTCCGCTGGCGGCTTCCGCAAGGTGTCGCTGATCTCGGAACAAGAATAGCCCTGACCCGGCTGACCACTACGGAGGCAAAGTCGCAGATCGATGCGCCTTGGGTTCACCCTGTCGCTCTTGATGCACCTGTCCGCGCTTGGTTGGGCGATTTTCTCCATCCAGCAGACAGCGCAACTCCCCGTGCCTGAAACGGTGACGATTTCGGTCGCCGTTCTGACGCCGTCCGAGTTCACGCGCATGAAGCAGGGCGACGAAAACACCAAGAACCTCGAAAGCAAGGCGGCCGACAAACCGTCCGAGGAGCAATCGCAAAAGGAGGCGCCCAAGCCGGTTCCACCCCCGCCCAAACCGCAGGCAGCCCTTCCGCCCCCGCCCGAGCCGGACCCTGCAAAGCCTGAACCGGCGAAGCCCGAGCCTGACCCGCCGAAGGCTGAGCCACCCAAACCCGATCCGCCAAAGCCCGACCCGATCGCAGAAAAACTCGCCGAGCCGCCACCGCCCGAACCGGCTCCTCCCGAACCCGCTCCCGGCCCGACGCCGGAGGAAATCGCCGCGCAAAAGGCCAAGGAGGAAGCCGAGCGAAAAGCTGCCGAAGCCCGCGCCAAAGCCGAAGCCGAACGCAAGCGCAAAGAGGCCGAGGCCAAGCGGAAGGCCGAGGAACTTAAAAAGAAAAAGCTCGCCGAGGCCAAAGCCAAAGAAGCCGAAAAGCGCAAGTTCGACCTCGACAAGCTGGCCAAAGCGATCGATGCGTCGCCCGACGACCCGCGCGCGTTACTCGACAAATCCAACAAGCCGACCGGCGCGCGGCCGCAGGGCGACAGTCAGACGGCGACCAATACCGGCCCGTCCGCTGGCACCCGCGATGGCCGCGATACGGTGTTGTCGGCGCGCGAAGCCGATATGCTGCGCGGCATGTTGAACGCTCAGCTTGCCCGTTGCTGGCGCCTGCCCGCTGGCGGCGGTGGGACGTCGCTACCGGTCGTGACGCTCGCCTGGAACTTGCGTCCCGACGGCAGCCTCGACGGCGAGCCTCGCGTCGTGCAGTCGGGCGGTGGTCCGTTGTCACAAGTGGCAACGGAAGCCGCGATTCGCGCCGTAAAAACCTGTCAGCCGTTCCAACTCCCGCCCGATCGCTATGCGACCTGGCGTCAAATCACCGAGTGGTCCTTCGACCCGAGCAAGATGATCCAATGACACGAGTGACCACCATGATGACCAAGTCGGCCCCGTCGCCCCTGACGTCAGCGCGGACACGGCAGGCAGCGCTGTTCCGGCTCTGCGTTGGCCTCGTGATCGGGATGGTCGCAAGTGCGATGTTTTCGTTGAGCGCCGCGGCCCAGTTGGATGGCACGACCGATAGAGCACAGCTTGGAGCGATCCCGATCGCGATACCGGTGTTCATCTCCGACGACCCGAAACTCGGCGCAGATATTGCCGGTGTCATCGCGGCCAACCTCGGCCGATCCGGGTTGTTCAAACCGCTCGACCCGGCATCTTTCCTCGAGCGCCCGGCGGACGTGAATGCCGCGCCGAATTTCAACAACTGGCGCGCGATCCAGGCCGATGCCGTCAACGTCGGGCGCATCACGCGCGGTCCCGACGGCCGCCTCGTCGCCGAATTCCGGCTGTGGGATGTCGTCAACGGCCAGCAAAAGGCCGGGCAGCGGTTCGCCGCCGTACCGCAAAACTGGCGGCGCATCGCGCATATGATCTCGGACATCATTTACGAGCGTATGACCGGCGAAAAGGGTTATTTCGATACCCGCGTCGCGTTCATCGACGAGACCGGCCCGAAGGATAAGCGCACCAAGCGGCTGGCGATCATGGATCAGGACGGCGCCAACGTGCGGCTGCTGTCGCAAGGCAAGGAACTCGTTCTGACACCACGGTTCAATCCGGTGGCCCAGGAAATCACGTTCATGGCCTATCAGGGCGAACGCCCGAAAGTCTACATCATGAACCTCGATACGCAGCAGCGGCAGCAGGTTGGCGACTTCCCCGGCGAGACCTTCGCACCGCGCTATTCGCCCGACGGCCAACGTCTGGTGATGAGCGTGTCGAGCGGCGCCAATACCTCGATTTACGAGGTCGACTTGCGCTCGCGGCAATTCCGTCAACTGACTCAGACGAACGGGCTCGACACCGGGCCGTGTTATTCGCCAGACGGCCGCCAGATTGTGTTCGAGAGCGACCGCGAGGGCACCCAACAGCTTTACATCATGAATTCTGATGGCTCCGGCCTGCGTCGGATCTCACCGCAGGGCGACGGCCGCTACTCGACCCCGGTATGGTCACCCCGCGGCGACTATATCGCTTTTACTAAGACCCAAGGTGGCCGCTTCATGATCGGCGTGATGAAGCCCGACGGCACCGGTGAGCGCATCTTGTCGAGCGGGTTCCATAGCGAAGGGCCGACATGGGCGCCCAACGGCCGCGTTCTGATGTTCTTCGCCGAAGGTCAGGGCGCGGGTGCTGGCCCGCGTATCAAGTCGGTCGACATCACCGGTTACGCTGAGCAGGTCGTCGCGACCCCGGCGTTTGCGTCCGACCCGGCCTGGTCGCCGCTGCTCAACTAAAGCTTACATCTGATCTGTTTAGCCGACATCGCGATTGACATGAAACGTTCGGCATTGATTCCACAAACCCAAGGTTTCCGCGCGGCATTGCCTCATCTTTGGGCACATTTCGCCGCGATTACGGCAGCCAATTTGGCCAATCGTGTGCTTTCGGCCGCGTCACAAGACTTTCAGCGCTTCGGAACAACACAGAGCTTTACTCAACGTTAATCCATGTGGAGACATGATCATCGTGTCGCCGCATCACCTGCGGCTTCGCATGGGGCCGATTTCGCCATTTGGCAGAACTGAGGACACCCGAACACTGAGTGTCTTTTTGGCACCTAGTGGGTCGCAAAACCAGCGGCTTGGGGCATCGGTTCTTGAACTAAAATGGCGGTACCGGTAGCCAGAATCAGGCTAATGCCTATCCAGCAGCAGGAGATATATCATGCAGGGTTACACGGGGTTGGTTGTTGTTTCGGCGATGATCGTTGCAGTCGCTCTCGGCGCTTGCCGTCGCGAAGTCGAGCACAAGCCGATGAAGCTTGGTGCGCCGGTTGCCGAGCAGGTTGCTCGCTAATCGTCGACCTTATTCGACACAGGAGAGAAGACATGAAGAGCGCTATCATGATGGCGATCGTAGCGGCAGTTGCACTCGGTGCATGCCGTAAGGAAGTCGAGCACAAGCCGATGAAGCTTGGTGCGCCGACCGTCGAAAATTCGGCTCGCTAATAGTTCGTTCGTTGCGTCGAGTATCTCATATATCATCGGCCTCGCAGTGCCCCTGCGAGGCCGATTTCTTTTGTTTGGGGTCTTGTTTGCCCGGCGATTTGCACCGCGCCTGATAACTGCGCCTTCGCCGAGCCTTCGTTGTGCATATGTGCCACATCGCTTCGATATGGCTCCCAGAACGTAACGCGCGGTGATATGTCCAAATCACAGCACCGCTCCGTCATATTTTCGCGCGACGAGCGGCCTAGACGCTGTCAAGATCTTGCCGCGAGGGCGAATCGGTCGGCAGATGTCGAGATGCTGGCTCCGCGCCGGTGTTGTGCAGAATCGGTGTGGTGCAGAACAAGCGAAATTGCGTGCGTACGAGCCAATCAGGGTGCGCGAGATCCGCCGCCGGCAGGCGCAAACCAAAGGACGAAACGCATGGCCGTCTCTCAAATCCGGTTGTCTAGCGCCCGGCATCGGGGGATCATCGCGCTCCTGGTCTGCGCTGCGCCGCTGGCTTTAGCCGCCTGTGCCAACAAGGAAGGCGAAGGCGCCGACAGCGCGCTGCTCGGTCCGAACGCCGGCAAAGGCGGACCGGTCACGCCTGGCACGTCGCGCGATTTCCAGGTCAACGTCGGCGATATCGTCTACTTCTCGTCCGACAGCACGGACTTGACGCCGGAAGCACAGACCACGCTGCAAAAGCAGGCCCGCTGGCTGGCCCAATACCCGCAGTACACGATCACGATCGAAGGCCATGCCGACGAGCGTGGCACGCGCGAATACAACATCGCGCTCGGCTCGCGGCGCGCCACCGCCGTCCGCGGTTATCTCTCGCAAAATGGCGTCAACGGATCTCGCCTCCGCACGGTGTCTTACGGTAAAGAGCGGCCCGTCGCGGTCTGTAACGACATCTCGTGCTGGTCGCAGAACCGCCGCGCGCAGACAGTGCTCAACAACCGCGCCGGCACCTAGTCAGGTCCGCGACCGCGCCCGTATTCCATGGCTAGACCGAGGCTTGCTTTCCGATGACGCGTGATTGGCCGCTCCCTGATCGCCAACCGTCGATCGCATCGACACTTGCCCCGAAGATCTCGATATTGGCCGTGGCTGCCGCTGCTTCCCTCGTGGTAGCGACATCTGCGGTCATCGCTCAGCAAGGCCCTTCGGGTGTTAATCCCGCCGGGGGTTTTCCCACGACCGGCCCAACTACCGGCGCAAATTCACCGGCAAAGCCCGCCGCCCCCAAGACACCTGCCAAGCCGAAGACCGAGGCCGCACCTGCTGCCAGTAGCAGTGACACTGGCCTCCGCCAGCGGATCGAGGGTCTCGAAGAACAGTTCGTCGATATGCAGGTCCAGCTCGGCACGCTCGAATCGCTGGCGAAATCGAGTGGCGCAGCCTCCGCCTCTCCCGCCTACCGCGCCGGAGCCGCTGAAACGGGCGGCGGCTCACCTGTCGATGCTGGCCGCCTATCTGGGCTCGAAAATCAGGTCCGCACCCTGACACAGCAGGTCCAGCAACTGACCGATCAGGTCCGCACGCTGGGTGGCACCCCAGGCCGGCCGATGCGAGACGGCAACCTTGCGCCGAGCGCGGCGCCGTTACCGCCGTTACCGTCGTCGGCGTCCACGACGACGTTGGCAACGGCGCCCCCCGGTTCAGCACCGCCCGGTTCAACGCCTCCAGGTTGGACAGTATCGCCGCAAGCTGCCGCCCGCGATGGCGCGCTCGCCGGTCCAGCCGACGTTGCCGGAACGACGTTGCCGCCGATCCAAGCTGCCACCGGGCCGACGGGCGGCACCGACCCCGCTGGCGCGAAAGCTGCGTATGAGGCGGCCTACCAAAGCCTGCTCCAACAGGACTACGGCGCGGCCGAAGTCGCATTCGACGACTTCGTCAAGCGCTATCCGAGCGATTCGCTGGCCGGCAATGCTCAGTTCTGGCTCGGCGAGACCCATTTTGTCCGCGGTCAGTATAAGCCGGCCGCCGGCGCGTTCTTGAAGGGTTACCGCTCCTACGGCCGCAGCTCGAAAGCGCCGGACAGCCTATTGAAACTGGCGATGTCGCTTGGCCGCCTTGGACAGCGGGACGAAGCCTGTTCGGCCCTGGGTGAACTGGCCGCCAAATATCCCGCTGCCACCAACGACGTAAAATCGCGCACCGTTGCAGAGCGCCAGCGCAACGGGTGCCCGTGAACGACGAGCCCGTGAACGACGAGCCGGTTTGCAAAGCGGGCACCCAGACAGGCATCACTTCTCCGACCAGTGCCCAACCATCGATCGGCACCCCGATCACCGATGGCGAACTCGACAACCTGTTTGCCTCGCTCCAGCGCTACGCGACGGTTGGTCTTGCCGTGTCCGGTGGCGGCGATAGCCTCGCCTTGCTCCACTTGTTTGCCCGCTGGGTCGAGCTGGCGCGCCCTGCAATCCGAACGTGCTTGGTTCTGACCGTCGATCACGGCTTGCGCCCGGCGTCGGCGGCCGAGGCGCGCTTCGTGGCGGAAGAGGCCCACGGTCTCGGCCTCACGCACGAAACGCTGTTCTGGGATGACGACAAGCCGGCGACGGGCCTTCCGGCCGCCGCCCGTGAGGCTCGCTATCGGCTGATGGGCGAACGGCTGACCCATAAGTCGCAACCAGCCGCCCTCGTCGCCGCGCACACACTCGACGACCAAGCCGAGACGTTCCTCATGCGGCTGGCGCGCGGCAGCGGGGTCGACGGCCTCGCCGGCATGGCCGAGCGCACAGCCCATCCCGACTTTCCCGAACTTGCCATCGTGAGACCATTGCTAGCGGTACCAGGCGCGCGCCTGCGGGCAACGCTGCGGTATCTCGGGCGCACCTGGCTCGAAGACCCGACCAACGCCGATCTCGACCACGAGCGTCCGCGCATCCGGGCAGCGCTCCCGCAGCTGTCGGCGGCCGGCCTAACCAACGCGGGCCTCGCCCGGTCCGCCGTCCGCATCGCGCGCGCCCGCGATGCCCTCGCGTGGGCGACCACTGCGCTAGCGACCTCCGCCATTGCCGAAACACCGGGGTCGTTCGTCACCATCGACGCGCTGGCCTTCGAGGCGGCACCGAAGGAGTTGCAGATCCGCCTGCTTCAGAGGTTGCTCGCGCGCTATGGCGGCCAGCACCCCCCGGCACGGCTTTCCGAGCTCGAGCGGTTGGTCGATCAGTTCGCCCGAACGGGAAACCGGATGGTAAACCCAACTGAAAACCGCGTCTGGGATGGCCTAGCCGCCACGCTCGGCGGCTGTCGGATCGTCGCCTGGCATCCGCGCGACGTCAGCGACAGTGAAACCCGTCATGCCGCACAGGAAAGGCCCTCGATAGTGGTGTTTCGCGAAGTCGGCCGGGGCCTTCCGCAGCTCGTCTTGGCGCCCGGCGAGCAGGCGGTCTGGGATCGCCGCTTTCGGGTTCGACTGGCCCCCGACGCCGTCGCTCCCGCCGTTGTTCGGGCCCCTTCGGCCGCCGAGTGCTCGTTTTTGCGGGCCAACGCGGCCAAGTTGCCCGCTTGGCCAGCCACCCTGACGGGCGAAATCGCAGCCACGATGCCGGTATTCGAGTTCAAGACGCCATCGCTCGACACCGGCGACGGCGGCTTGTTGGCTCTCGTCGCACCGCTCTGGCCGGGACCGAACCAGCCAAGCCTCGAGGCGTGGTGCAGCGTCGAGGCAGTCGTCGCGCCGCTGGCACCTACCGAGACGGGGTGACCGATTATTAATGTTGAATTCGGCCCGGCCAACGTGCAGCGCCAAAGTTCGCGCAACCCCATGTAAATAGACGCCTCGTGCAAATGCAACGGGAAGGGTCAAGCCTGTGCTTGGCAAATGGTCGATAAGACCCTATTTTCCGTAAGACAGTCATGTTGGCCACGCCTCGGACGTCGAGGCACGCCCCCGCTCCCCCAAACAAGGCCCGGGGCAGATAGGACACCTGATGAACTCCCACTTCCAGAAGCTTGCCATTTGGGTCGCACTGATCGTGCTGGCGGCTGCGCTGTTCAACATCTTCAGCAACACCGCTCAGCGCACCCGTGCCAACCAAGTCGGCTATTCCGAGTTCCTGAACCAGATCACGGCCGGTAATGTCTCGAAAGTGACGATCGCTGGCAACCGCGTCAGCGGCGTCTATAAGGACGGCGGTCAGCCGTTCACGACGTTGAAGGATGAGGACCCCCGCCTCGTCGACCGCTTGAACGAAAAGCAGATCCCGTTCGAATACCGCCCAAGTGAAGAGCAACTGCCCTCGCTGATGGGCGCGCTCATCAACTGGTTCCCGATGCTGTTGCTCATCGGCGTGTGGATCTTCTTCATGCGCCAGATGCAGTCGGGCTCCGGCCGCGCCATGGGCTTTGGCAAATCACGCGCGAAACTACTCACCGAACGCAGTGGCCGTGTGACATTCGGTGATGTCGCTGGTGTCGATGAAGCAAAGTCCGACCTTGAAGAAATCGTCGACTTCCTGCGCGATCCGCAGAAGTTCCAGCGTCTCGGCGGCCGTATTCCACGCGGCGTGTTGCTGGTTGGCCCTCCCGGTACCGGTAAGACGCTGCTGGCGCGCGCCATCGCTGGCGAGGCAAACGTGCCGTTCTTCTCGATCTCGGGCTCGGACTTCGTTGAAATGTTCGTCGGCGTTGGCGCGAGCCGCGTGCGCGATATGTTCGAGCAGGCCAAGAAGAACGCGCCGTGCATCATCTTCATCGACGAAATCGACGCCGTGGGTCGTCACCGTGGCGCAGGCCTTGGCGGCGGCAACGATGAGCGCGAGCAGACGTTGAACCAGTTGCTGGTCGAAATGGACGGCTTCGAAACCAACGAGGGCATCATCCTGATCGCGGCGACCAACCGCCCTGACGTTCTCGACCCCGCGCTTTTGCGCCCGGGCCGGTTCGACCGCCAGATCATGGTGCCGAACCCGGACGTGCTCGGCCGCGAGAAGATCCTCAAGGTCCACATGAACAAGGTACCACTGGCACCCGACGTGGACCCCAAGGTCATTGCGCGCGGAACGCCAGGCTTTTCCGGTGCCGACCTCGCCAACCTCGTCAACGAAGCCGCCTTGCTGGCCGCGCGCCGCAACAAGCGCATCGTGACGATGGCGGAGTTCGAGGACGCCAAGGACAAGGTCATGATGGGCGCCGAGCGCAAGACCCTGGCCATGAGCGAAGAGGAAAAGCGCCTGACGGCCTATCACGAGGCAGGTCACGCCGTGGTCGGGTTCTACGTGCCCCACGGCATCCCCGTGCACAAAGCCACGATCATCCCACGCGGCCGCGCCCTCGGCATGGTCAAGTTCCTGCCCGAAGGTGACCGTTACTCGATGAAGTACATCGAGTTCACCTCGCAGCTGACGGTCGCCATGGGTGGCCGCGTCGCCGAGGAAATCACGTTCGGTAAGGAAAACATCACGTCCGGTGCTTCGAGCGACATCGAGCAGGCAACCCGCATGGCCCGAGCGATGGTCACCCGGTTCGGCTACTCGGATAAACTCGGCACGGTGGCCTACGGCGAAAACAACGAGGAAGTATTCCTCGGCATGAGCATGGGCCGCCAGCAGAGCATCTCGGAATCGACCGCCCAGACGATCGATGCCGAGGTCAAGCAGCTGGTCGATACCGCCTACGGTCGTGCCCGGACGATCCTGACCGAGCATAACGAGGAATTCGTGCGGCTCGCCAACGCGCTCCTCGAATATGAGACGCTGACCGGTGACGAGTGCAAGGCGGCGATGCGCGGCGATAAAATCTATCGCCCAACCGACGACGACGGCAGCGCACCGGTCGGCTCAGCCGTCCCATCGGCTGGCCGTTCGCGCCCGCGCAGCGAGCCATCGGGCGGCCTCGAGCCCCAACCGCAAACGTGATCTGATCTAACGACCGATCGGCCCAACGCCGCAGATCTCCAGGTCTGCGGCGTTTTTCGTTCCTTGATCGCGCACGACCGGCAACGTAGGCACGTACCAGAACTGCTGGCCTCAGACCCACGCGACCCGGAGCCCCATGAACGTCCTTCTGATCGGCTCTGGCGGCCGCGAACACGCGCTCGCCTGGGCACTCACCGCCTCACCCATGCTCGGCACGCTCCACGTCTGCCCGGGCAACGCCGGTATCGCAGAGATCGCAAGCTGTAGCCTGCTCGACGCCTCCGACCACGCCGCCGTCATCGCCTTCTGCCGGGCCAACACGATCGGCTTTGTGGTGATCGGCCCCGAGGCCCCACTCGTCGGCGGCCTTGGCGACAGCCTAACCGCCGCTGGCATCAAGCACTTCGGCCCATCGGCCGCGGCCGCCCGCCTCGAAGGCTCGAAGGCCTTCACCAAGGAACTGTGCCGCGAGGCCAATATTCCGACCGCCGCCTACGCCCGCTTCACCGACGCCGCCTCCGCAAAAGCCTACGTCGCAAGTCAGACAATCCCCATTGTCGTCAAAGCCGACGGCCTCGCTGCCGGAAAGGGCGTCGTCGTCGCCACGACCCGCGCCGAAGCCGACGCACACATCGACGCGTGCCTCGGCGGCGCGCTTGGCCAAGCGGGCGCCGAAGTCGTCGTGGAGGCCTTTCTGGACGGCGAGGAGGCGAGTTTCTTCGCACTATGCGACGGCACCAACGTGCTCGCGCTCGCCACCGCCCAGGACCACAAGCGCGTCGGCGACGGCGACACCGGGCCCAACACCGGCGGCATGGGCGCCTATTCGCCAGCCCCGGTGATGACGCCCGCAATGGTCGAGCGCACGCTTGTTGAGATCATCAAGCCGACCGCCGCCGCGATGGCCGCGCGCGGCACCCCGTTCAAGGGCGTACTGTTCGCCGGGCTGATGATCACTGCTGACGGCCCGCAGCTGATCGAATACAACGTCCGCTTTGGCGATCCGGAATGCCAGGTGCTGATGATGCGCTTGAAGTCGGACTTGCTCGCCGCGCTCATCGCAACCGCCGACGGCGTGCTCGACCGGTTCGACTTGCGCTGGCACGACGACGCCGCGCTCACCGTCGTCATGGCCGCCGAGGGTTATCCGGGGACGCCACACACCGGCACGATAAAGCGCGGCACCGTCATTCGCGGCCTCGACGAGGCAGCCAAAGTCGAGGGCGTCGAGATCTTCCACGCCGGCACAAAACGTGACGAACAGGGTCGACTGATCGCCGACGGCGGCCGCGTCCTCAACATCACCGCACGCGGAAAAACCGTAGCGCAAGCCCAGACCCGCGCTTACCAAGCCATCGACCTGATCGACTGGCCCGAGGGCTTCTGCCGCCGCGATATCGGCTGGCGGGCTGTGGAGAGGGGTTAGGCGACGCGGCGGAGTTCGCGCAAGGCCATGGAATACTCCGAGGCCGACATTGAAAAAAAGGCCGGGAGCAAGCCCAGCCTTCATGACTCACTTGATCTCGGAGGGCAACTTGCCTGCGAGCTTCGGCCAGCTAGCGTCAGCTTTCTTGATGTTTCCAGTCACATCCTTGTTCCAGACATCCTGAATATCGGCGGACAGATTGAGATAGAGCTTGCCGTCGACAATCTTCCAGTATCGCGGGTCGCCGTCGAACTTCGCTCCGACCGCAACGCCGTAGGCGCAGTAGCCACCGTATGCAGGCTCGTATTTTGACGGGGACGCCTTGAAGGTGTCGAGGTTCGCCTGGTTTGAAAACCGATACGTGGCTTCGCCGTGTTTCATGGAGAACTTGGCGTCACCCTGAATGGGCTTGCTGTCCTTAAAAAAGGCGACGACATCGAACCCATTGACTGCAAGTCCCGGGGCGGGCTTGCCATCGACGAGAACACCGCCAGTCGCCGTGTTGACCTCTGGACCGGCAAAAGCCGGCAAGGATGCGCTCGATAAGGCGAGAGCGAACACAATAAACTTGATTCTAGTCATGCGACTTTTTCCTCGGGACTGCTCAAAGACATTTGAACGCCCGCTTCGCAGCAGCCGTTGGCGAAGAGGGCTGACGGGATTATCGCGACAAGTCGCCGGGGTCGTAACGACGCGAATAACACGCGTGTCGCGCCGGAACCGGCTCTTGGGGCATGACAGCACCAGGAGGATTGATCAACGAACTCGGGTGAAATGGGGCTATTTGGCAATTTAATTGGGACGACAAGCAACGGATGTGGCGTCAGAGGCGGTCAGATCCGGAGGCGTCGCTCGGCGGTCTGCCAAAGCGCTGAGAAAACGCACGGCTGAATGCTGCCGCAGAGAGATAGCCCACCTCTGCCGCGACTGCCTTGATGCTAGCGTCACCCTCCGACAGTCGCGCCAACGCCTTTTGAAGCCGCCACTCGGCGACGTACGACATAGGCGCCACACCGACCAATTCGGTAAAGCGCTCGGCGAAGCGGCTTCGAGACATTCCGGCAACCTGCGCTAGGGCCTCCACAGTCCATGGCTCGGCTGGTGCCTCGTGGATCCGGCCGAGTGCGCGACCGATTTGCTTATCCGTCATCGCTGTCATGACAACAGCGAGTTCGGCGTGGTGCGCGATGGCAGCACGCACCGTCTCGATAAAAAAGACCTCAGATAGTCGGGAAATCGACGCTGCAGCTCCGAGCGAGCCGCTGAATGCAAGGCGCACGATAAGTCGTAGTGTTTCGTCGAGAAGTGGATGCTGCGCCCGGTCGATTGCCCGCATGACGATGAGCAAGGGCAGCGCACGAAGCAGCGGGTGGTCGGCTCCTTGCCGGAAACTCAAGTGTCCGCACACGAGTTGAGTTGCGGCGCTAGGATCGTGAGTGCCGCCTGCAAATGCACCCTTGAAGCCGTTGGCCATTGAATCGTCTTCAACGAGCAATGGTTTGCGGCCAGCCTCATCGGCAAGCGTGTGCTCGAGGCCACGCGTTATGACGACGAGATCGCCAGGGCCGAGGTCGGCCTTCGGGCCGTCAAGGATTGCGACGTGGCATCGCCCCTGGACGACCAGATGAAATCGGGCGGCCTTTTGATATGCGGGCACCGTGACAACCCAAGGCGGCGCGTAATCGGTGCTGAAATAAAAAGTGCCGCGCAACCGGATCGTGTCGAAGATGTCGCTAAGAATGTCCGTCATGATCAACTGGCGGTGAGAAGTTGCAAACGGCGAGGTCCGCTGTGACGTCTTGGTCGGCGCAAAAGGCCGTTGAGGCAAGTCACGTAAATCGCCATGCCGATTTTGTCCGCCCTCATCGCCAGTATCATCCCGGCCGTCGTGCCTGCCTTATTGAGACGTGAGTATCTGAGCTGGGCAGGAAATCGCTTGCCATTGATCGCGCAGCTGTCCCTGTACCCCACCCCTGCGTAGTTTCCGAGCGTTGACAGCGTGGCCGATCCCGCTGCCCGTGGGTGCCATCACGGCATGTGTGGAGGCACGATCATGAGCAAGTCTATTCGGCAGGTTCCCGCGAGCCAATCGGCCGCTGCAGGTTTCAAGACGGGCTTTGTCGGCGACATTGAAGAGCTGACCGAGGACAACGTAAATTTCCGTCGCGTGCTCTACACCGGCGAAAACCTCCAACTCGTTTTGATGTCGATCCAGCCAGGCGAGGACATCGGCGAGGAAACCCACACCGATGTCGACCAATTTTTCCGCGTCGAGAAAGGCAAGGGCGAAGTTTGGATCGATGGCAATCGTTCAGCAATCAAGAGCGACCACGCCATTGTCGTACCGGCCGGGGCCAAGCACAACATCGTCAACACGGGCGACAAGCCGCTTCAGCTCTACACGATCTATGCGCCGCCCCATCATCATGTGAGCACCGTGCAGGCGACCAGAGCAGAGGCCCTAGCCAGCAAAGAGAAGTTCGACGGCAAGACGACCGAATAATCTGGCTGAACGTGGCACCGCCGGCGCTTCGCAAACCCGGCTTTACGAGGTGTTGAGCGGCGACGTCGTTGTTGCAAAAGTGTGCGAAAGTCTCTGGCAGACGCTGCCCGTAACCGCCACTGGCGCCACCGCGACCTACAACAAACCCATGACCATCACACTCCGCATCCTCGTCCTCGTCGCTGCGATCCAGCAGTTCGTGTTCCCGATCTTCGTCAACCCGTTTCGTGACGGCGGGCGCGGGCGGGCGACGACGACACCTGTGCCGCTGACGCCCTCGCAAATCGAACCGGCAGGATATGCCTTCGCGATTTGGGGGCCGATCTACCTGCTGGCGATCGCCTATGCCGTTTGGCAGCTGACCCTATCGGGGCGCGCAGACCCGGCCACCCGCCGCATCGCCCCTTACGCCATCGTCCTTTACGCAGGGTCCAGCCTGTGGCTGACGGTCGTCGCCTATGGCCCGTTATGGGCATCGATTCCGATATTGGTCATTATGGCGGTGTGTGCCAGCATTGCGCTGATCGCCGCTGTGCGGACGCCCGAACCAACAACCATGCGGCTCTGGCTGGCGACAATTCCCTTTGGCCTCTACGCCGGCTGGACGACCTGCGCGACGTTCGTCAACATTGCCGAAGTTGCCCCCGGCTACGGCTTCGCCCGCTTCGGGCTCGGGGTCGCAACCTACGGCGTGCTGTCGATCGCGGTCGCAACCGTCGTCGGCGGCGCGGTCCTGGTGTTGACACGGGGCACGCTGGCCTACGCGGCAACCATCCTGTGGGCGCTCGCCGCAATCGCGGTTGCAGCTTCAGCGCGCGGGTCGGATGCGGCCATCATCACGGCGGCGGTCGGCGGCATGGTCGCCGTCGTCATCATCACAGCATTGGTGCGCAATTTCGCTGGCCGCAGCCCTGCCAATCCGTAACGCCGACCGCGACATGGGCGAGCGAGCGAGACGGACCAGCGAGACCGGGCCAGCAAGGCAGAATGCGAGACCGGGCGAGGAAGCGGGGGAACAATCACCGTTCCGTTGCCATCGGGTTTCCATTGTTCGCCGCAGTGCGGTAAACCCAGATCATGAACGCTGTTGGCAACGAGACCGTGCACGTCCTGCCCGGCCCGGACGGACGCGTGATCGCGGGCGGACCCGTTGACGGAGCCGCAGCCGATCGCGTGCGGCCTCCCGAGGACCGGCGATTTTATGCGTGGCTGGCTCTCGCAACGCTCGTCCACGCGCTGTTCGTTGTCGGTTTCACCTCAGCCGAGCCACCACGCCTGGGCGCAGCCGATGGCGCCGACAACGCCATCAGCGTCGAAATTCTGACCGAGCCGCCCGACCCGAATTCCCGCGCGACCGTTTCAGACAGCGCAACCGGTGGCCCGCCGCCTCCGCCACCCCAGCCGCAACCGGCTCCAGCACCGCCGCCCCCCCCTCAGGCCGCTGCCCAACCAGAAGCAACGCCGCCGCCGTCTGCGCCCACTGAAACGGTGCCTACCGAAACGGCGCAAGAGGCACAGCCGCCACCTGCGTTGCGCCCAACGATCGCCCCCGAGCCGGAACCCGCCGCCGAAACCCCCGTGCTCGACGACCCGGCGGAAGCCGGGCAAAAAACGGCCCCAAAACCGGCTGAAGCCAAACCAGCGGATACAAAGCCGGTCCAACCCCCGCCAAAACCCCAACCGCCACAGAAAGCGGCCGAGCCAGCGCCGCGCAAACCAGCCGAGCCTCGCCCGCCACAACCACCCACACCGCGCGCCCCGACACCGCCGCGCCCGCCGGCCCAGCCGGCGCAGCAAACTGCGCGCCTGGACCTCACGCCCCCGACCACACCCGTGACGACATTCCGCGCCGCCGTCGGCACCGGTACCGGTGGCGTCGACCGTCCGCCCGGCATCACGCGCTCGGGCCTCAACGATGATTTCGCCCGCGACGTCATCCGCGCCCTCCAGCGAACCATGCCGCAGATCCCGACGGTTGGCCGCGTCACGGTCAAGATCGTGCTCAACATGAACGGCAATCTGGTCCGCACCGAAGTCTTGCGCCCGTCGAGCATCGCAGGCCTCGACCAAAGCGTGGTGTTCGCCACGCGCCAGACCAGCTTCCCGATACCCTTCACCACGGCCAAACCGGACGACCTGATCTTCTTCGTCACGTATATCTACCGCTGAAGCGGGTCGGCGACCCGACGCCAAGACTGCCACATCGCAGCACCAATGGCGGCGCTATACTGGCCAGAATGACGCGCGATGTCCTGCGCCGGAGTTTGACCATGCAAGATGAAGCCACCGCCAGTCGGCCGCACGACCGAAACGCTGCTCACGCTGCCCGCACCGCCACCGGCACCAATCCCGGCACCAATCCCGGCACCAATCCCGGCACCAATCCCGGCACCGCCGTTGCGCACCGCCCAACCATCGCGCTGGCCCTGGGCGGTGGCGGCGCGCGCGGCCTCGCCCACATCGCCATGTTGGAGGTCCTCGACGAGCGCGGTTTGAAGCCGTCCTTGATCGCAGGCACATCGATCGGCGCCATTGTCGGCGCGGCCTACGCCTCGGGTATTCCAGCCAAACATATCCGCGCCCATGCCGAAGCGACGTTCGGCCAACGCTTCGACCTGATGCGCCAAGTGTTTTCCGCCCGCGCCACGCCGGTGCAGCAGATCATGCGCTTGCTCCAGTTGCGCAGCGCCGTGCTGAAGCCTGACGTACTGCTGGGACTGCTGATGCCGCCGCGCGTCAAACGCGATTTTGCCGAACTCGAAATCCCGCTGCGGATCGTCACGACCGACGTCCACAACTACACGCCCGTGGTGTTCGAGGACGGCCCACTTCTGCCTGCCGTTGCAGCCAGCATTGCGATCCCCGCGCTGTTCACGCCGGTGGCAAACGATGGAAAACTGCTGCTCGACGGAGGCCTCGTCAACCCGCTGCCGTTCGACCTGATCGAGGGTCGCGCCGATATCACGATTGCCATCGACGTATCGGGAACGGCGGGAGCCGCGGGTGAACAGCGCACGCCGACGGCGTTTGAAGCGCTCGTCATCGCCTCACAGATCCTGCAGCACGCGATCGTGCGCGAGAAACTCAGGCATAGCCGTCCCGATATTTACATCGACATGCCGGTCAATCGGTTCGGCATATTGGAATTCCACAAACACCGTGAAATCCTCGCCGCGTCCGAACCGGCCAAAGATATCCTCCGGCGCCAATTGGATCGCGTGATGGGGGCGGTCACGCTACAGCCGGTCGAATAGATCGCCGTGCTGCTCACTGCGCCGTGACGAGACAATCGAGCCCGCTGGTCTTGAGCGCCGCACATGGCCCCCGGGTGTCGGCAGCACTCGCATATGGCCCAACGCGGACGCGATAGAACGTGGAGCCGCCAAAGGCCATCGGGTCGACGGATACGCCAGCGCCTGCCAGAGCCGGGTTGTCTTTGGCTTTCGCCGCAAGCGCGTTGGCCTCAGCCTCGGATTTCGCCGAACCGACTTGTATTCGAAACTTCCCGTCAGCGGCCGCCGCGGCCGGACGCACGGGTTTCGCTGCCGGTTTCCCGGTGCCCGCCGAGGCGGGCTTCTGGCCCTCTGTTGCTGCTGGCGGTACCGTAATCGGCCCGCGGGCTGGCTCGGCAACCGCACCCCACGACAAGATTTCCCGGCCGTCTGCTGAGGCTGTTACGGCCCCTGACACTGGCGGCGATGATGCGGCCGATCCGGAATCGCGCGGCACCGCCGCTGTTTCAATCGTCTTGCTGGCGCCGCCAAACAGGCCGCCTAAGATCGAGCCAAGATCAACGCCTGCGTTAGTCGATTGCCCCTGCGTGTCGGCAGGTACGGCCGACAATTGCGGCGATGGCGTCGTGGAAGCCGGCGTCGCGGCCCAGTTTCCACCGGTGCTGATACCTGCACTGTTGGCAGGCGCCGGCGGCGCTGCAGACGCTGTGGCATTGCCCTGAGCGTCGAGCCCGGCGGCGCGGTAAGCTTCGCTGCGGATGCGCGTCGCCTCGGCGCGCTCACGGTCGTCGAGGCCGCCCTTGAACCACAACGCGCTGGTCAAATCCGAGATGGCCTGACCCGGCATGCTTTTGGCGTGGAACGAGGCGCCGCGATAATAGAGCGCGCGCGCCATTGACGGCCCGGCGAGCCCGCCAGCCTTGATTGCCGTGTTGAGCTGGTTCAGCGCCTCATCGTGGCGACCGGCCTGATACGCCTGAACCCCAGCCTCGTAGCTCCGCTGAGCCTTTTCGGGATCCTTTACCGCAGCGTCGGAACCGACCGCAGACGGTGTCGCCTTGCTGGGTGATTTCGCCGGTTTCGCAGGGGCCGGTGGAGCGGAGCTTTGCGCCCAAGCCGGCAGGACGCAAGCGATCGCGCCCGCGCCGAAGACGAGGCTAATAACGCAACAGAGCACTGTCGATCCAGACATAACCGTATTCCCCGTTGTGACCTTTCGGCCGGTGGCAGTTCGCAACGCCCTACCAACCCCAACGCGTACAAAAGCCCCAAACGCAGCCTCGAGATGCAGCAACACTACTCCACTGTAACAGACTTCGCCAGATTTCTCGGCTGGTCGACGTCGGTGCCCATCAACACGGCCGTATGATACGCCAGCATTTGCATCGGCACCGCATATACCAGTGGCGCGGTGAACGGATGAACCTTCGGCATCGGAAGGTGCGCCAGGACACTTGCGCCTATCTTGTCTGCCCGCGTGTCCGAAATGAGGACGATCTGCCCCCCGCGTGCAGCAACTTCCTGTAGGTTCGACAACGTCTTATCGAAAAGTTCGTCTTCGGGTGCCACGACGACGACCGGCACGTTCTCGTCGATCAAAGCAATCGGCCCGTGTTTCAATTCGCCTGCCGCATATCCTTCGGCATGGATGTAGGAGATTTCCTTGAGCTTCAAGGCGCCTTCAAGAGCCAGTGGATAACTCACCCCGCGGCCCAGATAGATCACGTCTCGCGCCTTCATCAGATCGTGCGCCACGGCCTCGTAGGCTTTTTCCTCGCGCAACAGCGTCGATATATGGCGAGGCACCTCAGCCAGCGCCTGGATCAGCTCGGCCTGCTTTTCGGCCGTGATCGTCCCGCGCGCCCGCGCGATACCGATCGCCAGGGCCGCCAACACGGCGAGCTGGCAAGTGAACGCCTTGGTCGAAGCCACGCCGATCTCGGGCCCGGCAAGCGTCGGCAGTGCAGCGTGGCTTTCCCGCGCGATCGTCGAGGTCCGCACATTCACGATCGAGGCGATGCACTGGCCGTTGGCTTTGGCATAGCGCAGCACGGCCAGCGTGTCGGCGGTCTCGCCCGATTGCGAGACAAACAAGGCAAGGCCGCCATCCGCCAACGGCGGCTCGCGGTAACGCATCTCGGAGGCGACATCGATTTCAACTGGAATGCGCGCCAGCCGTTCGATCCAGTATTTCCCCACCAAACCGGCATAATACGCCGTCCCGCACGCCGAAATCGTGACGCGCGAAATCTTGTCGAGCGCAATACCAAGATCGGGAATGCGCACCTCTCCGCTGCCGAAATCGACGTAGTTCGACAACGTGTGGCTGATGACTTCGGGCTGCTCGTGGATTTCTTTCGCCATGAAATGGCGGTGGTTGCCCTTGTCGACGAGCATCGAACTCGCCAGCGACTTGATCACCGGCCGTTGAACCTTGGCCCCGGTGCGATCGAAAATCTCAGCGCCGTTTCGGCGAATGACGGCCCAGTCGCCCTCCTCGAGATAGGTGATCGCGTCAGTGAACGGCGCCAGAGCGATGGCGTCCGATCCCAGGTACATCTCGCCGTCGCCATGACCGAGCGCCAGCGGGCTGCCCTGCCGCGCTGCGATCATCAGGTCGTCGTAGCCAGCAAAGATGATGCCTAGCGCGAAGGCCCCGTGCAGCCGGTCGAGCGCATGTTTAACAGCCTCGATCGGCGGGTGGTCCGCCGCCATTTCATCAGAAATCAGATGGACGACAGCTTCGGTATCGGTGTCGGTTTCGAACACATGACCCTTGGCCGATAACTCGGCCTTGAGCTCGCGATAGTTCTCGATGATGCCGTTGTGAACAACAGAAACGTGTTCCGTCATGTGCGGATGCGCGTTGCGCTCGACCGGGCGGCCGTGCGTCGCCCACCGGGTGTGGCCGATACCGATGTGGCCATCGAGCGGTTCGGCGAGCAGACGTTGCTCGAGATTGCGAAGCTTACCCTCGGCGCGTCGCCGCTGGAGCATGCCGTGTTCGACCGTTGCGATGCCAGCTGAATCATACCCCCGGTACTCGAGCCGCCGCAGCGCATCCACGAGGTCGGGCGCAACCGGCTTTGAGCCGAGAATTCCCACGATTCCGCACATATTTGGGGTGTCCGCTGTTGCCTGTTTTCGAAGCGAGATCGAGCTCACGTTAAATCGACCTACGGCTGAATAATTTGTGTCGCAAGCGCGCTTCAAGTCACAGCGGGTTACCGCCAGTTACCAACGTGCGGCAGAAAAGGGCGCATTCGTGTGTTTGAAATCTTCGAATTCCAAATCGACCCAGACGGTCTCTAAGACCGCCGGCCCATCATGGCGCGGAATTTCGCAGCCCAACCCGGCCGCTCATCCTGCGTCGACCGCTCCAGCGCCAAGCTATCGGCCGCAACCGATTTCGTGATCACGCTGCCCGAGCCGATGTAAGCGCCAGCCCCGATCTCGACCGGCGCCACCAACGAGCTGTTCGAGCCGACAAACGCGCCGTCGCCGATGACCGTCTTGTGTTTGCGGAATCCGTCGTAATTGCAGAATATCGTTCCAGCTCCGATGTTGGCATCCGCACCGACCGACCCATCACCGAGATACGCAAGGTGGTTTGCCTTCGATCGTGGCCCCATCGTCACCGCTTTGACCTCGACAAAGTTGCCAACGTGGACGTCGGGTCCAAGCTGCGCTCCCGGACGCAACCGCGCGAACGGGCCGATCTTGACACCATCGCCGATTTTTGCGCCCTCGAAATGGCAGTTGGCCCGGATCAGCACCGAGTTGCCAACCGTCACGCCCGGCCCGAAAAACACATTCGGCTCGATCGTCACGTCGCGGCCAAACACCGTATCGAAGGACAGGAACACCGTCTCCGGCGCGATCATCGTCACCCCGCCGGCCATCGCACGGGCCCGCGCACGCTGTTGCCACAGCCGTTCGGCTACCGCGAGCTGGTCGCGGGCATTGACGCCAAGCACTTCGTCTTCGGCACACACGACAACCGTCGCACGAACCCCCTGGGCACGCGCGATCTCAACGGCGTCCGTCAGATAATACTCCCCCTTGGCGTTGGTATTCCCGATCCGGTCGAGCACGCCGAGCAGATCGGGCAACGCAAAAGCCATGACGCCGGAATTGCATAGCGTGACCTGACGCTCCTCGAGAGTCGCGTCTTTGTCTTCGCGAATGGCGGTCAGCGAACCGTCGGCCGCCGTGAGCAAGCGCCCATAGCCCGATGGGTCGCGCGCGTGGAAGCCAAGCACCGCGACGCCCGCGCCGTCGTTGAGCGCCTGTTGCAGGCGGGCGATGGTATCGGCTTGGATCAATGGCGTGTCGGCATAAAGCACGATGCACTGCGCTGGCCGCCCGTCGCGATCGGAATGCACTTCGGCTGTGTGCCGCGCGATGATGCTGCGGGCGGCGAGCACGGCGTCTGCCGTACCGAGCTGATGCTCTTGCACGAACACTTCGGCCGCCGGCGATTGCGTCACGGCCTCCGTCTTGACGTTATCCATCCCCGGACCGACGACAACCGCGACCCGGCTCGCACCGACGCACTCCACCAGCGCCAGCACATGGCCCAGCATCGAACGTCCAGCGACTGGATGCAGCACCTTCGGCACCGCAGACTTCATGCGGGTTCCTTTGCCCGCGCCGAGCACGATGGCCAGCAGCGGGCTCACAGGCGTCACAGCTGTCATGGTCAATCCCCTGGCGGTCATGAAACATCGGCGCCGACGGCACCCGGAGGCAAAAAGCGCGCCAAGCTCGATCAGCGCCGCCATGAGCCGAGCCGTCAATACCGGAGCTGTCGCGCGCGGCAAGGGCTGATTGCCTGTGGATGATGTGGCTGGCCGAGGCGCCCAGGACGCCGCGCACGTTGACCCATCCCTCCGACTCGGGCGAGCCGCAAATGGGCGCGCGTGAACTAGCGCTTGTTAACCGTCGAACCGCACAGGCCGAATGAGTTGGCCGCCCCAACGAAGGCGTATCGCCCATGTCGAGCACGGTCCCGCATCAGCCCGTTGATCCGGCCGCTCTTTCCAGCGAGCCACGACAGGCCCAACCGCTCTCCCCATCGCCAGCACGCCTGCCACGCGGGTACGTCGCCGCGTGGGTTGCTGCGGCCGCCCTGTCGGGAACCTACCTCACAGGCACGGCACTGACAGGTACTTCGCTGGTCGGTGCCGAAAGCACGCAGCAAAACATGGCGTCGCAAGACGAGACGGCCCGCGCTGTCGAGATCGCCGAAGCCCGTGCGATGAAATACAAAGTCTCGCTCGAAGACTTCCAACGCGACGTTGCCCTCCTCCGCACCGAGTTCACCGGGCGCAGCAGCGACACGACCCTGGTTGCCCGGCTCGCTGCCCTCGAGGAGCGGCTGTCGATCGAAACAGGTGTGGCGATCGCCAAATTCTCGCCAACGGCGACACAGTCTTCTCCAGCCGCGTTCGCTGCGGCGTTCGAACCATCGAACGGAGCTGTAACAATTCCATCTCCGGCAACGCGCGTGGCGGGCGCCGTCGCAAGCGTCGGGCCCGACGGACTACCCCGCGTCTCGATCCCGCTCGAAACCGGCAGCTTGCAGAAATCGCCCCAATCCCAGGCCCAACCTCAAGCCCAGGCTCAGGCTCAGTTGCCTGTCCCGAACAAAGCAGGCCTCAACGCGATCAGCCCTGACGCGCCAGCAACCCGCGTCGGCACCGCTTCGCCAGCCGGCGCCGTGGTCATAAATGCTCAGCCAGCCGCTCCTGCGGCGGCCCCGGCCGGATCGTCTATCGCCACGGCTCAACCCGTAGCGGTGGCAGCCGTCCCACCCGCCCCTCCGCCAAAACCGTTTGCCGTGCAATTGGCGTCCGGCGGCTCGGTTGAATCGCTGCGGCTGTCGTGGTCCGTGCTCTCCGAGCAGCACGGCGATACCTTGCGGTCGCTCGAGCCGCGGGTGACGAAATCGGCGGGCGCCCCCGGCGCCAGCCCGATCTTCGATCTTCTTGCTGGTCCATTCAAAACGGCCGCCGATGCCCGCAAAGCGTGTAAAGCGCTGGCGACCCGTGGCGTTGATTGCAAGATCGGCAACTTCGGCGGCCAAAGCCTCTAGTGTAAAGCCTCTAGCGCCCGAGCTACGGGTTAGCCGGGAGACAGTCCAGCGGTATCTGCGAGGGTGTATTGTTACAAAAGATCGTTAACATCGCGAGCCCTTCATTTAGGGGCGTTTACTTTGATTTCTTTGTCATCCGGTAATTAAGTGCTTCACATGCGGCTTTGTCATAGTTCGCAATGCTGGACAGCATTGTTTTAAGCGTATTGTTAACATCGCCAGCGGTGTGCTCAACGCGGATCATAGCAAAAGAATGTGCGATAGCACCCCTGGTCATTCCAAAAGCATTCATCGTATTCATAAGTGACGTATCGGTTGTTTCCGGATTCACCCCGATGGGTAGCAGAATATTTTTCTGATTCTTTTCAAGAATTCCGTGATTTGAATTTAGATCGCCTTCGTATTTATTGAGTGCAAGCTCGGAAAAGACATCAAGGTTGCTCGATAAATCTTCACTCACTCGCTTGCGAGCTTTGTCTGCCACATCATCTAGCGCTTTTGCAGCGATTAGCGCCACAAGCGCATGTGTTATAAGGCCTTGCGATTTAAATCGACGCCGAGCCTCCCTTGCAACCTCCCGGCCCAGGCCTTCCAGATATTCTTCTATAGCTGCATGAGCTAGCAATATGTAGGATTGGACTTTTAAGTGATCCAGTGCTGTTACGGACTCATGCATCTGGACCCTGCGAATTATAGTTCTCGCTTGTTTTATCGATTGTCGTAACTTCTTAAGTTGATTAGTGGGATGCAGCATTGCCACCGTCCGCAAACTTCGCGACTTCGATGGCTATACCATACTTTTCTTCGATGGCCGAGTACCAGGTCAAGAAGCGCTTGCGAGCAGCTCCCACGCTCTTTGTCGTTACCTCCATTGAATTCACAAATTCTTGATCTTGGTCGCTAATCGTCTTAAAAAGCTCCTCAAATGACCTGCCGTCCTTCGAGACGGCAATTCTTAGCTGGGGGGAAGAAAGGGATCCAACCTGTATATCAAATATAGCTCGGTTGAATCGCCGTTCATACTTTCCATTTTTCCATTTCCTACAAACGTTACTGGTCCCAAATATTTTGATAGCGGCCGCGATACCCTCTTCGAGTTGATTTATCCGAGTTCGGATTTCTTGTGGGCCGGTTGAATTGTTAAATGCTTTGTTGTACCTCAGGCACGCACCATCCAAAAATTTCTTTAGATCGCCATTATAGACAAGTTCAGGATCGCCAAATGCAAGGTGTCTCACGGCAAGCTCTACATCGGACATTCGCTTGTCGGGAGTTTTCAAGCGGAGCAAAGTATGAATTGGTCCAAGAGTTTCAGACCAAGCAATTATAAACTTTAGAAATCCCCCTGGATAAAGGGACATTCGCAGCTCCATGGGAGATAGCTTGACGGAGCCCGAATTCAACCGATGAAAAATTTCGTAGAGTACATCTTCATTTTTCCAGCCTCGCAAGACGGCAGTGCGCTGCGTAGTATTTAGAAAGCGATCAGCCCATTCACTTTGACCCGAAATTTCAGCCCATGTTTGTCCTTCTAATAAGGTCAATACTCTTAAGTTTGCCAATGAGAAGGTTGCTCCATTTTCATATTTGCCATCAAAGAACTGTTTGATTGTCAATAGTCTCTGTTTTCCGTCCAGTACAATGAACGCATTTCTGTTGTCTTTTTTGGCTGCCAGTAAAATCTGCGGGATAGGGATGTTTAGAAATAGCGACTCAATGAAGCTGGATTTTGCTTGTTGGCTCCAAACTCCTCTTCTTTGATATTCTGGATTTAGGTCAATTTGCTTTCCGATCTGATGCAAAAGCGACTGAACTGTCCAGTCGCTAGGGGCGACAAGAAGCTGCTCGAAATCATCTGCGTTTATTGCAAGATCTTCTGCCCGTTCAAGGGGTTCTTCCTCTTCGAAATCTTCGTCGCGTAGATCGAGCTCGGCTTGCTTAGCTTTGGTCATTGATGATGTCTCTGCTGTTTTTAGATTGATTAGACAGATGCTTAGCAACAAGATTGATGCGGATCTCTCAGCCTTTGTTTACGCTAAAAAGACAAGCTCAACTGATTGAACCAGGATAAAGTCTTGGAAGCCACTGGTCGAGCACCGTAATCGGAAAAGCTAGTGTTCCAACTCCGACGCTTGGTTCCCGTCGCAGCACCCAACCAAGTCTCGGAGCCATTAGGAACACGAGTAAGTCAATGATTGCAGTGTAGTTTTTGCATCTGACGTTTGGTTGCGATGCCGCCAGGCGCGCGTGGGGACCATACGTCAGACGCGCGGCACTAGCCGAGCGGCACATTCGGTTGGTGGCGTAATCGACTGCCGCGTGCGGCACACATGGCAATCCGCCAGCCAGTCTAGCGCCGCAGGCCGACCAAGGTCGCGGCCGCCGCAGGTGGTTTTGATTTGCGCGTGCGCTCGCCGCCGCAGTCAGGCCGAACACCACCTGATGGACAACCCAAGCACCCCCCACTACGACTGCAACAAATTCAGCGGCGAACGGCGAGGGACGACGTGACGAAACCGTGGACGAGGGGGAGCGTGACCGCGACCAAGCCGCAAATTCAGCTGCAACCAACCATGTCCAGACGTGTGCAGCCGGGCGCCGCGCAGCGCGTGCACGAAAGTTTCGCTCCGTGACCATGATGCCGAACCCCCTCGTGATCCCAATCGGCTTCCTGATCGGGATCATCGTCGCGGCTCCCGTCGGTCCCGTCAACGTGCTGTGCATCCAGCGAGCCATCGCGCGCGGCTTCTGGGGCGGCCTCGCCGCTGGCCTCGGTGCGATGCTGGGCGACGGACTGATCGCACTCATGGCCGCTCTGGGCGTCGGCCAGATCACCAGCGCGGTGACGACGTATCGGGCGCTGATCCAGTCGGTCGGCGGGCTAGCCCTGATCGCATTCGGCGCGCATATCTATTTTTCGCCACCGCCGACCCCCGTCATGGCGGCCAACTCCGGCAACGGCGCGGCCAGCACGCTGTTCGACTTCGCCGGTGATATCCCCAAGACCTTCTTCCTAACGATCACCAATCCAGGCGCTGTGCTCGGCCTGTTCGCGATTTTTGGCGGTGTTTCGACCTACGTCGAGGTCAAAGGCCTCGCCGATGCACTGACCATGGTCGCCGCCGTGATGACCGGTAGCCTTGCGTGGTGGCTCGGACTGTCGGCGACAGTTGCGCGCCTACGCCACAAGCTGAAGCCGGAATGGCTTGGCCAGATCAATACTTACGCCGCGCTGCTGCTCGTCGGCTTCGGACTGCTGCTGATCGGCGAGCTGCTCGTCAAGCGCTGACGCCGGCTGACCGCTACTGAACCCGACTGTCGCGGATCGAGAATTCGCCATCGCGAACCCGCTGTTCGAGGCCCTGGATCAGTTTCGACACGGCATCCTCGCCATAGATGCCGACGAGGTCGGTTAACGCCGTGAACATCGCAGCATAGGCAAGCCGCTCCAGCGCGATGCCGCTTTCCAGACCCTCGTCCCACGCGTCGAGGATGATAGCCAACGCATCGCGGCTTTCGTCTTGGCTCATGCCGGCGAACAGGCTCATCGTCACGCCCCGTTGATAATTTCGGGTTTTAAAGGCTCGATTTGGCGGCGCAAGCCGACGGTCCGACGCCAGCTGGTAACACGGAAGACCAGTACGTGGGCATGCGCTGCAACTCTAAAGTAAAGATCGCCAGCGCTCGGCCACCGTCGTCCGCATGTCGCCAACTAATTTGTGTGATAGTGTAACGGCGGCTACGATAATCCTACCCGAGTCACCCCTACTAACTATGACCCAAATAGCGACGACACGCCTCACCCGACCCTCGCCATACCGGGACCTGTCCAACCGATGAAGACGGCATCACCCCGCGATGCGTTCCCCGCGCCCGAGCATGATCATGTGGCGTGCCGCGACGCGACGTTTCACCGTGCACGCGAAGCGTTCGACGCCCGCGGCCTCAAGCTGACCGACTTGCGCGCCCAGGTGTTTGGCGAGATCGCAGCCTCTCACCACGCGATTGGCGCATACGACATCATCGACCGCCTCGCGCGCCAGGGCACGCGCATCGCGCCGATCAGCGTCTACCGCGCCATCGACGTGCTGCTCGCAGCCGGCGTCGTCCACCGGCTGGAAAGCCGCAACGCATTCTTCGCCTGCCACGCGTCGCACAATGCCGACCGTCAGCATGTCATTCTGGCGTGCGCGACGTGCGGGATCGTCGCCGAGATTGCAGCAGGCGCCATCTTCGACGCCATCGACACCGCCGCCCGTAGTGCCCGTTTCGAGCCACAGACACGCATGGTGGAAGTCTCTGGCCTGTGCGCTCATTGCCGCGAAACCGGTGCGTCGGCGCCATGAGCCAAGATGGCGGCCAGCTCCAGGCACCTCACGTCCATGGTCCAAATTGCAATCATGGCTCATCCGTGGCGCCCGCCCGAGCCAACGCGCTGATCTCCGGCCATGGCGTGTGCGTGTCGCGGAACGGCCGTGCGCTGATCGAGAATGTCTCGCTGTCGATCGCGGCCGGTGAAATCTTGACACTGATCGGCCCCAATGGCGCTGGTAAGTCGACACTGGTGCGGGCATTGCTCGGCCTCGAGCCGCTGACATCGGGCCGGATCGAGCGAAAGCCCGGCGTGCGTATTGGCTATGTCCCACAGCGGTTCGACCTCGACCCGACAATACCCTTGACCGTCAACCGCTTCCTCGCACTCGGCACCAGTCCGGGGACAGGCAACTGGGAGATGTCGGCGACCTTGGGCGAGGTCGGTGGCCCGCATTTACTCCGCGCCGAAGTATCGAGATTGTCTGGCGGCGAACTCCAACGCGTGCTGCTCGCCAGAGCCCTGTTGCACAAGCCAGATCTCCTCGTGCTCGATGAACCCGTGCGCGGGCTCGACCATCTCGGCGAAGCCGCCATGTACGATCTGATTTCGGCCGTGCGTGATGCGCGGGGTACGGCGATCCTGCTGGTCTCCCACGACCTCAACCTCGTGATGGCCAAGACCGACCGCGTGCTGTGTCTCAACCGCCATGTGTGCTGCTCAGGGCGCCCCGAGGCGGTCGCAGCCCATCCGGCCTATGCCCGACTGTTCGGACCGGAGGCGGCTCGCGCATTCGCCGTCTACACCCACTATCACGACCATACCCACGACGCTACGGGAGCGCCTGTCCCACCGCCGTCGTCCACGCCCTCCAGCTGACCGGCCAAGCCCGGTCGTTCCACGCAGATAAACCGAAAGGTCACCCTTGGAGCCGTTCTTCGTTCGCGCCCTGCTTGCTGCCATCGGATTGGCCATCATCGCCGCCCCGCTCGGCTGCTTCGTCGTGTGGAGGCGCATGGCCTACTTCGGCGAAACCATCGCCCAGGCGAGCCTCATCGGCGTCGCCGCCGGTCTGGCGCTGCAGTCCAATCTGACGCTAGCGGTCGTGCTCATGACTTTAGCCATGGCCGTCATGCTGATGGCTCTCGAGCGCCAGCGCATCGTCCCGGTCGACAGCCTACTTGGCACCATGCACTACGTCGCCCTCGCGCTCGGCATTATCGCGACCTCACAGTTGTCAGGCCCGACGGTCAACGTGATGGGGTTCTTGTTCGGAGATGTCCTGGCGGTCAGCACACCAGACCTCGTGATGCTGGCGGCCGCAGCTGTTGCCGTTTACGGCACGCTGTATCGGCTGTGGGAGCCGCTGCTGCGCCTGTCGATCCACTCCGATCTTGCCGCCGCCGAGGGTGTCGCCGTCCAGCGGACGCGGATTGCGTTCACGCTGCTGCTCGCGCTCGTCATTGCTCTGGCAATTAAAGTCGTCGGCGCACTCCTGGCGATCGCGTTCCTCATCATTCCAGCCGTCGCCGCACGACCATTGTCGCGCACGCCCGAGACGATGGCGATGTTTGCGGTTGGCATCGCCGTGTTGAGCTCCGTGGCGGGCCTCTACCTGTCGGCGGCCTACGATCTGCCGAGCGGCCCGTCGATCGTCGTCGCCATGGCTAGTTTCGCGCTCGGCGCGATGGTCTACGCCAATGTCCGCAGCAAAACGGCACTGACATCATGATGAGCACCCGTGCGGCCGCTCGCGGATCGCCGGGTAGCACAGCGCGGCAACGTCGGATATGACCCCGGCAACACCGGCATTCGTGGCCGGGCCTCGACAGAAACGATTATCCAACCGGTCCTGATGCACCATTTCTCGTATCGCAACGACGTCCTCCACGCCGAGGACGTCGACCTCGTGACATTGGCTGGCACGGTCGGCACGCCGTTCTATTGCTATTCCACGGCTACCATCGAGCGTCACTACCGTGTGCTGGCAGAGGCGTTTGCGGGTACCGACGCGTTGATCTGTTACGCCGTCAAGGCCAACTCCAACCAAGCCGTACTGGCAACGCTGGCCCGTCTCGGCGCGGGGATGGACGTCGTATCGGAAGGCGAACTCCGCCGTGCGCTGGCTGCGGGTGTCCCCGCCAGCAAGATCATCTTCGCCGGCGTTGGTAAAACGCGCGCCGAGATGGCGTTCGCGCTGGCACAGGGCATCAAAGGTTTCAACGTCGAGAGCGAGCCCGAGCTCGACGCCCTGTCATCGGTCGCGGCCGAACTTGGCCTCACCGCTTCGGTCTCGGTGCGCGTCAACCCCGACGTCGACGCCAAAACCCACGGCAAAATTTCGACGGGCAAATCCGAGAACAAGTTCGGCGTGCCGTTCGTCGCCGCCCGCGCGCTTTACGGGCGCATCAAATCGGCGCCGGGAATTTCCACCGACGGCATTCACATGCACATCGGCAGCCAGATCACATCGCTCGACCCGTTCCGCCAAGCATTCGAACGTCTGCGCTCCTTGGCGCTCGAACTGCGCACCGACGGCCACGCGCTCAAGCACCTCGACCTCGGCGGAGGCCTCGGCGTGCCCTACCACGGCGAGGATGGCCCGCAGCCGCCGCGCCCCGAGGACTACGCTGGCGTTGTCCGCGATGTTCTCGGTAATCTGCCGTTCGGTCTGGTGTTTGAACCCGGTCGTTTGATCGTCGGCAACGCCGGTATTCTGCTGACGCGCGTGATCTACACCAAGCACGGCGACGGCCGCACGTTCCTGATCGTCGACGCGGCGATGAACGACCTGATCCGCCCGACACTCTACGAGGCGCACCACGACATCCTACCGGTCATCCAATCGACGGTTGCGTCGGCGAACGGCACGGAAGCGCAACACGAGCAGGATGTCGTCGGTCCCGTCTGCGAGACCGGCGACTATCTGGCGCTCGGCCGAAAATTGCCGCGAATGGCGCCGGGCGACCTGATGGCGGTGATGACCGCTGGCGCCTATGGAGCCGTCATGGCGTCAACCTACAACACGCGCCTGCTGGTCCCCGAAGTGATGGTACGCGGTAGCGAATTCGCCGTGGTCCGGCCGCGCCAGACCTACGACGAACTGATCGGCCTCGACCGGCTTCCAGGTTGGCTCGCGCGTTAGCGGCTCAGTGCCGCGTCATGACCGTATCGGTCGAGCCCGGCTCACCGGGGATAGCGGCCAGCGTGCCAGCCAGCGCCATCGTCGCAGCCTCACGCGAGCGGCCATAGCTGACCGGCGTTGCAATTGCCCATAGCCGCTCGAACGAGGCGGCGATCATCGCGGTGGTTTTGGTGCAATCGGCAATGTGCAGTTCGAAGCTGTCTGTCGCCGCCGGATTTCGACGCATGCTGTCGCCGATCCACGACGTCTGGGGTCCAGCAACCACCAATTCGTGCGCGTCGTGGCACCGGGGGTCGGCCAAAACGCGGCAGCTCAGCCGCGCCGCATCGAACAACGGCTTGGCTTCGGCGCGCGCCACGATGATCCGGTACGAAATGCGTTGTGCGGCAAACAACGGCGCCAACGCTGCGACGGCGCGCGCGGCAGGGCTCTGGGCGCCCTGGATAACGAGGCAAATTTCCGAGCCCTCCGGCATCATGAGCGTCGCGTTCTGGAGGAGTGCCTTGAGCTTCGCCTCCTTATTCTCCTTCTTGACGACGGTCATGCGTGCTGGAGCTTTGGAAATCATGCCAGTCCCTCGTAGTGTTGGGTTTCCGATACCGGCCCAAGCCGGTGCCATCCACCTGTCGTCGTCCCGTTCAGTTAAAGGCGGATAGGGTTAAGTAAGCGTTTCGCTCTGCCCTGTTTCCATCCAAAATTTCGGCTGCTCGCCGGTCTTGTGACTGCCTACTCGGCCGCACCACGGGCGTAGCGCCGGGCCAGCGCCATATCGGTCGCGGTCCACTCAGCTGCCGCACCGATCGCCGCCAGACCCGGACCAACCGCCAAACCTTCCGTCGTCAGCGGCAGTTCGCCTTGCTCGGGCATCACGCCTGCCTCGCTCGCCATCGCCACTAATGGCGGCACTGATGGCGGCATCGGCACCGAGATGCTTTCGGTCACCCGCGTCATGACGATCCCGAGTTGGTTCTGCCAATCGACGGTGTCGAAGGCCGGACGAGAGACCGGTCCAGCTGCCGGTACCAGTGCCGCTGCGTCGGCCGACGGCTCAGCCAGCTCTGCCGGCGGCGACCGTAAAACGGGCGCGGTGTCGGCCAATCCAATCGCGGGTGCGAACGGCACGACATCGGCCAGCGGCGCGCCCGGGGGTACACCGTGGGCCAAGATCGCAGACGGCGGTGCATCGGGCTCGGCAGTCTCGCGGCTCCGCACGGAAGCCGTGTTCGAATTCGCGGGACGCAGATCGCGGTCGATGTCCTCGGCCGCACCTGCCGGATAAAGCGGGTGGACATTGTCAGCGAACGGCGCCGCCGCCTCGGTCGGTCGCGGCACGGTTTGCGGCCGTGCGGCGTAGGCCGCATAGCTGCCGAACTGACGGGCAAGGTCGCCGTGATCGGGCTGCACAGCGTACGGCACCCGCCGCCCGGCCTCTGCCTCGCGAGGCGCGTCATGCCGTTGGGGCCCGGCAAAGGAATAACCGGTCTCGGCCTCAGCCGATGTCTGACGGGTCTGTGAGTACGCATGGCGTCCAGACGCGCGGCTGTTCGCCGTTGCATACGGCAAGTCGAACGCCGGATCGGGCAGTGGCGTATTGCGTGCGTGTTCTTCTGCCCGCAGGGACAGAGAACGCTTCTCCGCCTCGACCCGTTTGGCAGCGCCCATCACCGCGCCCAGGATAAAGTCCGACCATGCCCCATCCTTGAACCGGTAGATCCGGAACGCTTCCGATGCGGCGAACTTGCTCCCCTGCCGCCCCAACCGCTTGCGGATCGTGCCGGTCGTCAGCAACGGCGAGTACACCCGGCTGAAGATCCGCTCTTTTTCGAAGCTTGCGAACAGGTTCGACAGCAGTTGCGCCTCGAGCCGCAAATCCTCGCGCTCGTGTGGGTTCAGACGCTTTGGCGCGTCCAGCGGCACCGCAACATAGTAATCGCCGTGAAAGTCGAACACGACATGTCGGAACAGGTCGAAATTCTCCCGAATCTGGCGGTCGCGGTGGATATCGTTGAACCGCGACAGGATTTGGATGACCGGGCCGCGCTCAGCCGCGCGCATCTTCGGCACGAGCCCCGACATGCGGTCATGGTTGCGGCCCATCGCGACAAGCAACAGACACAAATCCACAAAAATCGCGATCGCGAGCGGAACATAGTCCCGCTTCGACAAACCCGGCTGTTCGTTGAGCCGCGCCAGCGCTGTCGACGCCGCCGGGCTCTCGACCGATTGGATCGCCCGCCTCTGCAGTTCGCGCAGTTCATCTGCCGACGGCGGCAGCTTGAACTGCAGCAACCCAGAGAACGATGCGACCAGACGCCGGAAGGCTTCGATGGTCGCCTCCGATCCCTCGACGGCGGCAATCTTCGGTTTCTCCAACTCCGGCAGCCCGTCGATCGCGCGAACCACGCCCCGCAACGCGGCTTGCAACTGGCCATCCGGGCACGAGAACGTCTTGCCCGCCCCGTCCGGGAACGTTGACTTCTCGGCCCGCTCGGCCAAATCGGAGCGAATTTGCTTCAGCTGCGGATCGGTGCGGAACGCGTTGAAGTTCGTCACCGTGCCGTCGAGCTTACGGGAAATGCCCTGCATGAACGCGTTGCGCGTGCCGGTTTTCGCGTCGATCGTCGAGGCATCAGCCGCGCCGATTTTGACCAGATCGCCCTCGAGTGCGCCCATCTCCGCTTTGACCGACGTGGCGCGTCCTTTGACGAACTCGGACGCAAACGAGAAGCGGCTGGCATCGTCCTCGCGCAGCTTCCGGCGCGGGCCATCGCCTGGCTTCGAGGCCGGGCACGAATTGCCGGTTGCCCGCTCGCTCTGCGCCTTTGTCAACGACACGGCGGTCAGCTGGTCCAGCGTCGATTGCAGCTGATCGAGCCGGGCTGATGCTGCCGTCAGCGAGCCTTGAACCTGCGTGACGGCGCTTTCGGCAGACCGCGTACTCTCGCCGCGCGACTCGAGCACCTTCCAATAGAAGCCAAAGCCGAACCCGACGGAAATCAACGTGAGAAAAAGATAGCCCGCCGTGTAGATCAACTTCAGCGAGAACGGGTTGGGCTTGAACATCTCGTCCAGCAGCCAAACCACCATGATCATCAGCATGGCGACCGAAAAGCCGATGATCAGCTTATGGACGAGCGGCAACTCGCCCATGTTGGCTTCGATCAGTTCGAGCATGCCGACGTAGGTCGCAACCCACGACAGCAACCCGAGACCGGTAACGAGGATCGCCTTTTTCCAATCGCGCGCGGGCTTTTCCTCATGCCCCCAATCGTCACCGCCGTTCTGGTTGCCATCCAGCGCTAGACCCGTCCGGGCGGCCGCAGTCCTGTTGGTCCGATGGGTCGCGTTCGACATGGGAGCCCCGAAGCGCTGTGTTCGCTGTCAAGCCCAAAGCGCTAAGTCGCGACAGTGACCCCATCACGGTGTGATCGCGGCGACACGGTGAGATTTGGATGAACGAGCGTTAAGACAAGCGACCGCGTTCCCGATCGGCAAAGCCCAAAATTTGTTGCCCAGCGGCAACGTCTTGCACTGCGTCATGAGGGGCACGGGCGTGAACGAATTGCCCGCATCGCGTGCTCGTATAAATGGCACGCATCTCGCGCAGGGGGTTGGCGTACCTCGCCGCCAGGAGCGGGGGATGTTCAACTGATAATCGCGTAGGAGATTACCATGCGTTTCGCCCAGATCGCTTTCGCCGCCATGTTCGCCATCGCCTCGCTCGTTGGCACCGCCGGCATCGCCGACGCCGCCAAGAAGAAGAAGGACAAGGCCGGCAAGTGCGGCGTCGGCAAGTTCTACGACGTCAAGAAGAAGAAGTGCGCCTCGAAGTAATCGGTTTTTCCGATTTCAGGGGGAGCTTCGGCTCGCTAAGCCGTGCGTGCCATCTGGGCGCGTACGGCTTTTTTTGTCGGCGCCGATCCGCAGCTTGCAGCGGCATCATGTAACCCGACACCCGCGCACACCGTTCTGTCGCACGGCCTCGCACGAGCAGGCACCCGGCCAGCCACCGGCGCTGGCATGTGTCAGCTAAAGATGACATAATCTGCCGACACGACACGTTGGAGCGCGCCGATGACACCCGCATTTCCGTTTACCGCGCTCGTCGGACAGGGCGAAATGAAGCTCGCTCTCGTACTCGCCGCCATCGATCCACACATCGGCGGCGTTCTTGCCCTGGGCGATCGCGGCACCGGCAAATCGACCATCGTGCGCGGGCTCGCGGCACTTTTGCCACCCGTCAGCGCGGTGAAAGACTGCCCCTACCATTGCGACCCCGCGTCCAACCGCTCCCAGTGCCCGGCCGGCTGTGCCAAAACCCGCGCCACCGTCACGCTGCCGGTTCCCGTCGTCGATCTGCCGCTGGGCGCCACCGAAGACCGCGTCGTCGGCGCGCTCGATCTCGAAAAGGCACTGACGCGCGGTGAGAAGGCGTTCGAGCCGGGCCTTCTGGCACGCGCCAACCGCGGGTTCCTCTACATCGACGAAGTCAACCTGCTCGATGACCATCTCGTCGATCTGCTGATCGACGTCGCCGCGTCCGGCGAGAACGTCGTCGAACGCGAAGGCCTCAGCGTCCGCCACCCCGCGCGCTTCGTGCTGATCGGATCGGGCAACCCGGAAGAAGGTGAGCTCCGCCCCCAGTTGCTCGACCGGTTCGGCCTCGCGGTCGAGGTGACGACACCGACCGCCATCGCAGAACGCGTCGAGATCGTCCGCCGCCGCGACGCGTTCGAGCAGCAGCCGCAGGTCTTTGCCGCAAAATGGGAAGCCGAACAGGGCAAGCTGCGCTCGGCCATCGTTGCGGCCCGAAAACAGCTACCGAACATCGACGTCCCCGAAGACGCGCTCGAAGACGCCGCGCGCCTGTGCGTAGCGCTCAAGACCGATGGCGTCCGTGGCGAACTGACGATCATTCGCGCATGCCGGGCACTGGCCGCCTACGAGGGCGCTCCCGCCGTCACGCGCGCCCATATCCGGCAACTCGCAGCACCCGCACTCCGCCATCGCCTGCGCCGCGATCCGCTGGATGAAGCCGGCTCCACCGCCCGCGTCGCCCGCGCGGTTGCCGAGGTGCTCGGCCCGGTCAACCCGGCGACCGTCTCTGTCGTCGGCGGCACGGACAGCGCCTCTGCCAGCCGCAACGGACACGACAGTCGGCCCGTCCGCGCGGTCACCGCCCCATGACGCCAACGGCCGCCGCCGATATGCGTGCAGCGCAGGCGTTGGCGCTGTTGGCGGTCGATCCCGTCGGACTTGGCGGCGCCGTTCTCGCGTCGCGTGCGACACCGGCCCGCGATGCCTGGGTCGCAGCACTCATCGAGGCTTCCGGCGCAGATACGCCGGTCCGCCGCATTCCCCTACACGTCGCCGACGACCGCTTGAACGGCGGGCTTGACCTCGCCGCGACGCTCGCCAGCGGCCGCCCCATCGCCATGCGCGGGCTGTTGGCCGAAGCGAACGGCGGCATAGTCGTTCTGGCCAACGCCGAACGTATCGCCCCGCTCGTTGCCTCGTCGATCGCGCTCGCAATCGAAAATGGCCGCTCGGCTGGCCATGCCGCGCGATTTGCCGTCGTTGCCCTCGACGAGAGCGACGACACCGACGAGGCGGCACCGGCCCAAATCCAAGACCGGCTCGCGTTCAGCATCGATGCGGCGAGCTTCGAGGCCATCCCAGCCGGCCTTTTTCTGGCCCTCGACGCGATCTCGCTCGATGAAAAATCCAGCTCCGACGACAACAGCTTCCAGGTCTTCGACGTTCCAGCGCCGTCAGACATCGCTGAAGCACGGCGCCGCCTCGCCTCGGTCACCATACCCGACGCGGTCATTGCCGGTCTGACCGCCAGCGCCTTTGCCATTGGCATCGGCTCATTGCGGCCACCGCTGCTGGCGGTCAAAGCTGCCCGCGCCGCCGCAGCACTTGCTGGCCGCGATACCGTGACCGAGGACGATGCACGTCTGGCAGCAGGTCTGGTCCTCGCCCACCGGGCGACGCGCCTTCCGCCCACCGCCGACGAAGAGGCCGCCGACGACGCCCCGCCACCTCCGTCCGATCCCGCCGACATACCGCCTGATGAACCGCCACCCGCAGACGCCAGCGCGCCAGAGCCAGACGATACCGACACCACCGAAACCGATGCCGACCGCCCCGACAACGACCTCCCGTTGGACGACATGCTGATTGCTGCGACCAAGGCCGCCATCCCGGCTGACCTCTTAGCGCAACTGCAGGCATCCCGCGCAGGCGGTCGCTCGCCCACCGAGTCAGCCCGCAGCGGAGCAGCCCGCAAATCCCTACGCCACGGCCGCCCCGCCGCCAGCCGCCCAGGCGATCCGCGTCTTGGCGGGCGGCTCGATCTCGTGGCGACATTGCGCCGGGCCGCTCCCTGGCAGGCAATCCGCCGCAAAGATCGCGGACTGATCGCAGGTCGATCGACCCGCATCGAGGTGCGCCGCGAGGACCTCGTCATTCGCCGCTACGAGGAAAAATCCGGCACGCTCTTGATATTCGCCGTCGATGCCTCGGGCTCGGCAGCACTCGCGAGGCTGGCCGAAGCCAAGGGCGCGGTCGAACTCTTGCTCGCTGACTGTTACGCGCGCCGCGACGAGGTCGCCGTCATTGCGTTTCGCGGGTTTCAGCCCGAGCTGTTGCTGCCGCCAACTCGGGCGCTCGCGCGCGCAAAGCGCGCACTCGCCGGGCTGCCAGGCGGCGGCGCCACGCCATTAGCCGCCGCACTCGATATCGCGTTGGGCCTGGCAACCGCCGCCCGCCGCAAAGGCCGCGATCCGGCGCTGGTGCTATTGACCGATGGCCGGGGCAACGTCGCTCGCGATGGTCGTACGGGCCGCACACTTGGCGAAAGCGACGCGCTCGCGGCAGCTGCAACGGTCAGAGCCACTGGCCTGGCTGCCCTTGTTATCGACACGTCGGACCGGACCCAACCCCAGGCCGGGCAACTCGCAGCGGCTCTAGGCGCTGGCTTCCTTGCGCTACCGCGTGCCGACGCTCGCCGCTTGTCGGCGGCCGTGCGCGCTGGCCTGCCGGGGAATTGACCGTGGCAGACCCCGCCCCGCTCTCGACCCCGCCCGCTGGCCCCCCGGTTCAAACACCACCCGGCACCGCCACAGCTGCGTCTAGCCGCCTCGACTTTAATCGCGACGGCCGCGATTGGCCGCATCGCGAAACCAGCAGGTTCATCGAGAGCAGCGGGCTTGTCTGGCACGTGCAAATCATGCGTCCCGACGGCGCGACAGCCGACGCTGGCGGCGCGCCCGCGATCGTCCTTATTCACGGCACCGGAGCGTCGACGCACTCGTGGCGCGACGTGATGCAAATCCTCGCCCACCGGATGACCGTCGTCGCGATGGACCTGCCCGGCCACGGCTTCACGTCGATGCCGCAGGACGGCGCCGGACTGTCGCTGCAAGGTATGGCGACGGGTGTCGCGGAACTACTTTCCAAGCTCGGCATCGCGCCGCGCATCGCGGTTGGGCATTCGGCAGGCGCTGCCATCCTTGCCCGCATGTGCCTCGACCGGCGGCTCGACCTCGATACGCTGATCTCGCTCAACGGTGCCATCCTGCCGCTCGGCGGGCTGGCCGGGACGATCTTCTCGCCCATCGCCAAGTTGCTCGTCGGCCTCGATTTCGTGCCCCGCTATGCTGCAAGCCGCAACGCCGACCCGTCGGTCTTGCGCGGTTATCTGGCGAATACCGGCTCGACGCTCGATGCACGCGGGCTCGAGCTATACGGCACGCTCGCGCGAAGCCCGGGCCACGTCGCAGCAGCGCTCGGCATGATGGCGAACTGGAACTTGCCCGCCATGGAAGCCGAGCTGCCTAAGCTCACGCCGCGTCTGGTTCTGGTCGCCGCCGCACTCGATCGCATGATCAAGCCGAACGACAGCTTCCGCCTGCGCGACCGGCTCGCGAACGCCGAAGTCGTGTTCCTGCGGGACGTGGGCCATCTCGCGCATGAGGAGCGCCCGGCCGAGATCGCCGAACTGATCGTGTCACGCGCGGTGCAAGCAGGCATTCTCGCCGCTCCAGAAGCGGATACGTCTCAGTCCGCCAAGCCATGATCGTGTTCGATCCCGGCACCATCAAGTTCATGTTAGTCTTCGGCGGAGCATTCGTGGTGGCGGTCTGGGGCCTTGCAGCCAACGCGCGGCGCGCCCGCGAATTCGAGCGCCAGCGGGCCAAACAAAAAGAAGACGCGGGTCCGTGACAGCTCAAGCTGCCACGTCCACGTCTTCGATGTCGTCGCGTTAGGCGAGCCGCACTGCCGTGATCACGCCGTACGGCGTACGACGCCGATCACGAGAAGCAGGCCGATGGCGCCCAGTGTGGCCGACAAGATCTGGCCGACGATGCCGGAGTTGAAGCCGACGCCAAGTCGCGGCAGCAGGGCTCCGGCGATTACAGCGCCGATAATGCCGACGACGATATTTCCGACGAGGCCGAAACCGTAGCCTTTGACCACTGTGCCAGCGAGAAAGCCGGCGATCGCGCCGATCACAAGCCAGACGAGGAATGCTTCGATGGGCATGGTATGTTCCAATTCATGCAAGGAGAGATGATCGATTTTTCGCCGAGTGCGGAAACGCCGTAGCTCGTTATTCAGTGAACGTCGGCATGAGCCGTCGCGTTCCATCGCATCGGCAAATTTTGGACGCGCCCCAAGCTGGCCAACCTTGACAGCCGCAGGGCGGCATGCGCTGTTCCGCGCCTCTTGAACCGCCCGGCCACAGGCCGTCTGGCGGCAGCGAAGCTTGTGACGGGCGACATTCGATGGCTGACACGAAATCGACGAACAAAAAACAACCCGCCACCGGCGCCTCTGCCACGCAGGCATCAGACCGCGCGTTACACCGCTACCGCTCACAGACGTGCGGCGGGCTACGGTTGGCCAATGCGGGCGAGACCGTGCGGCTGTCGGGTTGGGTCCACCGCGTACGCGACCTCGGCGGCGTGCTGTTCATTGATCTGCGGGATCACTACGGCATCACGCAGATCGTGGCCAATCCGTCCTCGCCGGCGTTCTCAATCGCCGAGCAGCTGCGCTCCGAATGGGTGATCTGCGTCTCCGGCGAGGTGCGCCGCCGGCCGCTGTCCACCAACAAGGACAAGGAGGGCCAGACGACCGACAACACGGCCCTCGCCACGGGGGAGATCGAGGTGGTCGCGACCGAGATCGAGGTTCTCGCCGAGGCGCAAGAATTGCCGGTGCCCGTGTTCGGCGAGCCGGACTACCCGGAGGACCTCCGGCTCCAGTATCGCTTCCTGGACCTGCGCCGCGAGAGCCTGCACAAGATCATCATGGCCCGCGTCGCCATCATCCGCTCGATCCGCGACCGCATGCACGAGGCCGGCTTCAACGAGTTCCAGACGCCGATCCTGACGGCGTCATCGCCCGAAGGCGCGCGCGACTTCCTTGTCCCTTCGCGCATCCACCCGGGAAAATTCTACGCCCTTCCTCAAGCGCCACAGCAGTATAAGCAACTGCTGATGGTGTCGGGCTTCGACCGCTATTTCCAGATCGCGCCGTGTTTCCGCGACGAAGATCCGCGTGCCGATCGCCTGCCGGGCGAATTCTACCAACTCGACCTGGAGATGAGCTTTGTCGAGCAGGAGGACGTGTTCCAGACCATGGAGCCCGTTCTCACGTCGTTGTTCGAGGAGTTCGCAAATTGGACCGGTGAGCCGCGCAAGCGCGTCACGCACGGCTGGCCGCGCATCCCCTACGACGAGGCGATCCGTAAGTACGGCTCCGACAAGCCGGACCTGCGCAACCCGATCGAAATGTCCGACGTCACCGAGCACTTCCGCGGCTCGGGCTTCAAGGTCTTCGCCGGCATGATCGACAAGGACCCGAAGGTCCGCGTCTGGGCAATCCCGGCACCGGGCGGCGGTAGCCGTGCGTTCTGCGACCGGATGAACGGCTGGGCCCAGCGCGAGGGCCAACCGGGCCTTGGCTATATTATGTGGAAAGACGGCAAGGCGGCCGGGCCGATCGCCAACAACATCGGGCCTGAGCGGGCAGAAGCAATCCGCGCCAAGCTATCGCTGGCCGACGGCGACGCGGCCTTCTTCGTCGCGGGTAATCCGCAGAAATTCTATAAGTTTGCCGGCCTCGCCCGCGACATGGTCGGCCGCGAACTGAATCTGATCGACGAGAACCAGTTCGCGCTGGCCTGGATTGTCGACTTCCCGTTCTACGAGTGGAGCGAGGAGGAGAAGAAGATCGACTTCTCGCATAATCCGTTCTCGATGCCGCAAGGTGGTCTTGAGCGTTTGACGGCGGCTGAGGCCGATGTCGCGTCGGGCGCAAAGACGGCCGAAGACGCGTTCACCGGCATCAAAGCGTTCCAGTACGACATCGTTTGCAATGGCTACGAGATCGCATCCGGCGGTATTCGCAACCAGTCGCCCGAGCTGATGATCAAGGCGTTCGGCATCGCCGGCCTTGGGCCCGAGGTTGTCGAGCAGCGGTTCGGCGGCATGCTGCGCGCGTTCCGTTACGGCGCCCCGCCTCACGGCGGCATGGCGGCTGGCGTCGAGCGGATGGTCATGCTGTTGACGGGCTGCAAAACCGTTCGTGAGGTCGCGCTGTTCCCGATGAACCAGCAGGCCAACGACCTGCTGATGGGCGCCCCGTCCGACGTCTTCCCCAAACAGCTCAAGGAACTATCGCTCAAGGTCGCGGTTGCGGAGAAGAAGTAGGGCTCGACAAGATTGGAGCAGCCATGAACCTAACTATTGAGACCGAGCTTGAATGCGACGGCCGCTGGATTGCCGAGGTGCCTGAGTTGTCAGGCGCTTTGGCCTATGGCGCGACGCGTGAGCAGGCGGTCGCAACAGTTGAAGCCCTCGCTTTGCGCATTCTCGCGGATCAGGGACGCTGATCAATCATGACGGCCGACCGAGTTTGAGTTATCCTGCAATTCAACTTTAGCATCAGCGCAGGAGGGTGATGTGATCGACAGGGTGAGCCAATCTAACATTGTCGCGGTTCCTGACGTGATGATGGGCAAGCCATGCATTCGAGGCACCCGTATCACTGTCGAACTTATTCTGCGCAAGCTCGGTGCGGGACGCTCAATGGCCGATCTCATTGAAGCCTACCCCGGCTTGACAGAAGACGACGTGCGCGCGGCCTTGTCATTCGCTGCCGATTACTTGCAGCACGAGACAGTTTTGGCGGCCGAATAACCAATGCAGTTTCTCGCCGACGAGAACGTTTCGCATGTTGTTGTGCGGCTTCTCAGGCTAAATGGCTTTGACGTGACGATTTTGACGACCGAGCAGCGCGGCTCGCCTGATGAAATCGTTCTGGACATTGCACGAGGTAACGATTGCATTGTTTTGACCGAGGATCGCGATTTCGGCGAACTCGTTATTCGCAAGCAGCTTACCGTTGCCGGCGTTGTTCTGTTGGAACTCGACCGGCTTTCAAACCAAGCCGAGGCAAACCGTGTACTCGCGGTGATCAAAAGTCAGGGCGAGCAGCTGAGGGCGAATTTGACGGTCGTCGAACCATCGCGGACCAGAATACGGCCGATCCGCCCTTAGTCGAGACCACACTCACCGTACCTCGACCATGATCTCGTGGCGTTGCATGAACGGGGGCGTGAACGGCGGATTGTAGCTGGCAAGTGCGGGAGCGCCGACAACCTCGGTCTTATCGCGGGCAAGCGCGGCGACAAGCTCCGCCGATTTTGCCGTAACGCGGCCCTCGGTCGCCCACCATGAAAACGCCGCCACGGCGACAGATCGCGCCGGCACTTCGACCAAACGAACGCGCGGATCGTTCGGCAAGGGCAAGTCAGCGATCGTCTTGAATTGCGACGGCATAACGAACCGCATCGTGCCTTTGCTCATCACAACCGGCGCCGTCATCGCAATTTTCTGGGCGCCCGCCGGGGCAGCATCCATCACCACTGGCGCCGTCATGGCGACCCTAGCCCGCGTGCTGTTGCCGCCGAAAATGTAACCAGCCAGCGCCCTGAAGCCAGCGCCGCGATCCATCATGCCGAGCGTCGGCATATCGGTTTCAGCGACAATCGTCGGAGCGTAGCGGCGCACCTCGTATCCATTGGCTTGCCTGACAACTTCATACTTCGGCTGTTCGATCCCTGACACGCTGAGCGCTCCAAATGCGATCCAGGCCCCGAACGCCAGTGCCACGGCCACCAACGTCACCGTTGCAATCCGACGCATGGTTCCAACTCCAGAATTCTAATGCCAACGGGTGAATAACGCTAAAGTCGATGCCACGGGATCATGCGGCCGATGAGACTGTCTTCACGCACCACATGGTGCCACACGACGTGGAGCGAATGTGCGCCGCCGAGCATGACAAGCGCCGCGCTGACCACATGATGGGTCAAACTGAGCCAATTCAGAGCGGGTCGGCCGAGCCCGGTGTCAACTGCGATTTTCAACGGGCCGAGTTCCAAGCCCTGGCCGACGGCCGCGAGGTAGGCAATGCCGGTCAGTGGGGACAAGAACAGCAAGATCACCAACGTCTGGACGGCCAGCTTCATCCAGCGCTGCTCGCCAGTTTCTATGTCTCGAACCGGCGGCGGCACCTGACGGCTCGCCCACCACATCACCGAGATGACTGCGAGCCCCAAGACGACGTACCCGCCAATGATATGAAACTGCCCGATGAAAACGATCAGACCGTTTTGACTTCTGTGATCCATGAACGGCGCGGAAAACCCGATCGCAAAGATGAGGATCGTGAGGCTCCAATGGAGCAGGAGTGAGAATGTATCGTACTGAAAGGATCGCACGGCCATGGGCCACCTTGAATAACACCATCGGTCTGTAGTGGACCGAAGTGTGAACGCGCGACCCTCGAATTTCGTTCCGCACATCGCCCCGGCAACGACACCCGGCAGCGACACCCAGTCGCCGACCCGTCGCGCCGACGCTACGAGGCACACCGCGCACGCCGTTACAATCCGGCTTTCCGGCTTTGCAGCATCATGAACGTGTCGCTGGTCGCTTCTGCGACCTGGAACCACATGTAGTTGTCCGCACGGATCTCCTTCATCCGCTGATACACCCGCTTGAAATCGGCATTCTTGGCCGAAGTCTCGTCGAACACCGCAATGGTCGCTGCAAAGCAGGCCTCCAACGCCTCGACGGGGAATGTCCGCAGCTCCGCTCCCGACTTGACCAAGCGCCGCAGTGCACCCGCGTTCAGCATGTCGTAGCGCGCGGTCATCACGGTATTGGCATGGCAGGCGGCAGCTTTGATCGCGGCCTGGTAAGGCTTCGGCAATTGCGACCACTGCTCGAGATTGATGAAAAAGTGCAGCATCGCCTGCCCCTCCCACCATCCAGGATAATAGTAATACTTCGCAACGTCCTGGAACCTCAGCTTCTCGTCATCGTAGGGGCCGACCCATTCGGCGGCATCGAGCGCGCCTTTCTCGAGCGCGCCATAAACTTCCGCCCCGGGCAATTGAACCGGCTGGGCGCCAAGCCGGGCCAAAACGGCGCCACCAAAGCCACCGATGCGCATTTTCAGACCGCGAAAATCGTCGACCGATTTGATTTCCTTGCGATACCACCCGCCCATTTGCGCACCCGTATTACCAGCCGGCAGACCGAGCACGCCGTAGCGCTTGTAGAAATCGTTGAGCAAATCGATGCCGCCGCCGTCATACATCCACGCATTCTGCATCCGGCAGTTGAGGCCAAATGGAACGGCGGTGCCGAACGCAAACGTCGGGTCCTTACCCCAATAGTAATATGACGCCGTATGACAGCATTCGACGGTCGCATTCGAAACGGCATCGAGAGCCTGAAGGCCCGGCACGATTTCGCCAGGGGCGAACACCTGGATCTGGAACCGGTTGTCGGTAATCTCGGCGACGGTCTTGGCAAACACCTCGCCAGCGCCAAAAATCGTATCGAGCGATTTTGGAAAGCTCGAAGTCATCCGCCATTTGATGACAGGCAACGCGTCGACAACGGCCGGTGCGGCCAAGGTGGCTGATGGACGCACTGCTTCGGCAACCGCCGCAGATGCCGCCACCCCCGCCACGAGAACCTTGCGCCGATTGATGTTACCCATGTTCGGGACGTCCCCGCTCAATTGTCGCGTTTTTTACCCACCGGCCTATACAGCTACTCGCGATCGCATCCCATATCCAGACCACTGGCGCGTTGAGGCCGGGGGAGGAAACCAACGGAACCACCCATGGACGAGTTCACCATCCGCCCGACCCCAGACGATCCGGCTCTGTCCTCGGTCGTCCCGGGGCTCGACCATGAGGGCAACCGCGTCGAGACGGTCGTCGTTACCGAACGCCCGCTGACGCTCTATCTCAACGCCCGCGAGATCGTGACGATGATGACGATCGGCGACCATCCGGACCTGCTCGCCGTCGGTTATCTGCTCAACCAGAACATGCTGAAGTTCGACGATGTGATCACCGGCATCGACTACGAGCCCGATATCGAGACCGTCGTTGTCCGCACCGAACGCGAGACCAATTTCGAAGACAAACTCGCCAAGAAGACGCGCACGTCGGGCTGCGCGCAGGGCACCGTGTTCGGCGATCTGATGGAAGCCTTCGACAGCATCGCGCTATCGGCCGACGCGCGCCTCAAGACCAGTGACCTCTACGCCTTGACGCGCAAGATCAACACCGAACCGAGCCTTTATCTCAAAGCCGGCGCCATCCACGGCTGCGTCCTGTGTCATGGCGACCGTCCCCTGATCTACATGGAGGACGTCGGCCGTCACAACGCGGTCGACAAAATCGCCGGTTACATGTTCCTCAATCGCGTCCCGGCCCACGACAAAACGTTCTACACGACCGGCCGCCTGACCTCGGAAATGGTGATCAAAACCGTCAAGATGGAAATTCCCATTCTCGTCTCGCGGTCGGGCTTCACCGCTTGGGGCGTCGACCTCGCCCGCAAGGCCGGGCTGACGCTGATCGGCCGGGCGCGCGGCAAGCGGTTCGTGTGCGTCTCGGGCGAACAGCGGCTCGTGTTCGACGCCGACCTCGCGACCGTTGACGTCGGCGAAGGCAAAGTCCGCAAGGGCGCAATGGCGGAGGCCGATTGACGATGGCAAGCGACATCTCACGCCCGGATCGCAGCACGATCGCCGGCATTTTGCTCGCTGGCGGTCAATCGCGGCGCATGTTCGCGTCCAGTTCCGCATCGCCGGGCGATAAACCTAGCGGTCCCAAAGGGCCTGACGAAAAACGATCTGGCGACAAGCGATCCGGCGACAAAGGCCTGCTGGACATCGCCGGTCGGCCGATGCTGGGCCACGTCATCGAACGGCTACGCCCGCAGGTCAGCACGTTGGCGATCAACGCCAACGGCGACCCGGCCCGGTTCGCCGCCTTCGGACTGCCCGTAGTTGCCGACTCGATCGAGGGCTTTCCCGGCCCGCTCGCTGGCGTTCTGGCCGGCATGCAATGGGCCGCAACGCACGCTCCCGGCGTGACCCACATCGCGACCGTTTCCACCGACGCGCCGTTCATGCCGCCCGACCTGGTTCCATGTCTCGCTGCAGCAATCGCACCCGACAAGCCGATCGCGCTGGCCGCGTCGGGTGGCGAGTTGCATCCGGTGATCGGATTGTGGCCGGTGGCGCTCGCTGACGATCTTGAAACTCAGCTGCGAAATGGCGTCCGCAAGGTGCTTGCCTGGACTGACCGGCATGGTACCAGTGCCGTCGAATTCCCGATGCTTGTCATCGGCGGGAACCCCGTCGACCCGTTCTTCAACGCGAACACGCCCGCCGAACTCGACGAGGCCCGGCGCCTCCTTGCGCGGGACTTGGAATAGAAGGTCGCGCACCATGCCCCATACGAAAACACCCGTGGTCGGCGTCTGCGGCTGGAAAAAATCCGGCAAGACGACGCTCACCGTCCGCCTGATCGAGGAGTTCACCCGGCGCGGCCATCACGTCGTCTCGATCAAGCACGCGCACCACGAGTTCCAGGTCGACGACGGCCCGACCGACAGCGCCCGTCACCGAACCGCGGGTTCGCGCGAGATCTGCATCGTCGGCGGCAAGCGGTGGGCGATTATCCACCAGCTCGATAACGAGCCCGAGCCCAACATCGACGAAGTTCTGGGCTGGATGTCGCCAGCCGATATCATCATCGTCGAGGGCTACAAGTCGGCGGCGATCCCAAAAGTCGAAGTGCGCGCATCGACGGCGTTCTCACAGGCAAAGCTGACGCCGGACGACACCAGCGTCATCGCCATCGCCACCGACAAGGACGAGCCCGGCGAAATCGTCCCGGTTCTGTCGCGAGACGATGTCTCCGAGATCGCGGATTTGATCGTCGCCACGATTGGGCCAATCGGCAAGCGCATCGCTGAAGCACGCGCGCTGGCGCGAAGCCGGACGGCTCCCGGCGACAGCGATGCGGCCATGTCTGAGGCAATCGGCAGCGACGACAGCGGGCCACCTGCATCAAACAACGGCAACTAGACCCATTCGGCAACGGTTCGACATTGTGCGCACTCACACGATTCTCATCAGCTTCGCCGTCGCCGCATTTGCCCTGGCGACAGATGGCACGGCGCAGGGCGTACGCAAGCCGGTTCCGCTACCCGGTACCGATCCTGGCGGCGTCATGGTGGCCTATATCGGACCCGGCATCGACTACACCCGGTCGGGGCTTGCCGAGCGGCTGGCGCGCGACGGCGAAGGCGAGATCATCGGCTTCGACCTCGTCGACCGCGACCGCCGTCCGTTCTGCCGGGTCGGATGCGAACCGCAGACGGATGCCGTTCTGGCCCTCTTGAACGCCGCCCCCAACAGTCGGCTCGCCATATTCAAGGTGGACGGAACAGGGCTTGCCGCGCCAGCGCTCCAGATGGCCGTCACGGCCAAAGCCGCTGTCGTCGTGCTCGACCTCCCGGACAATCCGCAAGCCGCTGCACTTCTGAGAGCGGCGTCGGAACGTTTCCGAGATACGATGATCGTGTACGCGCCGCGCATTGCGCCAGCCGTGCCGGGTGCGCCAACACAAGCTCCAGTCGCTTCTGCTCCGCCCCCTGCCCCGGTCGCAGCCCCGGTCGCAGCCCCGGTTGCATCCCCGTCCCCTGCCCTAACCGTCCCCGCTGCTGGAACCGAAACCGCGACCGCCCTACCGCAGCCACCAGCGCCAGCACAGCCGCCAGTAGCGCCACCGGCAGCACAGCCCGCGCCGCAGACGTCCGTCGCTGACGTGGCAAGCCCGGCGGCCCAAAGCGCTCCAGCGCTCGCGGCGTCACCAGCTCCACATGCGCCAGCTCCACAACAATCAGCGCTAGCTCCCACGAACCCCGCCTCGGGAGACCCCGCTCCCGCAAATGCCCCGCCTGCAAATGCCGACGCCGCACCCTCACCGCCGCCAGTCGCCACCGCGCCGCCGCCAGCCAACGGCCGCGCCGACACGGTGTTGGCAGTCCGCGACGGCAACGTGAAGCCCGCTGAAACGGCACTGTTGGCAGCCGCACGGCTGGCAGCCGAGGCTATAAACATCGTCACCGTCAGCCCATCGACCCGCGGCGCCGCCTTGAAGGCCCGCGTCGCAGAGGGAAAGTAGCCGCTAGCGGACTCCGGCTTGCTTGCAGCTTGGCCCGCGAGCGACGAAACAAAGTCGATGGACCTGTTTGCCACCCTTCTCGATCGGCTTGTGATAACCCCGCAGCGCAACCGCAAGATCTCACTCCTGGCTGGCTACTTTTCCGCCGCCCCCGACCCTGACCGCGGCTACGCCCTGGCCTGCCTGACTGATGGCCTGCCGCTCAAGATTTCATGGCGGCGCACGCTACTCGAACTTGTCGCCGAACGCTCAGACCCGGTGCTCTACAAACTCTCGCGCGACTACATCGGCGATACCGCCGAGACCGTTGCACTACTGTGGCCTGACGCACCCATCGTTGGGGCCGCGCCTCGCCTCGGCGACGTCGTTGCCGCCTTCCGCGACAGCCACCGCAGCCGCCACCCCGCGTTGATCGCCGCGCACCTTGATGCCTTGGACGCGCGCGGTCGCTGGGCATTCCTGAAACTCCTCGGCGGAGCACCACGCGCGGGCGTCTCCGCCCGCCTCGCCAAAGTTGCGCTGGCGGAGTGGTCCGGGCACGACGTCGCCGAGATCGAGGAAGTCTGGCACGCGCTCCAGCCACCCTACGAGCCGCTGTTCAATTGGCTCGAAGGACGCGGCGCGAGGCCCGACCCCGGCGCGGTCCCCGTGTTCCGGCCGGTCATGCTCGCACACCCGATCGAGGACGCAGATTGGGCCGGCTTCACGGCGGCGGACTACGTCGCAGAATGGAAATGGGACGGCATCCGCGTTCAGGTCTCCGCCAAACCCGGCGATGTCCGCTTATTCTCTCGAGCCGGCGACGATATCTCGCTTGCCTTCCCCGAGGTGCGATCATCCTTCCTCGGCCGCGACGTTGTCGCTGATGGCGAGTTGCTCGTCATACGCAACGGCATCGTTGCGCCGTTCAACGACCTCCAGCAGCGCCTCAACCGCAAGACGGTATCGGCCAAAATGCTGAAGGATCATCCAGCCCACGTCCGGCTCTACGACCTGCTCATCGACGGCGGCGAGGACCTGCGCGGTTTGCCATTCATGGACCGACGCAAACGCCTGGAAGCTTGGCACAACGCCCACCCGCCCCGCGCCACCGACGTCTCAGAACTCGTGCCCTTCACCTCGCGCGAAGACCTCGACGCGATCTGGTCGCAAACCCGGGCAAGCGCCATCGAAGGGCTAATGCTCAAGCGCCGCGATAGCGCCTACCTCGCCGGCCGCGTGAAGGGCCAGTGGTGGAAATGGAAACGGTCTGCACTGACGCTCGATTGCGTGCTGATGTATGCACAGCGCGGATCAGGCAAACGCTCGTCGTTCTACTCAGACTATACCTTTGGCGTCTGGAAGCCGGTTGCAACGGAGACAACGACGGACCCGAATGCGGTCGTCGCTGCGGGGCCAGACGTCGGCGCGGGGGCAGATGCAGACACGGGCCAAACGACGCGAGCCGCGGAACTGGTCCCGGTTGGCAAAGCCTACTCGGGCTTCACCGACGCGGAACTTAAGGACCTCGACCGCTGGATCCGGCAGAACACGACGGAGAAATTCGGCCCCGTCCGGGCAGTCGCGCCGGGGCTTGTTCTGGAGGTTGCGTTCGACGCCGTGCATCGCTCCGCGCGGCATAAGTCGGGCGTCGCCATGCGCTTCCCGCGAATCCATCGCATCCGCTGGGACAAGCCCGCCACTGAGGCCGACCGCCTCGACACCGTTATGGCCCTGATCGACGGCGGCTGAGCAGGAACGACGCCAAGGCTGCCAACGCCCACCCGCAGATACTCAAAAGCAAAAGGGCGGCCCTGGGCCGCCCTTCGCAACTATTCAATGGCTCGACGAGAGCAACGCCCGATCAGTCAAACTTCAGCGTGAAGCCACCGAGGATCGTGCGGCCCTGGCCCGGCTTGGCGCCGTCCGACAGTTCGGCAATGTAGAGTTCGTCGGTCAGGTTCGTACCCGACATGAACAGCGTCAGGTTGCCGGTCACGCGCAGGTTCGTGCGCGCCGAGAGCAGCCAGACATCGTCAACTTTACCGCCGACGAGTTCGTTGTCATCGTTCCGATCCGAGCAGTCGTTCACAACGCCCGTATTTTCGTTCACACAAACCAGAGCATTGCTGTTCTGTGAGTTGGTGAAAAAGTCGCCGCGGTAGGTCGCAGTCACGCTGGCATCCCAGATGTTCTTGTAGGCGACGCCAAGTGTCAGGTTTGCGAAATGCTGGATCGTAAACGGCAACCGGTTTCCGGCGACCGACACTTGGTCAAAGGCTTCAAACAGTGCGTCGCGACCGGACTTGATCTTGCCATCCGTGTACGTGTAGGCCGCCTCGGCAAACAGGTTCCAAGGGCCACCAGTCAACGGACGGCTTTCCGCACGAGCCGCCAATTCGAAGCCGGTCAGCTCCACTTTGTCGAGCGAACCGAACACGTTGCCACCGGTCGCGTCCGTGAAGCTTTCCTTGTTCTGGTAGTCCTTGATCTGGCTGTGGAAGACCGCACCATCAAACGTCAGGCCTGTGAAGGCCTTCGAGCGTACGCCCAGCTGGAAGTTGTCACCGACTTCCTCGGTAAGCGGGAAATCAGCATCGCGTACGACGTTGGGGGCAAATCCACGGTGGTAGCCGCCATAAAGCGTGGTCCGCGGAGCGAAGTTGTAAGCCACCGCCATACCCGGCAGGACCTCGTTGAAGGTCTGGCTGTCGGAGCGGAGCGGATCAGCCGCCGGATCGCCGCGGAACACTTGATTGCGCTGGACTTCATAGTTTTCAAAGCGAACGCCCGGCGTGATGGTAAGCTGCCGGTTGACATGAACCGACGACTGGATGAACGCCGAGAACGCGTTGGCCCGGTACTCGTCATCCTCCACATTGACGTCACCAACGCGGGCGCAGTTCCCGCTGACGTCGGAATCAAGCTGCTGGCCAACGTCACCCGTGCTGGAGCAGTCTCTCAGCTGATGCCGCTCATAGCGGACGCCAGCCTGGATATCCTGCGTCATGCCAGCAATGAACGGCCGGTTGGCCAGTTCAACGCGGGTTTCCGCACCGACATGCTCGTAACGGCGCTCACGGCCACGGAACTCGACTGGATTGCCAGCATCGGCCCGGTTGAAGAACCGGTTCCGCTCATGGACCGATCCATAGAGCCGCGTCGAAAGCGTCGTGTCGAGATCGAAGCGATAGTTATGAGCGAGCTGGAGGCGCGTGTAATTGGCATTGAATGAGTTGTTGTCAGTCTCGAGGCGCGCGCCATCCTTATTGTTACCGTTGGCGAAGAACTGTGCGGCGGTTCCAACGAAGTTGTCTTCGTCATAGGTGTCGCGCTGGCGGAAATAGACGCCCGACAGCGTCAGATCCTGCACCGAGTCTTTGGCGCCAACGGCGAGATAGAGGTCATTGAAGCGCAGGCGCTCGTTGTCCCAGGCTCCCGCCGTTTCCGAGCCCGTGTAGGCAGCGACGGCGCCGAAGTTCCCGACCTGCTTTCGCGTATGAACGTGGCGGATGTTGCCAACTTCTTCGTCGGCGCCTTCGGTGTCGGTCAGCGCGCCTTTGATCACCGTCTCAGGCTTGCCGAATGGCGACAGGTTCTGGAAGTTGATCACGCCATGATTGTTGAGCGGACCCTGGCTGATAACGGTGCCGCGAAGCACCTCGACGTTCTCGACGCGATCGGTCGGCGGCGTGTAGTGCGTCGACGCGTCGATGTAGGTCGAATAGTTGATCGACTGTCCGTCTTCCTGGACGAGCACCTTGCGCGAGCGGCGGAAGTTCGAACCGCGGATCGAGATACCGCTATGGCGCGCTTGACCGTCGTCTTCCACGACGATGACGCCAGGGACGTTCTTGAGCAACTCGTGGTTGTTGAGCGGCCGCGTCTCTGCGATCTTGTCAGCGTCGACGCGCGTGCCTGCCGTCGTCAGATTCTGCAGGTCTTTGGGTAGGATGCTCGACGGCTCGACCGGTGTCGTCGATGGACGCGCGGTGGTCGTCACGCGGCCATCGGAAGCGCGCTGTGGACCGGCCTCTACCACCGGCTCGACGGTTGGAGCTGGCTGCGGAGCGGGGGCTGCCTGCTGTACGGGCTTTGGCTTTGGCTTCGGTGCCGCAGCAGCCGGGCGAGGTGTAGGTGCTGCCTGCGGTTTTACTGCAGGGGCCGCTTGGGGCTTTGGAGCAGGATCCGCCTGCGGCGCAGCCGGTGGCTGCACGGTAACCGGCGGAACCGGGGTCGCCGGCTGTTGCGCGACAGCCACTGTCGGCAAAACGACGCCTGCCAACAAAGCCAGTGTAACTGCTCTATACGTCATATCCACCCCTTACTATTCGCAATGCGATCAAAGCTGGGATTCCTGCCCCTCAGTGTTCCCGAAGCCCGATCCGGTTCAAGGTGAACTAATTAACCTGCCGTCATAATCTGCCGGTTTATCACCCGCGTGTGCCCCGATAGCCACAATTGGCAGGTCACACTTCGCTGTTCACGGCCGTTGCCGAATTCAGGTCTGATATGCCACTTTGATCGGCGTCGAGACCGAGGGACCCCGTGACCAGACTGCTGTCGGCCAGTGCCGCCATCGACCGACTGACGGCAACCATCGGCCGCTATGCAGCCTGGGGCGTGCTGGCCGCGTGTGTCGTCGCCGCAGCCAACGCCATCGCGCGGAAACTGTTCGGGCTTGGCTCCAACGCCTGGCTGGAGACACAGTGGCTGTTGTTCTCGGCCGTCTTCCTGCTCGCTGCGCCTTGGACGCTTGCGGCGAACGAACACATCCGCATCGACATCCTGACCGGGCGGCTCTCCAAGCGGCGTCGCGCCTGGCTCGACCTCGCTGGCCATGTCTTGTTCCTGATGCCGGTCGCAGCCGTCGTCGTATGGACCTCGCTGCCGTTCGCGCTGACGTCGCTGGCCCAAAATGAAGGATCGTCCAACTTCGGCGGCCTCCCGCAGTGGCCGCTCAAACTGCTGATCCCCATCGCGTTCGGACTGCTGTTGCTCCAGGCCGTGTCGCAGATCATCAAGACGGTCGCGGTCCTGGCAGGCCCAGTTAGTGCTAGCCCTGGACCGGCAAGCCCAGTCGGTTCTAGCCCAGACGGCAAGCCCCGATCATGACCGCTTTTATCGCCGCCAACATGGCGCCTCTGATGTTTGCCGCACTCGTCGGCTGTCTGCTGCTCGGCTATCCCGTCGCATTCTCGCTCGGCGCGGTCGGGCTGCTGTTCGCCGCCCTCGGCATCGAACTCGGCTTGTTCAGGCCGGACTTCATGCAGGCCGTGCCCGAACGCATTTACGGCGTCATGTCTGGTGAAACCGGCACGACGCTGCTGGCGATCCCGTTCTTCACATTCATGGGGCTGATCCTGCAACGATCGGGCATGGCTGAAGACTTGCTCGAGACCGTGGGGCAGGTGTTCGGCGGCATGCGCGGCGGGCTCGCCTACGCCGTGATCGTCGTCGGCGCGCTGCTGGCGGCAACGACCGGCGTGGTGGCCGCGTCCGTCATTTCGATGGGCCTCATCTCGCTGCCGATCATGCTGCGCTACGGCTACGACCGCCGGCTCGCGAGCGGTACCATCGCCGCGTCCGGCACGCTGGCGCAGATCATCCCGCCATCGCTCGTCCTGATTATCCTCGCCGACCAATTCGCCATGCCAGTCAACCTGATGTACCGCGGCGCACTGGTCCCCGGCCTCATGCTGGCGGGGCTCTACGTCCTGTTCGTGTTCGCCGTCACCGTGTGGCGCCCGGACGCGGCTCCCGGCCTCCCGCCCGAGGCAATCGCCGACCGTGAGGCAAACGGCTCCCGCGGCTTGGCCTCGCTTGCCGTGCTGGCTGGCGGATCGACCGCACTCGCCCTCCTGCTGATGGCCGATAGCGGCGTCCACGGGGCCGACCGGATCGTCATCACGCTGGCGCTCACCATCGCCATCGCGTTTCCGTTCGCGGTGCTCAACGCAATGGTGCTGCGCCGCGCTGGCATTGCGCTGGTATCGCGGCTGACAGAACGGGTCGTGTTCGTCATGGTGCCGCCGCTGGCACTGATATTCCTGGTGCTCGGCACGATTTTCCTCGGCCTCGCCACGCCGACCGAAGGCGGCGCGATGGGCGCACTCGGCGCCTTGGCGCTCGCCGCCATCAAACGAATTACCGACCGCGACCCGAGCCGCCTCGATTGGACAATCGTACGCGACGCGCTCGAACGCACCGCAAAATTGTCCTCGTTCGTGTTGTTCATCCTGATCGGCGCGCGGATATTCTCGCTGACGTTTTACGGCGTCGACGGCCATAAATGGGTCGAGCATCTGCTGACATCGTTGCCCGGCGGCCTTTACGGCTTCCTGTTCGTGGTCAATCTCGCGGTGTTCCTGCTCGCGTTTTTCCTCGACTTCTTCGAACTCGCCTTCATCGTCATCCCGCTATTGAAGCCGGCCGCCGAAGTGATCTTTCGCACGTCCGCCGAAGCGCTCGCGCTGGCCAAATCGCTCGGCCTGGAGACGGCGATCGTTGGCGGCAAAGAAACCGTGCGCGACGTGACGCCACTCATCGTGTGGTTTGGCGTCCTTCTGGCGGTCAACATGCAGACGAGCTTCATGCACCCGCCGTTCGGCTTCGCGCTGATGTTTTTGCGCTCGGTCGCCCCGGCCGAGCCCTACACGGATAAAGTCACCGGTCGCACCACGGCACCCGTTACCACCGCCGAAATCTACTGGGGGGCGTTGCCGTTCCTCGCCATTCAACTGCTGATGGTTGCCATACTGATCGCGGCGCCCAGCATGGTCATTTCGGCGGCGAGAACACCGGTCGCCCAGATGAGCGGCACCCCCACAAGTGGCCCTGGACCAAACGCCGGCATAGCGAAACAGCCGACGGCCGACGGTCTTTCCCTACCCGGGACACCGCCGACCCTCGATGGTGCCAAACCGTTGCCGCCGGGCACGCCGCAGGGGCCCATGCTCGATCTTTCGGTCCCACCGAGGATTTGATTGCCACTGTCTGTCGCCGACGACGGCACCGGGACAGCCCGAACGTGCGGCACTGTGGCAGTCTCTGATCGTCTCGTGCATACGTAACGAACTCGATCACCAAGAACCCCGCCATCATCAGCTCCCAGGCTTTCCCGCGCCTTGAACCCAACGTCACGCACCTCAGCGCTCGCCAACCCGGCTGATGCCACACCCGATTGCAGCGCCCGTATCGCCCTTGTGGTGGCGGTCGCCCGCAACGGCGTAATCGGCCGCGATGGTGGGCTGCCCTGGCGGATGCCCTCCGATCTCAAGATGTTTCGGCGGCTGACCATGGGTACGCCGATGATCATGGGGCGCCGTACCTTTGCCTCCCTCGGCCGCCCGCTGGACGGCCGCGATAATCTGGTCGTCACGCGCGACCCGGCGTTTGCCGCGCCCGGCATCGAAGTTTTCAGCGGGCTCGACGACGCGCTGGCCCGTGCTCGGATTTGCGCCCGGGACCGTGGAAGCAGCGAAATCACGGTTATTGGTGGAGCGGAGCTCTATCGCACAGCGCTACCGATTGCCGACAGGTTGTATTGGACCAGCATTGAGGCCGACGTGACGGGTGACATCGTGTTTCCAGCGTTCGACCGCAGCCACTGGCGCGAAATCGGTCGCGAGCCGATTGCGCAGGGGCCACGCGACGAACATCCCGCCACGCTGATCACACTCGATCGGATCGGCCCTGAATGACGTTTACCCAACCGGGAGATGCGGCTCAATGTTAATAGCATGCGATCCGCATCCGGCCTTGACCACGACATGACCAATACCAACATCAAGCGTCGTGTTTGCGCCCGGTTCCGCGCTCCCCTATAGAACGCCGAGAGTTCGAGATGACGCGGCGATAGCTTCGCTGAAGCCGCTCCGGTTCGACCGGCATCTGACACACGACTTATCATTCCGATCGATCAACCCGAAGGTTTTTGAACGCATGCCTTGGTACAATCAGAGCAGCAGCGGTGGCGGCGGCTGGAAAAGTGGGGGCAATGGGGGCGGCAATAGCCCTTGGGGCCAAGGTAGCGGCGGGGGAGGCGGCGGTGGCGGTGGCCCGTGGGGTCAAGGCGGCGGTGGCGGTGGCGGTGGTAAAGAACCGCCTGACCTCGAAGACATTTTGAAACGCGGTCAAGACCGCGTGAAACAAGTCATGGATGGCGGCGGCATACCCGGTCCGTTGTTGCTTCTGGCTGGCGCTGCCGTTGCTGCTTTCGTCGCTTGGAATGCATTTACCTTCCGCGTGAACGCCGACGAAATTGGTGCCGTCCTTCGCTTCGGCGAATTCGTTCGACAGGAGGGCCCGGGGCTTCACTTCCGGCTGCCACCGCCGATCGACGAAGTGCGCGTCATAAAGGTCACCGACCAACGCATCCTCGACATCTCGACCAAGGCGTCGAACACCGCGCAAAGCAACAACAAGGAAATGATGCTCACGGCCGACGAGAACATCGTCGACGTCCGCTTCAACGTCCTTTGGCGCATCAAGCTCGATCCCGGCTCGATCAAGCTGTTTCTCTTCAACATTCGGAACCCAGAACTCACGGTTCGTGAGGTCGCTGAAAGCGTCATGCGTGAAGTGGTCGGGCTCACGCCGCTGCAGCCTCTGCTGACCGAAGCTCGCCTCGACGTTCAAAAGTCCGTGCAGAAGCGCATGCAGTCGATCCTCGACCAGTACGGCGCTGGTGTCAGCGTTGACCAAGTGCAACTCCGCGAGGTTGACCCGCCGACATCGGTCATTGCCTCGTTCCGCGACGTGCAAGCTGCTGCCCAGGAGCGCGAAACAAAGATCAAGGAAGCACAAAAATACGCCGACCAGATCGTGACAGTGGCCAAAGGCGATGCCGACCGCATCAAGTCGCTAGCCCAGGGCTATAAAGACCAGACCGTTGCCGAAGCCACCGGTCAGGCAGCGCGCTTCCTGAAAGTCTTCGACGAATACAAGAAAGCACCCGAGGTTACCCGCCAGCGACTCTATTTGGAGACGATGGAGCGGGTGCTTGGCGGCGCCGACAAAATCATCATTGACCAGCGACAGGGCGGCCAAGGTGTCGTCCCATACCTACCGCTCAACGAATTCGCCGGTCCACGTAAGCAGGCGGGGAGCAACTGATCATGCGCACGTTCTTTTCAGTTTTTCTCGTCCTGATCGCGATCGCCGCGGCGGCCGTTTATTCGGCGGCATTCATCGTCCACCAGAACGAACAGGCCATCGTTCTCCGCTTCGGCGAAGCGCGCACGACTATCACCAAGCCCGGCCTCTACTTTAAGGTGCCGGTCGTCGACTCCGTGGAGTTTTTCGACAAGCGCGTTCTCGATCTCGACACCAACGAGCTCGAGGTGACGACAAGAGACCAGCAGCGGCTCGTCGTCGACGCCTACAGCCGTTACCGCATCACCGACCCGCTCAAATTCTACCAGAACGTACGTAGCCAGCAGCGGGCCGTGGTCGTCCTTGGCCCGGTGATCGAGTCTACGATCCGCAACGTGCTCAATAGCGTCGTACTGCCTGACGTGGTCAAAGAGAAGCGCGAGTCCCTGATGCGGGAGATCGCGGCCACCGTGAACACCGAGGGCAAGGACTACGGCATCGAAGTTGTCGATGTCCGCTTGAAGCGCGCAAACCTCCACCCGACCATTGCCGAAAGCGTGTTCAACCGCATGATCGCCGACCGTCAGCGCGTCGCCACAGAGTTGCGCGCTCAGGGTACAGCGGAAAACAATCGCATCACCGCGAACGCCGACCGCGACGTGACCATCATCAAGGGTGAGGCCACCAAGGCGTCGGACATCCTGCGTGGTGAAGGCGAGGGCGAACGCAACCGCGTGTTCGCCGACGCCTATGGTCGCGACCCGGAATTCGCCCGCTTCTACCGCGCCCTGCAAGCCTGCGAACAATCGTTCCAAGCCAAGGACACGCGGTTCATGCTGTCGCCGGATACATCGGCGGTATGTTCGAGCTTCCTCGACGCCGTTAAAATGCCGACACCAGCCAAAGCGAACTGAACTGCGGACCAAAAACGAATTCGGTGAACCGTAAATTTGCCGAACATTAAGAACGATATGACCGTGGGTGAGCCGACCGACCCACGGTCCCTTCCAAGGCCGGTTGACAGCGCTACCGGCCTTGGACACGCTCCGATGTGGGGTCCTTTCGGCCCTGACCAGGAGTAACAAATGGGCAACCAACGGTTCTTCGAAGGCGGCAAAATTCTAGCCGTTGCCGTGATCGCGTCCCTAGCTGGCTCGGCATTCGTGACCGCAGTGTCGCCCGCTCGAGCCCAACAACGCGCGTTCGTGCCACCGCCGTCGCTGGCCCCACTCGCCGAACGGCTGAGCGAATCCGTCGTCAATATTTCGACGACGCAAGCCGCCAAGGGTCCGCAAGGCGTCCCCCTCCCGAAAGTGCCCAAGGGCTCGCCGTTCGAAGAGTTTTTCGAAGATTTCTTCGACAAGCGCGGCGGCAAGCCCCTCGCTGAGCGCAAAGTCTCGTCGCTCGGCTCTGGCTTCGTTCTGGACCCGTCGGGCCTGATCGTGACCAACAACCACGTCATCGACGGCGCCGACGAGATCATCATCAACTTCGTCGATGGCTCGAAGTTGAAAGTCGACAAGGTCCTCGGCCGCGATCCGAAAACCGATATCGCCCTGCTCAAGGTCACGCCGAAAAAGCCGCTGAAATCGGTTCCGCTTGGTCCGTCTTCCAAAATGCTCGTGGGCGACTGGGTGCTCGCCATCGGCAACCCGTTCGGGCTTGGCGGTTCGGTCACCCTCGGCATCATCTCGGCCAAACAGCGCGACATCAACTCCGGCCCGTACGACGACTATCTCCAGACCGACGCGGCCATCAACAAGGGCAACTCCGGCGGCCCGCTGTTCAACATGGAAGGCGAAGTCATCGGCATCAATACCGCCATCATATCGCCAACCGGTGGCTCGATCGGCATCGGCTTCTCGGTCCCTTCCGACACGGTCGGCTCCGTGGTCGAGCAATTGAAGCAGTGGGGCGAGGTGCGCCGCGGCTGGCTCGGCGTGAAGTTGCAGAGCGTGACCGACGAAATTGCCGAAAGTGCCGGCCTCAGCGAGAATTCAGGCGCGCTTGTCGCTGGCATCAGTCCGTCGAGCCCGGCAGCTTCGGCTGGCATCGCAGGTGGCGACGTCATCGTGAAGTTCGACGGCAAGGACGTCTCGAAGATGCGCGGCCTGCCGAAAATCGTCGCACAAACGCCGATCGGCAAAACCGTCGACGTCGAACTCCTCCGCAGCGGCCAACGGAAAATCTTGAAGGTAACCGTCGGGCGCCTGGCAGAGGACGACGACAAGCCGGAGCCCGCTGCATTGAAGCCCGGTGCAGGTGGCAGCGACAAGGGTGGCGGAAAAGGCGAGATTGGCAAAGGAGATGCACCGACAGCCTCGATGCTCGGCCTGACGCTGGCTCCATTGACCGACGAACTGCGCAAGAAGTACAGCCTGGACGCCAAACTGAAGGGCGTGGTCGTTCTTGAGATCGACCCGCAAAGCCCGGTCGCGCAAAAGAACATCAAGGTTGGCGACGTCATCGTCGAGGCCGGCCAGCAGCCCGTCGTCTCTCCAAGCGACGTTGCCGGAAGCGTCGAACGCGTCAAGAAATCTGGCCGTAAAGCCGTGTTGTTGCGGGTCGAAGACGCCAAGGGCGATCTGCGGTTCGTTGCTGTCCCGATAAGTTGAACCGCTCCCGGCGTTGCTGAAGCGTCTCCCGAGTGCCTGTCTACGGTGGCCGTCCAATGGCAAATTCCAGTCCGCCGCCTCGGTCGCGACCCTGGGCCCGATACAAGTCGATCGTCGTCCTGACAGGAGCCGGGCTATCGGCAGAAAGCGGGATCGCGACGTTCCGTGACAGCGCTGGCGTTTGGGCAAAATACGATGTGGAGGAGGTCGCCACTCCTCAGGGCTTCTTGCGAAATCCGCGCCTCGTCCACGAGTTCTACAACATGCGGCGTCGCGACGTTCTGGCCGTCGAGCCGAACGCGGCGCATATCGCGCTTGCCCGCCTTGCGCGGGAACATCCCAACGTGACGATCGTCACGCAGAATGTTGACCATTTGCACGAACGGGCGGGGACCCCGACTGCTCGTCTAATCCACATGCACGGAGAGTTGCTGTCGGCCTTATGCGCGCGGTGCGATACGCGCCATCCCTGGACCTCCGACATCGCAATCGAGACCGATTGCCCGTCGTGCCAGCGGCCCGGCGGCATGCGCCCTGATGTGGTGTGGTTCGGCGAGATGCCCTATCACATGGACCGGATCTACGAGGCCCTGGCGAAGATCGACCTGTTCGTGTCAGTCGGCACCAGCGGCAACGTGTACCCCGCAGCCGGCTTTGTCGCCGTCTCCCGTGAGCTCGGCGCGCGGACCGTCGAACTCAATCTCGAACCGTCGGAAGGGGCAGCTCTTTTTGATGAAGCGCAGCATGGCCCGGCCACCGAGATCGTTCCAGCGTTCGTCGATCGGCTTCTGGCGGGTGATTAGCGCGTCAGCCTCGAAGAGCCGCCACCAATGCGACGTAGTTTCGCTTGGCCACATCCTTCGGCATGCCCGCAAGCGCTTTCCACGCCTTGAATTTTGCCGTACCGCGGACATCGAATAGCTCTGGCGGATCGCCAGCTACGTCACCTTCGGTGGCTTGCTTGAACAGCCCGTAAAGCTTGAGCAGGGTCGCGTTATCCGGCATGGCGTCGAGAAGCCTGACGTCAGCCTCGGCCTGCTTGAACGCGAGATCGAGTGTCGACATGGGCAGCCCCCGATGGTCAAAGCCGTCGCCTTGGTTCTAATGCAGGAACATCAGACAAGCCAGACGGCCTGCGTATCCCGAGAGCCGTCCCCGCAGCAAAGCATACGAAAAAGGCCCGCAGCGACGCTGCAGGCCCGTATTGTTATCGCTGACGTGTCAGAGAATTTAGCGTCCGCCGAAGCCGCCGCCACCAAAACCACCACCACCGCCGAAACCGCCGCCAGCACCTGGAGGACCGCCCGCGCCGCCACGGCCACCGCCACCGGCTGCGCCACCCGCACCCGGACCGCCACGACCTGGGCCGCCGCGACCACCGGGTCCGCCTGGACCGCCGCGCACCAGGGCGGGCTTGTTCGGCAACAGACCTTCGCGCTGCATCTTCTTACGAGCGAGCTTACGGGCGCGGCGCACGGCCTCGGCCTTCTCGCGCACGCGCTTCTCGGACGGCTTCTCAAAATAGTTCCGGAGCTTCATTTCCCGGAAGATGCCTTCACGTTGCATCTTCTTCTTGAGGGCCTTGAGGGCCTGATCGACGTTGTTGTCGCGGACGAGAACCTGCACCGGTGATCCTTCTCTTGGAGCTCGTTAAATAGAAAATCGGCACCGTGGAACCACAGCACCGCACATTTTCAGCATGATTAGCAGAGACCAGCTTGGCTGTCCACGGGTCGTTCCCGAGCACCTGCAGCGCCCGTTCCCGTGGCCCTAGTATCGAGATCAGACGCCGACGAGATCAGACGCCAGCAAGGGCACCGCCTGATCCCGGCGCTAACCACGGCTGTGACCACTGTTGGTTACGAATTCCCGATCAGAATACCGACCGCAAACACAATAGTACCGCCGACCACGACCTCGAAGACGGCGCGCAGGAACGGTGTTTCCATGTATTTCGCCCGGATCCAGGCGATGATCCACAGCTCGACGAACACGACCGCGAACGCGATGCCCGTCGCGACGTTGAAGTTCGGGATGAGGTAGGGAAGCGCGTGACCCAATCCGCCAGCCGTCGTCATGAGACCGGTCACGACGCCGCGCGTGATCGGGCTGCCGCGGCCTGAAATCTTGCCGTCATCCGACAATGCCTCTGTCATACCCATCGAGATGCCGGCTCCAATCGAAGCAGCGAGACCGACGAGGAACGTCTGCCACGTGTTTCCTGTCGCAAACGCTGCCGCGAAGATCGGAGCGAGTGTGGAAACCGAGCCGTCCATCAGGCCGGCCAATCCCGGCTGCACGTAGGTCAGCACGAATTGCCGATGGCCTTCCGCATCCTCGGCGGTTTTCACGTCGGGCGTCAGCACAGTTTCTTGCAGTTGCTTGGCTTTGACGACGTGCTTGCCTTCCGCAGCGGCGAGATCGCCGAGCAATTGCCGCGTTGCCGCGTCCTTGGCCTGCCCGACCGCCACCGTATAAAACCGGTGCGCTGTTTCTTCGATTGTCGAGGCCTGCTCGCGCACCTTCTCCAACCCCAGCGGCCGGACGAGCCAGATCGGCTCATGCCGCATGAACCCGCGCACGTCCTGCGGCCGGATCAACGGGATCACCTCGCCGAACCGCTTGCGATGCAGATCGATCAGCCACCCGCGGTGGACGTGCTCCTCCGCCGCCATTTCGGTGAAAACCTGGGCCGACGCCGGATACGTTTGGGCCAAACCGTGGGCGTACGACTCATAGATCCGCGCATGCTCCTCCTCGACCGATATGGCGAGGGCGAGAATTTCCTGCTCGGAGAGTTCGTCGAACGACCGGATCATCCGCAGCCTCTTTTGGAATGGTTCTAAACTACGCATTCTGGATAAAGTCAGGTGCGCCAGCAATCAAGGTTATCGTACAACGCACCTACAACGGGACCGCAGTTCGGGCATTGTGACACACGACACTGAGTTGGCTGCCTCGCTTAATCATCGTGCGGACCAATCATCCAGTCGCGGGCCGAGGCCGTTTACTGTTCACCAAATCCATGCGCGCCAATCAGCGTTGACGCACCCCTTACGCCGCACGCGCGAAATGCTATCACCGGCCCATGATCGACCCATCCAAAATCCGTAACTTCTCCATCATCGCTCACATCGACCACGGCAAATCGACGCTCTCCGACCGGCTGATCCAGCTGTGCGGGAACGTCGCTGACCGCGACATGAAGGAGCAACTGCTCGATTCGATGGACATCGAGCGCGAGCGTGGCATCACCATCAAGGCGCAGACCGTGCGCCTCGATTACAAGCACACCGACGGCGAGACCTATCAGCTCAACCTGATGGACACCCCCGGCCACGTCGACTTCGCCTACGAGGTCTCGCGGTCACTGGCCGCCTGCGAGGGTGCGATTCTGGTGGTGGACGCCTCGCAAGGTGTGGAAGCCCAGACGCTAGCGAACGTCTACACGGCGATGGATGCCAACCTCGAAATTCTTCCCGTTCTGAACAAGGTCGACCTTCCGGCCGCCGACTGCGACCGGGTCAAGGCGCAGATCGAAGACGTCATCGGCATCGACGCGTCGAACGCCGTGCCGATTTCGGCGAAGACCGGCCTCAACGTGAAGGCCGTGTTGGAAGCCGTCGTCGAGCGCTTGCCGCCCCCGGTCGGCGACCGCAACAAACCGCTCAAGGCGATGCTGATCGACAGCTTTTACGATGCCTATCTCGGCGTCGTCGTGCTCGTCCGCATCAAGGAAGGCGTGCTGAAAAAGGGCCACAAAGTCCGCCTGATGGCCGCCGGCACCAGCCACACGATCGAGCGCGTTGGGATTTTCCGGCCCAAGCAGGAAATGCTGTCGGAGCTTGGCCCGGGCGAAGTCGGCTTCTTTACGGCTGCCATCAAGGAAGTGGCCGATACGCGCGTTGGCGACACCATCGTCGATGACAAAAACCTGACCGCCGAAGCACTGCCGGGCTTCAAGCAGGCCCAGCCTGTCGTATTCTGCGGCCTGTTCCCTGTCGACGCCGCCGATTTCGAAGACCTGCGCGAGGCGATGGGCAAACTCCGCCTCAACGACGCGAGTTTCTCGTTCGAGACCGAAAGCAGCGCCGCGCTTGGCTTCGGCTTCCGATGCGGCTTCCTCGGCCTGCTCCACTTGGAGATCATCACCGAGCGATTGCAGCGCGAGTTCAATCTCGACCTCATCACCACGGCGCCGTCGGTCGTCTACCATCTCTACATGAACGATCTGACCATGATCGAGATGCACAACCCCGCCGACATGCCCGATCCCGTCAAGATCCACCACATCGAGGAGCCGTGGATCAAGGCGACGATCCTGGTGCCCGACGACTATCTCGGCGTCGTCCTAAAATTGTGCCAGGACCGCCGCGGCCGCCAGAAGGAACTGACCTACGCCGGCACGCGCGCCATGGTCGTCTACGAACTGCCGCTCAACGAAGTCGTGTTCGACTTCTACGACAAGTTGAAGTCGGTCAGCCGGGGCTACGCCAGCTTCGACTACCAGATCATCGGCTACGAGGAGGAAGACCTCGTCAAAATGTCGATCCTCGTCAACGCCGAGCCGGTCGACGCGCTGTCGATCATCGTCCACCGCTCACGCGCTGAATCGCGCGGCCGCGTGATGTGCGAAAAGCTCAAGGATCTCATCCCGCAGCATATGTTCGTCATTCCGATCCAGGCGGCGATCGGCGGGCGCATCATCGCGCGCGAGACCATCAAGGCGATGCGCAAAGACGTGATTTCCAAGTGCTACGGCGGCGACATTTCCCGTAAGCGCAAGCTGCTCGACAAGCAGAAGGAAGGCAAGAAGCGCATGCGCCAATTCGGCCGCGTCGACATCCCGCAAGAGGCGTTCATCGCGGCGCTGAAGATGGAGGACTGAGTTGGGGGTGTGATTTAATCCGGAGCGAGGTGCACCTACTAGGTTTGACATCCGCAGGATTGCCGACTTACCGCCATTGTGAAAACGGCGGTTCAGTCTTAAGCTCAGGGAACTCAGAAGTTGCTAACTGACAGCGCGCAAGGATCGCTTCGTTCGTTTCGCTGTGCGATGCCAATGTAAGGTAGATATTTCTGCCACCGGATTTTGCGAAGATTATCCATTCTCCAGTAAGTCCCCGGTCCTTCGAACTTGACCGGCGGCCCACCCTATTTTCTAGGACATCGATCACTGCCGCATGAGCGACGAAACCACCAACATCGACACAAGGGCGATCGTGCCAGCCATTGCGGCCAAACCTTTTGTTCAGCGCCTTGTAGACAAGCGATGCACCGAACTTCTCATTTTCGCGAATAACGTTGGTGGGAATGAATGACGCTTGAAACCAGTGCTTGCCCCAAAGCCCAGTCAACGGACCAGAGAAAGGTTTGGCGGGTTTGGTCGGAGCGGCTTTGTTTTGCGATGCTCTCTCCAGAGAGCCAATCTGATCTAGGACAGCGTGACAATCGATTAACAATCGCATTTGGCCGAAGATCTGCGGCATTCGACACCAGTGGACCGCTAGTTCATCGACGATACGCTCCGAGTAAGCACCGGTGGTTATTTTGATGCCAAGCCATTCGCGCATTTCATGGCACGCATTGAGAACCCGCGACAACGTTACAGGCTCACCCTCAGTATTGAGGCCGACGATGGTGTCGGGAGGGACAGTTATTGGAGGAGACGACATGGCTACGGTCTCAGTTAGATGGCGTTCACGAGCGCCCTTTTGTATGAAGAAGCCGATGTTATAGGTAGAGCGACGTGAAGCCTGTTCCGATTCCGACTTCGCAAGCAAGCCTCTGAGATATGCTCGTAAAGCGGGTCGAGCAGGGCGAGGAGATCTTCATTGCGCGCGCCGACACACCCGCGCGTATACTTGCTGCCTGAGCATCTGTCGGCCAAAGAGCTTGATCCCATCGAATAGAATGCGAGCCGTCAGCCTGACACTCTGACAAACTGACCAGCAGCAACTTCGGCCGCCGCTTTGTCGACTGTGTCTGCAAGAGGCAGCAGGTCGTCGAGGCGGTTCGATGTTGTCGAGACTGCAACAATAGCCAATCTTCGCCCGGCCAATTTTTGCTGGCTCACGAGGTTCGAGTCGACTGTGACCAGAACGTCGAACTCCGTCTCCGCAGCATCCAGAAGCTGGCCGTTACGATACGTCTGCCAACCTCGGTATCTGGCCGTCACCACGTCGTGGCTCGGTAGATGATGTCGGAAGTCAACCGGCAGGCATGCGTCGAGCAGCACCCGCCGTTTTGCAGCAGCCACTATGCGGCCTCAGCCGAAGGTGCGATTTGTCTGCCAGCAAGCTTGATCACGGCGACGGCATGATCGCGTTCGACATCTGGGAACTGCTTCAAGAACGCGTCCAACGGGTCGCCAGCCTGAAGGTAATCGAACAGAGTCTTCACTGGAACGCGCGTGCCGGTAAAGACCGGCGTACCGCTCAGGTAGTCGGCCGAAATGGTGATCAGTGGCTGCGGAACGGGCATCGGGTCCAATTCTCCAACGGACAACTATCATGCCACGCTTGGTGTCATGGCGCTACGTGCCAGCCATTCTGCATCGTGCCGCCGCCGTCTCCCTCGTTTCGCCGAGTTATTAACTAGCTAACCCAACTAGACTAACCTCCACAGTATGCCCGACATCATCACCCTACATGCCGCGAAAACCCAGTTGTCGAAGCTCGTGAAGCGGGTCGAGCAGGGCGAAGAGATCATTGTTGCGCGCGGCGACACGCCCGTTGCGCGACTGGCGCCGCTGAAGCCCGAGGCGGGGCAGCCGCCGCTCGGCTACGGGCTCTTCGTCGACACGATCCAGGGCGCAGATTCGCTGCTAGAGCCGCTGTCGGCGGACGAGCTTGAGCTGATCGAGGACGGGCACGCTGGCGATCCTCTGAACCCACGATGAAGGTGCTGCTCGATACGCATGCCCTGCTGTGGTGGCTGACGGCTGACCGGCAGATCAGCCCGTGCGTGCGAGCCGTGCTGTCAGACCCGCAGACCGAGGCCTATATCAGCGCTGTCAGCGGCTTCGAGATCGCTAGTAAGGCCCGGCTGAGAAAGTTGAGCTTTGGCTCTGTCTCGCTCACTGGCCTGCCGACTCGGCTGACATGGCTTGGATATCACGCGCTACCGCTGTCGCTCGCCCATGCCGATGCGGCTGGTTGTTATCCGGCCGCACATCGCGATCCGTTCGACCGGATGCTGGCCGCACAAGCTGAAATCGAACGGATGCCGCTCATCACGATCGACCCTGCGTTCGCAGCATTCCCGATCGAAACGATTTGGTGATTGCCACCCTCAACGCCCCGCGCGCACGGCGTCGAGCAGCTCTGGCGTCGGGTAGCCGTCGGCGGGGAGGCCAGCCTTTTTCTGTGCCTCGCGCGACGCCATGCGCGTGCCAGCACCAAGCTTACCGTCGGGCTCGCCGACTTTGTAACCGCGCTTCGACAGGATGGTTTGCAGCTCCTTGAGCCCGGCCATATCGAGCCCAACCGGCTGGCCGTTGCCGCGCCCCATCACCGGCGCGCCGGCAATGCGCGTGGCAAGATAGGCCGCCGTGATCCCGTAGTTGAGCGATTGGTTCCACTTCAAATAAACGTCGAAATTCGCATACGCGATGAACGCCGGTCCAAGACGCCCCATCGGCAGCAGAAGCGAGATGGGCGTCGCGTCCGCTGGCAACTTGCGTCCATCAGGATACGTCACGCCGAGCTTCGACCACTCAGCTCGCGGCTGTTTGATATCGAGCCCGGCCTTGTCCCACGGCAGGCTGTCCGGCAGCCGGACTTCCTGCAGCCACGGCTCGCCGGGCTTCCAGTCAAGCGAGCGAATAAAGCTCGCAGTCGACGCGATGATGTCGGGTTCTGAACGGATCAGGTCACGGCGGCCGTCTTTGTCGTAATCGATCGCGTGGTTGTAGTAGTGGACGGGCAGGAACTGCGTCTGGCCGAGTTCACCCGCCCACGAGCCGATCATCTCGTCGGGCTGCAAGTCGCCCCGATCGATGATCTTCATCGCGTACAGCACCTGATCGCGGAACATCTCGCTGCGGCGGCAATCGAAGGCCAGCGTTACGAGCGCGCGGAGGATGGATTTCTTGCCCATGCCGGCGCCGAAATCGCTTTCGAGTGCCCAGAACCCGGTGATGACTTCGGGCGGCACGCCGAATTCCTTCTCGACGGCATCAAAGGTGGCCTTCCGCGCCCGAATTTTGGCAGCACCAGAGCTGGCCCGGTTCGGCGTCGCGAGCTTGGCCTGGAAATCGAGGAACGTCTGCTGGAAAAAGCTTTGGCCGCGATCGCTTTTCAGGATCGACATGTCGGGCGTGACACCATCGAGCACAGCCGAGACCGTCTCGGGCCGAATTCCGGCGGCCAGTGCGTCCTTCCGGAGACCAGGCAGCCACGTGTCGAAGTTGGCGGTGTTGACGCAACCATTGCGCGGGGGTGGATAGTTATCGGCAGCGCCGGCTAACGCTGGTGTCGAAATGGTGATGGCGAGTAATGCGGCGCAAATGGCCGGTACAGGAATGCGGCGGCCGAGCATCGCTCGCGCGCGCGCAGTATCCAGCTTGGCCGCCACGTTTGCCGTGGCCGCAATCCCCAACAGTGTCGAACGCATCATTCCCTCACAAATTCGCAGCGGTAGTCCCGTTGGCCGAGTTTGTGCTAGAGCTTGATGTCGCGGTCGAGGCAAAGGCAGGCGCGTTGCGCCCACCCCCGATCCAAAGCACGCATGATGGCATGCGGAACGGAATTCGTTCTACTTCAACGTGATCGCCAGCCCGCTGAGATCGACGTTGGCGAGAAGGCCAGTCTGCCGACCGCTGAGTTCCAGAACCGCACCTTTCTGGTTGGTCAAAACGATCGCCCGCTGCCCCGTACCGACGGCAAGCCCCGCGCCAGCGGCGCCGTAAATGCCGGCAACATCCGACGGCCGTTCGATATTGCGCACGCGCCCGCGTAGAACCGTCCTAGAGCCGCCAAATACCAAGCCGTAGTCCAGACCACCGGTCGACAGACCATACGTGCGCCCGCGGAAGTTCAACGTACCGCTACCGCCCGATCCCCCGATGATCCAGCCTGCCTTGTAGACGGTCAGTGTCACGGTCCCGCTGTCTGCGAGGCTGGCCGTGGCCGACGCGGCCAGCACCGTAACGGCTGCCAAAGCCGTACGCACGACCTTCGAAAGTTTGTTTGAGACTGTCATCGGCATCTCCCCTTATGTTGCAAGTGCGATCCGCGCCACGAACCCATGGCAGCCAGATAGCCAACGATTCGGGGCCAATAATGTTCCAACCCCATTTAAACGGCCGTGCACTGTCTAGCCACCTCGCCATCGCAGGCGACCTGGGCTACGACGGTCCGAGCTGCGACGGGCATCGAATGCGGAGGCCTTGAATGACCACAGACACCACGATGGCGCTGCGGCGCATGTCGATCGCCGTGCCGGTCGGCGGCGTCACGGTCGGCGGCGGTGCGCCCGTGGTCGTGCAGTCGATGACCAACACGGACACGGCCGACATCGACGGCACCGTGGCCCAGGTCGCAGCGCTCGCCCGCGCCGGGTCAGAGTTGGTGCGCATCACCGTCGACCGCGACGAGGCGGCCAAAGCCGTTCCCCACATCCGCGACAAGCTCGCCGCGCGCGGGGTGACGGTGCCGCTGGTCGGCGATTTCCACTATATCGGACATACCCTGCTGGCTGAAAACCCGGCCTGCGCCGAGGCGTTGGCGAAATACCGCATCAACCCAGGCAACGTCGGCTTCAAAGACAAGCGCGATCGGCAGTTCTCGCAAATCATCGAGATCGCGCTGAAACATGACAAGCCCGTGCGGATCGGCGTCAACTGGGGCTCGCTTGACCAGGATCTCGCCACTCATCTGATGGACGAAAACGCCAAGCTCGCCGAACCGTGCTCCGCCCGCGCGGTGATGCACGAAGCCATGGTCCAATCGGGTCTGCTCTCGGCAGAGCGCGCGCACGAACTCGGCATGGCCGCCGACAAGATCATCATCTCGGCCAAGGTCTCGGCCGTGCAGGACCTCGTGTCGGTCTATCGGTTGCTCGCCGCGCGCTGCGATTACGCCCTGCACCTCGGCTTGACCGAGGCCGGTATGGGCTCGAAGGGCATCGTTGCGTCCTCTGTCGGCATGGGCATCCTGCTCCAACACGGCATTGGCGACACCATACGGGTATCGCTCACACCAGAGCCCAATGGCGACCGCACGGTCGAAGTCCGCGTCGCGCAGGAAATGCTACAAACGATCGGGTTGCGCCAATTCGTGCCCGTCGTCGCCGCGTGCCCAGGCTGCGGGCGCACGACGTCGACCGTGTTCCAGGAACTCGCCCGCGACGTGCAGGACATGATCCGCGACCGCATGCCCGAATGGAAATCGCGCTATCCCGGCGTCGAAACGCTGAACTTCGCGGTCATGGGTTGCATCGTAAACGGGCCCGGTGAGAGCAAGCACGCCGACATCGGCATTTCGTTGCCGGGCACGGGCGAGAGCCCCGCCGCGCCGGTGTTCATAGATGGCAAGAAAGCCATGACGCTGCGCGGCCCGACAATCGCGGCAGATTTCAAGACGCTGGTCGAGGACTACATCGAAAAGCGGTTCGGCCCTGGCGGCGACCGGCGACGGGCAACGACTAAACTTGAGCCGGAACCCGCGTCCGTCAACGGCTGATACTTAAATCTCGAGGTCAATGGCGCATGCTGCCCGACGATGTTTACCGCACGAAACTCCAGGTCGCCGCAGACGGCATCCGCCGCGCAACGGAAAGGCTCGGCGACGCCGCCGACGTGCAACTCAAGGCCGAGCCGGCGCGCTTGCGGCTGGCGCTCGCACCTCGGATCCGCGGGGCCTGTCCTCTCGAACTCATGATCCGCGCCGATCAGCGCTACGACATCGAAATCGGCACCGAATTGTACGAAGATGGCAGCATCGGCAGTTTCGATGAATTCGAGGCTCTGATCCAAGCGATCGCCAATGGCAACGTCGTGACACGTCACCATTTCTCCGCAGCGACGGGCAGCCTGAGGTCGGTTGAAACGGTGGTCACGATCAGCCGCGACCTGGAATGGCGGCGCGGCCACGATGTCGGCAGTTCCCCCACGACGACGGCCGATACCTTGGTCAAAGACCGCACATTCCTGCCGTATTGCCGCTAAGCTTCAGACATCGCTCGACATCTCATCCCGCCTGCAGCAGCCGTTCATCGGCCCGCCATGATCACGCACGCGGTTCGCCACGAACGCGCTCGATCTCCGCCGCGTCCCATCCCGAATCTCAGCGCTGTTTAGGTCTCGTTAGGCGAATCCGGTGAGACCCCAGTGATGCGGTTCAGCTTGACGCCCGGGGGCGAGGGAGAGACACTATGTTGATGAGCGTGATCGACAACAGCCTCACGACGGCGCGGTACGGCGAGCTCGCGGGCGCCCGGGTCATGATCTCGGGTCTGTCGCCTTCGGCTGGCGTGGACATCGCGCGGGCTTTTGCCGACCACAAGGCACGCCTCGTCGTGCAAACGACGTCTGCCGCCGAGCCGGAAACCACCGCACTCGTTGCCATGTTGGCCGAGACTGCCCTGGAAGTCGCCGTGTTCGACGCCCCTCTCGGCACGGTGGATGAGGCCCGCCGCTTGGCCCAAGCCGCGAGCGAGACGTTCGGCGGGCTCGATGCGGCGATCAATATCGCCACCGTAAATACCGCTGAACTGGCCAACCTCGGCTCGATCGAGGAGATCGAGGCATTCGCCGCCCGTAAGCTCGGCCCGCTGCTGGAAGCGACCCGCATCGTTTCAAACCGCATGCGCGTGATGATGTCCGAGGGGCTCATTCTCAACGTCGTGATGCTGAACGGCCCTGTCAGCAGCGGCTCGTCGCTGATTGCCGGCTACCTCCGCTCGGCGCTGGGCGCGATGACAAAGCTGGAAGCCGAGGCCGCCGCCCCCTACGGTATTCGCGTCAACGCGATCGGCCCACGGGCAAGCCTCCCCGGCGAACGCCCATCGGTGGCGTTGGCAAGCGAGCCGGAGATGGCCGCCGTGGCGCTGTACCTTGCGTCGAAGCGGGCGCGGAAGCTGTCAGGCCATATGTTCGATGCCGAAGGCGCTCTGACGATCTGCGACTGATCGGCGTTCGCCGCCAGCAAACTGGCGTTGCAAGTTCGGCACACCGTCGCTTTATCAACACCATGGTCGGCGTAGGGACCCGTTCAGCGCCCGCGAATCACAGAGGAATTGGCGAAGAGGATCTCGCCATGACCATAAAACACTTTGCCATCATCGCCGCCGCCGCACTGATGTGTTCGGCCTGCGCCACGTCGTCTGGGACGATCGAGACAGCGTCCGTGGTGCGGCACCCCAAAAGCAAGCCCGTGAAGCGCCCTGTCGTCGAACGCGCGACTGTCGTGCCTGTCGCCGTCACCCCTGTCGCCGTAACGCCTGCGGCCGTCTCGCAAGCCTCAACGTCGACAGCGCCTGCGCCAGCAGTTCCAGAAGCCGACAAGTCCGGGTATTGCGCCCGCTGGTGGACGCATCGCGCGAACGGCACATTGCCGGGCCACGTAAAGGCTGCCAACGACGTCGCGCACAACGACGATTATTGCAAAGATATGCGCTGACCGAACTCTGGCTCGGCCTCAAGCCGTCGCCAGGACCTCGGCATACGCCCAATCGAGCCACGGCGTCAGAGCGGCCAGATCGGCCGTTTCGACAGTGGCACCGGTCCAGATCCTGAGGCCCGGCGGGGCGTCGCGGTAGGAGCCGATGTCGAAAGCGGCGCCCTCGGCCGCCAACAGGTCGACAATCGCCTTCGACAGCTTGGTTTGATCGTCAACAGGCCGCGACGCAATCGTCGGCTCGCCAAACGTGATACAGACGCTCGTATTCGAGCGCGTGGCCGGGTCGACAGCGAGGGCTGAGGCCCAACGCGATTGGTCGATCCACCTGTAAAGTACAGCAGAATTGGCGTTCGCGCGCGCATGGAGCGCCTCGAGCCCGCCGATGCCGTCGGCCCAAGCAAGCGCATCGAGATAGTCCTCGACGCACAACATCGACGGCGTGTTGATCGTCTCGCCTTCGAAAATGGCGCGGTCGAGCTTTCCGCCCTTCTTCACCCGGAACAGTTTTGGCAACGGCCACGGCGGCGAATAACCCTCCAGCCGTTCGATGGCGCGCGGCGACAGGATCAGCATTCCGTGCGCGGCCTCGCCGCCCAGCACCTTTTGCCACGAGTATGTCACCACATCGGCCTTCGCCCAATCGATCGGCTGGGCGAAAATCGCCGATGTCGCATCGACCAGCGTCAAACCCCGGCGGTCGGACGGTATCCAGTCGTAGCTGACAGGCCGGACGCCGGACGTGGTACCGTTTGCGGTAAACAGCACGTCGTTGTCGAAATCGACGTCGGCCAAGTTTGGCAGCTGCCCGAACGGCGCCTCGAACGTGCGCGAGGCCGGCAAGCGCAGTTCGCGCACCAGGTCGACGAGCCAGATGCTGCCAAAACTCTCCCAGGCCAACGCATCGACGCCGCGCGGGCCGAGCAGGTTCCACATCGCGAGTTCGAAAGCGCCGGTATCGGACGCTGGCACAATCGCGACCTCGAAGCCGACGGGCAGGTTCAACAGCCGCTTGGTCTCGTCGATCGCCAACTTCAGCCGCGCCTTGCCCTCCTTCGAGCGGTGCGAGCGGCCAAGAAGCGCGCGGTCGGCAACAGCCGATGACCAGCCGGGCCGCTTGGCGCATGGGCCGCATGAAAAGTTCGGATTACCCGGTCGGACAGTCGGCTTTGAAGACATCGGCATAACCTATGATGCTGGCACGAACGGCTGCAGGTCTCACCCGCGCACGATCGCGGTCGCCGTCGCGCAGGGGTCAAGATCGCCCGTTGAGCAGGATCGGCAGGACCGCCGTCAATGCGGCATCGGTGACGAACACGTCGGCCGACGCCCGGACGGCATCGCGCGCAACGACACCACCATAACCGACGACGAAGGCGCCGCCAGAGCGCGCCGCAAGGTCGGTCGTGCCATCACCGATCATCGCAACCGGACCATGGCGCGCGGCAAGTTCGCGGCAAACGGCGGCCTTCCCGTCGGGTCGCGTCAGCGGCGAGCCGGTCTCGTAGCCGAGGAAATCGCCATCAGGACCCAGCGCCACGTCGACGGCATGTACGTCGTTGGGCGCAATGCCAAGATGCGCGGCGAGCGGCAGGATAGCAGGCCGCAATCCGCCGCTAACGACATGAACAGCAACGCCCGCCTCGCGTAGCGTCCTGACCGTCTCGACCGCCCCGACGGTCGCCGTCTCGATGTACAGCCCCGCAAGCCAGTCGAGCGCCGCCCGGTCTGGGCGCACGAGGTCCATCCGCCGTCCGTAGACCTGATCGATCGTCAGACGGCCATCCATCGCCATGGCGGTCAGCGGCTCGATCTCGTCGAAACAACCGGCACGCCGCGCAAGTTCGTCGATGCCCTCGACCGACGACAGCGTGCTGTCGCAGTCGAAGGCAACCGCGCCGAACCGCACGAGTGAGCCCGTCACGATGTCAGCCCGGACACCCGGCGGATGGCGGATACGCCCTTCCCCGAGGAGGCCTTGATCCGCGCAGCCGCCTCCGGCAGCGGCTCGATCGCCACCGCCATATGGTGGGCATTGGCATGCAGCAGCATTACGCCATCGGCCATGATACCGACGTGACCGGGCCAGCACACGATATCACCGCGCTGCAACCCATCGAGATCGGCTGGCACCATCACGTCGATGCCAATCTCGGCGCGCTGCAAATCGCTGTCGCGCGGCGGATTGAACCCGCACGCCTGCATGGCAACCTGAATGAGCCCCGAGCAATCGATGCCGACGCGCGACTTCCCGCCCCACAAGTAGGGCGTGCCGAGAAACCGTTCGGCGACCTCGACGAAATCGCGATCGCGCCAGCCGATTTCAGCGACATGGCGGGCAACGACGAACCCGCCTGTCGAGAGTTCGTAGAACCGGTCGCTCGATGACGCGACAGCGAACGACGAGTTGAGCGAGAGATGCAACAGGGGCGGCGTTTTGATCTCGGGCTCGGGGTAAATGAACGTCCCCGTCGATTTGACCCGGTGCGTGGGCGGCGGCAGACCCATCACAAGCGCATCGGCGGGCACATATCCGACATACCGATCGCCAGCGAGTTGCACCCACGCCCAACCCTCGGCGCTATCGAAAATCGTGGCGGCTTCGCCAAACAGCGCTTCGGTCTCGAACGGCGCGGTATAGACCGGCTGCTTGCGCAGCGGCACCGACGTTCGCAGGATCGTCGCCGCCTCGCCCTTGGTATAGCGCGGAGCGAGCACCTTCCCGCGCAGCGCCTCGTCGGCGAGATCGGGACGATAAGCGTGCCGACGGGGATCGAGCGAGCTGGTGCTGGTACCAGTCGAGGCCAGGGCATCACCGGCCGGAATGGTGTTGGTCGGAGTGCTGTTGGTCGGAGTGTTGTGTGTCGGGGCGGTCATGCCCTAGCCTCCCGCGAAAGGACGTCGAACACCGTCCGCGCTGTCTGAGGCTCCCCGCCCTTCGGCCCGAGCGGACGCGGTGCCGGTCGCCAGCCGTACAGGTCGAAGTGGGCGAAACGGCGGGTGTTTTTGACAAACCGGCGCAGGAACAACGCGGCCGTGATGGCGCCAGCGAATGGGCTGTCCGACACGTTGCCCATGTCCGCAACCTCGCTGTCGAGACCGCGTTCGTAACCCGGCCACAGTGGCATTCGCCAGACCGGGTCACCGATCGCGCAGCCGGTCGCAACAAGATCAGTAGCGAACACGTCGTCATCGGTGAACAGCGCTGGCAAATCCGGCCCCAGAGCAACGCGCGCTGCCCCGGTCAAGGTCGAGAAAGTCAGGAGCGTGTCCGGCGCTTCCGCGTCGGCCAGCGCGAGGGCATCGGCGAGGACCAGCCGCCCCTCGGCATCGGTATTGCCGATTTCGACCGTCGGCCCGAGGCGGCTCGCGATAACATCGCTCGGCCGAAACGCGTTGCCACTGATGCTGTTCTCGGCCGCCGCGATGATCACCCGCAGACGGACCGGCTGCTTGGTTGCCATGATCATATGGGCAATCGCGATCGAAACCGCCGACCCGCCCATGTCTTTCTTCATCAGCAGCATTCCGCTCGACGATTTGATGTCGAGGCCGCCAGTATCGAATACGATCCCTTTACCGACGAGCGTGACCTTGCGGGCATCTTCCGCACCCCAGGTCATATCGATTAACCGTGGCGCGCGGGAACTGGCCCGGCCGACAGCGTGGATCAGCGGGAAGTTCTTGGCGAGGAGATCGTCGCCCGCGATGACCGACACCGACGCGCCGTGCAGTGCAGCTAGCGACCGGACGGCCACCTCGATCTCCTCCGGCCCGAGGTCGGAGGCTGGCGTGTTGATCAGATCGCGGCCGGCAAACACGGCTTCGACTTCGGCAATCACACGATGGCGGTCGATCCGCTCCGGCCAGGCGAGCCGCGCCAGACCATCGGCGGCATGAGCCCCCTCGGCTGGCATAGGCGAGGACCGGTAGCGGCGGTAACGATACGCGCCGAGCCCCCAGGCCAGAGCCGCAAGATAGGCACGATCCGGTGACAAATCCGGCAAGTGGTAATCGCGCGGCGGCAGCGAGGCGGCAAGCTGCCCGGCCAATAATTCCGACGGCCCAACGGGCTCGCCAGCTTGGCCGTTACCAAGGCCGAGCACGACCGCGGCGAGGCTGCCGTCGGAACCCGGCACCATGGCTTGCTTCTTGGCCGACGACTGGAAGGCGATGTCCTTGAGCCAGCGCCGACCGTGGGCGCCAAGACCCATGCCGCCGCCGACATCCTCGCCATCGCGCACGAAATGGATCGGCATGCCGCCGGGGCCATCGAAGTACAGCTCCGCGACGCGGGCGCTTTCGAAAAGCTTGGTGCCGCTGCGGGGCGTGCCGCCGCCGGAAGAACTGGCGGTTGTTTTGGACTTGCTCATGAACCTCAAGGTGTATCGTGATTTGTGGCCGCGACAACGGCCGATACTGCGGTTTACTGACGATGGTCGCCGAAATCCACCCGCGTTGGCGCCGCTGGCCACACGGCCCGTGGTGGAGGTAAACACGACAGTAGACGGCTATGACGACCGCAAATCCACAAGTTGGGCCCACCACACGATTGGCCCAACTAAGCCACCGACGTTGCCGCCACAACCGAACAGGACAGCCGTCCATGCCCGCCGCACATCCCGAACACGCCCCCCGCTACGAACTCGTGATCGGAACCAAGGTCTGGTCGAGCTGGTCGCTGCGGCCATGGCTGTTGATGCGCGAGTGCGGCATCCCGTTCGACGAGAACGTGATCGAACTGCGCCAACCTCATTCAGCGGCGGACATTTCGCGCGTGTCCCCATCGGGGAAGGTGCCGGTGTTGATCGATCGCGAAATCGGGAATAGCGCGGGGATTGCGGCCAGCAAGGGACTGGTGATTTGGGACACCCTGGCCATCGTCGAGCACCTCGCCGAGCATCACCCCGGCGCCGACATCTGGCCGCGCGACCCGTCTGCCCGCGCCATCGCTCGGGCCGTCTCGGCGGAAATGCACGCGGGCTTCGCCGCGCTACGCCAGCATTGCCCGATGGATTTTCACGCCCGCAGCCTCGCGCCAGCCGACCCGGCGGCAATCGCGGCTGACGTGCGGCGCATCCTTGAGCTGTGGGCCGACTGCCGCCGACGGTTCGGGGAAGCTGGACCAGCGAGAAGCGGCTCGGGAATGCATTCACAGACCGGCATGGGCCCGGACGCTGGCGGGCCATTCCTGTTCGGTGCGTTCTGCGCCGCCGACGCGATGTATGCGCCAGTGGTTTCGCGCTTCACGTCCTACGACATCGATCTCGCCGCCCACTCTGACTCGGCGGTGGCAGACATCGCGACGACGTACATGGCGGCAATGCGCAACCTCAAAGGTTGGAAGGCGTGGGCGTGAAAACAGAGCGACACCGATAGGCAACACGAGTTGCCCGCACCCAGCTTCCGGTGAATGACGCGGTCGCGCGCAGGTGCGCGGCGCTTCACGTGCCCGACCCTCGTCCTGAGCGGGATGCGCTGATCGCCGCGACGGCTCTTGTCCACGGCATGACAGTCGTCACTCGCGACACGCGGGAATTCGCGGCCATGGGTGCCCGCGTGCTCGACCCGTGGGCGGCATAATTGGCGGCTTTGCCCACTAGGTCGCGCCATGTCAGTAATCGCGCATGATCAATGATCCTGAAACAGCCGCTGCGACTGACGAGGCCGACGCGGCAGCATCTCTAGCGAAGCCCGCACCCCGCCCAACTGGCCCGGCTGTGATCGCTGCTTACGTCAAGCATCTGCCGTCCTCGCCGGGCGTCTACCGGATGCTCGATGCGGCGGGTGAAGTGATCTACGTCGGCAAGGCGCGGTCACTCAAAGCCCGCGTGTCGAACTATGTCCGCGACGGCAACCACACCAACCGCATCGCCCGCATGATTGCGTCGACCGCGAGCATGGAGTTTGTCACCGTCCGCACCGAAGCAGAATCGCTGCTGCTTGAAGCCAACCTGATCAAGCGCTTCCGCCCGCGCTACAACGTCGTGCTGCGCGACGACAAATCGTTCCCGTTCATCGTGTTGACCCGCGACCACGAAAGCCCGCAACTGTCCAAGCATCGCGGCGCGCGCACGCGAAAGGGCGACTATTTCGGGCCGTTCGCATCGGCCGGCGCGGTCAATCGCACGATCAACATGCTGCAGCGCGCGTTCTTGCTGCGCACGTGTTCGGACAGCGTTTTCGAGACGGTCACCCGGCCGTGCATGCTGCACCAGATCAAACGCTGTTCGGCGCCGTGCACGGGCGAAGTATCACCGGCGGATTACACAGCGCTGGTCGAAGAAGCGGTGAGCTTCCTGCGCGGCGAGAGCCAGAACGTCCGCGACTACTACAAGCTGAAGATGCACGAGGCCGCCGAAAACCTGGAGTTCGAGCAGGCCGCGCGGTTCCGCAACCGGTTGTGGGCGCTGGCCCACGTGACGGCCGACCAGACCATCAACCCCGAGGGTGTCGAGGAAGCGGACGTATTCGCCATCTACCAGGACGGCGGCATCAACTGCATCCAGGTTTTCTTTTTCCGCACCGGGCAGAACTGGGGCAACCGCGCATACTATCCTAAGGCCGACCGCTCGCTGGGCGTGGAAGAGGTGCTGGAATCGTTCATTGCCCAATTCTACGACGACAAGCCGGTGCCTCGATTGATACTGCTGTCCCACCAGGTCGAGACGCAGGACCTGCTCGCCGAGGCGCTATCGACCAAGGCCGAGCGCAAGGTCGAGATCCGCGTACCCGAGCGCGGCGCCAAGACAGGGCTCGTCGCCCACGCGCTGCAGAACGCCAAGGAAGCGCTGGCCCGCAAGCTGGTCGAAAGCGCCTCGCAAGCGCGCTTGCTCGAAGGCGTGGCCGAGCGGTTCGGCTTGCCGCGCGTGCCGCAACGCGTCGAAGTCTACGACAACAGCCACATCATGGGTACCAATGCGGTCGGCGCGATGGTCGTCGCAGGGCCGGACGGGTTCCAGAAAAGCCAATACCGCAAGTTCAATATCAAGTCGGATGCGGGCGCGTCCGGCGACGACTACGGCATGATGCGCGAAGTGCTGACGCGGCGATTCAAGCGCTTGAAGGACGAAACACGAGCCACCCGGGAAGCGACCCAGGGAGCGCTCCCGGCCACCGTCTCAACCAACGATCCAGGCATCCCCTCTCCCCGCCTGCGGGGAGAGGGTGAAGCCGGTGTGCGAGCGGAGGCGAGCCACACCGTCGCGGGTGAGGGGCGGCCACAGGCCGCAGCGCCCTTTCTCAACTCCCCTGCTCATGATTTAAGCGACAGTGCCCCTCATCCCGTTTCCGCCCCTCACCCCGACCCTCTCCCCGTTGAAGTGCAGACAACGGGGAGAGGGAGTTCCTCCGCGCCCGCGAGCCAGGCCGACCGCGCGGTCGGCGCCGGGAGCAACGCGACCCGGGCGGAGCCCGCCCCCGTGGAGGGCCCGAGCGACAGCGAGGAACAGCCCGTGAGCCAAAACCGACCCGACCTCGTTCTGATCGATGGCGGGCAAGGGCAGTTGCAGGTCGCGCGCGAGGTCATGGCGGAACTTGGCTTGACCGATATTCCGCTGATCGGTGTCGCCAAGGGACCCGACCGCGACGCCGGGCGCGAGCATTTCCACATCCCCGGCCGCGACCGGCCGATGATGCTCGAGCCGCGCGACCCGGTGCTCTACTTCGTCCAGCGTCTGCGCGATGAAGCCCACAGGTTTGCCATTGGCGCGCACCGGGCGAAACGGGCCAAAGCGCTCGGCGTCAACCCGCTGGATGAGATCGAGGGCATCGGCCCGACCCGCAAACGCGCACTGCTGTCGCATTTTGGTTCGGCCAAGTCGGTGTCGCGCGCCGGTATCGAAGACCTGAAGTCGGTGCCAGGCATCTCCGCCGAAATGGCGCAGAAGATCTACGACTTTTTCAACGAGCGACGGGTATGAGGCGCGACCCTGCGCGCATCACTGCATAAACGAATTGCAAGGAGCCTCCGCAGCGTCAGCCCCGTGCCATTATCGTAGCGTGGCCACGAAACCGTTACACTATTATGCACGAACAGCGTTACGACGTGCGCACGGCCGAACACTTGTCGCATTCGATATGATACTATTGACGGACGTTTTTTGATTGCTGGAGGGACCGATGCTTCGCCTTGCGCTGATGCTCTGCTTGTCTGTGTTCGCAGTGCTGCCGTGGGCGAGCACGGCCAGTGCCAGAGATGTGTGGGGCTTAGCCCAAACCACATCGATCGACCCGCGCAAGGCTGGCACGGTAACGGTTAGGATCGGCGAAACACGCGGCAAGATCAAAGCACTGCGGCTTTCGACACTGGGCGACAGCGTGACGCTTATCCGGGTGACCGTGAAGCCGGTGGACGCCGCTCAGGTGGTCAAAGGGGGACCTGTAAAACTCGTCGGTCCGCAATCGCCGGTCGATGTTTATGTCGCCCCGGCCGAGCAGGTCATCGATAGCCTGACACTGGTTTGGGACGAGAACCCGGCAGCAACCGGCCCGGTTCAGATCCGCGTTGAAGCGCTGCAGTCGCCTGAGGCGTTGGCGTCTCGCCCGGCAGATGGTGTCGTGGCAGGCGGACGGGCGCGCACCGGATCGCCCCGGTCGCTCCAGTCCAACGAGGGGACCGCACCAGAGTCGTCGATCCCAAAATCAGCCGACGCCATGCCGCCACCTGCAACGGCGCGGCCGCCAAGGATCACCGCAGCCCCACCCGCACCAAGCCCAGCACCACCGGCACCCGGCGCATCCGCTCCAGCCCCGCGCGCAGCGGCCCCTGTACCACCTCCGCCGCCAGCGTCGGCACCGCGGCCGCGCAGCACGGACCGCGAAAGCACGATCGGCGCTCCTATGCCCGCTCCGATGCCGTCTCCAGCTCCATCAGCCTCACGATCGGCGGCTGAGCCCGGCAGTGTCTGCGTTTCCGATGGCGTCTGCACACCCGTGCCTGTCTTCTTCGGCTCGAGCCGCGATCAAGTGGCCGGTGGCAGCTATGTCTCGTTCGGCTTCGCGCGACCCGACAAGCTAACCCTTGGCCGGACAATCGTCACAGTGCCCAGAGCACGGCAGCGTGGCGAGATAACCCGACCCAGCACGCTCGATTGGTTACGCGGCGTGCCACCCGAGGGATTGCCCGATAAGCACTTTGTAATCCCCAAAAACGGCGTCAAAATCTATGACAGCGAGGCCGCATTCCTAGCCGAAGCTAAGAGGCACATCGCGGAAGCCGGGGACACCAAAGACCACGCATTCATCTACGTGCATGGCTTCGCGGTGACGTTTGAAAACGCGATGTATCGCGCCGCACAAATTTCCTATGACCTCGGCACCGCTGGCAAACCCTTTGGCACGGCTTTCGTCTACACGTGGCCGTCGAAGGGCAGCCTACTCCCGACCGCTTACGTCTACGACGGCGACAGCGCCGAGTATGCCGTCCCGCATTTCCGAGAGTTTGTGAAAATCGTGACGCAAAAGACCGGCGTCAAAAACGTCCATGTTATCGCGCACAGCATGGGCAATCGCGTCCTGATGCGGGCGCTTGACGAGGCGGTGCGCGAGGGCTCTCCAGCCTGGATCAATCAAGTCGTATTGGCGGCGCCCGACGTCGACAAGCAACAGTTCGAACGGTTGGCCAAGAACATCACCGGAGCCGCCCGCGGTTTGACGCTTTACGCCTCCCAGCAGGACAACGCGCTGCGCATCTCGCGCAACATCCGAGGCAGCGGTGCGCCTCCGCGCGCCGGCGAAGTAGCGCCTCCCGCTGGTCCAGCGGTCGTGCCGGGCGTGGACACGATAGACATATCGGCGCTGTCGACAGCTTATTTCCTGCCCGATCTTGATAGCCACGACAAATACGCCGACAGCCCCGAGATGCTGAGCGACATCGGCGCCATATTTATGAAGAGCAAGCCAGCACCGGAAAGCCGCAATACCAAGTTCCGCAAAGCAAATTTTCAAACTCTCGAATACTGGCGCTACGCAAAATGAAGCCGTCGCCATCGGGCCCTTTGGTGGTTTCTCGCCGCTCGCATCTGCGATGGGCCCGGGCGACGGACGAAGATGTTTTCTACCCTCGACATATATTGCCGTATATTTAAGCAGTTGAACGCCTTTCAGGCACGTTCACCCGCCAAGATGTGCCGCCGCACAAGTCACCACTGCCCGCCATTTGATCATTTCTCGCCACACCGTGGCTGCAACGCTACACGCTCGCACAGCACGGCCGCGACGCTGTCACAGTGCTTGATCTGCCCGCCCATTTGGTTATTCTTACGTTCAACGCTAGCGGCGCGAGGCTGTAGCTGAAGGTGGCATTCGGGGAATTTCCGTCATGAAAAATATCGTACTTGGCTTTGTAGCGGCTGCCGCGATGGTAGCTGGTTCGACGGCAGCCCTCGCCAACGAACCACCGAAGTTCGCTTGGTCGTTCAACATCGGCGCAACCAACGACTACGTCTTCCGCGGCGTGGCACAGCGTGCGGAAGATCCGTCCGTGTTTGCTGGCGTCGATGTCACCTACGGCATGTACTACGCTGGTGCCTGGGCTGCAAACATCGATTTCGGCAACACGGGTCTGGGCAGCTCGGTGGCTTCTATCGAAGTTGACGTCTACGGCGGCATCAAGCCGACCCTCGGTCCCGTAACGTTTGAACTGGGCGTAATCGGTTACCTGTATCCCAACGCTCGCGACACATTTGCGGTCGATGGCTTCAAGGAACAGGATTACGCTGAAATCAAGGGCGGTGCAAGCGTCGTCGTTCCGATGGTTCCGGCGCTCACCGTTGGCGGCGTCGTTTATTACTCGCCGGAATATCAGGGCGGTCAGAATGAAGTTTGGACCACTGAAGCATCGGCCGCTTACACGTTGCCAACTATTGCCAAGTTTACGCCGACCATCAGTGGTCTAATCGGTGCCCAGTATGGTGAATTTGAAGCGATTGGTCGGGGCTTCCAGCTCGCCAACGGTAAAGACGAGCTGTATTACTGGAACGCAGGCGTCACGTTGGCAGTCGAGAAATTCTCCTTCGACTTCCGTTACTGGGATACGAACGTCGGAGCAGGTGCTGGTTTCATCACCGGAGCGTGTAACGCTACCGTTGGTACACTACCTGGAGTTTCTCAGTGCGACGAGCGCTTCGTGTTCACAGGCAAGTTCACGTACTAATCGCCGACACACGATTTCAAGCTTCGAAGGCCCGCACCCTTGGTGCGGGCCTTTTTCGTTGGCAGTTCGCGTGAAAACCGCTTCCGTTCGGCCGTTTCCCACATCTCGCCGTCTGAGCCGGATTTGTCGGCCGCCGCGAGTCGCTTAGACGTTATCGGAGTTGCCTCGCCAAGACCGGCTCGAACTGGCAGATCCGAACATGACCCCGACACCTGCGGCGATGGCCGTCATATTCGTTTTCATTCTGGCGACAGTTGCGATCGCAGCTCTCGTGCTGCTGCCAAAGCTGATGGAACGCAAAGTCCTTTTCGAAGCCCGGCCTGATGTTCCCTGCCCATTCGGCCCCGACATGGCGTGGATCGCCGTGCGCTGCGGCGAACCTTTGGAAGTCGCCCAAATGCTCGGTCTCGTCGAGCTCAAGCCGTCGAATTGGAACTGCGGGATCGGCACGGTCTACGACCTGACACTCGGCCACGGCCGCGTCTTCGTCAGCCCACCACATGACGGATGGGTTTTCGCGATCGGCGCATCGCTACCTTTGCCGCAGGGCGATGGCTTCATCGATAAGTACAGCGGGCTGCATCAAGGTCTGGCTGACCGATTCCGCGACGTCCAGACGTTCGCCGCATTTCCAGACCTCGATCTTTATGCCTGGGCGCGCGCCAGCGGTGGCAAAATCGACCGCTCGTTTGCGATCTCCGACACTGGCGTGATTATCAGCCGGGGCAAGCCTACGCGCGAGGAGAAGGCGCTCGGACTCAAGCTATATGAGCTTCGCGGCGTACGCGGTCGCCGGGGCGACGCCGGCGGCGAACTCTTGATGCATCCGACGATCGAACACGTCATGCGGTTGGCCGGCAGTTGGAGCCTTAACCCGACCCTTTTGACGGGAGGCGCGAGCGCCTCCCACGGTTATATTGGCTTTGCCCCGGCCCAATGGCGCAGCGAGCGAATGCGCAAAACGGCTTAGACAATCCGATCAAGCAGCCAATTTCAAGCGCGCCTTGCGGATCCGAGCCGCTGGGAACGGGATGATCATGGCCGAAGGGCGAACCTTGGGCTTGGCCTGCAAGACCTTGAGCACCGGCTTCTTGGCCACAACCGGGCGACGCTTCATCGGATAAAGATCGGGCGCACGCTTGCGCGTTTTGACCGAAACCGGCTTGCGGCGACGCGACTTTTTGTTGAGGCGGCCGACGCTGCGCAGCCGCAGCTGCATGCGCCTTTCCAAGTGGTGGACCACGGCAACCGGCGCCGGATCGACAGTCTCGCCGACAGCAAGTACGGCGTCGAGGCTTTCGGCGGGTTCGGTTTCGATGGCAGGAACGGCAAGGCTGGAAGTCGTGGCACTGTCAAAGATCCAAGTCGTTGCTTCGGTGCTGACCACGGCGCGTGGCGCATAACCGAACCAGGCCTTGATCGCATCGATCAAATTTAGCATGTCTGCGTCCCGTGTTTCATTAGCTATCCCAACAAGATAAGCTCACGGTCGCAGATCGAGGTTAACGTCCATCTAATGTGCGTTCAGTTTTCGGCTGGACATCAATAGATGTGCTCCAACCCAGGACGGCGGTTGGCGCAGCGCCAGTCTGACGATATGCAATGGCAAGATCGGATCTTTCCAGACCGGACGGAGGCCTCAGCCTTAATGCAGCAGCCGGGCACGGGCCGAGGCGGACATAGCCTCCCCCGTAGCTGGCGCGCGCGACGGTTGTGCAGGCCGCAGTTTCGATCGGTGGACGAGGCGGCAACCGCGCCAACCCACGCAGAGGCGCGTCGGACGTTGCAGGTGCAAACAGCACGACGTCTGTCAAGAAGGCCCAGAAACCGACGAAATGCCAACACGCAGCGCCGCACACGAACCCGCCAGCAGCAGCGACGGCGGTCGAAGACGGTCGCGTTGTAAGGCGGCGCCGCGTGGAAGGCACCTGCGGGCCGCTTCCAAGCCCGGCGCCGAATGGTTGGTTGTCGAACGGTTGCGTCACACGTTGCCCCGACCCCGATGCCCCGACCCGATGCCGAAAACCAGATGCCCAACAAACGCCGCCCACAACATGCGCCTCGTCGACTGGCGCGAATCCATGGACTTAGCGTTGCGGCGAACGGCGTCGGGGCTCAAGCGGCGGCATAGTCGGACAGCGTCGATGTCCACAACTCATGTCAGATGTCGCAGCCTCAGATGCCGCGAACACTCGGCAGCACGGCTGGACGGTTGACCGGCTTTCGATCGATGAGCGGCGGTGCATCTGGTTTCGTCGCCCGGACCGGGGGGACATACATGCTCTGCGCCGAACACATCCGGCGCTGGTCTTCGTTGCCCCCGCAGTCCCGAAGCTGACCGTCCCGAGTGAAACAAATCCGGACCTCGCGCAGCCGATTGCCGGGACCGCCACAGGAAATGGCCATCATGCCAGGCTTGATCTGCGGGTTGGCCTGCTGAATGTCGCGCGCAAGATCGGCTGGACTGACGAACCGGGCTTCGAATGGATTTTTATAGGCCTCGGGGATTTTAATACTCTCGAACAAGCGCCGCGAGAACGCGAAATAGGGCGCCGGTTCGAGGCCCGAACAGGTCCCGTGCTTGCGATACTGATGGATGACGAGCCGGTCGCTCGGCATGATGTCGAGCATGTTGTTGATGATCGGCCGTGGCACGTACTTGCCCTTGGTTGTCGGACAGAACTCCGGCCAACCTCGGTTATGTTGCGGCCAGACGCCGTGCAGCACGAACGCGTAGCGCTTGCCATCGGTGCGGTCGCACTGCGGGTCGAACCCATCGCTTGATGAGCGTCCCGAACAGTGCGTCGGGCTCCATGACATCGTCATAACGTAATAGTCGAACTGGCCCGCAATATTTTTCGTCTCTTGGTTGCGATCCGGGAAGCGCTGCGCAGCCGATGGTCCAGCAGCAGTCAGCAGCGCAACAGCTGCGATGGCACACCGCACGGCGTTCCAAGGATCGATCATGAGTAGGGCACTCCGCGGTTCAAGTCGCAACTCCCGCAAGGCGCAGACCGACGAATCGACCCAGCGAATGGCGAGAGCCGACTTCCTATCGTGCGCCGCAAGCGGGGTCCAGGACGGGCCTGAGCGCAACAGTCGTACGGCTCAGGCCGAAGTCTTTGCCAGTTCGGCCAGAATGCGGACCCAGCTCCGCGTGCCTTTTCGGAAGCTCTGGAGGTTGTACTTTTCGTTGGGCGAGTGGATGCGATCGTCGTCGAGACCAAATCCGACGAGTAAGCTGTCCATGCCGAGCGCGTCTTGGAACGACGTGACGATCGGGATCGACCCGCCGCAGCCCATCATGACAGCGGGCCGGCCCCATTCGGCTTCGAGACCCCGGGCGGCAGCTCTGAACGCGGGTTGATTGCTGTCGAAGGCCGTGGCTTCGCTACCGCGCGCACCGATGAATTCGGCCGATGTGCCCGGCGGCAAGCGGTCACGGACAAAGCCCTCGATCAGTCCAAGAACGCGGTTGGCATCCTGCCCCGCAACAAGCCGGCAGGTGATCTTGACCGATGCCTTCGACGGAATGACCGTCTTGGAGCCGACGCCCTGATAGCCACCCGTGATACCGTTGAACTCGATCGTCGGCCGCGCCCAGATCTGCTCTAGTGTCGAGTAACCCGTCTCGCCGCCGGCTCGCGCCAGGCCGATCCCGCCAAAGAAGGCTGCTTCATCGAACGGCAGCCCGGCCCACTGCGATCGCTGATCCTCGGGCAAATCCGCGACGCCGTCGTAGAACCCGGGGACCGCAACGCGGCCCGACGCATCGTGCATTTCGCCGACGATTCGCGCCAGCGCCCGGATCGGGTTCAGCACCGGTCCACCATACATCCCCGAATGGAGATCCCGCGACGGCCCGGTGATCACGACCTCCACGCCCGCCAATCCGCGCAGCATGGTGGTAATCGCCGGCGTGTCCTTGTCGAATTGGCCGGTGTCGCACACCAGCACGAAGTCAGCTTTGAGGCGGTCGCCATGGCGCGCCAAAAACTCAGGCAGCGATGGCGAGCCACATTCTTCTTCGCCTTCGAGCATCACCGAAACGTCGATGGGCAACGAGCCACAGGCATCGCGCCACGCACGCGCCGCCTCGAAGAACGTCATCAACTGGCCCTTGTTGTCCTGGGCCCCGCGCGCAACGATGACGTCGCCGTTGGCTGGGTCCTGCGCAATCGCAGGCTCGAACGGCGGACGCGTCCACAGGTCGAGAGGGTCGGGCGGCTGGACATCGTAATGGCCGTAAAACAGGACGTGCGGACGGCCGACGCCGGGCTGGTTCGACAGGGCATGGCCAACAACCATCGGATGCCCGGATGTTGCGACAACGTCGGCGGCAAACCCGATCTCGCCGAGTTGGCCAGCGCACCACCGCGCTGCGTCAAGGCAGCTGCCGGCATAAGCCGGGTCGGTGGAAATGCTATCGATGCGCAGCAATTCGAACAGGCGGCCAAGGCCAGCGTCGTGATTGCGATCGGCTGCGGCCAACGCTGTCTCGGTTGCAATGTCGAGTCCGCGAGGTACTGCGGGCTCGGCGAAATTGGCAGCCTTGGCGGGCGCTGGCGTCATGGGGCATCGTCCATTCGTTTGATCGGAGCAGATTAGCTCCGAGAATGGCACGGCAGACGGCACGCCATCCACAAACAAAAACGCCCGCTCAGTACGGAGCGGGCGTTTTGCATTTTACCACACGGCATGGCGATTGGCCTGTGTGGCCGAGGTGCCGTTATGGGCTGAGGTCGATGCGCAGGCCGGTCCGGATGATGTGGTCGTCGTCACCGTCGGTGGCCTTCGAATCCGACCACAGGAACTGATAGCCGCTGTCGAGTTTAATCGCCGGCATGAGGTCGATCGTCAGACCAGCCGTTGCACTCGCTGCGAGGCCGAAGCGCGATCCGTTGACGCCTTCGACGTCGAAGCTTGCGCCGCCGATGCCAAGTCCGACGTACGGCTTGAATGCGCTGTGCCGCTCAAAGTCCCAGTAGACGTTGGCGAGCCCGACGAAATTGTGAGCGTCGGAGTGTTTGAAGAACGTGGTAATGTCGGCGCGCAGCGATGGCGTGATGTACCGGCCAAAGCCGATGCCGCCGAACAGTTTGTCCTCGCTGTCGTCGCCAGCGTAGAAGTTAAATCCGAGGTCGCCGCGAACGTACCAATCTCGGTTGGGCGAATTCGCGGGCTTTGGTGCCGGCACCGGGACCACGTTGCGGTAGTCTTTCATTCCACCGCCAATCACGCCGCCGCGGCCGACCGCGAAGTCACCAGCGATAGCGGTCGAAGCAGCAGCGCCAAGGAACAAGGCGCCGATCACGGTCGAATTCAAGTGTGTCATGGTCCAAGGTCCTTAGGGCTTTCGCCGATCTGCAATATCGACTGCCGGCGTCGGGAATACACAGTGAGTGCCGGGCGCAGATGACCGCGCCCAGCGGCACGTCATGTTCAGCGGAAGTCGTAGCGCAAGCCGACGCGGAACTCGTGAGCGTGGATCTCGGACACGATCGGGTCGGGCGAGATCGTTACGGGCGGCGTGCCTGCACCGATGGTGGTGACCGTGGCCGGCCCGGAGGCGACTTCGCCGAGGTAGAGGAAGCGGTAGCCGATATCGAGGTAGAAGTTGCGGGCCGCGTCGCCCGAGCCTTCGCCCGATCCAGCCGCCGCGCCACGACCGGTCAAGTTGATGGCGACGCCAGCCATAAGGGCGGCGGCAAAATCGTTGCCCTCGCCTTTGGCAACATCGACGCGGTGCGTGTCGGTTGAAAAGCTGCCAGCAGCGAGGTCGTGCTTGATCCAGCCGAGGCCAGCGCCAACATAAGGCGTAAACTGGCTGCGTGTGTCGAAGTCGTAGTAGGCGTTGATCAACACCAATTGGCTCTCGAGACCGAGCTTGCCCGGCGCGTTGCCGTCGAGGCCGATGGAAGCGCCAGGGGCAGTGCCCTTCACGTCGGTCTCGAAGCGATGCTCGAACGTGACGTCGGCACGGATGTGCTTGTTGAAATAATAGCCGACGCCGCCGCCAACCGACCAATGACCCTCGATGCTGCGATCGAGAAAGTCGAAGCGCTGATCCTGGACGACCGCGGGTGTGTCGTATTCGGCGTAAGAGCCGTCGGCGCGCACATAGAACCGGGCGGCCGACTGTGACACGAGGGCTGGCACGCCGTCTTTGATGCTGCCTTTATAGCCGCCGAGATCGGCTGCTTCTGCCGTGGCAACGGCCCCAATTGCGCCAGCCAAGGCACCGGCGAAGGCGCCGCAAACGAATGCGCTGCGTTTGAACGTCGTTGTCGATCCTCATCCAACTCAGGCTCCCCACGCCTGTTTTGGTGGTGGGGCCGATGATGATGAAGATCGCCGATAGTGTTTAAAGGACACTTAAAGCGCGTCACATTTTGAAACGCTGAAAATGGGGACAGTTACCGCCGAGACTGACTTGATTTGTCTTTAGTCAGGGCCGCATAGGCGGTAACTGTCCCCATTTTCACGCCGCCGCCTTCCGCACCGCCTCGACAATGTCGCCGACCACCGACGTCACAAGATCGCGGTCGTCGCCTTCGGCCATCACGCGGATGACCGGCTCTGTCCCCGATGGGCGGATGACAAGCCGTCCGGAATTACCAAGCTTGGATTTCCCAGCTTCGATGGCCGCTGTGACGCGCTGGTCATCGAGCGGCTTACCGCTGGAATAGCGAACATTTTCCAGAAGTTGCGGCAATGGCTCGAACCGGTTCGTGACCTCGCTGACGGTCTTTCCGCTCTGCACCACGACAGCCAAGATTTGCAGCGCCGCGATGAGACCGTCGCCGGTCGTGATATAATCCGACATCACGATATGGCCGGATTGTTCGCCGCCGACATTGTAGCCGTGCTTGCGCATGTGCTCGACGACATAGCGGTCGCCGACGGCTGTACGTGCCATGGTCAGGCCGACGCCTTGCAGATACCGCTCGAGCGCGAGGTTGCTCATCACGGTCGCGACAATACCGCCAGCCGATAGCTTGCCAGCCCGGTGCCAGCTCTCGCCGATGACAGCCATCAACTTGTCGCCGTCGATGATCTGGCCCTTTTCGTCGATCAGCACGACGCGGTCGGCATCGCCGTCGAGCGCGATGCCGATGTCGGCGCGCAACTCGCGGACTTTGTCACAAGCTAAGTGGGGCGATGTCGACCCGCACTTGTCGTTGATGTTGCGGCCGTTCGGCTCGACGCCGATCTTGATCACCTCAGCGCCAAGTTCCCACAGAGCCTCCGGGGCGACTTTGTAAGCGGCGCCATGGGCGCAATCGATAACGATCCGCAGCCCGTCGAGGCGCAAGTCCTTTGGCAGCGTCCGCTTGGCGAATTCGATGTAGCGCTCCTGCGCGCTTTCGACCCGTGTCGCCCGGCCAATGCGATCCGGCGCCGCCAGCAGCTTTGCCGTTGGCCCCTCGATCAGGCTTTCGATCTCCAACTCGGTCTCGTCCGACAGCTTGTAGCCGTCCGGGTCGAACAGCTTGATTCCGTTGTCGTCGAACCGGTTGTGCGAGGCCGAGATCATCACGCCGATGTCGGCCCGCAGCGACCGCGTCAGCATGGCCACCGCTGGCGTCGGCATTGGTCCGAGCAGAAACACATCCATGCCGACCGACGTGAACCCGCTCATCAAAGCGGCCTCCAACATATAGCCAGACAGCCTGGTGTCCTTGCCGATGACGACCCGATGCCGATGGGCGCCCTTACGGAACACCGTACCGGTGGCCATGCCGACCTTGAGCGCGATTTCCGATGTCATCGGATGGCGGTTGGCCTGACCGCGAATGCCGTCAGTTCCAAAATAGCGGCGTGACATGGTGATCCCCGTCAGAAACGCGTCGAAAGCCGAGGTTGCCGGATGGCGCGCGGCCCGTTCTTGGCGAGACGGATACCAAGATGGCGCCCCGAAGCATAGGGTCGCGAGCCTGAACACCATTTCCGGTGGGAAGCTTCGCGGACCGCCCACCGCAGCGACTACTTGCAGCGACTACTTCACGGCGGCCTTCGCAATGCGGTCGAGCATAACGTTGATCTCCTCAAGCGCCTTCTTTCCGCGGCCCTCGGGCTTCAGTTTACGATAGCCGACGCTGACCTCTTTGATGGTGGCGGCGCGCTGGTAGATGAACACCACATAGGGGCAGTTCGACATGTTGGCCGGGTCCGCCTCCATCATCTGGCGCGACAGCTTGGCCGAGCAGAACGTGAAATACTCCGCCTTGATGTAGACCGGAGCATTCGAGCCGACGTCCTTGCCCGTGCGCTCCAGCATGCCAGCGATGTTTCCGGTAAAATCAATCTTTAGGCCTTCTTTGATGATGGCGCTCTCGAGTTCGAGACGCACGTCCTCGTAGCTGCTTCCGCTGCGTGAGTAGGTCACGGCGTCGGACGCTGAGGCGGGCCCTGCTGAGCTAAGCCCGAGTATCAGCATAGATCCGGCGGCGATGGCGGCGCGGAATAGGCGGTCGAATGTCATGCGAATTCTCCACAGGATGGATACATGCGAAATGTTGCATGTAATGCGCACACAGAATTGTCCAGGATCAAATAACTGACGCACCCACTCAGGTCGCCGCTTCGCGATGCGCCGCCGAACTCGCAACTGATCTTGGCGCAGTCGATCTCGATCGCGTTCATCGACGAGGCCGCTCTGCTGAAGCAAAATTGCAGCGGTTCACGTCGCCCACCGAATCTGCGCAAGGTCTGCGCGACCTGATTACAAACACAGGAGTGGCCCCGTGGCCCAATTTCTCGCAGTCGCCAACCGCAAGGGTGGCGTCGGCAAGTCGACCATTTCCGTGATGTTGGCCCACGCCTTTGCCGTGTGGGGCGGCAAACGCGTGCTGCTGATGGACCTCGACAGCCAGTGTAACGCCTCGCTGATCCTGCAAGGGGGCGAAGGCTGGCTGGCTGCGCGCAAAGCCCACCGCACGATCGCCGACTATTTCCTCGACGTGTTCGACGAAGCGGCCGAAAACCCGCGCGAATACCTCGTCCACCGGGTCGGCGACGTGCGCGATATGTCGGGCAAGGCTCCCGCTTTGTCCCTGCTGCCGGGATCGCTATTGCTCGAAGACATGCAAGGTGAATTGTACCTTAAGGAAGCGCGCCAGTCGAAGGACCCCGAACTGGTGTCGTCTCGGGTTCGCGGCCGTCTCGAACGGATGCTGCGCCGTTTCGAGGGCAGTTACGATATCGTGCTGCTCGACTGCGCGCCGGGGCTGTTGTTCGCGGCACTTGCGGCTCTGAAGACCGCCGATCTCGTGCTGGTACCGTTCCGCCCAGACTATGTCTCGCAGCTTGCCGTCGACCGCGTCGCACTGCTGATCGAGAGCAAGCGCACCGGCGCCGACCTTGCCGAAATCCCGCTCGACATGCGCCGCTATGCCTGCCTCGCCAACGCCATGCGCGATACCGGCCGCGAGCGGAACATCTACGACGAAATCTCGCTCGACCACCCGATGCTGGCCTCGCGCATCCCCATGAGTGCAGCGATTGCCGACGCCTTCGATTATCGTGACACGGCCGTCACAATCGACGACAAGTACGGCGACGCTACGCCTGCCGTTCGCGGCCTCTACGAGGAGGTCGCCTCGCGGCTGACGCTGCGGTTGGCGGCATGACGCGGCGCGACGGCGCCAGGAATGGCAGCTGGAACCCCGAGCGGGCGGCAAGGCCAGGAAACGGTTTGATGACCAAGCGGACGAAGGTTTTGTCGGGCGAAGCGGCGCGCAAGTATTTCCGCACCCTGTTTGCTGCCGACCCCGGCCAGACGCCAGCGTCTGCCTCGCGTCTGGCCGACACCTGCGTGCGCGAGATCGCCGAGTTGCGTGTGCGCATGCCGGTTGTCGCAATCCGAACATCGTCGCACGCCGCCGTAACGCCGACCAAAAGCCTCACGCCACCAGCCGTTGCATCTGCCGGCGACGGTGCGGAACCCGATCCGGTTGCTGCCCCGCAATCGACGCCGGCTGCCCCGCAACAGATGCCCGCCGCCGAATTGCCGCCACCAGAACCCGCATTCGACCCGTTCGCGTTCAGCCTGATCGTGGCCCTGCGCCGCGACGGCCCGGTCGCCCTGCTCGCACGCCTGATCGCAATCGGCGACGTCGCCCGCCTCCATGACATTGCCAAAGCCCAGCACGTCGGCATTCCTGCGGGCGCCGACGGCGTCGCGGCCATCGCGGCAGCAATCGTAGCTGGTACCGAGCGCCGCGTCGCTCACCGCGAAGCCGCCGCAAGCTGAGCAACCCCTGGCGTCAGCCGTGAACCCTGGCGGCAGTCGTGAACCCGACCTTGCGCCGCGGCCACACCATCGGCAGCAAAACCCTCAAAAATTGGCAGCCGAACCGTTTTCAGCCCCGATGCTGACGGTTTGCGGGCATATTGCTATGACGGGCGGCCAGCGGGATCGAACCGGCTGGCTGGGTTCGCGGCAGGGATCGAGGCAAAGATGGCACGCAAACGGGGAACCGACAGTGTCGGCGAATACAATCACCGCAGTCTGAACCCGCCCGGCGTGTTCTTGCTGCGCATGACGATCTTTCTCATCCTCGTCGGCTTCATCGCCGCGATCCTGTTCGAACAACTACGCACGTCATTGATGACCAACCCGGCGTTGAACGGGCTGATCCTCGCCGTATTGTTCCTCGGCATCATTTACGCCTTCCGCCAGGTGATCCGGCTCTATCCCGAAATCCGCTTCGTCAACAATTTCCGCATCTCCGACCCCGGCCTCAGTCTCGCAGCCGGCGCCGAACCGCGCTTGCTCGCGCCGATGGCAACCATGCTGCGCGTCCGCAAGGGCGCCCTGTCACTGTCGACAACGGCCATGCGCACCATCATGGACTCGATCGGCTCGCGCCTGGATGAGGCCCGCGACACCGGCCGCTATCTGGTTGGCTTGCTGGTATTCCTCGGGCTGCTCGGCACCTTCTGGGGCCTGCTCGACACGATCACGTCGGTATCGACCGCAATCTCGACGCTCGACGGCAAAGGCGGCGAGACGGCCGCCGTGTTCGACGAACTGAAGGCTGGCCTCGCAGCCCCCTTGCGCGGCATGGGCACGGCGTTCTCGTCCTCCCTACTCGGCCTCGCCGGGTCGCTGGTCCTCGGCTTCCTCGAATTGCAGGCAAGCCACGCCCATAATCGGTTCTACAACGAACTCGAGGAATGGCTGTCGGGTATCACCGAGCTGACGCCAGGTTCGGGCATCAACGACGAGGGCACCCGGCGGACACTGGTGATGCTCGACGGTCTGAACCGCGCGATCGTGGCATTGACCGACAAGATCGAAACAACGGGCATCTCCGCCCAAACGACCGACGAGCACGTCAAAGAACTGGCGCGCGGCGTCAACACGCTCGTAACGCAAATGCGCTCCGAGCAAAAAGTCGTGCGCGAATGGCTCGACGAGCACGCCCAACAGCAGGTCGAGGTCGCCCAGGCATTGCGCCAAGTCGCAACCAACCCCAACCGGCGGAGCTGATCTATGGCACGAGGTCGCGGACGGCGCGGCGGCGGCGATGGCGAGTACGCCGAGTTCTGGCCGGGCTACGTCGACGTGCTGTCGACACTATTGCTGGTCGTCACCTTCCTCATGTCGATTTTCATGATCGCGCAGTTTTACGTGGCGCAGGAAAGCAGCGGCAAGGACAACGTCCTGCGCCGCCTGACCCGCCAGATTTCCGAGCTGACCAGCATCCTCTCGCTCGAACAGGACAAGGGCAAGAAGGCCGAGGACGAGCTGAGCGCGCTCCAGGCGACGCTGTCGGCCTTGAAAATCGAGAACGAGCGGCTGGCCGGGTCGGGCGTTGGCCTCGGCCTCGATGAAAAACTGCGTGAGGCCGAAACCAAAATCGGCGGGTTATCCGGCGACCTGTCGAAGGAAAAAGACATCTCGGCCGACGCCCTCGCGAAGGTCGAGTTGCTGAACCAGCAGTTGGCCGCCCTGCGCCGCCAGATCGGCGCGCTGAACGAGGCGCTCAACGCCAGCGAAAAGCGCAACACCGACAGCCAGACGACCATCAAGGACATGGGCGCCCGCCTCAACGCCGCGCTGGCCCTCCAGGTCCAGGAGCTGAAATCCTACCGCTCGGACTTCTTCGGACGGCTGCGCACGGTGCTGGCTGGCCGCAAGGACATCCGCGTGGTTGGTGACCGCTTCGTGTTCCAGTCCGAGGTACTGTTCCCATCGGGCCAAGCCGTGATGAGCGCCGAAGGCCTCGGCACGCTCGATCCGCTGGCAGCCGCCATCCTCGACCTGCAGGCGCGCATCCCAACCGAGGTCGATTGGGCGCTCCAGGTCGATGGCCACACGGACGCCCGGCCGATCTCGAACCCGGTGTTCCAGTCGAACTGGGAGTTGTCGACCGCGCGTGCGGTATCGGTCGTCAAATACCTGATCAGCAGGGGCGTCCCGGCAAAACGCCTTGTCGCCGCCGGCTACGGCGCATTCCAACCCCTAGAAGACGGCGCCACCGAAGACACCCTCCGGCGCAACCGCCGCATCGAGCTCAAGCTGACGAATAGGTAGGGGTGCAGTCTCACCACGACGCCCCAGCCGGCAGGTGGGGCCTCCTTCTCCCCATAGCCCTTCGCGATGGGGAGAAGGTGCCCCGAAGGGGCGGATGAGTGGCGGCAGGATTCTCATCTGCGTTCGGCACGTCCGCTTACCCTCAATCTCGAGCGGTAAAAAACGTATCATGCGCGAGTCAGCTTGTGCTGAACCATCCGTTCCAAGGAACGGATGATCCAAACCCATGTGCTTTCCGTAAACAGGCATTTAGCAGTTGTCACTTCGAAGATTGCTGCAGCGCATCCCTCCGACGATAGATAGCAGCGACTTGCAACTGCATTCGAAACGACTGCGTCGTTCGACGGGCGCAAGATGCAGCGGCGTTTCACACGCAGCGGCCCAAAGCCACCGCTATGATGTCGAGCGGCCGCTATTTGGCGGGCTTGCTAGAGTGGCTTGCTCCTCCACTTTCTTGTTGATCGGGTCAAAACCGGCCGCGACGATGGAGGCATTCATTGTATCTTGCCGTTGTTAAGCAATGGATCCGATGGGTCCAAGCGTTTCGCGAAACTTACTCCGCTGCAGCCTCCCAACCACCAGCGAACCTGCGCCACTTCACAACGACCGTTCAGAAGGCATATCTCTACTATGTCATCCTCATAAACGGCTGGCGCGCGCCTCATCGCGAGGCCACCGCGCGATATATTAAAAACTTCAATCGGATAGGCTTGCCCGCCAAATTTGCAAATTGCTAGAATTAGCACGGGCGAACGCTCGTCTTGCCTCATGCAGGCAAGTCGAACTGCAGCGTCATTGAGGCGTTCGATGAGCAGCAGATAGGCAGCCACTTCTTCTTGACGCTGAGAATTATTCAGGACCTGATTAAGACGCGCGACATAACCACTTCGCTCTTGGGACAAAGCCCCTAGTTGTTTTTCGATATCAATCATTGACCAGCTTCCTATCTCCATGGGCACTGGATAGCAAAAATGCATGGAATGCATGTTGATGATCGAGAGGCGTTTTTCGCAAAGAGCGATCAATTATTGAAACCAATTTAAACTGAATGCGTCTCCCGCACCGCCGGGTGCTCAAAGCGGTCCGGTTATGTAAAACTTGTACAGAATTTCAAGCCTCGGTGAGTTGTGAAAACACACAGGGAGGCCGGTGGCTGCAGGCTTTTCAAATCGGTGACCTGCTGCGAGGCCATCCACGCCGCTTAAACTGTGCAACAGACCAAGATGCCCTACATTAAGCGGTTCGACTTTGTCGGTCTTTCAGGTTTATTCCATCGATGCGGATCGCCGCGCCACCCTGCATATGATCCTGTATCGACTGTTGCCGATGCTAACGGGATGGTTGCGGTTCCCTCGAGCCAAACTAAGCCCTCTGCGACGGCAGCAGCGAGCCAGGTAAAATCCTCGTTTGCGCAAGCATCCGCCCCTCATCCGCCCCTTCGGGGCACCTTCTCCCCGCGAGCGGGGAGAAGGGGTAGCGGGCCACGCTGATACGAGTGCCCCTGGCGCAAACCCAACATACATGACGGCAGCTTCTAGCCGCATCACATCCTGCGTCCAACGTGCGCTAACGGACGATAACATCCGATGACCGAGGCATCGTCACCAACTGCCAAATCCCAACTCCCACACTCCACCTACTCCTGCCACCACGTATCGCTCGACACGCCGGCCACGGGGACGGATGCGGGCATGCGGATCGTGCGCTTGTGGGCGATCCACACGTTCGGCACGTGAGACAGCGGGATCACGTAGTCGCCCGAGCGCAACACGCGGTCGAGCGCGCGGACGCCAGAACGGAACGTATCAACTGACCGCGCCGCCAGCATCGCCTCGATCATGGCATCAGCGGCCGGGTTATCGACGCCCGCAAAATTGAAGCTGCCGTCCTGGCGCCCGACAACGCCCGACCAGCGGAACGTCTGCTCGTTGCCAGGCGACAGCGACGATGGCCACGACGCGACAATCATGTCGTAGTCATAGGTGCGCAAACGCGCCTGATATTGCGTGCCCTCGACCTGACGGATCGTCATGGCGATGCCGAGCCGTTCGAGATCGGCGCGGAAACTCGACAGCAACCGTTGCGCGGCCACGCTGGTCACCAGCACCTCGAAATTGAGCGGCTGGCGCGTTTTGACATTCACGATCCGCCCGCCGTCGGCGACCCAGCCCGCGCCTTTCAGGATATCGAGCGCCTTTTGCTGGTTGGCCCGGTTGCGGCCCGACCCGTCGGTTACGGGCAACGTCGCGGTGCCATCGAGGATCTCTGGCTCGACGACGCGCATGAACGGTGCGAGCAGGCGCCGCTCCTCGTCGTCCGCAGGGCGGCCGGCCGATGATAGGATCGAGCGCTCGAAATAGCTCTGCGTGCGCCGGTAAAGGTTATTGTAGAGCGTGCGGTTCAGGAATTCGAAGTCGAACATCTGGATCAGCGCGCGGCGCACGGCGCGATCGGCAAACACTGGCCGCCGGGTATTGAACACCAGCGCCGTCATGCCGGCCGGTTGCTGCGTCTCGATTTCGGATTTGACGACGAGCCCGTCACGCACGGCTGGAAAATCGTAGCCTTGCGACCACTGGCCGGGATCGTCCTCGTAACGCACGTCGAGCACGCCGGAGCGGAACGCTTCAAACATCGTCGTCGCATCGCGGTAATATTCGAAGCGGACCTCGTCGAAATTGTACCGGCTGCGGTTGACCGGGAGATCGCGCGCCCACCAGTTGGGATCGCGCTCGTAGGCGATCAGTCGGCCGGGGTCGACTTTTGCAATTCTGTAAGGCCCGGAGCCGACAAACGTGTCCAGCCGCGTCTGATCGAAGGTTTCCGGCGTCAGCACCTTGGACGACAAGATCGGCATCAGCCCGAGGATCAGCGGCAGCTCGCGGTCGACACCCGATTGAAACTTGAAACGGATCGTCCGCTCGCCGATGCGCTCGGTGGCCTCGACCTTCTGGAAATACGAGCGGTGGTTGGGCCGACCTTGCGCTTTGAGGACGTCGAAAGTGAATACGACGTCGTCGACCGTTACCGGCGTGCCGTCGGAAAACCGCGCGGCGGGATTGAGCGTGAACGTCACCTCGCTGCGGTCGTCGGGAACGGCGACGCTTTCGGCGAGTAACCCGTAGAGCGTGAACGGCTCGTCGAGACCGCGCGCGAGCAGGCTCTCCGAAACGAGGTCGCGCACGCCAGCCGCCGCGACGCCTTTGATGATGTAGGGGTTGAGACTATCGAACGTGCCAAGAACGCCCCGCGACAGACGCCCGCCGGGTTTCGCTGCCGGGTCGGCCGCATCGAAACGCGCAAAGCCGGGCGGATGCTTGGGCTCCCCGTGCATGGCGATGCCGTGCCTGGCAATGGCCTGCCCCGGCATTGCGTCTATCGAGTTCGCGTCCACAGGAACAGCTGGCGCTGCCTCTGCCGCAACAGCAACGCTGCCAGCGACGACCGCCAGGACACTCATTACGAGCGCAGAAAATTGCGCAAGCTGGCGCGACCCTGCAGTTCGCCAGCAGATAACATTTCGAATTGGCATTGCCGTCATCTCGTCCTCATCTGCGGCATCCGAGCCCTGTTAGCAGACTTCACGTGGCCCCAATGCAACGATGCGCAACTTAGCGCGGCACGGACAAGGCGGCGCCGGAAGCGCGGCCATGGGATTGCCTTATTCAACCTCTCAAGACACCGGCACGCGGACAGCCGACGGGCGACCGTGAAGACCGGCTGGCAGCGCCTTGATGAGGGGCGTTGCGGGCACACGATCCGGCAATGCGGTATCAACGACGCCAGCAGTACCGGCGAGCTGGAACCAGCCGCAGTGCAAGGATCGCGCGCAGACTTTCAAGTCGAAAGAGGGGCTGAGCCGACGGTGGTTGTCGTCGATCGGGTTGCAAATCGCGCGCTGTACCGTTGAACCGGACACCTGCGCGGTCAAGACGCGAACGGCGTGGCAGCGGCCGCAGGCTCGTTGGATAAGGTGGACACGAACATGATGACGACATGCACGTCGCGCGCCGCGCTGGCCGCTATTCTGCTCGCTGGAGTTACATCGGCAGCTCAAGCGCAGGATAAGAAGGCGGCACCAGCCGCCGCCAAACCAGCTGCGGCGGCTGCTCCGGCTGCTGCGGCCCCTGCTGCAGCAGGCAAGCAGAGCGCTTGGGTCAAGCTGTGCGAAAAAGCCGCTCAGGTGACCAAGGATAAAGACGGCAAGGAAACCAAAACCGAGAAGAACATCTGCCTCACCCACCACGAGCGGTTGGATGGCAACTCGGGCATGGTGATCGTGTCGGCCGCCCTGCGCGAAGTCGAAGGCAACGACAAGAAGCAGTTCATGGTCATGGTGCCACTCGGCATGGCGCTGCCGCCAGGACTGAAGGCCGCCGTCTACACCAAGGACATGTGGGAAAAGGCTGCCAAGAACGAAAAGATCGACGAGGCCAAGCTCAAGCCGGTCGATCTCAAGTTCTCGCTGTGCCACGCGGGCGGCTGCACCGCTGAAATCGAAGCAACGCCTGAGCTCGTCAGCAGCATGAAGACCGGCGGCGGCCTTATGGTGCTGGCGCTCAACGCCGCCGCCCAGCCAATCGGCTTCCCGGTCCCGCTCGACGGCTTCGACACAGCCTTCAGTGGCGCCGCAGTGGATAACCAGAAGTACTTCGAGGCCCGCCAGGATCTGATGAAGCGCATCCGTGAACTTCAGGTCGAGCGCTACGAGAAGTTCAAGGCTGAGCAGCTGAAGAACTTGCCGCCGCCGCCAGCTGGCCAAGCCGGACCTGCAACGGCCGCTGCACCAGCCCCTGCTGCTGGCAAGAAGTAAGCACTGCCACTCAAAACAGCAAAAGTTAAACATCGCACGATCAGCCCGGGGCCAACGCCCTGGGCTTTTTTAATGTCTTTTCGTCAGCGGGATGTGACTGCTGGGCGATGATGTCAGCGAGGCACCATTCGGCCGACCGACCGCAACGCAAAACGCCCCGGTCTGTCAGGACCAGGGCGTTGTGACGGTGATATCTTTGACCGGCGGAAGCAGCGAGCCCCTGCCGGACAGATTCTAGGCCGCGACCTGAACCCTGACCGCCTTTGCAGGCTGACGGCTCCGGCGCTGTTGTGGTACCACGGCTGGAAGCGAAGAGCTTCCAACCGTCTCACCACGGCTGCGGACAGCCACGGCGATTTTCGCATCGCTGAATGCCGACTTTGCAGCCAACGTCCAGACGTGCGGTGCCGAGCCCCCGAAGGTCGAAATGTCGAGAGCGGCATACCCGGCGGATGGCCGGCTATGGAACGTGATGTGCCCGTTTTCGAGAACGGCAACGCCGGAGACGGCGCCTCCGTGCGTCATCGGGTGGATATGGAGATGCTGCAGGTTTGCACCCGCATCATCGGCCAGACGCGTCAACGTTGCGGCCGCCGTTTTGAAGTCCGACAAACCAGCGGCGCCGTGGAGATCGATTGTCACATGAGTGCCAACCGACGGCGCAACCAATTCCGCGATGTCGCAGATCAACGGCGCATGCGCCGTCTGGCTGGACATCTTAACATTCACAACTTTTGCGGTACCGTCCGAATGCGCTCCATGGAGCGCGGCTTCACCAAGTTCTTCCGTTTGGGCGGTGCTTGAACGAGTCAAGTCCATCCCCAATTGGAAGAGGGTGTCATTAAAGGCCATATGACCCTCCCCAACCAGCAGATAGATTCAACCCGCCCGCTCCTTACCTTTTGGTGGCTTTCGGTTTCCCTCGACCTATCAGGGCAGGTGGACGTGCGGACGAGGGTCGATATGAGACCAACGCCCCCCCTACGCAAGCAATAATTTCCCCCCGCGGCAGGAAATATATTTGCCCCGCAAGGCGCTTCGTTATGATCCGTTAAGCGATTGTCCCAAAAGGCCCATTTCGCGGCCCGTTGGGGGCAGTGTCGGTGTTTTTGGGTCGGAACTGCGGCTGCAGAATGTGCTCGACCTGTCAGCGCCCGAGCACACCGTCGAGCAATTTCTTCGTATCGATTTTCTGATTTCCGCCCGCCTGACCATCCGTCGCGCCACCCGGGACGCCACTTTGGCCCTGCGAATCACCCCGGCCGAGAAGCGATCTCATTAGGCCACTACCGGCCCCCTTGAATGGTTTTAACAACTCCTTGCCTGCCTCGAGCGCCTTGTTGGGGTCTTTGAGGATCGCGTTGAAATCGGGCTCAATCGCCGGATCGCCAAGCGGTCCGCGCACCTTGAGTGGAATTTCAAGACCGGCAAGTTTATCTCCCGAGGTCTTGTCGGTAGCACCTTGACCTTGCCCGCTGGCGACGAGCCGAGGCCGCAAGACATAGTCGATGGTCCGCGCTGGCAGCGCGACATTGCCACTCCCTCCGACGCGAATCAGCGGGCTGAACAATTTCAGGTCGTTATTGGTCGCGATTCCCCGATCGATGACGAACGATGCGGTCAGTTCGCTGAACTCGGTCGCCTCCGTGGGAGAAGCCTTGAAGTTGGGGATCCGGCGCTGCTCCAAGGCCTTGAGTGCACCACCGACGTTGAAGCCCTGCACGGCGCCGTTGGTGAACGCGAAGTCGGCCTTCCCAGATAAGTTTTCGACAATCTCGAGTTCGCTCTTGCCACGCGCTCCGACCGCAAGCTGTAGCTTGGCCTTGCCCGACAAACGATCGAAACCGATTGCGTCCGTCAACAGCGGCAGCCCCGAAACACTGTCGGCGGACAGGTTTAGACCAAACACGGGCACTTGCGGATTGGCATCCAACGTGACGACGGCCCGACCCTTGCCATCGTAAAACATGATGTCGTCGAGGTTGACCTTGAGAACCTTCGACTTGAGCGAGACCGTCGCCACGGCCGCGCCGGTTTTGATGTCACGCCATCGCAAACCGCCGATACCGAGCCGCAGATCGGCATCGGCCGCTCCCAAGCCATCCAGCCGGATCGGGTCGCCACTCCAGCCGTCGCGCGCGGTGTAGCCCTTGACTTGAGCGCCCGGAACGCCCGCACCTGGAACGTTCGCACCCGAAACGCCCACGCCCAAACCGCTCAAACCTGGAGCCGCGTTGATGAGATCCTCGATCGAAGCCGGCGCCGACTTGCCAACAGAGGAACCAGCCGACGGCGCCATCGCCTTTGGCTTGGCGATGACCGGCCGGACATCGCCTGTCGTTGCCGCTGCCAGCGTATAACGGTTGAGATCGAGATACGATAACTTGACGTTGCCGGTCAGCTTGGGCCGCGCGCCGGTGACATCGACAGCCAGCGTACCGGATGCCGTGGCTCCATCGAGCGCTGCACGCGCATCGGACAACACGACGCCACGCGTGCTCGCTTTCAGTTTCGCCTCGACCATGTGGGCGCCAAACCCGTCGGCTGGCGGCAGCTCCGTGCCCAGCCACTTGGCTAACGCGCGCAGAGACGAGCCCTTGGCGGCAAGATCACCATCGAGTTCGACGCCGGCCCGAGTCGTCATCGAGCCGTCGAACCTAGCATCGACCGGCGCAGCTTTGATGGCCAGACGCAAACGCGCGGGACGATCCTCGATCAGCGCACGTGGCGAAGCAAGCCTGACATCGAACCCGACGGGCTGGCCGTTCCACGTCAAAGTCCCGGTCGTCTCGAGCGGGTTCTGCAGCGCCGTCAACGTCAGTTGCGCATCGATCGCCGTAGCAGCTTCGACGACGCCGCTACGCGCATCGGCGTAATGGACCGTACCCTGCTCGATTTTCAGTTCATCAAGCGTCAGGTCGTCGAGGACTGCGAGCTTAGCGCTGGCGGACGGTGACGGATTGTCCGGGTTCGATGCGTTGTCGACAAAATCGCGAACCGCGTCGGGTAGCGCCGATTTCGCCTGCGCAACTTCGACGCGAGCCGGTGCCATAACCGAGGCCGACGTTTTCGCAGGTGGGGAGAAATCCCAGCTCCGGCGGCCACTTGCGTCGATGCGAAAATCAAACACTGGCTCGCTGAGGATCAACCGGTCGACGCTGAGCCGACGCTGCAACAATGACAGTAGCTTGACGCGGGCCTCGACGCCCTTGGCGACGGCAAACGGCGCAGCGCCCATTCCGGGCGGCCCCGACAGCGTTACGCCGGTCAGCTTGACCATCAGGGCGGGAAAAACTGAGAACTCCACCGGCCCGCTGATCGTCAGATCTCGGCCGGTCCGGGATTTGATCTCGGCAATCGCCTGCGTCTTGATGAAGTCAATCGGTGGCGCGACAACGAGGGCAGCCGCACCGGCGGCCACGACGACGACCAAGCCGAGCATCGCTGCGCTGACCAGTCCGAATGTCGACCAGCCACGCCGACCTTTGCGATTCGTTTCCGGTAGTGGCCGATGGCCACCTGGGGGAGGCCGTGCAGCGCCAGGCTGAGGAATGGGTGATCCCGGCCTTTGGCCAGCCGGGGAGACCGGTGGACGCATGTGCGGCGGCCCGCCAGGACGGCGCATCGCCGGACCGGTCCGCTGCAATCCTTCGGCGCCCCGTGGTCCCATATCAAGACCTGGTCTGACATCGTCGAGCAGCGGCTCTTGCGGGCGCGGCAACGGCGGCGGCGTTAGGTGCGAAGGCTTATCGCTCATCGGGCATCTCGCGGGCGGACCGGGCGGCACGTCGGCCGCCGGTTCATACACCCCATTTATGTCAGATCGCGGCGCGCACGCCATCGCCTTTTCGCGCTTACGTTGTGGGCAAGCGGCGTGCAAGTTCGGCAACGGTGTCGATATCGAGGGCCTGACGTGCGGAAATCCCATGTGCAACAGGACGCTCACCGGCGAGCAGGTGCCGCCCGCCTGAATCACAATCGAGGGCGAGCAAGCCTCTAAAGAGGCGGCGGGGCCAAACCATCGGGCTGACCGGAGTACCATCGGAAAGAGATGCGTGCACCGGACGATCGCAACCGGCGTCGAGAAACGCCATCAACAGCGCGGCGATGAACGCAGGTTCGAGATCGGGCAGATCGCACGGCGTCACCAGGGCGCCGCAGGCTTGGGGCGGCACCGCGGCAATCCCGGCTGCAACCGACGTCCCGAGGCCCAGGTCCCGGCGCGGGTTGGCAACGATGGTCGCCGCTGGTGAAACGCAAGATATGATAGCCGCAACCGGTCCGTCGAGGTCCGGTACAACCGCAATCAGGCGGATGGTTGCAACCGGGATGCTGTCGGCAACGAAACCGAGCCGACGGAACGATCGCGAAACCAGCGCCTCACCGTCGACCTCGGCAAGCAGCTTGTCGGCCGTTCCAAACCGCCGCGATGCCCCTGCTGCCAGCGCGACGATGGCCAAGATGCGCTCAGGGCCAGCGGTGTCTGAAGCCCTCGCCATCACAGGTCCGGGCGGCGCTTGCCGCGCACGGTCTCGATCACTTCGGCAAGGATCGCCACAGCGATTTCTGCGGGCGTCAGCGCGCCGATGTCGAGGCCGATCGGCGAGCGGATGCGCTCGATCTCACCATCGGAAAACCCCTCGGCGCGCAATCGATCGCGGCGGCGGTCCCGGTTGCGGCGCGAGCCGAGCACACCGATGTAGCGTGCGTTGCCACGCAGCGCGGCCTTCAACGCCTCGTCGTCGATGTGGATGACGTGGGCCAGCGCGATCACCGCAGTGAAGGCGTCGATGCCGATCCGATCCAGCGCCTCGGCCGGACTGTCGGCGATGATGTCGACGCTGCCGAAGCGGTCGCCCCTGAAACGATTTTGCGTCGCATAAGCCTCGCGCGGATCGACGACAATCGCGCGATAGCCGGCGATGTGGGCCAGCGCGACGAGGGCCTGCGCAATGTGGGTCGCACCGATGATCACGAGCCGGGCGGGCGGGGCGAACGTGCGAAAAAATACTTCGCCATCAGGCGTGGCGACGAGCCGGCTGTCACCGCCAGCCAGCCGGTGAGCAAGGTCGCGTACCTCGGGTGCATCCGGTTGCCTCCCGAGGACAGTTGCGACGATCGCTACAATTCCGTCTCGCTCGACGATACGCCGTGCTCCGGTCCCGAGATCGGTGACGGCGATCAGCGTTTCGCGCGTCCGCGCTGCCGCCGCGAGACGCTCTAGTACCGCACGGTCGGTGTCGGCCGTGAGCGGCTCGATCAACACGCGAATGTTGCCACCACACGGCAGACCGGCGCGCCAAGCCGTCTCGTCGGTGACGCCAAATGACACTACCCGGTGTTTTCCATCCGTCATGGACTTGCCGGCCGCGACCATGATGTCGGCCTCGATGCAGCCGCCCGACACCGAGCCCGCAAACCGGCCGTCCTGGGCCACCGCCATCTGACCGCCGATCGGGACCGGCGCTGACCCCCAGGTGTCGATGACGGTCACTAAGGCGGTATCCGCGACGGCGCGATCCGGACCAGAGGTCCGCAGCGCCGAGCCAGAGACAGCGACGGCGCGATCCGGACCGGAGGTCCGCAGCGCCGAGCCAGAGACAGCGACGGCGCGATCCGGACCGGAGGTCGGCAACGCCGATCCGAGGTAGCTCAGCGCCGCTTCCGTGGCCTCGAGCTCAGAGCCGGTGGGAACTGGCAGCGTCCTAGTCCCGTTCACCCCTGTCGCTGAAGCACCTGAGCTATCTGGGGTCATATTGGTGTCCGAAGCAGATCAGGTTTCATGAACGGTTCGCAGTCGCATTGTGGTTAGTTGAGACGATGTTTTCGCAACCCGTTTGGCCATGATGGCGGCGCTTTAGCGATTGCGCTGCATCCTTGCCTGCGAGAATCCCCCATTACATCGCGCGACGGTCCAGCCATGGGTTGAAACCAGGACGTGGGGTATCAACTCCAGAATGCCAGGGCACGATCAATCCCTGTTGCGATAGACGGCCCGGTCGTCGATTTCGCCCATGACGGCACCACCGCTGCCACGCCGACCGGCCACAGCCCCAGGTTGATACGCCACCCTTGGTGACCCCGCTGCTGGCCCGCTCAAGTCCCTGAACTTCATAAAAATCCAGCCGACCGCACTTTCCTGGTGATGGCCAAATCGTGGCCGCAACCGGGCGCGGCGACTCATGGTTGGTCACCCGCGACATTGCTCATCACCAGCCCTTGGGTTGCGGGAATAGCGCACCATCCACCGCTCGTTTTGCATATACCTCAGATTGCAGAATAGATATCTTACTTCCTCCAAGGTTGTGCCCTTCTCGGAGAACAAACTATGTTCAGTCTGAGTACACACAAAGGTTGCAGTGTAATGTTGCGTTTTGCGTCGTTCGCCGGTGCTGCCGCCGCTGCCGTGATTGGTGGCGTGACCGCAGGCCTGATTCCCATCGATCCCTCGGGCGCTCGTCCCGCCCCTGGCTCAGAACTAAGCCCGGCAATCGGCAATATCCGAGTACCAAGCCCGGGACCGGCTCCAACTCCGGACCGGCCGACAGCTCCAGTAGCCCCTGCCTGGATCGAAGGTGCCGCCCGGATTGTCGACGGCGATACGATCGACGTCGCTGGAACCCGCATTCGGCTTGAGGGCATAGACGCTCCCGAAGCCGGGCAATCGTGCAACCGTCGTGATGGCGGAACGTGGGACTGCGGGACCGAGGCCACGCGCGTCCTGACGTCGCTGATCAACGGCAGTGCCGTTCAGTGCGCCGTCGAGGGTCGCGACGTCTACGGCCGGGCTTTGGGGACGTGTTTCCTCGCACTCCGCACCGAAAGCCCGCAACGCCGAGCAAGCATAACCGAAGGCGCGATCCGGGCCGAAAGCCCGCAGCGCCGAGCAAGCATAACCGAAGGCGCGATCCGGGCCGAAAGCCCGCAGCGCCGAGCGAGTGTAAACGCCGAGATGGTCCGGCGCGGTTTCGCCTGGGCGTTCGTGAAATACTCGAACACCTATGTCAGCGAGGAGGCCGCAGCCCGACAGGCACAAAGCGGCATCTGGCAAGCCGCGACCCGCACGGCGTCGGACCACCGCGCCACGCGATGGGTGTCCGCCTCGGAAGCTGCCCCCGACGGCTGCGCCATCAAGGGTAACATCTCCCATTCCGGCCGCATTTATCACATGCCGTGGAGCCCTTGGTACGCCAAGGTCGTCATGCGGGCCGATAAAGGCACCCGCTGGTTTTGCAGCGAGGCCGAGGCCCTAGCCGCCGGCTGGCGCGCCGCATATGCCCCCTAAAACAACCCCCTGACGCCACTTACGAGCTGTGAACACAGCGTGAGGACTATGCTGCGCTGCGAATTGACACAGGCACCGCATTGCACCTAGTTTGCACGATGATGCAGGACGCAACCGAGCGGCGCTAATGGCGTTCGGTGGTTTTCGCTCGCTTGCACGCTCGTTGGCGCGGGGAATGTCGATGGCAAAATTGGCGCATGTCACGCTCGCGGCTTGTGCCGCAGGCGCTGGCCTCATGACGGCGACCGTTCCAGCGGTAGCTGACAGCGCAACCTTCGAAGGCTTCCGCACGGAAGCCTTCGGCAACCGGCCAATTCTCAACGGCAATGGCATCGTGTCGCTCAAAGCACCCTACCGCCCCGACGACGTGCGCGCCGTTCCAATGAGCGTCGACGCGCGGCTGACCGACGGCCGCACGATCTCCAAGATCACGTTCATCGTCGACAACAACCCTTCACCCGTCGTGGCGGCGTTCGATATTGGCGGCCACCGCAGCAGCGCGTCGATCGCGATCCGGTTCCGGCTGAACCAACAGTCCGACGTGCGCGCCGTGGTCGAAACCAGCGACGGCCAGCTTTACATGGTCGAGCGGCTGGTGAAGTTCGCCGGCGGTCAGGCCGCCTGCGCCGCGCCACCGTCCGCCCCGCCGGAAGTGATCGCCGCCAACATGGGCAAAATGTCCCTCGCCGAAATCGCCAGTGGCGCGCAGACGAGCCTGACGCCGCGCATGAAGCTCGAGCTGTCGCACCCCAACCACACTGGCATGGTGCTCGACCAGATCACGCTGCTCTACACGCCGGTAAAAATGGTCGAAAAGATCGCCGTCAAGCAGGGCAGTGACACCGTGTTCACCATGGCCGGCTCGATCGCGCTCAACGAAAACCCGGTGATCGAATTCGACATGGCCCGCAACGGCGCATCCGATGTCACGATCGACGTTCTCGACACCGACGGCCAGCGCTTTGCAAAAACGGTCCAGCTCGGGCCAAACAGCTGAGCGACACCGCACAGCTGAGGCCTAAAGCTTCGATCATCGCGGTTTGATTGCCGAAGGTATAGCGCCGCGCTGCTTCCGCGATACGGCAGCCCTTTCAAAATCCCAGCCTCACCTGTAGACGTCGCGGGCTTAACCGCTGCGCTACGCACGTGCGCCGCCATCACCACACTATCGCGACGCGGCACCCATGAAATTCACGCTGTCCTGGCTCCACGACCATCTCGAAACGACCGCCGATATCGAGACCATCTCGACGACGCTGTCGGCCATTGGGCTGGAGGTCGAAGGCATCACCAATCCTGGCGCAAAGCTCGCAGCGTTCACCGTCGCGCGGATCGTCGAGGCCAAGAAGCACCCGAATGCCGATAAGCTGCAAGTGTGCCAGGTCGAGATCGCCAAGGGCCAGCCGCTGCTCGAGATCGTGTGCGGAGCGCCAAACGCGCGGGCCGGGCTGTTGACGGTATTCGCGCCGATCGGCACCTACGTCCCCGGCCTCGATGTCACGCTTGAAAAAAAGCCGGTCCGCGGTGTCGTCTCCAACGGCATGTTGTGTTCGGCCGCCGAACTCGAACTCGAAACCGATGCGAGCGGTATCATCGAGGTCGACCCGGCCCAGGAGGACAAGATCGGCACACGCTATGCCGAGATCCTCGATCTGTCGGACCCGATCATCGAGGTCAAGCTGACGCCGAACCGGCCGGACTGCACCGGCGTGCGCGGCATCGCCCGCGATCTAGCCGCCAGTGGCCTCGGCACGCTGAAGCCAGAGCCCAAGCTCGGCGCGGTCGAGGGCAAAGCCGCCTGCCCGGTCGACATCAAGTTGGACTTCACGCCCGAGACCGCGAGCGCTTGCCCCGTGTTTGCCGGCCGCGTCGTCACTGGCGTCAAGAACGGCCCATCGCCAGCCTGGATGCGAAAGCGGCTGGAAGCGGCCGGACTTCGCCCGATCAACGCGCTGGTCGATGTCACGAACTACATCTCGCTCGACCACGGCCGTCCGCTCCACGTCTATGATGCGGCCAAGCTGACAGGTGCGATCCGAGCGCGCCTCGGCAGGGACGGTGAGACGTTCAAAGGCCTCGACGGCCGCGAGCACACCGTCGATGCCACCATGTGCGTCATCGCCGATGACAGCGCCGTGCTCGGCCTCGGTGGCATCATGGGCGGCGAAGCATCCGGCTCGACGGATGCGACGACCACCGTGTTCATCGAGAGCGCGTACTTCGACCCGGGGCGCACGGCAGCAACAGGGCGCAAAGCGCAGATTACGTCGGATGCCCGCTATCGCTTCGAGCGCGGCGTTGACCCGGCTTACGTCGACGGCGGCCTCGACCTCGCAACGCATCTGATCATGGAAATCTGCGGCGGAACGCCGTCGAAACGCGCCGTGGCGGGCCAAGCCCCCGCCGAGCCGCGCACCATTGCGTTCGACTATGGCCGCGTCGAAAAGCTGTCGGGCATTCGGCTGGAGGCGGCCGAAATCACGCGCATTCTGAAGGCGCTTGGATTTGGCATCGCGAGCGCGAAACCGGACGGCAAGGGCAAGTCCAAGTCGGCAAGCGTTGCTAGCAGCCTGCCCGGCGACGCGCCCGCTACCGTCGTCGTCCCGACCTGGCGGCCGGACATTCACGGCCCCGCCGACATCGTCGAAGAGGTCGTGCGGATCGCCGGCCTCGACCGTATCCCCGTGACGCCGCTGCCGGGGCTCGACCGCATCGCAACCCCGGTCTTGACCGACCGCCAAAAACGCGCTCGCCGCGTGCGGCGAACGCTCGCCGGCCGTGGCCTGATCGAAGCGGTGACGTATTCGTTCATCACGCGGGCAGAGGCCGAGCGGTTCGGCGGCGGCGCTGCGAGCCTCGAACTCGACAACCCGATGTCGGCCGAGATGACCTCGATGCGGCCGTCACTGTTGCCGGGCCTGCTCGCGGCCGCCGCGCGCAACCGCAACCGGGGTTTCACCGACGTCGCCCTGTTCGAACTCGGCCAAGCCTACCGCGGTGATACGGCGAACGATCAGTTCGTGTCGGCAGCCGGTGTCCGCGCGGGCACGGCGATCCTGACCGGCCCAGGCCGCCACTGGGACGGAGCGGCCACAGCCGTCGATGCGTTCGATGTGAAGGCCGACGTGGTCGCCGTGTTGGCCGCGTGCGGGTTCGATGCGGGCAAAGCCCAGATCGTGCATGAGGCACCGAACTGGTATCACCCCGGCCGGTCGGCCGCTCTGAAACTCGGCCCGAAGACCGTGCTCGCCGTGTTCGGCGAATTGCACCCGGCCACCGTCTCGGCACTGGGATTGACCGGCACCGCCGCAGCATTCGAAGTGTTCCTCGACGCATTGCCAGCCGAAAAGCGCAAAACGCGGATGAAGCCGCCGCTGGTCCTCTCAGACCTGCTGCCGGTAACGCGCGACTTCGCGTTCGTCGTCGCCAAGGATGTCGCGGCTGGCGACGTGGTGAGGGCCGCAGCGACCGCTGACAAGTTGCTGATTTCGAATGTCTCGGTATTCGACGTGTTCGAAGGCGGCAGCCTGGCAACCGAGGGCAAGAAATCGCTCGCCATCGAAGTCACGTTATCGCCGACGAACGCGACACTGACCGACAAGGACATCGAAGCCGTCAGCGCGGCCATCGCCGCCAGCGTGAAAAAGGCAACCGGCGGCGAGATCAGGTCATAGCGCGGAGGAGCCCAGCCATTGGACGAGACGCGCTTTTTCGTGATAGGTTTGACCAATGACCACATCCGACAAATCCACGATCGAAAATGCAAAAGCTGTGATGAGCGACGCAGAGATCGCGACCTGGGAACGGTTGCCTGCATCCGAGCAGCTCGCACAGCTGCGAGCCGCAATCAACTACGGTGTGAAATCCGGCGTCACCGACAAAAATATGGACAACGTCTGGGAGGCTGCGCTCGCTCGGAACCCGGATGCCCGACTTTAAGCTATCGTCAGCGGCCTTCGATGATTTGGTTGATATTTCCGACTTCGGAATACGGCATTTTGGCAGGCTTCAGGCGGCCAGATATCATGCAAAACTCGAGACGACTTTTGATCTGTTAGCGCGGTTCCCCCGCATTGGTTTGCCGACATACGACCTGCGAGATGGTCTTTACCGATTCCCTCAGGGGTCCCACGTGATTTTTTATTCGCATACGCCCGACCACATCGTCATTGTTCGCGTGCTGCACGCGCGGGCAGATTTTCAACGTTTTTTCTGAGTTCGTTCCAACCTTACCGCACGACCTCCGCCGTCAGATCGTATTCGTCGGCCTCCGTTACGCGCACGCGGACGATGTCGCCGGGCTTGACCGCCGTCTCGCCGTCGAGAAACACTGCGCCGTCGATCTCGGGTGCGTCCCACTTCGACCGGCCAGTAGCGCCGTCCTCGTCGACCTCGTCGATCAGCACGTCGATCTCGCGGCCGACGCGGCTCGCAAGAATACTGGCGCTGATCTCCTGCTGGACGGCCATGAACCGGTGCCAGCGCTGTTCCTTGACCTCTTCCGGCACGGCACCAGACAGCGCGTTGGCCGCAGCCCCCGTCACAGCCTCGTACTTGAAGCAACCGACGCGGGCGAGTTTCGCTTCCCGCAGAAAGTCGAGAAGCATCTCGAAATCGGCATCCGTCTCGCCGGGGAAGCCGACGATGAACGTCGAGCGGATGGCAAGGTCAGGACACACCTGCCGCCACTTGGCGATTCGATCGAGCGTGGCACCCATGCTGCCAGGCTGCGCGCCGGGGCGCTTCATCGCCTTCAACACAGACGGCGAGGCATGTTGAAACGGAATATCGAGATACGGTAGGATTAGTCCATCCGCCATCAGCGGGATGACGTTGTCGACGTGGGGATACGGGTAGACATAATGCAGGCGGATCCACGGGCGCTCATTGCCGGGCACACCGAGTTGGCCAAGCGCCCGGGCCAAGTCTAGAAAGCGGGCCGGTAAAGGCGCGCCTTTCCACGGGCTTTCGGCATAACGGATATCGAGGCCGTACGCGCTCGTGTCCTGGCTGATGACCAGCAGTTCCTTGACGCCCGCCCGCACCAGAGCTTCCGCCTCGGCCATCACTTGGTTCGACGGACGGCTGACGAGATCGCCGCGAAGGCTGGGAATGATGCAAAACGAGCAGCGATTGTTGCAGCCCTCGGAAATCTTCAAATACGCGTAATGGCGTGGCGTTAGGCGCAAACCCTGCTCGGGCACCAGATCAACGTATGGATCGTGGACTGGCGGAACGGCGGCATGAACGGCGGCAACCACCGCCTCGTATTGATGCGGCCCGGACACGGCCAGCACACCAGGGTGCGTCTCGCGAATCAGCGCCTCGTCTTTGCCAAGGCAGCCGGTGACGATCACACGGCCATTGGCCGCCATGGCTTCGCCGATCGCGTCGAGGCTTTCGGCACGCGCACTGTCGAGAAACCCGCAGGTGTTGACGACGACCACGTCGGCGCCATCGTAATCCCGTGCGATTGCATATCCCTGCGCGCGCAGCTTCGACAGGATGCGTTCGCTGTCGACCAGCGCCTTCGGGCAGCCGAGCGAGACAAAGCCGACTTTCGGCGGTTTGCCCCCAAGCGTATGCCCGGGTGTGTGCCCGTGTGTTGGCACGGGAGCGGACGCCGCTTGCCCTTCGGAGGGCACATCTGTTCGGTTCTGGGTCATGACCGCGTTCTAGCCCCAGCGCGATGCCCGCCACAAGGCCAGAGGACAGGCCAGCCGCAGAAGCGATACTGAGAAGGCCGAGGCAGTCTGAGGTAGGCCCGTTTAAAAAGGCCCGTTTCAAAGAGAACCGCTTATTGCGGCGTCATCCCGCGGAGTTTCGGGTTCCGCGCGTCCGCTTCGACATGTGCCGAAGCTGTCCCCAACTCTGGCGCTGCCGAGGCCGTCGATGGCGCGTAAGCATCGTCATCAGGCGCTGCAACCTTCTTGGCCTTGCCCTTACCTGGAGCCGACTTCTTTACCTCGGTCGCCGTGGCGCTCCACCCCGCAACAGCCGGTGCAGACGGTCCCGGCACGGCCGAGGCTTTGACAAACTGGCGAAGAAGGTTCGCGTTAGCCTGCGCACCCTCCTTGCCGATCTCTTGAGATGCGATCGCCTTCGACTCGTCGAACCGGCCCTGCAGGCCCAGCACAAGAGCGAGGTTTTGTTTGACCTTCGGGTTCGGCGTCCCGCCGCTGGCTTCGATCCGGCGCAGCAGTTCCTCGGCGCGCTGTGGCTCCCCACCCATGGCGTAGGCCAAAGCGAGATTATTCATCACCGAGGTTTCGTTCGGCGCCAGTGTCAGCGCGCGCTCATAAAGCGGAACCGCGTCGTTGAACTTGCCCTCTTTGGCAAACACCGTTCCGCGCGCCGAGATCACGCGCCAATCCGGATTGCCCGGATCGTCGGCTGTCGCGAGCATCTGCTTGGCAATACCAACCTGATCGAATTCGAGCGCGAGGCGGCCGTATTCCGACGCGACTTCCCGGTCGCTGGCATAAAAGATCGACGCCTGCTGGAGCACCGCCAAGGCCTGCCGTTTTTCGCCCAAGGCGCGGAGGTTCTTGGCGTAGGAGAGCGCGTTTTCTTTGTTGGTCGGCTTCTCGCGGTATTTTTTGCCCCAATAGTCGGTCGCCTTTTCCAGATCGGAACGCGTGTCGTTCGGGTTGGCGCTCGCAATGTCGGTGGCCGCGTCGCCCGTCGACGGCTGGCCGAGCAAGGAGGTGTTCATCGCGCCATCTTGTGATTGCGCGCATGCGCCAAGCATCAATGCGGCTGCGACCGACAGCATAATGCCGGTTCGTGTTGCTCTCCTGTTGGCAATCCGGGTGTCGGCCGTCCGCATGCCGTCAGCCAATCGTGCGCAATCGATCGCCATGTGTCGCTACCCCAAAAGCCCGAATGGTCGCGGCAACCCCGCAACACCGTCGGCCGTCAGATTATGGGACAGCAGTCAACAAACGCTTAAGAACCGGCATTCAGGCACGGCCGAAAGGCGGCCCGCATTGTGCACGGTGGCGCAACGCATGGTCGGCCAGAACGATCGCCAGCATGGCCTCAGCCACGGGAACAGCGCGGATGCCGACGCACGGATCGTGGCGGCCCTTGGTCACGATATCGACCTCGGCTCCGGCGCTATCGATTGTCCGCCGCGGCGTTAAGATTGATGACGTCGGCTTGACAGCAAACCGCACGACGATCGGCTGGCCGGTGGAAATGCCACCGAGAATACCGCCGGCATGGTTCGACAAGAACACAGGTTTTCCGTCCGGCCCGATGCGGATTTCGTCCGCGTTATCTTCGCCCGACAGCGCAGCAGCCGCCATGCCGTCGCCGATCTCCACCGCCTTGACCGCGTTGATCGACATCATTGCACTGGCAATATCCGCGTCGAGCTTGCCGTAAAGGGGTGCGCCAAGCCCAGCCGGGATGCCCTCGGCCACCGCTTCGATCACCGCGCCACACGACGAACCAGCCTTACGCACGCCATCGAGATACGCGGCAAAGGCTTCGACGCTGCCAGGGTCGGCGGTGAAGAACGGGTTGGCATCCACCGCAGCCCAATCCCATCGCGTCCGGTCGATACCGTGCGGCCCGAGTTGTACCAGTGCAGCGCGTACTGAGACGCCACTGCCGAGAACATGCGTCAAGACCTTGCGCGCCACAGCTCCAGCTGCAACCCGGCTGGCCGTCTCCCGCGCCGACGATCGTCCGCCGCCTCGATAATCGCGTACACCGTATTTGGCATCATACGTGATGTCGGCATGGCCCGGCCGATACGACTGCGCGATGGCACCATAGTCCTTCGAACGCTGGTCGGTGTTTTGGATTTCAAGCGCGATCGGCGTCCCGGTGGTGACCTGCCGTCCGTCCGGCCCGCTGAACACACCCGACAGGATGGCGACCTCGTCGGCTTCGCGACGCTGTGTCGTGAAGCGCGATTGCCCGGGTTTTCGCCGGTCGAGATCGCGCTGGATATCGCTCGCGTCGAGCGCGATTCCAGGTGGGCATCCGTCGACGATGCAACCAATGGCCGGGCCATGGCTCTCGCCCCAAGTCGTGAATCGGAACAGGTGGCCGAATGTGTTGTGGGACATGGATTTTGGCAGGTCCGCAAATGCGGCGAGGGATGGGCAGCGACGGGTGAGATGAGGGTGCGGCTCCGCAGCACAACAGCTCGGAGACGCCTAGGTGCGGATACGCCAGATTCTGCAAGTTGTGTAACAAAAGCCGCAAGGCAACACAGATCGTGCCAAAATACGGAATTATGCACGGGAAACGACGTGACAAGCAGGCGCGATGCAGTTTACCCCAGAGGAAGTTGGGTCTCCAGCGATCGGCCGCGTCCAGAGGGCGCCGCTACCGCACGAGACCGGCGAGGCACTGCGATCGGGGCACGGTCGTAGGCCGGGAGCGAAATCGGCTCCACGGTGTGCCTTGAGCAGCCGCCGCCGAGTTGTCTTCGCATCCGTACCACACCAGCGTAGAACGAGCCGGGGGCCGCTCCCCCGGCTCTTCGTGTTAGTGCGCGCTGTTGGATAAATTGGGCATTGGTCAACGAAATCAATGCAAATTATTGAAGACATTGAGTGTTCGTTCAGGCTTTTGCGATGTTGTAGGGATCACATCGAAGGCTTGGAGCACCCCGCATGCGTCCCGCGATTGGCGCCGTGATTTTTATCAGTGCCGCGCTTGTGTCGCTTGGCCTCGTCAATCCACCCGATACCGGCGTGTCGCGGTCTGTCGCTGCAGTTGCGCCTCAAACGACGGCCGCACCGGCACCTGTCTTGGTCCCGAAGTTTGAGCCGACGCCTCTGCCGGCCAGCGCTCCAGCCCAGGTTGCAGCGCCAGCGCAAGTCGCGATCCCCGTCCCTTCGGCGACGCCAGCCGCACCGGCCGTTTCAGCGGTTCCGCAGGTCGTGGTGATCGCACGCGTTCCAGAAACCGCCCCAGCGCCATCGAACGCGACCGCTGCTGTTGCAACCGCTGCTGCGGCCGCAATTGCAACGGTTGGCGGAATACCGGGATCGTCAGCCGGTGGGTTTGCCACGCCCGATCGAGACGTGGCCACGAGCAACGGCACAACCAATAGACGCCCTCAAACGGCCAAGACTGCGGGCCCCGCCGCACGAAAGAACACAGCGAAACAGGTCGCAAGCCCGGTCACTGCCAAGCCAAACCGCGCCGCCGCATCCAAACCATCGGCCATCAAGCCAACAGCCGCTCCCCTTGCCAAACGCGCCGCCGTCGCTGCGGCGGTAGAGCGTCGCAAGCGTTAGTACCTGTCCACGTAGCGTTCCGCCGTTACGCTTAACGGGCTGTGAAGCTTGACGGACGTTAGCCACAAATCCACTGTCGAACGTGGCTGCGGGTATGACACCTGTCAGGAGTGGAGATCCCATGCGTTCCGCACTTGGATTCGGGCTGCTGGTAACGGCCGCGCTCGTTGTAATAGAGGCCGGCACGGGCGTGCCCCGCAACGCGCTCGAAAGCGCAGTCTCGCAATGGACCGGGGTCGGCCTGTCACAGAAGGCCAGTGAACCGCCACGCGCCGTCGAAACCACAACGGCGACGGACGCGACGATATCCGCTGCGATCTACGATCCGATACCTACAATCGTCCGGACCATCGCTATCGCGGACACTCCGCCATCACCCGTTGTCGCGACCGGAGGCACCTTGGCGATGACCAGCGAGGGCGAGCGAGCCGAACCGGCCGTGCCGAGTGTCAGTCCGGCCACCGTTCTCGCCACGTCGAGTGCCACCTCTGCCGCTGCTCAAATACCAGATGGAGTGGTTCCGCTGGCACCCGGCGTCGCCGACAATCGGATCGCTTCGCCGGTAAGCAGCGTCCAAAACCAGCGGACGGCACGATCGACGACAACAAACATAAGTGCTGACAAACCGTCGTCGCGGAAAAAAGCAAAATCCTTCAACGCAGGCCGGACGAAAAGTACCGCTGAGACATCCCGCTCGAAGCCGCGCACGACCAGGGCTTCGCGCACTGTCATTCAGCAAAACCGCACCCCGCGGACACTCGTCACCGTTCGCCGCGGAACCCAAGCGAGCGTGGTCGCGGTCCCGCGCCCGACACTCAAAGTCATCACCCGGTGATCGGTGTGACGCCGACAGACCGACCACCGTCGTTGCTGACCTCCGCCCCTTCCGACCTTCCGCGCACCGCTCGACACGAATAGCGGCGTTGCAACCGCAAATCGCTGCCCCATATGTCATTTCGGCAGTCCGATCGTCGGCCATAGGCAGACCGGTCCATCGGCACGAAACACCGGAGTGTCCCATGCGCCTTCCAGCAGTCTTAGCCACCGCGATTGCCTCTGCCATGCTTGCCGCCGGGGCCGCGAGCGCCCAAGGCCGAGAGCCAGCCAAACCCGCCGCCAGCAACGACGCCGCCGGTCACGACCATGCCAAACAAACAAACAGACAGCAGCGCACAGCATCCTGCTGGCCACACGGATCACGGCGCACCCGCCGCCGGCACTGCGAAACCGCCCTTGAGCGAAGCATCGAAGGCATTGGATGCTGTGATGCAGAGAATGCACCAGGAGATGTCGCTGCCGTATACCAACGACGTCGATATCGACTTCGTTCGCGGCATGATCCCCCACCACCAAGGCGCCATCGACCAAGCCTATGTGCTGCTGAGCTACAGCAAAAACCCACGATTGCGACGCCTCGCCGGCGGGATCATCGCTTCGCAAAAGCGCGAGATCTTGTTCATGAAGAAATGGCTCGAGGAAAACGGCCGAGGCACCGAGGTCGAATTCCCCGAGTGGCTGAAGAATACGCCGGTGCCGGATGACGCGCGCGATCCTGTGCTCGACCGGTGAGTGCGGATTGCGCCGAGCCCGACCAGCAAAATCATCCGTCGTGCCTCGGTACTGCGGAGCAACCCCGCGATGCCACCCGCGCCGGTGAGTGCGTGGCGCCATTGCCGGCGGCGAACGAAGGTATCGTTTTTATCGGCCACATCGAGACGCCGTTCGCCACGCGTGCCGAATGCCCGCGGCAGGGATACCACGATGGCCCGATCTGCCGCCTCGTACTAACTCCCCCGTTCGATCTCGCATTAAAAGGCCTCGAAACCTTCGACACCATCGAAGTGCTCTATTGGCTGCACGAGGCCCGGCGCGACCTGCTTCAGCAATCGCCCAAGTCCGACGGTGAGACGTTCGGCACGTTTGCCTTACGCTCCCCGCTACGCCCGAACCCCATCGGCACGGCCGTCTGCAAACTCGTCGCGATCGAAGGCGCAACGGTATCGGTGCGGGGGCTCGATTGCCTGAACGGCACACCGCTGATCGACATCAAACCTGATCGCTGCGCCTACTCACCGAAGGTACCCAGTAAGTAAGGTACGCGGTCCCGAAGCCGCCAAACCCCGTGCGGCTGGCACTGAGTCCCATCGATAGGTGCCAAATCGACACCTGTTTGTTAGGCATGACCGGGATGCACCACTAACTTCCGAAATTTTCCCTACTATGGCATTTTCGCGACAACCTCGGCGTCTTCCACTATCAGCCGCCGCCATGCGCATTATTACCACCACAGCCGACCTCGCCAGTGCCTGCGAAGAACTCGCCCAGGGCGATTTCGTCACCGTCGACACGGAGTTCATGCGGGAATCGACCTACTGGCCGATCCTGTGCCTCATCCAAATGGCGGGACCCGGCCGCGACGGCGCCGCCGGCCCGGAGGTCATCGTTGATCCGATGGCACTGGGGATCGACCTCGCGCCGTTCTTCGAACTGATGATGAATGAGCAGATTGTGAAGGTGTTCCATGCCGCCCGGCAGGACATCGAGATCATCTTCGTCGAGACAGGCAAGGTACCAAAGCGGGTGTTCGACACCCAGATCGCGGCGATGGTTTGCGGCTGCAACGAGAGCATCAGCTACGTCAACCTCGTCAAGAAATACACCGGCGCCGACCTCGACAAGTCCTCGCGCTTCACCGACTGGAGCCGCCGACCGCTGTCACAGAACCAGCTCGTCTACGCACTCGGCGACGTGACCCATCTGCGCGACGTTTACGTCAAGATGCGCCAAGAGATGGCTGCCGAAAACCGCCTCGAATGGGTCGAGGAGGAGATGGCCGAACTGATGTCGGCCGCCACCTACGAAACGGTGCCGGCAGATGCGTGGCAGCGCCTCAAGCTGAAGGTGCGGGGCCGCAAGGCGCTGGCGGTCCTGATCGAGATCTGCGCGTGGCGCGAACGTCACGCACAAGCCAGCGACGTCCCGCGCGGACGCATTTTGCGCGACGATGCCCTGCTCGACATTGCCCATCAGGCCCCGACCACGGTCGAAAAGCTCGGCGAACTGCGCAGCATGTCCGACGGTTTCGCCCGCTCCCAGCGCGCGCGCGAAATCATAGAGGCTGTCAAAGAGGGCCTCGCCCGCGATCCAGCGACCGTGCCATCCGTCGAGCACCACGAGGCGATCGCCGCCGAAGCTGGTGCCCTGGTCGAACTGCTGAAGGTGTTGCTCAAGGCCGCAGCCGCCCGCGCCCGCGTCGCTCCGAGGTTGATTGCCGATACCGAAGACCTCGAGCTGATCGCGACCAAAGCCAACCCGTCCGTCCGCGCGCTCGAAGGCTGGCGCCGGAAAATATTTGGCGAAGACGCACTACGCTTGAAGCGCGGCGAGTTGGCGCTGACGTTGCGTGCCGGCGAGGTCGTCGCGATCGCCACCGAGGCGCAACCCGTGCGTCCTCAGACGTCGGAAACGCTGACGGCGTAACCCGTAAGCCGTCATCGAGACGAGACGGTTGCGCGCGCCGCAGAGCATGCCAGAGCCCTCGCGACGGCTACACCCTGTTGTGATATCCTTTGACGCATGTGCTCGCGCTATAGCTTCACCTCGCCTCCCGAGGCGGTCCAGAGACTGTTCCGGACCGCCAATGCGCTCGAATTTCCGCCGCGCCCCAATATCGCGCCGACCGAGCCCGTTGTCATCGTCCGGAACACCGGGATCAAACGTTCGGCCGGGATCGTCCCCGAAATGGCGCTCGTCCGCTGGGGCTTGATCCCGCCCTGGGTCAAAGACATCCGCCAGTTCTCGACGCTGATCAACGCGCGCGCCGAAACCATTACCGAGAAGCCGTCGTTCCGTGGCGCCATCCGTCACCGCCGCTGCCTCGTGCCAGCCGACGGTTACTACGAGTGGACCGGTCCCCCTCGCGCCAAGACACCCCATCTCATCAAGTCGAACACCTGCGACACGCTGCTCGCGCTTGCTGGACTGTGGGAGCACTGGATCGGCGCCGACGGCAGCGAACTGGAAACGATGGCGATTGTCACGACCGATGCCAACGCGGACTGCGCCCACATCCACGACCGGATGCCACTGATCCTGAGCCCCGACCAGTTCGACCGCTGGCTCGACGTCTCGCCGGGCTCCGCCGATCCGATCCGCGACCTGTTGCAGCCACCACCAGACGGCCGGCTGACGAGCGAGATCGCCGAAGCGCTGATGCGCCCCCGCAAAAACGATCCGGGCCTGTTCCCCTTCGATTGATGACGAACCGTCGCTTAATGTAACCATATTAAGCTGGATTCAACTTGAGCCATGGCAGTGATGTCGGGCATTGACTGAAAATGTCGCTGCAACCGCACGGCCGTTGACCAAATCACGGGTTTGCCTGCGGTTGCCCCTCGCCGTCGCTGCAAAAAAGCGATAACTTCGCGGCGTCAGAGGGTTGCTTGGTACGGTGAGCCCGGTTTGCAGCGGCGCTCGTCTTGAGCGTTTTACCGATCGTGTAGCTCGTGCGGCGATGCCGGGTTGAACGGCTCGCGTTCTAGAGTTGGTTGAGTGGAGTTGGTTGAGTGGAGTTGGTTGAGTGGAGTTGGTTGAGTGGAGTTGGTTGGTATGGCCTACCGCGGCGAAGATCTCGATCTCAGAACGCCCCAGACGTGGGGTCCACCCGACATGCACGGGGGCGAATCCCCCAGCAATGGCCGCTCGCGGCTGACGTCGTCGCGCGCGCCCATCCTGGTCGATGAGGTGGTCCTCGCCTGCTGCAATCACGCCTTCGACGTGGCCGCAGCCCACCGCGCGACGGACGTTCGCATCGAACACCTGCTTCACGCCATGACGCGCATCGATAGCGCCACGAGCGCCCTCGAAACGCGCGGACTGCGCGTGGCTGGCCTGCGCCGCGAAAGCGCGACGATTGTCGCCAGCGAAATCCCGATCGGGCTTGGCAGCGGCCAGACCCGTCCTCGCCGCTCCGATGACCTCGAGATGGTGCTACGCGCCGCATCGAGTTACGCCTCCCGCCGAAATGCGCCAGCCAACGTCGTCGACGTCGTCGATGCCCTACTCGATATGCCCTCGGACATTCCCGGCATCACCCTCCTCGCGCGCCACGGCGGCCGCACGGCCCGCGATCGGATTCCGCTGCGCGAGGCCAGCCCATCGCGCGACGCTTCCACGCTGCGGGCCAGCACAATGGCGCTCCCACCGTTGTCACGATCGGGCCTAGCGACCGACCTGCGCGGCGATTTCGATGCCGAACGCCGCACCGGGCGCAGCAACGATTGGAACCGCAGCGATCCATCCCGCGATTACCCGGCCCGCGACTACCCAGCGCGTGAGCATACCGCCCGCGAATATCTCGGCAGCTCTACCGACGGCATACAGAACGCCCGGATCGACCAGCTCGAAACGGCACTCCGCGCTCTGACCAACGAACTCGCCAACGAGCGAAGCGCCGTGTCGGGCATCGTCCTCGACTTGCAACGCAATCTCTCGACCGAGCGCGATGACACCAGCCGCTTCCGTGGCGGCCTCGACAACCGCCTCGGTGCGCTCGAACGCGCCGTCCTCGACACCCGTGGAAGCGACGAAGTGACGGGCCGCCTCCTCGACCGTCTCAGCTCGATTGAAGAAGCCGTCCTCGATCAACGCCAACGTGTAACCCCGATCGATCTGTCGCCGATCCAGGACCGGCTCGTCCAAATGGAACGGGCCGTACGCGAAACCATGGCCGACGGTGGCCGACTGCAGACGACCCTGGTCGACCGCCTCAAGCAGATCGAGCGCGCGGTCGAGATCACCAATAGCAAGCCGGTCGACGTCGACGGCATCATCAACCGCCTCGACATCATCGAGGAGGCCGTGCTGTCGTCCGACAGTTCCAAGGTCGGCGAAGCTTTGGCCGAGCGGTTGCGGGCCATGGACGATGCGATGGCCGCTCAACGCACGGCCTACCAGCAGGCCACCGCCAACCTCGCCGCCGAGATCAAAACGCTGACCTCGTCACTTGCGGTGCAATCCGGCAACGCCGACCGCGTTCAATCGCTGACGACCGAACGGCTGCAAGCCTTGGCTGCGGGCTTCGAGCGCCAGCGCGCGGACGTCCTCAACGGCGTCGGCGAGCGCTTGGCGACGCTTGCGGCCACCATCGACGGCCGCCTGCAACAAGCCGCGCAGCCGCTGACCGAGCGTCTCACCGCCGTCGCAACGTCGTTCGACGGCCGCATGCAGGCCGCAACACAGCCATTGACCGAGCGGCTCGGCGCCCTCGACACCCAGATGAAGGCCCAACTGGCGCCGATGGTCCAGAGGTTGACGGCGCTCGAGGCTCAGCTCGAAACGGCACTCCGCGCTCTGACCAACGAACTCGCCAACGAGCGAAGCGCCGTGTCGGGCATCGTCCTCGACTTGCAACGCAATCTCTCGACCGAGCGCGATGACACCAGCCGCTTCCGTGGCGGCCTCGACAACCGCCTCGGTGCGCTCGAACGCGCCGTCCTCGACACCCGTGGAAGCGACGAAGTGACGGGCCGCCTCCTCGACCGTCTCAGCTCGATTGAAGAAGCCGTCCTCGATCAACGCCAACGTGTAACCCCGATCGATCTGTCGCCGATCCAGGACCGGCTCGTCCAAATGGAACGGGCCGTACGCGAAACCATGGCCGACGGTGGCCGACTGCAGACGACCCTGGTCGACCGCCTCAAGCAGATCGAGCGCGCGGTCGAGATCACCAATAGCAAGCCGGTCGACGTCGACGGCATCATCAACCGCCTCGACATCATCGAGGAGGCCGTGCTGTCGTCCGACAGTTCCAAGGTCGGCGAAGCTTTGGCCGAGCGGTTGCGGGCCATGGACGATGCGATGGCCGCTCAACGCACGGCCTACCAGCAGGCCACCGCCAACCTCGCCGCCGAGATCAAAACGCTGACCTCGTCACTTGCGGTGCAATCCGGCAACGCCGACCGCGTTCAATCGCTGACGACCGAACGGCTGCAAGCCTTGGCTGCGGGCTTCGAGCGCCAGCGCGCGGACGTCCTCAACGGCGTCGGCGAGCGCTTGGCGACGCTTGCGGCCACCATCGACGGCCGCCTGCAACAAGCCGCGCAGCCGCTGACCGAGCGTCTCACCGCCGTCGCAACGTCGTTCGACGGCCGCATGCAGGCCGCAACACAGCCATTGACCGAGCGGCTCGGCGCCCTCGACACCCAGATGAAGGCCCAACTGGCGCCGATGGTCCAGAGGTTGACGGCGCTCGAGGCTCAGCTCGCGCAAAGCGCCGAGCGAACCAAGGAACTCCAAACGCAGCACGCGACGGAACTGAAAGAGGTCCACGAGGCCCTCCTCAAGCTCAATACCAATCAGCACACACTGGCCGGCTCAATCGGCCAGTGGCGCCTCGACGGCGTCGGTGACGTCTCGGTCATTGCCAACCGGCTGGCATCGATCGAAACCACTATCACCAAGCCGAACGACTTGCTGCAACAGTTGACGACGAACGTCGACAATATCGGCCGCGCGACGGTCGAGCGCTACCATCGCCGCAACCGCTTCTGGTACTGGCTGTTTGGCACCGACGATTGGCTGAGCGCGAGTTGGCCGTCCCAGGTTGCCGCCATCGAAACGGAACGCCAGGCTCTACGCGGCTCTGGCGCGCGCTCCACCCCGCAGGTGCCGCGCTGACCATCTCGTCGCCCAACTGACACTCCCGACCCCGAACAACAATCCAGCGGACCCGGCGGCAGCGCCGTGGTCTGCCTTGCGCAGTGACCCATGACCGAACGATCCATTCTCATCACCGGTGCGTCGAGTGGCATCGGCCTTGCAGCTGCCGAAATGCTCAAAGGCCGAGGCTGGCGCGTCATCGCGACGGCCCGTAAGGACGAGGACATCGACCGCTTGCAGCTGGTCGAAGGCCTCGAAGTCATCAAGGTCGAACTGTCCGACCACGCCGCCGTCGAAGCCTGCGCACAACAAGCGCTCGAACTGACGGGCGGTCGGCTCGACGCGCTGTTCAACAATGCCGCCTACGGCCAAGTCGGCGCAGTGGAAGACCTGCCGACCGAGCTTCTCCGTCAGCAGTTCGAGGTCAACGTCTTCGCCGCCCACACCCTGACGCGCGCGGTACTGCCTGCCATGCGCGCAAACGGCTCCGGGCGGATCGTCCAATGCTCGTCCGTGCTAGGCCTGATGGCGGCGCCCTATCGCGGCGCCTATTGCGCCTCGAAGTTCGCGCTCGAAGCGCTCACCGACAGCTTGCGGCTTGAACTCGCCGACACCGGTATCCACGTCTGCCTGATCGAACCTGGCCCCATCCGGACCAACTTCGTTGCCGCCGCGCTTGCCCGGTTCCGCGAGACCGTGAACATCGAGCAGTCGCCTCACTGCGCGGTCTACATGAAGCGGCTCGAAAGCATGGAAGCGGGCGGGACCGACCGCTTCAAGCTCGAGCCGTCGGAGGTCGTGTTCAAGCTGATCCATGCGCTGGAAAACCCTAAGCCGCAGCGCCGCTATTACGTGACGACACCAACGCATATGGCGGCCGTCCTGAAGCGCGTGCTGCCGCCCGCCCTGCTCGACAAAGTCGCCGCAAGGAGCTGACGGCCTAGAGCGGGATCGGAAAGGCTCTAGCTCCGGAAGTGCCGCCACATCCGCAAGAAAGTCCGCTCGATGTCGCCCGGTTCGTTTTCAAACGCGTCGAGTGCGATCCGGATAGTGTTGTCATGCGTCATCCGCCACGGCAGCCTCATCAGCCGACGATGGAGAGGCTGCTTGCGCCAGTCGGCGATCAGCGCGCGCCCGAGCGGATGTTTCAGCCGGATCAGTAGTTCGTTCGAGGTCGCCGCCCGAGCCGCAATCTCGACGAGGCGGATGTCGTCGATCGCGCGCCATTGGACGAGACCCAAGCCTTCGATAAACACGCCATACTGGTTGGCGCCCATCCGCGGCCGACCGACCTCGGCCAGCGGCAGATTGTAGAAAGCAAACGCCCCCGCCACGACGCCGATCGAAAGCATGATCGGATCGAGCCGCAATGCGGCCGCCGTCAGCAGCACAGCGGCAATGGCAGCAGCCGCATAAACCGGAAACGGCGCCTCGTCCCGGCCATAAGCGACCGTGTAGCCCGTCATCTCGCTCTCGGACATTGCTGGCGGCCTCGGGTTGACCTCAACGAAAATTGAACACGCAAACCCGAGACTGCCGCGTCCGCGCCGTTGCAGCAAGTCCACAGCGCAAGGCAAGACCCACCGCCTTACTCACCCCCGGTGGTATGGGTGGCCGGATAGGATGGCTGTGGCGCGGTAGAGTTGTTCGGCGAGGATGACGCGGGCGAGGCCGTGCGGCAGGGTCATCGCGCCGAGGCTGAGGCGGAATGCAGCGCCAGCAAACGCATCGTCGCCATGCCCGTCGGGCCCGCCGAGCAGAAATGCGAGCGTTGGCGCACCGCCGTCGCGGATAGCGGCAATCCGGGCTGCGAACGCGACGCTGTCTTCCGGCCGCCCGCGTTCGTCGAGCACGATCCGCGCGGCGCGGTCGGGGCAACACGCCAGTAACCGCGCGGCTTCGTCGGATTTGCGCTGCATCGCATCTGGTTTGCGGCTCTCGACCATCTCGCGAAGGTCGATTGGGCCAAGGCCGAGGGCCTTGCCGCCAGCGTTGAAGCGCGTGGCATAGCGGTCGAACAACTGTTGCTCGCCACCGTCTTTGAGGCGGCCGACGGCGGCGATCATGATTTTCATCGCCGCAGCGACCGATCAAGCATCTCAGGCCTTGCGACCAGAACCGGGAAATAAAGTCAGCGCGAGCCTCCCGGGCGGCCAGCTTCCCGCTGGCGCCCGCCACTCCAGGACTCATGGTTTCAAAGCCCGCTATTGCGCAGCTCTCAGTGGGTCGTCTCGTCGACCGGACGGTCACCCGACCACATCTTTTCGAGCTTGTAGAAGTCCCGTACTTCGGGACGGAACACGTGGACAATGACGTCGCCGTTGTCGATCAACACCCAATCGCAAGACTCGAGACCTTCGACCCGGGCTTTACCCGCGCCATACTCGCGCAGCTTCTTTTGAAGCATGTCGGCAATACCGCCGACGTGTCGGTCGTTGCGGCCGCTGGCGATCATCATGAAATCACCGATCGTCGATTTACCCTTGAGGTCGATCGTGACGATGTTCTCGGCTTTGGCCTCATCGAGCCAAATCGCGATCGCTTTGACGAGCTCGGCGGATGGATTGCCATCGCTGGTTTGACCCATGTTTGCTGACCCCGGCGGCTGGAGGCCGACGGCGGCGTGGTCGTGTTGCGCCCTCGCATGGGCGGCGTCCGACGTGGTTCTCATGTTTTGACGAAGTTCCTTTCGGGTTGCGCCAAGTTGTCGTCGATCAGCAGGCAGGGGCGGAACATCGGCAACGCAAAGAAAAAATGCCGACCGACCCCGCAAGATCCCGGACAAACCGGTGGTCTCGGCGAGCGTCGTCGGCATTCGGGCCGCGCAGATGTCAAACGGTGCCTCACCGCTGGAACGGGCTTCGTGCCCGCAAGACAAAGTGTTAACGCATTCGCGCCGGTTTTCCAACTCCCCTGATCGGATCGACGCTCCGACTGCTCCTTTGCCGGTATTTATGGTTTAGGACTTGGCGTTGTGTACCGCAGCTGGACCCGCGCCAGAGCCCGGCCCGGTCGCCCCGGCGCTGCCGCCAGCGTCGACTCTCGCGTTCACCCTGGCCTCTTCAATCGCCCCCACCAGCGTGGCCTTCGCAACCCTGGCCTCCACCTTGGCGCGCAGTTCGGTCGAGGATTCAGGCGACAGCCGGGTCGATAACAATACCCAGCCAGGGCGCGGCATCGAAACGTCGCTCCAGCGACTGCCGCTCGTCAAACCCCGCGCGCGCGCCTCGCTCCAACGCGTCCGGGCCAAGGCCGCGGCTGCTGGCGACGACACGGCCTTCAACCGCCAGTTCGGCCGGTCGACAACCGCGATCGGCATCGTCGCGGCGATGCCCCGCCAGTTCTGCCAGCGGTGGAACCCAGCGAGATTGTCCGCCCCCATCAGCCAAACGAACCGTACGCCGCGATGACGGCGCGCCAGAAATGCGGTGGTGACGGCGGTGTACGGCGCACCGAGTTCCGCCTCGAACGCGGTCACGTGCATGCGCGGATGGCGCGCCAACGTTCGGCACGCCGCCATCCGCGCCTCGATCGGCGGCAGTCCGCCGTTGACCTTGAGCGGGTTACCGGGCGTCACGAGCCACCACACCGCATCGAGCTGCAGCCGTTTCATCGCCGTCGCCGCCACCACGAGATGGCCGCTGTGCGGCGGGTTGAACGTCCCGCCCATCACGCCGATCCGCATGCCGGGGACAGCCATCGGCGTTCGCACGCGGAAGGAGCCGAAAGTGCGCGCGGTCGACAGGTGGGGCATCAGGCTCGTGGGATCGGAAGCGGGTGACGGAGCGAGTTCGAGCGGCGGGTAACGCCGCAGCATTGGGCAGCAGTTGACCGGATTAAAGCATGTTCCGTCGTGCCGGGTAACGCGTGAAACAACGCGACTGAAATGAAAATGACCGCGCCAGTTGCCCAGCGCAGTCATTGTAAAGTCGCCGATCCGTACCCGGTGGTGGCTGAACCCGGCCGATGAGCTGGGTTCAGGCTACGCGCTTACCGTCCCGCTCAGTTGGTTTTCAGCGGCACATACGACACTTTCGTCGCCGTTGCCGGAGCAAGTTCTGGATAGTCAGGAATCATGCTCTTGCCATTGAGCGGCTTATAAGCCCCGTTATGGCAGGTCGCGCAGTTGAGTTTCGGCGCGTCGCCCAAAGCGCCCAGGCGTGTTGCAGGATAGACCGGCTTCAACGGGTTGAGATACCCGGTGTTCATCGTCCGCACCATCCGGATGCCATGCCATGCGTTCGCCCACTGCGGCGGGTTGTTTTCACGCTGAGAGATATTGCGCGTGTTGTGGCAGTAGGTGCAGTTCACACCGAGGCTCGACGACATGTGCATCATCAGGCCGTAGGTATGTTCCGTCCGCATCAGCGACGTCTGGTTGCCGCCGGGCAGCGCCGTCTCGGAGTTGACACGGATCTGCGCGTCATTTTCCAGGAACGACGTGCCATAATCGTAAGGCAGCGACGAGTAGGCGACCGACTTGACCGGCGTATTCTGCCCGATCGCTTTGGGCGGGATGACGCCAGCCATGCTGCCGCCGGGCTCGTTGTTGAACCAGATGTTGGCTGGCACGTTGTTGCCGCGGTGACAGGTGTAGCACGTCACACCGGTCGCCTTCACGTGCGACGTCCAGTTGGCGTTGATATCCTGGGTCATCTTCAGCATCGAGCGTGCCACGACCTTCTGGTACATCTTGTCGTGGGCAAAGTTGCCGTCTTCACCGTGGCAATAGGCGCAGCCCTGTTCCGGGCTGACCCATTCCGTGATGGCAGCCATCAGGCGGTTGAACTCGTTTTCGTCGAGGTCGCCCAAAACTTGAACGTTCTGGTAAACTTCCCGAGCCTTTTTGCCGGACTTGTCGACTTTGTCCTGAGCAGCAGGAACGAGGTTTGCAACCTCGCTCGCTTTGATCGCCTTGTTATTGTAGACGACCGCCATGCCAGTCCCACGATAGCCCCACTGTGACATCGTCACGAAGGGTTTTTCGAAGGTCAGGGCAATCAAGCCAGTCAAAACTGCGAGGACACCGAGCAAGATTGGCAGTCTGAGATCAATCTTCATGACTTTACCTCCCCGGTGCGAGTGCAGGATCAGCAACTGGCGGGAACACCAGCGGATACTGAGCGGCGACGCCGTGCTTGACGGCCCATAGATACCAGTTGTCGACGACAGTACCGGTCAGCAAGATTCCGATGCCACCCGTGATGGGGCATAGAACCGCAAACCACCAAGCCCAGCGGTGAACCGACTCCATGGTTCCGTTGAAACCCATCGTCCAGCGCCAGAACAGGGCAGCGCGTTCAGATGCCGTACCACGATCGGTGATCTGCTCGATCTCGCGCTCACCGCCGTAGCGGCTGACCGCAAGGATCGTACCGGCGTGCATGGCGAACAGCAGTGCCGAACCGTAAAGGAACACGATCGAGAGCGCGTGGAATGGATTGTAGAACAAGTTGCCGTAACGCAGCGAGAATGCCGTGGTCCAATCGAGATGCGGGAAGATGCCGAACGGCACGGCCTCACTCCAAGAGCCCATGGCGAGCGGCCGGAAGAAGCCGAGCACGAGATAGAGCCAGATCGCCGCTGCGAAAGCCCAGGCGATGTGGGTGCCCATGCCAAGCGCAATCGCCCTGCGGTACATCCGCAACCAGAATAGCAGGATCGAAGCAGTGAGGCAGAAGCCGGCGATCATGTACCAGCCGCCGTCGTTGAGCGGCGGGAAGCTCAGGCCGTATTCAGGCCGGGGCGGATCGAGCGACAGCCAGAACAACTGCCGGATGAACTGCACCGGATCGTAGTTGACCTGGGCAAGCATATTCATGCCCATGATATTGATCGCGAAGATCCCGAGGATCAGCGATAGAGCGCCTGTCCAGCCGAGATAGAACGGCCCAACCTGCGCGTCGCCGAAGCGGCCCAAGATATGCCAGTCGAAGGTCTGGGTGCCGCGCTGCCCAAGAACCGTGAACGCCGGCTTCTGGGGCATGCCGAGATCTGGTCCGCCATGAACCTGAACGCGGGTGAAGATGTTTTGATAAGCCATGTTATGTCCAATGCCTCAGCGCCAGAACGGAAGGTCGAGCCACCAGTTCCACCACTCGGGCCACCCACGCGTCCAGAACGGACCCGAGATCACGATGCACACCGCACTCCAGAAGACGGCGTTCAAGGCAAGCAACAGGCCCAACCGGTGCACGCCAAGTGTGCCGATCGAGTAGCCAATGGTGTCACGGAAGAATGTATTCTCGTGCTCAGGCGTTTTGACCGTCTGACCGCCGCCAGGGTTAGTCGCCGACAGTACGAGCGATGCATGCAGCGCCAGCGCGAGACACGTCGTAAAGAAGAACGTCACCGCAAGCATGTGCGCGGGATTGTAGTGGAAGTGCAGGTATTGATACCCGACGTTCGACACCCAATCGAGGTGGCTCCAAATTCCGTATGGGAACCCGTGGCCCCAGGCACCGAGTAACACCGGACGGATCACCACCAGCGTTACGTAAGCGAAGATCGCGAAGCCGAATGCAACGGGTACGTGGTAGCCGATGCCGAGCTTGCGGCAGATCTCGACCTCACGCAGCGCCCATGACACGAAGGCGCCGATCGCGCAGATCGTGATCAGCTGCCACAGGCCGCCTTCGGCGAGTGGCGCCATGGCCAGCCCGTATTTCAGGTCGGGCGGCGCGATTGAAATCTGCCAAAGGTTCCAGGTCGGGCCTAGCGCTGCCCCCCACACGATGAGGAGTGTCCCCACAACGGAGAAGAAGATCGTCGTGACGCCAAAGAAGCCGACATAGAAGGGTCCGACCCAGAAGTCGAACATGTCTCCGCCGACCAACGTACCGCCGCGGACACGGTATTTTTTTTCAAAACTGAGCATTGCCATTGATCGTCACCTCCTGCGGAACGAACGGCCGGAACCCGAACAGGCGCGCGTGCGCACCAATCTGCGGTCTGCCAAGGTCGGTGCCTCGGCATTGAAATTTTTATAGGTTGGCGGACGGGCACCTATGACGGGTCCGTCCACTGGTCTTTGCGCTGATCGATTGTCCGGCCCCAAAGCCGGGCAATCGCCAAATAAAACTCGCAGCCAAAACTACTTCGGCAGGCCGGGAACGGCCGTCGAAGTCTTTGTCATGCGTGGGCCGTCGAACCAGTTGTACTTGTCCGTCGAGAGAAGGACGAAGTGGATCATGACCGCGAGCCCGAACAGGAACGCACCGAGGCCAATGATGACCTGACGGGCGTCGAAGAGCTGCCAAATGCGCCAAAGTTGCATCGTACTCTCCTCAAGCCAAAAGATTGGTGATTGCGACAAGCGACTCGAACGAAGCGCGCTTCGTTTCCATCGTCAGCCACGGCTTCCATGCCCAGACGAGAGCATGTGCGACGATGGCCACGAGCAGCCAGATATAGAAGCCGCTCATAAAGCCGTTGTGGAATTCCTTTGCCTCGGCATCGGAAACGTTGCCCAGGAAGAGCCCTGATTTTTCCATGGTTTTACTTCTCCATGTTTGGCCTTACGGCCGGTTACCGCGCGTCCCCCGCGGCGGGGTCTTGCCGGGCTCACCTTGTTGAGAGGTTCACCGCGGGGATACGTTACCCAGGCCGTCGACAAAAACAGGCCCAGGAGATTTCTGACGGTTCGGTTCCAGCTCTTCAGCCGATTGCGCCGAACCTTAGAATCGGTGGCGATCAGCCCATGAAAGCGAACGGCGTGAAGGTTTCAGCCGCGCGGCGGGCTTCGGTCAGCACGCCGAGATAGCTGTCTTGCCCGGTTGCGCCGACGAGCCAGCGCAATGGAATGAGACGGTCGGCAACGGCTGCGACCAGAAAGATCGCGAACGCTGCGCTGTAGATCAGGCGGAACCCCAGGCTGTCCTTACGGGCATCCTTGCGATTGCGGTGTGTCGTAGCGGTTTCGGTCGCGGGCATGGGAGCCTCCATCGCGGTGTTGGTATGAATTGGGCTGGCGAAATAACTTGACGAACTCATGTGACTTTAACTCCGATCCGTCCGCGGGCGACGCGGGCTGCGGTGACCCGCAATTCGCCGGCGCGTTCGGCTTCAGCTTCGATGGCATCGCGCAGCCGCTTGGCAGCCGAGATCCGCACGAGGATGGGTTCGGCGCCGACGATCTCTTCGAACATCGCGTGGGCGTCCGCGTCCCACGGACGCGATGAGGTCTGCGACAGCTTGGACGGCGTCGCCTCGACACGGTCCATCTCGGTCGCCAGCGGCAAGATGTGGAACAGCGCATCGAACAGCGCGTTGCAGACTTCCTGCACGAGATACGTCGCGCCTGCGTAGCCCATGAACGGCGTGCCGGTGTGACGGCGAATGATGGCGCCGGGGAACGATGCCGGGATATAGCTCGAACGGGAACCCGCTTCCGCGAGATACATCCGCTCGTTGTAACTGCCGAACACGATCAGCGGGGCCTGCTTGCGGATGCTCGCGCGCACCGCATCATTGTCCGTCTTGCTGCCGGCGACCCGCGAAACTGCGAACGTGCACGGCAGGCCCATCTCGACTTCGAGGAAGTTGCGAATCCCGCGAGCGTAGGTCTCGTTGGCAACGATGCCAAAGCTCGCCGTGCCGAAGAAATCCTGCGTCACCGAGCGCCACAGATCCCACATCGGCTTCAGTGTGGTGTGCTTTTCGCGAGTGATAAACGGTTCGGGATCGAGCCCTGTCAGTTCGCCGAGCGAGCGCAGGAACGCCGTGGTCGAATGGATGCCGACAGGCGCTTGCAAATAGGGCCGCTCGAGCGCTTCGCACAGCAGCCGACCATATTCGCGGTACATGCACACGTTGACATCGGCATCCGTCAGCTTGGCAACGTCGGCCAGATGACTGCCGAGCGGGAACACCATATTGATGTCGCAGCCGATACCTTCGATCAGCCGGCGAATTTCAGCTACATCCGACGGTCCGTTGAACATGCCATATGCGGGGCCGATGATGTTGACCCGCGGCCGGTCGCCATCCTTACGCTTGCGTTCCGGAATACGCTTGGCGCCGAACTCGGTCCAGAGCCACAGCATCGCGCGGTTGGCGCTCTGCCATTGATCTTCGTCGATGGTACGCGGCAGGAAGCGCTTGATGCTCGTCCCTTCGGGCGTCACGCCGCCGCCGATCATCTCGGCGATGGAGCCTGTGACGACGACGCTCGGCAGCGCCGGATCGAGCGTCTTGTGGGCGCGGCGCATGGCGCCTTCGGTGCCGTGCTGACCGAGCTCGTCTTCGCCAAGACCCGTCACGACGATCGGCAATTCGTGCGGCGGCAGGGCGTCGGTGTAATGCAGCACCGACGTCACCGGCAGGTTTTCGCACCCGACCGGACCGTCGATTACGACCTGAAGGCCTTTGATCGCAGAGAATACGTAAACAGCGCCCCAGTAGCCGCCGGCCCGGTCATGATCGAGGATCAGCATCAGAGCATCTCCTCTGATTTCTTGGCCTTGGCATCCTTCGCGAGTTTACGGGCAAAGGCCTCGCGGAACTCGGGCCGTAGCTTGGGTTGTTCGGTCCACACGCCAGCCGTCTCGCCCTCGCCGACGCCTTCGAAGAACGCGCTCATCTGGTCGAAGCGGGCCTTGTTGCCGATCGCAGCATTGACTACTTGGCCAAGCGAACCGGCGCCTGCAACGCCCATGAGCGGCCGAGCCGAAATCAGGTTCGTAAAGTAGACGGCCGGGATCGACAACTGCTTGGCCTTCTGCACGACCGGCGTCGTACCGATGGCAAGATCGGGCTTCCACTCGGCCATCGCAGCAAGATCGTGCTCGAGGCTCGCGCGGTACTGGATGTGCACGCCGCGCTCTTCGAGCCAGGCGCGGTCAGCATCCGACCAGATCGTGCGCGGGCAAGCCGTACCGACATAGCGGACATCCGCGCCACTTTCGACCAGCAGACGCGCAACGATCAATTCCGAGCCCTCGTAGCCCGACATCGTGATGCGGCCCTTGATCGGAACCTTAGCCAGTGCAGCACCGATCATCGGCAGCCACTTCGCCTTAGCCGCATCGACCGCAGAAGCCGGAACACCTGCGGCTGCGCCGACGACATCGAGCCAAGCAGCGGTGCCATCGCGGCCAACGGGCGCCGAGCCGACGACGGTGCGCCCGGCGTTTTCGAACTCGCGGATGCTGGCGGTATAGAAAGGATGGATGGCAGCGGCGACCGGGCTGTCGAGCGCGGCATACAGCTCGCGCCATTCCCGCGTCGGAACAACAGGGCCAGCCGCAAGCCCGATATCTTCGAGCAACATACCAATGCCAACCGGGTCGGCCGGGAACATCTCGCCAAGCAGCGCAACCGTCGGCTTACCGCTCCGGCCCGATCGCGGCATCGTCACCGGACCGGTCTCGGCTTCGCGGCGGGCATAGGACAGCATGGCGCCAGCCAGCACGTCCTTGGCTTCCGCATGCGTCGGCACGCCAAAGCCCGGCACGTCGATGCCGATGACGCGAACGCCGTTGATTTCCTTTGGCAGAATTTGCAGCGGCACGCCGGAGGCCGATGGCACGCACAAGTTCGTCACGATGATCGTGTCGTACAGCGCCGGGTCGGCGAGCTGGTGGACAGCATCGCGGATGTCTTCGAACAGCTTGCCGGTGACCAGCGTTTCGCTGTCGAACGGCACGTATCCAACCGTTCGGCGGGCCCCGTAAAAATGGCTCGTGAACGTCAGCCCATAGACGCAGCAGGCCGAGCCGCACAGCACCGACGCCGTCCGCCGCATGCGCAATCCAACCCGCAGCGATCCGAACGCCGGGCACATGCTTTGCGGCTTGTCGTGGGGGCCGATCGGATAGTCCGCAGCATACTGATCGAGCAGGTCGGATTTGCCAGCTGCGGCCGCAGCCTGACGCAAGGTATCCTTGCCCGCGTGGCAGCCGACGCCATCTGCCGGTGTCTCGTTTTTGCGGACGAGGTTCGGTACGGATGCCGCAGCATCCTGAACGATCGAGCCCGCAAAGCCGATGTCCTCGGCCTCGCCGGTCCCGTCGTCGTTGATGTTGCCTGCTGACGTCACGTGATGCACTCCTCGAAAGATGGCGTGATGTTTTTCAATAGTGAAACGTCTAGACCGCGTCGTACACGACCTCGAGCGAGCGTTTCTTGACTCGAGCAAGCGCATTCATGTCGTCGGGTGTCGCTGGCTGCAGAACAACGCCACGGCCGACCTGCTCGCCTTTGAACAGTCCGAGCAGCTGATCTTGCGTGAGCGGTGTCGGCTTGAGCGGCGGCGCAATCGCGACCTGTTCGGCAAGACCCTCGAACACGGCAGCCCACTCGGTGCCGGGCCGACCAATGATCTCGTAGTTCGCGCTCTTCCGGCGAATGTCGTCATTGGCGGGGATCGCGGCCAGCACCGGAATGCCGACGGCTGCGGCGAACGCCTGGGCTTCGCCCGTATGGTCGTCCTTGTTGATCACAAGGCCCGCGACTCCGACGTTGCCGCCGAGCTTGCGGAAATATTCGACCGCCGAGCAGACGTTGTTGGCGACGTACAGCGATTGCAGGTCGTTTGATCCAACGACGAGAACCTTTTGGCACATGTCCCGGGCGATAGGCAGGCCAAAGCCGCCGCACACCACGTCGCCGAGGAAGTCGAGCAGAACGTAGTCGAAGTCCCAGTCGTGGAAGCCGAGCTTCTCGAGCAGCTCGAACCCGTGGATGATGCCGCGCCCACCGCAACCCCGGCCGACCTCCGGCCCGCCGAGCTCCATCGCGAACACGCCATCGCGCTTGAAGCAGACGTCGCCGATAGAGACCGGATCGCCGGCGAGCTTTTTCTTCGCCGAAGTTTCCAGAATAGTCGGGCATGCGCGGCCGCCAAACAGCAGCGACGTCGTATCCGACTTCGGATCGCAGCCGATCAACAGCACCTTCTTGCCCTGCTGGGCCATCATGTAAGACAGGTTAGCGAGCGTGAAGCTCTTACCGATGCCGCCCTTGCCGTAGATCGCAATGATCTGCGTGGTCTTGCGCACTTCTCCCGTATGGACCGGCGCGATGGGTTCGGAGGCTTCCTGACGAAGCTTGTCAGCCATGATCTGGGCGTTGAGGGTCGACACGGCGGTGCTACACGCGCTCATGAGAGCTTTCTCCAATCGAGAACCATTTTTAGGCAAGACGGGTCGGTAAACGCCGTCTGATAGGCACCGCTCGCGTCGAGCGGCGAGGCCTGGTGAGTGACGAGACCGTCGAGTGACAGACGGCCAGAAGCGATCAGCGCCATGACCGCCTCGAGATCGCGAGGCAGGAACTGCGCGGCGATCCGCAGGCGAACTTCGCGCATGAAGGCCGGCGCGAAGGACAGCGAAAGTTTGTCGTAAAAGCCGGCAAGAACGATCTCGCCGCCGGGCGCCAAGCGCTGCACCAGCGCATCGAGGATCGAGGCGTCCCCGCTGACATCGCAAATGCAGTGATAATCGCGGCGCGGATCTTGATCGGGATGGACGACCGCGTAACCGTCCGCGCCCGTCATCCGGACCGGCTCGATTTCCCACACGGTTGGCTGAGCCGCTCCATCAGCCGCCAGCATCAGGCGCGCCAGCAGCCGACCAAGAACGCCGTGACCGACGATCAGGCCTGGCAACACGCCGCCTTGCGAACCATTTGGATAGAGAGCGTGATAGGCCGTCGCGGCGAGTGAGATAAGAACACCTTGCTCGGCAAGGGCCGTCGGGCACGATAGGACCCGCGGTCCGGCCACGACGAGAGATTGGCTAGCGCCGCCGAACAATCCGCGTGCGGTGCGGTAACAGTTGGCACCCGGCACGAACACCCGGTCACCGTCGCGGCGGTCCGACTTCGCACCGGCTTGGCGAACAATGCCGACCGATTCGTAGCCCGGCACCAGCGGATAACCCATGCCCGGGAATGGCGGCATCCGGCCCGACCACAACAGTCGCTCGGTGCCGGTGCTTATGCCGCTCCATTCGATGTCGACGATGCAATCGGTGTCCGTCGGCTCGGTCAATTCGAGGCGGGTGAGGGACAGACGCTCTGGCGCCTCCATCACGACGGCCAACGATGACAATTCCCCAACGGCCACGTGCGAATCCGGTCTGCCCGGCCCTCCTGCTGATCGTCCAAAATTATCGTTCGCGGAGTTCGCCGGTCGTTCCCAGGACGGTGTGACCGTCACGAATGCGTCGAAGACCTCTTCCATACCGTCAGTCTAGAATGACGCACTCGAATGTCAATCTGGATTTACAACTTTTCTGTCACTTCGGTGGGCACTGCAGTAAGAAGGCTGACCAGCAGCGGATTTCGCGGTGCAACGAGACGCGCAGAACCGAACCCGGCCTGCTTCAACAACCCGATGAATTCATCAGCAGATCGCGACCGGCCCTTGCCCATCGCGAGGAGATAAAACGAGAAGTAAGCGTCCATCACCGGACCCGTACCGGCAGCACCTGTCATCGGCTCTGCGATCAGTACCATGCCGCCCGAAGCCGAGTCGGCGCGAGCAAGTGCAGCACGCGCCGCGCGAAGGATCGCGACCACCGAGGCGTCGTCATGATCGAACAGCACGCGAACCAGCGTGATGATATCGGCGCCGGCTGGTAGCGCGTCGCGATAGAAGTCCCCGCCAACAGCGGTAGCCCGGTCAGCGATGCCCTCGTCCTTTAGGCGCCGATTGGCGATCGCCGCGACCGCCGGCAAATCAAACAACGTCATCTGGAGCGCGGGCGCAGCCGTTGCGACGGTCGACAGAAACGTGCCGTCGCCGCCGCCAATATCGAGCAGCCGCGAATGCCGCGTAAAGTCATATGCGGCGACGACTTCGGCTGCGATCATGCGCTGCGAGGTTGCCATCAGCGCGGTGTAGCTCGCGACATCATGGTCGCTCAGCGACGCCGGGCGCTCGGTGTTTGCATACGGCCAATAGGCCGCCATTCCGGTCGCTGGCTTATCCGGCCGCAGCAGCGCAACCGGATCATAAAGATCAACATAGAGCGTCGCGTGGTGTTCGACCATGGCCGCAATCGATGGATCTTTGGCGATGGCAGCACCGAGCGTCCCAAGTCCAATCCGCCCGCCGGCGCGTCGCGACAGCAGCCGAAGCGAAACAGCCGCCGCGATCAGGCGGTCAACTGACGTCAGTGGCAGTCCGGTGCGATCGGCGATGTCGGCAACGCTCAGCGGAGCCTCGCGCAACATTGCGAACAGCTCAAGCCGCACGCAGGCCAGCAGCACTTGCGTATAGACAAAACCTGCGCAGATATCGAACAACGCCCGCGTCTCGCGCCGCGCAACCCCGCGCAGGCCGGGCGTGCGGAACACGCGGTCATGGAAAGCAGGGCTCAACAACAGGCGATCGCGCCAACGGTCGAACCGATCGCGCAACCGGCCGAACATGGTCATGGGTTCGGCTCCAGATGCGAGTGCCCGTGCGGCGGCGAGCGCGGCGGCTGGCGCGATCGGAGGTGCGGTGCCCGGCACAGCCCCAGCCGACTGGGTGGGAATTTGCGCCGCCGACTCGCTATGAAGCGCACTATCTTTCATTGTCCCACTTGATTGTCGGTTGTAGTTGTCATTTAGTTCTGACACTTTGTTGTGTCACCCACCGTGGTCAACGACAAGCCCCGTTGCACAACCCTCGGTCACAACGCCGGCAGGATACCGACCGTGAAGACACACCGGGTCATCGTTGTTGGAGCAGGTGCGGGCGGCCTAGCCGCCGCTCTTGACCTTGCGCGCGCCGGCCTTGACGTAACGGTTTTCGATGCTCTGCCTGCTCCCGGCGGAAAAATCCGGCAGATCATGTCAGGCGGTCTTGCCATCGACGGCGGGCCCACGGTCTTCACGATGAAATGGGTGTTCGACGCCCTGTTCGCTGACGCCGGTGCGTCGCTCGATGCCGAACTATTGCTGACACCTTTCGAGACACTCGCCCGCCACGCCTGGAGCGAAACCGAACGCCTCGACCTTTATGCCGACATGGAACGGACCGTTGATGCCATCGGTGCTTTTGCAGGGCCGCACGCTGCGCGCGGATATCGCGACTTCTGCGACCGGGCCACGCTCAGCTTCGACATGCTCGACGAGAGCTACATCCGCGCCGAACGACCGACGGTATCAGGTATGATGATGACGGCCGGCCTCGGCCGCCCAAGCGACGTGATGCGGGTCAAACCCTACACCACCCTATGGCGCGCGCTCGCCGAGCATTTCCGCGATCCCCGTTTGCGCCAGTTGTTCGCCCGCTATGCGACCTACAGCGGATCGTCGCCGTTCCTTGCGTCAGCCACGCTGATGCTGATCGCCCATGTCGAGCGGTTGGGCGTCTATCGCGTCCACGGCGGCATGCACGCGCTGGCCCGCGCGATCGAACGGCTGGCAAAGGCCAAAGGCGCGCAGTTCCGCTATGGCTGCAAGGTCGCCTCGATACTGGTCGATGGCGGTGCCGCTCGTGGGGTCGAACTCGACGGCGGGGAACGGATCGACTGCGACGCGGTTGTGTTCAATGGCGATACCAATGCGCTTGCCACCGGCCGTCTCGGCCGCCCGGCCGTAGGCGCTGTCTCGCCAACGCCGCGCGCCGATCGCAGCCAATCGGCCGTCACCTTCGCAATCGCGGGACACGCGGAGGGCTTTCCACTTGCCCACCACAACGTCTTCTTCTCGTCCGACTACGCCGCCGAATTCGACGACGTGTTCACTCGGTCGAGAGTGCCAGGCGCGCCAACGGTTTACGTCTGCGCCCAAGACCAACACGACGGACCGCCTGCAGCCGCGAACACTGCGAGCCACAACGCACCCGCACACTCGCCGTCTGGCGCCCAACGATTATTGTGCCTCATCAATGCGCCAGCCCATGGCGATACCGTCCACTACACGCCACAGGATATCACATCATGCCAATCGCGGATGTTCCAGCAGCTCGCGCGTTGTGGTCTCAGCGTCACGTCGGAGAGTATCTCCGTCACGACACCACAGGATTTCGAGGGCTTGTTTCCGGCGACGGGGGGAGCGCTCTACGGTCAGGCTTCGCACGGCTGGATGGCGCCATTTCAGCGGCCGAGCGCGCGCTCCCGCCTTCCTGGCCTCTACCTGTGCGGGGGCAGTACGCACCCGGGGGCGGGCGTGCCGATGGCGACGTTGTCGGGCCGCAACGCCGCGCGGAGCCTTTTGGCGGACCTCGCTTCGACATCGCGGTCCCGCATGGCGGCTATGCCTGGTGGTACCTCGACGCGCTGAGCGCAGACGGCGAGCACGGCATCACGATCATCGCCTTTATCGGCAGCGTGTTTTCGCCGTACTACGCAGCGCGCCGCCGTACGGCTCCAGGCGGACAAGCCAACCCCGTTGCCCATTGCGCCCTCAACGTCGCGCTGTATGGCAAAGGCGGCCACCGCTGGGCGATGACGGAGCGTGACGGGACCCGCGCAACCAATACCGCATCGCGCAACACAGTTTCACGCGGCCAGTCCGAGTTCGTCGTCGGCCCCTCGGCCGTCTCGTTCGATGGCACGGCCTACACCGTCCAAATCGACGAAACAACGGTGCCGTTCCCCAATCCCATCTCCAGCCGGATCAAGGGCACGGTGCGTCTCTATCCGAGCGCAATCGTCGATGGCGATTTCGAGCTCGACGCCGGCGGCGCCCACCGCTGGCGGCCGATTGCGCCGTGCGCCCGTGTCGAGGTCGACCTGCCGCAGCCCGGCATCCGCTGGTCCGGCTCGGGCTATCTCGACATGAACAGCGGGTCAGCGGCCTTGGAGCGCGACTTCCAGGACTGGTGCTGGTCGCGGGCAACGCTCGCCGATGGCAGCACCGTGATCCTCTACGATGTGACGCGGCGTCAGCAATCGGCAAATGCCGCGCGCGATCTCGCGGTCGCCATCAAGGTCGGCGCCAAGGGCGAAGTCGAGGACGTCGAGCTGCCGCCGCGATCGATCCTGACGCCCACGCTCTGGGGTATCGCGCGCGAAACCCGCGCCGACTATGACGGCGAAGGGGCGTGGCGGGGTTCGGGTCCAGGCCGAGGCGCGACGGTCACCGCAACGTTCGAGGATGGCCCGTTTTACTCACGCTCGCTGCTGTCGACGAAGCTGCTCGGCGAGCGCGTGCCAGCCGTCCACGAGAGCCTATCGCTCGACCGCTTCCAAAGCCGCTGGGTCCAATTCCTGTTGCCGTTCAAAATGCCGAGGCGGTAGGGCAGGCATCGAGCCTTGGGCAACTACGGTGCCTCTTGACGGCCAAAGACCCTCTCTAACGCCCCCGGTGCCGTACTCGTTGCGCCATTATCGTTGCAGCAGAGTGGAATGTGGCCGCAGCTACCACTCTATGCTCGTTTCCGGCCCTGCCGATGTGGCGCCGATGGCACGTTTGTTACCGGCCAAGGTACCGCTTCAGAATGTGGCGATACGAGAAGCCGGTCTGCCAACTCGGCCTCAAGGAGAGATTGGAGATTTGCCGTTGCCAGCTCGTTTTGTTGCGCCTGATCTTTTGGGTCGCGGCGCGTTTCCTGTTGTTGCATCGGTCGCGCTCCTGTTTGAACTCACATGTTCCGCAGATAAGTAGGCTATGTAGGCCGAGCCGTCACCAGATAACCGTTGCTGCGGCGTCAATGCCGCTTCTCCAAGGGCGTCCGCGAGCCGGTCCATTGCCGCGGTTGGTGAGTTCACCCTAGTAAACAATCCTGTGGCCTCTTTCCTATCGATCACAAACCCGTGATCTGGATATGCTGCTACCAAGTAGTCGAGGCTGCGTGTCCGCAAAGAGCCCGATGTCTCCGCCAGTCTGCTTCCATAATTTCGCGTGATGTTCATCGCACGACTGTTTTCTCCGATCTTCATCGGATCAATCTGGCGATAGATTGGCTCAAGCAACCTTGATACCATAGTTGACGCAATGTCGGATGCCGTCCGTGTTGTGATCATGCCTTGTGTGTCACGACGAATGCTTAACAGTATGTTCAAGAACATTTTTGACGCTGTCGCCTCAAGCGTCTTCATTGCTGCGTCAACTGCGAGACCGGACCCCATTTCGAGGATCTCATCAGCCTTCGCCAGTTGGATGTCGAGTGGCCCGAGTTCGCCGTGATCACCCACGTAAAGTTCGTTCGCTGCTATTGCGATCAGCGTGCCCGCACTCTTGCACCAGCCAGGAATGAATACGGCAATTCGCTTGTAGCGAGCTTGTAGAGATCGGCCAATCTTGTAGGCGGCATCTGGATCACCTCCAGGTGTCACGAGCACCAGAAACACGTTCTCGAATTTCTGCCGTTTGGACCCCGCCATAATCAGTTTTCGACAACTGGCCTGAGACACCTCGCCGTTGAAGAAAAGCACATCGGCATTCAATGCTTGGCAGACATTTTGCGCCGCCGCTCGTGCCGCAACTTCGTCCATCGGTTTGCCATCTCCTCGCTACCGTCCTGCGGGCTATCGCAGTTCGTTGGTTTTTGCCATGCCCCGCACGAACCTTCTGGCGGACCATACTTTTCCGTCATAGCCGCATCACAAAGCGCTCCCCAAGAAAATCGCCACCACGTCCATCAACCCACCAACGCGATCCACTCGTCCTCGGTCAGCACCGTGACGCCGAGTTCGCGCGCGTTGTCGAGTTTTGAGCCGGCATCGGCTCCAGCGACGACGTAGTCGGTTTTCTTCGACACAGACGCGCCAACCTTGGCACCCAGCCGCTCAGCCTGCGCCTTGGCCTCGTTACGCCCCATCTTTTCGAGCGATCCCGTGAACACCACGGTCTTGCCAGTGACAGCTGAGGCCACCCGCGCGACCGGCACGAACGGCTGGATCGTCAACAGGGCATCCAGTTCAGCGACCGCTCGCGCGTTCTCAGATCCAGAGAAGAAGTCGACGAGCGCCTCGGCCGAGACTTCGCCGACGCCAGGCGATGCAACGAGCTCAAGATACCCTGCGCCAGGGGCCTGCCGCGATGCCCGGCCTGCGGCATCGACGAGGTCCATCGCATTGCCGCGAAACGCCTCCGCGATCGCTTTCGCCGCTTTCGCCGGGATCGCCAGCCGCTCAAGCTTCGCCGCCAGCGGATCGTCAAACAATCCGCCGCCGACCAGCTTCACGCCCTGGTTGGCGATTTTACCGATCGCCGCTTCAGCCGTCTTTTGCCCGACGCCCGGCATTGCCATGAACCGCTGCCAATCCGGACCCGGACGGCCGGCAACGGCCTTATCGATCGCAGCCTTGACCGCCGGCCAATCGCGATAGGTCGACGCCAGATCGCGAGAGGTCGTCTCGCCGACGTGACGGATGCCGAGCGCAAAGATGAACCGCTGCAGCGGGATCGTACGCCGCGCTTCGATCGCCGCGAACAGATTGTCAGCCGACTTTTTGCCAAAGCCTTTTTGGTCGGCGAGCTTTTTCAGGCTGCGCGCATCGCGCGTCCGCAACGTGAAAATGTCGGCCGGGCGCATGATGCGGCCGTCGGCATAGAATAGCTCGATGCGCTCATCGCCGAGACCCTCGATGTCGAACGCATTGCGCGACACGAAATGCTTCAGCCGCTCCTTGGCCTGCGCAGGGCAGATCAGCCCGCCCGTGCAGCGCCGCACGACATCCTCCTCGCCCGTCGCCGGATCGCGCTCGCGCTCGGCCGGGCTGCCGCATACCGGACAGGCCCGCGGGAAGACATACGGCTTCGTTGCCGCGGGCCGCTTATCCGCTACCACACGCACCACTTGCGGGATCACATCGCCCGCGCGTTGGACAACGACCGTATCGCCGATGCGGATATCCTTGCGCGAGATCTCGTCCTCGTTGTGCAGCGTGGCATTCGACACGACGACCCCGCCGACAGTGATCGGCTTCAGCTTGGCGACCGGAGTCAGCGACCCCGTGCGCCCGACTTGGATCTCGATCTGCTCGAGAACCGTTGTTGCCTGCTCGGCTGGAAACTTGTGCGCGATCGCCCATCGCGGCGAGCGCGATACGAACCCGAGCCGCGTCTGTTGGCTGAGGCTGTTCACTTTGTAGACGACGCCGTCGATGTCGTAGCCGAGGCTCGACCTGCGCGCGCCGATCTCGCGATAAAACGCCAGCACTTCGTCGGCCGTCCGGCACAAGTGCGTCAGCGCATTCGTCGGTAGTCCCCAAGCCAAGTATGCCTCGATCATCCCGAACTGCGTGTCGGCCGGCAGGCTCGACGCCTCGCCCCAACCATAGGCAAAAAACCGCAGTGGCCGCGCGGCCGTCACCTTGGAATCGAGCTGGCGCAGAGAGCCTGCGGCCGCATTGCGCGGGTTCGCGAACAGACGCTCGCCGGCCGCGTCTTGCGCCGCGTTCAGCGCCGCAAACTCGGCATGCCCCATGTAAATTTCGCCGCGCACGTCGATCACATCTGGAACAGCGGGATGGCCGCGACCGCCTTTCGAGATCAAGGTCTGCGGCACATCACCAATCGTCATGACATTGGCCGTGACGTTTTCGCCCTCCGCGCCGTCCCCGCGAGTCGCGGCCGTCACGAGTTGACCTCGCTCGTAGCGCAGCGAAATCGAAAGGCCATCGATTTTCGGCTCGGCCGTAACCGCAACCTCGCCGTGGCCCAAAAATCTTTGGATCCGATCGATGAACTCGCGCACGTCCTCGTCTGCAAACGCGTTGCCGAGCGACAGCATCGGCACGGCGTGGCGCACCTTGCCGAAACCATCCGCTGGCGCCGCACCAACCCGAACCGAAGGGCTATCGGCACGCACCAGTTGCGGAAACCGCGCCTCGATCGCGCCAAGCCGTATCCGGAGCGCGTCGTAATCGGCGTCCGACACTTCGGGCGCATCCTGCTGATAATACAGCGTGTCGTGGCGCGCGATCTGGGCCGCGAGCCGCGCAAGTTCGGCGGCGGCCGCGTCCTCGCTGAGGTCGGCGACCGCCTGCAAGCTTTCGAGGCTGGTATCGGATGTGTCTTGGCTCTGGCTCATGACGGCTGATTTACCACCAGCATCAGGAATTCGGAACCATCGAGCCCGACTTTCTCGTCCGCAGTTTCGCTCTAGAGCAACGACCGGGATAACTTCTCCACATCGCCGTCAGCGCTCGGAATATCGCACGGCACGATGACAATCCTGCCCCGCATTCCCTGCGGTTACCGACATCCCGGATAGGTCCGAGCCGACCTGCAACACCTGTTGAAAACCAGTGGACCGACCGTTGGCAGGAAACACCCGCACGACGTCGAGCCGCGCCCGGCCTGCAGAAGTCGGCTAGGTTTTCCGCTTGTTGCGTCCTCATGTGCTGTCGCCTTTTCGCGTAACGCCGTCCGCTCGCCGGACCACCGGGCGCTGGTTGCTCGACCGGTACCGAATGTTGAGCGGTGGTGAGCCGTTAATATGCCTCGCACCTCGAACGCGTCCGGTCACCGGACCATCTAGGTGCCGGGTTTGTTGGGGGAAGCATGTCCGTTACACTGCCAGTATCTTGGCAACACGCATTCTGGCCGCGCGCAGCAGCTTGGGCTCGCGCCGTGCCTTGCGCCATGGCCGCCTCGTGCGCCCTGCTGCTGATGGCGGCAACGGCGTCGCCAGCGACGGCCGATAACGGCATCGACAGTTCGTCGATGTTGCGCATCGCAACCACCGTCGAACTGCCCGTCTCGCGCAAGCTCACCTTGGGGCTCAACCGCGGCATCATCATCGAATTGCCGACAGATGTGCAGGACGTGGTCATCTCGAGCCCCGGGCTCGTCGAAGCGACAGTGCTGACGGCTCGCCGTATCTCGCTTGCCGCTCGTACGGTCGGCGAGGGCAATGTCTTCTTCCTCGGCAAGGACGGCCGCCGGCTGGTCACACTGGACCTCGTCGTGAACCGCGACGTGAAAGACTTGGCCGACACCTTACGGCAGCATCTGCCCGGCTCGAAGTTGAAGCTCCAAGGTTCGGGCGACGGCGTCATTATATCCGGCACGGTCGCCAAACCGGAGGACGCATCCCGGGCCGAGCAACTGGCCAAGATGCACTTGAAGGGCGCCACTATCGTCAACTTGATCGCGACGCACGAGAAGGAGCAGGTACTCCTCAAAGTGACGGTCGCCGAAGTCAACCGCGATGCCGTACGGCGGCTCGGCGTTAACCTTCCCGAGGCGATCGTAAAGGCTGGCGACGTCACCTTTGCCAAGGTCCTCCAGAACAGTTTTCCGGTGACCGCTGCGGTCGCCCCGCAAGCGATCTTCAACCCGCCAATTCCAGGAACGCCCGGCGGCCCGTTTCCACCGTCGGTATTCTCGGGCACCGCTTTGCAAGGCTCCGCCGATCTCGGCAACGGCAAGCGCATCACTGGCATCATCGAAGCCTTCGAGCGCATCGGCCTCGCCCGCACACTGGCCGAACCGACGTTGACGGCGATCTCTGGCCAAACCGCAAAATTTCATGCCGGCGGCGAGTTCCCGATCCCCGTTTCGCAGGAAAACAATACCATCAGCGTCGAGTGGAAACCGTTCGGCGTCCAGATCTCGTTCACACCTTCGGTGCTGTCGGAGGGCCGAATTGGCCTCAAGATCGCCGCCGAAGTTAGCGAACTGTCGAGCGAGGGCGCCGTTGCCATCGGCGCGATCTCGATCCGGGCTATTTCGCTACGCAAGGCGGAGACAACCGTCGAAATGCCGAGCGGATCCTCGCTGGCGATCGCCGGCCTGCTCTCTGACCAAGTGCGCCAGAGCGTCGAGGGTGTGCCTGAGCTCCGCAGCCTGCCGATCCTCGGCGCGCTATTCCGCAGCAAGGACTACCAAGACCGCAAGAGCGAACTGCTGATCATGGTCACCCCGATCATCGTACGCCCGACCGACCCTCAAGAATTCAGCAAGCCGGGCGATGGGCTTGCCGCGCCGAGTGACCTCAAAGGCCAGTTTTACGGCAGCCTTAACCGCATCTACGGCCCGACGAAGCAGCTCGCTGGCGCGGGTAGCACCAAAGATGCCGGGTTCATCGTCGAATACCCCGACTATGGAGGCCGGAAATGAGACGCCCACGCGCTATCGCAGTTGCCCTGGCCACTGTCACCGCCGTAACGGCCGCTGGCTGCGACCTTCCGCGCCTGCCCGATGCGGTCCACCCGGAGGTTACCGACTACACCAAGCGGCACCCCATCGTCGTCACGCCACAGATCGAATCGGTCGACATCGCGGTCGCCCGAAGCGGACCAGCGCGCGACCAAGCATACATGGAAACGACGCGCTTCCTCCGCGAGTACAAGCGCGCCACCAGCGGCCCACTGTATATATCGCTGCCCGGGCATGACCACGGCGCGTCGAACCTCGTTCGCACAGCCGTGCAGCGCGAGGGTATTCCGACCGAGCGCGTCAAGTGGAACACCAAGGGCGCGCTTGGGTCCGTTACGCTATCCTATGACCGTATCGCTGCTGTCGGGCCGGTCTGCGGAAATTGGCAGGAAGACGTAACGCGCAACCCCGACCGCGTGCCGTACCCAGATTTTGGTTGCTCCCAGCAGCGCGCGATCGCCGCGATGGCAGCCAACCCGACGGATCTCGCGTATCCAGCCCGTGAAACCCCGCGCTTCGGGGCCGAGCGTCCCGGTGCCCCGAAAGCCAGCAATGGCGCCGGAGCCAGTGCGGCTGCAGCCGGTGGCAGCGACCCTGGCGGTGCTGGCGGTGGCACGCCGACGTCGGCCGCACCGACACCGCCTTAACCGGTCATTTAGCTGCTCGTTCTGCGAAGCCTTCGAGTGGCGAGGCCTCAAGCAAAACAAACATGACAAGCAAGAATCGGGTCGCTGGATCGAAACGCGACTGGTCTAACTGACCCGATGAAACAGATCTTACAGCATCCACCTCTTGCTCAGCCGAGGCGCGCTGACAGCGCCCGCGCAAGTCCAACCGACGTAACGACGCCAAGCCTGATTGCGTCCACCGGTATGTCCAAGGGCGCAGGCGACTACGATACCGTGCGCCGCGCGATCCACTATCTGAGCGAGCATACCAGGACCCAGCCTGAACTTGCCGACCTCGCGACCCATCTCGGCCTATCCCCCGCCCACGTGCAGCGCCTGTTCAAGCGGTGGTGCGGCCTGTCGCCGAAAGAGTTCACTCAAGCCCTGACCCTCGACCACGCACGCCGCCTGCTCGACGGCGCCGCCACCGTCCTCGACACAGCCCACGAGGTTGGACTGTCCGGTGGCTCGCGCTTGCACGATTTGTTCATCAGCCATGTCGCTGTAACGCCCGGCGAGGTCAGCCGTCGCGGCGCAGGCCTCGACCTCGCCTACGGCTGGCACGACACGCCGTTCGGCGACGCTTTGGCCGCCATGTCCCCGCGCGGATTGGCAGGCCTCGCTTTTCTCGACGAGGAACGCGCCAATGCCCGGCATGCCACCCTCGAAGACATGCAGCGCCGCTGGCCAGCGGCGACATGGCGGCACGATCCTTCGGCCTCAGTGCGTGATGTCGAAGCTCTGTTTGCGACAACCACTCAGGGCGCGATCGTGCCGATCGTCATGATCGGCACGGACTTCGAAATCCGGGTCTGGCAGCTGCTGACCCGTATCCCGGCTGGCCGCGCGGTCAGCTACGCTGACATCGCATCGCGGGTTTGCACCGTGCGTGCCTCACGCGCGGTCGGCGCCGCGATCGGCCGTAATCCGCTGGCGTTCGTGGTCCCGTGCCATCGCGTCCTGCGCGCGGATGGCGGCCTTGGCGGCTACCATTGGAATGTCACGCGAAAACGGGCGCTGATCGGTTGGGAAGCCCGATATACCGTGTAAAGCTGATCGAACCTCAGACCTTGCCGCCAGCCCGGCTAGAGCAACGTGAAACGCCGTTTTGCTTGATCACGATCTCGGCTGAAAAACTTCCCGCTCCCGCAACCGGCACCGATCCCAGAGACGACTTCCCGCCGCCGCCGCTGAACTCGCCGCTTTGGTCGGTGTCACCACCTCCGCCGCTGACAGAAATCCGATACGATCCGTTGAACCCGGCAGGCGCGCTGACGTACCCTTCGACCACAGTCGCCCCGCCGCGCCTGACGGCCTTGACCTCGCAGGCGACACCGCTTTGCGCCTCGGCTGGGAGCGGCTCCACGGTCGGCGTCAGACCGGCAACGGTCATGATGGCGATGATGGTGAGAAGGGTCGAACGGGCGAGCATGGCGGCGTCCTCAGTCTGAAGCGTCTGCAATCCCGGCCGGTCCAGTTTGGCCGATGCTGCTCTAGCAGACACCCGACCGGCCATGCGAGCCATTTAGGCAGTTACCGTTGAACCCTGTCTGAACCCTCCGTTCAGACGGGGTTTATGGGCAACATTCGGTTAACGGCAGCCGCCCGCATGGCAGGCCTTGCGCTTACGCCAATGGCAGCTCGATTTCGAGACGCAGACCACTTGCTTGCTCTGTCGCCTGCCCCACAAACTCGCCTAGAACAGACATCTCCCCCACCCGATTGGGCCGAAGCTCGAGCGACCCACCGAGAGCCAGCACCCGATCCCGCATACCGGTGAGGCCGAACCCCGGCGTCACAGCGACACCAGGGACCTGACCGCGTGATGCGTCCGCCGTCATGTCGAGGCTCAATGTCCCAGCGCCGTTGTCGGCCACCGTCACGACAACCCGGTCCGCAGCCTTCGGCGCGACGGTGACCTCGATCACGCTCGCACCCGCATGGCGGAACGCGTTCGTCAGCCCCTCCTGGATGACCCGGTAAACCGTCAGCTCCATCGGCCCCGGCGACAGATCAGGCGGCACGTTGATCGACGTTTCGATCACGATCTCCGGATTGCTCTCCCGCCAGCGCGCAACGAGCCCCTCGATCGCACGTTCAAGGCCGATTTCGGCAAGCGCCGGTGGTCTAAGCCGATGTAGGACCCGGCGGTTGGCCTGCTGGACCGCCTCGATCTGGTCGAGCAGGTTGCGACAGGCCCGCAACCGTCGCACCGCAGCCGCGTCGCTGGCGACGGGCGCTCTCGACGCATCCTGCCCTTTCGCGTCTGGCCCCCTGGCCAATTCGGCATCATTGAGCAACGTCGTCGCGTTTGCCCGGATCGCAAACAGGTATGGTCCGAACTCGTCGTGCAACTCGGCCGCCAGTTCCCGCCGCTCCTGGTCCTCGATCGTCACAAGCTCCTGCGCGAGCCGCCGGTTTTCGGCGCGCGCCCGCTCCAGCGACGCGGCAAGATCATTGACCTTCGCGGTGATCTCGCGGAACTCCGGCGGCCCCTGCTTGGACAGCGCGATTGCAAAATCGCCCTGCTCCAAGCCGGAAAGGGCCGTGCTCAATTGCCCGATCGGTCGCAGCGTTTCGCGCACCACCAGCCGGGTAATGACGAACATTGCCAGAATAACGAGCCCGCCACCGATCAGCGTGTCGCGCGTCGTTGCGACGATTTCATCGAGTTCGTCGTCGGGCTCGGCTTCGATCAGCATCCAGCCATTCGTCTGCCCGCCAATCTGCACGGGCACGCTCTGCGGCGCCACTGCGACACCCGCAAATCGCGCCAACCACCGCCCGGGCCTCGGTTGCGCCGCGTGGTCCAGCCCCACCGCCGCCGCCACTCCTGGCTGTCCCTGAAGCGTCACCTTGACGTGGCGCAATCCACCAAGCCGCTCGACTAAGCGCGCCAGTTCCCGCTGGGGGTTGTCCGACGCCTTGATTTCCGCCAGTCCCCTGTCGACCGCGTCCCGGGCGAGGTTGACCATACTCTCATTCTCAGCCTTGATACGCGGACCAGCCGACAGCACGATCAAGGCGACATTCGCCGCCAGTGCGGCCAACAATAGCGCGCCGATGAGCAGGTTGAGCCGCGTTTCGATCGTCAGCATCGACATCTCATGTTAAGCGCCAATAGGATCTATCGAGGGAGACTTTGGCTTGAAACTTTTGATTGTCGATGATCACCCCATCGTCGTCTCCGGCGTCAAGGCGCTCTTGGACAGTGACGCCGACATCGAAATCATGGAAGCCAACAGCGCGGAGGCAGCCGAACGTGTGGTTGCGCAAACGCCGCCCGACGTCGCCATCGTCGATGTCAACTTGCCCGGCTCATCTGGTTTTGCCTTGTCACGCTGGTTGCTGGAACGCAATGCGGCGGCCAAAGTGATCATGTTCTCGATGAACGACGATCCAGTGTTCGTCGCCCAGGCCATCGAAATCGGCGCCAAAGGTTACATCAGCAAGAATGACGACCCCGCGCGCATGGTCGACGCGATAAGGGCCGTCGCCAACGGCGGCACGACTTGGCCGGACGGGGCCACCGAGCGGATCGCCTATCTCGGCGGCGGCGGCTCGAAGCCCCGCACCGCGGTCGATCGTGGCGGTGAAACCATCACGGTCCAGGTCTCGACCCGCGAGCATGAAATCCTGCGCCATCTGGCTAAGGGCCGTAGCCTGTCGGAAATCGCAGACCTCGTCGGCGTGTCGTATAAAACTATCGCCCAAAGCTGCGTTCAGATGCGCGCCCGCTTCGGCGCTCGCACCCAGATGGAACTGGTCCGCATTGCCGTCGAGCGTAAGCTCGTGTGAAATCCGAGCGGAAGCTCGTGTGAAATCCGTGCCGGTAAAATTTAAGCTTGGCGGTCACCGGCAGCGTCGCCGCCGATCGCCCGCACCACGACGACCGTTGCGTTGTCCTGGTGCGGCTCGCGAAGATTGTCGATCTCCCGGATGAGCGCGCCCGCCACGGCGTCAGCGCCGTCGGTAGCATAGGCCGATACCAGCCGTTCGATTTCGGGCAACTCCAGCGACTGCAAGCCATCGCTGGCGAGGATCACAAAGTCGTCGGCCTCGAGCCGCAGCGGCTTCTTCGAAATGTCGACGAGGTCGATCTCCTCCCCCGTGACGGCCGAGCGCAGCATGTGGCGGCGCGGATCTTTTCGCGCCTGCGCCGCAGTGATCTTGCCCTCCGCCGCCAATCGGTCGAGATCGGGGGCGAGCGAATGGTCTTCATTCAGCATCGCGATTTCGCCGCGCCGCCACAGGTACAACGGGCTGTCGCCGACACTCACCCAGTTGATGCCTCCGCTCACGAATTCGACGCCGACAACGGTCGAGCCCATGCCCGACAGGAGCGGGTTCTTCCTGACCTGCGCCGCGACCGACTCATTGGCCGCCATCAACGCCAAAAGCAGGCCGTCGATCGTCTCGCCAGCGTGCCCGGACACGGTTTTGAGAAAATGTTCGCACACGAGGCGGCTGGCGAGCGCCCCGCCGGCATGCCCGCCCATGCCATCCGCAAGCACAGCGACCACGCGCCCGTCTGAAGCGCTCGCGGTTGCTGCCCCGCCTCCGTTCGCCCCGTCGGCACCCCCACCGCTGGCCGATGGCGACGCGTCAGTCCCCGTCCACAGGACGGCGGTATCTTCCTGATATTCGCGGGCGCCACGGGTGGCACGGAGCGCACAATCGAAGGTCTGCATGGAGCCGTGTTCTGTGCCGTGAGTTCTAGGCCGGTATTCTAGACCGTGTCTGACGAGATGACGCGTTGCGACCGGCAATTGTCGTAAGAACAGTTACGCCGTCCGCGACCACGGCTCAAGCCAATGCTTGGCGCGCAGTGTAAAGACCCGCCGCCGTTCGCCCCGATCGAGGCGGGACGCACACTCAGTCTTTGCTCTCGGATATTTCCGACCAATCGAATTCCGGTCCGCAGAACGGCATAAATACGAGTTGGGTGCGGCCCATCGTAATCACATCCATCGCCTTGATCTCGACCGCCGTCGTTGGCCGCGTGTTGTTGAGCGACACGATGTTCGTCTTGCTCATGTTCGGCACGAGCAGGAAGCTTCGGTCGTTGCTGTCGTAGCGCAGATAGGCCTGCTCTTCGGCCGAGATCGCCTCATCGTCGAAATCGAGCGGGATACGGTTCTGCGTCGAGCGCCCGATGGTGTTGTTTCCCTCAAACACCGGCCGGTAACTACCAAGACCGGGGCCGCCGACGATCACCAACCATCCAACGACAGGATCGGTGATGAACTGTCCGCGTTTCATGGCTTGGCGGCCGCGCACCAGTTGGGTGCGGGCTGGCCCATCCTCTACGGCCGGTATGGCGGCGGCGGGGGGGGCTGCAGGCTCGGGTGTTTTCGGCATGCGGATGATCCGGGTGGTGTTCGTACCGTCGAATTGCATGTTCATATCTTGCAGTTTCAGCGAGGTCACGCCGCGCGCTTCACGGGCGGCTTCGGCGGCGCTGAGCGGCTTTGCAGGCGCTGGCGTTGCGTCCGATCCGGCTTCGGCTTGATGCACATCGGGTATTGTCCCGTCGGACGCCGCGCCTCCCGCAATAGTGTCTGTCGCCGCAGCAACGGCTCGCTTTGCAGCAAGCGCGGTGTCATCGCGGCTGGCGGCGGCCAACGCGTCCTTGAGCGAGCCGAGAAATCCACCAGGGCCTCCGGAGGAACCTGCTGGCTTGGCCGGTTTACCCGGTCCTGGCGTGTCCGACATTATCCCCCTCCGCGTACTTCGGCTGGCGGGTATCTGCTGTGTTGCGGCAGTATCATGGCTGCAGCTATGCCACATCGGAAATATTCAGCTCCGGTTCAGCGGCTGGGCATCTGCCACATTCGCAGCCCTATTCCTGGGGCAATTCTGATACGACCGCACAGGATTCGCGACCGCTGTGATCGACGGCTCAGAAACTGGCCCAAAAACGGGCTGCTAGAACGAGACTGCCAGACGAGCTGGGGAGCTATGACCAATCTCATCGCGCTAGCGACGGGAACTTTGCTGACAGGCGACTATCGCATCGAGCGTGTGCTCGGCGCGGGCGGCTTCGGCGTGACCTATCTCGCCAAAGAATTAGCGCTGACGCGCGCCGTCACGATCAAGGAATACTTCCCCTCTGACTTCGCCGCACGCCAGAACGGCATCGATGCCTTGCCGCGCTCGTCAGACTGCGCCGGTGATTTCCAATGGGGTCTCGACCGTTTTATCGAAGAAGCGCAAACGCTCGCCAAACTCGACCACCCGAATATCGTCCGCGTCTATCGCTATTTTCGCGCCAATAGTACCGCCTACATGGTGCTCCAGTTCGAAGAAGGGAAAAGCTTCAAGACGTGGCTGAAAGACCTCGGCCGCGCGCCGCGTCAGGGCGAACTCGACCAGATCGTCAGCCCGCTGCTCGACGCGCTCGAGTTCGTCCATAAGTCCGACTATCTCCACCGCGACGTTGCCCCCGACAACATCATCATCCGCAACGACGGCGCCCCGGTGCTGATCGATTTCGGCTCGGCACGCAGCGACATCATCGCCCACTCCCGCACGGTCAGCGCGCTGGTGAAACCCGGCTACAGCCCCTACGAGCAGTACGCCGAAACCAGCCGCCAACAGGGCCAGTGGACCGACATCTACGCGCTCGCCGCCACACTCTATCACGCGATCACCGGACGCCGCCCACCCGACAGCCCGTCGCGGATGATCAAAGACGAATATGTCCCCGCACGCGAGGCCGCCGTCGGGGCCTACCGGGCAGGCTTCCTGCGGGCTATCGACAAAGCATTGATGCTCCAGGTCGAACAGCGGCCGAGGTCGGTCGCGGCATGGCGCGGCGACGTGCTGGCGCCCGATCCGGTCAAGCAAAGCTGGTTTTCCCGCGGTCGCGGCGCGCGCAAAGACCAGGCGCTCGAACTCGCAGGCGCCGGCGCACCGATCCAAATCGCGGCCGCTGGGTCGTTGTCGCCGCCGTTGCCCGACGCACCGGGTGCCCAGGGCGGCCTTCTCGACTTTGTCGACAAGCTAAAAGGCCCGATCGACAGCCCGGCAGCAGCACATGCGAAGGCCGAGCCGCCGCCGCTTCCCCCGCCAGCGGAAAGCCCAGCCGATGCCGCAGCCAAAGCGGCCGCCGCCAAGCGTAAGCCAAAGACCGCTCCAGCAGCGAAAGTTGTCAAAGCCGTTGCTGCAAAAGCCGCTAGCAACAAACCCGCCGCTGGAAAAGCATCGGCAAAAACCAGCGGCAAGCCCGCAGCAAAAGCCTCCTCGAAGGCCGTCGAGAAAGCATCTCTTAAAAAGCCAGCCGAAGTTCCCGCCGTCGAACCTGCAATCAAAAAAACGGTGATCGACCGTGGCGCTCCGGCTCGCCCGCAGCCGGTCCGCATGACACGCAAGCCCGGCAGCTTCGGCACCGCCATGAAAGTTGCTGCAGCCGCTGGCATCGCTGGCCTCGGCCTCGCCTATCACGACACGATCGCCCGGTTCGTCCAAACCCCGGCCGCGACGTCATCCCCGCGCGCCGCCAATGCCACGCCAACACCACCTCAAGCCGAGCCCGCGTTGCAGCAGCGCGAGATCCGCGCGCACACGGCCGACATTACAGGCCTCGCCTTCTCCGAGGACGGCCGCACGATCGTCTCTGCAGGTCGCGACGCGAGCCTCAAAGTCTGGAACGCCGCCTCTGGCGCGCTGCAAAAAACGCTGACGCTCGACAACCGCCTCGTATCGTCCCTGGCGCTGGCTGGCCGCCGCGTCCTGACCGGCCACGGCGACGGCACCATCGCGCTCTACGATCTCGACAAGGGCGAGCGGATCGCCGCCTACAAGCGCAACGACGCCGAGGTCTGGTCCGTCGCTTTCCTCGGCAGCGGCGATCGCTTCGCCGCCGCGAGCCACGACTACGAAACCGCAATCTGGGATACGCGCGCCGCTACGGCTGCTCCGTTCAAACTAGACGGCCACACGAGCGCAGCCCAGGCCGTCGCCTACTCCGTTCACGGCCCGTGGATTGCGACCGGCAGCGCCGACAAGACCGTGCGCCTGTATGATGCCGATACCCACGACCTGATCCGAGTTTACAAAGGCTCGAAGGACTTCGTCACCGCGCTCGCGTTCGCGCCGGATGGTAAGTCACTCGCAATTGCAAGCCTCGACGGTGACATTCGCATCTATGCCTCGGCGTCGAGCCGCCAGCGTTTCCATCTGCAGGGCCACAAAGGCAAAGTCAGCGCGGTGGCGTATTCGGCCAATGGCGACTGGTTGGCATCGGCGGGCGAAGATGGGGTCGTCAGGGTGTGGAACGCCCGTCGGGGCCGCACGTGGCGCTCGCTCACTGGCCACAGTGGCGGCGCGACGGCCGTCGCGTTCTCGCCAGATAGTTCCCGATTGGGAACCGCTGGCGTCGATGGCACCGTGCGGGTGTACGCGATACCATCGGCCGAAAAACAATAGCGCGCGGCCAGATCGGGCGGCCCGGGAAAGGCCGCCAAACCGGCACGTCCAAAATCACACGTCGGCCGCGACTCGAACCGAGATCATCTTGTCGGGCTCGCGCACGGGTTCACCGCGCTTGATCTTGTCGACATTGTCCATGCCTTCGATCACGCTGCCCCAAACGGTATACTGCCCATCAAGAAAGCTCGCTTCGTCAAAGCAGATGAAGAACTGGCTGTTGGCTGAATTCGGGCTCGACGCTCGCGCCATAGACGCCGTGCCGCGCACGTGCGGTTCGCGGCTGAACTCGGCCTTGAGGTCTGGATACTTCGAGTTGCCGGTGCCGCTACCTTTGGGGCAACCGGTCTGCGCCATGAAGCCGTCGATCACGCGATGGAATACGATGCCGTCGTAGAAATTCTCGCGCGCGAGTTTCTTGATGTGCGCAACGTGGCCCGGGGCCAAGTCGGGCCGCATGGCGATCACGACGCGCCCCTTCGTCGTTTCGATGATCAGCGTGTTCTCGGGGTCGGTGATATCCGCCATGTCGTGTCCTACTCTGCGTTGAAAGACGTCAAAATCGATACGCTGACGTGCAGCGCTCAAGGCTTCTTGGCAGGTGCACCTGGGCCATCGGACGCCAGATACATCTTTACGATCGTATCGGGGTCGGACGGAGGCTCGCCCTTCTTGATCTGGTCGACGTACTGCATGCCAGACGTGACCTTGCCCCACACCGTATATTTGCCGCGCAAAGGATCGCAGCCGAAGTCGGTGAAACAGATGAAGAATTGGCTGTCCGCGCTGTTGGGGTCGGCTGTGCGCGCCGCGCCGATCGTGCCGCGTCGGTACGGCTCGGGGGTGAATTCGGCTTTCACGTTGCCGAGCTTCGAGCCACCGCCACCAGTTCCCGTCGGGTCGCCCGTCTGTGCCATGAACTCGTTGATGACGCGGTGAAACTTGAGACCATTATAGAACCCCTGCTTGGTCAGGGTCTTGACCCGCTCGACATGGCCCGGCGCGAGGTCCGGCCGCATCTGGATCGTGACCTTCCCGTACTTGAGCTCCAAGATCAGCGTGTTGGCCGGATCGGCGGGTGGAGCTGGCGTCTGAGCGACGGCACCGGTTGTAAAACCGGCCATGACTACAGCAGCGGCAACGGCGAGGGCACGGAAGCGCATCGTGGACGATCTCTCTTTTAAGGAACTCAAGCGGCGCTGGTCGTCGCGGGGCGTCTCGGCAGGCGACAACCTTAGCCCGCCTGCGTGATCGCGGCGGGTTATGGCGAATTGACGGCCCGACTGCAACGCCCCCATCGCGCGCAGACCGTCGCATTGCGCCCAAAGCCATGCCAACTACCGCCCACGGACAGACCGGCCCTTGAGCTTTCGGGCCACGGCCTTGGACACGAACGGCGACGGATCGCCGCCCATCGTGGCCACCGCGCGCACGAGATTGGCCGCGATGTGCCGCACCCGGGGGCTGGCGGCAACGAACACGGTCTCGATGCCGGGCTCCATCTCGCCGTTCATGCCGGCCATTTGCATTTCGTAGTCGAAATCCGTTCCGTCCCGCAGTCCGCGAAAGATCACGATCGCGCCCGCTGCCCGCGCCGCGTCGATCGCAAGGCCAGAGAATTCGCCGATCTCGATGACCGTTCCCGTCGCCTTGGCGATCGCAGCCGTTTCAACCTCCAGCATTGCGATCCGCTCAGCGACCGAAAAGAGAGGCGACTTGCCGGGATTGACCCCGATGCCGATGACCAGCCGGTCGACAAGCCGCGCCGACCGCGCGATCACATCTGAGTGCCCAAGCGTGACCGGGTCGAACGAGCCCGAATAAAACCCGGTGCGGAGCTTGTTGGCGGGGGCAGCCATAGCGGACCTCTGTCTGACGCGAAGCAGCCGGTGCTATCGCAAGTCTGGGGCAAACCGCAATCGCGCTCTGCCGATGTGGTGGATGCCCGATAACAGCCAGACGTCATACCCAGCGACGGACGCTCCGCCGATACGCATCGTAGTCCGACCCGAAACGCCGCTGGAGATATGCCTCCTCGCGCACGATCGCCAATCGTTGCAGTGCAATCACGACAAATGGCGTGACCAGCAACAGTCCGGCCGACCTCATCGCAAAACCCAGGCCAACGAAAATCAGCACCACGCCGAGATACATCGGGTTGCGCGTGAACCGGTAGACGCCAGTCGTCGCTAGCCGCACCGCTTGCCCCGTCGGATCGACAACCGTCCCGATCTGCTTGAACGTCACGATCCCGGCCATCGCTACGAGCAACCCGAGCCCGGCCAAGCCCCACCCCACCAACTCAAGCGACGGCAGTTGCGGCAACGGCCACGCCGCCACGGTTCGGTCGAGGGCGAACGCGGCCACGCCCGCCGCCACATAAATCAGCGGCGGCCAATGGATGGTATTGGGTCGGTCATTGCCGGACGCAGTCATTTGAAAACTCCATCTTGCGGCGACCACGATGCGCCCCACATTCGCACCATCAATGAAACCACCAAGGAGACACTATCATGGACCGTCGCAGAACCTTGCTGCTTGCTGCCGCCGCCGCCATCGCGGTTCCCGGTCTCGCAATTGCCCATCACGGGTGGGGCGGGTTCGACAAAGCTAAAGTGCTCGACCACACCGCCAACGTCATTCGCTCAGCCTACGCCAATCCCCATGGCACGGTTGTGATGGTGCGCGACGGCATCGAAATCACCATTGAACTGGCGCCCGTGTCGCGCATGGAAGCCCGTGGCCTGGCCGAGGGCGACATTGCGCCGGGCAAGACGGTCCGCATTTACGCCTATCAAAACATTGGCAATCCGGTGGTCTATCGCGCCGAATGGATCGAGCCGGTCGGCAAAAAACGCGTCGAACTCCGGTAGCGGGTGACGCCGACCTTGCCTCAAACGAAGGCGATCCAACGGCCAAGTGCAAGAACCGTGAGCCACAGCGCGATGGATACGCCCGCTTGAATGCGAGAGATGCCATCGCCTGCACGCGCGGCTCGGCATTCGAACACGATCGCATTCGATAGGGCGAGCACCAAAACGCCCATCTTGGCCAGAAACGCCCCGTTGATAAAATACTCCGCCGGCTTGGAGGACAGCAGCAAAACGCCGGTGACCATCGCGAGCGCCACGCCGATCCGCGCTGTCAACCGCAGCGTTTCAACCCCACGTCCATCGAGGGTACGGACGACGCCAAGGATCGCCAGATCGGCCAGAATGATCGGTCCTAGCAGCAGAGCAATGCCGAGCACGTGTCCGGCCGACACGGCAGCATAAATCAACGCCGACCGCGCCACGCCGGAAGCTTGGCCAATGGCAGCCAAGCTCTCGACGATACTTGCACCCCCGCCAGCGGCAGCGAGCATCGAGATCACTGCTACCACGGGCAGCTCACGCACGCCGCATCAAGGCCATCAGCCCGAGGTCATCAGCCTTCCGCGACCGCGTCGCCATCGTCGGTGCCATTTCCATTACTGTCGTCGCCACCGACATCCGAGATGCGCTCGACGCTGACGACCTTCTCCGTACTGTCCGTCTTGAACACGCGCACGCCTTGCGTGTTCCGGCCGGCGATGCGGATGTCGTTGACCGGGCAGCGGATCAGCTGCCCGGCGTCGGTGACCAGCATGATCTGGTCGGTCGGCTGGACCGGGAACGAGGCCATCAGCGGTCCGTTGCGATCATTGACGACCATTGCGACGATGCCTTTGCCGCCGCGCCCGCTGGTCCGGTACTCGAACGACGACGAGCGCTTGCCAAAGCCCCGCTCCGAAACGGTCAGCACGTACTGCTCGGACGCCGCCAATTCGGCTGTCCGCTCGGCCGATAACTCGACGGCCGGCACGGCTTCGTCACCGTCGTCCGTCGCGACCGCTTCGTCCGCCGCACCATCCGGCCCGGCGGTTCCATCGGCGCCCGCCGCCCGGCGCTGCGCAACGGCATACTTGAGATACGCCGCGCGCTCGGCCGCACTCGCCGCGACGTGGGTCAACACCGCCATCGAGATGACGCTATCGCCGTCCTCCAGACGGATCGCGCGGACGCCATCGCTGTCACGGCCCTTGAACAAGCGCACCTCTTCGGCGATCTCGAAGCGCACGCAGCGACCTTGCGCCGTCGTGAACAGCAGATCATCCCCCGGCCGCCCCAGCGCGACCTGAACGATGGCATCGCCATCGTCCAGCTTCATCGCGATCTTGCCGTTGCGGTTGATGCTCTCGAAGTCGCTTAGCGCATTTCGGCGCACGTTGCCCGACCGCGTAGCAAACAACAGTTCGAGCCCGGCGAATTCTGCCGGGTCCTCCGGCAACGCCAGGATCGACGTGATCCGCTCTTCGGGCTGCAGCGGCAGCAGATTGACCAGCGCCTTGCCCTGGCTCTGTGGCCCGCCCGCCGGCAACCGCCAGACTTTCATCCGGTAGCACATGCCACGCGAGGAGAAGAACAGCACCGGCGTGTGCGTCGACGCGCTGAAGAGCTGCGTGACGAAGTCCTCGTCGCGCATGGTCACGCCGCTGCGGCCCTTGCCGCCCCGCCGCTGCGCCCGGTAGGTCGAAAGCGGCACGCGCTTGATATAACCGCGATGCGAGACCGTGACGACGCATTCTTCGCGCTGGATCAGGTCCTCGTCCTCGAGGTCGCCTTCGATATCGAGGATTTCGGTCCGCCTCGGCACGGCGAACTCTTCGCGAACGGCCAGCAATTCGCTCTTGATGATGTCGATGATGCGCCCGCGCGACGACAGGATGTCGAGGAAATCCTTGATCTCGAGGGCAATCTTGTTGAGCTCTTCCTCGATCTCGACCCGGCCGAGTTTCGTCAGACGCGACAGCCGCAAATCGAGGATCGCCTTCGCCTGCTCTTCGGAAAGTCGATACGTTCCGTCAGCATTCAGCTTATGGCGGGGATCGGCGATCAGCTCGATCAGCGGCGCCATGTCTCGCGCTGGCCAATCGCGCGCCATCAGCCGCTCTTTGGCTTCGGGCGTGCCGTCCGACGTGCGAATGGTAGTGACGACCTCGTCGATATTGGCGACCGAGATGGCTAAGCCGACGAGGACATGCGCCCGTGCGCGCGCCTTGGACAGCAGGTACTTCGTCCGCCGGGTGACGACCTCCTCGCGGAACGCATTGAACGCCTGCAAGAAGTCTTTGAGATTGAGCTGCTCGGGACGCCCACCAGTGAGCGCGACCATGTTGGCACCGAACGTGACTTGCAGATCGGTGAAGCGCCACAGCTGATTGATGACGACATCGGGCACGGCGTCGCGCTTCAGTTCGATGACGACGCGCATGCCTTCGCGGTTGGTCTCGTCCCAGATATCGGCAACGCCTTCGAGTTTTTTTTCCCGAACGAGATCGGCCATCTTCTCGATCATCGTCTTCTTGTTCACCTGATACGGGATCGCGGTAACGATGACCGCCGTGCGGTCCTTCCGGATCTCCTCGATCTCGACGCGCGCGCGCACGATGATCGACCCACGGCCCTTGTGGTAGGCATTCAGAATACCACCCCGGCCGAGAATCGTCGCGCCGGTCGGAAAATCCGGACCCTGAATATACTGCGTCAGGTCATCGATCCCGAGTTCCGTGTTATCGAGCAACGCCATCGACGCATCGATAACCTCGCCGAGATTGTGCGGCGGTATGTTGGTGGCCATGCCGACGGCGATGCCGCCCGCGCCATTGACCAGAAGGTTCGGGAACTTCGCCGGCAGGACGATCGGCTCGCGCAAGCTGCCGTCGTAGTTGTCCTTGAAGTCGACGGTTTCCTTATCAAGATCGTCGAGCAGGAATTGCGCCACCTTCGCGAGGCGCGATTCCGTGTAACGGTCGGCTGCCGGCGGATCGCCATCGACCGAGCCAAAATTGCCCTGGCCGTCGACCAGCGGCAGGCTCATCGAGAAGTCCTGCGCCATGCGCACCAGCGCGTCGTAGATCGCGAGGTTCCCGTGCGGGTGATATTTGCCCATCGCCTCGCCCACGACGCGGGCGCACTTCATGTACTTCTTGTTCCAGTCGAGCCCCAGTTCCTGCATGGCGAACAGGATACGGCGGTGCACCGGCTTCAAGCCGTCGCGGACGTCGGGCAGCGCACGGCTGACGATGACGCTCATCGCGTATTCGAGATAGCTGCGGCTCATCTCGTCAGAGATCAGGACAGGACGGATGTCGCCTGGCGTTTTACCAGGTTCCTTACCCGGGTCATCGGGGCCGCCGGGTGTCTTGCTGTCGTCGTTGGCCAAGGTCTATCGTTCCCGGTTTGCGGCGGCACAATCAACGCCGAACGCAGAAAATGCATCGGGTGCAGCACAGGCCATAGAGAGCCTGATGCAATCGACCAGCACCAGTGGTGATGTGCCATGCTTAGCTGGTCGAAACTGCTGCGGCAACGCACTATCCCCAGCCCTGACCAGCGCTGCCTTGCTTCGATCGGCCCGGCTGTACAAGCGAGCCGCGCATGAGGCAGCTCGCCGACGGGCATCACGCCGATGCCACAACGGTATTTCCTCAAAAAACACCGCTCACCTACCTTTTGCGGCGTGCGCGTCGCAGCTTTGCGCTGTCGGCGCGCGCCCATCTGCAGCCCCCGACAGGACCAAACCATGAACAAATTCGTCATCGCAGTCGCAGCCGTAGCCTTGGCCGCCTCGCCTGCTGCGGCAGCCCCCGAGTGCGGCAAAGTCGTCGATGAATTGTCCAAGGCGATCTCTGGCCACCTCACCATGTCGCCGGAGCAGAAAGTCTCAGCTCTCCGCATGACGATGTCGGCCTACGACAGCTGCATGGTTGGAGACACGAAATCCTCTAATGCCACCCGCGACATGATCATGGCGCAGGTGCGCAAGCAGCTTGGCGCTCCGAACTGAGCACGGGCTCTGCCCTCATCTCATCTCCGGTCCTCAGTTGACCCATGCCCTTGAAACGGGCACCGCTGTTGGCCCGTCGCCCGATGGTCGGGCGGCGAACGAGACCCGCCGCACCGATGACGGACAAACCCGCTCCGATAAAACCAATCGCGGACAAACCTCGCATTCTGCTCGGCGAGATCGGCGCTGCCCACGGCATCCGCGGCGAGTTCGTGGTCCGTAGCTTTACAGCCGACCCCGCCGATATCGCCGCCTACGGACGGCTTCACGCCGCTGATCGGCGCGAACTGCCCGACCTTCGTGTTGTGCGCGTGACTCAAAGAGGCGTCATTTGCCGTTTCGACGGCATCACCGACCGGACCACGGCCGAGACCTTGCGCGGCACCGAGTTGTGGGTCGATCGCGACCACCTGCCGCCACCAGACCCCGATGACTACTACCACGCCGATCTGATCGGGCTATCGGCCGTGATGTCCGATGGCGCACCGTTGGGCACTATTGTGACTGTCGCCAATTTTGGTGCGGGCGACCTTCTCGAGATCAAGCCGGCCGCTGGTGGCCCAACCGAGTATATTCCGTTCACCCATGCCTGCGTCCCGGACGTCGACATTGCCGCGCGCCGCGTCACCGTCGTCCCGCCAGAGATCATCGAAGGGGAGGAAAATGTTCACGACGGCGCCGATCCCGAAGGCCAGGGCGCCAAAGTGGACGAAGTCGACCCCGATCAGTCGCCAGGATAACGGAACTTCGGCTGCCCCATAGGCAAGCCCGTTGCCACGGCGTAAATGCCCGGCTTAGCGCCTCCGCGCGAGGCGGGTCGTCCGGCCCGTTGGGTGTCCCGTTGCGCAGCCTGAGTATCAGCCGCAAAGCGTGCTCGTCGTTTCTCGCCAGGTGCACCGTCGCGTCGCGCGGCCGATTTTGAGCCAGATTTGGCGGTGCGTGCGCTCTCGGCAACCGTGAGCTTGCCGAGTTCTGCAGCGGCCAATTTCGCCTCCTCCGTGGTCATACTGGCAGACGGATCGCCTGCCTGACCAGTGTTGGTCGGCGTCGGCAAATTGGTCGCAATCGAACGGCCCGACGCACCACCCGCCGCCGCGCCCGCCGTCACATCAGCTTGATCCGTAATCTGCGAAGCGCCCGGTGATGCAGCCGCGATCCTAATAGCGTCCTTGGCCTGCCGCTCGGCTTCCGCGACGCGGATCCGCCGCTCGTCCTCGATCAGAGCATATCGTTCGTGCCTGGCGACCTCGCTGTCGCTCCACGGCATCGGCCGACACGCACAGCCATCGACCAGCCGCTTGCGATATACGAACGCGGTCGGACTGTCGGCATAGGCACGGCCGTTCTCGTCGCGCATGTCTTCGGCGGGAACGCCAGGATTGGCGCGCGTGTAAAGCTTTGCTTCCGTCCCGCAACTCGCCCGGCACGCGGCTTCGTCGCTGGCAAGATCACGGCGGCTGGCCGGATACCGGATCGGCCAATAATAGCCATCACAGGTTCGCACACAGATCGACTGCCTCTGGCCGCCACCGTTGGAAGTCTTCTCGTCCAGATCTCCGCCGTTCGATTTGCGGGGATCGCGGGTGTCGTCTGTCTCGGTCTGCGTGATGGTGGCCCCTCGTCCGATCGGCTCCGGCACACCAAGCCGGAGAGCTGGTCGCTGCGGCGGCTGGGCGACCGGCTTAGGCACGAGACCGCCGAACAGTTGCTCGAAGAACGATTGGCCGTGAACGGGCGCTGGAAACGACAATAGAAAGGCCGCCGCAGCGACGATGATCCCTGACTTACGCAAAACACACCCACGCTGAAGGCGCGCACCCGTGAGGCACGCTCGTGCTCACACCGTGCCAGGGATTTCACAACAAAATGTTGAGGTTAACGGTAGCGATGACCGCTGGTGTCAGATCAGACGTTAGCGTTTTTTGGGTCCATTCCCGGCAGGATCAGAAAGGCTGCCAATATGACACGCGCCAATAGTCGGGCGACGAGAACGAACGTTGCGCGCCGGCCCTGGCCGTCGCGACCCTTCGCTGACCGGAAACACCTCGAGTTGCAACGCCAATGCGCACGCTTCCGGGCGATTGCCGCCTTTGCTGATCTCACGGACTTAGCTGAGTTGGCCGACTTTGACTTGGGCGCGATTGCATTCGTCGCTGCCTCGGCCTGCGTGAGCGACCCTTGCCCTTGAATCGGTCCGCTGCCGACGCCGCTCGCATCATCGCCAGCGGAATTGCGCCCTGCCCGCAATGGCTCTCGTCCATCGCCCGGGTGAGGCGCCGAGGCCGCGATCGCCAACGCCGCTTGCACGACGGTCTTGAGATCCGATTGCATTTCGCCCTCCCCATTGGCCGGACCCTCAGCCGGAGCCGCATTAGCAGGCCCCCCATTACCTGAACCCCGGCACGTGCAACCCGGATCGAACGACGTGCGGAACACAAAAGCCGTCGGCAAGTCGCTATACTTTTGGCCTTTGATATCCACCAAAGTTTCGTGCTCGGCATCCGGCCGCATCACGAACAATCGCGCCGGGCTGCTACAACCTTGCTCACAACGGCGGGCATCGGCGTTGAACCGGTCGCGCGTCGTAGCAAAGCTCATTGGCGTTATGGCGCCATCGCACAACCGGACGCACACCGTCCGCCAGGTGCCGCGCGGCGGGATCCACGGTTCCGAGGTGGCATCAGGATCGCGATCTGCATCGAAATGAGACCCGCCCGCCTCATCGAACGACGCGCCATTCCAGCCTCACGCCATGGCCGAAACCGCCTGAGGCGCGCCCGGCACGGCCGAGCCGACCCGGGCAATGATCGTGGCGTCACGGGCGGGCTGCGCGGGCACCGACATAGTTGACGCTGCCATAGACGTCGACGTCTGCAGCGCAGCAGCTTGGCGCTCGACGTCGCGTGTGCGCGCCTGGCTCGTGACGAATGCAAAGCCGGCAAGCGCGGTGACCGCCAACGACGCCACGCAGCATCCAACGTAAAGCTGGACCCTGGAACGCTGCAACATTGAACCATTGTCCATAAGCCGAAGACGCATCTTGCTCAACCAAGTTACCCGCAATTGCCGAACGGCGGCATGCCAGATGGGACGACACGACCGCCGTTGACACGCATTCTGCGATCAAATGTCTGATGGCGGAACATTAGCACCGTCGAACCGGGACCACCATTGGCAATCGCGCCACGGTCGCAAGAGTTCCGCCACGCGTCGCGTTTACCGCAGCGATTGCCGCAAGGCGAGCGCTCACCGTCTCAGCCGGATGCATCATTCGACCGACACCACGACCTTTCCGGACGCTTCTCCGCGGTCAAGCACGCCGAGAGCCTCACAAATCCGATCGAGCGGCCAAACGCCGTGCACGCGGGGGTGCAATTGCCCGGCAGCGATCGCCGCGAGCGCGAGTGCCATGTCGGCGCGATGCCCATCTGGGCGGTCGACCACCGCTGACGGCCAATTGATACCAACGATCGTCAGCGCTTTGACCAGCGCAATGTTGAGCGGCAACACCGGCACGGTCCGGCTGGCGAAACCGACGACGAGATAGTGGCCGCCGTTCCTCAGCGCGCGAAATGCCGGTTCGGCGAGCGCGCCGCCGACGCAATCATAGATCACCGCAGGCCCCTCGCCTGAACGGCCGCCATGGCCCTTCGTCAGATCGCGCAAAACCTGCTTGAGATCGGGCGTATCCCGATCGATGGCGGCGTCAGCGCCGAGGTTGAGACACGCCACGTGTTTGTCGCGAGAGGCGACGGCCAGCACATGTGCGCCGAGCAGTTTGCCGACCTCGATCGCCGCAAGACCGGCACCGCCGCCAGCGCCTAAGATGGCGATGGTTTCGCCGGGCTCTATCACCGTGCGTTCGCGAAACGCATGCAGTGCCGTACCATATGTGATCGGCACACCAGCGGCCACCTCGTCGGATACGGCATCTGGTATCGCGACAAGTCGCTCAGGCGGCACTGCGATCCGCTCCCGCGCGCCGCCATGGCCGATGTAGGCCATCACCCGCTGCCCTACGTGAAAACCCGACAGCGCCGACGCTTGCTCGACGATACCGGCGATCTCGCCGCCGGGCGAAAACGGAAGATCGGCTTTGTCTTGGTACTTGCCGAGGGATCGCAACACGTCGGAATGATTGAGACCAACGTAACGAACACGCACGACGATGTCGTCGCCGACCCAATCCGGTTCCGGGACATCTGTCACGTGAACGGCGGAGATGCCGTCAAGCGACGTGCACAGCGCTGCTTTCATGGACTGGACCGCCAGTTTGCTTTGATCGGTCGGCTGTCACAAATAGCGGCCGAATTTTCGCGTTGCAAGCCTTGCCAACGACGCGCGAGCCGGTACCAACAGGCGACCATGACCGAGACACATGTCCCCGAAACCCACGTTAAAGACCGTTGGCCGCCTCAGCCGCGTGGCTATTTTGCCATCGGCGCCGAACGCATATCGAAATCGCGCAATCTTGGAAACCTGATGCGATCGGCCCACGGGTTCGGCGCGAGTTTCACGTTTACGGTTGGTTCGCGCTACATCGACGACGAGTCCTATGCCGACACGTCGAAAAGCCAGCTCCATCTGCCGCACTATAATTGGCCGAGCCTCGATGACATGGCATTGCCGGGCGGCTGCCGCCTTGTCGGCGTCGAGTTGATCGAAGGCGCACACGATCTGCCGAGCTTTCGCCACCCCCTGCGCGCCGCCTACGTGCTCGGGCCGGAGAAAGGGTCGTTGTCACCCGAGTTGTTGGCGAAGTGCGATCATGTCGTGAAGATACCGACGATGTTCTGCATCAATGTCGCAATGGCAGGCGCGATCGTGATGTATGACCGGTTGCGGACGCTGACGAGATTCGCTGATCGGCCGGTCGGCGAGGGCGGGCCATCGGCAGACGACCTCCGGCGCTTTGCCGACCTGCGGCGAAAGGACTAGGGCGATGAAAAATGACGTCAGCCACCCAGCGCAAACCGCGCAATGCGCATCGCTGACGGCATTCGCAGCACTGATTGCAGTGCTCGCCGTTTGCGGACCACCGGCTCAGGCCGCAATCGCCATTCGCACATTCAATGGTTGGACGCTGTATTCAGAAACCGCCCAGCAGCAAATCTGCTTCTTGGCAGCCTCCCCGGCAGAAACAGCCCCCGCCGGCATCAAGCGCGACACCGCGCTGCTTTATATTTCGGCTTGGCCCAAAGAAGGCGTCCGCACAGAAGTATCGTTCAAACTCGGGTTTCCGGCCCGCAAAGCCAGCGAGCCCGTCGTGAGTGTGACCGGCCCCGGCAGTGCCCCGCCGGCAGCATTTCGCATGTTCGTGAAAGACGACCGCGCGTTCGTGGCCGATGCGACCCAGGAACTGAAGCTGATCGAGGCGATGAGAAAGGGCTCGCGCCTGGTCGTTCAGTCGACCTCGGAGCGCGGCACATCCGTTACGGACACGTTCCCGCTGGCCGGCATCACGGCCGGCCTCCAGGCGCTTGCGACGGGTTGCCCGTGAACACCGCGCCGACGGGTGTCGCCGAGTTGGCGTCGGCGACGCTGTGTCGCGCGACACCACCTCAACGGTGGATCAAACCGCCGCTGGCGCGCGCCGCAGGATACCGCCGAGGCTGTTTACGACCTTGAGTTCCTCGGCCGTGATACGAACGGCCTCGTTGATTTGCTCGGCGGTATGTTCCGAGGTGATGAAGTAGCGCAAGCGCGCGGCCTTCATCGGCACTGCCGGATAGATGATCGGCAGGGCGTTGACGCCTCGGGCGGCCAACCGCTCGGTCATCTTCACGGCCTTGATGCCGTCGCCGATAATCAGTGGGACGACGCAATAGCCTTGGCTGGAACCGGTGTCGAAACCAGCGAGGCGGGCCTGCTCGAGGAACAGCTGACCGTTGGCCTGGAGCCGGGTCACGCGTTCCGGCTCAGCCTTGAGCACCCGCAAAGCCGCGAGCGCGGCGGCCGTGGCAGGCGCTGGCAGACCGACCGAGTAGACGAAGCCCGGCGCTTTGAACTTCAAGATCATGATCAGCTCTTTCGAGCCGCAGATGTAGCCGCCACAGCTCGCCAACGTCTTGCTCAGCGTGCCCATCCAGATATCGATGTCGTCGAACGGGATGCCAAAATGCTCGGCAGCGCCGCGGCCGGTCGCACCGAGCACGCCGAGCGAGTGGGCCTCGTCGACCATCAGCCAAGCGCCGAAGCGGTTCTTGATTTCGACCATGCGCGGCAGGTCGGGGATGTCGCCATCCATCGAATAGTGGCCTTCGACGATCACCATCGCGTTACGGAACCGGCCGCGATGCTCCATCATCAGACGCTGAAGCGCATCGCAGTTGTTATGCGGGAAACAGTAGATCTCGGCGCCCGAAAGCTTGGCTCCGACGATCGCGCTGTTGTGCACGAGTTCGTCGTGGAAAATCACGTCGCCTTCGCCAACCAGCGTAGCGATTGTCGAAACGTTGGTCGCATGGCCAGAGACGAACGTCAGCGCGTCCTCTGTGCCATAAAAATCGGCAAGCTCGCGTTCGAACTCGCGGTGGACGGGGCGCTCGCCGGCGACAACGCGGCTGGCCGACACCGACGTGCCGTATTGGTCGATGGCCGCATGCGCGGCTTCGGCAACTTGAGCGGTCGAATTGAGACCGCAGTAGTCGTAGCCACCGAAATTGATCATCGTCCGACCGCCCGACACGGTCGTCGCGCCAAGCCGTGAATCGTGTTCGTGGAAGAACGGGTCCTCGAGGCCCAGGGTATCGCCGAGCAGCCGGTACTTCATCATCGACTGATAGAGCGCGTGATCGCGGAAGCGGGGCGGACGGCGGCGGCCAGGTTGCAGCTGAGCAACCGTCGAACGCGCCGCGCCATCGATCGCGTTGGCCACCTTTAGAACTGCAGTTTTCAATCCTGTCGTCAGGGTCGCCCTCGTTTCGGTGCTAGCGGTCCAGTCGCCTTCTTTTGCGACCGACTGCAATTGTTCGTTTTCTGACATTACGCCACCGATACATTAGAGATTACGCAGAAGAAGATTTCGCAGAACCTACTTAGTGTTGCACGCTTATATTGCCATGGGCTGTCACTCAAGTGACATCCTGGCGCGCCGCACCTTAGACGTACGTCCTGACTCTACGTCGCGCTATCGCCCGTTGTTTCGGCGGTTTCGCCTCGACTATGGCCCATCGACTGCGCATTTGCTGCACTGCACATAAATCCGATCAAGCCTCGTAGTTTATGATTGCCGTCCACGCTAGTGCCGCAGGCAGGACAAAACCGCGCATCGATTGCCATGAAAAGCGAAATCCCAGGTGTGGTTAACGGCTGCGGCTTGCCGTTATCGAAGCACCACGCTACCGCTCGCCCATGGCACTCTACCGGTCGTTCTTTGCCGTCGGCGGACTGACGCTCGTCAGCCGTGTTCTCGGATTTGCGCGCGATGTCTTGATCGCGGCGGTCCTTGGCACGGGTGCCGTCGCCGATGCTTTTTTTGTCGCATTCCGGCTGCCGAACCTGTTTCGGCGGCTGTTTGCGGAAGGTGCGTTCAACTCGGCGTTTGTCCCGCTGTTTGCCAAAAAGCTCGAAGGCGACGGCAAAGACGCGGCCAAGCGGTTTGCCGAAGACGCGCTGTCTGGCCTGACCTACGTGTTGCTGCTGCTCTCGGCCGTTGCGATTGGCGGCATGCCGTGGCTGATGCTGGTGCTGGCCCCCGGCTACGCCGACAACGCCGAAAAGTTCGAGATGTCGGTCCTTTTCGGGCGGATCGCCTTTCCATACCTGCTATGTATGTCGCTGATGGCGCTTTACGCAGGCGTCCTCTCCTCGCTTGGCAAATACGCCGCAGCGGCCGCAGCGCAAATTCTGCTCAACGTCGTGCTGACCACGGCCATCGCGATCGCCTACGCGATGGGCTTTGCCAACACGCCTGGAGCCGGGCTGATCCTGGCCGTCGCCGTCAGCGTGGCTGGCGTCATCCAACTCGTGATGATTGCCCGCGATGCCGCACGCAACGGCATGGTGCTATCGCCGCGCTGGCCGCGCCTGACGCCCGACATCCGGCGGCTGGTGACGCTTGGCGTTCCGGCGCTGATCGCTGGCGGCGTCACGCAAATCAACATCGTCGTCGGCACGTCGATCGCCTCGCTCCAGGACGGCGCCGTCTCGTACCTCTACTATGCCGACCGGTTGTACCAGTTGCCGCTCGGCATCGTCGGTATCGCCGTCGGCGTGGTGCTGCTGTCGGACGTGTCGCGCCTGCTGCGCGCTGGCGACCTGACCGCCGTCATCTGGAGCCAGAACCGGTCGATCGAGTTCGCATTGATGATGACGCTGCCGGCCGCCTTGGCGTTGGCCGTCGTCCCCAACCCGATCATCGCCGTGTTGTTCGAGCGCGGAGCCTTTACCGCTGCTGACACGCCACCAACCGCCATGGCGCTCGCCGCGTTCGCCGTCGGGCTACCGGCCTTTGTTCTGGCCCGCGTGCTGTCGCCAGCGTTTTTCGCCCGCGAAGATACCAGAACGCCGATGCGCTACGCCGTCGTCAACATGGTGTTGAACGTCGCGCTCTCGGTCGGCCTGTTCTTCTGGTTCAAAGCGCAAGGGTGGATGCCCCACATCGGCATCGCCATCGCTACCACCATCGCCGGTTGGGTCAACGCGCTGCAACTGTGGTGGACGCTCGGCCGTCGCGGTGACTTCAAATGGGACAGCCAGCTCGCGCGGACGCTGCCGCTGATGCTGCTGTCGAGCCTGTTGATGGGCGGCGCGCTGTGGTTTGTAGGCGGGCTTCTGGCGCCCTATTTCGTCGGCACGCAGCCGCTACTGATCCGCGTTTCGGCGCTGGCGACCTTGGTGGCCTCCGGGTTCGCGATCTACGCCACGCTGATCATCGCAACCGGCGTGCTCAACCTGCGCCAGATCCGCGAAATGATGCAGCGGAAAAAGGACGAGCGCGCGAGCGGAGGCGGCAGCGGCCCGGCAGCCGGTGGGTATGGGGATTGAGCCAAGCGGTCAGGCCGACCGAGCGCCGCTGCCGCCAATCCCTGTCGAACACGCTCACGGCTTCGCGCTTGTCCCCGCCCCGGCCACCGCGGGTGTTCCGCCACCGCTGAGCCGCGCGATTTCGGCTTCGAGTTCTGCGATGTCCTTCCGGCGGCGCTGGATGCCCTGTTGGATGCGGTTCTGCTCCTGAAACCCCGACATGCGCTTTTGGCTATCCTGATCGAACGCGCTTTCGCGCTGGACACGGAACGAGCGGTCTTGCTCGGAGCGATTTTCGTCCTGTAGCTGCCGCACCCGTTGTTTCAACTGGGCCAGCGTCGCCGCAGTCGCCGCATCGGCAGCAGCTGACTTTTTCTGCAACTCTTCTTCGAGCTTTCCGAGCCGCTCCTTCATGGCGTTCTGGTCGCCACTGATCGAGCCGCCCTCGGGCCGAGCCGGCACTTGAACCGCCGCAAGGTCGAAATAGAAATCGCCCGTCAGCGCCGAATGGTCCCACGGCACCTGCTTGCCCTGGGTGGCGGCCAGCACATCCTTGCGGACGTTGATCATGATGGAGTTGAGGCTCGCACCCGGCGCTTTGACATGGCGGGAGAGCGCAGCCGTGAACGGCGAGTTTCGACCTGTTCCATCGAGCGCAACGTTCCCGGGCTGCGTCGAATACGAGATGAACGTGCCGACCCCGGTTTGCACCTGCGCCAACCCAGACGCGACAGCGTTTGACCGCGTGCCCATCGACCGGGCGAGGTTGCGAGCGAGCGGGTTGTCGCGGCAGGCGTCCAGGAACACGATTTTGGTCTTCGTCTCGCGCTCGAGTTCCATTTGTCGCAAAACCAGATCGAGCGGGATCGCCTCGAACGCGAGATCACGCTCGCGCGCGAGTTTGGCATCAACCGGAATGAGATAGTTCTGCCCGCCGACCTGAAGGCCGTGACCGGCATAAAACAGCAAGCCAGTACCGGCGTCCTCCAGCTCGCGGGCGAACGCCCGCAGCGTCAGATCGAACTTCGGCTTGTCGAGGTCGATCCCGAGGATCACCGTGAACCCCAACGCTTCGAGCGATTTGGCAATATCCGAGGCATCGTTGATCGGATTTGCGAGCGGGCTCGCGGCCACATACGCCCCGTTGCCGATGACGAGCGCGACGCGTTTCTCAGCCACCGCTGGCAAGCTGAAAACGGCGGCGAACAGGACCGAAAGCACGGCGAACGGCGTCACACGCGCGACGGTCGGCATCGGGTTACTCCCTCACAAACAACGGTATTCCGGCAAGAAGCGCAGCAATTGCGGCGTGCCGATGTCGCCCGCGCGTAAGCGATACCGGTCAGGCGGCTACCGTCCGTGGCGAGAAGCCCGGCCCGAAAATCAAGCCGCCTGAACTTCCTGCACTTCCGGGCAGAAATGGCGCAGCAGGTTCTCGATCCCGTGCCGCAGCGTGGCCGTCGACGACGGGCAGCCCGAACAGGCCCCGCGCATCTTGAGGTAGACGACACCTTCGCGGAACCCGGCAAACGTGATGTCGCCGCCGTCTTGGGCTACCGCCGGCCGCACGCGCGTTTCGAGCAGGTCCTTGATGGTGGCAACCGTTTCCGCGTCTGCCGGATCGAACGAGCCTTCGGCATCGTCATTGGCGGCTCCATCAGAACCGGCCGTCTCGGCTCCCGACTGATAATGCTCCATGATCGCGCCGAGGATCATCGGCTTCAGGTGGGGCCACTCGGCCTCGCCCTTGGTCACCGATATGAAGTCGGTGCCAAGGAACACGCCGGTAATCCCGTCGATGTCGAACAGACGCCGGGCAAGTGAGCTGTCCCCGGCCTCGGTCAGGCTGCGGAAATCCGCAGTTCCGCTGGTTAGCACGGTTCGGCCAGGGATAAATTTCAACGTCGCCGGGTTGGGCGTCGCTTCGGTCTGGATGAACATTAGGGTCTCCTACCGGCAGAGCAGCCGAGTTTAGAATTATTCCAACTCAATGTAGGAAACCGGCAGCCGCCTGTCGAGCGCCGCAATCATCTGGTCACAGAAACGTTCCCGGATGACGCGCACACCCAGCGTATCAGGGTGCGCTGAACCCGTGCTTTGCCAAAATCTTTTGTCCAGCACCGAAGCGCAGAAAGCCTGCGAGTTCGCCCGCAGCAGGCGGCGCATTTTTCATGACGACAAAGCCGAGCGGTCCGCCGCCAGCCTTTGGCTTGGCGAACGGGAAGGCTGGCCCGCGCGTCCGGCCGGCATCGGCCAGCACCTTGGCCTGATCGATGTCGCTGGCGACGAACACGTCGACCGTTTCGCCTTTTTCGATGCGCTCGCGCAACGCCCCGGTTGAGCCGATCACCGGCTCGAGCTTGAACTTGCCACCGGTCGACTTCTGAAATTCGCTCGCGAGTTCCGCCATCGCCGGCTGAAGGCTGTCGGCTACGAAAATCTTGATCGCGGTCTGCGCGGCCGCAGGCGTGATCGAGAGAACGAACGCAGCGGCTGCAATTAAGATTGGCTTCGACATCTGGCACCTGTTGGCTGTTGCGTTGTTTACCGAGGCGTGTAGCCCGGCTGCGATCTGAAACAAAGCAAGTCCGTGTTACAAGATGGCGGCAGCTTGATGAAGGCCAGCCAACAGCGGTGAGCCAAACGCCCGCACGTGAGCGCGGACGTTCGATCCTATTGTTATGTTCGATGAGGTCGCAGGACCAACCGTCTCAGTTCGTCTTTGCAGCCGACGGGAAGAACACTTGGGCGCCGTCGACCTTGAACGATGCGATGGCTGCTTGGCCTTCGGCACCGATCAGCCAGTCGACGAAGGCCTGACCCTCTGCAGCCTTCACGGTCGGATGCTTCGCTGGATTGACCAGCATCACCCCATACGGGTTGAACAACACGGCATCGCCCTCGACGACGATTTTGAAGTTGCCCTTGTTCTTGAACGACGCCCAGGTCGCCCGGTCGGTCAGCGCGTAAGCCCCCATACCCACAGCCGTGTTGAGCGTTGCACCCATCCCCGAACCCGTCTCGCGATACCATTTGCCAGACGCGGCCTTGGCATCGACGCCGGCTGCCTTCCACAGTGCAAGCTCGGCTTTGTGTGTGCCGCTGTCGTCGCCGCGTGACGCGAACGGTGCCGCCGCCGCTGCGATTGCCTTTAAGGCTGCACCCGTGTCCCTCATCCCAGCGACCTTGGCTAGATCCTCGCCCGGCCCGACGATGACAAAATCGTTGTACATCACGTCGTGGCGCTTCAGGCTGAAACCGTCTGCGACGAACTTCTTTTCGTCAGTCTTAGCGTGAACGAGCAACACATCGCCATCGCCGTTGCGCGCGTTCTTGATTGCCTGTCCGGTGCCGACGGCAACGACGCGGACCTCGATACCAGTCTTCTCCTTGAACTTCGGCAAGATATGGCCGAACAGCCCGGAGTTCTCTGTAGAAGTGGTCGATTGCACGATGATCGACTTGGCCGTGGTCGCCGGCGCGGCTAATGGTTTTGTACCGGCATCCTGAGCCGAAGCAGGAGCAAGCGCCATCAGCGCGAGCACGCCGGCAACCGCGACCAGCTTCGTCATTGCCGCGTGGGTGGTCACAATCATGGGGGCGGGCTCCGAGCACAAGGGTTATGGTTGCCGCGATATAGCGGCCAAGTTTACCAGGATCAAGCGCGCGGACAGGCCGCTTTCCAGAATCGGCTCGTCCTGCCACGACCCGGGTCGTGGCCTAGCTCTTGCAGCCTTACACGCGTTCACCGGCCTGTTCTGAAACAGGCCAGAACGGCGGGACGTATCGCGAAAGCAGCGGCTCCAGATCGCGATATCGAGTGAGGGACAAGTCCAAGTGACACTTTGCGCTGAACAAATACGGCCGCCGACGGCACGAGAGATCGCCCCGAACATCAAAGATGGCGTGTACGAACTGTTTTACCGTATCGAAACGGAGACCCAAACCGCCAGCTCCGACAGCCTCCTCCTTGTCATGAGGCAGGGTCAGCTACTTGGCGCCGACCGATGGGGCGGCTTGATATCCGGCCACTGCCGCTACGACGAGCCAACCGGCCGCCACCATTTCGAAGTGATGTTCGACGGGCCGCCCGACGGTATTCTCGTGACCGGCGCCGCCCCACCGGCCAACACCCGCACGATCGAACTGGTGGCCGAAGCCGCCGGCAGCGGGAAGGCGACCGGCATGGTGGATCTGTTCGGCGAAAGCGTATCCTTGGAACTGCAATACTGCGGCCCCCTGCCCGCCCCACAGCGCGGCCGCCGGGGCTGAACCAAAGCTCAATTAGCGCCCGTCGCGGCTGCCCGGAACGTCAGCCGAGACTTTCCCCCGCGCAAGCGTGGCGAGAGCCACAGCAGGATCAATCCGCCCGTCATACAGCGCGCGGCCCGTAATGGCGCCTTCGAGGATTGCGCATTCGGGCGCCGCCAATGCCTCGATATCGGCCATGGACGCCAACCCCCCCGATGCGATCACCGGAATACGCGTTGTGCGCGCAAGTTCCAGCGTGGATGCGAGATTGAGACCGGCCAACACGCCGTCGCGGTCGATATCGGTATAGATAATGGCAGCGACTCCGGCGTCCTCGAACCGTTGCGCCAGGTCTATCGCCGTGAGTTCGCTGGTCTCAGCCCACCCCTCGACCGCCACGCGGCCGCCTTTCGCATCGATCCCGACCGCAACGCGACCCGGAAACTTTAGGCACGCCTCGCGGACGAGACCTGGATCGCGCACGGCGACCGTGCCGAGAATGACCCGCCGGATCCCCCGCGAAAGCCAGCGCTCGATCGTCGCGAGATCGCGAATGCCCCCGCCCAGCTGACACGGCATTTGCACCGCGTCGAGGATGCGATCGACCGCTTCCCCGTTGACGGGCCGCCCTTCGAAAGCTCCGTTCAGATCGACGATGTGGAGATAGGAAAACCCCTGGTCCTCGAAAGCGCGCGCCTGCGCCGCCGGGTCATCGTTGAACACCGTCGCTGCCGCCATATCGCCGAGCTTGAGGCGAACGCACTGTCCGTCCTTGAGATCGATCGCGGGAAATAGGATCATTTTGGCCAACCGCTGAGAAGGCTTGAGGACAATTACCAAGCGGATTTTTAATGCAAGGCACGCTCGATTGACTGTGTCGCGGTCGCCGCTGTGCCACGACTTTGCAACAGTTTCGTGCGAACACCACGAGAACACGACGCCGTCAAGGTATGCATGAACGAGGTTGCTAGAGTTCGACGATGATGCCGCAGCTTGACATGGAAATAGCGACACCGTCAGCGACCCCGACGGTGGCCGAGACCACCGCCGCCCCATCGGCAGCGGTGCGATCGCTGACCGAAGAAGACGCGGTCGAACTGTGGTTGGCCCGCTGGCTCAAGACCCCGCGTAAAGTCGTCATGGCCCGCTATACGTGCGATGCCCGGCGTATTTACGAGGTTTGGGAGGGCTCCAGGTTCCCAGGAAGTCGTGCCAAAGCCCTGGAACGGCTACGCGCCCTTCACCCCAACTTGCCCGAACAGGTCGATGTCAGCCGCCATCGCCGCATCCCGCGGGGAACCCACCCGTCTCAGTTGTCGCTGTTTGGCCGTTGACACGCGAAAGTTGCAATCAGAACAGCTGACGCGCAGTGGATCAAATTAAGAACAAATCATGTTTATCAACTGGACTCTCGCTGCGAGTCGCGCCATGTTCTTCTCATGTTCGCTGCCCTGCACGAGGCGCATAAACCCTCTGCGGCGTTCACCGACTCAAAAAAGACTCCGGTTGCTTATGTTGTGCGTTGCCCGATGATGAAAACCAGCCCCCCATCCACCGTGAGGTATCCCATGCGCACGCTGTTGATTTCCTATGACCTTGCCCGCCCGCACCGTAACAAGCACGTGCTGGCTCAGGAGATCATGGGCTTGGGCGGACGCTGGGCCCGCCCGCTCGAATGCACCTGGTACGTCACCACCGACCGCGATGAGATCGAAGTCGAGGCGCGGCTGTCGGGCTTGCTCGATAGCGACGACGGCTTGTTGATCCAGGCCGTGTCGGAAGAGGCCGTGCTGTCGAACACACCGATGCGCTGGTTCCGTCAGCGTCGAGCCGACGTCGGTTCGGCCGAAACGACGAACATCATCGCCTTCCCGCTGATCGGACCCGTACCGGCGCAGGCTGAGTTCCCGTTCCCCCACAACAATGGAACGAACGAGACTAGCAGCGCGGCGGCCTGACGTTGCCGGCTGAGGCGTCACCTCACGGTGCCCGTGAACTTATGGTGACCAAGTCAGGAAATTCCCGATCAGGGTTAGGCCAAGCGCCTGACTCTTTTCGGGGTGAAACTGAACCCCGGCGATCGAGTCGCGTGCGACCATGGCCGTGATGGCCCCGCCGTAGTCCGTCTCGGCCACAACATCGTGGCGGTTGGCAGCGGCCAGATGATAGGAGTGCACGAAGTACGCGTGCTGCCCAGTCGGCCCGGTTTCGATCCCGGCCAGAAGTTTTTGCCACGCCGGTGCCGCTCGTTCTGACGCTCGACCGTCACGTGACGGCAAATCTGTCAGCCGGAGCGTGTTCCAGCCCATATGCGGGACCTTCAGCTGGGGTAGCGGACCAACCGGAACGCCGCCCGCCTTCGCGCCGCCTCCTGTCACGCCCTCCGCTAGCAGGATTGCCGGATTGATGCGGCAGACCTCGCCGGGAATCCAATCGAGCCCGTCGGTGACGTCGAACTCGAGCCCGCGCGTCGCCAGCAGTTGCATGCCGACGCAAATGCCAAGGAACGGCTGCCCGCCCTGACGAACGACCCGCTCGAGGGTGTCGATCATGCCGGGAAGCGCGGCAAGACCCGCTTTGCAATCGGCAAACGCGCCAACTCCCGGCAGCACGATCCGGTCCGCCGCCGCAACGTCGCTGGCTTGCGCCGTCACCAATATTCGGCGCTCCAGACCGCGATCGGCCGCAGCCCGCTCGAACGCCTTAGCGGCCGAGTGGAGATTTCCCGACCCATAGTCGATGATTGCAACCGTCTGCATCAAGCGCCCGCAGCACCGGCAGGTCCCGTCGGCTCAGGGCTCTTGAGCGTACCCTTAAGCCGCGTGCCTTTGAGGCGGTCAGCGAGAACGGCCAACAGTCGTGACCGAGGCGCCGCTGCTGCAATCGGTTGGACGGCGAATTCGGCTGGCTCATAGCCGCCGCCGGTCTCAGGCGTCCGCCCCGGCCGGATCATCGGCTGCCGCGGAAGCCAGCTGTCGAGAAATCGACGCTCGCAGTCGTCACGATTGCGCCCCGTGACGGCGCCAAGCGTCATCCACCCTTTACCGTCGAGCTTACGGCGCTGAAACTGGCTGGCCTCATAGGCGGCGATCGCATTGAGTGCGACGATTGCCAACGACACCCAAGCATCGTCCGCATTGATAGCGGCAAGCACCAGGACAATGCCGACAAGCGCCGCGACATACGCGGCCGTCGCCAGGAACAGACCCTTGGAAAAAAGAGCGAGCGGGCCAAAAATGAACACGCCCCAATCGAACCCATCCTTGACGAAAGCCAACAGTTCGGCCCGATCGACGCGGTCGGCTGGCGGCTGTGGTGGCTCGTGCACGGTGTAGGTCGTCATCCAGCAAGGCTCCCTTTCGTCGATGGCACACGGCCGGCCTGCCGCGCGTCGATCGCGATGGCGATCCGTAGCGCTCGGGCAAGACCTTTGAAGCAGGTTTCAGCGATATGGTGGTTGTTGGCGCCGTAGAGGTTGGCAACGTGCAGCGTGATCCCAGCGTTCTGCGCGAAAGCCTGGAACCACTCGCGAAACAGTTCGGTGTCCATCTCGCCGAGTTTATCGCGGGTAAACGCAACGTCCCACACCAGGAACGGGCGGCCAGAGACATCGACAGCGACGCGCGTCATCGCCTCGTCCATCGGCAGATGCACGTCCGCATAACGCGTGATGCCTGCGCGGTCACCGAGCGCTTTGGCGACAGCCTGGCCGAGCGCGATGCCAGTGTCCTCGGTCGTGTGATGAAAATCGATATGCAGGTCGCCCTGGGCCTGGAGCTTGATGTCGATCAGCGAATGCCGCGCCAATTGCTCCAGCATGTGGTCGAGAAACCCGACGCCGGTCTTGACGTCACACGCGCCAGTACCATCGAGCGACACCGTAGCCGTGATCGCCGTTTCCTTGGTTTGACGGGTGATCGTCGCAGTGCGTTGCAAAGGCCGTTCCTGTTCGAATGGTTCTATTGGTTATGTGATGCCCAAGGGCAGAGCGTAGCAGTTTCGGGGCGCTCAAGACTACTGACGAAGAGTTAACACGGCACTTCGGGCGAAGCCTCGCCGTCGGATCACGTTTTGGTCCACTCCGAGATCGGCGCATAGATCGCTTCGATCGCCGCGAGGTCAGCCTCGAAGTCTCCGGTCGGGTGGAACACCTGGGCCATGCCGATCACGCGGCGCCGGTAGTCGATGAAGCACAGCGCGAGTGGCACGCCAGCCCCAACCGCGATGTGATAAAAACCGGTTTTCCATTTTACCGTCGCACTGCGGGTCCCCGACGGCGGAATGACCAGCACGAGGCGCTCCTCGGTGCCGAACCAATCGACCATTTGCGCGACCACGTTGTTATTTTTTGTCCGGTCGATCGAGACGCCGCCGAGCCATCGCATCAACCCGCCGAACGGCCACTTGAACAGGGTGTGCTTACCCATCCAATGGATACGTTGGCCCCAATGGAGACCAGCGGACAGGGCATTGGGAAGATCCCAGTTGGTGGTATGCGGCGCGGCCACGACAACGTATTTCGGAATATCGGGCAAGTCGCCCTCGATCTTCCAGCCGCCGGCCCAAAGCCAGACGTGGGCGAGCGGGCGGAACAGGCGGACAGTAAGCGGTACAGTGCCGACAATTTTCGACTTTGCCAGCTCGTCGGCAGGCTGTGCTGGCCGGCGGTGTGCAGCATCGGACGCGATGTCGGGCGCATTCGGTGACGACGTCATGCCAAAGCCTTGATCTCTTCGAGTGTCAGATAGCCCGGTACGACAGTGATCGGGATCGGGAACGAACCAGCTGCCTTGCCAGCCGCCAACGTCGAGACGAGCGGACCTGGCCCCTTGGCGTCCATGGATGCGCCAAGAACGAGGATCGCGATATCTTCATCTTCCGAAATCGCCTGCACGATCTGCTCGGCTTTGACACCTTCGCGGATTTGCTCCTCGATCGCGACGTCGCCGAAGCCCTCGTTGGCGAGCTTGCGTCGGAACAATCGAAACAGCGCAGCCGCCTTCGACCGGTCCTCCTCGATCTGCTTTTCCAGCACGCCGAGCCAGTGCGCTTGCCGTTCCGGCTCGATCACGTGCAGTAAAACCAGCGTGCCGGACGAGCGCTGGACGCGGCTTGCGGCATAGAACAGCGCGCTTTCAACCTCGGGGCTGTGATCCGCCACGATTAGAAATTTGCGCTGGTGACCGGCCTCGAAAGAGCGCCGCCTTTTCATGGTCATGGATCGCGGCTCGTTGTTGCGGTTGGCACAAAGACCAGCGGTCGGATGCTGCTATCGCATAACAATACATTAAGTCGCCCGCCCGACGCTATGGCTTCGCTCAACCTCTGGTCAGCTTGATCTAGCTCTGGACCAGCCCGATGATGTCCTTCACCTCGCGAAGCACCGGTTCCGCGATGTCACGCGCTCGCGCGGCGCCGTCCGCCAACACCCGGTCGATTTCAGCTGGATCGGCAGAAAGCCGCGCCGCCTCAGACGTGATCGGCGACAACTTGGCCACGGCCAGTTCGGTGAGCGATTTCTTGAACTCCGAGAACGACTTGCCGCCATACTGGCCAAGCACGGCATCCGGCCCGATCCCGTCGAGTGCGGCGAAAATATTGACGAGATTTTCAGCCTCCGCGCGGCCTTTGAGCCCGCCAGCGTCCGACGGCAACGGCTCAGGATCGGTCTTGGCCTTTTGCAGTTTCCGCGCAATCTCGTCGGCGCTGTCCGTCAAATTGAGACGCGACAACTCCGACGGGTCCGACTTCGACATTTTCTTTGTCCCGTCGCGCAGGCTCATGACGCGCGTGGCGGGCCCGGTGATGACCGGCTCGGGCTGCGGGAAAAACAGGCCGCCGTCATACCCCTTGGCCTCGATGCCCGTCTTCCAGTCGTTGTTGAACTTCGCTGCGATGTCTCGTGCGAGTTCGAGATGCTGCTTCTGGTCGTCGCCGACGGGAACGTGCGTCGACCGGTAGAGCAGGATGTCGGCAGCCATCAGATTAGGGTAGGCGTAGAGACCGACGGACGCGTTTTCCCGATCCTTGCCGGCCTTTTCCTTGAATTGCGTCATGCGGTTCAACCAGCCGAGACGGGCAACACAGTTGAAAATCCAGCCGAGTTCGGCATGGCCCGACACCTGGCTCTGATTGAACAGGATCGACCGCTTCGGATCGAGACCGCTGGCGATGTAGGCCGCCGTAACGCCGCGGATCGAGTTCCGCAACTCGGTCGGGTCCTGCGCCACGGTGATCGCATGGAGGTCGACGACGCAATAAATGCAGTCGTGCGTTTCCTGCATCGCGATCCACTGCACCATGGCACCGAGATAGTTGCCAAGGTGCAAGCTCCCGGTCGGCTGCATGCCAGAAAAAACGCGGGGGCTCAGTGCAAGGGGCGCCATGTGGTGCGGTCCTGATGGAGGGGATCAACGTCGGAGGTCGCGGTTTGGAACCCGCGAGGCAGTGTTTCATGCAGCAGGTCACCCGGTCAGGCAAGTGTCACCGGTCAGGCAGACGTAACCCGTCAGGCAATTGACTGCCTGCCCAAACGCAGCGCAGCGGTTGGCTCACGGAGGTAAAATGCGGCAGCCAAAGTACAAAAAACCCGGCACCGCGTGAGCGGGCCGGGTGGAGTTGGTCTCGGGAGGAGATCGAGAAGAACCGGTGTGCACCGGGTAGAAACCGGCCCCGAAGCGGATCAGCTCGGGACCGGATTTTATAAGAGGCAAGCCTCAGTAGTTGTAAGCGCGTTCGCCGTGTTCGGTGATATCGAGACCCTCGCGTTCCTTCTCCTCGGCCGGACGGAGCCCGACGACGAGTTTGCAGACCATCAAGATCACGAAGGTACCGATGCCGGACCAGACGATGGTCGCGAGGACGGCCTTAACCTGAGCCGTCATCTGGAACACCATGTCGTACGCACCAGGAGCGCCGATCGTGTAGTCGAACACGCCGGTTCCGCCGAGCGCAGGGTTGACCAGGATGCCAGTTGCAAGCGCACCAACGATGCCGGCGATGCAGTGGATGCCGAACACGTCGAGCGCGTCGTCATACCCGAGAGCGTGCTTGATCGACGTGCAGAACAACAAGCACACGGGGCTCACGGCAAGACCGAGAACGAGTGCGCCCATCGGGCTGGCAAAACCACAGGCCGGCGTGATAGCGACCAGACCCGAGATGACGCCCGACACCATGCCGAGCAGCGACGGCTTGCCCTTGGTTGCCCATTCGCAAAGCATCCACGAGAAGGCGGCGGCGCACGTAGCAATCATCGTGTTGACGACGGCAAGAGCAGCGGTGCCGTTGGCTTCGAGGTTGGAGCCGGCATTAAAGCCGAACCAGCCGACCCACAGCAGAGAAGCGCCGATCAGCGTCATCGTCAGCGAGTGTGGCGGCATGGCTTCCTTGCCATAACCCGTACGCTTGCCGATCACGATCGCAGCGACCAGACCTGCAATGCCAGCGTTGATGTGAACAACCGTGCCGCCGGCAAAGTCGATAGCGCCGGCCTGTGCCAGCCATCCCGCCGAACCGAAAATTTCGGCAAGCTTGGCTTCAGCTGCAGCCTTTTTGGCAGCATCCGTGCCCGCTTCGACGATGGCTTTGGCCGCAGCCGCTACATCGTCAGGGGCAGCGATGGCCCATACCCAGTGTGCGATTGGGATGTAGATGAAGGTCGACCACAGCAGCGTGAACAGCAGCACTGCCGAGAACTTCATGCGCTCAGCAAATGCGCCGATGATGAGGGCCGGCGTGATCATGAAGAACGTCATCTGGAAGACGATGAACGCGAATTCGGGAACGACAACGCCCGTCGAGAACGTTGCTGCGTTGGACGACGAGGTGACGCCAGCCAGCATAGCCTTGTCGAGACCGCCGATGTAGGGGTTGAGCGCCCCGCCGCTGGCGCCGAGCGCGAGCGAATAGCCGTAGAGCACCCAGGTGATGCCGCACAGCGAGATGATCATCATCACCTGCGTCAGCACCGAAAGCATGTTCTTGGTGCGGACAAGCCCGCCGTAGAACAGCGCAAGACCCGGTACCGACATCATCAGCACGAGGACCGAGCAGACGAGCAACCAAGCGGTGTCACCGTTATTTGGCACCGGCGGCTTGGCATCCTGGGCCATCGCGGCCCCGGCCAGTAGCAATGCTAATCCGGCAGGCGCGAGTGCCCCCACAACAGCTGCGCATCGCGCAGGTAGATTCAAATTCATACTATCGTCTCCCTCGATTTACGGAACAATGATAAAACGGACGGCAACGGCATCACGCAGCGCCATCACACGGCGGCGGCATCGACCTCCCCGGTTCGGATGCGGACGGTGTGTTCGATTGGCGCGACGAAGATTTTTCCGTCGCCGATCTGGCCAGTGCGGGCGGCGCGTTGGATGGCGTCGATGGCCTTTGCGGTCATCGAACTTTCAACAACCACCTCGATTTTGATTTTGGGCAGGAAGCTGACCGCGTACTCAGCGCCGCGATAGATTTCGGTGTGGCCCTTCTGGCGGCCGTACCCTTTGACCTCGGTCACGGTCATGCCTTGCAGGCCGAGATCGGTGAGTGCCGTCCTGACCTCCTCGAGCTTGAATGGTTTGATAATGGCAGTGATGAGTTTCATTGCGCCCTCCCGGATTGATGTCGGTTAGACCATCATCTACAAGCGCCGTGCCAACATCTGGCCGCAATGTTAAGTCGCTGAAATAAGTGCAATAAATTCTTTTCCGCCCAATCAAGCGGCGACTACGCTGCCTAAAATTAAGCCAGTTGTTGCAGCCGCGTAAACGAATGCATAAAAAATCGGCAGGACGACGATCACGTGGCAGGCGACCTCATCAGCAGCTCTTGCGCCACCGACGCGACGAGCTCCCCGTTGCGATTGTAGAAGGACCCTCGCGAGAACCCACGCCCGCCGCCCGCCGTCGGGCTGTCGAGCGCGTACAGCAACCAATCGTCCAGTCTCACCGGCCGATGGAACCACAGCGCGTGGTCGAGGCTCGCGAGTTGCATATCGCCGCCAAAGATCATCTTTCCGTGGGGCAGCAGCGCCGTTTCAACCAGAGCGAAGTCGGACACATAGGCGAGCAGCGCGTGATGCAGGGTTGGTTCGTCAGGCAACGGGGCCTTGGCCTTGAACCAGATCCGTTGCCGCGCCGGATGGCCCGATCCGCCAGAAAAGCCCGGCTGAAACTTACCCAGATCGACGATCCGAATATCGATTGGCAACTCACGGCTGTAATAGGCCCGCATCGCATCGGGGATCGCGATGTCGCCGCGTTGCAGCAGCGTCTCGATCGGGTCGATGTCCTCAGGGGCCGGCGTCACCGGCATGTCCGAGCCGTGCGACAATCCCGGCTCATCGCCGTGAAACGATCCGATCATCGCAAATAGCGCCGAAACACCTGCCTGTTTGGCGACAACCCGACGCGTCGTGAAACTACCGCCATCGCGTAAGCGCTCGACCGCGTAGGTCACCGGTAGTCGCGGATTGCCACCGACGAGAAAATAGCCATGGAGCGAATGGATCGGCCGGTCTGGCGGAACGGTCCGGCTGGCGGCGATGACGGCCTGGGCCAGCACTTGGCCGCCGTAGATCCGCTTGCGCCCGCTATCGACGTTCTGGCCTTCGAACGTATCGGGGTCAGCCACGGGCGTCAGGTCGAGCATCCGCAGGAGGCTGGCCGTCGTGTTCCGGTGTGTCTCTGGCGTCGGCAGGTGGCGGTCGTCGGGCGTGCGCGGCATCGGATGGGATCACCGGTTGAACTGAAAGAGCGGGTGACAGCATTTTGGCGAACAGCATTCGGCAAGACATAAGCGGCTGGCACCCACACCGTCGCATGCGGCATTCGATCCACCCGACTGCGCAGCGCAGTCCGGTCGATCAGCCGTGAGATATGCTAACGTTGCCGACATGAGCAACATGACAACAGCCGTCCCGCTCTCGACTTCGGGACCCGGTACGTCAAAGCCATCAGCGGATGCAACGACCGAATACGACACGATCGTCGTTGGTGCTGGCTTTGCCGGCCTGACACTCGCTATTGCGCTGGCAGAAGGTCTACCCACCGGCCACCGTATCGCGCTGGTCGATCACCGTACGACGCCAGTCGGACCGCGCGACAGCTCGACCGACGCCCGCGCGGTGGCACTATCGGCGGCGTCCGTCCGACTGCTGACGACGCTCGGCATCTGGCCGCAGATCTCGGCCTTCGCACAACCGGTCTCAATCATCGAACTGACGGATTCAGCGCTCAAGGCCGGCATCCGCCCAGTGTTGCTGTCGTACGAAACCGCCCTGGACACCGGCGAGCGCTCGGCGTTCATTTTGCCCAATGCGATACTGGAAGCCGCCTGTGCAGAAGCCGCGGCCTCGCGCCCGGCCATCACAGCGATCGATGGCGTCGACGTCGCTCGGCTGACCACCGACCCCGAGCACGCGACACTCACCTTGTCCGACGGACGCTCCCTGCGGGCCCGCCTGATCGTCGGCACCGACGGCCGCCGCTCCAAGATGCGGGAACTCGCCGGGATTTCGACCGTTGGATGGCGCTACGCCCAAAGCGGCATCACCGTCACCGTGGCGCACGACGAGCCCCATGGTGGGAAGGCCGTGCAACATTTCCTCCCCGGCGGGCCGTTTGCACTGTTGCCGCTACCGGGCAATCGAACGTGCATCACCTGGAGCGAGAACGAGGCCGAAGCCGCTCGCATCATGGCCCTCGACGACGACGCATTCTTAGCCGAGGCCGAGCGTCGGGTCGGCGGCAGGCTTGGCACGATCCGCCTCGACGGCCGCCGGCAGTCGTGGCCGCTTGAAATGTTCATGGCACGATCTTTCGTCGGCACCCGCGTCGCGCTCGCTGGCGATGCCGCCCATGGCGTCCACCCGATCGCCGGTCAGGGCTTGAACCTCGGTCTGAAAGACGTGGCCGCTCTGGCCGAGGTCGTCGTCGACCAGGCCCGCGTCGGCCTCGATATTGGCGCGCCCAGCGCCCTGGCGCGCTACGAACGCTGGCGCCGGTTCGACACGTTTACAGCCGCCGCCGGTTTCGACGCCCTCAACCGGCTGTTTTCGAACGACACCGGATTGCTCCGCACCCTGCGGTCGATGGGCCTCGGCGTGGTCGACAATTTCCCGTTCTTGAAGCGCGCGCTGGTCGCCGAGGCTGCTGGCACGACCGGCACGCTCCCGCGTTTGATCCGCGGCGAAGCACTGTAACAGCGCCAATCATCGCCGCGCCGTGCGTGCGAGTTGTTCTGCACCAACGGCAGAGCTGAGGTCGCAGTCTCGGCAGGGCTCGAGGCTGGCATGGCGTGATCCCTCATCCCATTTCATGGATCACATATCGTGACCACGGCCCCAAAATCTGGAGGACGAAATATGACGATGGCGCACCAAAGCCTCGCGGAAACGGCGACTGCCGAACGTTCATCCGAGTCCTCAGCGTTTGTCTTGCGCCAGGCGGACGAACGCGGCCACGCCAATTTCGGCTGGCTCGACAGCAGACACAGCCTCTCGTTCGGAGACTATCGCGACCCGCGCCACATGAACTTTGGCCCCTTGCGCGTGATCAACGAGGACCGCGTTGCCGGTGGCGGCGGGTTCCCGACCCACCCGCACGCCGACATGGAGATCATTTCCTACGTGCTCGACGGCGCTCTCGAGCACAAAGACAGTCTCGGCACGGGGTCCGTGATCCGCCCAGGCGACGTTCAGCGCATGTCGGCCGGAACGGGCGTACGCCACAGCGAGCAAAACGCGTCGAAGACCGATCCCGTCCACTTCTTGCAGATTTGGATCATTCCAGAAGCGCGAGGCATCGAGCCGAGCTACGAGCAAAAGCCGTTTCCGTCGGCCGAAAAGCGCGGCAACTTGCGCCTGTTCGGTTCGCACGACGGGCGGGATGGGTCTGTCACGATCCATCGCGATGTCGATTTCTACGCCGGTCTGTTCGACGGCGCTGAACTCGCAACACACGCCTTGAAGCCGGGACGGATCGCATGGCTGCAAGTCGCGCGCGGCACCCTTTTGGTCAACGGCACGGAGGTTTCTGCTGGCGATGGCTTGGCCATTACCCAGCCCGGTGCGCTACACTTTACCGGCGGCCAAGACGCCGAGATCCTGCTGTTCGACATGGCGGCGTAGCGTCACCACGGGTTGCCGTCCTCGTCGACGCCCGCTCCCAACCCGCCGCGAAGGGCGTATAGCCCTTCGATAGCGTAAGGCCCGCCACCGGTCCGCGGCCGCGACGAGTACAGCGCAAAGCGGTGCATGAAGAACGGTTCGAAACGGAGCACGGCGTTGCGTGACAGAAATCGCGCTAAGCGTACCGGGTCGGCATACGACATCCGGGCCACCGTGATGTGCGGCCGGAATGCATGCTTGGCGCGCGGACACCCGATCGCGGTGGCGATGCGGTCGAGCTGACGGGCAAGGGAGCTAAGTGCGGTGCTCTCTTTCACGATGGCGTGGATCGAATGCGGGTCGTTGCCGAACGTACCGAGACCGTCGATCGCGACTTCGAACGCCTCGCTGTCCAACGTTTCGAGCAGATCGAGCAGGTCGCGCTCTTGCGCATCCGAAATGTCGCCGAAAAACCTGAGCGTGACGTGGAGATCGTCCTCGTCGACCCAGTTGACACCAGGGATCGGCTCTTCAAGCGCGGACAGCTCATACGAGATATCCTCGGGAATTTCGAGCCCGGCAAACAAGCGTGGCATGGGACTGCTGAAAAAAGTGGGTGTGGTGGCCTTGGCCCGGGAGCCGGATTAGTTTGTCCCGCGCATTGCCGTGGTCGCTCGATTGTAAAACCGGCGGCGACGCGGTCAATGGTTGGTTTTAGCCTTAACAGGCCACAAGCACTCCCGATCAGCTCAGCGCTTTTTCGAGGTCCTTGATCGACGCCTTCGTCAGCGTTTTGGCCAGTTCGAGCGTGATCCGGCTGGTCACTTCCTTGTGCAGCGACGGGCGTATCTGGCCCAGCGTTTGCGGGTCGGCAATCAACACCAGCGCGTCGAATTCACGGGCTTGCGCACGCCGATAGAGTTCCTTGGCCAGCTGCTTGGCGAACGTCGCTTCGTCGGTCTCTTGCGCCGATGATTCAGGCGGGCGGTGTCCGGCCGGACCTTCGTTCTCGAGGTCATGCGGCCCGAATGCGCCGAGCGCTGCCAGGGTCACATCAAACCCATGGCCAGTGTTCGTGAAAAATCGTGCCCCGGTCCCATCGGCCACAACGATGAACGCTTTATGGGGAATGCTCTGTGACATAGACGGACCGCCTCTATCGCAATGCGTGATTGCATCGTTGCGGATATGGTGCAGCCGACGGCAAGTTACCACCATCGGCCGCCCATTTTTACTCAGTCCACGTCACGCCGCCAAGTTGCGAAGGACGTTGCCTGACGCTTGACAACTGGTATCCAAGGGCTTAGTTCTCAGTTTGTTCCCTCAAAAGAAATTCGTTTCGCTGAGAGCATCTGATGGAGCCTATAAAATGAACGAAGAGGAACCCGGCGCATGGACGGCGCCCCCGACGATTGAGTTCGATCGTGAGCGGCTCAAGGATGTGGTGCATTACATTTGTAGCCAGTGCGACGAAGCGGACTTGGGGAACGTCAAACTGCATAAAATCCTATATTTCGCTGATATGCTCCACTTCAATTCAACAATGAAACCTCTGACTGGTGTTTCCTATGTGAAACAGCAATTCGGACCGACCGCTCAGCATTTGACGGCTGTCGTATCCGAACTTGCACGCGAAGGGCGACTGCAAGTCACAGAACGACAGTTCTATGGTTTCAGAAAGAAAGATTATACGTCTTTGACACCTCCCCACTTGGGTCGAATCGGCAATGCGTTACCATTGCTCGACGAGGTAATCGCTTTTGTCTGCTCACACACGGCAAAAGAAATTAGCGAACTCAGTCACAATGCGGCATGGGACGCGGCCGGGATGGGAGAAGTTTTGCCTTATTACACCGCGATCGGCATGGAACCCGCCGAACTGACCGAGGACGATTTTGTCTGGGCAGATGTGGAAGGCGAACGGTTGCGCGGCACAATTGAAAGCGGAACCGATGAAGGTCGAGTTTTCTGAGGTCGCTCTATCGGGCATAGCGCGTGACGTGGAGGATTGGGAGCGGCAGCAGTCATCTTATGCCGCACTCAAATGGTATATTGCCCGCGATGTGCCGCATCGGGCCATCCGGCACCCGGCTTTCCCTAACAAGAAAATCTATCTTTATGCCTTGGGCAGTACGTTTCGCGTCCTGGTCGAAGTTCGCAGCGATGTTCTTTTTGTATGGTCGGTTCGGGGGCGAACAGGAACGGTGAGGCCGTCGCGTTCGTAGCGCGACGGTCTCACCAAAATGGTTTTCGTCACGCCGCCAAGTTGCGAAGGACGTAGGGTAGGATGCCGCCGTTGCGGTAGTATTCGATCTCGTCCAGCGTATCGATCCGGCAGATCAGCGGCACCGTGCGCACTTGGCCATTGGTGGTGACGATCTCCGCGGTCATCACCTGCTTCGGCGACACAGAGGCCAAACCGCGGATGGTTACGACCTCGCTGCCGTCGAGACCAAGCTTCGCCCAGCTCATGCCGTCCTCGGCGTAGACGAACGGCACGACGCCCATACCGACTAGGTTCGACCGGTGGATGCGCTCGAAGCTTTGCGCGATGACGGCTTTAACGCCGAGCAGGCTCGTGCCTTTGGCCGCCCAATCGCGTGACGAACCGTTGCCGTATTCGATGCCAGCGAACACGACGAGCGGGACGCCTTCTCGCTGGTAGCGCATCGCCGCGTCATAGATCGGCGTGGTCTCACCTGACGGCTGATGGACCGTCCAGCCGCCCTCACGTACAACGCCGCTCGCGTCTTTGACCATGTGGTTCTTAATGCGGATGTTGGCGAACGTGCCGCGCATCATAACCTCGTGGTTACCGCGCCGAGTGCCGTACTGATTGAAGTCGGCGGCCGCGACATTGTTGTCGATCAGATACTTCCCAGCCGGGCTGTCGGTCTTGATCGAACCGGCCGGCGAGATGTGGTCGGTCGTGATCTTGTCGCCGAACAACCCGAGAATACGGGCGCCGACGATGTCACCGATTGCGACAGGCGCTTGTGTCAGCGTCGTGAAATACGGCGGGTTTTGCACGTACGTCGACGTATCGTCCCAACCGTAGGTCAGGCCGGTCCCGGTAAAGATGCCCTGCCAGTTGGCATCGCCCTTGAACACATCCGCATAGCGCGACTTGAACAATTCACGCGTGATGTGTTCGGCAATGAACGACTGGATCTCCTGGCTCGACGGCCAGATGTCCTTGAGCATCACCGGTGTCCCGTCGCTCGCGGTGCCGAGCGGTTCGCTGGTCAGGTCGACCTGTACGGATCCCGCCAGCGCATAGGCGACGACGAGCGGCGGCGAGGCCAGATAGTTGGCCTGGACGTCGGCGCTCACCCGTCCCTCGAAATTGCGGTTGCCGGACAAGACGGCAGCAGCCACGAGGCCGTTTTCGTTGATCGCCTTCGAAATATCGGCTTGGAGCGGCCCCGAGTTCCCGATGCAGGTCGTGCAACCGAACCCGACGACGTTGAAGCCCAACGCGTCGAGCGACGTTTGCAGCCCCGACGAACCCAAGTAAGCGGCGACGACTTGCGATCCCGGTGCGAGCGACGTCTTCACCCAAGGTTTGACTGTAAGGCCCTTTGCGACCGCGTTACGGGCCAGCAAGCCCGCTGCAATGAGTACGCTCGGGTTCGACGTGTTCGTACAGCTGGTGATGGCCGCGATAACGACATCGCCATGGCCGAGATCAAACCCGTGGTTGGGCACGGCGACGCGCTTGGACAATTCGCCGGGCTTTTTATATTCGCTCTCCAGAGCCTTGGCGAACCCCGGCTTGATGTCGGGCAGCGCGCTCCGGCCTTCTGGCCGCTTCGGACCCGCCATGGACGGCACGACGCTGGCGAGATCAAGCGCCAAGGTGTCGGTGAACTCGGGGTCGGCGATGCCGGCGGTGCGGAACAGCCCCTGAGCCTTGGAATAAGCCTCGACCAGCGCAATCCGGTCTTCGTCGCGGCCCGATATCGTGAGGTAGGACAGCGTCTCGCCATCGACGGGGAAGAACCCGCACGTCGCGCCGTACTCGGGCGCCATATTGGCGATCGTCGCCCGGTCGGCGAGCGTCATCGCGTCGAGCCCCGGCCCGTAGAATTCCACGAACTTGCCGACGACGCCCTTGGCCCGCAGCATTTGCGTGACGGTGAGCACGAGGTCCGTCGCGGTAACGCCCTCCGTCAGGCGGCCGGTCAATTTGAAGCCGATGACCTCGGGGATCAGCATCGAGTAGGCCTGGCCGAGCATGGCCGCCTCGGCCTCGATCCCGCCGACGCCCCATCCGAGGACCGCCAAGCCATTGACCATCGTGGTGTGACTGTCGGTGCCAACGACGGTATCGGGATAAGCGATGACTTCGCCCGATGGCGTGCGCGCGGTCCAGACGGTCTGCGCGAGGTATTCGAGGTTGACTTGGTGGCAGATGCCAGTTCCCGGGGGAACGACGCGGAAGTTCTGGAACGCGCCCTGGCCCCATTTCAAGAAGTTGTAGCGCTCAAGGTTGCGCTGATATTCGAGCGCGACATTCTGGGACAGCGCCTTGGGCGTTCCGAACTCATCGACGATAACCGAATGGTCGATCACGAGATCAACCGGCACCAGCGGGTTGATCATCGACGGGCTGCCGCCCAGCTTGGTCATGCCGTCTCTCATGGCGGCGAGATCGACGACGGCCGGAACACCCGTAAAGTCTTGCATCAGGACGCGCGCGGGGCGGAACCCTATCTCCTTATCGGCCTTCCCCTTGTCGACGAGCCAGGCGGAAACGGCCTCGATATCGGCCTTGGTCACCGAGCGGCCATCCTCGTGGCGCAGCAGGTTTTCAAGCAGAACCCGAAGTGAGAACGGCAGGCGGGAAACACCAGCCAGCCCGTTCTTTTCGGCGTCCGGCAACGAATAATATGTGTATGTTTTTTCCCCGACGGTCAGCGTTCGCTTGCACGCGAAGCTATCGAGGGCGGGCGGTGTCGTGGAAACGGTTTCGTTGCTCATAATCTCAACTCCATCGGTTGCGGTTGCATCGGGCAATACGGAATGATGCACGGTTGCAGCGCAATCCATGCAGCCCGATCCGCGCCGCCGGAGTGCCGACGGTGGCCCACCGCGCCCAGGCCCCAAGCCTAGGGCGCGCATTGGCCAGCTTTGCGCTAGCGTCAATCATGACAGCCTGGGTATACAGCGTTGCTTTGGCGCATGCCAAGACGACCTTGGATTGGACTTCGCTTTTTTTGAGTGCCCCCTTCAACGCAGGATCGTAAGCCGGCCGTGACAAGCGCCCGCCAGCTCGTCGTGACGGACCTCGTGGTCGAGCGGGGCGGCCGGATCGTGATTTCCGGGCTGTCGTTCGAAGTCAGCGGTGGCGAAGCCCTCGTCATCACCGGGCCGAACGGCGCCGGCAAGACAACCTTGATGCGGGCCTTGGCGGGCTTCCTGGCGCCAAAGTCGGGCCAGATCGAACTCCGGATCGGCGCTCCCGGCTCCAACGGGATGAACCGCGACGACGGCCTCTCGATCGCAGAGCAGGCCCACGTGATTGGCCATTTGAACGGCATCAAGGCGACGCTGACAGTGGCCGAAAACGTCGCGTTTGCCCGCTCCTTCTTGGCAAACGAACGCCCTGCAGCCGAGGCCGGCGATCTAAAGACGGACGCCAGGGCATTCGACGATATCGATGCCGCGTTGGATAAACTCGGCCTCGGCAACCTCGCAGCCATCCCCGCAGGCCTGCTCTCGGCAGGTCAAAAACGGCGGCTCTGCCTCGCGCGCCTGCTGGTCGCCCAGCGCCCAGTGTGGCTTTTGGACGAGCCGACGGTCTCGCTCGATGCCGTATCGACGCGCTTGGTGGCAAGCCTCATCGACGCGCACGTCAACGGCGGCGGCATGGCGCTGATCGTGACCCACGTTCCGCTGGGGCTATCGAATTATCGCGAGTTGGAGCTGCGCCCAACCGGCACCGGCGGCAGACCTGACGCCGATACCGAAAAATCTGAAAGCGCCCCGCTATGATCGCGCCATTCCGCGCCCTCATCGGACGCGACATCACACTCGCCCTGCGCGACGGAGCTGGCCTTGGCACTGCACTCGGCTTTTACCTGATCGTCGTCACCATGCTGCCGCTCGGGCTCGGACCCGATATGAAACTGCTGTCCCGGATCGCGCCGGGCATGTTGTGGATTGCAATGCTGCTCGCTGCCCTGCTGTCGATGGCGCGCCTCTTCGAAGCCGACCAGGAAGATGGATCGCTCGAAGTCCTGGCGACAGGCAGCCTGCCGCTCGAACTCGTCGTGATGGCAAAGGCACTCGCCCACTGGCTCACGACCGCCGTGCCTCTCGCACTCGTCACGCCGGTGCTTGGCCTGCTGCTCAACCTCGATCTCGCCGCCAACGGTCCCCTGGTGCTGACGATGCTGGCCGGCACTCCAGCCATCAGCTTTCTCGGCGCGATCGGTGCGGCGTTGACGCTTCGCGCCCGCCGTGGCGGGCTTCTGGTCGCGCTGTTGGTGCTGCCGCTTTACATACCGACGCTGATTTTTGGAATTTCTGCGATCAGCGCGATACTGCTCGACACCGGCGCTTTTACGCCGTCAATCTTGATCCTGACAGCCATATCCCTGATGTCGATCGTGCTGGCCCCGATCGCAGCAGCGGCAGCACTACGCATGCAGTTCGAGTAGGCGATCGGGGGCTTCCGTCTCGACGCCGCGCGTCAAAACTCCAACGCCAGCACCAGGGCATCCACGGGCGGCTCACCCCGCCGCTGGTAATACTTCGGCCGAATACCGACACGCTTGAACTCGAGCTTTTCGTACAGACGCAACGCCGACTTGTTGTCGACCCCGACTTCCAAAAACAGTCGTCGCGCTTCAGCCTTCGCGGCCGCGCGAATAAGGCCATCGATCAACTTCTTGCCGAGCCCGCGACGCTGGAACCGCGGCGCAACACCAACCGAAAGGATTTCCGCTTCGTCTCCCGCAAGTTGGGCGAGCACGAACCCGGCCGGTTCGCGCCTCATTCCGGCCACCGCGATCAGAGCGGCGGCAGCGGGATGTTCGAGCAGCTTTCGGATCGCGTCTTCAGACCACGGCGGATTGAACAGTTCGGCATGGATGGCAGAGACGTCGCCCGAACGCTCGGGGCTGGCCCAAAGCAAGCTGATGGGCTCGAGGTCGGTCAGCTGTGGGTCGATGACGTCCAAGGTATCCCCACCTGCAGATTGTACCCATCAACCCTAGAAACTCAAGAATGCTTCGAAATCGCCGAGTGTGCAACTAGCACGTGCATGCCCTGCACCGACATGCAAACAACTGCCACACAATATTTGTCGCCAATCACCCGCCACCGACATTGCGGGCACTACGTTCGGCTAACGCCGCTGCCCGGCGGCTTCGCATCGGGTGCACGAAGGTACAACGCTACCGCAGGAATCAGCTTCTGCTGGCACTGTGTCACGAGCGCGACAACTGTTTCCGCACGGGGAAGAAAATACTGAGATAACGCCGCGGCCTGCGTGGAAAAATAAGCCCCATGACCGAGCACGACAGCAGCATGCGCAGCTGCAAAATCGTTGACCTCTCCAACGCCGACCAATTGCGCCGATGTGCGGGCTTCAAACCCAGATTTATCGAAGATTTGGACGTAGATATCGTCTCTGCCCATGTCGATCGCGACGCACATCTCGCGCCCGTCTGCGGCGCCCGCTTGCGCCAATTGGACGGCAATCACTTGCAGTGACGTAACCCCGGCCGTCGGCACGCCGAGCGCTAGGCCAAGACCTTTTGCCGCAGAAAGGCCGATTCGAGTTCCCGTGAACGACCCGGGGCCGACGCTGACGGCGACGAGGCCCACGTCTGCCATTTCGATACCAGCATCGGCGACGACATCGGCAACCATCGGCACGATACGCTCGGCTTGACCGGTCTGCATCGGCTCGAACCGTGCCACGGTCCTGATCAACTCATGGCCGGCAAAGAGGCCGACGGCGGCCGAGCACGACTGAAAGCAGGTGTCGATCGCCAGCACCGGTCGGCGGATCGTGGACGTGCCAGCCGCAGGATCATCGTGCGCCATATGGTCCGTCACACGATCTGCGCCATGTCGTCGAAGCTGAACCGTGGTGCGCGCGGATGGACCCCGGCTGAATCGCCGTAACCCAGATTGAGCAGAAAGTTCGACTTGACGTCGCTGCCCGCAAAAAACGCAGCATCGACGCCAGCGTTGTCGAACCCTGACATGGGACCGCAGTCGAGCCCGAGCGCCCGGGCGGCCAGGATCAGATAACCGCCTTGCAGCGTCCCGTTGCGGATAGCGCTCGTCGCGGCAAAGTCGGCATTGCCGGTAAACCACGACTTGGCGTCGTAGGCTGGAAACAACTTCGGCAGGTGCTCGTAAAACATCAGATCGTAGCCCACGATCGCGGTCACCGGCGCCGCCAGTGTCTTGTCCCGGTTGCTGTCCATGACCAGTGGCGCGAGCTTGGCTTTTGCCTCGCGCGACGTCACGAACACGAGGCGCATTGGCGACATGTTCACGCTTGTCGGAGCCCACCGGACGAGGTCGACGAGATCGCGCAGCACGCTGTCAGGCACGGAACGGTTTTGCCACGCGTTGTGCGTGTGGGCGTCGTAGAACAGGCGGTCGAGCGCGGCGCGGCCGATCACACCCTCGGCTCGCTCGGTCTGCTGGGTTGGCATCTCGCTCATAGTTTGCTCCAAAAAGAAAACGGCCCACCGTTGCGGCCCACCATTGCGCCCGCAGTTTCGGTCTGTCGTTACGTCCGTCGAATGCGGTTGTTCCGTCAGATACGGCTAAGCGCCATGTCATCGCGATGGATCAGCTCGTCGCGGCCGCTGAAGCCGAGGATCGCGGCGATCTCGCCAGACCGCTTGCCGATGATGTGTTCGGCATCGGCCCGCGCGTAGGCCACTAGGCCACGGCCGATTTCGCGGCCGTCACTGGCGCGGATCAACACAGCATCCCCCCGGTCGAACTGCCCGTCGACACGCAAAACGCCAGCCGGCAACAAGCTGCGCCCCAGAGCCAAGGCCCGCTCGGCGCCAGCATCGATATGAACGGCCCCTCTCGGCTCGAGTTGGCCCGCAATCCAACGTTTACGCGCCGTCACAGGATCGGTCCCTGCGAGGAACCACGTCACCTTGGAGCCATCCGCGATTGCCCTCAGCGGGTTCATCACCTTGCCGGTGGTGATGACCATGTTGATCCCGGCGGCCAGCGCGATCTTGCCAGCTTCGATCTTGGTCTTCATGCCGCCTTTGGATAGTTCCGTTCCGGCATCCCCCGCCATCGCCTCGATCTCGGGCGTGATTGCGGTCACGAGGGGCAGATGTTGGGCAGTCGGGTCGGCTTGCGGTGGCGCCGTGTACAGCCCGTCGATGTCGGACAACAGAACCAGACAATCGGCCATCACCATGCTGGCAACGCGGGCCGACAGGCGGTCGTTGTCGCCGTAGCGGATTTCAGCCGTTGCCACCGTATCGTTCTCGTTGACCACGGGGATGGCGCCCAGCGCAAGAAGCGTCGACAGCGTCTGACGCGCGTTGAGATACCGCCGCCGCTCCTCCGTGTCGCCCAGCGTCAAGAGGATTTGCGCCGCCGTCAACCCCCGCTCGGCGCACATCGCCTGGTAGGCGGCAGCAAGGCTGATCTGCCCAACGCTGGCGGCCGCTTGGCTTTGCTCGAGCGCGAGCGGCCCCTTTGGCAGTTTGAGCGTTTGACGTCCCAGCGCGATCGCGCCCGAAGACACCAGCACGACCTGCTTGCCGTTCGCGACGAGATCGCGGACGTCGTCGAGCAGAGATTGAAGCCACGCGGCTTTGAGCTGCCCGGTGTCGCGATCGGCGAGGAGGGCGGACCCGATCTTGACGACGATCCGACGGGCGCTGGACCATTCTGGACGCGCCGTCGTAGCGGCGGCCGGAACAGGTGCGGTGGTTTGGAGGGTCGAAACAGGCGTCATGGGCTGGCTGCCAAGGCTTGGGACAGGGTGCAGCCGTGGATGGTATCCGGCGCAATCGCGATAGCCCTTAGCAGAATTCGGCCAGCCTGCACGCATTCACATGCGAAACGTGGCTGTAGGGCAACGCCGCCCGTTGGACGCGGCGTCGCCGCAAGCACGCGGGCTTTCCAAGCCCGTGCGGTTCGATTACTCCGATAATGAGCCAAAACCGCAGCCAAATGGCGCGAACTGGCGTTCAAACGACGTTTGATATCGGGGCCACGGATGTCGCAGCTGAAATTTGCAGCCACCACGGCCAACGCCGTCGCCGCGCAGCCCGCACGACTGTCGTGCGTTTCAGCAGGCGCAATGCTGTTGGTGCTCGCATTCGCAGGCTCCGCCTCCGCAACCGACCTTGGCGGGATCATCCCGGCCGGAACAACCGTAACCCTCGGCGCGCAAGCGATCGTCCAGCCCAAGTATGAAGGCGGCAAGGACTACGAAGTCACCGGCGCACCCATTATCAAGTTCAGCGGCGCGAACCCGTTCTCTTCGTTCCTCAAGGTCGATGCGCGCAACATCAACGATATTGGCCTTGGCTTGCTGAACGCTGGCGGCTTCTCGGCAGGTCCAGCCCTCGGCTACCGCTTCGACCGTGAAGAGGACGACGGCAGGTTGTTGCGCGGCCTTGGCGATGTCGACGGTGGCTTCCTGGTCGGCGGATTTGCCCGCTACGACTTCAACCCGGCCTACGTTCGCATCTCCTATCTGACCCAGGTGTCGGGCGAGGAAGATGCAGGCGGCATCCTTCGCATCCAAGGCGGCGCCGACATCGTGGCCGCGCCGCTGCTGGTTCTGAGAGGCTTTGCCGCTGTCGAGTTCGGCGACGACGACTACATGCAAACCTATTTCGGCGTCACCGCAGCCCAAGCCGCACGGTCGGGTTTGACGCGCTTTACGCCGGAAGCCGGTGCAAAAAGCTTCCACCTTGGCCTCACCGCCGAGTATGAGTTTGCACCAACCTGGACGCTGATTGCTGGCGCCGAATACGTCGGTCTGCTGGACGATGCCGCCGACAGCCCGGTTGTCGAAGAAGAAAACTACGTCATCGGCCGCATCGGCCTGTCGAAGCGTTTCACGATTGGTCGCTGAAGGCGCCCTCAGCCTTTCCTGCCGATAAGTCTGGCTGCGGCAGCCAGAATGACATGCGGCTATGCGGATTATTGGTCGCGGGCGATCAAACATCGAAACGCGTCCGTCGCCGTTGTTTTTGGTTCCAAACACGACTTTCGGCCGATTGATCGACGCTGGTTTTTCGATCTACGTCTGGATCCCGGTTGGATCATAGACCTGTCATAAAAGACGCATCTGAGGTTCTGCCGTCCGCGCACCGCGTCAGGCCCGCGCGATCACCGCGCCCGGCCTCCGCCTCCGCGCCTTGCGAACAGGACGACAATGACAGCTGACCGTTTTCCGCTTTCCGCCGCGCTCATTGCCCTCGGCAAACTCCACCACAATACACCGGTGCCCCAGTTGATGGAGTTTGCGCTGGCCCGCAACGAGGGTCGGCTCACATCGGGCGGCGCGCTGGTGGTGGAAACGGGAACGCACACGGGCCGTTCTGCTCAAGACAAGTTCGTTGTCCGGGATAGCGAGACCGAAACCGCGATCTGGTGGGACAACAATAAGCCGATGACGGCAGCGCAATTCGACGCGCTCCTGTCAGACTTTCAAGCCGCCGCCGCAGACAAGGAACTGTTCGTCCAGGATCTGTTCGCCGGGGCCTCCCAAGCTCACCGCCTGCCGGTCCGCGTGATTGCCGAGTATGCGTGGCATGCACTGTTCATCAATCACTTGCTGCGCCGCCCGGCTCCCGGCGACCTCGACGGGTTCGCGCCCCAACTGACGATCGTCAACCTGCCGAGCTTCCGCGCCGACCCGGCTCGCCACGGCTGCCGCAGCGAAACGGTGATCGCCTGCGACTTCACCCGGTGCATCGTATTGATCGGCGGCTCGAGTTATGCTGGCGAGACCAAGAAGAGCGTGTTCTCCTATCTCAACTACACGCTACCGGCGCGCGGCGTCATGCCGATGCACTGCTCGGCCAACGTCGGCGCCTCTGGCGACTCCGCCGTGTTCTTTGGCCTCTCTGGCACTGGCAAGACAACCCTATCGGCTGAACCGTCGCGGACACTTCTCGGCGACGACGAACACGGATGGTCAACGGACGGCATCTTCAACTTCGAGGGCGGCTGTTACGCCAAGACGATCCGCCTGTCGCGCGAAGCCGAGCCGGAGATTTTTGCAGCATCAAATCGCTTCGCGACGGTGCTCGAAAACGTGGTCGTCGACCCGGTCAGCCGCGTGCCCGATTTCGATGACGGCACGCTGGCCGAGAACGCGCGTTCAGCCTACCCGCTGGATGCGATCTCCAACGCCAGCAGCACGGGCGTCGCTGGCCACCCCCGCAATATCGTGATGCTGACCGCCGATGCCTTCGGCATCATGCCGCCGATCGCCAAACTGACGCCGGCCCAAGCCATGTATCACTTCCTCTCCGGATACACCGCCAAGGTCGCTGGCACCGAAAAGGGCATGGGTATCGAACCGTCGGCGACATTCTCGACCTGCTTCGGCGCTCCGTTCATGCCGCGCCCGGCGTGGGTCTACGGCAACCTGCTGCGCAAATTGATCGCCGAACAACAGGTCGATTGCTGGCTGGTCAACACCGGCTGGACCGGCGGCAAGTACGGCACGGGCAGCCGGATGCCGATCAAGGCCACACGCGCGCTGCTCAAGGCTGCATTGACGGGCGAACTCAAAGCCCAAGCCATGCGCACCGACCCCGTGTTCGGCTTCCAGGTTCCGCTCGGTCTCAACGGTATCGACGCAAAGATCCTGACACCGCGCGACACGTGGGCCGACAAGGCAGCCTACGACGCGATGGCCGGGCGCCTCGTCGAGATGTTCCAGCACAACTTCGAACGGTTTGCAGCGTACGTCGACGCAGACGTTCTGGCAGCAGGGCCAATACTCGCTCGCACCGCTGCAGCGGAATAATGCCCCGGCCGCGAGTGATCGTTAGCGCCCGGCCGATTGGCCGAGCGCGTTCAGCTGTTGCTCTTGCCCTCGAAGAAATCCTTCATGCGCGCAAAGAAGCCCGCGCTTTCCGGGCTCGTGTCTTTTTGCGACAGCTTCTCGAATTCCTCGAGCAGTTCGCGCTGACGGCGCGTGAGGTTCTTAGGCGTTTCGACCTCGACCTGGATGTACATGTCGCCGTAAACCTGCGAGCGCAGGTGCGGCATCCCCTTCGACTTGATGCGGAACTGCTTGCCGCTTTCGGTACCCTCCGGCACCTTGATCCGGCTCACCCCGCCATCGAGCGTCGGCACCTCGAGCGCACCGCCTAGGGCCGCCGTCGTCATCGAGATGGGCACCTTGCAGAAGATGTCGTTGCCATCCCGTTGGAAAAGATCGTGCGGCTTGACCGATAGGAAGATGTAGAGATCGCCCGCTGGTCCACCGCGAGAGCCAGCCTCGCCCTCGCCGGTCAACCGAATGCGCGTCCCGTCGTCGACCCCCAGAGGAATGTCGACAGAAAGAGTACGCTCCTTGAGCAGCCGGCCCATGCCCTGGCAGTTGCCGCACGGATCGTCGATCGTCTCGCCGCGCCCCTGACACGTGGGACACGGCCGCTCGATGGTAAAGAAACCCTGCGTCGCCCGCACTTTGCCCATGCCGCCGCATGTGCCGCACGATTTTGGCTTGGTGCCACTCTTTGCCCCGGTGCCTGAACAGGTCTCGCATTGGACGCTGGTCGGAACGCGAATTTGCGCCTTTTTGCCCGTGTACGCTTCGGCCAGCGTGATTTCGAGATTGTACTTGAGGTCGGATCCACGTTCGCGGCCGCCACGGGTGCGCTGCCGCCCACCCATGAATTCGCCGAACAGGTCGTCGAAGATATTCGCCATGTTGGCCCCGAAGTCGGGACCAAAACCAGGGCCGCCGCGTCCGCCACCCTGCTCGAAAGCAGCGTGTCCGAACCGGTCGTAAGCGGCCCGCTTCTGCGGGTCCTTGAGGACCTCGTAGGCCTCGTTGACTTCCTTGAAACCGGCTTCAGCGGACTGATCGCCGGGATTGAAGTCGGGATGCAGGGCCTTCGCCTTGGTGCGATAGGCACTTTTCAGCTCGTCTTCGGCAACTCCAGGCTTGACGCCCAGAACCTCGTAATAGTCTCGTTTGGCCATGGTGCAGCCTGAAATGCGATGGGCGAGCAGCGGATCGCCCAGGTCCGAGGCGGTGACAGAGCTAGGCGAGTAGCAGGTTTGTCGTCCATCTGTGCCCGGTTACGGTGCCACAATGCACGACAGAAAGGTGGCCGCAGGTGCTCTGCGGCCACACGTCGGTGACGATCAACCGGCTTTCTTCTTGGCCTTGTCGTCTTTGACCTCTTCGAACTCGGCATCGACGACGTTGTCGCCACCGGGAGCGCTGGCACTGCTCTGGCCGGGCTCGTCGCGCGGAACGCTCGAGTAGATGGCCTCACCGATTTTCATGGCAGCCTGAGTCAGCGCGTTGGTAGCTTCCCGGATCTGCTCGGTGTCATCGCCTTTCAATGCGGCTTCGGCCTCGGCGATCGCGGCCTCGACGTCGCCCTTGATGGCGGAGACCGTCGTGTTCGAAGCATTCTCGGCCAGCTGCTTGCGGGTCGAGTCGACGAGCGCCTCGCCCTGGTTGCGAGCCTCAACCAACTCACGGCGCGCCTTGTCGGCGGCGGCGTGCTGTTCGGCCTCCTTGAGCATCCGCTCGATTTCGGCATCAGCCAAGCCACCGTTCGCCTGGATGCGAACCGACTGCTCCTTGGCCGTCGCCTTGTCGCGCGCCGAGACGTGCACGATACCGTTGGCGTCGATATCGAACGTCACCTCGATCTGCGGAACACCGCGCGGCGCCGGTGGGATACCGACCAGATCGAACTGACCAAGCAGCTTGTTGTCGGCCGCCATCTCGCGCTCACCCTGGCCGACACGGATCGTCACCGCGCCTTGGCCGTCGTCAGCGGTCGAAAAGACTTGGCTCTTCTTGGTCGGGATCGTCGTGTTGCGGTCGATGAGACGCGTGAACACGCCGCCGAGGGTCTCGATGCCGAGCGACAACGGGGTCACGTCGAGCAGCAGGACATCCTTCACTTCACCCTTGAGCACGCCGCCCTGGATGGCCGCACCAACGGCGACGACTTCGTCCGGATTAACGCCCTTGTGCGGCTCCTTGCCGAACAGCTCCTTCACGAGGCTCTGCACCTTCGGCATCCGCGTCATGCCACCGACCAACACCACTTCGTCGATGTCGGCAGCGCGAAGTCCGGCGTCCTTGATCGCGCTTTCGCACGGGCCTTTTGTCTTGCTGATGAGATCGTCGACGAGGCTCTCCAGCTTCGCCCGCGTCAGCTTCATCGTCAGATGCTTCGGTCCGCTCTGATCGGCGGTGATGAACGGCAGGTTGATCTCGGTCTGTTGCGAAGACGACAGCTCGATCTTGGCCTTTTCTGCGGCTTCCTTAAGCCGCTGAAGCGCAAGCTTGTCCTTGCTGAGATCCATGCCTTGTTCTTTTTTGAACTCGGCCACGAGGTAGTCGACGACGCGCTGGTCGAAGTCTTCACCGCCAAGGTGCGTGTCGCCGTTGGTCGACTTCACCTCGAACACGCCGTCGCCGATCTCGAGAACCGACACGTCGAATGTGCCGCCGCCGAGGTCGTAGACCGCGATCGTCTTCGATTCCTTTTTCTTGTCGAGACCGTAAGCGAGCGCGGCAGCCGTCGGCTCGTTGATGATCCGCAACACTTCGAGCCCGGCAATTTTGCCGGCGTCCTTCGTCGCTTGACGCTGTGCGTCATTGAAATAGGCGGGGACGGTGATGACAGCTTGTGTAACGGCCTCGCCGAGCTTGGCCTCGGCCGTTTCCTTCATCTTCTGCAAGATGAAGGCTGAGATCTGCTGCGGGGAATATGTCTTACCATGGCTCTCGACCCAGGCATCGCCGGTCGGGCCTTTGACGATCTTATACGGTGCGTTCTTCTTGTATTTGTCGAGGATCGGATCGTCGAACCGGCGGCCGATCAGTCGCTTGATCGCATAAAATGTGTTGGTCGGGTTGGTCACCGCCTGGCGCTTGGCCGGCAGACCGATCAGCCGCTCGCCGTCTTCGGTGAACGAGACGATAGATGGAGTTGTGTTGGCACCCTCTGCGTTTTCGAGAACGCGGGGCTTCGTGCCCTCGATGACCGCGACGCACGAGTTGGTCGTGCCGAGGTCGATACCGATAACTTTTGCCATATGCGTATTCCTTGTCTTGGCAGACCGCCATCTCGAGACCCGCTCGCGCGGCATCTGTTGAGCGGACCGCGCCCAGGGCATTGCGGTTGTGAGCAATGCTTACGAGGCGCGGGGTTGACGTGCGATCCCCGGGTCTCATCAGCTCCGAGGGTATATAGGGACGTGTTTCGCAGCCTGCAACGTGCTGGGACGCCGCTGTGCACGGCCACCGTGGAACAACTGGCGGATTACGTCATGGTCTTGAAACGATGTGTTGAATTGGCCATCAGTAGCGCCCATCCGACGCGCGTACAAAGCGGTTGCAGATCCGCCTTTGAACGATTTACTCCGGGGTCACATCACTTTCACCTAAGGACCGCGCAATGACCGGGCCGACGAAAATCCTCTGTTTTGCCGGGTCGGCGCGGGCCGCCTCGCTCAATAAGCGCCTAGCGCGGGCCGCCGCCGATGCAGCACGCGCCGCTGGCGCCACAGCGACGTTCGCCGATCTCGCCGATTATCCGATGCCACTTTACGACGGCGATCTCGAAGCGCTCGAAGGACCGCCGGAGGCCGCCCGCCGTCTATTAACCGCGATCGCCAGCCACGGCGGTCTGTTCATCGCAAGCCCAGAGTACAACGCGTCGATCCCGCCGCTGCTTAAAAACAGCCTCGATTGGGTCAGCCGCATCCGCGACACCGGGATCGCAGACCTTCCGACCGGGATCGACGTGATAAAAACCCGTGTCATCGCCCTCGGCGCGGCCTCGCCCGGCGGAACCGGCGGCATGCGCGGGCTAATTGCCGTCCGCTACACGCTGGAAATGGGCCACGGCGCCCTGGTTCTACCCGATCAAGTTCTTGTCCCGAGAGCCGCCGCAGCGTTCAGCGACGACAGAACGCTGAGTGACAAAGACGCGAGCGATCGCCTGACCGCCGCGATGGCGAAACTGGTGGCGATGACCACCAAACTCGACCCGGTGATCGCGTGAGCGGACCAGCATCCGATACGCTGATCATTGCGCTCGACGTGGCCGACGCCGCAACGGCGCGCGGGCTGATATCGCATCTCGGAGATACAGTATCGTTCTACAAAATCGGCCACGAGTTGCTGTTCGCCGGCGGGCTCGAGCTTGCCGCCGAACTTGTCAGCGGATCGGGCAGCGTGGCGGCAAAACGCGTATTTCTAGACATGAAGCTGCTCGACATCGGCAACACCATGGAGCGCTCGGTCGCCAACGCCGCGCGCATGGGGGTCGATTTCCTGACGATCCACGGCCACGATACCAAGACCGTGCGCGCCGCCGTCGCCGGTCGGGCTGGCAGCCCGCTGAAACTGCTCGCAGTCACCGTATTGACCAACCTCGACGCATCCGATCTCGCCGAACACGGGACGAGCCTGTCGCCAGCAGAACTTGTCTTGCGCCGGGCAAAGATTGCCCAGGACGCTGGCGCCGACGGCGTCATCGCATCCGGTCATGAGGCCGCCGCCATTCGCGCGGCGACCGGGCCAGACTTTCTGATCGTCACGCCGGGCATTCGACCTGCGGGCAGCGCGATGGGCGATCAAACGCGGGTCATGACACCAAGCGAGGCGATCGCGGCCGGCGCCAATCACATCGTCGTCGGCCGCCCGATCACGGCAGCAGCCGACCCGCGCGAAGCCGCCCGCGCCATTCTCCGCGAACTCGAAAACTGAACGCCCGAACCACCGCCAAGGAAATCGCCCCATGCCCAAAGGCTACGTCATCGTCCGCGCCACCGTAACCAACCCAGAGCAGTGGGCCAAGTATGGCGCCATGACCAAGGTCGCGCTCGACAAATTCGGCGGCACACCCGTCGTGCGTGGCGGCCAGTGCGAGACCATCGAGGGCGTCGGCGCACCCCGCAACGTGGTGCTGGAATTCCCAAGCTACGAGGCAGCACTCGGCTACGCCCGCTCCCCCGAATACGCCGAAGCCAAGAAACAGCGCGAAGGAGCCGGCGTGCTGGATATGGTGGTCGTCGAGGGCGTGTGAGCGGCGCGTGAGGACGCGGTTGTGTTGACAAGGGTGCAGAGCTGACGCTCTTGGTTAGAGCTTGTGACACCAACCGGTACCAAGTTTATTTTTGAGCTGTCGCAGCATTTAACGCAGTCGCGAGGACTACGATGCTGCCGACAAATAATGCAATCTCAAGGAGGAGTGAGACCGCAGTTTCTTCGCTGAACATTGTCTGATGCAACGCACCCAATCCCAGCAAGACGATCGACGCAAAAACTGCCGGTAGGAGACCGCCGCTTGCATTTGGTGATGTGCCCGCAGGTAAACGATAAACGACCACACCAAGCAGAAAACCAAGTAGCCCAACTCCAAACCCAAAGGCGGTTGGGGGGCGGTGGTACATATCCGAATGGGCCGAATAAACCGGCTTCAAGTGAAGCATCGAAAGCCCCAAGCGCTCTCCTGCCGAGTCCAAGGCGTACAACGTAACAACGGCAACACAGATGCTTACAAAAAGTCTGAAGCGTTGAGACATGTCGCCCCTTAGTAATGCTGACTTGGACGGTACCATCTCGCCTGAAAACCGAAAACCCCATGCCACACTTCCCCCACAACGACGGACGGCCGCCGTTCGCCGTCACAGTGATCACGCTGTTCCCGGAACTGTTTCCGGGCCCGCTGGCCGCGTCGCTGACCGGCCAAGCCCTCACGGCCGGGCTGTGGTCGATGGCCACCGTCGACATCCGCACCCACGGCATCGGCCGTCATCGCACCGTCGATGACAGCCCGGCCGGCGGCGGCCCGGGCATGGTGCTGCGCGCCGACGTTGCCGCCGCCGCCATCGACGAAGCCCGCGCCCTGTCACCTGACGCGCCTGGCATTTACCTGTCGCCGCGCGGACAACCGTTCACGCAGGCCAGAGCAGCGGAGTTCGCTGCCGGACCGGGGCTCACCTTGTTGTGCGGACGGTTCGAAGGCGTCGACGAGCGCGTGATCGAGGGGCGCGGCCTGATCGAGGTTTCGCTTGGCGACTATGTTCTGTCGGGCGGTGAACTCGCCGCGTTCCCGATCATCGACGCCTGTCTGCGCCTGATACCTGGCGTCTTGGGCGCGGCAGGCTCGCTCGACGAAGAGAGCTTTTCAACCGGCCTGCTCGAATATCCGCAATACACCCGTCCGCGTGAGTGGGAGGGCCGCACGATCCCAGACGCACTGCTATCGGGCAACCACGCTGACATCGCCGCGTGGCGCCGGGCAGAAGCCGAACGCCTGACGGCAGAACGCCGCCCGGACCTCATCTCGGCCCAGGCCATCTCGACTGAGACTAGTTCGGCTCAGGCCGCACACGACAAACAACAACGCGGATCATCAAAGGCCGACTAGCTAACGACCATTCCACTCGTTGCCACATGAGGCAATGGCGGTAACTCAGCCCGCCATTCCGTTACCCCGGTCCCTCAGAACGGAATTTCGTCGTCGATCGGGCTGTTGCCCGCCCCACCCTTGCCGCCACCAAACCCACCGCCGTTGCCGGAAGGCCGACCACCCGAACGGTTGCCTGACCCGCCGCTTGGAGCAGCGCCCTGGCCGCCTCCAAAACCGCCGCCCTGCGGAGGGCCACCAAAATCCGGGCCGCTGTCGTACTCGGCCCCGCCCTCTTGCATGCCAGCGCCAGCACCCTGGCGTCCGTCGAGCATTTGCAACGTGCCGCCATAATTCTGCAGAACGACCTCGGTCGAAAACTTCTCGACGCCGCTCTGGTCCTGCCACTTGCGGGTTTGAAGCGCACCTTCGATGTAAACCTTAGCGCCTTTGCGCAGGTACTGCTCGGCGACCTTGCAGAGATTTTCGTTGAAGATCACGACGCGGTGCCATTCGGTCTTTTCGCGCTTCTCTCCGCTGTTCTTGTCGCGCCACGTTTCAGTTGTTGCGACGCTGAGGTTGGCGATTGGGCGGCCGTCCTGCGAGCGGCGGATCTCGGGATCCTTGCCGAGGTTGCCCACCAAGATCACCTTGTTCACCGACCCAGCCATCGCAGCCTCCATCTATTGCCAACGGGCACAACGCCCGACTCAAGTTTTGCCACGATAGACAAATGACGCGTCGCCAAGGCCGTTTCGTGTTGCTTCTCCACCACATTCGGCCAGGCAACGGCTATGGCGCGTCTTCGATTTTGTTATGTTCTACATAAGTTCCGACCGCCACGTCAACCAAATTTGCAGCCACGTCGCCAAAACAAGCCAAAATCGCCCTCCAATCGCCCCCTCGACGGCGCGTTGTCAGAACGATAGCACCATTCAAGAAACAATTGCGGATGACGCCCGATGTCGAAAGTGACGTACGACTGCTCGAAGTGCCCCGGCTACTGCTGTTCTTACCCCAACATCACGGTTGAGAAAGCGGACGTTGCGCGCCTCGCCAAGCACTTCGACATGACGTTCGAGAACGCGGAACGCAAGTTCACCAAGCAAGCCCATGGCTCGAAGTGGACGATGCGGCGCAAGAAGGACGAGCACTTCGGGCGCATTTGCCGGTTCTTCGACACCGATAAGCGCAACTGCGGGGTCTACGCGGCCCGGCCAAACATCTGCCGCAGCTTCCCCAACGAAACGCGGTGCGGCTATTACGATTTCCTGAAATTCGAGCGCAAACACCAGGAAGATCAGACCTACGTGGCAAGAACCGACAGCGGCGAGTGGCCCTGACGTCGCCGGAATGTACCGCCTAAGGCGAACGTCCAATTCCAACGGTTTGGTTAAGCCCTTGTTGGGGCTGAGGTGATTATCTCGCGGAAACGATACTGCGCCCAGGACACCGCAATGACATCCGCTGCCAGCCCCGCCTCTGCCGAACGATCGAACGATTACTACCTCGCAAAGCAAGCTGCCGACGGCTGGAGCAACTATTTCCGCGGCAAGCGCTTTGCGGCAATCGAAGCGCAAATCCGGGCGATCTCGGCGCGCAAAGGCCAGTGCCGGATCATCGACATTGGCGGCCGCGAGGAATACTGGCGCCCCATCCTGCCAGCCCTCGATGCCGCTAAAGCCCGCGTGACCGTGGTCAACCTCGAAAAGACCCAGCCCAAGTCCGGGCCGCTGTTCGACTTTGCTTATGGCGACGCCTGCAACCTTGCCGCTTACGGAGATGGCAGTTTCGACCTCGCCCATTCGAATTCGCTGATCGAGCATGTTGGCCAGTTGCGACAGATGCAGGCCTGTGCGGCCGAAATCCGCCGGGTTGCGACCGAATATTATGTCCAGACGCCCTACTTTTGGTTCCCGGTGGAACCGCACTTCCGCACGCCGTTCTTCGCGTGGCTCCCCGAACAGACCCGTGCTCGCCTGCTGATGCGGTTCGACCTCGGATACATCGGTAAGGCGGCAACGCTCGACCAGGCGATGGCCGACGTCCAAAGCATCAACTTGCTCGACCTTGCGCAGATGAAAGCGCTGTTTCCAGACGCCAGCATCCGGTTCGAGCGCGCCGCCGGACTTCCAAAGTCGATGATTGCAACGCGCACGAGCTGACGCGCCCCTGATGCGCCCGCCCCAACTGCCGCGACCTTGACACCTGCCGCAGCGCGGTCACATCTACGCGAGACAACGCGCCACCCTCCCGCAACCAACCTGAAAGCGTTTGCGATGACCGACCAGACCGAAGCCGCCAATCCAGCACACGCTAAGATCCAGCAGATGATCACCGACAACGATGTCGTGCTGTTCATGAAGGGCACGCGGATGATGCCCCAGTGCGGGTTCTCGGCGACGATCGCCAAGGTGCTCGACCACGTCGGCGTGACCTATAAGGACGTCAACGTTCTCGAAGACATGTCGGTACGCGAAGGCATCAAGAGCTTCACCAACTGGCCAACCATCCCCCAGCTATACATCAAGGGCGAGTTCGTCGGCGGCTGTGACATCGTCCGCGAAATGTACCAGGACGGCGAATTGCAAACGCTGCTCCAGGACAAGGGCCTGATCCAAAAGGCGAGCGCCTGACGCTATCGACGGTCGGGCGTGCCAGCGGGAGCACGAGACCGCCCGACCGCCGACATATTGACTAAGCCGATTGCTTGAACGGGGCAGGCCGATGAAGGGCGCACGATGAGGCTTGGCGGGCGGCGCTTCCTGTTGAGCCTCGCGATCCTCGCTGCCAGCGTGTGCCTCGCGCTTGGCATCACGCTTCCGATGATCAAGCTGACGAAGTTCGTATTCTTCTCGACCGAACACTCGCTCATCTCGACGGTCAATGTCCTGATGAACGACGGCCAGACTTTTCTGGCCATCATGGTGCTCGTGTTTTCGATTATCTTGCCGATCATCAAGTTACTGTATTTGCTCCTCGTTTCGACGCTACCCTCGGCCGAGATCATCCGCCACAGCCGACGCCTCCGCGCGATCGAATGGCTCGGCAAATGGAGCATGCACGACGTTCTCGTGCTGGCGCTGACGATCTTTTTCATCAAAAGCCAAGGCGTCTATGACGCCGCGAGCTTGCAAGGCGTCTACTATTTCACCGCCGCCGTGCTGTTGATGATCCTTGCCTACGCCTGGCTGCGGATCGACGCCGCGCGAGGCGAGGCAGTGCTGCCGGAAAAGGAGCCCGAGTTTCGAGGCCCGGCGTCGCCGTTTCGAAACTTCGTTTTGAGCTTCCTGATCATCATCGCGACGGTGTTCTTCGCACTCGGCGTCATCCTGCCGGTCATCCAGTTCACCACGATTTATGTCTGGACCGACAAGCATTCGATCGCGACGATCATCTACGCGCTCTACACCAATCAGGAATTCTTCCTGTGTGCCGTGGTGTTCGCGGTGTCGATTTTCTTCCCGTTCCTGAAGTTGCTCTACCTGCTGACGCTCGTGACATCGCCTGACCTGTCGCCGGAATTTCGCCGCCGCTCGTTCTCGACCATGGAATGGGTCGGCCGCTACTCGATGACCGACGTCATGGTCCTGGCGCTGATGATTTTCTATGTGAACTCATCTGGCTATACGACCGCCACCGTGATGCCCGGGGTCTACTACTTCGCCGCCAGCGCGATCATCACGATGCTGGCCTACGGCTGGGCGAATTCCGTGTCCGCCTCGCGCCCCATCCCGGTCGCGCCAGCCGTGACGCCGTCGATCGCGCCGGGTCTGCCCGCCAGCGCGTCAGGACCGATGGTTGTGAGCCGTGACCGGAAGCGCCGCTGACGGCGCGTTGTTGGTCGATTCAGTCTGGCACGGTGCCAGCAGCCGCCTGACTTGGTGACGCGACTTTGGCGTCGCCTGCGGATGCTGCAGCCGTAGCCGCTGGCAGGTCGGCATGCCGAAGCATCGCCTTCAGCTCCACGGCGGTCAGCGCAGCCACGACCGCCATAACGAGACTGATACCGACAGCCATGACCCCGTCCGAGGCCTCAGCGAGAACCATCAACACCAAGCCGCAACATAAAAATACCGCCCAGGCTTCCCGGCCGCGCTAGGCAGCCACGGGCCCACCAGAGTTCAGCCTGCCAGAGTCAGGCCCTCCGGTATCCAGCCCGCCAGTATCCGGCACTTCGCCAGCGCGAGCGAATTCGGCGGGTACAGTGTCCATCGCGATGATACCACTGGCACCGACCCCAAATCCGAGCCCGACAGCGAGCCACGGTGGCAGCGAAAACGGCACCGCTCCGGGTAAACCGTTCGGCAGCCTGTCAAAACCCTCAGCTGCGGCCAACCCGGCGCCCAGCGCAAACAGCAAGATCGCCGCGACGTGGCTGCCGTAAAGCGGTTCCAGGCGGGAAGGCGCAGCCTCGACCGGAGACGCGAGCAGCAAAGCCGCGCTCGAACCCGCAGCGAGGCACGCGATCGCGGCAGCTTGAACTGCCGCCGAACCGGTCCACGAGGCGGCCCAAAAACCACCGGCAGCAAGGGCCAGATAGACGGCTGCATCGATCGGGCTGACGTCGGAGCGCATGATTTAACCACGGTGCTGTTTCAGCGAGCCAAATGCCCCATCTCGCAGGATGTCGTTGTTATTGTAAAGAATACTTAACCCGCCACCAACCGCGACACATCCTCGGCAACGTTCGATTTGACAAAAGGCAGCAGCCGTGGCGGTAAGAGTTCGAGATCGATGCACCGTGCAATCTGACGGCGCCATGGGACTGGGACCATCGCGACGCATCGGGGCGGCAACCAGCGGGCTTTCCAACGCGATGTCCAGTGACGTATCCAGCCCAGATCGATCGCCAGACGGTCCACCGCGAGACGGATTATCGCGAGACGGGAAGCGGCCGCCGCACCCTGTGACAGATTTGTTAACGCGTGTTGCAGCCGCTGACCAAAGGCGTTTGCCACGCTTTATGATGCCACAAGCGCGAAACTCTATGGAATCATTCTCCGTATTTTGAGACGTCGGGATCTTGCCGACGAGATTCTACAAGAGGTCTACGTGAAAATCTGGGAGCGCGCGGCAGATTTCGACCCCGGTCGCGGCTCGCCGACCACGTGGATGGCAACGATCGCCCGAAACCGCGCGCTGGATGAAGTCCGCCGCCATAGCCATGCGTCAATCGAAGATACGCCCGAGGCTTTGAGTGTCGCGTCCGATGAACCGCTGCCGTTGCAGTTGGCCGAGACGGCCGAAGACGTGCGCCGCCTGAAGGAGTGCCTCGAAAAGCTCGATCCCAAGCGCCGCGATATGGTGGTCTTGGCCTACATGAACGGTTCGAGCCGCGAGGAACTGAGCCAGAAATTCGGCCATCCCGTCGCGACCATCAAAACGTGGCTGCATCGTTCCATCGCCCAACTCAGATCGTGTCTGTCGCCATGACCAGGGACTATGACATCAGCGATCTGGCCGCCGAGTATGCGCTCGGAACCCTTGACTCCGCAGAGCGGGCCGAGGTCGATGTACGGCGCGCGATCGAACCCGACCTTGCCGCCGCAATCGTCGCCGTCGAGCGCGACCTTGCTCCGTTGATCATGTTGGTACCAGACGTCGAGCCACCGGCGAACATCCGCACGCGGCTGCTGGGAACCATCGCCGGGTTGGGTAGCCGCTCCCCCGTTGCTCCGAAAAGCAGTATCGACGGCGCCGAGCCGGGAACCGCGAACATCGGGGCCATCAGGCCGTCTGAACTGCTCAGTCGCGGCGTCGGGGACGGGGATACCGTCATCGAACTCGCTCACGCGCGAGAAGAGATCGCAGCGCTGCGTGGCCGGGTGAGCCGATGGCGCGTGTTGACCGCTGGCGTTTCGACGCTGGCCGCTTCGCTCGCGGGCCTCGTCATGTATCGCGACACGCTGGTGCGCGTGCCGGAGGCCGCTTCACAGACGTTCGTGGCCGTTCTGCAAAAAGATGCTCAATCGCCAGCGTTTTTGATGACGGTCGATGTCGGCAAACGCCAATTCACCGTCCGTCCGGTTTCGGCCAAGCAACCCGCCGGCAAGAGCTACGAGTTGTGGATCATCCACGACACCCTCAATGCCCCGAAATCGCTAGGCCTGCTTGCTGACAACGCGCCGCGCGCCAGCGTCAGCTTGGCCGCATTCGACACGCGTGCAATTTCCGGGGCGACCTATGCCGTCACCGTCGAACCTTCTGGCGGCTCACCGACCGGCGCTCCGTCAGGCGCGCCGGTTTTCGTCGGCAAATTGCTGCCAGCAGGCCTCAAGGCGGATTGAGGCCGAAACAAAATTTTTATCTCCAGCCGACGTCCGGCGACGGAAACACCGCGCAGTCCCGTTTTCCCTTTGTGACGGCGCGGAATTGGCCGGGTGGCCAGCGCACCAGCCCCGTCCGATGGAGATAAAAATGACGAGAACACGCAAGATCGTGTTGGGCGCCGTCGGCCTTGCCGCGCTCTTGGGCGGCGTTGCAGCTGCTTCGGCGCATCGCGGCGGTTGGGACCACGGCGGGCACGGCGCCATGCACGCTGCAGGCGGTGATGGCGCGCTTGGCTTCCTCGCCTCCGGACGCGCCATATGCAACGGCCGCGGTGCCGAAATGGCGGACATCATGGCGGTCCGGCTCGAATATCGCCTCAACGTGACCGACGCTCAAAAGCCCGCGCTCAATGATTTGAAGACAGCCATCAAAACTGGCGTCGGCAAAATTGCGGCCGCCTGTCCGAAGCGACCCGAACCCACAGCCGACGGCACGCCCCTCCAGCGCCCGACAGCACCTGAGCGCCTTGCCAATCTCGAAGCCGGTTTGGCTGCCCGTCTCGACGCGGTGCGCGGCGTTCGTCCGGCGGCCGAGACGTTCTACGCAAGCCTATCTGACGAGCAAAAGACCAAGCTTTCGGAGATGGGCGAGAAGCGTCGCGGATGGGGCCGCCATGGACCCGGTCGCGGTGACCGAGGTCGCGGTGGGCCCGGCGCGGGCGATCGCCCCGAGTGAGGTCCGGGTGATGCCTTAGTGAATCCAAGTAACATCGGACGACTTTGAAACGACTGACCTCAAGCGAGCCGCCCAATCGTTTGGGCGGCTCTGCCACACCAGAGTTTGTCACGCGTGTCAGTTGCGAAGTCAGCAGCCGGATCACAAACATTGCGAGAATTTAAAAGGCCAATCGCCGCGAAACTCGGCCCGGTTTCCAGGCGTTGCTGGAGTTGGCTTCATGCGTAATGGCGCCAAACCCGCAACCACGCGAGGACGTACTTGATGATGTTTCGTACAACGATGTTTCTGAAGCCGACCCTGATCGCGGCCGTTTTTGCTGTCGCCGCCGCGCCAGCCATGGCGCGGCCCGGCACGACAATCGTCGACGCTGCCGTTGCGACCCCCGCCCTTTCGACACTGGTGACGGCCGTCAAAGCTGCCGACCTCGTCGGAACGCTATCGAGCAAAGGACCATTTACGGTTTTTGCCCCGACCAACGCAGCGTTCGCCAAGCTTCCAAAAGGCACGGTCGCGACGCTGGTGAAGCCTGCAAGCAAGACAAAGCTGACCAAAATTCTCACTGCCCACGTCGTTGCCGGTGACGTTTCGGCGCGCGGCTTGTTGAAGTTGATCAAGGCGGGCGGCGGCCACGCCCGGTTGAAGACGGTGTCGGGTGATCGGCTCGTTGCCAGCACCAAGAACGGCAAGATCTTCATCAAGGATGAAAATGGCGGCACAGCCCGAGTGGCGACTGCCGATCTCAAGCAATCAAACGGCGTCGTCCATGTCGTGACGTCCGTACTGTTGCCAAAATGAGGCCGAGCTCCCCCCACCCGCTCGCTTCATGAGGCATGGACCCGCCGCGTCGTCCCGCGCGGCGGGTCTCTTCAAGTTCGGGGTGGGGCTCCCTCCGGCTTTCCCTCCTCCGGCTTGACCCCCGCTTGACCCCTGGCGCGATAGCGGCAATGTCTCGACCGGTAGCGCTTTGGACACAGGACCCGGCGCAATATCCTCAGCCGGCCCGCCGCCAACCCACCTCACGAAATGTCATCAGCCCTGCTCAATACCTATCGGCTGGCGAAAGCCGGGCTCGTCTTTGCGCGCCACGGCGTGCGGTTCGTACCCCGTGGAATGCCGGTGCCGCCCGTATTGAAGCTCGCCGCCGCGCTGACCGCGCCCATAAGCTGGCTCACGGCCCCGCTCCGCATCGGCCAGCCGAAAGCGCAACGCATCGGCGCCGCGCTGACCAGCCTGGGACCGAGCTACGTCAAGCTCGGCCAATTTCTGGCGACGCGGGCCGACTTGATCGGGCCAGAACTGGCGAACGATTTGTCCCAACTCCAGGACCGCTTGCCGCCGTTTTCCGAGGCTGAAGCACGAGCGACGCTGGAACGTGAGTTGGGCGGTAAGCTCGCAGATTTTTACGTGTCGTTCAGTCCGCCGATTGCCGCCGCATCGATTGCGCAGGTCCACAAAGCAGAAGTGGTCGAAAACGGTCAGCGGAAAGCAGTCGCGGTCAAGATCCTGCGCCCGAACGTCGAAAAGCGCTTCCGGCGCGACCTCGATAGCTACGCCTTCGCTGCCCGCCAGGTCGAGGCTTGGTATCCGCCTGCCCGCCGCTTACGACCGCGCGCAGTCGTCGAAAATCTGAAGCGCACGACCGATCTCGAAATGGATTTGCGGCTCGAAGCAGCGGCTATTTCCGAGATGGCCGACAATATTGCAAAGGCCGCCAACGGCCGGCCGATCGACTTTCGCGTGCCGTCGATCGATTGGAAGCGAACGCGCAAGCGCGCCATGACGATCGAATGGATCGACGGCACGCCGATCGCCGATCATGCAGCACTCGATGCCCAAGGGTTCGACCGTAAGGCCCTCGGAATGACCGTCATTCAGACGTTCCTGCGCCACGCCATGCGCGATGGTTTCTTTCACGGCGACATGCATCAGGGAAACCTGTTCGTCGACCGTGCCGGCGTGGTGGTGGCCGTCGATTTCGGCATCATGGGCCGCATCGGGCCGCGCGAACGCCGCTTCCTCGCCGAGATCCTATTTGGGCTGATTACGCGCGACTATAAGCGGGCTGCCGATATCCACTTTCAGCTCGGCTATGTCCCACCCCATCACGATTCTGCGGTGTTCGCCCAGGCCATGCGCGCGATTGGCGAACCCATCCATGGCCGCACGGCGTCTGAGATTTCGATGGCCGATCTGCTGGGCCAGCTTTTTGCCTACACCGACGTGTTCGACATGGAGACACGCCCCGAGTTGATCTTGATGCAAAAGAGCATGGTGATCGTCGAGGGTGTGGCGCGCGGGCTCGATCCCGAACTCAACATGTGGGTGGCGGCAGAACCCGTTGCGAAGGAATGGATCGAAGAAAACCTCGGCGCAATCGGACGGCTGCGCGAAGCCGGCGAAGGGGCTGGAGAAGTCGCGCGGCTTCTCACAGACGTGCCGCGGCTCGTGCAAAGCGCCGAACGTGCCGCCGTTGCGCTCGGCGACATGACCGGAGCTGGCGTCAGGCTCGATGACGCGACCGTCCAGCGCTTCGCAAGCGAGCAGTCCCGCGGCCGCTGGCGGCTGACACTGGCCATGTGGGTGATAGCTGCGGCGTTGGTCGCGATCGCCGCGCAGACCTGGAGCCTATGAGCGGGGAACGCGCGTAGCCGATCTTGCGTTGGTCTGCGACGATGGCGGAAGCGCAGCGTTGCCCAAGCGCATCGGATGCCTACAGATGGCGGCAAAGTGGGACGACGACGCAACTTTGCAGCGTGACGAACGTAATTTTGATGTCGACGGCGATGATAGAACGTCTGGCGACCACGGTGCGCCACGGCGACAAGCGGAGGCGCGCATGCTCGATAGCGGACACGCGGTGGAAAGCATCGCGTTCAGCGGGTTGACGTGCGACATCGTAGGCGGCGTGCGCGAAACCGATAAAGCGTTCTGGCAGCGTGCGATGCCCGACGATCCGGAAGGATATGCTCTGCAGGCGGGCTGCGAAGCTGCGGGACGCGGCGCGTTTGGACTGATGGCGGCAGTCGTGCGCTCGGGATCGCGCACGCTGGCGGTGTGTCCGCTGTTCAAGGTCGACTACCGCCTCGACACGTCATTGCAAGGGACTGCGCAAACCGTTAGCCGGGCGATCGGCCGCTTGATGCCGGGTTTCACGCACATGCGTCTGATCGGTTTCGGGTCTCCCTATTCCGATTTTTGCGCCATAGCGATCGATCCCGATCTTGATGACGAGAACGCCCGGCTCGTGTTACGCGCGCTTGTCGACGGTGTGCTGGCATACGGTGCAGCCCAGAAGATCGCGCTCTTCGCGGTCAAGGACCTTCAAGACCATCGCGCACCAGCCTTCGCCGAGGTGCTCCGCGAGAAGCACTTCTCGCCGATGAGCGCGCTGCCGAATTGCGCGATCGACCTGCCCTATTCGGACATCGAAGCCTATCTGGCGACGCTCTCGCGGCCAACGCGCAAAGACATTCGCCGCAAATTGAAGTCGGCGGGCCCGATCGAGATCGAAGCGCGCACTGGGATCGAAGACATCAAAACGGAACTCCGTGCGCTTTACGAGGAGACGCGGGGCGCATCAGCGCTCGATTACGGCGACTTTGAAACGTTGCCGGAGAATTATTTCGAAGCTGTATCGCAGTCGATGGGCGACCGCGCCGTGTTCATGCTCTACCGGATCGACGGACAGTTGGCGGCGTTCAATCTGTTGCTGATCGGGGATGATCGGATCGTCGACAAGTTTCTCGGCATGCGCAAAGACCTCGCCACACAACACAATTTGTACGTCGTGAGCTGGATGGAAAACGTCCGCTTTTGCCTGGAGCGCGGCATTCCGACGATGCAATTCGGCCCGACGGCATACGCCCTCAAGCTGCGGTTCGGTTGCCGTCTCGAAGCTGCCAACATCTGGTTCCGCCACACCAAGCCGATGGCCAACGCGGTCTTGCGTGGGCTTGCGCCGCTCGCCGCCTTCGATCGGCTGGACCCGGATTTGGCGCAGTGGCGCAAACGAAAGCGCAAGAGCAAAACACTGCCCGGCGCTGGCGCAAAAACCGCGCCGTGATCGCACTCGCAGCAAGTAGCCGTTCCGGCAACAGCGAGATAGAGCGCTTCGGGAACCCGCGCGTCAACGCCCAAGCGAGTAACGGCACGATCTGAAACGAAAAAAGCCCCACCTCGCGAGAGGTGGGGCTTTTCGAAATGAAAAGAGAGGTTCTGATGACATTCTCACTGACAGGCAGACCTGGCAACGACCTACTCTCCCGCGTCTTGAGACGAAGTACCATCGGCGCTGGGGCGTTTCACGGCCGAGTTCGGAATGGGATCGGGTGCAGCCACCCCGCCATAATCACCAGGTCGGCGTGTCAGTGAGACTTCTGGAGCATTTGTAGCATTCATTCATCGGCGCTTATGAGGCGCTGCGATGGGCATTGATTAATGAGAGCAATCAAGTTCAATCGAGCTATTAGTACCAGTAAGCTACACGCTTTGCAGCGCTTCCACACCTGACCTATCAACGAGGTAGTCTTCCTCGGCTCTCAGGGAGAACTGGTTTTGAGGTAGGTTTCACGCTTAGATGCTTTCAGCGTTTATCCCGTCCATACATAGCTACCCTGCTGTGCCGCTGGCGCGACAACAGGTCCACCAGAGGTATGTCCATCCCGGTCCTCTCGTACTAGGGACAGATCCTCTCAATTCTCCTACACCCACGGTAGATAGGGACCGAACTGTCTCGCGACGTTCTGAACCCAGCTCACGTACCACTTTAAACGGCGAACAGCCGTACCCTTGGGACCTGCTCCAGCCCCAGGATGTGATGAGCCGACATCGAGGTGCCAAACGACGCCGTCGATATGGACTCTTGGGCGTCATCAGCCTGTTATCCCCGGCGTACCTTTTATCCGTTGAGCGATGGCCCTTCCACTCAGAACCACCGGATCACTATGACCGACTTTCGTCTCTGCTCGACTTGTCAGTCTCGCAGTCAGGCAGGCTTATGCCATTGCACTCGACGGTTGATTTCCGACCAACCTGAGCCTACCTTCGCACGCCTCCGTTACCATTTAGGAGGCGACCGCCCCAGTCAAACTGCCCACCATGCCATGTCCCGGAGCCGGATAACGGCTCGCAGTTAGACAACCATATTCACTAGGGTGGTATTTCACATTTCGGCTCCACGAAAGCTGACGCCTCCGCTTCAAAGCCTACCACCTATTCTACACAAGTAAACACGATTGCCAGGGCAAAGTTGCAGTAAAGGTGCACGGGGTCTTTCCGTCTAGCCGCAGGAACCCCGCATCTTCACGGGGAATTCAATTTCACTGAGCATGTGCTGGAGACAGTGGGGAAATCGTTACTCCATTCGTGCAGGTCGGAACTTACCCGACAAGGAATTTCGCTACCTTAGGACCGTTATAGTTACGGCCGCCGTTTACTGGGGCTTCGATTCAAAGCTTGCACTTCTCCTCTTAACCTTCCAGCACCGGGCAGGAGTCAGGCCATATACGTCGTCGTTTGACTTAGCATAGCCCTGTGTTTTAGGTAAACAGTCGCCACCCCCTGGTCTGTGCCCCACCGGATTGGTTGCCCAAACCGATGGCCCCCTTCTCCCGAAGTTACGGGGGTAATTTGCCGAGTTCCTTCAGCACACTTTTCTCAAGCGCCTTGGTATTCTCTACCAGACCACCTGTGTCGGTTTCGGGTACGGTCTATGTGGGGGCTATTTCCTGGGACACCTTCACTGCCCGACCAATCCGATAAGGTCAAACAATTTACGGCATCCGTCACTCACCCACTGGCCCACGAATATTAACGTGGTTCCCATCGACTACGGCTTTCGCCCTCGCCTTAGGGGCCGGCTCACCCTGCGCAGATTAGCTTTACGCAGGAACCCTTGGTCTTTCGGCGGGGGTGTTTCTCACACCCCTCTCGTTACTCATGTCTGCATTCGCACTTCCAATACCTCCAGGATCCCTCACGGGTGTCCCTTCACAGGCTTATGGAACGCTCCGCTACCGCACTTTCGTGCCCGCAGCTTCGGTGGATAGCTTTAGCCCCGATACATTTTCGGCGCAGAAACCCTTATTTAGACCAGTGAGCTGTTACGCTTTCTTTAAAGGATGGCTGCTTCTAAGCCAACCTCCTGGTTGTTATGGGATTCCCACATCCTTCCACACTTAGCTATCACTTAGGGACCTTAGCTGGCGGTCAGGGTTGTTTCCCTTTTCACTACGGACGTTAGCACCCGCAGTGTGTCTCCCGAGTATTACTCCTAGGTATTCGGAGTTTGGTTAGGTTTGGTAACCCTGTGGGGGCCCCTAGCCCATCCAGTGCTCTACCCCCTAGGGTATTCACTCGAGGCTCTACCTAAATAGATTTCGCGGAGAACCAGCTATTTCCTGCCTTGATTAGCCTTTCACCCCTTGCCACAGTTCATCCGAGGCTTTTTCAACAGACACCGGTTCGGTCCTCCAGCAGGTGTTACCCTGCTTTCAACCTGACCATGGCAAGATCGACAGGTTTCGGGTCTAATCCGACGAACTAAACGCCCTGTTCAGACTCGCTTTCGCTTCGCCTACAGCTATCGCCTTAAGCTTGCTCGTCAGACTAAGTCGCAGACCCATAATACAAAAGGTACGTAGTCACCCTTGCGGGCTCCTACTGTTTGTACGCATCCGGTTTCAGGTTCTATTTCACTCCCCTTGTCGGGGTGCTTTTCACCTTTCCCTCACGGTACTCGTTCGCTATCGGTCGGTAAGGAGTACTTAGGCTTGGAGGGTGGTCCCCCCATGTTCAGACAGGATTTCACGTGTCCCGCCTTACTCGTGTCTCTAGCTTGGCATTACCTGTACGGGGCTGTCACCCGCTACGGCCCACCTTTCCAGATGGTTCCAGTTGTCCTTGCCAGAGCGCTGGCCTAGTCCGCTTTCGCTCGCCACTACTCGCGGAGTCTCGGTTGATGTCCTTTCCTCCGGGTACTTAGATGTTTCAGTTCCCCGGGTTTGCTTCTAAACGCCTATGTATTCAGCGTTAGATACCTCCATCTGATAACCGAAAATCCGAAGCCGTCCAGTTTGCACCGACCGGCCTAGAATTTTCGCTTATCGAAGGTGGGTTTCCCCATTCGGAAATCTTCGGATCAAAGGTTGTTCGCACCTCCCCGAAGCTTATCGCAGCGTACCACGTCCTTCATCGCCTCTTACCGCCAAGGCATCCTCCAGATGCGCTTAAGTCGCTTGATTGCTCTCATTAGCAATGCCCACCGGACAGAATATAGGGCTTTTCGGAGGCCCTATATCCAGCCACTCGGCAGGTGTGCATTGCTCCAGAAGTCATCAGAATACACCCATGTCCGAAACAACCATTACTGGTCAAATCTGAGCCCTGCGGCTGCGTAGACCCCTACGCCACAGGTGTATCCTCTCTTTACGATGTCGTTGATAAACCGCGGCCGTTAGGCCTGCGGAACTGGTTCTTTCCTCTCGAGAATGATGGTGGAGCCTGTCGGGATCGAACCGACGACCTCAAGCTTGCAAAGCTAGCGCTCTCCCAACTGAGCTAAGGCCCCGATAGGTCTCGGGTAGCACGAATCCAGCCGTAGCGGCCACCAATATGGTGGGCCTGGGAAGATTTGAACTTCCGACCTCACGCTTATCAAGCGCGCGCTCTAACCAACTGAGCTACAGGCCCGGTCTGTGAGCGGAGTGCAGGGGCAAGCCCTAGCTGCACTGCGCGTGTCAGCGTGCATTCTCGAAGAGGAAGAGAAACGAAGGCGGCGGTGTCCCGCTCTGTGGGGTTCATGCTTACGCACGACCCCTAATATTCCAAGAGAACATGCAAACCAGCGAACTGGTTGATGCGCGTTCATCCCTAGAAAGGAGGTGATCCAGCCGCAGGTTCCCCTACGGCTACCTTGTTACGACTTCACCCCAGTCGCTGACCTTACCGTGGCCGGCTGCCTCCTTGCGGTTAGCGCACCGTCTTCGGGTAAGACCAA
>Ga0247836_1000021_pt1 | contig 234058 bp, 217 predicted proteins | sample LaCruzMarch2015__4_FD_187116 | JGI IMG/M metagenome (GOLD analysis project Ga0247836, IMG submission 187116) | Freshwater microbial communities from meromictic Lake La Cruz, Castile-La Mancha, Spain - LaCruzMarch2015_14m | ecosystem: Environmental > Aquatic > Freshwater > Lake | place: Spain...
AGTCGTGACGGCGTGACGCTCAACGCCCACACCAACATGCCCGCCGCGCCAACACGATCAGCGGTGGCGCGGCTCACGTTTTGTCTAGCACTGCTCGCAGGCGTTGCATTCTATGTGGCGTGTCTCGCGATTGCCGACATCAGTCTGGCAAAGCTGTGGGACGGGTTGCCGCGCTTGGCATCGTGGGCAGCCCGCGCATGGCCACCCGATTTCAGCGAATTCCCGGTGCTGGCTTGGCGCGCGGCCGAAACCGTCGCGATGGCAACCGTCGGCGTCACTTTTGGGGCGGTGATCGCGGCCCCCGTGTGCCTGCTGGCGGCCCGCAACACCACGCCGTCCCCATGGCTCCAGCAACCCGCGCGCTGGCTGCTCAACGTACTGCGCGGCATCGACAGCTTCGTGTTCGCACTGATCTTCGTGGCAGCCGTTGGCTTAGGGCCGTTCGCAGGCGTCCTAGGCATTGCCGTCCACTCGGCAGGCTCGATCGCAAAACTGTGGTCGGAAGCCATAGAGACCGCCGAACCCGGCCCGCGCGAGGCAGCCACTATGAGCGGGGCCGGACAGCTCAAGGTTTTCCTCTACGCCATGCTGCCCGACGTGATGCCGCAACTTGCCTCAATTCTGCTGTACCTGTGGGAGTTCAACGTCCGCTCGTCGACCGTGCTCGGCATCGTCGGCGCAGGCGGCATCGGGCAGGAACTCAAGAACAGCATGGACCTGCTTCAATTCGACCGACTGCTGGCGATCCTCCTGATCATCCTTGCGATGGTCACCGTGATCGATTCACTGAGCGCGTGGTTGCGGCGGAGGCTGCTATGAGCAACCATCCAGCCTTACGCGCCTATGGTATATCCAAAGCCTATGCTGGCGTCCCGGCGTTGCGAAACGTCAGCCTCTCGCTGCGGTCTGGCGAAGTCGTGGCCGTGCTGGGGCCGAGCGGATCGGGCAAATCCACGCTCATGCGCTGCCTCACCCGTCTGACCGAACCCGACAGCGGCGAAATCTTCGTCGGGGCGCGTGCCCTGCATGATGCGCGCGGGCAGGATCTGCGCAATGTCCGCCGCGACATCGGCGTGGTGTTCCAGCAATTCAATCTGATCCGGCGGCGGTCCGCCCTCGAAAACGTGCTGGCGGGACGCTTGAAGGATGCCCCCCTTTGGCGCGTGGTGAGCGGCCTCTTTTCAAGCCAGGACCTTGAGCGCGCGCACGATGCGCTGGAAGCGGTGGGGCTGGCCGCCCAGTGCCATCAACGGGCCGACACATTGTCGGGGGGGCAACAGCAACGGGTCGCGATTGCCCGCGCACTGGCGCAGGATAGCAAGGTCCTCCTGGCCGACGAACCCGTCGCAAGCCTCGATCCCGACACTGCCCATGCCGTGCTGGCCCTGATGGTAAAACTCGCAGCGTCGAAGGGCCTGGCGGTATTGTGCACGCTGCATCAGCCCCAAATGGCGCAGACCTACGCCAACCGGGTGCTCACCATGCGAAACGGCCAATTGGCGAACGAAAGCCTGCGGGTCGTCAGCATGTGACAGCGACCGGCGCCCCGCCATCGACGCGTCACTTGCGTGTTGTTCTACTGTTGAGTGTTCTCTTGTCCGTCATGGCCGCCTTCGCGGCCATGACGGTTATGACAGGGATCGCATTGGCTGCGGGGTCTCAGCCGACCGTGGCCCAGTACCCGACAAAGCGTAGTTCAACATCTTGTAGGCGAGAGATGCGGCTGTGAAATTGCAGGCGTGCAGGCCCGGAATAGGTGCCAGCTCGACCAGATCGGCACCGACAACCGTCGTCACCTCGCAAGCCCGGCGCAGGATCGCCAGCGCTTGAAGGTAGGACAACCCGCCGGGAACGGGCGTCCCTGTAGCGGGGATAAGCGCGCTATCGAGACCGTCGATGTCGAACGTGATGTAGAGTGGCCGACCCCTCAACGGGGCGACGATCGCTTCCAGGTTATAGTCCGCCTGATCACGCGCAAAATGCATATGAATGCGATGCCCGTTGTCGAGGTAAAACGTCGCCTCTTCCTTGCAGAGCGCGCGAATCCCGACCGACATCAGCGTGATGCCCGGATTGTCGAGGCAGCGGCGCATGGCCGACGCGTGAGAATAGTGCTCGCCCAGATAGCCGTCGCGCAGGTCGGCGTGCGCATCAATTTGCAGGATCGCGAGGTCGGGATATTTGGCCACCAGCGGCCGGATCGCGCCCGGCGTCAACGAGTGCTCGCCCCCGATGACGAACGGGAATTTTCCAGCAGCAACCACAGCACCTGTGAGGGCTGCCAGCTGGTCGAGGGCCGCCTCGACGGTCGGGGCAATCATCGGCTCCCGGATCGCCGCAATCCCATAATCGAGCACGGCTTCGCGCCACAGTTCGTCGTCGAACAGTTCCAGTTGCTGACTGGCGTCCATGATCGCAGCAGGGCCAGCCTTGGTGCCGCCACCGTAGCTGACGGATGCTTCCAGGCCGAAGGGGATCACGACGGCCTTGGCTTTATGAGGCGCGTCCACGCCGTCCCGGTGCGGGTCGAGAAAGGTCTCGGACGGTGGCAGATAGTCGAGCTTCACGGCAATCTCCCTCTCCCCGTCTCAACGTTTTACGGGGAGAGGGGCTTTTGTGTCAGGCGCGGACGGCTTCGTCTTTTCGGACGCTGTCGTCGGCATAAACGGTCAACATGGGGTCGTCGAGCAGGATGACCTCCTCGTAGCTGCCATAGCCGTTGAACTTGCCGCCGATGGCCCGGCCATACGCGCCGATATTGCCGATCTCGATGTAGTCGCCCTCGCTCACCGATGCTGGCAGCGGGAAGGGACCCTTCATGAAGTCAATCGAGTCGCACGTTGGGCCATAGAACGAATAGGGGATCATCGGCTCGTTCGGCTCGGGTGTGCGCGACACCAGGCGAACGGGGAACGTAAAGCCAAGGTGGGCGGCGTCGTAAAGCGTGCCATACGCGCCGTCGTTGATGAACAAGTCATCGCCGCGACGGGCGTCGACCCGCACGATCAGGCTCTCGGCTTCCGCCACCAGCGCGCGACCCGGCTCGCACATCAACCGGACGTCCTCGCGGACAGGCATCGTCTCGATACCCGCCTTGATGGCGTCCATGAAGGTGATCAACGGCGCGGGATTGCTGTCGGGATAGCGCGCGGGAAAACCGCCGCCGACGTCGATGCGGTCAACGACAACGCCAGCCTTTACGATCAGCTTGTGTACTTCGGCGAGCGCCATGGTGTAGCTGTCGGGCGTCGTGGTCTGCGATCCCACGTGGAAGCAGATCCCGAGCTGACCGGCCACCTGACGCGTTTTCACCAGCAAGCGCGCAGCCTTCGCCCCTGCGATGCCGAACTTGCGCTCAAGCGGCACGCGGCTGTTCTTGGCTGGCACGGCAATGCGCACGAACAGGCTGAGGTCGCGCGCCTGCCCCGTTTCCTCGTAAATTTTCTTCAACTCGTCTTCGCTGTCGAGCGAAAACGTCCGCACGCCCAGCTCATAAGCACGACGGATCGACAACCGTGACTTCACCGGGTGCATAAAGTGCAGTTGGACGCCGGGGATCGTCACCGCGTCTTCGAGTTCCGCCAGCGAGGCGACATCGAAGTGGTGGATGCCCGCGCCATACAGTGCGCCGAGCAGAAACACCGAATTGTTCGCCTTGTAGGCGTAAGCGATGTCACCGGGAAAGTTGTTGAGAAAGAAGCGCGCAGCCCGTGCCGCCATATGTGGACGCACCCCTAGAACGGGACGCTCGGGCTTTTGGGTGCGGATCAGTGCGTCAGCAGAAACGTATTTGTCCAATTCAAGGGACCTCCACCAGTCGGGCCAAACCCAAAGGCGCTGCTCATAAACCCAGCAGAGACCGCCGCTTAACGTCAAGGATTGACGCATGTAGGGACTACGTACCCCCATGTAAAGCGGATTTTTGTGACAGGAGTTTGCTGTTGTCGCCTGAGGGCATTCGCGGCCCCCAACTACGGATCGGCGTGGGCAAATTAGCGGTTAATTGAGGATGGTTCAATTTAATCGCGCCCGACCCGCCACCCGCCAAACGAGAAAGATCACGTCGCAACAATTTTAAATATCTTCGCAGCGCAATGTGAACAGTCCCGTGCCTAAGGTCGGCCACTGGAACCGCACCGACCCTGACACTTGAAAGACTCCATGCCAACGAGACATTTGTTTTCGCCGGATTACATCTCGGTGCTGGTCGCCGACGACGACCCGGTGTTCCGGGGATTGGTGGTCGCCCGCTTAGAGCGCATGAACGGCCATGCCGTCGAGGCAGCCGATGGAGTCGCTGCGTGGAGCCAGTTGACGACGCAACAGTTCGACGTCGCCCTCGTTGACCTGAACATGCCGGGCCTGGATGGCATCGGGCTGATCCAGTGCATGCGCGGCTACGCCTACACCCGGCACATGCCCATCGTCGTCATGACGGCAAACGACGATGCCGAGACCATTTCGGCGGCGTTGAGCGCGGGCGCAACGGCGTTCTTGACAAAGCCGATCAATTGGCAACTGTTTGAAAACCATCTGAATTTGATCCACTCCACAGCGAGAGCAGAGCGTAAGCAGCGCACGTCGATGCAACTCATGAAGGCGACCAATCGCGCCAAGCACGTGATCGTCGACGCACTGAGTGCACAAGTTCGCACAAGCACGCTTCAAGCCCGCGCGCGTTTGCAAGATCTGAGTATCCTTCCGGTCGGCAGCCTCATGGTTGCCGATACGGTCGACGAACTCCTGGAAGACCTGGACCGCCTCGCTGCTGCCAGCAAACGGGCGTCGCACTTCGCCAGCATTCTATCCCATGATATCGACGCTTCCGATCAAACGGTCCTGCTGGCCGACCTGATCGGGGAGTTGATCCAGGCGGTGAGCCCCGAAGCCGAAGCCAAATCCAACACTATTCGGATCCATTCAGAGGTTCCCCATGCCCATGTCCGCTGTGACAAAGACTCGGTGCAACTGGCCATCGGCGAGTTGCTGAACAACGCGCTCACACACGCGCTTCCGGGTCAGGCCGTCGAGGTATCGACGCGGCGCTATCCCGACGGCATGCTGGCCGTAGAGATCAAGGACAACGGCTGCGGCATGCATCCAGAGACCGTCGCCCGCATCCTAGGAGCCCTCGATCCCTCGGGTCTGAACCATCTGGCTCAAGCCGAAATCGGATTCGGCTTGCCGTTGGCCAAGGCTATCGCTCAGGCCCACGGAGGCGAATTGGAGGTGCGGTCGATGACGGGCCGTGGCACGTCGGCACTCTTCCTGCTGCCGCCCGATCGCGTCCGGTTACCTGCCGGGCAGAACTAGGCAACACAACGAGGCCTTAGTGGCCTCAGGTGCTCTTCGTCAACGCCGTCACGACGAGGTAGCCGATTGACGCGCTCGCGGCCGACAGGATCGTGCCCCAGCCCATATCGGCGACCGTCAGGAACGTCGTCCAGTTCTTGAGCGTGGCGTGATTGGTCAAATCATACGTCGCATAGGCGACAAACCCGAGCACGGCCCCGTTGATCAGCGCTGTCGTGACATCGCCCTGGACCATGGCCGGCCGGACAGCAAAGTAGACCAATCCGCCCGCAAAAATAAGGTAGAACACCACGGCTGGCCCGGCCCGGAACGTGTCCAGCAGCATGTCGCCCATGGCTGGCCGGTAAATGACGTCGGCCATCCGCCCCAGCCATACCGCATCTATCCCGACAAAGGCGATGAGCGTTGCGATGTAGGCAATTACTAATGCGGTCATGATGTTCTTCCAATCGAAAGCCGTCAAAGCGGACGAGATGATCAAGCGTCTGCGGGCGCGTGCGCTGGTGCATGTTCTAACGTGTAAAGGCCAACATCGATCCAGCCTTCAAGAAAGCCAGCCTCGCAGTACGAGAAGTAGTAGTCCCACTTGCGGCGGAACTGCTCGTCGAACCCTAAGGCGGCGATTTCCGGCCAGCGCTCCATGAAGCGGCGTCGCCATGCGGCCAGCGTGAGGGCATACGAATGACCGAAGAATTGGGTCTGCGTCGTCACGAGTCCGGCCCGCTCTCCCTCGCGCCGGATGGCCGTCTTGGTGGGCAGGAACCCACCGGGAAACACATGCTTCTGGATAAAGTCGCTTTCCCGGCGATAAGCATCGAACCGGTCCTCGGCAATCGAGATCACCTGCAGGACAACCCGGCCCTCGGGCTTGAGGCACCGCTTGAGTGCTGTGAAATAGGTCGGCCAATAGGCTTCGCCGACAGCCTCGAACATTTCAATGGAGACGATCCGGTCGAACGGACCCATAACGTCGCGATAATCTTGAATGCGCAACTCGACGGCATCGCCGCAAGGCGCCACGGTATCCCGCGCCCAAGCCAGCTGCGATGGCGATAGCGTCAATCCGGTAATCTGCGCGCCATCGTCCCTAGCAAGCGCGGCCGCCAATGCGCCCCATCCGCACCCGATCTCAAGCACGCTGTCTCCAGCTTTGGGCGCGAGCGCCGCCCGGATGGCCGCGAGCTTATTCTGTTGCGCTGCCGCTAGATCGCCCGTCTGCGGCGTCCAGATCGCCGACGAATAAAGCATACTCTCGTCTAGCCAGAGGCTGTAGAAATCATTCCCCAGGTCGTAATGCGCCTCGATATTGCGGCGGCTGCCGCGTTTCGAGTTCGCATTGAGGGCATGACGAACCCGATTGGCCAGCCGGATCGGCCACGACCCCTGGATCGCCTGCTGAAGCGCCCCCGAATTGCACGCTGCCAGCCGGATGACGGCAGTCAAATCCGGCGACGTCCAGTCCCCGTCCATGAACGATTCGGCAAACCCGATGTCACCCCCGGTCGCCAACCGCATGACCGCGCGCCAGCGATGAAGGATGAGCGTCGCCTCCGGGCCGGCATCCCGTCCAGAACGGGTGAACGTGGCACCCGTCGGCAGCACGACTGTCAGTCGGCCGCAAACCAATCCGCCCAGCAGCCGCTCCAGCGCGCGCTCGCGCCACGTCAATCCGCCTCGACGGACGTCGTCCGTAAAGCCCGTGGCAAGGGGCGTCTCGTTGCCAGGCATCATGGATTTAGACCTTGAGTGTTAGAGGAACGCGCAACGATGGTGACAGGGATCAGCGGTGGAGCGGGATGAGGACGCAGCGCCACGCCCTTGAGCCAAAGCTTCAAGGCTTCCCAATGAATGGTGCCGACTACCCATGCAGCGAGCAGTGGTATTGTGAAAAACGCTCTGGCCAGTGCCGTGTCGCTCAGTTCGACGCGGCGACCCAGATGGCGTGCGGTCAAAACCGTGCCAGCGCTGTCGCTCACGTCGATCGCGACCATGAACGTCTCCGCAGGCGGCCTGACGGTGAACGCGTACGTCAAATCCATATCCATGAACGGCGAGACGTGGAACGCCTTGGCACACGTTTGGTGGATGTCGCCGCGCGCGCCCTCCTCAACGGGGATCAGGTAGCCGTGTCGCTCGCCGAATGTATTGTCGACCTCGTACAAAAGTGCCGTCAGTTCACCGGACCGCCGGTAGCAGAAAAACACGCTGATCGGGTTGAACGACCAGCCCAACACGCGCGGCATGGTCAGCACCCGGATCGGGCCACCGTCTGGCATGAGACCTGCCGCCAGCATGATGCGCTCGACCTGTCCCTTCAGGTCGGCACCGCTCCCGTCCCCCCGATCCTTGGGATGAAAGGAAAACAAATTGAACCGGCCCACGGAGAAAAGCCGAAAGCGTGTGGCGAGAGCGTGAAGCTCGTCCAAGTCAATCAGCAGCGAATAGATGCCATACGCCAGCCGGTGTTCCCGTGGACGCAGGCGCGCATGGGTTACTTTTCCAGGAAAGAGGGCCGAAGCAAGGTTGGCGGTCATGTCGCCTCCGGTGAGGGCGCACCAACTACTGGCGGCGGGCCGCGTACAATTCGCGCACTGTCCCCCGCGACTTCCCACGGCCTACGCAACCCGCCGAGATCCTCGGCAACCGCAAGGCCCGCCTGGAGACCGTCTTCGTGAAACCCAGCACCGAAGTAGGCCCCACAAAACCAAGTATTCACGCGTCCTTGAAGTTGCCACAGGCCTTGCTGCGCGCGACCGGTTTCAACGTCGAACAGCGGATGCTCGTAGACCTCGCGGGAAATGACGGTACCCGCACGCGGTTCGCGCAGCGGATTAAGCGTCACGAACAGTTGGGTCTTGGTATCGAGGGGCTGCAGACGGTTCATCCAATAAGTGACCGATAACCGACGGTCATCTTCGGCAACGTCCGCCAGGTAATTCCAGCTGGCCCAAGCCGCCCGGCGTCGCGGCATCAGTGCCTCGTCGGTATGCAGCACGGCTTCATTGCGACTGTATCGGAACGCGCCCAATAGGCGCTGCTCGATAGGATCGGGCTTGGCCAATAGCTTCAATGCCGTGTCGGCGTGACACGCAAGAACGACGTGATCGAACCGCTTCACGTTACCGTCGGGCTCGGCGACATCGACACCGCCGTCATGGCGATGAACGCGCGCAACCGGTCGCCCAACCAAAATCGCATCTCGAAACGAAGCCGTCAGCCGCGACACGTATTCCCGGCTACCGCCCTGGACCGTGCGCCAGATCGGCCGCCCGGTCAGTTGCAGCAACCCGTGGTTCATACAAAAACGCACGAAAGCCGCCGCCGGTTGCCGTCCGGCATCGCGCGCTGGAGACGACCAGACCGCAGCCGTCAGCGGATAGAGATGATCGTTGCGGAATGCGCGGCCATAGCCCTTGGCATCCAGATATTCGTCGAGCGTCATGTCGCCCATCATCGCCAGATCGCGCGGGGCTTGCCGGTAGAACCGCAGCAGGCCGCCAGCCATCGACCAAAACCGGGGTTTGATGAGATTTCCCGGCTGAGCCAAAAGCCCGGCAAGGTCCGAACCCGCATATTCGTAGCGCCCATGATCCAGCGAAACGGCAAACGACATGTCGGATGCAGCGGTCGGCACGCCCAGCGCGCCAAACAACGCCGTCAGGTTTGGATAGGCCGGTTCGTTGTAAACGATGAACCCGGTGTCGACGGGAACCTGTCTGCCGTCACAATCGACGTCGACCGTGTGGGTATGCCCGCCGACACGCGATGCTGCCTCGTAAACGGTCACCTGATGGCGTTGCGACAACAGCCACGCGCAAGACAATCCGGAAATACCCGTACCGACAACGGCAATCTCAAGCCGTCGCTTGCCATCCATAACCCCGTGATCCCTCACCCGTACGCCATCCTTGCACTGCAAATACCGCAATTTCCCCAGAGCCGTTACGCGAGAGCATACGTTTCGGTTTCGCTCTCTCCGAACTTTTATTGCAAGCCCGGCAGCGCCCGCAACCGCTCCCCGCACTGCAACGCTAGTGCGGACCCGGCGCGCCGCCAGGATAGCGACTGCCTCTTGAGCGGGACATCATCGAGATTGAACCGCTGATGGCAATTGCCAGACGTGGGCTAGTGTATGAATTACGTGTCTATATTCCGGGAGGCCAACATGCCGAAAGCCAAACTCTTCACCAACGGGGGCAGCCAAGCCGTGCGGCTTCCGGCTGAGCTCCGCTTCGAAGGCGACGATGTGGACGTTCGCCGCGATCCGGTATCGGGCGATGTAATTTTGTCAAAACCGCACGGATCGTGGGATGAGTATTTTACATGGGTCGCGTCGCTCGATTTGCCCAAGGACTTCATGAAGGACTTGATGTCGGATCGCGAGCAGCCGGTTGACGATTTCCGCGATCCGTTCGTGCGGTCGGGCGAAGCGTCGGCAGCCAAGCGGGGGTAAGGGTGGCTGAATTTCTGCTCGATACCGATACGGCGTCGCGATTGATCCGTGCGGATCGGACAACGGTCGCCGCCATGCGCAGGTCGGGCGCAGCGAACATTGCTGTTTCAGCCGTCACGCAAGCCGAATTGCTCTATGGCGCTCGTTTGCGGTCGGACGCGCCCAACATCATGACCGCAGTCCGGGCGTTCCTTGCCCGCGTCACAGTTGAACCTTGGGACACGGACGCTGCTGAACAACACGCGCTGATCCGCGCCAAGGCCAAAGCCCAAGGGCGAAGTGCTGGCGTGTTCGATACCATGATCGCCGCTCATGCGCGCGCGCTGGGCGTCACGCTGGTGACGAGTGACGAGGCGATTGGAAGCCTTGGGGTTGATGGTTTGCGGGTCCAGGATCGGACCCTCTAACGGCGGGCGCAGCAAGAAATATGCGTAGATCAACGCCAGCAGATTGAAAAATGGTGGGCGATGTAGGGATTGAACCTACGACCCCACCCGTGTGAAGGGTGTGCTCTACCGCTGAGCTAATCGCCCGGACCGTGCCGGAAGTCGCGTCTTATCTGCGTTCGCCACGGTTAAGTCAAGGCGGAGATCACAATCGCAATCCGTCAACGCGAGAGCGGCAGCAGCACGGTGGCGACGGCCATGGCGGCAATCCCTTCGCGACGGCCCACAAAGCCCAAGGTTTCCGTGGTGGTCGCTTTAATGCCGACATCGCGCGCGGTGACGCCCAGCGCCTTGGCGATAACCTCCTGCATGGCGGGCCGGTGCGGGCCGATGCGCGGTACCTCGGCCAACACCGTGATGTCGGCACTCAGAATGCGCCCGCCTTGAGCCCGCACCCGCGCGACGGCATCGTCGAGGAACAGAATGGAAGCGGCCCCTTTCCATTTCGGGTCGCTGGGTGGGAAATGCTGGCCGATGTCGCCGTCGCCGATGGTGCCCAATAGCGCATCGGTCAGCGCGTGAAGCACGACATCGGCGTCGGAATGACCGTCGAGTTTGTGGGTGTGGGGGATGGCGACCCCGCCCAACCAGACGCGGTCGCCAGGCGCAAAGGCGTGCACGTCAAAACCCAGCCCGCTGCGCGAATATGCCGGCACAGCGGTTGTGCGATTGGCCGCCGCAAGATCTTGGGCTGTGGTGATCTTGCTATTGGCACTCGACCCTTCAACCAGCAGGACGGGGACACCAGCCCACTCAGCAATCGCTGCATCGTCGGTGAAATCAAACCGGTTCGCCGCTGCAGCCTTGCGATGAGCGGCCAGGATCGGATCGAAATGAAACCCTTGCGGGGTCTGTGCCCGCCACAGTCCGGCTCGGTCGACGGTATCGGCAATCGTCCCATCCGGCCCAGCCCGCTTAAGGGTATCGGCGACCGGGTCGGCAGCGATGGCCGCTGGATGGGCACCAAGCGGCAAGATCACCCGGCCGATCACGTCGCGCGTCACGAATGGGCGGGCAGCATCGTGAATGAGCACGATGTCGGGGCGGTGGGCGCCCAGCGCTTCGAGTCCCGCCAGCACCGACGCCTGCCGTGTAGCCCCCCCAGTGACCGGAGCGAGTAGCGATAGCCCTTCGGTCGCCTGATCGTACAGGTCGCGATCGTCGGCGTGGATCACCACCTGAACGTGGGTTACGGCGGCATTGCGGAGGAAGGGGTGCAGCGTGTGGGCAAGCACGGGCACCCCGCCGATCAGTTCGTACTGCTTGGGCGTCTCCGAACCGGGTGAGGCGGCGCGAGACCCACGGCCGGCGGCGACGATCAGGGCAGCAACAACCTTCATGCAGCGTCTCCGGAGTTCTCAGGCCTGATGCTGCTTAACGCAAGCAGTCAACATCAAGCAATCGGGGATCACCACCTTCGCACTTGCGGAACCGACCGGCGCACCGTAGAGTGCCCAACATACAGGCAGCAAATAAAACTGCTCAAAAAACCATCAAACCACGTTCGGGACGACCGTGACCGCACTGAAAATAGGTGATATTTCGCTCGATAACCCGGTGGTATTGGCCCCGATGTCAGGGGTCAGCGACCTGCCGTTTCGCCAACTCGCCCATCGTTTGGGTGCAGGTCTCGTCGTGTCGGAAATGATCGCCAGCGAAGAGCTGGTACGAGACCGGCCCGACTGTCTGCGCAAAGCCTCTGGGGGCGAACTCTCGCCCTTCGTGATCCAGTTGGCTGGCCGCGAAGCGCACTGGATGGCACAAGGCGCTCAGATGGCCCAGCGCCTGGGAGCCGACATCATCGACATCAACATGGGGTGTCCGGCCAAGGAAGTGACCGGTAAGCTCTCTGGCTCCGCCCTGATGCGCGATCTCGATCACGCGACAAGCCTGATCGAGGCCGTCATCGGCGCGGTCAGCGTTCCTGTCACGTTGAAGATGCGGCTGGGGTGGGATCACAAAACCCGCAACGCCCCCGAATTAGCCCGCCGCGCCGAGGCAGCAGGCGTACAGCTGATCACGGTCCACGGGCGGACCCGCTGCCAGTTCTACAAAGGCGCCGCCGATTGGCCCGCAGTCGCCGCTGTCCGTGCCGCCGTCTCTGTGCCGGTGCTGGTCAACGGCGACATCAAATCGATCGACGACGCAACGGCAGCACTTGCAGCCTCGGGCGCGACCGGCGTCATGATCGGGCGCGGGGCCTATGGCGCACCATGGCTGATGGGGCGGATCGCCCATTACCTCGCAACCGGAACGGATCGCGGTGCGCCCGCGTTGACCGTTCAAGCCGACATTGCATGTAGCCACGTGGAAGCGATGCTCAGCCACTACGGCACCCACCTTGGTCTGCGCAACGCGCGCAAGCACATCGGCTGGTATCTCGAAAGCAGCGGTTGCGACGAGGCCATCGCAAAGTCCTGGCGGCGGGTGCTGTGTACCAACGAGGACCCCGGACAAGTCATTGCGGGCCTGCGATCGTTCTACAACTCAAACGGTGAAAGGGCGGCCGCATGACCAAGATACCGGTGCCCCTCCGTTCGCGCCGCCCGGTCGATCAGGAAACCCTGCTCGCAGCGCTCCCCCACCCCATCATCGTGATCGGCGATGAAAACCGCGTGTCCTATGCGAACGCGGCTGCCGAAGGTTTCCTGTCGACGAGCCTTGCGATTCTGAAGCGCGACCCCTTTGAATCCGTCGTCGCCTTTGGGTGCCCGTTGATCACGCTGATCGAGCAGGTCCGCCGGTCTGGCCAGACGGTCAACGAATACGCCATCGAGATGGTGACGCAGAAGTTTACCATGCCAAAGCTGGTGGACGTTCATGCAGGCCCTCTGCCCGAGCACCCCGGCAGCGTGATCATCATGCTGCAGCAGCGCACCATGGCGCAGATGATCGAGCGCCAACTGACCCATAGGGCCGCCGCACGCACGGTGTCGGGCATGGCAGCCGTTCTGGCCCATGAAATCAAAAATCCGCTATCGGGCATCCGCGGCGCCGCCCAGCTGCTGGAACCTGGCCTGTCGGATGAAGATCGCGCATTGACGCAACTGATCTGCTCGGAAACGGAACGCATCCGCAAGCTCGTCGACCGCATGGAAGTGTTTGGCGACGAACGCCCGCTGGCGACTGAGCCCGTCAACATCCACGACGTGCTCGATCATGTGCGGCGGCTATCAGAGAGCGGCTTTGCACGCGGCATCCGCTTCATTGAGGATTATGACCCCTCGCTGCCGGCATTGCCAGCCAACCGCGACAAGCTGGTCCAGGCGTTTCTCAATCTCGTCAAAAACGCCGCCGAGGCGATCGGAGATAACGCCAACGATCAAGGCCGCATCATTTTATCGACGGCGTTCAGACCCGGCGTGCGGCTGTCGATTCCCGGGTCGGACGCGCGCATTTCGCTGCCGCTGATGATCTCCATCGAAGACAACGGCCAAGGCGTACCCGAGCATCTAAAGCCCCATCTGTTCGATCCGTTCGTGACGACCAAGCGCAACGGAACCGGTCTGGGACTGGCGCTGGTCGCCAAGATCATCGGCGACCACGGCGGGGTCATCGAGTGCGATAGCGAGCCAAAGCGCACCGTGTTCCGCGTGCTGTTGCCGTTGACGACCAATTCCAAAACCGGCTCGCCCAGCGCGTCGCGTTCGCAGACCAAAAACTAAGTTCGAACCATCGAGGACACGATTATGGCGCGCGGAACGATCCTGATCGCGGACGACGACACAGCCATCCGGACGGTCTTGAATCAAGCCTTGGCACGCGCAGGCTATGCCCCGCGCGCCACCGGCAACGCCGCCACGTTGTGGCGCTGGATTCAGCAAGGCGAGGGCGATGTCGTGATCACCGATGTGATCATGCCCGACGAGAATGCCTTCGACCTCATCCCGCGCATCAAAAAGGTGCGGCCCGACTTGCCCATCATCGTCATGAGCGCGCAAAACACCCTGATGACGGCGCTGACGGCCGCCGAAAAGGGCGCATACGAGTATTTGCCCAAACCGTTCGATTTGTCCGAGATCGTGGCCGTGGTGGGTCGCGCACTGTCGCAACCGGGCACCAAGCCCGTGCGCGCGCCCGAGGTAAGCGAAAGCGAAGAACTCCCCCTCATCGGCCGATCACCGGCCATGCAGGAAATCTACCGGGTGCTCGCCCGTCTGACGCAAACTGATCTGACGGTGATGATCAATGGCGAAAGCGGCACCGGCAAAGAACTCGTCGCCCGCGTCCTGCACGATCATGGCAAACGCCGCGCAGGCCCCTTCGTCGCCATCAACATGGCAGCCATCCCCCGCGAACTCATTGAAAGCGAGTTGTTCGGCCATGAAAAGGGAGCGTTCACCGGCGCCCAGAACCGCACTCAGGGCCGCTTTGAACAAGCAGAAGGCGGAACGCTGTTCCTCGATGAAATCGGCGACATGCCGCTGGAAGCTCAGACGCGCTTGCTGCGTGTCCTCCAGCAAGGCGAGTATACAACTGTCGGCGGGCGCACCCCGATCAAAACCAACGTTCGCATTATCGCGGCCACCCACCGCGACCTCAAAAACCAAATCCAGCTCGGCGCGTTCCGCGAAGATCTGTTCTATCGCCTGAACGTGGTGCCGCTCCGATTGCCCCCTTTGCGCGAACGGATCGACGACGTGGGCGATCTCGTCCGCCACTTCCTCCGCCAAGCCGCCCGCGAAGGTCTAGGCCAAAAGAGCATCGAGACAGCCGCCATAGAGCGGATGAAGGGCTATGCTTGGCCCGGCAACGTCCGCGAATTGGAAAACTTCGTCCGGCGGCTTGCGGCGCTGAACACCCAGGAAACGCTGACGGCGCAGATGGTAGAAAGCGACTTGGCCGATTCCGGACCCGCGTCGCCGGTCGATTCTGGCAGCACCCCTAAAGATCTGTCCGAACAGGTCGAGCGATATCTTGCGACCTATTTCGGCTCCTATGGCCGCGACCTGCCGCCTGCCGGGCTGTACGACCGGATCATCCGGCAGGTCGAGCAGCCGTTGCTTTCAGCAGCGCTGGCCGCGACCCGCGGCAACCAGATCAGGGCGGCAGAATTGCTGGGACTGAACCGCAACACGCTTCGCTCGCGAATTAAAGCGTTGGATATTCGCGTGTTCCGGTCGCCGCTTCCCTAACATTCAGCCTCCCAATGAGGCGCTCAAGTAATTGAATTAAAGATATAATATCGCATTGAAGCCGTTCGTTCCGAAGGTGAATATTTTACCACCCCGGCTCTTGCGGTAGTCGCGGAAATGTCACAGTTTCTTGTTGATAGTGGTTGCGTTGCGCCAGTCCGGCGCTGCAACCCAACAGGCACACTGTAACCACCGCCGCACCATCGCAGCCCTCATCCAACCGGGCCTGATCTTGCCGGCGAAACGTGAATCGAGACCTGCGGTATGGCCGCCAAGGAATTTGGCATCTCTTCTGGCGACAAAGCCGGGCAGTCCGCGAATGCGGCTGCAGCGCCCCTGCTCGACCCCAGCGACCGCACGTTCTGGATAGGCTTGGTGGTGGTGGTTCTGTCGCTCATATCGGCGACGGCGACCTACGCCATCCTGACCGGACTGACACCCATCGCGCCGCTCAGCAACGTCGTCATCCCGACGCTGTTCATCAATATCGTGTTGATCATAGCGATGATCGCGACGATCGCTTGGCAGGCCACGGGTTTGATCCGGGCATGGCATGCCAAAGTCCCCGGCGCCCGCCTTCACGTCCGCATTGTTATTCTGTTCAGCGTCATCGCAGCATTGCCAGCGATCCTGTTGGCGCTGGCGGCCACCACAACGTTCTCGCGCTCGCTCGATGGCTGGTTTTCCAACAAGACGCGGGAGATCATCGACGCCTCGGGTGAGGTGGCGCGCGCCTACCTCGACGTGCACGGCCAGTTGATCAACACCGACATCTTGAACATGGCGCGCGATATTGATCAGGCAGCCGACGCAGGGCCGATTCCGCCCGACGCGTTGCGCAACCTGTTGCTGGCACAGGTCTCGTTGCGCGGGTTGCTGCTCGGCTACGTCATCGACTCCGGCGGCAACGTGGTGGCAACCGCCTTCGACGATGCGAACCTGCCATATCGCAAGCCCCCCCAGGACGCCATCATTCGCGCCGATCTCGGCCAGGTGCCGTTGCTCGACAGCAGTTCGACCGCCCGCGTCTACGCTCTGGCCAAACTCAACAAGCTGCCGGGACAGTATCTCTATGTGGCCCGCGGTGTCAGCCCGGCCGTGGTCGGCCAGATCCGCCGAACCCAACAAAACACCCTCGAATACGATCGGCTGCGCAAAGCCGGTCGCAACCTCAAGATCGCCCACGGCCTCATGTATTTCATGATATCCGTGACCGCGCTGTTGGCTGCCATCTGGGTCGGGCTGTGGTTTGCCGGCCGCTTCGTGGCCCCCATCCGCCGCTTGATCGAGGCAGCCCAGGAGGTATCCAAAGGCAACCTTGCTGTCGCACTGCCCGAAAAGCGCGGCGAAGGTGACTTGCGCCGCCTCTCGATGACGTTCAACAAAATGACCGTCGACCTGAAAAGCCAGCACGACGCGCTGGTCGCGGTGAACGAGCAACTCGACGAGCGCCGCCGCTTCATGGAGGCCGTGCTCTCGGGGGTCTCGGCAGGCGTGATCGGGCTCGACAGCGACGGCACCATCACTCTGGTCTCGCGGTCGGCTGAAAAGCTGCTCGGCGTGCAGGCACGCGAGGTCGCGGGCAAATCGCTCGCAAGCATAGTCCCCGAATTCGAGACCATCATCCACGGCGGCGGCGAACCGGGTCTGAAGCAGAAGGCGCAGGATCAGATCGCCGTGATGATCGGCTCCAACGAGCGGACGTTTGCCGTCCAGGTCACGCGCGAAAAGCCGGTCCAGGGCGACGTCGGCCTTGTCGTGACCTTCGACGATGTGACCGATCTCGTCGTCGCCCAGCGCACCAGCGCATGGGCCGATGTCGCCCGCCGCATAGCCCACGAAATCAAGAACCCGCTGACGCCGATCCAACTCTCGGCAGAACGGATCAAGCGCAAATACGGCAGCCAGATTACGACGGACAAGGACATCTTCGACAAGCTGACCGACACCATCTCCCGTCAGGTCGGCGACATCAAAAGCATGGTGGACGAGTTCGCCTCGTTCGCGCGGATGCCCCAGCCGCTGATGGAACACGGCGATCTGCGCGAGGCCGTCCACGAGCCAGTGGTGCTATTCCGCGAGAGCCACCCAGCCATCACGTTCGAACTCGACATGCCATCGAAGGCCGTGCCCGGTTTGGCCGACCGGCGGCTGATCACGCAAGCGATCACCAATCTGGTCAAAAACGCGTCGGAAGCGATTGATGCGCTGACCCAGAGTGCAGAAAAGCCGGAAGGGTATCGCGGCCGCATCGAAGTGCGGCTCACGCGGGGCTATGACCGGGCCGTGATCGAGGTCATCGACAACGGTGTCGGTCTGCCAAAGCAGAACCGGGCGAAGTTGCTCGAGCCCTACGTCACGACCCGCGCCAAAGGCACAGGACTGGGATTAGCCATTGTCCAAAAGATCGTCGAGCAGCATCGCGGAACCCTGACGCTGGAAGATGCGCCCGTGGCCCCCGATCGGCTGCGCGGCGCAATGATGCGCATGACGCTGCCCATGCCGCCGATGGAAGAGTACAGACCGGCCCCGCCGCCCGAGCCGGAGCCGCTGCCAGAACCAGGACCAGAACCCGTACTTGCAGCGGCAGCGCTTGCGCCCAGCGCACAATCTGTCACATCCGATGCCCCGCAAAAGCCCGCATCTGTCCTCACCACCCGATCCGTGTCGCCGACGCTGGCTAAAAACAGCGATCGCGTGATGCCGCGCCCAACTGGTCAGCCGATCGTCCGGCCCGGCCGAACTCAAGGAGCACGCTAATGGCAGCCGATATTCTGGTCGTGGACGACGAGGCCGATATCCGGGACATCGTGTCTGGGATCTTGGAGGACGAGGGCCACCGCACGCGCTTGGCGCGCGACAGCGACGAGGCGCTGCGCGCCATCGAAGAACGGCGGCCGCAACTCGTCATCCTCGACATATGGCTGCAAGGCAGCCGGCTCGACGGACTTGAGGTGCTGTCGATCATCAAGCGCACCTACCCCGAATTGCCGGTCGTGATCATCTCCGGCCACGGCAACATCGAAACGGCCGTCACCGCCATCCGGCGCGGGGCTTACGATTACATCGAAAAGCCCTTCAAAGCCGACCGCCTCGTGCTCGTCGTCCTGCGGGCGCTGGAAGCCTCGCAGCTGAAGCGCGAAGTGCGCGAGTTGCGCGAAAAGTCCACCATCAGCGCGGACATGATTGGCAAGTCGGCGGCCATCAACCAACTCAAGAACGCCATCGAAAAAGTCGCGGCCACCAACAGCCGGATCCTCATTCGCGGGCAGTCGGGCACCGGCAAAGAACTCGCCGCCCGCGTCATCCACACCAAATCCCACCGGTCCGACAATCCGTTCGTGGTGCTCAACGCAGCCGCCATGGCCCCCGACCGGGTCGAAGAGGAACTCTTCGGTACCGAGGACCGCACCGGCGGCCCCCGCAAGTGCGGTGCCCTCGAAGAGGCCCACGGCGGTACGCTCTACATCGACGAAATCGCCGACATGCCGCTGGAAACCCAAGGCAAAGTATTGCGCGTGTTGGTCGAGCAGAAGTTCCTGCGCGTCGGCGGCGCGCAGAAGGTCGCCGTCGACGTGCGCATCATAACCTCGACGTCGCGCGACCTCGAACGCGACATGCAGGAAGGCCGCTTCCGCGAAGACCTGTTCCACCGCCTGAACGTGGTGCCGTTGCGCGTCCCAGGTCTTGCCGAGCGCCGCGAAGACATCCCCGATCTCATCACGCATTTCGTCGGCCAGATCTCGCAAAGCTCAGGCCTCGCGCCGCGCCGGATCGGCGAAGATGCGATCGCCGTGCTGCAAGCCCACGACTGGCCCGGCAACGTGCGCGAACTGCGCAACAACATCGAGCGGCTGATGATCCTGGCTGGCGGCGAGAGCGGCACCATCATCACTGCCGACATGCTGCCCGACGAGATCGGCTCGAACGTCCCGTTGCCCGTCAACGGCGGCGCCGAACACCTCATGAGCCTGGCCCTGCGCGAGGCCCGCGAAATCTTTGAGCGCGAATACCTGCTGGCGCAGATCAACCGCTTCGGCGGCAACATCTCGCGCACGGCCGAATTCGTCGGCATGGAGCGGTCAGCCCTCCATCGCAAACTCCGCGCGCTGGGCGTCTCCTCCGATCAACGGACAGGTGATATGAAGATGGTGTAAGTGAAGTGTGGAGACGCTGCCGTACAGACCTTCTCTTTCGTCATGGCCGCGAAGGCGGCCACCCACGACAGCGGGGCACAAGACGTTGAAAGATTGGCAGTCTCATGCATTTTGGGGCGATGCCGCCGCACCCACTCACGCGCCGATGGTTGCCTTGGGTGGCCGCCTTCGCCGCCATGACGTTGGTGGGAGATATTCGCAGTAGCGAGGAATATTGCCGTGCCCCCAGCCGTCCACGTCCTGAGCCATCCAGCCGCGTATAAGGATGGCGCACGGGTCTTGGTGCTCCGCGCGCGCAACAAGGACGGGGCGGTGACGCTTAGAACGATTTCGCGAGCTTCATTTGATGCCGCAACCTTCGACCAGCAACTCGAAGGTTTGCTGGAGATGATCCGCCCCGGCGAGAGGATTTACGCGAGCGCTGGCGCGCGCGATGTCGCCAAGGCAGTGCGGCTGTTCAAGGAGCGGCAACTGGCTGCCGACTATGACCCCGACGTGCAGGCGTTCTATCGCGACCTTGAGGGCCGCTGGCTGTCGTGCCTGATGGATACCCGGTCGCAGGCGGAGAAGATCTGGCTGCTTGATTGCGACAGCGCGGAAAAAACGGCGCGCGCCAGAACGGAGCTATCCGCCCTGGGCCTCGGCGCGTATGAATATGCAACGAAGTCTGGGACGCATCTCGTATTGCCAGCGTTTGACAAATCCCGCCTGACCAGCGAGACCCGCGACCTGCTCCACGACAACGCCCTCATGCTCTGGGCGTATTCCTAAAGGGCTGCACACATGGACCAGACAAGCCGGTTTGCCATTACGAGATACAACGACCTGGCTTCCATGAAAGCCGACGAGTATGCATATTGGCAAAAACAACCCGTCCACGTTCGCATGAAGGCCGTGTCCGAACTCACGCTAGAAATGTACCGGCTCAAAGGGACGGCGGTCGATGTTTCCGGACTTTCTAAAACTCTTGTCCGCCTTGAACGCCCATAAGGTCAAATATCTGATCGTCGGCGGCTATGCCGTATCCCAACACGCCCAGCCCCGCGCCACGAAGGATTTAGACATTCTCATCCAACCCGCCCCGAAAAATGGCGCAGCCCTTTACAAGGCTCTATTGGATTTCGGTGCGCCGGTCGCTGGTTACTCAGCGGCCGACTTCATCGAAAAGGGTAAGTTCTTTCGGATGGGGAACCCTCCCATAGCCATCGACATCCTACCGGAAATAGACGGCATCGAATTTAATGCGGCTTGGAAGAATCGCGTCACGGCCCGTTTGGACCAAGACACTGGCTTAAAAGCCCATTTCATCTCGTCATCGGACCTTATCGCAGCCAAGTTGGCGTCGGGGCGGCCTCAAGACATAGCTGATGTTGAAGCCCTTCGTCAGGCGCGGCTTGGGACGCCGGAAGCGCAAAAACGTAAGTCGAAAAAGCCGCCAAAGCAGAAACCAGGAAAGCCATGACCCGCTGCATTTACGTGAACGGACGCTATCACGACTACCGCGACGCGATGGTCCATGCGGAGGATCGCGGCTTCCAGTTTGGCGACGGCGTCTACGAAGTCATCGAAGTGCGGGCGAGCAAGCTCATTGATCAGGACCGGCATCTGACGCGGCTCACCCGCTCGCTGACCGAACTTAAAATCCCCCAACCGATGACGGGGGCGGCGATGGTGCGGGTGTTGGCCGAAGTCGTCCACCGCAATCGCATCCACGACGGTCTGGTCTACCTGCAGGTGACACGCGGTGCAGCCCCCCGCGACTTCGCGCTACCCGATGCCGATCACCCCACGACCTTTGTGGCTTTGGCGCGCCGCCTCGATCACGCCAAGGTCGCCGCCAAAGCCAAGATCGGGATCGCGGTCAAATCAATGCCGGATGGGCGCTGGAACCGGTGCGATCTCAAAACCGTGATGCTGTTACCGTCGGTCATCGCCAAGGATGCGGCAAAAGCCGATGGCGCGGGGGAAGCATGGTATGTCGGTGCGGACGGCTTTGTGACCGAAGGCGCATCCAGCAACGCCTGGATCGTGACCAAAGGCGGGGAGATCGTAACGCGCCAGACCGGTCATGAGATTTTGGCTGGGATCACGCGGGCAACGCTCATGGATGTTGCAGCGTCGATGCAACTCAAGGTCACGGAACGCCCCTTCACCATTGGCGAAGCTCTTGGCGCCAGCGAAGCGTTTCTGACATCGGCAACCAATGTGCTGATGCCGGTCGTCAAGATCGACGGCGTGCTGGTCTCGGACGGCAAACCAGGCCCAGTCGCCGCACGCCTGCGCGCAGCGTTCCACGGGATTGCACAGGCGACACCGGTTTGAAATCGTTTTGCGGCAGGCTCCAGCCCGAAGGCAAAACGGCCGCGCAGAAGCGACCGCTCTACGGCACATTGATCTGTAAACGAGCAGTCGATGCAAAGCATTTGATCAGTCGATCCGCTGCTTTGGTCGCGGGCGACGGCCATTGCGATTTCACGCAACGCTGACCATAATGTCACAGTACGCGTATAGCGTCCGCCGCCATGGGCACGACCCCGTGAGCCAACGTAGAAGACGTAACAAAGAGAAAAAAAATGGCCGCTGAACGAACTCAAAACCTGCAAGACGCGTTTCTCAATCATGTCCGCAAGCAGAAGGTGCCGTTGACGATTTTCCTGATCAACGGGGTGAAGCTGCAAGGCATCGTGACGTGGTTTGATAACTTCTGCGTGCTGTTGCGCCGGGACGGCCACTCCCAACTGGTCTATAAGCATGCCATATCGACCATCATGCCGGGAGCGCCGGTCCATCTGATGGATAACGAGCCGACTGAAGCCCCAGCAGGCTGAACGCCGATAGGACCAGACACATCATCGACGATACCAAACCACGCGTGGACCTCGACGACGGCATCGAAATGCCGTCTCAGGAACGCGCGGAACGGCCCTTCGACACAGCCCTTGCGCCAACCCGGGCGCTGGTGATCGTGCCGGTCCTCACGCGCGGACATCGCATACCGCGCACAGCGCCCGACGACGGCACGCCAGCCCCTCAACCCGCTCCCCTTCACAGCCCCGAGGATCGTCGGGCCGAAGCGGTCGGCTTGGCGCAGGCCATCGACTTGGAGGTCGCCGATGCGATGATCGTGCCGGTACCCAATCCGCGTCCGGCGACGCTGCTGGGCGCCGGTAAAGTTGCAGACATCAAGGCGCAGGTGATCGAGCATGAGGTCGGCCTCGTGATCGTCGATCATGCGCTCTCACCCGTGCAACAGCGCAACCTCGAAAAGGAATGGGGCGCCAAGGTGCTGGACCGCACCGGGCTCATTCTGGAGATTTTCGGCAAACGCGCCCAAACGAAAGAAGGCGTGCTGCAGGTCGAACTGGCCCATCTGTCCTATCAAAAGTCGCGGCTGGTCCGCAGCTGGACCCACTTGGAGCGCCAACGCGGCGGACGCGGTTTTCTCGGTGGCCCCGGTGAAGCCCAGATCGAACTCGACCGGCGCATGATCCAGGACCGCATCGACGGCATCAAGCTCGACCTGGAAAAAGTCGCGCGCACGCGTGCCCTGCATCGCGCTGGGCGCAATCGGGTCTCGACCCAGGTCGTCGCCATCGTAGGCTACACGAACGCTGGCAAATCCACCTTGTTCAATCGCCTGACCGGGGCGGCAGTCTTGGCGCAGGATCAGGTCTTTGCAACGCTCGATCCGACCATGCGCGTGGTCCGGTTACAGAGCGGCCGCAAGGTAATTTTTTCAGACACAGTCGGTTTTATCTCAGATTTGCCGACGTCGCTGATCGCAGCATTCCGCGCGACCTTGGAAGAGGTCGTCGCCGCCGACATGATTTTGCACGTGCGCGACGTGGCCCATGCCGAGAGCGAGGCCCAGCGCGCCGACGTCGAGGGCGTTTTGACCGACTTGGGGATAGATACGATTGCCGCAGATGACCACATCCTGGAAGTGTGGAACAAGATCGATCTGCTGGACGCCCAACAGCGCCAGGACCGGCTGGCGGCAGCCCATTTCGCCAGCCGCGCCCCTGTCACGATTTCGGCAATCACGGGCGAGGGCATCAATGATCTGTTGGCCGCAATCGACGCGCGGCTGGGGCAGGCAGACGCACTGCTTGAGATCATCATTCCAGCCCAGGATGGCCGCACGCTGGCTTGGCTCTACGAAGAAGGCGACGTGCTGTCTCGGACGACGACGCAGACCGGCGACACCGATGTGCGGCTGCGGGTGCCAAGCGAAAAGCGCGACCGCCTCATTGCGATGCTGCGCAAAGCCGGCATCGCGATATAACGCGGGGAACAGCGTGGCGCCGACGTTGGGTCTAAACACCGGCCGCTGACGGCAATGATGCCGCTCGACCTTCAAACTCAGGAAACGTGCGCATGACCCCGTTCAAAATCGCAACGATGACGGCACTGGTATTACTGTGCGCAGCCCCAGCTAACGCGCGAGACAGCCGCATGGCAGGCAACGTGACCGAATGCTCGCGCTATTCCAACGGCTGCTACACAGCCCCCGTGCGGCAAGGCCGGTTCGGCCCGCAGATGCGCCTGAAAGGCGGCACCTGGATTGACTGCAAAGGGAGCTGCAAGGATACCCTGCGTGAAGAGACCGTCGATTTCTGGGAAACCCAGCGTGAACGCGGCAGCGACCGGCGCTGACCCGATGGAAGAGCCAGCCGCAGCGGTCATCCCGAGGGCAGCCGCCAGCGCGTGCATTTTTCGCGGGGACACCGTCCTGCTGGTTCAGCGCGGCAAGGCTCCTAACCAGGGCAGATGGAGCCTGCCGGGGGGAAGCATCGAATCAGGAGAGCGGGCGATTGATGCTGCAACCCGAGAAGTCGCGGAAGAAACCGGCGTTGTTGCAGCCCTGACCGGCGTCGTCGACGTTAACGACGTGATCTGCCGCAACGAGGCCGGCACCCTGACCCACCACTATGTCGTCATGGTCTTTGTAGGCCTTGGGACCGGCGATCCCGTCGCCGCCAGCGATGCCATTGCCGCCGCTTTCGTTCCGCTGCAAGACGTGGACGGCTTGGCCGTGGGACGCCGTGTTCATGCCATCATCATGACCGCATGGGAGACGCAACGGTTGCACACGGGTTGAGAATCCGTGGTATCCAGCCCCATCATGTCGAACATCAGGCCCCCATCATGCACTTAACCCGGCTCTTCGTTGCCGTCTGCGTCGCGGGCGTCCTGGCAGCTGGGCCCGCAGTTGGACCCGTTGCGGCAGCCCCGGCCGTCGGCAAGGACGTCAAACCTTACGATGACCGGTTGATGCGGCTCGCCGAAATCCTCGGCGCTGTCCATTTCCTTCGCGAATTGTGCGGCGCCAACGAGGGTCAATACTGGCGCGAACGCATGGAAGAATTGATGCGCGCCGAAGGATCGTCGGCCTTGCGGCAGGCCCGTCTGACCCGCGGTTTCAACCAGGGCTACCGCAACTACTCCCGCACCTACGCAACCTGCACCCCGACGGCCCAGACAGCCATCTCGCGGTTCATGACCGAAGGCGCGCAGATCTCAGACGGGCTGGTAAAATCGATCCCCTGATCCCGTCGGCAGCCACGCATTCGCACGTAACACCGCAAGCGCGGTAAAAAGTCCGCTTAGCATACGTATTTACTGTGAGTTATCTCTGCAACCCACTAGACCCGGCCAGCGTGCTAGTGGACGATCAGACCATCGAGCGCGCCCCCCTCATGACGGCGAGCCGGCAAGGAATGATCCGATGCGCACTTTCGAAATGGCTGCCAAAGACGACGACAACATTTGCGCGCTCGACCTCATCCTCGCCGCCTGGGATGAAGGTCTTGACTGCGGTCTGGCTCCCGAGCAGATGGCCTACGCGGCCATGTTTACAGCCCTCACCGACCTCGTTGGCATGTATGGAGAAGATGCGGTTCTGGCCCTCGTCAAAGGCTTGGAGCGGCGCGTGTCCCACGGCGAATTCACCTTGAACCGCCGGACGCAATAACCGTCCCAGTCATTTTTCGCGCCGGAACGAGTGCCACGTTCCATCGGCTCCGATGGCCAGACGCCACCACGTCCACCGCTTGGCGGCCTTGATCGCGGCAGCATCTTCGGGCGGCATCAACCCCGCAAGCTCGGCGCTTTCGGCAGCGTTGAGCTTGGTCAGGTCGCGCTCGGCGAGGTAGGGCCAGACGTAGATGGCGTTGTTCTCAATGTCGCGACCGAAGGGAACCACAGCCGGTGGCAGCGCCAGGATCTTGTCGAGAACGGCCAGCGTCTCGCGCCCCTCCCCGTCCTTCGACTGGCTCTTGAAGTAGGCGACCACATCGTCGATCCGTTCGTCGGCAATATCGGGCCGCAACTCGTTCAATTCGATGGCAGCTTTGAGATCGGCCAGTTGCCCCGAGTGGACGGCGGCGAGGATTGCGTCGCGCATGTCGGCGGTGTTTCGAGGCAGCGTAGCGTTGGTTGTGCGCGGCTTGGGGGAAGCGGCAAACGCAGGCGATGTAACGCAGGCCGCTGGATGGACAATCGCGCCCAGCGCTACTACCAGTATCGCCAGGGGAAAAAGACGACCAAGGGCTTGGGGAGAACGACCAACGTGGGCCATCAAAGCCTGGGACTTGACGAGCATGCGCGCGCCATCGTTTGCCATCATTTGGATCATGCGCTGTTTCCGTTTTCATCGACCGTGCGGTGGCCGCAATGTTGAGTTGGATGCCCAATCCGCTCGTCATTCCCGTCGGCATCATCATCGGGATCGTGGTGGCAGCTCCAGTCGGCCCGGTCAACGTGCTGTGTATTCAGCGCGCCATCGCGCGCGGTTTCTGGGGCGGACTGGCTGCAGGCCTTGGCGCGATGCTGGGAGACGGCCTGATTGCGCTGGTAGCAGCGCTGGGCGTCGGCTCCATCTCGGCGTCCGTCACCAAGTATCGCGCGATCATCCAGGTGGTTGGCGGTCTGGCGTTGATGGTGTTTGGCTGGCGGCTCTATACCGCGCCGGGCGTGCTGCAACTCGACAAGACCGAGAACGGCGGAGCAGGAACGCTGGTCGACTACGCGTGGGATATCCCTAAGACCTTTTTTCTGACGATCACCAATCCAGGCGCCGTCCTCGGGCTGTTTGCCATCTTCGGCGGCGTGTCCACGTACGTCGAGGTGAAGAGCCGGACCGACGCGCTGGTGATGGTTGCGTCCGTGATGGCCGGAAGCCTCGCGTGGTGGCTGTGGCTGTCGCACACGATCGGACGCGTGCGCCACAAGCTGAAGCCCGAATGGCTGGGACACATCAACCGATCGGCAGGGCTGTTACTGCTGGCGTTTGGCCTGCTGCTGATCGGGGAGATTGCCTGGAACGCGGTGAAGTAGGGCTTTTTACTTGCCCAGCGCCTTCGCTTCATCCCAAAGCCTGTCCATCTCTGCGAGGTCGGATTGGGCAGGGCTTCGTCCAGCGGCGGCAAGCTCTTGCTCGATGTAGGCAAAGCGGCGCGTGAACTTGGCGTTGGTTGTACGCAGCGCGGCCTCGGGATCTATCTTGAGGTGGCGGGCAAGGTTTGCCATCACGAACAGCAGGTCGCCGAACTCGCCTTCGATGTGTGCCCGGTCGCCACTGGCAACGGCGTCCTTCAGTTCGGCTGCCTCCTCGGCGATCTTGTCGAAAACCGGCGAAATGTCTGGCCAGTCAAACCCGACGCGCGCCGCTTTGTCCTGCAACTTGATGGCCCGCGTCAGGCCGGGCATCCCGACGGGAACATCGGATAATAGTGAAGAGAAGCCCAGGGGACTCGTCCCCTGGACCCCATGACTTTGGGACGGAGCCAGCGGCAGACATCGAGGTCCCTTAGCGACGGGGTCCAGGGGGCCGGCCCCCTGGCCTTCTCTTTCTTTTGTCTTCGCCGCCCGTTCCTCCGCCTTGATCCGCTCCCAGAAGCCCGGCGAGGCACCCTCCGCGCGCTGGGCGGGCGTGCCGAACACGTGAGGATGACGCCGGATCATTTTGCGTGTCACGGCGTCTGCAACGTCCTCGAAGGCAAAGCTGCCGACCTCCTGCGCAATGCGCGCATGATAGACAACCTGGAGCAACAGGTCGCCGAGTTCATCTTTGAGGTCGGGCATATCGGCCCGCGCAATGGCATCGGCAACTTCGTAGGCTTCCTCGATGGTGTAGGGCGCGATCGTCTCGAACGTCTGCGTCAGGTCCCACGGGCACCCGGTGCCCGGCGTACGCAGCGCGGCCATCACGGCGAGAAGATCGGCGAGGGTCTTTTTACCGGGAGCAGTTTCCATGGTCATCTCGCGTATGCTCCGCTAAGGAATGAATCAGCCACTGTGGGGTGGAACGAGTGGTGAGACGTGGTGTGTGACGCTTGGGGTGGGACGGTCTTGGCATGTTCATCGTTCGCATATTTGTCAATCTGCTGATCCTTTCGCTTGAGGTCGCAGCCGTCCTTGGCGTTGCGTATCTGGGGTTCACGCAGCCGCTAATTTTCGCAGCCGTCACATTCGCCTTGGCGCTCTGGTTGGGGTCGCGTCTGGAGTTTGCGCGGCTCAAAAATGAGCTGAATTTCTACTTTGAACGCAAGGTGCCCAAGGCAGGCGTATTGACCGCACTGGTGGCCGTGAGCGAAGCCGCCAGCAAAGCGCTACTCGCGGCTCTGGTCGCGCTGCTGACGTTTTCGGGCACTGATACGAAACTTCTAACGCTGACCAACGGTGCGCCCAATCGGCTTCAATGGACAGCGATCGTCTTTGCCGCCTGCCTGTTTGCCGGATCGAGTTTGCTGCGCTGGCTTTGGAACAGCTTCGAGATCAGCCCCGGCCGCTGGGGTTATTTCCGCATCGCAGCCCCCCTGGGCCTGATGTTTTCCGCAGCGCTGTCGTTCCTGCCCCCGCCGACGTTTTCCAAGATCGGCTGGGACTTGCTGTTCAACGTCGCAGCGCGGCCTTCGCTGGAGCAGGCAAGCGAGATGCTGTTCATGCTCAAGCAGAAGTTCGACAGCCTGTTCTACGCGCTGTTCCAGGGCTGGCTTGGCGATCAACTCGCAGCGGTCCTGGCGGTGCTGGTCAGCGTCAACATGCTGACCGGTTTCATTCTCGGCATCTACGCCGTCGTCATCGCCGAAGTCATCCGCTGGCTCGAAGCGCGGGCGCCGTGAAGGGCAGGGACGCGTCCGGTTGGAGCGCAACGACTAACCCCAATCTTATCCCCGCTTGGACACGGTGTGAGAGGCTGGGGCCATCTTCCCTTTGAGGGTCTGGGTCGCGAGCTGGGCGTTTTGGAAGGGGAGAGTTCCGTGCGGCGTTCGGTGAATACACCCATCAGCTGGCCCGGATCGTGATTGCGGCAGCGGCAACGCTGCAAGGCCTGGCCAGGGTGGACCAAGCCGCAATGACGGTCGCTTCGCGGAACGCGGGAGAGGTCGTGCTGCCTGAACGGTGGCACCGGCCCAACACCCCCATTCAATGAAACGGCGAGGCCGCCGGAACTCCGGGACTCTCCCGCACCCTCACGTAACACACAGGTTTGTCGCGCAAGCGCTAGTCTGTAGCGGCACTGCGAAAACATCCTCGATTCGCGTAATGCATATTATGGAAAATAATCAGTGTTTCAAAATGAGACAGAACAAGTTGAGAAGACGCGGCAGCTAGGGAAGCCGCCGCGCTCGTTTGGGATTACTTCTCGGCCTTCTCGTAGTTGTCGGCGACCAGACGGTCCAACAGGCGAACCCCCCAGCCCGACGCCCACGACTGGCTGATCTCATTGCGGGTCGCGTCCATCGCCGTGCCCGCGATGTCGAGGTGCGCCCACACGGTATCCTTCTGGATGAACTTTTCCAGGAACGCGGCGGCCGTGCACGCCCCACCCCAACGCCCGCCGATGTTCTTCACGTCGGCGTTCTTGCTGTCGATCATCTTGTGGAAGGACTTGTCCAGCGGCATGCGCCAGACGCGTTCGCCGGTCGACTTGGAGGCGGCCTGGAGTTCGTCAGCCAGCTTGTCGTCGTTGCAGAACAGTCCAGCATAGTCCTTGCCGAGCGAAACCATGATGGCACCGGTCAGCGTTGCGAGATCCACAATCAGGCGCGGCTTGAACCGGTCTTGGGCGTACCACAGCACATCGGCCAGCACGAGGCGGCCTTCAGCGTCAGTGTTCAAGACTTCGATGGTTTGACCAGACATCGACGTCACGATGTCGCCCGGCCGAACCGCGCTTCCCGACACCATGTTTTCGACGCAGCCGATCAGCCCGACGACGTTGACGTTGGCTTCACGTTCGGCCAGCGCATGCATCAAGCCGACGACGCAGGCCGCGCCGCCCATGTCGCCCTTCATGTCTTCCATGCCGGCGGCTGGCTTGATCGAGATCCCGCCCGAGTCAAACACCACGCCCTTGCCGACGAACGCAATCGGTTTAGTCTTTTTGGACTTCGACCCGTTCCATTGCATCACACACACGCGCGCTGGGCGCACACTGCCTTGGGCCACGCATAGCAACGAACCCATGCCGAGTTTTTCGAGGTCTTTTTCATCAAGGATTTCAACCTCGACGCCGACCTTCTCCAGCTTTTTGACTTCAGCGGCAAACTCAACCGGGCCCAGCGCATTGGCCGGTTCGTTGACCAAATTGCGAGCAATGGCCACCCCGTTGGCAACAGCCTCGTGGTAGGCAAAGGCAGCCTTGGCTTTGACCGGATCGGCACAGTGGATGACAAGGGTTTCAAGCCCGTCCTTTTCGATCGGCGCATCCTTATCGTCAGACCCGTTGGACGATCCCTTCGTGAGATACTTCTTGAAGCTGTAGGCGCGAAGCTGGGCTCCGAACGCGATGGCAGCTGCAATGGCCGCCGGCTTCAAATCGCCGGTCGCCGCAACGTCGACCACGATGCTGGCCTTCTTCGTCTTGCGGCCGGTAATGGCACCCCCGGCGGCCCCTCCCACCAGTGTCCAGTCGTTTTCCGACGCATCCTTGCCGGTTCCCAGCACGATGAGACGGTCGATCTCTAATCCATGCGGCGCCAAGATCTCGATCACGGACTTCGACTTGGCCTTGAAGCTGGCGGCTTTTGCAGCCTTTTGAACGGCGCCGCCGGAACGCTTATCGAGATCGGTGGCAGCCTTTCCAAGCGTCAGGCCATCGCCAGCCAGGATCACAACGGTCGCGTGAGGTGCATGAGACAGATCTTCAAATACGACGTCCAGACGATCGGCAGCGTGTTTGGTCATGGCGGGACAGCAGACTTTCGGTTGAGGGCGCGATAACGGGGAGCGCGCCCGAGTTGACGGAATTCGTTTATGATCGCATTGCAACGCCGCGCGGCAAATGAATGAATGGCGGGAGCGCAAACGGGAGGGATGCGGCGTAACGCCGGTTTGATTGACACTAGTGGAGGCCCGCACGGATGCCAAGAGCTGCCGAGAGGGCTGCCTCAAGAGCCGCCGATCTGGCTGCCCGCTGGCAAGCTTGCCGATCGACTTCCGATGGACGTGATCAAAGTCGGTCGAACTTTGGCCATGCTCATGGGAAACAGCCACAGGGTCGGGTGCCGCGAGTCGTCAAAACCCGAAAAGCAGCAAACCGAGGCCGTGCTGTATGACACAACGAGACGCCGCACTGGTCGGGCGTAGAAAGGCTAGACGAGGATGATAACCCGCCGATGACGATCTTCTCGCGCTACGTTTTCAGACAGGCAGCAGGTGCGCTGCTCCTCATCTTGCTGTCGTTGGCAGGCGTGGTCTGGATCGCGATTGCACTGCGTCAGCTCAACGTCGTCACGACCCAGGGGCAAGACGCCTTGACGCTCATCACCATGACCACCCTCGCGCTACCCAACCTGCTAGCTATTATCGCACCGTTTGCGCTGTTGATCGCCACGCTCCATACGCTCAACCGGCTGAACGCGGACAGCGAGTTGATCGTCATGACGGCAGCCGGGGCGACGGTGTGGACGGTTGCCAGACCGTTGATCGTCTTGTCGCTGATTGTTGCGGCCGCAGTTTCGTTCGTCAATCATATCGCGATGCCGTGGAGCCTGAGGCTACTGAACGAATATGTCGTTCAGATGCGAACGGACTTGCTGACCCAGGTGATCCAACCAGGCCGGTTCAACAGCCCGGAAGCGGGGCTCACCTTCCACATCCGAGAGCGAGCGACCAATGGTGAGTTGCAGGGGCTGATCATGCATGACAACCGCAACCCTAGCCAGCCCCAGTCTTATCTCGCTGAGAACGGACTGATCGTAAAGGACGCCAGCAGTTCCTACCTCATCATGTCTAAAGGACACATCCTGCGCCGTCCCGATTTGAAAGAGCCAGCCCAGATCATCCAGTTTGAAAAATACGCCGTGGACCTGGAGCGGTTCGAGACCAAGGCTGGCAAAGAAGAAAAGGATCTGCGTCCGCGCGAACGGTATCTGGACGAACTGCTCAATCCCGGCAACAGCCGAGGCTTCAAAGCCGAGCCCGGCAAGTTCCGCACCGAGTTGCATGAGCGGTTCTCCAACCCGCTCTATCCGATTACCTTTGTGCTGATTGCCTTGGCAGCCGTCGGCCAAGCGCAGTCGACCCGCCAGAATCGCACCCAGTTGCTGGCCTACGGCTTTGTGATCGGCACCGCCTGCCGCCTCGGCGGACTTGCCGTGTCGAACTTGGTGACCCTAAAGGCATCCGCGACGCCCCTGCTGTACATCATCCCCATCGGCGCCGGGACAATAGCACTGATATCGATGGCATTCCCCCGCCCGATACTTGGGCCCGCGTTAAGTCGCCTGACAGCCCCGATCACGGACAAGATGGCGAGCCTGCTGGCCACGCTGAGGCGGCCTACGCCCACCCCGTCGGCGGAGGCTTGATCATGGCCACCCCCCGTACCCTCCGACGCTATATCCAGTGGAAATTCCTGACCGCCATTCTGGGCACGTTCGTCTTGTGTTCAGTCCTGATCTTCATGATCGACTTCGTAGAAATCCTGCGCCAGCAAGGTAAATTCGGAGCCGTGGCAGCATGGAAACTCGTCTGGATGACGCTGCTACGCTTGCCTGCCTATACCGAATTTCTGCTCGCATTTGCCGTCTTGGTCGGCTCGATCGGGGCGATGCTGATGCTGGCCCGCAAGAGCGAGCTGACGGTTATGCGCGCTGGCGGCATGTCGGCATGGCAGTTCATGTGGCCTGGACTTGTGGTTGCAGGCCTGCTCGGACTGATCGGCGTGACGTTGTACAATCCGATGGCGGCCGCTGCGCGATCAGAAGGCGAACAAATGTTTGCCCAGTCGTTTGGACGCGAGTCCAACCTGCTGCGCAGCAGCAACGGCGGAACATGGTTGCGCCAGGATGGCGCCGACGGTCAATCGGTCATCACAGCCAGCGCGGCCACCAACCGCGGGTTGTCGCTCGACGGCGTCACTGTGTTCGTATTCGACGACGCCGGTAAATTCACGGAACGGATCGACGCCAGCCGGGCGGAGCTCCGCGATGGCTACTGGCGGATCGAAGAAGCATGGGTTGCCCGGGTCGGCCGGGAGGCAGAAAAATTCGAAACCTATCTTTTATCGACCTATCTCACCCCCGAGCGCGTGACGGATGCCCTCGGCACGGTCATTTCCGTATCGTTTTGGGACCTTCCCGGTCTCATCGAAGTAGCTGATAAAGCGAAGCTTTCATCGACTTCCCTGCGCATCCAGTACGAGATGCTGCTCGCACGCCCCCTACTGTGCATCGCCATGGTTTTTTTGGCTGCAACTGTGTCATTGCGGTCATTCCGGTCCGGCGGGATCCAGACTATGGTGATTTCCGGAATGGTTGGGGGTTTCGGGTTTTTCCTCGCGGCGGAAGTGTCACGGCAGATCGGGGTTGCGGGGTTCGTCCCGCCCTGGGCTGCAGTGTGGCTCCCGATCGTGCTCCTGATTTTGTTATCGACGACGGTGCTCTTGCACCAGGAGGACGGTTGAGTGGTGCGTGAAGCGCGGATACCGCAAACTGCTTGCGGACAACAACGCGCCGGGGGCGTTCGCGAAAGCGTGACGCGGCCCGTGAACGCGATTGGTCGGGTTGCGCTCACCGTGCTGATCGCACTCGGCGCTGCTATGGGCTCCGTTGCGCCGTCCCTGGCCGCAGAAAAGTCGTCGTTTCCCAAGACCCCAGCTATCAAATTCACATCACCGGCAAAACTCGACAGCAAGCAGCCCCTGCTGCTCAATGGCGACGAGCTGACCTACGACACGACGGGCAACCGCGTGATCGCCAAGGGCAATGTCGAGCTGTATTACAACAACTATTCCGTCACGGCTGACGAAGTCACCTACGACCAGTCAGCCAGCACGCTGACGGCCGCCGGCAACGTCACTATCCGCGATCCCAACGGTCAGATCACACGGGCGGACCGGATCGAATTGACCGACGATTTCAAGGAAGGCTTCGTCGAGAGCCTCAGTGTTGTCGGTACGGACGATACGCGGATCGCTGCCCGTCGCGCCATCCGCAAGGACGGCAATGTCACCGAATTCTCAGATGCCAAGTACACGCCGTGTAAGTCGACGCCAAACATGCCGCCAATGTGGTGCATTTCGGCAGCGCGCATCATCCACGACCAGAAGGCTGCGACCCTAACCTATCAGGATGCGCAGTTCGAACTGTTAGGCGTTCCGATCGTCTACATGCCTTTCTTTGAGCACGCTGATCCCACGGTAAAGCGTCGCTCGGGCTTCCTGCTGCCGGGCATTGGCTCATCGTCGACTCTGGGCGTCCATGTTGAGACACCCTATTATTTCGCACTGTCGCCCCAGTACGATTTCCTCTTCAGCCCAGAGTACTTGTCGAAGCAAGGCGTGCTTTGGAAGGGCCATTGGCGCCACCGCCTCGCAAACGGCGAGTATGACGTCAAATTGGCCGGAATCGAGCAGGACTATGCCGATCTGCCGAGTTCGATTGCGAACCGCAAAGTCTACGACGGCTGGCGCGGCAGCATGCAGACCAAGGGTCTCTTCTCGATTTCCAGCTGGTGGAAATTCGGTTGGGACGTCACCGTCGACAGCGACGACACCTTCCGCCGGTTCTATAAGCTCGACAACGTCCTCGTGACCGACCGCATCAACACGGCCTACATCGAAGGACAATCGGAGCGGAACTATTTCGGGATGCGCTTTTATCAGTTCGGTGGCCTCCTGCTGTCGGATAACGCCAACTCCGAATCGGTCGTCCATCCGGTCATCGACTACGACTACGTCTTCGCCAATCCGATCCTTGGCGGCGAACTGGCATGGAAAAGTACGGCCATCAGCTTGAGCCGCAGCGGTTCTGCAAACACGACAAATTTCGGCCGCGAGAACTATAACCACACCAAAACCGAACTGAATTGGCGCCGTCGCCTGACGGACCAGATCGGCATCACGTACACGCCATTCGGCAGCATCCGTGGCGACGCGTACTATCTCGACAACACCGTGAACCCGCAGACGGGCGACACGCTGAACAACGAGAGCATCACGCGCGGCGTCGCGACCGGTGGACTGACGGTCAGTTATCCCTGGATCGCTGGCGGCAAGAGCGCGTCCCACACCATCGAACCGATCGGTCAGGTGCTGTATTCGCAGGCCCACGTCAGCCAGCGCAGCCTGCCTAACGAAGACTCGCGCAGCCTGGTGTTTGACGACACGAACCTGTTTGAAATCCAGAAGTTCTCCGGCACCGATCGCGTCGAAACCGGAACGCGTGCCAACGTCGGCATCCAATACACCTTCCAAGCCAATTCCGGCGGTTATGCCCGCTTCCTGGCCGGTCAGCATTATCAACTGTCGGGCGAAAATGCCTACGCGAACCCAGGCTGTGTGAACGAAATCGTGAATGGCAATCCGGTTTGCCGATCCGAGTTCTCTCCGTCGAGCGGCTTGCAGAAAGACAGGTCTGATTATGTCTTGGGCGCTTATGTTGCCCCAAACAGCATCTTCCGCTTCCTGTCGCAAAGCAGGTTTGGCGATGAAGACCTCGGACTGCGCCGCCAGGATCTGTTCGCGTCGGCAAGTTACGGACCGATCACCGCATCCGCCGTGTACACCTATGCCGCTGCCGACCCCCTGCTGGATATCCAAAAGGCGCAGTCTGACATCACCGCCACCTTGGGCCTGAAGTTGACCGATCGGTGGAGCGTGATCGGGGCCATGCGGTTCGACATCGACTCCCGCAGCGTCCTGACGGACAGCGTCGCCTTGAAGTATGCCGACGATTGCTTCGTGCTGACGACGACGTTCCAGGAGACGTATCTTGACAACCCCAGCCTGGGTCTGACGGCGGACCGGTCCGTCATGTTCCGGTTCGAGCTGAAGAACCTCGGCGGGTTCAACTACAGGACCAGCGTTCTCGACCACACGTTCGGCGATCAGACAAACAGCAATAATAACTGAGGTTGGACCCGGTCACGTTCGCGACTGCACGGCTGAACGACCTGCATCGGTCGTGAGCCGATGCGCCGGTCCCCCCGCACCGATAGTCTGACGACATACGTCGTATTAGATGAGGTGGTGTCCGATGGGTTCGATGCGGTTCATCGACCGGCATCGCCCTTTGCGGGTTCTGCCAGCGTACGTCTGGCGGATGTGGACACCAGATGATCCGTCTGCGTTTGCGCCAGGGGTGCGTTCCATTTGCCATGCGCCCGCCATGGTTGATGTGGATAAGCGCGTCGAGCCAGAGGTTGGTCGAGGGTTCATGATTGCCTTCGGGCGGCGGGGCTGTTCGTCTAGCGCAACAGTCGGCCGGTCGATTCGGGCTCGTTGACAGCGTTTGTGTTTCAGGTTGTGGATGGAACGAGTTCAAATCCCTCAGGCTCGGCACGAGACGAAATTTCGGGCCAGCTGCCTTGAAGGATCAAAACCGGACGTGCCATTGACCGCTTGGTCAAATCCCGAATTTACGCGAACTGCGAAGAGCCAGCACCCTGCCATGAACCAGTTTCCGCGCCGTCTCCGTCTCATCACCGCAGCGCTGACGCTGCCAGCCACCGCAGCGCTGGCGCAAGAGACGCCGCCGATGAAGTTCCCATCGTTCAATTCGATTCAGGCTCGCCCGCAAGGCGTTGCGCCGGGCGAAGCCGTGGTTGCCCCCGGTCGACCAGCACCGGCACCGGCAAAACCCGCCGCGCCAACTGCGGGGCCTGCAGCCGACGCCAAACCAAAGCCCAAACCAAAACCCGTCAAGACCGCTGCGCGCACCGACGCGTCCGTCGTGGCAAAGGCGAGCGAGACCAAAGGCTTGTCGATTGCCGTGCTGGTCAACGACGAACCGATCACGGGTTACGAAATCGAGCAGCGACAGCGCATCATGGGACTGGGCGCCAATATCGGCGAGAAGGCGCAGGCGAGCTTCAAGCGCATGTTGGCCGATCCCAGCACGGGCGAAAAGCTCAAGGCGATCCTCGGCGAGGTCATCAAAGCGAACCCCGGCAAATCCCGCGAACAAGTCATCGCAGCATTCGAAGAGCGCAAGAAGCAGTTTGCCATCAACTTGCAGCGCCAGGCCGTCGAAAGCGCCCGCGCCAGCGTTCTGCCGGGCCTCAAGAAAGGCGCGCTCGATGAATTGATCGACGAGCGCCTGAAGCTGCAAGAAGCCAAGCGCCTCAACGTCGTCGCGTCTGACGAGGATGTCTCCAGGATCGTGCGCAGCCTGGCTGAGAAAAACAAACTGAACGAACAGCAGTTCGCCCAGCATCTGGCGGGTATGGGTGCCGATATCGACGGGATGCGCGCGCGCTTCCGCACCATGCTGTCATGGAACGACGTGATCCGCCGCAAGTTCGGCCATCAGATCGCGATCACCGAGCGGGATGTGGACCGGATTGTGTCTCAGGGACCAGCCGGCGAAGATCAGACCGAGTTGCAGGTCCAGCGTCTGACGCTGGCCATTCCCGAAAAGATCAATCAGAAACTCGTGGCCCAGCGCATGGCCGAGGCCGAAACGATCCGAGGCAAGTTTACCAATTGCAAGGCGATGGCGACGCTGGCCGGGAGCGTGACCGGAGCCAAATTCGAAGATCTGGGTCAGCGCAAGCCGTCGTCTCTGACAGAGCCAACCAAGAGCCTGCTGCTGAATGCCAAGGATGGCGAAATGATACCGCCGACCGTTGGAACAGGGGGCGTCGAGTTGTATGCCGTTTGCGGCCGACAGGTGGTGAAAGCCGACGAGCAGAAGCGCACAGCGGCTCAGGAAGAACTGCGCCAGAAGGAATTCGAACTGTTGGCTAAGCGCCACCTGCAGAACCTGCGCCAGGATGCAATGATCGAGTATCGCTAATGCCGCCACTGGCACCATTGGCGGTTTCGATGGGCGATCCCGCAGGCATTGGACCCGAAATCACGCTGGCAGCTTGGGCGGCTCGGGATGTGCGAGCGTTGCCGGTGTTTGCAGCTTTTGGCGATGCCGCTATCTATCTGGAACGCAGCGCGGCGCTGAAGTGGGACGTCCCCGTTATCCCTGTCAAGACACTGAACGAGGCGGCCGCCCGCTTCGGCGACGGTTTGCCGGTCGTTCAAGTCGCGTCATCCGGACCTGTCGTCGCGGGGCAACCGCAGCAGGCCTCGGCCAAGTCCACCATTGCGGCAATCGAGGCGGCCGTCGCCGCGGTCTTCGCCGGACAGGCCGCAGCAATCGTCACCTGCCCCATCGCTAAATCCGTGTTGTATGAGGCAGGCTTCCGCCATCCCGGACACACCGAATACCTCGCTAATCTAGCCCAACAGCAGGCAGGCGACGGCCGCACGATCAGGCCGGTCATGATGCTGGCCTGCGATGCGCTCAAAGTTGTGCCAGCGACCATCCACATACCGCTGTCGGCAGTGCCCAGCGCGCTGACCGCCGACCTGTTGCGCGAAACAATCGTCATCACAGCCGACGGTTTGATGCGCGACTTCGGCATCGCCAAACCGCGCATCGCAGTCGCAGGGCTCAATCCCCACGCCGGCGAAAACGGCACCATTGGCCGCGAGGATGCTGATCTGATCGCACCCGTGATCGCAAGCCTCAATGCGCTGGGCTACACCGTGACCGGGCCGCATCCAGCCGATACTCTGTTCCACGCAGCCGCCCGTACGCAATATGACGCCGTGGTCGCCATGTATCACGATCAGGCACTGATCCCCATCAAAACACTCGCCTTCGACAGCGGCGTCAACGTGACACTCGGCCTGCCGTTCATCCGCACATCCCCCGACCACGGCACCGCGTTCGATATAGCAGGCCAGGGGACGGCGTCGCCCGAAAGCCTGATCCAGGCCATGCTGTTGGCGGCACGGATGGCGGCAGCACGCCCAAGTTCCCAGCCATAAAGCCCCCGTGTAAATCCGCTGCTGTTCCATGATTGAAGTACAAAAAGCGGGCGGCTTGGCGGGTGTCCCGCCAAGCCGGTTCTAGGGCGGCAGCCCAGGACGCGAAGCCCCTCTTGCACGCGCGACAACAGAGCACTAGCGTCCGCCGCGATGACCGATGATGAACCAATGGTGGCGGCAGGCCAAACGACCCTCCCTCACGGCGCAAGCCCGGACGGCTTACCCCCACTGCGCGAGGTGATTGCGTCCCACGGGCTAGACGCCAAAAAGAGCCTCGGCCAGAACTTCATTCTCGACCTCAACCTCACGCGTCGGATTGCGCGGGCGTGCGGCGACCTCATCGGCCGAACGGTTGTCGAGGTTGGACCGGGGCCGGGCGGCCTCACGAGGGCGTTGCTGATCGAGGGTGCCGCCCGCATCGTGGCTGTCGAACGCGATCACCGCTGCCTGTCGGCATTGGCGCAGATCGAAGCGCGCTATCCCGGACAACTGCGCGTTCATGAAGGCGACGCGCTGGAGGCAGACTGGCAGGCACTGACCGCTGACCGAGAGGGGAAAGCGATCATAGCAGCCAACCTCCCGTACGGCGTCGCAAGCCTGCTGCTGGCGGGCTGGCTGGAAGCTGAACCTTGGCCGCCTTGGTATGACGGCATGGTGCTGATGTTCCAAAAGGAGGTTGCCGAGCGGATCGTGGCAGAACCCGGCAGCAAGGCCTATGGCCGCCTCTCGGTTCTCGCCCAGTGGCGCACGGTGCCCAAAATCGTCATCAACCTGCCGCCGCAAGCCTTCACACCGCCGCCGAAGGTGTCGTCCGCCGTTGTGCATTTCGTACCCCGCGCCGAACCAATACCGGCGGGATCGGCAAAGATGCTGGGACGCGTCACGGCGGCAGCGTTCGGTCAGCGCCGCAAGATGCTGCGCCAGAGCCTCAAGATGCTGACCCCTATGCCCGAATTATTGCTGCGCGAGGCGGGCATCGACCCCCAGCAACGTGCGGAGCAGTTGACCGTGGCAGAGTTTGCGAAACTGGCGGAGTTGATGGCAGACCGCTAGTGGCCCGTCGCGCCTAAATCGCTGTGCAAGCCGGAACCGCTGACGATTTAGGCGCGACATAAGGGCCACTAGAGAAATCATAGACTTAGTGTGGCGTTCAGCGCGCCTTAATTGACACCAACCTTGCCGCACCCACTAGTCAATTAAGGCGCGACGCCACACTAGTCCCAAAAGCACAAAGCGCGACGGATACGAGTCAGTCGCTCCCCGTCTGTCAAGCGGACGGTGCGTTGGCGCTTTCGACCGCGAGCCGTTTGAAAATTGTCAGCGCCTCGTCGCGCGTTGCAGTCTTGGGCACACCGCGCTCGACATCCTCACGGCTCCACATCCACGTTTTCACGGGGTCGTGTTTCATGTCCCAAGCCGGGAACATCCGCTCACTCACCTGCGCCTCGCAAATGAGGGAAATCTCTACGTGGCGATCGTCGCGCAGGATATGATCGTAGGTACGCCGAACCGCGTCCTCCGGGCCTTCCAACAGCTGCAAATACAGATCGTCGCGGCAAACCAACGCCCCGGTGATCATCTGGCGTGAGTTGTTGTAGCGAGCCGTGATCAAAATCGTATCGAGTGCATAAGCGTCGAAACCAAACGGACGCGAGACGTAGATCAATTGTAGGAGCTGCATGTTCGACCTCGCTTGCTCCGGCTACTCTGCCCTCGGCCCATAGTCTGCGCAAGGTCGTTGTTGAAGCCGTTGGTGCAGTGCGAAAGTGCGGGCTCATTCGTGTTTGAAGGGGCAACCGCCCGCACTGGGCGCATCGTCGGGGAGCGTCGGGAATAGCTTGGGCGTTTGCGCTCCAAGCTGGGCTTCCAAATCGCGCAAACGTTGGCGCAGCGCCTTGTCTTGTTGGAACTTGCGGGTCTCGTCGCGCAACACGGCCGCAATTGAATCAACAGTGCCATCGGCTTTGTGCAGCATGCCAACGGTGAATGAAATCGACATCGGATCGCCGCCTTTGTTGATGGCGGGAACGCGCAGGACATCGCTGCCATAGCGGGTGATGCCGGTCTTCATTGTGACGTGGTAGCCTTCCCAATGACGGGCACGTTGCTTTGCCGGGATGATGATATCGAGAGATTGGCCCAGCGCTTCGGCCTCGGTAAAACCGAACATGCGCTCAGCACCAGGGTTCCACAGGGTGATGAGTCCCTGCGCATCGCTGACGACAACGGCGTCACCGACGGCTTGGACAAGCTGGCTGAGGTCGGGCGTGGTCATGTCGTGTCTCCTAATAAAAGAGCGGCGCCCTGACAGACGCCGCTGAAGTCTCGACCGGAAGCACGGGGTCTTTTTGTCGGCTTAGACGGCTTTGGCGGAATGCAGCGCTGCGATCTTGGATTGATCGTAACCCAGTTCGGCCAGAACCTGATTGGTATGTTCGCCAAGCAGCGGCGAACCGGTGATCTCAACTGACATGCCCGAGAACTTGATCGGCGAACCGACCGTCAGGTACTTGCCGCGTTCCTTGTGGTCGACTTCGGCGATGGTTCCGCTGGCGCGCAAGGACGGATCGTTAGACAGTTCCTTCATGGTCAGCACCGGCGCACAAGGAATGTCGAACTTGCGCAGGATGTCGACGGCTTCAAATTTGGTCTTGTCTGCCAGCCACTCTTCAATTGTGGCGAAGATTTCCGTGATGTGCGGCTGGCGGGCCTGTGCCGTCATGTAGGCAGGGTCGGTCTTCCATTCAGGCCGACCGATGGCGTCCGCAATCGGACCCCAGGCATGGCCCTGGATCGTGAAGTAGATATACGCGTTCGGATCGGTCTCCCAACCCTTGCACTTGAGCACCCAGCCCGGCTGACCGCCACCGCCAGCGTTGCCGCCGCGCGGCACGACGTCGGAGAACGTGCCGTGGGGGTATTGCGGATACTCTTCAAGGAAACCCAACCGGTCCAGGCGTTGCTGATCGCGCAGCTTCACGCGGCACAGGTTCAACACGCTGTCCTGCATCGAGACGGCAACCCGCTGGCCTTTGCCGTCCTTATCGCGCGAACGCAGCGCGGTTAGAATGCCAATGGCGAGATGCATGCCGGTGTTGCTGTCGCCAAGCGCTGCAGCCGAGATGGTCGGCGGACCGTCCCAGAAACCCGTCGTCGAGGCCGAACCGCCGGCGCACTGAGCAACGTTTTCGTACACCTTCAGGTCGTCGTAGTGGTGGCCGTCCGAGAACCCCTTCACAGACGCCAGGATCATCCGAGGGTTCAATTCCATGATGCGCTCCCAGGTAAAGCCCATGCGGTCCAGCGCACCTGGACCGAAATTCTCGACCATCACGTCGGAAATCTTGATGAGCTTTTCGAGCACCTCCTTGCCTTCCGGCTTTTTGGTGTCGAGCGTGAGAGAGCGCTTGTTGGAATTCAGCATCGTGAAATAGAGCGCGTCGACATTTGGAATGTCGCGCAACTGCGAGCGCGTGACATCGCCCGAACCTGGACGTTCGACTTTGATGACATCGGCGCCAAACCAGGCGAGAAGCTGCGTACAGGCAGGACCGGCCTGGACGTGCGTAAAGTCGATAATCTTGATGCCGTCGAGTGCTTTAGACATAGTTGTCCTCGTGGTTCTTGGATGGGGATAGATTGCGGATTTCGACTACTTTTTGCCGATTGCACTGGTGGGATTGAGACTGCCGATGTTGCCGCTTTCGGTGCCAGCGGACGGATCGATTTCGGCGTTGATCAAGGTCGGGCGGCCAGAGTCCATGGCCTCGTTGACAGCGCGGCTCAGTTCGTCGGGGGTCGTGACATTGACGCCCACGCCGCCGAAGGCTTCCATCATTTTGTCGTAGCGCGCGTTCTTCACGAACACGGTGGTGGCCACATCGCCATCGCCATTCGTGTTGACGTCGGTGCCGCGATAGATGCCGTTGTTGTTGAACACGACAATGCAGACCGGAAGGTTGTAGCGGCAGATGGTTTCAACCTCCATGCCGGAAAAACCAAACGCACTGTCACCTTCGACGGCGAGCACCGGATGGCCGGTCTCGACAGCGGCCGCAACGGCAAAGCCCATGCCGATGCCCATGATGCCCCAGGTGCCGACGTCGAGGCGTTTGCGTGGCTTGTACATGTCGATCACGCCCCGGGCGAGATCGAGCGTGTTCGCACCTTCGTTGACGAGGATCGCATCGGGACGGTCCTTGATGACGGTTTTCAAAACGCCCAGCGCGCTGTGGAAGTCCATCGGCGCTGAGTTCTTCATCAGCTTGGACGCCATCTTGGCAACGTTGGCGTCGCGCTTTGCGATGATCTTGTTGGTCCAGTCGGCCGACGGGGCCTGCCAATCATTGCCCAGCCCTGCAAGAAGCGCGCTGACGCAAGAGCCGATGTCGCCGACGATGGGTGCCGCGATCTCGACGTTGCTGTCCATTTCCTTCGGCTCGATGTCGATCTGGATGAACCGCTTCGATCCAGGCGCACCCCAGGTCTTACCCTTTCCATGCGAGAGCAGCCAGTTGAGGCGTGCACCGATCAAGATGACAACATCGGACTCCTGCAGCACAAGCGAGCGCGCAGCCCCCGCACACAGCGGGTGCGTGTCGGGCAGCAGACCCTTCGCCATGCTCATGGCGACATAGGGAATGCCGCTGCGCTCGACCAAGGCGCGGACATCATCGTCGGCTTGAGCATACGCTGCCCCTTTGCCGAGCACGATCAGTGGGCGTTTGGCAGACTTCAAGACGTCGAATGCACGGGCAATGGCGGACGGTGCCGGGATTTGGGCTGGCGCTGCGTCGATCACCTTGACGAGCGATTTCTGGCCGTCGGCTGCATCCATGACCTGCGAGAACAACTTGGCTGGCAAATCGAGATACACCCCGCCGGGGCGACCCGAGACGGCAGCACGGATGGCGCGCGCGACGGCAATACCGATGTCGGCTGCATGCAGCACGCGGAACGCTGCCTTGCACAGAGGCTTGGCAATCGCGAGCTGATCCATCTCCTCATAGTCCCCCTGCTGGAGGTCGACGATCTCACGCTCGGACGAACCCGAGATCAAAATCATGGGGAAGCAGTTCGTTGTGGCATTGGCGAGCGCGGTAAGACCGTTGAGAAAGCCAGGTGCCGAGACGGTAAGACAGATGCCCGGCTTCTTGGTCAGAAAGCCCGCGATCGCGGCGGCATTGCCTGCGTGCTGCTCGTGCCGGAAGGAAATGACGCGCAAGCCCTGCGCCTGAGCGAGACGGCCAAGGTCCGTGATTGGAATGCCCGGAACGCCGTAGATCGTCTGGATACCGTTAAGTTTCAAAGCATCGATGACGAGGTGAAAGCCATCCGTCAGAGCCGGCTGGGTGGCAACCGGTGCTGCCGGGGCCGCCGCAGCAGACGCGGCCGTGCCGAAAAGATTCATCATAATTCTCCCGAGCTTTTCTTGTTAGACATCGCGTTGTCGAAACGCCCATCGCAGTGCCAGCGCACGATGATCGGGTCGAGCAGACGACCTATTCCAGCATTCTGGCTGGTTGGGTATATGGTATACCAGAGACCTGTACCGTTTTGTCGCAGCTGGCAATTGCCACCAAAGTTGCAGCGTCCTCAATTCTGTCCGCTGCTGCGGCAAGCATCTCAAATAACGACAGAAAATAAATTGCGCACAGCCAGCGGCAAACGGATTTCTGTCCAGTCGGTGATTGTCCGACTTACCCCAAAACCCATCGTTCCAGCTGACGGCGCGGCCTCAGAGGGCTTACAGAAATGCATGCCCCTGCGAAGGCAGGGGTGGGAGCCGGTTGTCCGATAAGATGGTCGACTAAGACGCTCGACCCAACGACACGCCCTAAGACTCAGACCAGCTTTCGCTCCACAGCAATCGCGACCAGTTCCGCCTGGGTGCGTGCGGAAAGCTTGGTCCGCAACCCGGCACAGGTCATTGCCGCCGTTTTATAGGAAACGCTCACCGCCTCCCCGATCTCTGAAAGGCTTTTGCCCGTGGCGAGCAGGCGCAAGACGTCATGTTCTCGCGGCGTCAAAAGCGGCGGCGCAGATTGGCTCGCGTCCAGGTGGGCTATGCGTTCAGCGATCCCGGCCGGCCACGCAGACTGACCCGCAGCCACAGCTTCGATCGCCTCCAGCATTCGTCGGGGATTGTCATTTTTGCTGACGAATCCGTGCGCGCCAACGTCCATCGCCTGGGCGACCGACATGGGTTCATCGTTCATCGAGAACATGATGATCCGGGCAGCGGGGTTTACGGCCAAAATCTTGCGCGCCAGGCTGAAACCCGAAATGCCGGGAAGATTGATGTCGACGACGCAGACATCGACGGCTTCGGTGGCCAAAACCTGTTCCGCCTCAACTGCCGACTGCGCATCGACGACCTCCATCGCCGGTTCTGAGCTGTTATGGTCGAGCAACGCTTTAAAACCAGATAAGACGATAGGGTGATCGTCGACGATTAAAACCTTCATTCCAGCCTCATGTTGGCGCCTGCATACCCACCCTGCCATCGCGTGATATAAACTGGAAATCACGCGTCCGCTAACCGGTTATGCCTCATGCCACAACTGTCGATAAGAACTCGGTTAAACGTGCTGATCGGCACGCTGCTCGTCATGGCGCTGGCGGCAAACATCGTCGTTATCTTATGGAGCGCTGGGCCGCGGATCCGCGCCGAACACGACAGTATCGCCCGTCTGACGATTGAAACGGTCGACCTAGCGCTCGGCGACTTGGAGAGTTCGACCGACCCAGCCCGCGACCTCGTTCACTTATTGGACCGTCTCGCACGCATCCGGCACGCGCATGTGTACCTGGAACAGCCAACAGACCGTCCAGGCGTCCAAGGCATGCGGCGAACATGGGAGGTCAACGGGGCCCCCCTCTGGTTTGCGAAATTACTGCAAACCGAGCGAGCGCCCGTGCGCATCCCGATCGAACTCAAGGGCCAAAACCTCGGCACCATAGTGATTGCGTCAAAGCCCAGTGACGAAATTGCCGAGATATGGGACGCGACCGCGTTCACCCTGACAGCCGGTTTAGCACTGATCACCGCCGTGTTCGCGCTCACGACATTCGCCGTCCGCCAAGCGCTCATGCCTATTCAACGGCTGGAGAACGCGCTTCGGCTCATGCAAGGCGGAGAATATGCGGTGGCACTTCCCCAAACCGGCCCGCCGGAACTGGCAGAAATCAGCGCTCGGCTCAATGAACTTGCTGCAGCCCTCCAGCGCAGCCGGGATGACAACAGCCGCCTGACGGAGCAGATCATTTCCCTGGAGGATCACGAGCGACGCGAACTTGCCCGCGAGTTGCATGACGAATTCGGCCCATATCTGTTCGCGGTCCGTGCAAACCTGTCATCCATCCAGGCAGAGGCAGAACGCGACACAAGCCCTGCCGCCACAGCGCGCGCCAAGAAATGCACAGCAGCACTCGATCAGATCAGCGCCCTGCAGCAATTGAACCGTCATGTGCTGCAACGGTTGCGGCCCCCCTCCCTCAATCAGCTCGGCTTGAACGGCGCACTGCGCGGCATGGTCGCTAATTGGCGCGAGAACAATTCAGGAGTCATCATCGACCTTTCCGACGACTCAGGCGCCCTGTCGCTCGATGCCACCAGCGAATTAACGGTCTATCGTGTCGTGCAGGAGGGCCTCACGAACGCCTTCCGACACGCCAATGCTACGGCCATCCGCGTCGAGATCAAAAGGCCTCTCGCAAACCGTCTGACGATCCGTGTCGCCGACGACGGGGAAGGCGACGCAGAAACCGCCAAACCCGGATTTGGGCTTTCAGGGATGAGCGATCGCGTACGCGCGCTGGGCGGCACCATCGCGTTGTCCAACCCACCCGAAGGCGGGTTTGCCCTCGACGTCTCATTGCCGGTTGCAGCAGGCATCCCCAGTCAGGACGAGCCTGCGACGCGAGGCTTCGTTGCGCTGACAGCCTCAAGCGCGCATGTGTCTGCCAACGCGGTCGCACCCGATCGCACCTGATCTTCGCGAAAGGTTATCCCCATGCGCCGCCCCAAGTCGAAACAAACCTCTGAATTCGTGTTTTTCAACGTGCTTTACGAAGACGGAACGCAATCGTCGAACCGCAAAGTCCCTGCCAGTGAAGTCGGTGGGCTCGAAGGCGATGAACCCGCACTGGCGATTATCCAGGCCCAAGACGACGAAATCAGCGAAAAATCCGGCCGTCCGCGCGGGCCGATCAAATCCATCGAACGGGCGGAGCGGTAAGGACAGCTTTCGGGTCGCCGCTGGCTGGCAGATCGCATAGTCTGAGCTGCAATGACGCCAGAGGCTCCCGCTATGACGGATCAAACCGTGGAACTAGTCCAACCCAACGACCTGCGGCCGTGCCGGGACTACGACATCGTCCAGCGCGCCATCCGCTTCATTCATGAGCAGGCAAAGCATCAACCAAGCCTCGACGCGATAGCCGCACACTTGAACCTGTCCCCCGCCTATACTCAAAAAGTATTCACCCGATGGTGCGGGTTATCGCCGAAGGAATTTCTGCAGGCGATCACCATCGACGGCGCGCGGCGCATGCTGGAACAGACGGGCTCGATGCTCGAGACAGCCCACGAAGTCGGGTTGTCTGGCGGATCGAGACTGCACGATCTGTTCGTCACCCACGAAGCGGTAACACCAGGTGACATCAAGCGCCGCGGCGCAGGCCTCACGCTCGCATATGGCTACCACGAGACGCCATTTGGAGTGGCCTTGGCCGCCATGACCAGCCGGGGCTTGGCAGCCCTCGTTTTCGTCGACGAAGAGCGCCATGCTTCCCCCGCAGCAGCCCTCGACGAGATGCGAGCGAGATGGCCTTTGGCACAATGGGTTCCCGATGCTCAGGCGAGCGCCGCCACCATCGCAGCCATCTTTTCCACCTACCCCGCTGGCACGCCGGTCCGGATCGTGTTGATTGGAACAGACTGGGAGGTCCGCGTCTGGCAAGCGCTGCTCAAAATCCCGATCCACAAGGCCGTCAGCTACACAGCGATTGCCAAAACCGTCTGCACTGAGCGCGCAACGCGCGCCGTGGGTACCGCCGTCGGTAAAAACCCCCTCGCGTTCGTCGTGCCCTGCCACCGCGTTCGCCGGTCCGATGGCGGGCTTGGCGGATACCATTGGAACGTCACGCGCAAGCAGGCGATCATCGGTTGGGAGGCAGGCGTTACCGCCCGCAACGGGGCCACTCAATCATCACTAACGTGAGCCCAAAGAATTACCGACGCGTCGGCGGCTTTCCAGCCTATGCAAATCGCCCACCCCGTTGCAGCACCTCGATTTTATACCCGTCAGGATCGGCTAAAAAGAAGAATGAGGCGAACGGCTTCCCCTCGTGTGCCATCTGCTTGACGTCGCCCGCGATGTAGCCCGCAGCCAAGATCCGGGTCCGGACAGCATCAAGGTCGTCGACCACGAACGCCAAGTGACCGTAACCGTCGCCAAGGTTGTATGGGGTGGATCGGTCCTTGTTCACCGTCAATTCAAGCTCGAAATCAGCAGCGGCATTGGACAGATAGATCAGCGTGAAGGTGTCAAAGTCGACGCGCTGGGCGACATTGAGGCCAAACGCTGCAGAGTAGAATTCAACCGAGCGAGCTTCCTCATGCACACGGATCATCATGTGGATCATCTTGGCCATCGGCATCAACTCCGGCTGAAATGTGCGGTGGCAAAGCCAAACCCGAATGCGGCCAACGCGCACAAGACGATGGCAACGACGATCGCCAACAACCTGAACTCGCGCCGCGCCGCCAGATCAGCCTCGCGGGCCGCAAGCTTGGCCTCGGCGGCCGCCAGCTTACGCTCCGTGTCGTCGAGCGTATTCACGAGTTCGGCGACGCGTTTCTTAAGGTCATCGCCTTTGGCCCCGCCGAAGTTGCCAACCAATCCATGAAAGTGAGGCCAGTTTTCTGAAACGAACTTCATGGCCTTCGGGCCGTGCTCGGCCAGAAGGTTAGCCCCGACCGCCAACGTGGCAGGATTGATCAGCGCCATGCTCAGGCCCACGTGCGCGTGGTAGCAGCCGTTTTTTCGTAGGCAGCGATCGCATCGGCCTTCTGCAGCGTCAGACCGATATCATCCAGCCCATTCAGCAGACAATGCTTTCGGAAGGCATCAACTTCAAAGGGAATCGACCCGCCATCTGGTCCCTTGATCACCTGATTGACGAGATCGATTGTCACCGTCGCGTTCGCACCGCGATTGGCATCGTCCATGAGCTTGTCAACATCGCCCTGGGGCAGTTTGATCGGCAGAATGCCGTTCTTGAAGCAATTGTTGTAGAAAATGTCGGCAAAATCCGGCGCGATCACGCAGCGGATGCCGAAATCCAACAGGGCCCACGGCGCATGCTCCCGCGAGGAGCCGCACCCGAAGTTTTCACCGGTCACCAAAATTTCAGCCTTGCGATAGGCGGGCTGGTTGAGAACGAAAGCGGGCAGCTCGTGACCGGCGTCGTCGTACCGCATCTCAAAGAACAGCGACTTGCCGAGCCCAGTGCGCTTGATCGTCTTCAAGAACTGCTTGGGGATAATCATGTCCGTATCGATGTTGCGCATCGGCAGGGGAGCTGCAACGCCCGTGAGCACCGTGAATTTCTGCACTTTTCGTTCTCCTCGTCACCGTCACGGCGACATTTGCGGCCTTGTCATGCTCGTAGCCCATCCGCAAGCGCGCGGAAATACCCCTCAGCGGCAAGCAACCGGTCAGCGCGCAATTGGCCGTAGGGGTTAGGCTGACCGAGCGCCACGCCCAGTGCGAGCCGTTCGATGTCGAGCTGATCCAGCCGCCTTTTAACGCCTGCGATCTTGCGTCCGTCAAGGTGCTGCTCAAGCACAGCCACAATCGTCTCGACATATCCCGTGATCCGCCCCAACTCGCGGTGCGCCTCGGCACGGGCTAATTCCTCCCGCTGCCCCCCATCGTCGAGGCGCATGACAGCGTCTGCCGCTCGTGCCAGTGTGGCGGCAATCGCTTCGGCATAGCCTGCCACCCGCTCGCGGTTCTCCCGGTCCAGCCCGACCAGCACACCCAACCAACGGTGAAGGGTTTGCGCAAGTCCGAGCAGTCTGACGGTGTAAATCGAAAAAGGCATGCCGCGCCTGTCCATGAACGGAAAGGCACAGTGTCACCGCACAAACGCCACGCGGGGATAACTATCGAGCGAATTGGCCGAACATCGAACGCCACTTTGTGACAAGCTCGATCGCAACGCCTCAGCGGATGCTGGGGTCTTCATAGCAACGCCGCATGTAGGCGCAGCGGTTTGATCCGGCAAAGTGCATCGAATCGCCTTTGGCCGGCGAGATGAAATGGCAAATCTCATCAAGTCCCCCCGGGGTCAGCCAACCCTGCCTGCGGCCACGCTGAACCGCGAAGCAATCGGCCGTTTCCTCGTCGGGACCGCGGAACTGATGGCCGCACTCGTGCGCGTAAATCCACATTTTGACCGGGGGCGATACCTTGGCCAGCAGCCTCGGATTGAGGATCAGAAAGCCTGGATATGCCGCACCATAATCGTCGAGTTGGCTGTCGAGCACGGTAGGACGCTGCCCGCAGACCATCGACTGGCCGTCCAGCTTCAACGCACCGGGCAGCGTGATGACGGCATCGCCGCCAACGTGCGCCGTGTATTCTTCAGGTGTAGGAATATCCTCAGCGGCAGCACCCCCTGCGAGGCCCGACAGCGCCAGAAGAGCAACCATCGCGCATGCGACGGCCATCCTCGATGCAGAACCCCAGCGCGGCCAAGAACGTCCCATCACATCGACTTCCTATTGTTGCTCAGGCTCGAAGCGGGTCAACCGGGCGGAGCTTGCGGCGATTTCCGCCACGGTGCAAGCCCAGTTCATCGCCGATGACGCCTCGGATCGCACGCAGTCGGTGCGTGTCACCCCATTACCACGTCGTCAGAACGACCGGTCAATCAGCGAGCACATGGTTTCGGCACTGGAAACGCCGTGGGCGGGAGGAGCATCTTCGACGTTCAACGCCTTGACCACCCCGTCATCGACGAGCATGGCATAGCGCTTCGAACGCACACCCAAGCCATAAGCGGTCAAGTCGATCTCAAGTCCGGTCGCCTTGGCGAACTCCGCGCTGCCATCGGCCAGCATGGTGATTTTGCCGTCGGCGCCGGTATCCTTCGACCATGCATTGAACACGAACACATCGTTGACGGCCGTGCAGACGACCTCATCGACACCCTTCGCCTTGATCTCGGCCACGCGATCGACAAACCCCGGCATATGCGCCTTGTGGCAGGTCGGCGTGTACGCGCCCGGGACAGCGAACAGAGCGATTTTCTTACCCTTGAACACCTGTGCCGTTGTCATCGGTTTAGGACCTTCAGCGGTCATGACGGTGAAGGTCGTTTCCGGAAGGCTGTCGCCGACTTTAAGGGTCATCATTCTATCCTGTCAGGTGTCCGATTGTTTCAGGTGTGTCTTAGGACAAACCGGTTATTCAAGCTTAAAGATGGCTTCACTCAGGCCCTGTTCAGACACGAGCGTGACTTTGACGGGTTTTCCCCGGATTTCAGCTGGGTCGACCGCGCCGGTAAGATCAATTTCAAATCGCAGCTTGTTGTTACCGAGTGATGTCGTGGTTTCAGGCTTCGTCAACGGCATGTAGGAACCGTCGAGATTTTCCAAAAAGGCTGCAGCCCGCGTTGTCCCGCCTGGAAACTCAGCTTCGATGGCGATCGACGGACGAGGGCCGTCCAAAACGACCTTGGTCTTGGTCAGCCGGGGATCGGTCGCGCGAATGGCACTGCCGTGGCGGGCAATTCGATCCAGGGCTGCCGTCACCGCCGGGGACACGGGGCGAACATCGCCCGCAGGAATGTCGATGGTCAATTCCACGTCGACCGGCACGCACACTTCCCGGCAAATCCCGTAGTCCAGAACAAGGGCCAAGCTGACGGGCTTCGACGCATCCACAGCAGTAACTTCGACGGGAAACACCGCCGAACCCTTATAACCAAGCGTGTCGCCAGCCTTGTCGGCAAACCGCGTGGGCACCGGATACAACACTGTCGCACTGGCAAGGTTGCTGGATTTAGCCCAGTCGAACGACGGCGGAACACCGCCACCATCGCCGGGCGCGCGCCAATATGTCTTCCAACCCTCGGCCAGCTTGATTTCAACCGCAGCGATTGACCGCCCGTTGGCTTGGCCCGCGACAAGCCGCGCTTGCGTCTCGGCTTTGCCAGTGCTCCACGCCGACGCGTGCTCTTCTCCGCGCGCAGGCGTACCACCCAACACGCCAGCCAACCCAAGCCCGACCACAGCAATAGTGGGCAATATCGTGCACACGCGCATAAACCGCGCCTCATCTTCCATCAACGTTGCATGTGATATCGGCTAAGCCGGACCGGAGGGCAAGCGCTTTTGACCCGCGCAAGTCTCGACGCACGAAGTTCTGATCGCAACCCCGCAACCATGCCCCGCCCGTACGATCCAGATCACACCGAGGAACTCACCACTGCAGACCGCGTTCAACTGTTTGCGCGGCGAATTCGCGCCTTCCAACGGACCCAAGCAATGGATAAACTCGCCGAACCACGCCTGTATCAGCGGATGGACAAAATTAGGGTCCGACATACCAGTTCCAGTGGCTATCTCGATGGCCAACTCCTCATCGCCATGCCGGTGATGACCGACAAACGATTCGCCCGGTCTGTCGTCTACATGTGTGCCCATTCCAAAGACGGGGCCATGGGCATCATCATCAACCAGCGCGCATCGCACATCGACTTTCCAGCCTTGTTGGAGCGATTAGGGCTTTCGGGCGAGGCCGGGGCTCGCCCGGTTGGCTTAACCGCCAGACCCGTCCATATCGGCGGGCCTGTCGAAACCGGACGCGGCTTCGTGCTCCACACTGCTGATTATATGGCAAGCGAATCGACGCTGCAGATCGACAACACGGTCTGCTTGACGGCCACCATCGACATCTTGAAGGCCATCGCCTCAGGTGCTGGGCCTCATCACTCGATCCTCGCGCTGGGCTATGCCAGCTGGTCTGCTGGCCAACTCGAAGACGAACTGGCAGCCAATGGCTGGCTCAATTGTCCAGCCGATCCCGAACTCGTGTTCTCACCAGACCTTGACCGCAAGTATATCCGCGCGCTCGCCAAGCTCGGCGTAGACCTGTCGCATCTCTCAAGTGACGCCGGACACGCGTGACCATCAAAACAGCCGATCGTGCGATGTCGCCATGTCCCCCGGCACCGGAAATCTGAACCCGGCTAAGTCTGACGGACCTTGCGAACGGCAGGCGGGGCAGATGGGCCGGGTGGAACCGCAATCGGCGTGCCAGCGAGCTTGGCAAGGCTTGCCGCCAAGCCCGGTGGGAGCTTCGACAAATCGGGAGCCGGTCGAGGAACCCGCGCACGAACAACGGTTTCCGCCCGCAACGGGGCAACCGGCTCAGGCCGGTCATGCGGCGGCGTCGGGGGAGCTTGCCCCATGACACTGGCCAGCGTGGCAAGAGCATCTGGCATCATCGGGGCCGCGGGCGGCACGACATTGAATACATTCGCCAGGTCGTTGGCATAACCCGTATGAAGCGGCGCAGTTGAATGCTCACCCCGTTGATTAAAAGCATCGAGACCGGCTTGCAGGTTGGACAGCGGATTAACCGGCTCAAACCCGGGAACGTATTGAGGCTGTTCGTGATGCTCCGCCATTGTCGGCGGCTGCGCATAATAAACGGGCTGTAAAGGCGGAAGCGCAGGTTGACGCGGCGCGGGCTGACGCGGCTCGTGGCTCACCGGCACATCGTGATGGGTTGGGTTGAAGACGTCGACCATCGGCGCTGCTGGCACCGGCGCGGCACCGGCGGGTTGCTTGGGACGCAATGTTTTGCCGCGCGGCGGCTTGGCGCTGCCGTTCGCCGTGGGCGCGCCCACTTTAGGCGGCGTCGCAACCGGCACTTCGCTCGGCGCGTCGGCGCGCTTTGGACGCTTCATCGTCATGCGGAAAAACCCGCGCGGCTGATGCTTGTTTTCAGATTTGCGCACAAGCTTTAGAAGCTGCAGCACCTCGCGGTCGGGCATCGGATCGCCGTAATAGAAGCCCTGCGCATAAGCGCAACCGATGCTGCGCAGGAACGATGCGTCTTCGGGGTCTTCCACCCCATCGGCCACGACTTTCTTGTTCAATTCGTGTGACAGCGCCACCATCGACCGCACAACGGTCGCCCCCGGTGCATCGCCGCCAGCCGAGGCTTGAATGAACGACCGGTCGATTTTGATAGTGTCGAAGGGAAACCGCTGCAGATACGAGATCGACGAAAACCCCGAACCGAATTCATCCAACGATAAATCGGCACCGATCCCGCGCAACAATTCCAGGATTTCCGTCGCCTGCTCGGGATTCTCCATCACCACGCTTTCGGCAATCTCAAGCCGAAGCGTCCCCTTGGGGATGACGCCATGATCGAGCACTTGGCCAACCTCCCGGGCAAGCTCAACCCGGAACAATTGCGGCGTCGAGATATTAATCGCAACGAACAGTGGACGCTCGATGCGCGGCAACTCCTTCTGCCAGCGCGCAGCATCCTGGGTCGCACGGTTCAAAACATACGACCCGACCTTGCCGATCAACTCCGGGTCGCCACCGGCTGGAACGTAATGATACGGATTGATGGCGCCAAGCTCGGGATGCTCCCAACTGACGATGGCTTCAAAGCCAGCGAGTTCCTCTGTGGGTAGATAGATCAGCGGTTGGTAGAGCACGCGCAGCTGGTTCTGCTCCACCGCACGCCGCAACTCGTTCTCGACCTGCTTGCGGTTCTCCCGGTCGGCACGCATATCCGGCCGGAACAGCTCGATCCTGTCCGCACCCGCCCGCTTGGCGCGATGCGTTGCGATTTCAGCCTCTTCGAGCAAACCGGCTTGCCCGTCTTCTTCTCCATCGAAAATCGCAAGGCCAATAGATCCGGTCAACACGATATCCTGGCCGGAAATCTTGATGGGCGCACGCACCGTACGACGGATGCGTTCCGCCTCGCGGGCAAAGTCAGCCGGGTCCTTCTCGGCCTCGATCAGAACCGCGAATTGATCGCCCCCGACGCGGGCCAACGTGTCATGCCCCGATACGTGCCGCTGCAGCCGCCGAGCGATGGTCAGCAGCAGACTGTCACCGACCGGCAGTCCGAACTTCGCATTCACACTCTTGAATTTGTCGATATCGATCAGAATGATCGCCGGGCGAAGGTTCTCCTCCGTGCGCGACCGGTTCATCACCACCGCAAGACGGTCGAGAAACAGCGCGCGATTGGGCAAACCTGTCAGCGAACAATGCACCGCGTCTTGCACCAGTCGTTCGTGGGCACGCTTACTTTCGGTGATGTCGCGCAACAGCCCGACGAAGCGGAATGCGCGCGCATCGACGCCCGGCACGCTCGACGCATCGACCTCGAACCACCGCGAACTGTTATCTGCATGGCGCAGCCGGAATTCGGTGCGTAGACTGGCGTTGACCCGATCCTGGGCCGACGTGAGGATCATGCGCAGCCGCTCGCGATCGGCCTCATGGACGTGCTTCAAAAAGTCGGGAACTTTGGCCGAAAGCTCGCCCGGTTGAAGACCGAGGATATTATCGACGATCTGACTGATGGAAATTTCGTTCCGCTTGGGGTGCCATTCAAAAATGGCAGCGCCCGCGCCATCCACCGCCAACGCACTCAGCGTACCTTCACTTGGCGCCGACCCGCCATAAACAGGCTCCAGCGAGCGGAACGCAAACTGGGTGACGGTGAACCCGATCAGCACCACAATCAGCACGAGCCCAGCAATCAGCCCGGAGGCCGCAATTTCCGTGGCAAGCCGCCCGGTCAAAATCACACCGGCACCAAACACCCATACGAGAAACAATAGCCATGTCGGCACCAGCGCCAGTGCTCGGTCCTGATTGCGCAGCGCCAGCACGGCAATGGTCAGCCCCCCGATAGCGCCGATAGCCACGAACGAGAGCCGCGCGAAGGTCGAAGCCAGCCGAGGGTCGATCACCGCAATGGCAACCAGCGCCAACTGTCCAGCGATCCACAACGACAACAACATCCGGATCAGGCCGGGCGCACGCCCCAACCGCAGAAACGTGTGTAGAAAGATTACCAGCGATGCGGCCATGGCGGACTCGGTGGCCGCCCGGTACAGCGCGTTATCTTCCGGACGCAGCTGGAACAATTTGTGGAAGAAACCGAAGTCGACCGTCAGGTGCGCAAGAACGCACCAAGCCAACAGAGCAGCCGCTGGAAAAATAGCCTTGTGATTGGCCGCAAACACCGCTGTCAGAAAAATCGCGAGCAAGCCGATCAGGCCTAGCAGCACGCCGTTGAACAACTGGCGGTCCCGCGCCTTCAACTCATAGTCGATTGGCTTCCACAGATAGACCCGGGCGAACCGCTCGGTCGACATTTCCGCCACGTATGTGATGGTCTGGCCGGGCTCCAGTGTGATGCGGAAAATGTCGGCGCGATCGTTTTTGATGCGTTCGGGCACGAACCCAAGTGACGGCGTCACGGCTTCCACGCGGCGCGCGTCAAGATCGGGCCAGATCGCGCCCGACCCAAACATCGTGTAGCGCTCGGCAGTCAGCCAGCGCTCGATGGGCTTGTCGGTCGCGTTCTGAAGCGCAAAGGCGATCCAGGACGGATTGGTGCCTTGCGTCGTCGCGCGCACAGTCATCCGGCCGGCGACGGCATCGGAGGCCGCAACCATGTCCAGCTGCAGGCTATCCCCGCGGCTGTCGTAGAACTCGCCCAGCGACGTGATCTCGATCCGGTCCTGGTCAGGTGTCACCGAAATCGACTTCAACGCAGCAGCCGGAGCAGACAACGCGCACCCCACCGCGATCACAACGATCGTACGAACCCAGAATGCGTACAACGCTGCACAAAACTGCCTCATGTCCCGGCCCTTTGCGCATTGCGGGCAACAGGTAGAAACGGATTGACCCGCTCATCCTCGGCAAGCACCGAAAACAGAATGTGGTCGCGCCAGGCGCCGTTGATTTTGAGATACCGGCGCGCATACCCCTCGCGGAGAAATCCGTTGCGTTCCAACACGCGGATCGAACTGTCATTATCTGGCAACGTGGCAGCCTCGATGCGATGCAGCCGCAATCCAAAAAATGCAAACGGAAGTATCGCTGCAACGCTATCGGCCATGTAGCCTTGACGAAGATGTGGCGCACCCAACCAATAGCCCAGTTGGGCCGCCTGAGTCACACCACGACGGACATTCGACAACGATATGCCACCGGCTAGCTCATCGCCCGCCAGCGTAAACACGCCGAATGCATAACCGAGATCTTCGCGCTGTTCGCGCTGATAGTGGCGCAGGCGTCGGCGGTAGGCGCTTTTGAGCAATTCATCCGACGGCCATGAGGGTTCGAAAGGTTGCAGATGGTCGCGGCTTTGCGAACGCAGCTCGGCCCACGGCCCGTAATCTGCAACTAGCAACGGTCGCAGCCCCACGAGCGCTCCGCGCGCAACGTAGCTTTCAGGTCCCATGCTGGCTCTCAGAAACGCCATGTCCGGGCCCCCTTTCTGCCCGTGCCACGCTCTTGAACGGCGCGCATCGCCGAAACTGTGTTCGATACGGCCTAATTCACCTTTGTGACCTTCGCACGCCCAATTCCGGTTTCTTCCACATCCCCGCCCCGCGCCGTCAAAACTTTCTGTGCACGCTTGGCATGCGCCTCGCTCTTTTTGCCCGAACCGACCACCGCAACGCTCACGGTGCTGGCCGCCAGCCTTTGAGCGAAAGCCCGAACCCCCTCCACCGTCACCGCATCAACTCTGGCCACCAGTTCGTCCGGCGCGATCAGGTGACCGTGAACCAGAAGATGCCGAGCCATTTGTTCAGCCCGCGCCCCCGAGCTTTCAAGGCTCATGAGCAGCCCAGCCTTCAATTGCGCCTTGGCGCGCGCAACTTCCCGGGGCGTCGGGCCGACATCGGCCACATCGGCCAACTCGGTGCCAATGACATCGATCAGTTCGCCAACCATCGGATGCCCGGTCGCTGCATGAATTTGGAACATGCCGCTATCGGAAAGTCCCCAGGCCGCCGCATAAATCGAATAGCAGAGCCCGCGCTTCTCCCGCACCTCTTGGAACAGCCGCGAGGACATGCCCCCACCAAAAAGCCCCGAAAACACCTGCGCCGTGAACGCGTCCGGCGCCCGATACGATGGACCTTCGAAACCCATCAAAACATGGCTCTGTTCAAACGCCTTCTTAGACGACCGCGCTCCACCCACATAGCGCGCTGGCTCTTCTCCTAGCCCAGCTCCTGCCGACGCTGCCGCAGACAGCCCGCCGAATAGGGCACTAACGTGGCGCTCAATCGCGGAATGCTCCACAGCCCCTGCGGCCGAAACCACCATCTGATGCGGACGATAGTGGGCAGCCAGAAACCGGTGCAAATCGTCAGGCGTTGCGGCCGTCACGCTTTCCGGGGTGCCCAGGATAGGCCGCCCCACGGCCTGCCCCGGAAACGCCGCCTCCTGAATGAGATCATAGGCAATCTCGTCGGGACTATCCTGGGTCGCGGCGATCTCCTGCAAGATCACCTCGCGCTCCCGCTCAAGTTCCGCCCTGTCGAAAGTTGAATTCTGCAAGATGTCCGCAAGAATTTCGAGCGCGAGGCCTTCATCGCCTTTGAGCGTGCGCGCATAATAGGCCGTGGTTTCAAGAGATGTCGCCGCGTTGATCTCGCCGCCCACCTGCTCGATTTCCTCCGCGATCTGCATCGCGGTCCGGTTTTTCGTGCCCTTGAAAGCCATGTGCTCCAGCAGATGCGATAAACCCTGCTGCTGCTCGGTCTCCTGGCGCGCACCCACCCCGATCCAAACGCCAAGCGAACTGGTCTCGACCCCGGGCATGGCATGGGTCACGATGCGTAGGCCATTGGCCAACGTGGAAACGGTCGTGGTCATGCCGCGCCTGCTTTCTGACGGCGGGCTTGACCCGCAACGAAATCTTCGACCGCGGCAAGATCGTTCGGCAGGTGCGAAATCCGTTCGGGATCGCTCATCAAACGCGACAGCCGCGCTGGCAATGGCGGATGCACGCCCGTAATTTTGACCATGGCCTCCGGGAACTTGGCCGGGCTCGCCGTCGCTAACACCACCACAGGCGTATCGGGGACAGGTCGGGTTTTGGCCAGTGCCACCAGTCCGCAAGCGGTGTGCGGGTCGACGGTATACGCACCCGTGCGCCGCGTCGTCAGAACGGCAGTGGCGATCTCATCCTCGGTGGCGGCAGCCGCCGCAAACTCAGACTGCAACGTCGCGTGGAGGGCCGGGCTTAACTCGAACCGGCCGGACTGTTTGAGGGATGCCATATGCGCACGCAGCAGCGAGTCGTCGCGACCAGAAGCCTCGAAAAGGTAGCGCTCGAAGTTGGATGACACCCCGATGTCCATCGACGGCGAAGAGGTAGCAGCGACCGCCTCCACCTGATACACGCCGCTCGCAACAGTCCGCGGTAGGATGTCGTTGGAATTGGACGCAATCGTCAAGGTCTCGATCGGCAGGCCCATCTGCTTAGCCACATATCCGGCAAAGATGTCGCCGAAATTCCCGGTCGGCACGACGAACGATACCTTGCGATGCGGTGCGCCCAACGCGACAGCTGCCACAAAATAATACGTCACCTGCGCAACGATGCGGCCCCAGTTGATGGAATTGATCCCTGACAGCCCGACAGAATCGCGAAACGCATGATCGTTGAACATCCCCTTCACGAGCGCTTGGCAATCGTCGAAGTTCCCCTCGATCGCCACGGCATGAACGTTACCCTCGGTCGGGGTCGTCATCATCCGGCGCTGAACGTCGGACACGCGACCATCGGGAAACAAAATCACCACGTCGACGCGCTTGGATGACCGGAACGCTTCGATGGCAGCCCCGCCGGTATCGCCCGACGTTGCGCCAACAATCATCGCGCGATGGCCGCGCTTGACCAGCACGTGATCCATCAAACGGGCGAGAAGTTGCATCGCCACATCTTTGAAAGCGAGCGTTGGGCCATGAAAAAGTTCGAGCACGAAAACATTCGGCCCGATTTGCACCAGTGGCGTCACAGCTGAGTGGCCGAACTGGCTGTAGGCATCGCGCGCCATGGCACTGAGATCGGCTCGCGAAATCACCTCGCCCGTGAACGGCGCAATCACCTCGACGGCAACCTCATGAAACGGTCTACCCGCAAACGAAGCGATCTTGGCGGCACTCAATTGCGGCCAGGTTTCGGGCAGATAAAGCCCACCATCGCGGGCAAGCCCGGCGAGCAGCACGTCCTCGAAGTTCAGGATCGGGGCTTCACCCCGGGTCGAAATGTATCGCAAGCGGCTGTCACCTACATGAGCGTGGAAATCAAACCTAGAATGCTTCCGGAAAAGTGGGAACCGGTTTTCTAAAAGCGACGCACGACGAAACCATAATCAGGGTTCGTCGGTGATCCCATCAGACCCTGACGGACCCAAGTCTTATGGAGCCAAGTCTTATGGACCCAAATCTTATGGACCCAAATCTTAGGGACCCAACTTGCGCGTCCGCGTGCGGGCCCGTAAACCCAATGGTCGACGCACACTGCGTCACTGCACCGCTAACGCGTCACGGTCACCCTCGTCACGCGTTTCCAGCGTCTTTGAAACGACCAAACGCGAACACACCGAACACACCCAGCAGCGTCACGGCAAGGCCATACCACGTGATGGCATACTCGAGATGTCGGTTGGATAATTCGACCTTGCCAGCCAACGGCAGCGGCCACCCTCCCGCCGGCACTGGTCCGGTCTGGTCAATGTACGCCCACATTTCGTTGACCGCTGCGTCCGCACCCAACGGCCACAATTCGCTGGGGTTGCGCACGTACCAGTAATTCTTGGCAGGATCGTTCTGACCATCGAACGCCGCGCGAACCTGCGCACTGCGATAGAGGCCCGTTAACTCGACACTCTGGCTGGTTTGGCCAAGTACGCGTTGGCGCGGATCCTTGCGATCCTGGGGCACGAAACCTCGGTTGACGAACACGGTCTTGCCGCTGCCATCGAGCCGCAACGGCGTGAAAATCCAAAACCCCTGACCGCTCCCCAACCCGGTGACCTGCGGAGCCGCGGTGAAGATATGACGCTCACGCGTATGATCAAACACCCCACGCAGGGACACAGGCTGATATTCACAAGGGTTTGGAAGACCGGTGTCTTTCAGATCATGACAGGGCAGGCCAGGCCACAGTGCCGTCGCGGGTATCGGCGGTGCGGCACCGCGCGACTTCAGTGTCGTCAGGATGGTTTCTTTCCATGCCTTCCGATTGTATTGCCATGTCCCCAATCCAAGCAGAATGCACAGCGCCACAAGGCTCAAGATGGCGGGAACCAGAAGTTTCGCTTTGGCCAGTCGAGCAAGCATCGTCACCCTTTAATGTTTGTCGAAGCGGCCTTCCTCGGCGCGGTTCGCAAATTGCAGATTGATCAATAGACCCTTCAACACCCGCAGCAATCCGAACGCGACGATCGGGATGAACATGCCCCACACGACCACATGCACCCACACCGGCGGGTCATAGCGGAACTCCAAGAACAAGGCGCCGCCAAGCGTCAAAGCCCCCAAAATCATAATGACGAATACGGCAGGACCATCGCCACTATCGGCAAACCCGTAGTCTAACCCACACTTGGGACAGGCATCGCGCAGCGACAAGCCGTTGGTGAAAAGCGGCCCTTCCCCGCACTTGGGGCATCGGGCGCGGACCCCATTGGTGATCGGATTTGCAACCGTCATCGCCCAATCCTCGTTAGCAATGGACACTGGAAAAAAAGAAGCGGGGCGGCTCCTCAGCCACCCCGCCCCAATCACGCAACGTTCAAGCCTCAATGTCCAGCGCCGACTGCAGCAACGGCCTTGCCGAAATTGGAACCCCAAACGTAGATGCAAGCAAACAGGAACAACCAGACGACGTCGACGAAGTGCCAGTACCAGGCAGCGGCTTCAAAACCGAAATGCTTTTCCTTAGTGAAATCTCCCCGTAGCGCGCGGATCAGACAGACCGCCAGGAAGATCGTGCCGATCAAGACGTGTACGCCATGAAAGCCCGTCGCCATGAAGAATGTGGCACCGTAAATGTGGCCCGAGTAGTTGAACGCAGCGTGGCCGTATTCCACATATTGGAAATACGAAAACACCGCGCCGAGCAGAACCGTCAGCACCAGACCCGATACCAGACCGCGCCGGTCGTCGTGAAGAAGCGCATGGTGCGCCCAAGTCACGGTCACACCCGACAGCAGCAGGATCAGCGTGTTAACGAGCGGCAGTCCCCAAGGACTGAACACCGACTTGAAGTTCGCGTCGGCCTTCGGCGGCCAATGGCCCCCGAGCACATCGTTACGTTGAACCATCCCAATGATTTCGTTGCTGTTCTGCAGCGCATGAACGCCCGACGGAAACAGCGAGGCATCGAAGTAAGCCCAGAACCATGCCACGAAGAACATGACTTCCGAGGCGATGAACAAGATCATGCCGTAGCGCAGGTGCAACTGTACAACCGGTGTGTGATCACCCTTGTGCGATTCCCGGATCACATCGCGCCACCAGCCATAGGCGGCATACAGGACGATCATGAACCCTGGAATAAACAGCGTCGGACCGCTGACCCCAAACAGCGGCTCGCCTGCAGCCGAACGCATCCAGCAGACGGCACCGATCGCCATGACAAGCGCGCCGATGGAAGAGACCAGTGGCCACGGGCTCGGGTCGACGAGATGGTAGTCGTGTTCCTTGACGCCGTGGGCATGGGCGTCGTGTGTCGAGTGGGTTTGTGCCATTTCGTTTCTCTCGTTCCCTCGCGATTAGTCTGAGCCATGTTTGAAGCCGGGGCAAGTCAACGCCCCCACATCGTCAGGTCCCTTTTGGTGCACCCTCGGCAGGCGAAACCGCCACAGCAGGTTTCGAGTCGATGGACTGTTGGAAAGTATAAGACAGCACGATCGTTTTGATCGCGCGCGCATCTGTGTCGGTCGCCAAAGCGGGGTCGACAAAGAAAGTCACCGGCATCTCGACCGATTCGCCGGGCTGCAACGTCTGCTCGACGAAGCAGAAACATTCAATTTTGCTGAAGTGGATGCCCGCAGCCGAAGGCGTCACATTGTAGACAGCGCGCCCAGTGATGGCATGGGCAGATTTGTTGGTGGCGCGATAAAACGCCATTCCGGTTTCACCAAGGCGAATGTCGATCGTGCGCTGAATGGGCTCGAACGTCCAAGGCAACGTACCGTTGACGTTGGCATCGAACATCACCGTGATCATCCGCTCGATCACCACCGGCGAAGGAGCAGAAGCCCGTTGCGTTGTGCCGTTGTACCCCGTCGCCGCGCAGAACATCGCGTAAAGGGGGACCGCTGCGTAGGCCAGACCCACCATGCCAATAGCAACCGAGGCACAGATTGCTGCAACGCGCTTGTTAGCCCGCTCTGCAACGGCAGCGCCAACACCGTGTTCAAGACCACTCATCGGAGCACTCCCTTCAGTAAGCCGACACCAGTCACAGCGAGCGGACGGTTTGCAACGTTCCCGCCCATCCGAACGATGGTTGCAGCATAAAACAAAAGCACCAGCGCTCCCAGTGCCAGCGCGATGGCAATCGAGCGGTGGCGGCGCGCGGCGACCTGCTTTTCTGTCAGGGGGACGGGATACTCAGACGAACCGGTCATGCCAGCACCCTCAAGACAATCTTTTCAATCAGCATGACGCCGAACACTGCGAAAAGATAAAGAATCGAGAACAGGAACAACTTCTTGGCTGCAGCGTCAGCCTCCCGGCCTTCCGTGATCCGGCGCACATCGAAAGCGAGCTTCAAAAATACCGCTCCGAGTACCGACGACACAGCGAGGTAAGACAGCCCGCCAAGCCCGATGAAGTAGGGTGATATCGCAACTGGAATGAACACAAGCGAGTAGAGCACGATCTGGCGGCGCGTTTCGGTCGGACCAGCCACCACCGGCAGCATAGGAACCCCGGCGCGCTCGTAGTCGCGGCAGCGATAAAGTGACAGCGCCCAGAAGTGCGGCGGCGTCCACAAGAAGATGATCATGAACAAGAGCATGCTCTCGACCGACACGCCACCTGTCACGGCAGCCCAACCGATCATCGGCGGGAAAGCGCCGGCCGCACCACCGATCACGATGTTCTGCGCGGTCCGCCGCTTCAGCCACATGGTGTAGACAAAGATGTAAAACCCTATGGTCAAGGCCAGCAGCGCGCCTGCCGTCCAGTTCACGAGCAGACCAAGCATCAAAACCGACGCAGCCGACAAGAACGACCCAAACGCGAGTGCATCCTCGGCGCTGACACGCCCGCGCGGCACCGGCCGCGATACCGTCCGCTGCATCTGCGCGTCGATGTCGGCGTCGTACCACATGTTCAGTGCGCCGGACGCTCCCGCACCAATGGAGATCGCTAGGATGGCAATGAAAGCCAGCACCGGATGGATCGACCCGGGGGCAGCAGCCATTCCGGTCAGCGCCGTAAACACCACGAGCGACATCACCCGCGGCTTCATCAGCTCAAAAAAATCCCCCACGCTCGACGTGTTGTCGCGCGTGCCGGAAATATCTGCCTGGATGCCGAGTTCAGCCATTCGTTCGGTTACCTTACGTGCAGTTGGTTGCGCAAACATCGAGCGCCGCATCGGTAGCGTCGCAAGAGCATAACGTGCGAGGGCTTCGTGAGCGCGGCAATCTTGAGCAAGTGGCGCGATGACCGTCAGATAAACAAACCGGCGATGTTAGCCATATCGCGTCAGAGCATCTAGTCATGCAGCGTCGAGTGGTTTCTGGCGAGAACCGATGGGTCCCCGCCAGAAACCGGTTCATGTTTCAGTGGTGATTGTCTGCCGTAATGCGCGGCAGTTTCTCGAACGAGTGGTAAGCGGGCGGCGACGACAGCGTCCACTCGAGCGTCGTAGCACCCACGCCCCATGGATTTGCTGCAGCCCGTTCGCGGCGCATGAACGCGTAGATCAAGCCGATGAAAAACACCAGCGTACCCAGTGTTGTGATGTACGCGCCGATCGACGAGATGCGGTTCCAGTAAGCGAACGCTTCGGGGTAATCCGCATAGTGGCGCGGCATACCCGCCAGTCCAAGGAAGTGCTGCGGGAAGAACAAGATGTTGGCGCCGATGAACGTGAGCCAGAAGTGCAGTTTCCCCAAAAACTCCGAGTACATATAGCCCGACATTTTCGGGAACCAGTAATACCAGCCCGCGAAGATCGCAAACACAGCACCCAGCGACAACACGTAATGGAAGTGAGCCACGACGTAGTAGGTGTTGTGGAGCGAACGGTCGACACCGGCGTTGGCCAGCATCACTCCCGTGACGCCACCGACCGTGAACAGGAAGATGAACCCCAGCGCCCAAACCATCGGCGTGCGGAACGACATCGAACCGCCCCACATCGTCGCGATCCATGAGAAGATCTTAACACCGGTAGGCACCGCGATCACCATGGTTGCAAACACGAAGTAGGCCTGCGTATCGACGCTGATGCCCGAAGTATACATGTGGTGAGCCCACACGACGAACCCGACAACGCCAATCGCAACCATCGCATACGCCATGCCGAGGTACCCGAACACCGGCTTCTTCGAGAAGGTCGAAACGATGTGGCTGATCATGCCAAAGCCCGGCAGGATGAGAATGTAGACTTCGGGGTGACCGAAGAACCAGAACAAGTGCTGGTACAGCAGCGGATCGCCACCGCCTGCCGCATCGAAGAACGTCGTACCGAAGTTTCGATCGGTCAGCAGCATCGTGATGGCACCAGCCAGAACCGGCAGCGAGAGCAGCAGCAGAAAGGCAGTGACGAGCACCGACCACACGAACAGTGGCATCTTATGGATCGTCATGCCCGGAGCGCGCATGTTGAAGATCGTGGTGATGAAGTTGATCGCACCCAGGATCGACGATGCACCCGCAAGGTGAAGCGACAGAATACCGAAGTCGACGGCGGGACCGGGATGCCCGATCTTGCTCGACAGCGGTGCAAGCACGATCCAACCCGCGCCGACGCCGTTCGTACCGGCAGCACCGGGCACGAACATCGAAATCAACAGCAGGATGAAGGCGGCAGGCAACAGCCAGAACGAAATGTTGTTCATGCGCGGGAACGCCATGTCCGGCGCGCCGATCATAAGCGGCACGAACCAATTGCCGAAGCCCCCGATCATGGCCGGCATCACCATGAAGAACACCATGATCAAGCCGTGCCCCGTGACGAACACGTTATACATGCCCGGGTTTGCAAAATACTGCATCCCCGGCTCCTGGAGTTCCATGCGCATCGCCACGGAAAGGAAGCTACCGACGACGCCTGCCATCATCGCGAAGATGAGGTACATCGTGCCGATATCTTTATGGTTCGTCGACAAGAACCACCGCGTGAAGAACGGCGGCGCATGATTGTGGTCGTCGTGCGCAGCGTGAGTTGAATGACTACCCATAGCAGTTGCCTTCAAAAGGGAGTTGAAGCAGTTGAATTTTTCAAACGCCAGATGGCCTTACTTCGTCGCGATGGAGGCAACGGATTTCTGCCGGTCGGCATCCGCCTCTGCCTTCAAAATCGCCTTTGCTTTTTTGGGGTCTTTCGCTTTCAACGCCGCAAGCCAATCACCGTAGGCTTGTTCGCTCACGACACGGACCGCAATCGGCATTGCCGAGTGATTTTTACCGCAAAGAACCGAGCACTGACCGTAGAACATGCCGGTCTTGGTCGGCTGGAACCAAGAAGCGCTGACGCGACCGGGCACAGCCTGCTGTTTGATTCCGAACGCTGGGATCGTCCACGAATGAATCACATCGTTGGACGTGACAAGAAGGTGAACAACCTTACCGACCGGCACTGCAATCTCGTTGTCGACCGACAGCTGACGGCTATCCGTACCTGCGGCCTGCTTTTTGGCCCAGATCGGCGCAGAGGCCTCATACAGAGCCTTCGCCTTGGCGATGCTGCCGTCTTCGAGAGCGCCGAATCGCGCGTTGAATTCCTTATCGCCGATCTCGGCCTTCAGAATGTCTTCATCGGTCACCATGTTCGAAGTGATCGCGACGCCCTTGTGATCAAGGTATTCATGATCCCAATACCAAGCGTTCCCGGTCGCTTTAATGGTAAGGTCGGGCTTGGGATAGCTGTACTGGAAGTTCAACAGCTTGAAGGATGGGATCGCGATGACCACGAGAATGGCAATGGGGATAACCGTCCAGGCGACTTCAAGGCCCACGTGGTGAGTCGTCTTGGAAGGCGTCGGGTTGGAACGTTCGTTGAAGCGAACCATTACGTAAATCATCAAGATCAGAACGAAGATGGTGATCGCGATGATGATCGCGTTGACCAGATCGTAGAAACTATTGATCCGCGATGCAATTTCCGTCGCCGGTTCCTGGAGGCCCATCTGGCCAGGCAGCGATTGCCCCAGCGCGAGAGCAGGATTGATAGAAACCATCGACCAAGCGACGGCCCCAAGCCCTGCCGCGATCAGCAAAGTGCTGACGCTATTCCATTTGAACATCAAAACTGCTCCTCGTTTCCCACCCGCGACAGCATAGTCCGCTCCGTGATCGTGGTCGATACTTGCTACCGTCGATTGATGTAAATCAAAAACCCTGAGTCTCGCACAGAACACATCAGCCTGCTCGCTCACAAGAGCACGTTGTGCGGCATTTCTACGCGTTGCGCTACCTCAATTGCACAATTTCCAACCACGACTGATGCAACCCCTGATCGGGGTCCCAATTTGGCCGCGATTGATGCAGAGATGACGCCGCTAGGCCATCGACCGATCCGCGTTGATCGCACCTGCGCCCGACACATCTGCTTTTAGGAATGACCCTGTGCGCCCATCAAGCCCGACGCTGCTTCGCCGTGCAATAAACGCCTGCCTCACTCGACCTGCCGCCGTTGTTATTGCCGTCACGGTCATGGCTTTCTCGGGCTTACCAGGGCACGCCGCTGAAGAAGGGACCGTCAAGGCTCAGCACGGCGATTGGCAGGTCGTTTGCAAAGATCCCCCACCGGGAGCCAAGGGCGAGGTTTGCGCGCTGGTCCAAAGCGTCACGGCCGAAGACCGCAACAACGTTGGACTGACGGTTTACTTCCAAAAATTCTCAAACGGCACGCGGGTGCTGCGGGTGTTTGCCCCCGTGGGTGTGCTGTTGCCGCCCGGGCTCGGCCTCAAAATCGACGACAAAGACGTCGGTCACGCCCCGTTTTTGCGGTGCCAGAATTTCGCCTGCTATGCGCAAGTCACGGTTGAGGATGCTCTGGTGGAGAAACTCAAGACCGGCAAAACAGCGATCTTCATCATTTTTCAGAGCGAAGAAGCCGGGATCGGTATCCCGATCTCGCTGGCCGGTTTTGACAAGGCACTTGCCGCATTAAAGTAACGCGGCGGAGCAGACCCACCACGTATCAGGCTGACCGGCGCTGCGGCCGGGCAATCGGTTGACCGGCAAAACCCGCACCTGACCGGCTTGCAGCGGGGCTCGCTGGTGGAAGCGTATGAACGGTCGCCTCAGGGCTCGCCAGTGTCAGATAATCCCGTTGACGGGCGATAGCTTTAACCTGCGGTGCCTCTTCAACAAGGGCTGGCAGGGGAATCGCTGAGAGTGCGCTCTCAAACCGCGCGAGATAGTCCCGCTGCGCAACTTCCACGAAGCGCGCATGCTCCGCGAGTATGTCGCCAGATGTCTTGCAACGCGCAATCTGTGCCGGAAGCCCCAGGTATGCCTGACTGCGTCGCGCCATCAAACCAAGGGTTTCCAACTGCAAACGGGCCGCAGTCTTCCAAAACGTACCGAACTCAATTGGGGTGTTGCGTTGCGTTTCCATCGCCTGAAGCCTCTTTGAAAATACAGCTGACGACGCGCGCGGCGTCCATAGACCAGCATTATCCTGCTCCCTGCCCCCGCGGCAAGGGGTGTGACGGTCGCAGTACCCGATCCCCGTGTTTTCCACACCACGCGACGCCACGCGATCAGCCGAATTCACTGACGCCAAAGACAACCTTAAATAGTAATCCTATTTTGTTCTTTCAGTCTTGGGGTGTATTTTTCAAATAGAGTTAAGATTTCGTTGACTCTACATTCGCGCTGACCGACCAAATCTGGGTACAGATTTTTATCGTGTCCAGTATCGCGTGTGAGTAGGCCATGTCGGCTTCGAATTTAACTGGCATCAGTCGGTGTTTCGCGGCCATCGTTATGCTGGCCGTCATCGACGCAGGTGTCGGGACTATCGCCGCGCAAGAACAACCCTCAGGCGTCGGCCCGCGCGAAATCTGGGTTGGTGCCGACGCTGGCGCACACAACTGGCTCGTGTATACGGGCGGTACATACGCACCTTGGGGGGACATCCACGGCAGCGGACTGCGACTTCGGTCAACGGCGGGAGTTGGTCGCTACGACTTCAACGTCACCGCCGGAGGCCCCCATACCGTCCGCCGCGTTGATGCGACCAAGACCTACGGCGACGCAATGATCGGCTATCAGGCCCGCTTCGGCGAACTGACTGCCAAAGCATTCGTCGGCTATGCCGGACTGCAAACTGAATGGCGGTCAAAGGATCAACGGCGCCACGAAACAGTCAGCGGCCTCAAAGGCGCACTCGAACTCTGGTTGAACATCGGTAGCGATGCGTGGGCTTCAGCCGATCTGTCCTATGCTGATACCCGCGATACGGCGAGCGTGCGCGTGCGGGCCGGTTATCGTGTCATACCGACGATTTCCGTCGGCCCCGAATTGGTCGTGAATCACGCTAAAATGTATGACACGGTCCAGGAGCAGCGCGTGAACGAAGGCCGCTTGGGCCTGTTCGCACGTTATGAATGGTTCGGCGGCGAGATCTCCGGCTCGGCAGGCGTCTCAGCCGACGTGGGAAGCAACCTTGAGGAAACCGATCTCTTGCGCGCCGCCGCAGCCTACGGCACGATAAATTGGATCGTGCAATTCTAACGGCAGTTATACAGACCATGGCGACCATGACATCAACGGCACCGCGTGCCATTCTCGCGGCAATAATATGCGTTGCGTGTTCCAGCGTCCCAAGCTCGGCAAAAAGCGGCGTTTGCGCCAACTTGCCCGTCTCCGCTCGCGGCGAAATAGCAAGCTTTCAATGGCTGGCAAAAATCAAGGCCCGCGCAAACTGGCGCTCACGCGTCCGCGCAACCAAAACGCTAGGTGAAGCCTATTCGTCATGGAATAGAGCCAAAAGCCGCGAGGAAGCCTGCGATAACCCGGGTCGCGGCATCGTTTGCACATTTTCCGGGATCCCGTGTCACCGTTGATCTGTGTCACGCGCACCACACACAACGCAATGGCTTGAATTTGCCATCTTGAACTGATCCAAGAAAAACGATCATTCGTTTTGTGACCAACAAATGTTGGCGCACTTGGATCGGAGCGATTGTGCCCAAGCTCAAACCAGATACTCAACATGCCCGCCGCGAGAACATACTCGACGCGGCCGAGCGATGCTTTGCCCGCACCGGCTTCCACCGCACGACAATGCAAGACATCTGCCGTGAGGCGACCGTCAGCCCTGGCGCCTTGTACGTCTACTTCGCGTCCAAGGAGGATTTGATTGCCGGCATCACCGAACGAGACCGCTCAAAGCTCGCAGCTGGGCTGGCTCAGGTTGCTCAAGCACCCGACCTGATCCGCGCCCTGGCACGCCTTGCCGAGCATTACGCCGTCGAAGAACCGCGCCATAAGCAACAACTCGTTGTCGAGATCGGCTGTCACTCCATGCGTGACGGACCGGTCGGCGACATCTTCCGCTCTTGCGACACTTTTGTGCTGGCGCAATTCGAGGCCCTGTTCGAACGGGCCCATGCGGACGGCAAAATCGACCCCGGGGTTGACTACCGGACGCTGGCGCAGGCCGTAGCCGTCATCGGCGACGGCTTGTTCTGGCGGCGGGCGGTCGATCCCCATTTCGATGGCGCCAAAATCATTCCTGTCGTGACGGGCATGCTGGCAACGCTCATCAACCCTGTCACATCGCCCCCACTAGACCCAAGTACGGTTCCAGCCCAGTCCAAGCCGGCTCAAACCAAGTCCGCCAACATCGCGCCCAAAAGCACGCGCGCCAAAGCATCCACGAAGGCCTAACCATGAAACCAACACGCATAGGCGTCATCGCGCTGGCCGCAGCCGTTGGGCTTTACGCCGCCTACACTTGGGCAGGCCTCCACGGCAGTGCGGCTCCCCTCAATCCAGACGCGGCCACAAAAGCTGCCGCGTCGGCTGAGGCGACAGCGCCCGCCGTTTCGGTCGTGAAGGTTGTCCCGGCTGACTTCGTCGAAACCGTCCTCATCACGGGATCGGTCGTCGCCCGTGATGAAGTCCTCATTGCGCCCGAGGTCGAAGGCTTGCGCGTCCTCGAACTGCTGGCCGACGAAGGGCAGACGGTCATCAAAGGCCAATCGCTCGCCCGGCTGTCCGACGACAGCCTGCAGGCGCAGCTCGCCCAGAATGAGGCAAACATTGCCCGTGCAGACGCGGCCATCGCGGTTGCGCAAAGTGCAATCGTCCAGGCCGAGGCTGCCGCCAAGGAAGCAGCCAATGCGTTCGACCGCGCCAAACCTCTGAAACAGTCGGGTTATGTATCGGGCGCCATCTTTGACCAGCGCGAAGCAGCCGCCGGCACCGCCCAAGCCAAACTGCTCGCCGCCCGCGATGGCATCACCAGCGCGACCGCCGACCGTGCAGCCCTCCAGGCCCAAGGGCGCGACCTGAAGTGGAAACTGGGCCGCACCGACGTCCGCTCTCCCGTCGATGGCGTAATCAGCCGCCGCTCGGCGCGTGTTGGTGCCGTTGCCTCAAGTCAAACCGAGCCGTTGTTCCGCATCATCGCACGCGGCGAAGTCGAACTCGACGCAGAGCTGCCCGAAAGCGACGTCGGCCGGGTGCGCGAAGGCCAGTCCGCAAGCGTCACCGTCACCGGATCGGGTGATGTGACAGGCACGGTGCGCATGATCTCAAGCGAAGTCGACCGCTCCACGCGGCTCGGCAAGGTCAAGGTCTTTTTCGGCGTCAATCCAGCGCTGAGGCTCGGGGCTTTCGGGCGCGGCACGATTGTGATCGGAAAAAGCCGAGGCCTCGCCGTCCCGCCGTCTGCCGTGGTTTACGGCCCTCAAGGGGCAACCATCCAGGTCGTCACCGGCGACCGGGTCAACACCCGCCCCGTCAAGATCGGCTTGAAAACACAAACTCGCCTTGAGGTCCTCACGGGGCTCGCAGACGGCGACATGATTGTCGCCAAATCCGGCAGTTTTCTGCGCGACGGAGATGCTGTACGCGCAGTCGTCAGCGACGACAAGCTCAGCGGAGTTGCGCGATGAACTTCAACATTTCAGCCTGGTCCATTCGCAAGCCGGTACCATCGGTCGTCCTGTTCGCCGTGCTTCTCCTGCTCGGCATCATGAGCTTCCGGTCACTCCCCGTCACCCGGTTCCCCAACATCGACGTCCCGTTGATCTCGGTAACGATCACGCAGTCAGGTGCTGCCCCCTCCGAACTCGAAAGCCAGATCACCAAGCAGGTCGAGGATACGGTCGCCAACATCACCGGCGTCAAAAAGGTCATCTCGACGCTCACCGACGGCGCATCGACGACGGTGATGGAATTCCGTCTGGAAGTAAATCAGGACCGGGCACTCAACGACGTGAAGGACGCGATCGCCAAGATCCGAGCCGATCTGCCGCGCAACATCGAAGAACCGATCATCCAGCGCATCGACATCGAAGGACAGTCCATCCTGTCCTATGGCGCATCCGCCCCCGGTCAAACGCTCGAACAGCTGTCCTGGCACGTCGACGACGTCATCAAGCGGCAGCTGCAGGGCCTCAAAGGTGTCGGGCGTGTCGAACGACAAGGTGGCGTCGATCGCGAAATCAAAATCATGCTCGACCCCGACCGCCTGCTGGCGCTCGGCATTACCGCCAGCGCCGTCAACGCGCAGGTCCGCGCGACAAATGTCGACCTCGGCGGTGGGCGCGGCGAGATTGGTGGCCAGGAACAAACCATCCGAACGCTGGCCGGCGCGCGACGCGTCGAAGCCCTTGGCGATACCAAAATCGTCATCGGCGGCGGCCGCGATGTTCGCCTGAAGGAACTCGGTCGCATCATCGATAGCAACAGCGAACCACGCGCGTTCGCCCGTCTCAACGGCGAGCCCGTCGTCACGTTTGCTATCTTCCGTGTCAAAGGCGCCAGCGACCTGTCAGTCGCCATCGCCGTCGACAAAAAGATCAAAGAACTGCAGGAAGCTTTCCCCGACATCAAGCTGACCAAGATTGACGACGCAGTCGCCTACACCAAGGGCAACTATCTCGCCGCCATGGAGACGCTAATCGAAGGCGCGGTGTTGGCGGTGCTTGTGGTGCTATTGTTCCTGCGCGATCTCCGGGCAACCCTGATCTGCGCGGTCGCACTGCCGCTCGCCGCCATCCCGACATTCTGGGCGATGAGCATGATGGGATTCTCTCTGAACCTCGTCTCGCTCCTCGGCATCACGTTGGTCACAGGCGTGCTTGTCGATGACGCCATCGTCGAGATCGAAAACATCGTCCGCCACATGAACATGGGCAAATCGCCCTATCGCGCGGCCATGGAGGCTGCCGAAGAAATCGGCCTCGCCGTCATGGCAATCACCCTGACCATCGTCGCCATTTTCGCGCCGGTCTCCTTCATGGCAGGCGTCGCCGGCCAGTATTTCAAGCAGTTCGGCCTGACGGTCGCCGCGGCCGTTTTGTTTTCCCTGCTGGTCGCGCGGCTCATCACGCCGATGATGGCAGCCTATCTCATGCGGCCGATCCCCGAGAAGCCGCACGTGGACGGTTTCATCATGCGGCTATACACCCGCGTGTTGCATTGGACGCTGCACACATGGTGGTCACGATACTTGACCCTCATTTCGGGCGTCGGCATTTTTATCATTTCGCTGCAAGCAACCGCTGCACTCCCAACCGGTTTCATTCCGGACGAAGATACATCGCGCATTGTCGTATCGACCGAATTACCGCCCGGTTCCAATCTCAACGACACCAGGAATGCCAGCGACGCGCTCCTTCGCATCATCAAAACTGTACCGGAAGTGCGCTCTGTCCTGGTGCTGGGCGGAACCACGCCGACCGGGACCCGCGAGGTACGGCGGGCAACCCTCATCGTACATCTGGTGCCCAAGACCGCCCGCAAGATATCGCAAAAGCAGGTCAAGGTCGCCATAGCCGACAAGCTATCGGCGATCCCCGATACTAGGTCGTGGTTCGTCAACGACCGTGGCGAGCGCGAACTGAGTTTCTCGATTCTGTCCCAGGATGGCGAAAAATTATCGACGTTTGTCGCAGCCCTTGAGGGTGAGTTGCGCGGTGTTAAAGGGTTCAAAAACGTCGCTTCCGTGGGCGCCATTGACCGGCCCGAAATCCGCATCATCCCACGCTTTGAAGACGCGGCAGCCGTGGGCGTTGCACCCGATGCCATCGCGGAAACGGTGCGCGTCGCAACGCTCGGCGATGTTACGGCAAACCTGGCCAAATTCAACGCTGGCAACCGCCTCGTTCCCATCCGCGTGCAACTCGAAGAATCCGCTCGCGCCGATCTAGCGCAGATCGAACAGCTTCGCGTGACAAACGCCGCTGGCAAGGCCGTGCCCCTCAAAGCCGTCGCTTCCATCGAGTTCGGTCGCGGCCCCAGTTCGATCGACCGCTTCAATCGTGAACGCCGGGCCGTCATCGGCGCCGACCTCGTCCCCGGACTGGCCTTAGGCGACGCCCGCGAGGCCTTCCTGGCCACAGTCGCTAAACTCCAGTTGCCGGAGGGCGTTCGGCTTGAGGCATCGGGCGACGCCGAAATCCAAGACGAAGTGGCCAACGGTTTCATCACCGCGATGGGCACCGGATTGATGATCGTGCTTGGGGTGCTGATCTTGCTGTTTGGCTCTGTGTTCCAGCCGATCACGATCCTCTTGTCGTTGCCGCTATCGTTCGGCGGCGTCGTGTTCGCCCTGCTCGCCACCGGCAATCCCGTCAGTATGCCGGTCTACATCGGCTTGCTGATGCTGATGGGGATCGTCACCAAGAACGCCATCCTCTTGGTCGATTTCGCGGTCGAAGAAATCGCGCGAGGATCAAACCGGATCACGGCCCTGATCGAAGCCGGCCGCAAACGTGCGCGACCCATCATCATGACGACCCTCGCCATGGCAGCCGGAATGCTCCCGAGCGCGTTCGCATTCGGCGACGGCGGCGAGTTCCGCGCGCCGATGGCGATTGCCGTTATCGGCGGACTGCTGGTCTCCACCGCCCTGTCGCTGATCTTTGTGCCGTCGTTCTTTACCGTGATGGACGATCTGGGCTGGGTGGTCTGGCGGATGTTTTCAGGTTTCATCGGACCAACCGACGAAGCGCCAATTGCCGACGCTCACGCACAAGCCATTGGCATACCTAAGACATCCGCCACGGCCGCCTCCCCCGCCCCCCCCGTCCAAAGTGCCCGTCCGCTCGCGGCGGAATAGCACTCATTCATCGCCCAAGGCCTTGTTTAGGGACCAGCAAACGCTTACTCCAGGACGACGGTATTCTCACCGCCTCAAGCCAACCCCGGAGACGACCATGTTCGACGCGAAATCAATCCTCGAGGCGCTCGTCAACGGCGCAGCGCCGCGCCAAGCCGCAAACGCTGGCGCGAACGCTGGTGCAGGCGGCCTTGGCGACATCCTGGCTCAACTCGCCCGGGCAGCCCAGAGCGGCGCGCAACCGCAACCCGGTGCGACCAATGCCGCCCCCGCGAGCGGCGGCGGGCTTGGTGGCCTCGGTGACATCCTCGGACAGATGATGCCCAAGGCAGGCATTGACCCCCGCGCGGCCCAAGCATCCCCCAATGACGGCGGCTTAGGCGGTCTCGGCGACATTCTCGGCAAACTCCAGCAGCAGGCCGGTGCAGGCGGACTGGGTGACATTCTCGGCAAGCTCCAGCAGCAAGCCGGAAGCGCTGCCAACAGCGCCGGTCTCGGTGGTGGCAACGTCATGGACATCCTCGGCAAGGTGCTCGCACAGGCAACCGACGGCGCGCGCGAAGGTGCTGGCCGGATCGGTCAGACGACAGGAGCCAGCGATGCACTCGGCAAAGCTATGGGCGGCATGTCGGGCGACGACATCCTGGCAAAGCTGAAAGACCTCGTAGCCCAAAACCAACTCGGTGCAGGCGCCGCCGCCGGTGGCCTGGGGGCCATCGTGCTCGGCACGCAGGCGGGCCGCAACGTCGCCATGAGCGCCGCCAAGCTGGGCGCACTCGCCCTCATCGGCGGCCTCGCCTACAAGGCACTCCTTAACTATCAAAACGGCCGTCCGCTGATCACGGGTTCGCACACCATCGCCGAAGCGGCCCCCGAGGGCACAGGCTTCGAGCCCGCCGCCGTCACGAACGACGCCGCAACCCTGTACATTCGCGCCATGATTGCCGCAGCAGCAGCAGATGGCCGGATCGACCAGGCTGAAATGACCAACATCATGGGCGGCCTGAAGCAAGGCGGCCTTGATGCCAATGCGGAGGAATTCCTCGCCGCAGAGTTCAATGCACCAGCCTCGATCGACGATTTGGCCGCCGCCTGCCAGTCGGCAGAGCAAGCCGTGCAAGTCTACACCGCAGCCCGCCTGGCCATTACCCCCGACGGCGCTGCCGAAGCAGCCTTCCTTGCAACCCTCGCCCAACGGCTTGGCGTCGACGCCGCACTGGCCGCCCACATCGACTCAGCGACCCGCAATACCGCCTGATAACGACACAACCTAAGACGCAAAAAAGGCCCCGTGTGCCAGCTTGGCAGACGGGGCCTTTTTTTGTTCAAAGAAATGGGCAGATCAGTTCGTCTTGGTTGCCGGCTGGTTCGCCGACGCCTCAGCCGGGCCTTCGTTGCGGAAGAACACGTCGACCCGCATCCCCGTCAGCAGTGGCGGCGTGCCGTCGAGTGACACGAGAACTTCGAGCACTTCGATATCGTTGGGGCGGCGCACGCCTCGTGTCGCAATGCGCGGCGCAGCCAGCGTCTGCGAAACGCTCGTCACGGCCCCGTCGAATTGTTTGTCGGGGAACGCGTCGCTCTTGATCGAGACGCGTTGCCCGATCCGCACCTTGGTGGCATCGCGCTCTTCGACTTCCGCCTTCACACGCAGCATGCTCAGATCTCCAATGACCACCAACGGGACATCGGGAGAGGGGGCTACCAGTTCACCGAACTTGGCGTGGACATTCAGTACTGTTCCGTCAACCGGTGCCCGGATGCGTCCGCGTTCCACAGCAGATTCAGCCAGCGATAGTTCGGCCCGCGCCGCTGCAAGCCCCGATTCAAGTCGGGTGGCCAGCGGAATGCCGTCCTTGCTCAAAACGCGCGACAGGCTGGCGCGGCTGTTGGTCAACTGTTCTTTGGCAGCACCGATTGCGAAGCGAGCCTTGATGATGTCGCCACCCGGCGCCGCGGGATTGACGCGGAGGTTGAATGCGATCTCATCGAACGAGAGACGGGCGCGGTAGAGCGCACGCTCGGCGCTCGCAACCGAATCTTCAGCCCGGCGTCGATCAAGCTGAAGGCCCTTGGCGATTTCTTCGTCGCGCTCACGCTCGCGAACCTGCACTTCTTGAGAAGCGGCCGTCACGCGGGTGATCTGGTCATCCTCTTCGAGACGAACAAGCAGATCGCCAGCCAAGACTTTGTCGTTGGTTTTGACGGCAACGTCAGCAACACGGCCCGGAAGCTGAGTTCCGATATTGAGCTGGCCATCCCGAGGCCCAACGCGACCGGTGGCCGACGCAGACCATTGCGGTCGCGCGGCCGTTGCTGTTGCCGTTGCCGCTTGAGCCGCCTGATCGGCAGCATGCGCCGAAGACACTTTCGACATTTCAGCGAGCGGGTTGCCAGCAACGGCAAGGCACATAGCAGACGCCATCATGACGGCAACGGCAAACGACGAAGTCGTTGAGTCGAGGTTACGCATTGCTTTTTCGCTTCCTGATCATTTCGTTCAAATCTTCGGTTTGAAGCGGCTTGACTTGCCGCTCGTCGACGACCTTGCGCCGCCGTTTTGCGGTCGGCTGTGGCGTCACATCCCCGCCCACCCGCTCGTCGTTGCCGCCCTTCGACGAGGTATGTACCTCCCCGATGTCCTCGCCTACAGCGTCGATGGCTGCTTGCTTCGGACTCTTTGGGTTGTCTTCTCCAACGATCAGCCCGTCCTCGATCCTGATTACGCGGTCGGCATAACCCAACGTCCGGGGATCATGCGTCACAACCAGAATAGAACGGTTCTGCGACCGGGCGATTTCCGCCAGCAGCTTCATCACGCCGTGGCCATTCTCGCTATCGAGCGCCGCCGTGGGTTCGTCGGCCAGCACGATTGACGGCGCTGACGCTATTGCCCGCGCGACGGCGACACGTTGCTTTTCCCCGCCACTCAGATTAGCCGGGAAGCTCTCGAATTTATGACCAAGACCAACGTCGCGCAACGCCTGCTTGGCTTGGGCGATTGCTTTAGCGCCTTTGATGCCAGCCACGTCCAGCGCGATCCGCACATTCTCAAGAGCATTGAGCGTCGGGAACAGGTTATAGGACTGGAAGATATAGCCGATGTGCTCGCGGCGCAAGGTTGCCAGCCGCTCTGGCGACAGCCCCGACGTCGGTGTCCCCGCGACACTGACAGTACCCTTGGTTGGCGAAAGAATGCACCCTAGAATGGACAGCAGCGTTGTCTTTCCGCTGCCGGACGGCCCCATCAGCAACGTCAGCTCACCCGACCTAAGCTCGATGTCGACGCCCTTGACGGCGACGATTTTGCCAGCGCCCTGTCCTAATTCCTTGACGATGCCGCGCCCGACGAGGACGGGCTCGGCAGCAACCGGGGTGCTTCCGATCGGTGTTTTGGCACTCGTTTCCATCGCCATGTCACCTGCCAGCTTGATGATAGGATTGCTCATCGGGTGAACACCGTAGCTGGATCAATTTTAGTCACCTTGAAGATGGCCGAGATTGCCGATATGGCGCACATCCCAAGTGTCAGCACCAACAGTCCGAACGCAAGGGTTGGCGTCATCATGATCGGCAACGCCGAGCCTTTGGCAGCAACCACGATGATCATTGCGATAGCCATGCCAAGCAAGTACCCAAGCAATGCACTCATGCCGGCCTGCGCCAGGATCACTTTGTGGATGTAGCCGGACGATGAGCCAAGCGCACGCAACGTCGCAAATTCGTTGATGTGGTCTTTGGTGCTGGAATACAGCGTCTGCGCAACGATAACGGTCCCGACGAGGGTCCCCAACAGTGCGCCGCCAATCAGTGCCGCACCAGCCCCGGTATTGAACAGCCACTGCTTCAAGGCGCGGTCGAGAAATTCGTCCTTGGTGAGCACCTCGTTGGGCGCCACTTCCTTTTTGATCGCCTTGCGAACAGTCTCAACATCCGCGCCCGGCTCCAGCGACACGAGATGGAATGTCGTGGTCCCGTCGGGCACCCCCAGCAGCGTTCGTGCGCGGTCGATAGGCATGAAAACGTAGGGCGATTGAGTGAAAGACCGGATATCATCGGTGAGCGCACGCACCCGAACACGACCTTGAGCGATCTGCGCCGTGCTACCCAAGCCCTCGACGCCCAATTCACTAAGATAGGTACGGTCGATGGCGATCCCTTCTGGTGCCCGCACATCGAGCCAGTCGCCTTCCACGAGGCGGAATGGACCCAAGCCGCCATCCTCGGCGTCAGCCCCCACGACCACGACACGCGTCGAACCACCGGCGGGCTTGCGCCATTCAGCGAAGGTTGAAAAGACGGGAGCGACCGACTTGACGCCTGGGACGGCAAGGGCTGCGTGGCGCTCTTTCTGCGTTAGCAGCATGCCACCGTCTTCGAACGACTTGGCACCATACGCAGTAATCCAAATCTCGCCTTTTGCGTTATCAATCAGCCCGGTGATCTCGCGCGACGACCCCAAATACAGCCCCAGCTGGACCGCGACCAGCACGATTGAAAACAAAATTCCGATCAGCGTCACGGCGAGCCGGATGCGATCGTGAAACAGATTTCTGAACGCCAACGTTAAAATCATAGGTTTGATCGAGCGCCTTCAGGTTACGGTCCGGCCACGAGCCGCAGTTGAACGTTGAGCCAACGGGTGTATCGGTCCCCTTTGGGTAGCTTGGAAACTCGAAGGCCGGTTAAGCCATCCAAGACGCCTTGCCCAAAAGCGACGTCTCTTGCGCCGCCGGTGAAAGTGACATTCCAACAGCGTGGAGAGACAGGCGATCACAGTCGGGCTTACATTGAGCCCGTTTCGGGGCGGTCCGTAGAGCGGATGAGCGCAGTGACCTTCAACGACGTGTCGCTTGGAAATTCACCCGAGCTGACGGCGTCACAGTCGTTATGATGGGCGTGGGTCGCCGTCCACAACGAATTAACTCTTATCAGCCTGTCGTCCGTCCTGCCATGGCACGCATTGCCACGCCGACTTATGTCAGTTTCTCCTTCGTTAGCCTCATTCGTTCGGGCGGCTCAACTCAACAAATGCTGGCTTTGCCGTCTTGCGTCCCTTCAAGGCGCGCGATGGGCGCACCCTTTAGCGCGTCGTATCCATAGACGTAGTCCGGCACTATGCCGCCTGCAAGTGTTTGTTGCGCTGCAACATCAAGACGCAGCATCCAAGCCCCTTGTTCCCTGCCCATTGAATGCCCTGATCCGAAGGCTTGAACGGCTGAGCGCGCCAACCGCCAGCGCACATGAACCGACGGGGCCAGCCTTGCGTGACCGGCCGCAAGCGGCCCTGGTATGAACGGCGGCAACCAAACTCTTGTGCCATCGTCATCCTTAAATACTCGTCCGCTCGCCTTGTTCTGGCGCGACGAGCCGAGTATGGACTGAGCTGTGGTTGTCGGCAGGAGAACAAAGGTGTTGCGCGCACGAGCGGTCTTGTCATCGTTGCTGGCGCTATCGCTGGTCGCCTCCTCCCTGTTGCCTGCCATCGCAGCAGCCGGGGGGATTGGAAGCACTGGCGGCCTCACCAAGGCCGAGTTCGATGCCTGCCAATCGCGCGAGGACAGCGCCTTTCGCTCAGCTATCGAGACGATCACGCACGAAGCACTGAAAAAATCCCTCACCACATTCGACATCAAAGCCGGCGTCAGCGACGCGTGGCGCGCCAACGGCATCGACGAGACGCTGGACAAGAGGGTCGATCTTGCCGTTGCCGAAATCACCAGTGAGACGAGCTGGTCGGACCTGCTGAGTTCTCTGGCCGATAGTAGCAAAGCCCAGGAGCTTGCAAAGAACGTCGCCGAACGCGTGTATCGCTCGGAGACCGTCAAGACTGGAATAGAGACCGTCGCCGCAGACGTGAGCCGCAAGCTGGCCACCTCCATGGAATTCGCAAGCCAGGACGCCGCTGGACCGGCAATCGCCTGCATCAAGGCCTTTCTGGGAAATCGATACGGTACAGCCGTCGCAGGCGCTGTCACCAACCAGGCCGAAAAAGAATTCGGGGTCGACTCAAGCAAAGGCAGGGCTGGCGTGTCCACCGGTTCGGTCATCGCCCAATCGAGCGAGGGAATTACCGGTGCCGCAATACTGATCGTACGCCGCTCGCTGGCCAATATGGCGCAACGGGTCGGTCAGCGCATCGTCGGCAGCGTCCTCTCGCGCCTTGTCTCCGTTGCAGCCGGTGGCGTGGGCGCCGTTTTAATCGCCAAGGACATCTGGGAACTGCGCTCGGGCGTCCTTCCGATCATCGCAAGCGAAATGAAAGCCAAAACCACCAAAGAACTCGTCCAAACCGAAATCGCCAAATCCATCACCGAGCAGATCGGCGATCATGTCAAAGAAATTGCAGGCAAATCGGCCCAGCACATCGTTGAAATCTGGCAGGACTTCCGCCGCGCCCATGCAAAAACTCTGGAACTGGCCGACCGCAGAGAAGCCTTCCGGACGTTCCTCGACTTGACCAAACCCGCAAACCTTCCCCGCCTCGACGAAGTGGTAGCCATTATCCTGGCAGCCGAAGGGGAATCAGCCATTGCAAAGCGACTGACCGACGGCACGCTCGATACCGCCGTCAACAGCCTGCCAGCGACCGGCATGGATATCGCCCGCGATACGCGCTCAATCGAGACCGGCCTGAAATGGTCGGCCATTGCAGGCCAACTGCTGCCAAGGGTCGCCGAACTGGAATTGCACCGTCGCGCCGATCCCGACGACTTTACGAAGATTTCGCTGAGCCGGCTCATGGGCCTTGAAGACAAGATAGTGGTGTCGCGACTGTCTGGCCTCAAACGCGAGGCGCGTGAAACGCTGTTTGAACTCGAGACCGCAGAATTGAAGTTATTGGCCCGTGCCCTCTCGGAAGCGGAACTGTCCACGCTCGCGGGTTATCTGACAGGCCTCGACCGGTTGCCGCGTGACCGCGTGTTACGCGCCATCGCCCTGTCACCGGGCAAAATGCGCATCCTGGCTTCGGCGCGGGTTCGTGACGCCGTCATTGCAAGCCGTGATCAATCGTCGGCGGTCGACATGATGCTCCGGGCTGACGCCAGCAGTCCCACCACGATCCTCCGCGATGCCAGACTGGCCCTCGACGGCCAGATCAGTCCGATTCTGATCTGGGAGCGGTACCCGGCCGTGGTGCTGGCCAGCATCATTCCGGTGTTGATCATCATGCTGTTGCTGCGCCGCATTTTTGTCCCGCGCCGCAAACCCAAGCCGACCCCGATCCCCGTGACACCGGCGTAAGACTGCCCAAAGTCCCGGCCCGCAATCGACCTTTGCCGCCAAACTGCCGTTAAACCATAGCAAACAGATGCCATAGTTATCCACCGCTGCCTGCCGGGTTGCACTTCAAACGCACACCCAAATCAGGCTAGGCCAACGCAGTGTCATCAAACGCCGGAGAGCATCCCACATGCCGTCCGAAGCCGCCAAAGGATCTGGTTCCATGGCTCTTAAAGCCCCCGGAATATTGACGTTCGTCGTTTCTATCGTTCTCGTTGTCACCGTGCTGATGATCAAGTTTGCCGGTGCCCACGTGCCCGGCCTCACAGGTCATGAGTTCTGGGGTCTGCTGGTCGCCTGGCTGCTGCTCGCATCCGGTTCCCTGTTTCGCGCTCTCTAGAGTGCTTCCGCAAAAGCATGCCTCCGCGCATGCGCGAGAACCCACGACGAACGCTGGCAGCAGTCCTCGGCTGCCCGTCTCAAGTCTACCCTGAAGCCATGAGGCGCCGCGCTGCGTGCCCCGGTCGTGTTGATCCGCTGCTGGCCGCAGTGGCAACTCGGCGTTGGCTTTCCAGCCAGAATATTGCGACGCTCTCCCGCCAATTCTTTTGCTGCAACGCACCAAAACTGCTGCGCAATTCTGTCGCGCGGCATGGCGCAATCTGGCTCCAGCGGGCAACGCAGACCTAACATCACCTCATGAGAAATCGCGATCAAAAACCTCTCCGAATCATCGAGCCTGTTGCCATCGATTCGGGGGTTCATACGGATATCCCCCGTCGCCTGCGGTTGTCGTCGCGCGAAATCGTCGTGGCCGTCGCCCTGACGTGCGCGGCCCTCCTGCAGCTGTATTGGTCGCTGACCAAGGATGGCGAGAAGTTATCGAGCGCCATGCCCCATCTCGATGCCGCCGGCGTCATCCGCCACGCCCGCTAAACGGGTCTCTTCAACAGCCGCTTCCGCGATTGTGGCGAGACGAATTGGCCGTTTAGCCCAACACTTTCTAAGACAACAATATCAGGCGAAAGATCGAAGCCGCCCGTAGATCACGCCAACGGCGCAAGCCGCTTGGCACGTTGCAATCCGCGCACGCTGTTACCCAGATAGATCGCCTCGCCCGTCTCCAAGTCCGCCAACGTCAGCACCGCTTCAATTGCCCGACCGGACGCTAGCAAATGGCTGCGCAAAACACCTGGCAGCGCCCCCGCCGTCAAAGGTGGCGTCAACAGGTAGTCGCCCCGTTCGACGAAAATCGTCGTGCGGCTCCCCTCGGCCAGTTCGCCCAACTCGTTGACGTAAATAACCTCGTCGGCCCCAACGCTATCGTGGAACTGCTTCCATTCCCGGTCATAGAGCTGGCGCTCTGTCGTCTTGTGGGCCAGAAACGGCTCGCGGCTGTTCAGCGTCGTCGGGGAGATGACGTAACGGATGACAGCATCCGGTACCGGCCTTGGAATGGGCGTTGCCGTCACCTTGACCGCACCGTCCTCAGACAGCAGCAATCGCACGCGCAAATGCGCCGACCCGGTGCCCTTTTCCGCCAGTGCGGCTCGCACCGTGTCGACATCGCATCTGAACCCGAAACGCCGCGCCGAACGCGCAAGCCGCGCCAAATGTCCATCAAGCAGCCAGTACGCCCCGTCAGGCCCAACCTCGGGATCGAACAGCAACGTCTCGATCAAATCGAAACGGCGGACCTTGTCCGTCAGGAACTTCATTTTGAGCAAGCACTCGGCGTATTCGCGTTCCCCGACGCTGTCGGCGACCACACCCGAACCGATACCCATTTCCCCGCGACCGTCCGAAAAGAATACCGGTGTGCGGATGGCAACGTTGAACAACGCATGACCATCCGGTGAGATTCGCCCGATCGCGCCGCAATACACCCCGCGCGGACTGTCCTCCAATTGCGCAATCAATTCCATGGCGCGGATCTTAGGTGCGCCTGTCACCGATCCGGGTGGGAAGATCGCTTCCAATAAATGCGCCAGTGTCGTGCCCTTGACGATGGTCGCCGAAACGCCCGACGTCATCTGGTGCAGGGTCTTGAAGGTTTCGACCGTGAATAGGTCGGTAACGTGAACGCTTCCGATATCGGAAATGCGCCCCAGGTCATTGCGCATCAAATCGACAATCATGAGGTTTTCGGCCCGCTGCTTGGCATCGCTGGCCAGCACCCGTCGCGCCTCTGCGTCAGCGTCCTCGCTCGCCCCCCGTGGGCTCGTCCCCTTCATCGGTCGCGTCGCCACGACACGACCCGCCTGCTCGATGAACAGCTCAGGCGAGGCCGAAAGGATTGTCATGGAGCCGGTTTCGATGATTCCGCCGTAGGCAACCCGCTGCTTTTGGCGCAGCTCACGATACAGCGCGACGGGTGCGCCCTGAAGCTTGAAGCGGGCGCGGAATGTCAGGTTCATCTGATAGATATCGCCAGCCCGGATGTATTCGGCAGCTTTGGCAAAGCGCTCCTCGTATTGCGCCCCCGACCACGAATGCGTCACAGCCGTGAGCGCGGCCGCACCATGCTGGGGTTGGGCCGCAAGCCAATCTTCCACCTGCGCACTCCCCATGACCTGGGGCGCTTTGAACAGGCCGAACCACAACAGCGGAACGTTGCGATCGGGCGGGAGAAGATGGGCAAATTTCGGCTCTAGAACATAGCCCAGTTCATACCCAAAAAACCCTGCAGCATGAAGGCCGCGCGACTTCGCAGCATCCAGGCGTTCCAGCGCACTCAACACCTCTTCGGGTTCGTTCGCGCAGATGATTTCGACCGGGTTTTGATACAGGGCCGACGGTGCACCCGAGCCCGTATTGTCATCGAGCAGAACATAAGGTTCCCGTGCTCCCGGATCAAAACGGTCGCTGGACGCTGGTTCGTTGGTCGCGTCCACGGTCATGGTCCCTTGTAGCCAGATAGAACGAGTAATGTGACCCGCCGGGTTTCGTTGACGCCCGCAGGCACCGTGCGTTCGCCCACCAACCCGGCCTTTGCAAATGAGTCCGCGATGGTACGCGTACCGGCTTTGGTTGGACCGCGCGCAAGCGGATTTCCACCCAACGTCACAAGCAGAGCCGGTTCTTGGCCAGCCCCGGTAAACGGACGGGTCAATTCAAAGTGGTCGCGCGGCCGCGGCGAACCTTTCCAGGCCAATACCGGCGTCGGCTCAGCGCGCATGTAGTACAACAATTCAGCGGTAACGGACCGGTCATCCGACAGAACGCTAGCGTATGGCGTGCCCGCAGCCCTTGCCCGTTCGACTTCCACCCGTGCCGCATCAGCGACACCCTGCCAGCCCAATGTGCGCGCCATCGGGTCGGGCCTCACCGGTAATTTCAGCGCACCAGCCGTGGAGGTCACCAAGACCACCACCGCCAACAATCCAGCATGGATCGCATAAGAGGCTTTCAGCCACCCCCATTCCGCGTTCCGCACCAACGTAGCGATCACCAGCACGACACCGGACACGTAGGCCACGGCTGCCCAGTTCGCATGGGCGCGCGATAAAAACGCCTGGAGCGTAATGATCGCAATCAGGGGCAAACAGAACGCGAGCAACAAGCGGTCAGCCTCGGGCAACCGGACTTTCCAACCTCGCCAGAGGATCAGCAACAAGCCTGCGAAATAGAGCGGGCCAAATACCCCGAATTGACTGGCGAAAAACTCAAATCCCTTGTCGGGATGCAACAACGCGCCCTCCCACTTGGCGTTGTCAGCCGTATGGGAAAAGGTCGCGAAACTATGTGCACGATTCCAGGCAAGATTCGGAATGATACCAGCAAAACCCAGCGCAAGCCCGCCCCACAGGCGCACGTCGCCCAGGATGAACCGCCGCGCAGGCGTCGCCATCAGGTAGATTGCCCCGCATAGAATGAACCATGCCATGGCGTACTTGGCGTTCAGCCCCAGTCCCACTGCAATGCCAAGTACGAGTGCTGGCCACCATGATCTGGTGTCGAATAGCGCGGCAAACGCGACGAGCGCCAGCGCCCAGCACAACAGCAACGGCACGTCGGTTGAGATGATTCCGGCAGAAAAAGACACGCCCGGCAATAGCGCAAATCCAAGCGCCGAAAGCGCGCCCACCCGCGCATCGTACAACCGCGCACCCAGCACAAAAACGGTGAGCGCCGTCAGCGTGTGAAGGATGGGTGCTGGTGCCCGGATGCAGGCTTCGGCATGCCCACACACGCCGGTCGCAGCCGTGATGATCCAAGCAATCAGCGGCGGTTTGGAATAATAGCCAAAGGACGGTTGCGTGCTCCACGCCCAGTATTGGGCCTCATCGAAAAATAGATCCGTGCGGTTGAAAACGAGCGCCAGCAGCCGGACGCCGAGCAGCGCTGCCAGCGCAAGCCACAGCCAGCCCGGCACGCCCCCCCACATCGCGGCGCGCCCGCCCGCTGCTTCACTCACGCGTTGATCCATCACGTCGCAACCCTTGCGTCTTTTCTTAAACTAAGGTCGTAGCCCAGGACGCGCCCAGCATCCAGCCCCGGCGTCGCCGCGCTGTGGGCAACCCACACCTCTTGAGGACCCTACTCCAGGCCCTTTTGCAAGCTGCGCACGAACGCCGTCAAACCGGACTGGCGGTCCCGGCGCAAACGCTCGGCACTCAATATCGCCTGCAATCCGGCCAGACTTTCGGCCACGTTTTCGTTGACGATGACGTAATCGTACTCCCCCCAATGCGACAACTCGGCGGATGCTGCCGCCATGCGCTTGGCCACAACCTCCGGCGGGTCGAGTGCACGCGTTTTAAGTCGGCTCTCTAGCGCCTCCCCCGACGGTGGCAGGATGAAAACGCGGACGAGGTCGCCAGCCATTTTTTCGGCAAGCTGCTGCGCCCCCTGCCAATCAATATCAAACATCACATCGTGGCCGGCCTTGACGGCAGCTTCGACCGGCGTTCGCGGGGTGCCGTAGGAATTGCCGAATACGGTCGCCCCCTCTAGCAGTTCGCCCCGCCGTTCCATCGCAGCATAGCCCACTGCGTCGGTGAAATAGTAATCCTGACCATCCACCTCGCCGGGTCGCGGCGTCCGGGTCGTCACCGACACCGACATGGTGATGTTGGGTTCAGCCGCCAGCAGCGCACGCGACAGCGTCGTCTTGCCAGCACCCGAGGGCGACGACAGCACCAGCAGCAAACCACGGCGCTGAATTTTGCTTGATACGTTGGTCATCGCAGCGCTCATTCGATATTAGCCACTTGCTCACGCATTTGATCGATCAGTACTTTCATGCTTTGACCGCAGCGCGACATATCAGGATCGTTGGCCTTAGAGCACAACGTGTTGGCCTCGCGATTAAATTCCTGCGTGAGAAAGTCGAATTTGCGGCCAACCGGCGCCGTCTCGGCCAGCAAGTCGCGGGCAGCCGCTATGTGCACCACCAGCCGCTGGAGTTCTTCCTCGACATCGGCACGCGTCGCGACGAGCACAGCTTCCTGATGAAGACGCTCTGGTTCGAAGGTGTTCGACGTGGCGAGTAACCGTTGGATCTGCTCGCCGAGGCGCGCAGCAATCGTCTCGGGTTTGCGCGCTGGCGATGCCCTCACGCGCTCGACGAGGCTCTCAATCTCGGCCACTTCGGCAGCCAGCACCGCCGCCAGGCGCGCACCTTCGGCGGCCCGGTTTTCAACAAATTGGTCGAGCGCTGTTTCAAACGTCGCCATCATGGCTGCAACGCGCCCCGCCCGCTCATCCTCGGTCTCGGTCGGCTCCACGACTTCCAAAACACCCCGTAATGCCAATAACCCCTCGGTCGCGGCGGGCAGTCCCCCGGTCAACTGGCGCACACGCTCGGCGGCCGCCACCACCTGGGCAAGCGCTACCTCATTGAGCCGGATTTCGGGTGCCGCCACAGCTTTATCGAACTGCAAATTGATGGTGACGTTGCCGCGTGTAATACGCTTCAGCAAAAAGTCGCGCATACGCGGCTCAAGCGCCTCATTACCGTTCGGCAGCCGTGTGCGCAAATCGAACCCGCGCCCGTTCACCGACCTGATTTCGAAGTACCAGCTCGCTGCGCCGCGCGACCCATCCGCCCGGCCAAATCCCGTCATGCTCTTCATAGGGCTCGTATGCCTGCCTTGTTATAGCTCTCCGCTACCTATAGCGAGCCTGCCGCCAAAAGGCGAACGCCCTGCCTGCACCCGCCAAATCGACCCGGTTCGACCCGGAACAATTCGGTCTAATGTGCGTTGCGGTGGTGCTGTCCAGGGAGCTTTGACATGAGACTGATGGTCGGTTGCCGCTTAAAGTACGTCCTGCCTCAGCCGACATGTTTCCATCTGCAGATCCAAGCGGCCATGACGGACGGCCAGATCATCGAGGGCGAAGGACTCATCATCCCCGCATCGGCCCACGCGACGGGCTATGAAATCTACACCCATCCCGCTAATGGCACCCGTGCGGTCCGCGCGGTCTTAGGGCCTGGCAGCGTCACCATCGAATACCGCGCCCGCGTCACCCAGCAAAGCGACGGCGTCTTGCCAAGTCTGATCAAGGAGGTCGATTTCAAACACCTCCCCCTGGATGCGATCGAATACCTGCTACCCAGCCGCTACTGCGCATCCGACATGTTTATTGACTTTGCATTCAAGACGTTCGGACCCATTGAACGCGGACATGGCCGGGTCACGGCAATCTGCAACTGGATCCACGAGCAAATTGCCTACCAAGCAGGCTCAACCGGCCCTTCATCGACCAGTTCGGACGTGTTTCTGGCTCGCAAAGGGGTTTGTCGCGACTTTGCCCACCTCGGGATCTCCATCTGCCGCGCCTTAGGCATTCCAGCCCGTTACGCCAGCGTTTACGCAAGCGCGATGTCCCCGCAAGACTTTCACGCGATCTTCCAGGCTTACTTAACCGGCCCCAATGGCGGCGCATGGTACGCATTCGACCCGACGCAGATGGCCTCCATGGACGCAATTGTTCGGATTGCCTGCGGCCGGGACGCAGCCGACGTCGCCTATGCCTGGCCCCAAGGGGAAGTTGAGTTTGAGCCGCCCGTCGTATGGGCCGAAGCCCCAAGCAGAACCGATACCGAGCAGACCGAACTTGCGATTGCAGCAGGGGGGTAGTCCCGCGCTTACCAATGCGCATATCAATCTTAACCCCGTTCCATTGGGAGTTGACACGATCATCAACGAAATTCCATTGATTTGGAGACTGTCCTTGGTAATAAATGCACGCTTGAGTGGCGCTTGTGCCATCAACAACGTGAGGACTGCACGCATGAATCAGGTCTTTCGCAAGCTCGTCCTAGCCGTCAGCGTTGCAGCAGCGCTTTGTATTGCCCCGTCGGACTCGTTTGCCCAACGCCGGGGTAATCACGTCTCACCGCAGGCCCATCAAGGCCACCACGGCAATCAAGGCCACCACAACAATCGCAGCAACCGCAATCGCAATATTGGCATCGGCATTGCCGCCGCCGCAGCTGCGGCCATCTTGCTGAGCCAAGGTGCCCGCGCATCGTCCCGCCACAACGACGACGATCACTATTCCCACCGCGATCAGTGCCGCCGCTGGGATCGCCGTTGCGACGACGGTGCCGACTGGGCCTGCCGCAAGTACCGCCGCGAATGCTGAGCGAATTGACGTGATTTGATTTTTTGGGCAGCGCATTCCGAAGGGTGCGCGGCTAGTGTTTCTGTAAACCCCGACAGTATCATCCGATCAGCATTTGAACTTGATAAACGGGCTTGAAGTGGCGATCACCGCTTCCCCTAACTCCCAAAAAGGGGAGGGGGTTGGGGGAACTCGTTCCCCCAAACGGGCGTGGGCGGTAGCCCACCGATCGCCAAACCAATTAGGCTCAGACCATATCCGGCGGCGACGCTTCCTTTGCCAGCGCGGCAATCGCATCCGTCAGGCTCATCGGCGTATTGTCCTGGCTTCCGAAGCGGCGGATGGCGACGGTCTTTTCTTCGGCCTCGCGTTTGCCGACGACCAGCAGCACCGGGACCTTGGCGAGGGAGTGTTCGCGAACCTTGTAGTTGATCTTTTCGTTGCGCAGATCGCTGTCCACGCGCAGTCCTGCAGCCTTACAGGCGGCGACAACCTCGGCGGCATAGTCGTTGGCATCCGACACGATCGGACACACCATCACCTGCAGCGGCGATAGCCACAGCGGGAAAGCGCCGGCAAAGTTCTCGATCAGAATGCCGGTGAACCGTTCAAGCGACCCAAACATCGCCCGGTGGATCATCACCGGCGTCACCTTCTGCGAATGCTCGTCAATGTAGAACGCGCCCAGTCGGTTCGCGAGGTTGAAATCGACCTGCGTCGTCCCGCATTGCCAGTCGCGACCGATCGCGTCCTTCAACACGTATTCCAGCTTGGGCCCGTAGAACGCGCCTTCGCCCGGATTGACCTCGGTCTTGATGTTGCGATTGCCAGCCGACCGTTTGACTTCTTCGAGCACGTCGGAGAGTGCTTTCTCAGCCTTGTCCCAAAGTTCGTCCGAGCCGACCCGCTTTTCAGGCCGCGTCGACAGCTTGATGACGATATCGGAGAACCCGAACTCTTCGTAGATCGACAGCATCAGGTCGTTGATCGCGAGGCACTCGGCCATGATCTGGTCTTCGGTGATGAATACGTGGGCGTCATCTTGCGTGAAGTGGCGCACGCGCAGCAGACCGTGCAGCGAACCCGACGGCTCATACCGGTGCACCTTGCCGAACTCGCCGATCCGCAACGGCAGATCGCGATAGCTCTTGAGGCCATGCTTGAAGATCTGCACATGGCCGGGGCAGTTCATCGGCTTGCAGCAGAACACCCGCTCGTCTTCGGTCTGGGTGACAAACATCTTGTCGCCGTAGTTTTCCCAATGGCCCGACAGCTCCCAAAAGTGCTTGTCCATAAAGTCTGGCGTGTTGACTTCCACATAACCCGCCGTCTCCATGCGGCGACGCATGTAGTTGATCAGGGTCTGGAACAGCGTCCAGCCTTTGGCGTGCCAGAACACGGAGCCGGGTGCTTCTTCCTGAAAATGGAACAGGTCCATCTCGCGCCCGAGCTTGCGATGGTCGCGCTTTTCGGCCTCTTCGATCTGCTTCAGGTGTGCCGCAAGGTCGTCTTCTGTCGCCCATGCGGTACCATAGATGCGCTGAAGCTGAGGCTTGGTACTATCCCCGCGCCAATACGATCCCGCGAACTTCGTCAGCTTGAACGCCTTCCCGATAGCGCCCGTGGCCGTCATGTGAGGGCCACGGCAGAGATCGAGCCAGGTCCCCTGTTTGTAGATGTTCAGATTCTGGTCGGCAGGGATTGCATCGACAAGCTCGACCTTGAAGGCCTCACCCTTGCTGGCGAAGTAAGCCTTCGTATCGTCGCGGCCCCAGACCTCTTTCGTGAACGGCGCGTTCTTGGCTATGATCTGCCCCATCACCTTTTCGATTTTCGCAAGGTCCTCGGGCTGGAACGGGTCGGCCTTGGCAAAATCGTAATAGAAGCCGTTCTCGATCACCGGCCCGATCGTGACTTGCGTTCCGGGCCAGATCTGCTGGACGGCCTCCGCCATCACGTGGGCGGCATCGTGCCGGATCAGCTCCAGCGCTTCCGGGTCGGTGCGCGAGACAAACTTGATCGTCGAATCCTGGGTGATCGGGTCGGCGAGGTCGGACAACTTGCCCGAAAGCACCATGGCGACCGTGCGCTTGGCCAGTGACGGCGAGATCGACTTGGCAACGTCAAGCCCTGTCATTCCGGCTTGAATTTTGCGTTGCGCTCCGTCGGGCATCGTCAAAACGAGTTCGCGTGCAGCCTCAGCCATCGGTCCGTCTCCTCTCACTCACTGCCTACCATGCAGGTAAGGGTTAAGGAGCCGCTTTTGCGGCTGCTGGTGACGGGTGTCAAGGGCCGCCCGATTCCAATCGAATTGTCGCGACCAACGTCAGAGATTAGCAACCATCCCGCGATACGCTGCCACCGACACCGACTGCGACCCAAGGATCGAGCAACCTATGACGACCCAGCAGCTGACCATTTCCAAGACGATGCGCATGGTCCACGGCAAACTGCGCCCGATCATCGAGGTCCAGGCGCAAATCGATCCCAAAGCGAAGGCATTTCTGCTTGAGCACTTTGCCGGAGATACGCTCTTCAAGCGCGCAGCCTACGCGAACGGCTTTGCCGACGGCGGTCTGGCCGCGAGCCCGCCCTTGTCCCGCATGCTGTCAAACTTCGTTAAAAACGACGCTTGCCCCGAAATAACCGTCAAAACCTTGACCGCTGGACAAAAATACGAAGGTGCCAGCCTTTGGGACATCTTATGCTTTGAATTTATCGCCAAGCGCTCATTCGACGCCCTGTGCGAATTGGCAGCCTCCACCGCATCCTTCGACACATCGAGCGCATACATGGGCTTTGACGTCGCCTCAGACCTCGCCGCTTTCACCGCCGATACGGCCCTCGAGATGGCGGCCGCTCCAGCACCCGTAGCGGTAGGCGGCATAGAGCGGATGGCGGACGCCGCGTAAATCCGGCACCGGATCGTAGCCATGAGTTCCCCAAGGCTGGCACCGCGCCAGTCTTGAGGCGGTCAGCCAAAATCCCTTCCACGCCCCGTTCTTGTCGATTGAAGCCAGCGCATAATCCGAACAGGTCGGCAGATGGCGGCAAGGCCACCCGAGCCACGGTCGCAGCGTCCACTGGTAGACATGGACCGGCGCTTTTAACAACACGGCGGGGAGCTTGGTCAGCCAATCGAGCATCAGGCAGCCGCCGTTCTCGCCTCAATGTCGCTGAGCGCCTTTTCGATGGCGTCGAATACGATCATCACGGCATCGTGGCGATGTTTGTAGTCGCGCACAGGCTCCAACACGACGAAATCGGCCCATTGGCCAGCCGGTGGCGGCCCATGATCTTTGAGCATGGCCCGCACGGTTTTGGCAACGGCCCGAACCTCATCAGGCGTCGCACCGACGATGGAGCGCCCGACGATCGAGGCGGCCGCTTGACCAAGGAGGCAGGCCTTGACCGTCTGGCCGTAATCGGCAAATCGCCCATCGGCTAACACCACGTCAACACTGATTTCCGAGCCGCACAGGCGCGATCGGGCACTCGCAGTCGCCTGCGGCGCTTTGAGCCGCTCGATCCGCGCGATGTTGCCAGCAAGATCGAGGATTTTCGCGTTGTAGATGTCGTCGAGGTCGCTCATACCAGTTGGTCCCTGGCCCACACCGTCCGCACCCTTGCTGGACGCCGGCCACACTTCTATACGACGGAAATATGCGACAGACCTGCCTTAAACAACGCCGCCCACCCCATAGCCCATGTCCTGGATGCATCAATGACCCAGACCGTCCCGCCGTTTGCAGCGCGCGGCACAACCCACGACATCGAACACGGGGCGCGTTTTTGCCCCAAATTCGACGAACACGGGCTACTGCCAGCCATCGTGACCGACGCAGCCACCGGCGAGGTGCTGATGTTTGCCTGGATGAACGCGGAAGCGCTCAGGCTCACAATCGAACGCGGCATCGCCCACTTCTACAGCCGGTCGCGCGGAAAACTTTGGATGAAGGGCGAGGAAAGCGGCAACCTGCTTCGCGTACTCGACTTGCGCACCGATTGCGATCAAGACGTGGTCGCCCTCAAGGTGACAGTCGAGGGCGACGGCATTGCCTGCCATACCGGGTCACGCTCCTGCTTCTATCGAAGCGTGCCGGTCGGCGCAGCGATGGAAGCTGAGGTTCAACTCCAGGCGGCCCTTACGGGTCAGCCCGTCGTCAAATAACTCCGCATCGCCGTCACTTCGAGCGCCATATCGGCAAGGTGATGCTTGACCACATCGCCGATGGAAATCAAACCGACAAGCTGATCGCGCTCGACGACGGGCAGATGCCGGAACCGGCCAGCTGTCATCATTTCCATCAGTTCTTCCAACGTCGTGCTTTCTTGGCACGTCACCACGTTGCGGGTCATGACGTCGCCAGCCGCCAGGTTCAGCGCCGCTGGACCCTTCTCAGCGATCAAACGCACCAAATCGCGTTCGGAGAAAATGCCAACCACGCGGTCGGCATCGCCGACAATGATCACAGCGCCGATGCGCTTGGAAACAAGCAGGTCCGCGAGCTCTTTCAAGGTCGTTTCCGCGCGAGCCGTCGTAACGGTTCGGCCCTTGGTTTTCAACACTGTAGCAACGTTCATAAATCGACCTCCGCGTGCCGCAAATTTCCAAGCGGCCTTCAACCGGATGGTGCGACATTTTAGTCGCTATTGCAAGATGGTGGCCGACAACCACCTGCCAAAGTAGGGGTAATTTCAAACGGGATCGTTGGGTCCGGTATACCCAGTCGGGTTGCCGTCGATGGCTTCCGCATAAAAGTCCACGGGCACAGCTGGCTGCCGGTCAAATAGCCCAAACAGCGCAAGGCCGGTAAAAAACCCGCCGATATGAGCCTCCCACGCGACGACCCCGGCTTCGGCAGGCGTACCGAACCCGTACGCGGCAAGAAGATTAATGCCAAGCCAGATACCGGTTGCGAATTGCATGCGGCGATCGGCGAGCGTTGCGCTCAAGCTCTTCAAGCGAACGAGGTGCGGCGCCCGTCGCAACACTTCGCCCGCGATGCCGGGAGGAGATGCATCAATCGCGCTGAACAACAACCGCAACGCAATCGCCATCATCCCAGCGATTGCGCCCGATGCGCCGATCAGAGGGGCCTGGAGGCCCCAGTTGAAGACCAAAAACGCCAACGCGCCAGCACCGCCGCAGACGAGCGTGAACGCAATGAACCGCAATGAACCAATCCGTCGGGCGAGGATCGCGCCGAAAGCTGCGAGTGAGGCCCCGTTCAACGCCAGGTGACTGACATCGCCATGGACCAACAGATGAGTGACCGGCGACGTCCAAGCGCTCAATGCACCGCCGGGCCAGTCTGCCGGGTTTGCCGTGTATCGGTCTGCGATGAACGCCATCGCAAGCACGAAGATATTGTCGTCCATCTCGCTCAACAGCTGTCGGCCCAGGTGAACGATAACGATAAGCCCCAGCATGGCGGCAACGACGCCGGGAATGTTGAACACCGGCTCGCGCGCACTCGGACTGGTCACTGGTTATCGTTCTTTCCACTTGGAGCCCGAAGGCGGCGGGGTCGCATCGCCCCCGCTTGAGGGGGGCATCCGATCATATGGCACAAAAGCTGCTCTTACACATCCAGGCGGCGCCCGTGGGACACCATCGGTTAAGCGACAGGCTGGAACTGGCAAGGGATCACCCCTTGATGGCTCCGCGCTGTTGCCTCATCGCGGCACGCTTTCGCAGCCCCCGCTGGTGCGGGCGATAATTTATTGTTGTTGGGCCAATATGAAACACAAAATTACCCAGACGCTCTACAGCTACTGGAACGAGGTGCGCAAAGACCGGCTGGCGCCCCGCCGGTTCGAAATCGAGCCCTCCCAGATTGGCACCATTCTTCCCCATACCTTCATCCTGGAGCGAACGGATAGCCACACTTACCGCTTCCGCTTGGCAGGCACCGCAATTTGCGATGCGCACGGCCAGGAATTCCGCGATACGAATTTTCTCGACGGCTGGTCCGACGACGACGCCATTACACTTGAACGGCTCTTGGGGGTTGTCACCAACCAGGGCGGCGTCGGCGTTCTCGAGATCGACGCAAGTCCCGTGTCCGGCGCAAAAGCCAAGTCTAGCGCCCGCGAAGCCGTCGCGTTCGAGCTTGTCCTGCTCCCCCTCGTGCATACCCGCGACACCGTGGACCGCATTCTAGGGTCCTTGACGCCGCTCGATCCCCCGGCATGGCTGGGCCAGCAGGCTTTGTCGCACAAGCACCTTCTCCGTTCCGAATTGGTATGGCCAAACGGTCGGCCCCAATCCGTCCTCGACGCCTTGCACCGGCAGGCACCGTTCCTGCCGCATGTCCGCAAGGCGCGGATTGTGAGGTCCCAGCGCCGCCAGTTCCGAGTCTACGAAGGCGGACTATCGAAATCGCCTGACGAATAACGAAACGAGCGAATTGAAGCAGCGATTAGGTAAACTTTAATCCCCCGCAGTCATTCTGTTCTGGACGCTGAGGCCTTCCTCCCAAAAGGCCGTCGTTGCAACAGCCCAGATATTGCGGAACCCTTCATGTCGCTATCGTCCTCGACCATCCGGACCGTCAAACAAGCCATCATCGACGAGGATGAGAACGAGCAGCGCGTCCATCGCCGCTTCGTCGTCGAGCAGACCAGCCGGTTCATGTGCCCGGCAAAGAACGAATACACATGCACCGTGAAAGACATTTCAGTCGGCGGCCTAGCCGTCACGGTTGAAGGACCAGTGCCTGAATCCCTCAAACCGGGCGAACGCGTCGTTGCCTACATCGGCCAACTCGGTGGGCTTGAAGGCACCGTGCTGCGCACCTTCGATGATGGCTTTGCCATGAAGATCAACGCAACCCAGCACAAGCGTGAAAAGTTGGCCGCTCAGATCACTTGGCTTCTTAATGAGAAAGATCTGGCTGGAGCCGCCGCACGCCAGCATGAGCGTCTTAAAATCAGCAACCGCGATGCCAACCTCACCCTCGCGGCTGGCGGCTTCGTTCCTTGTCTGATCCTCGACGTGTCGCTGTCGGGCGCCTCGCTTGCCTGCAAGGCCCGTCCTGATCTGGGCGACGAAGTCTGGCTGTCGCGCTTGCGTGCGCGCGTCGTGCGCCACCATGCCGAAGGCATCGGCATCCAGTTCATGGAAGTCCTCGATACTCCGGACCTGCAAGCTCACTTCGGCTGAAAAATTTTTCCGTTTATCTCGTGGAGTTCATGTGAGATGCGCGTTGGCCGAGTGATTTTGTTAACCCTAATGATTGGTAGCGGGCCAGTTCAAACGGCACACGCCAATCCGGTAACGGCGACGGGCCAGGACCCGAAGTCGACCATGATGCGCGTCTATGGTCCAACCGACCCGCCCTATGCCTTCTGGCGCTACTGCGACGAGTTCCCCAGCGAGTGCGAAAAACGCCGCTCCGTCGATGCCCGTGTCCAGACGACCCTTGACCAATATGCGACGCTGACCGAAATCAACTACAGCGTGAACCATTCCATCCAGCCGATCACCGACCTCCAGTTGTATAATCTGTCGGACTACTGGACCTTGCCAAAGGCCAACAAAGGCGACTGCGAAGATTATGTTCTGCTGAAACGCAACCAGCTGATTCAAGCTGGCTGGCCGCCAAGCGCTCTTCTCATCACCGTCGTGCGCGACGAAAAGCTGGAGGGCCATGCCGTCCTGACGGCCCGCACTGGCAAGGGCGACTTCATCCTCGACAACAAGACCGACGAAATCCGGCTTTGGAGCCGCACCCCCTACCAGTACGTGATGCGCCAATCCTACCTCGACCCGAAGGTGTGGGTCGCCCTTGATCCTGCCCAGTCCGCGCCCCCCGTTTCGATTGCCGTTTTCAATCGCGCGAATTAGATTTCACAGCCATGCCTTGATCCGCCGCAAACTCAACCCAGCCGAACTATGGTTGGTTTGAGCAGGATCAAACTTAAAAACCCCGACCAAGGGGGAAGGGGGAAGAGTGGCCCAAACTTTCATCCACTGGACAGCGAGCGTTGTCAGAACCGCAGGATTGGCAGCCGTCGTGTTGGTCGGCGCGACTACCGCACTCCGCGCCGAAGAAACGCCACCTGCCTCGCCCGAACAGGGCCTGAAATTGGCCCAGACCCTTTGCCAGAATTGCCACCTCCTGCCGGGAGCGGAAAACAACACCGTCACCGTTGGCATCCCCTCGTTGAGCGGCATCGCCAATCGGCCAGGACAAACCGGTCTCGCCATCGAACGCATTCTCATCCAGCCGCACGCACCCATGCCGGATATGAAGCTCTCCAATCAGGAAATCCGCGACCTGATTGCCTTTCTCGACAGCTTGCGGACGGACCGGTCTTTGCCTCCGCTTCAGCCGTCCACCAAGCCCCCGGAAAAGCCAAAGCACCCAACCCCGTCTTAACGACCATATCGTCCGGCAACCAACCCCTCCAGCCAAGGCTCAACACATGATGTCAGCGACGAGTGCGTTGGTGGTTTTAACGGCCCTGGTCACCCTCGCGGGGCCGGTGCACGCGCAAGCGCCGATCCCAAACCCCGATGACGGTTTTGCCCTGCTCGATGCCGGTTGCGCGCGCTGCCACTCGATTAGTAAAACGGGCGCCAGTCCGCTCGAAGGCGCCCCGCCTTTCCGCACGCTCTCCCGCAAATACCCGCTTGAAAATCTGAGCGAAGCACTTGCTGAGGGCATCATGACCGGTCATCCCGACATGCCCCAATTTGCCTTCAAACCAAACGAGATAGACGCAATCTTGGCCTATCTCCAGCAGATTGCGGAACCGTGAGGACGCGGCGCGCAAGCATCAAGGTTTTGCAGTGCGGCCCTTATCGCGTAAGGAACCGGCGTCGACCCTACCGGCCCAGTTAAGAGTCCCGATGCGATCCGCCACCACCTGGAACATCATCATCGTCGAAACCGCACTCAGCGCGGCGTCGCTTTCGTTCGTCGGCCTGGTCGGCTTCGCCGTCGCCGGCGGCTCCCATCCGTTGCTCTGGTCCATCATCGCAACCACCGGGTTCTCGACCGCATTCATACGCTGGCTGTTTCCCGAGCGGCCGTTCTTCTCCCTGACCTTTGCAAACCTCGTTGCCGTCTACATCACGGTGTTTGCTTTCTTCATCGAAGAGGTGTTCGGACACATCCAGCCGCTCGTCTCGGCAACCGGTTTCAGCCTCCCGATCCTATCGTTTCTGGCTGGTTGCTGGATCTGGCGGTCGTCGTTCAAGGATGTGGTTGATCGTCCGCGCATCGGCGAGGAGCAAGGTCTGCTCTATGCCACCATCTGGCTGCTCCCCGTATTCGCCGTTGGCATCGGTGTCTTGGTATTGTCAGTCGCGACAGAAGGCGCGCTCAACAACGACGCTATGTTTCTGACCGCCATGGGTCTGATCGGTGCCATCGTGTTTGGCGTCAGCCGCAGCGTTGTGATGTTTCTCGTCGATGTCGGATTGCTGTTTGAAGAATTTTTCCTCCGCATGTCCCGGCTTGCAATTCCAGCTTTCGCATTCCTGACATTTTATTCCCTGCTCGTCATTGTGTTTGCAGCCCTCTACGCCATCTTGGCAAATCACGGGACTGAACCGCACTTCAGGATTTCCAATATCGTCCGGCCTCTCACTTTCTCCGAAAGTGTCCATTTCTCCATCGTCACCATCAGTACGGTCGGTTATGGGGACATCGTGCCGATCAGCAATCTGGCGCGTGTGCTGTCGTCGGTGGAAGTCATCTTCGGCGTTCTGTTGCTGCTGTTTGGCGTATCGGAATTACTGGAATACACGCGAGAACATCGCAAAGCCCGCAACGACCGGCACTCGTCCTCAAATTGACCCGCATCAAGTGCATCACAGCCGATGGCACTATAGTGCACCAAGACTGCTGTCGGCGCTGCCGACAACCCGTCGATTTGTCCGCCAACGCGTGAGGCGCAAATGGTCAATCTCGAAGACTGCATCGCAATGTGTGGGTTGGACGAACCCGAAGTGCTAGCCATTGCCGAGCACGAACACATCCCCGATGTCGCAGCCGCAGCGTTGGCAAGCTACCTGCTGCTGCAGGACCACGGCTGCGAGCAAATCCGCGATATGATCCGCGACGACATCCGCGATGCGGTCCGCGGCGGCAACCTCCCGCACGCCAAAGACCTTCTGATGGCCCTGCGCCACTTTATGAGCGAGCACCCCGACCTTCCACGCTGCGCTTGAACCAGCCGCCTGCGCATTTCGTCTCGCGACGCAACATCGCAAAGCCTTGGCGCGGGTCGACTGGTAGACCAAGCCGATATCGCGTTGCGCAGATCCGCCTCGGACCCACGCGCAAAATTGATCCGCGTCATTGCAGATCACGTCTCGGCATAGGACTAAATGCGCCCATGACAATGTATAATTTCCTCGACTGCAAGGTTGGCCAATACATGGTCGCCAACCCTCGCTCGCTCCACCCCGGCGTCACGTTGCGCGAACTTGAGCATTTGTTTGAAAAGCTCGACTTCAACGCCTTTCCTGTTGTCGAAAATGACAAACTGGTGGGGTTTGTAACTAAGTTCGACTTTCTAAAAGCCTTTGCCTTCACCACCCAACAACTCGTTCCCCACTACGACGAGTTGATGGAAAAAACTGTCCGCGCTGTGATGTCCACCAAGGTCGTCCACGTCCTGCCCGACGATCGGCTCGTGCACGCCTTGCACCTGATGATCGAAACCCGCGCCCGCAGTTTCCCGGTGCTCGACGCTGACGGTAAGCTGGTTGGGATCATCTCCCGCCAAGACATCATGCGCGCGTTGAACGAAGCCACGACAAGCGCTAAAGCCTGAACGTGCTGCCACCGCCTGCCTCTCTCCCGATTCGATCGCCAACACGCATCTGCCGAGCCTCCCATGACAGAAACAGAACTGACGCGCCTCCAACAAATAGATGACGAAATTGGTCGTCTCGAACGAGACTACGCCCACCGCGAAGCCTACGGCGACGCTGGCCCCAAGTTGCAGCAACTTCTGCGGTCGATCGCGATTTTGCGGCGCGAACGCCAATCGCTGACTGACATACAGGTACGGTGAGCAACCGACTCAAAGTCTGATCTAAATCAGCAATAGTTGCCGTCAACCTTGCGACGATCCGGACGAAAGTTCAGTCGCAGCAACCCAGAACTGTTGCTCCCATTTTGTCGCACGTCGTGTACAATCCCCGTGTTGGAGCAGGCGCTCTAAGCCCCGGTCGGGAAGGCCAGCAAGCCGAACACGAGAATTACGATGACACAAACCCCATTTGAAATGCCCAAGGAACTGCGCGAAATCGCAGAAAAGAATGTTGCTCAGGCCGAAGCAGCCTACAAGCAGTTTACCGACGCGATGCTGCAGGCAATGGGCATGTGGACCAAGAGCCTGCCAGCAAACGAAGTAACCAACAGCTTCAAGTCCGTTCAGGAACGCGCTGCCGCTTACGCCAAGAAAAACGCCGAAGCCGGCTTCGCGCTCGCCGCAGAAATCGCCAAAGCCAAGGACATGCAGGAAGTAATCGCTCTGCAGACGCGCTTTGCCCAAGCCCAGATGCAGACTTACGCCCAGCAGACCCAGGATCTGGGTCGCGTCATGACGGAAGCCATGCAGACGACGTTGAAGCCAAAAGTCTGATGAGTGGCCGGGTGCCCCTGCTGGATCGTTGCAGGCCCCCTGCCGCTGCCAACTGCCAGAAACACGAACCAACAACACCGAGAATGAACACGGCCTAAGTCGTGCTTGAAGTTGTTGGCCAATTCGTCATTTTCAGCAAGATACCATAATGGGACCGGGCCTGCCGCAAGGTAAAAGCTCGGTCCCCATCCCAACAAGACTGTCCCGCCCCCCGAATCTTCAGGGCGAAACGGCCAAAGTCCGCACCAAACGTCCCCCTCCTGAAATAATTGTCAGGCGGCGGCTCAAGCTATCAAACAGCTCGGCCAACGAGCGTTCGCACTCCAAGGAGGAATCACATGTCTGACGCTCTATACAAAGTGCCGGCGGAATGGGCCACGCGTGCCCATGTTAACGACGCGCAATACAAGGAAATGTACGCCAGATCGATCGCTGATCCAGAAGGCTTCTGGGGCGAACATGGCCGCCGCATCAACTGGATCAAGCCCTATACGCGGGTCAAGAACACCTCATTTGAACCCGGCAAAGTCTCCATTGAATGGTACGGCGACGGCACCACCAACGTGTCGATGAATTGCATTGATCGCCATCTGGCCACACGCCAAAACCAGATCGCGATTATCTGGGAAGGCGACGACCCAGCCGATTCCAAATCGATCACGTATCAAGAGTTGCACGACGAAGTCTGTCGGCTCGCCAACGTCCTTAAATCGCACGGCATCAAAAAAGGCGACACGGTTTCGATCTATCTGCCGATGATCCCCGAAGCGGCCTACGCCATGCTCGCCTGCGCGCGGGTAGGTGCGATCCACTCGATCATCTTCGGCGGTTTCTCGCCCGACGCGCTGGCTGGCCGCATCGACGGCTGCAAATCATCCGTTGTCATCACGGCGGACGAAGGTCTGCGCGGGGGCCGCAAGGTTCCCCTCAAGATCAACGCGGACGAAGCAGCCAAGAAAGCGCCGGGCGTCGTCAAAACGATGATCGTCGTCAAGCGGACGGGCGGCGCCGTCCACATGGAGCCGGGCCGCGACGTCTGGTACCACGAGGAAGTCGCAAAAGCCGCCACGACCTGCCTGCCGACTGAAATGAACGCCGAAGATCCGTTGTTCATCCTCTATACCTCGGGATCGACCGGCGCACCAAAAGGCGTCGTCCACACCACCGGCGGCTATCTCGTTTATGCCTCCATGACCCACCAGCTCATCTTCGACTATCACGACGGCGACATCTACTGGTGCACCGCCGACGTCGGTTGGGTCACGGGTCACAGCTATATCGTCTACGGCCCACTCGCCAACGGCGCGACCACGCTGATGTTCGAAGGCATTCCCAACTATCCAACCGACGGACGGTTCTGGGACGTTGTCGACAAACACAAGGTCAACATCTTCTACACAGCACCAACTGCAATCCGCTCGCTGATGCAGAAGGGCGAAGGCCCCGTGAAGGCCTCAAGTCGCGCTTCCCTGCGTCTGCTCGGTTCGGTCGGCGAACCGATCAACCCCGAGGTATGGACCTGGTACCACCGCGTCGTCGGCGACGGCCGTTGCCCCATCGTCGACACCTGGTGGCAGACGGAAACCGGCGGGATCCTCATCTCGCCGCTGCCGGGTGCCACAGACCTTAAGCCCGGCTCCGCGACCAAGCCGTTCTTTGGCGTCGTCCCGGAAATCGTCGACGCAAACGGTGTGACGCAGACCGGCGCTTGCGAAGGCAACCTCGTCATATCGGAAAGCTGGCCGGGTCAGCTTCGCACGGTTTACGGCGATCACGAACGCTTCGAGCAGACGTACTTCTCGACCTATCCGGGCAAGTACTTCACCGGTGACGGCTGCCGCCGCGACGAAGACGGCTATCACTGGATCACGGGCCGCGTCGATGACGTCATCAACGTGTCCGGCCACCGCATGGGCACTGCCGAAGTCGAAAGCGCGCTTGTCTCGCACGCTCATGTCTCGGAAGCAGCCGTCGTGGGCTACCCCCACGACATCAAGGGCCAAGGCATCTTTGCCTACGTCACCTTGATGCACGGGATCGAGGCGACCGATGCTGTGCGCAAAGAGCTGGTCGCACATGTCCGCAAGGAAATCGGTCCGATTGCCACCCCGGACGTGATTTTGTTTGCGCCCGGCCTGCCAAAAACCCGTTCCGGCAAAATCATGCGCCGCATCCTGCGCAAGATCGCCGAAAACGAGTTCGGGTCGCTCGGCGACACCTCGACACTTGCCGATCCAAGCGTCGTGGACGATCTCATCGCAAACCGCAAATCGACAAAGGGCTAATTCGCCGATTTCGCAACTAAATAGACGCGCTGCAGCTTTGTCTGCGGCGCGTTTTTTGTGTTCGTTGTCGCATTTGAGCGCACGCCGAAATGCAATGAATTCACAATGCGCCGGAACTGTCCGTTGACGAGGACGTTTCAAAACCTCGTCCCGCACGCTGTACTGATGGATGATTGCATGAATACCGACACCCAAGCGTCCCCGTTGAGTTTCAGCCAGGATGACGCAGTTCCCTGCACTAGCGTTTCCGATCGCAAAAACGACCTGGAATTGCCAGATGTCATTCTCGATGCGCTCAGCGAACTGTATTGGCACGAGAGATGCCCCGACCTTTAGGCCGCGCAATAGGATTTGGCTGTTTCAAATCCAGTCGGAACAATACCCATTCCGATTCGTTTCCGTAGCGTAAGCAATACGAGACAATACGGAAACAGAAAAGCAAGCTATCAATTTGCAATAACAATGCATTGTTTGATAGCCGGTACATTCAAGGAATATCTTTATGTCCACTAAAACGATTTACATCCTGGCAGCCGTTGCCACACTCCTGCCATCCATGGCATTCGCACAAGCCGCTCAATCGCCGCCGACCGACGCGCAGTCCAAGCGCCAACAGGAGAGCCCGGTCGTCAACAATTCTGTCGGCACGGCAGGAAATCCAACGCTAGGCACCACACCTGCACCGACGCAGGACGGAACGGCAAACACGACGGTAAAAACCGACGCGCCGATCACCAGCACCGCGCCAACCGGGGCCAATCCCAACGCCGTGACCGGCGGCAAAACCGCGCCGCTCGCCCCGCAGAATTAACAAAGAAAATCCAGTAGGAAGGGGTGCCCAGTCCGCGGCGCCCCTTTCGAGCGAGACGGTTTACGCCGAAAGCGCCTGATACGGGCTGCCGCTCAATGCAGAGTCGAGCAGGCGCTCGGCTCCCCGAACGCGGTCCATGATCAGCCCCGATACTTGCCGATCGACAGCCTGGACAAGCTCGGCTGCCCCGCTGACATGCCACATTTGCTCGCCGATCTTCCTGTCTGCGAGTTGACGGGCTCTAATAGCATCGCGCGCCGAAATCATCACCACCGTCTTGAAGTGCGGCGCGGCTTCGGCATTGATGCGCGCCCACAATCGCCCTTCGTCTTCCGGCGAGCCGATGGCATCCTTAAAGGTCACCGCGAGAATTCCGTTCGTCCGCAGCCGCTTCGGCAGCGATTGCCAAATGCCAAGCTCGCTGGCCTTCCAGGCCTGCGTTGCCGTCGAGCACCAGATCGCTAGATGCGATTGGCGGCAGGCATCCGTGGCGCGGTCGCATAGGCTCTCGTCGCCCGACTGCAACCCCGGTGTGTCGACGATCTCAAATGACTCCAAGCGGTCGAGCGGTAGCCCAGCGTGCAACATTACCGCATCGGCCAGCAGCTCGGGCGTCAACTGGTCCGATGAAATTTCAACGCGCTCATGATCGCTCGTTTCGATTGCGAGAGTAGACCGGTTGGAACGGAAGATGCGGATTGGCAACCGGGTATTGGCACACGCACTTGTGGGCAGCACCGCGTTCCCAAGCAGCACATTCACGAGGCTCGATTTGCCCGAGTTGAGTTCACCGAGAACGCAGACGCGCGGCGCGCGCAATAGGCGTTGGTTGAGACGCACCGCGAGGCGGCCGATAGAACCGGAGTCGGTGACAGGCGCGCGCAGCGCGCGGTGCCGGACCGATGGAAGATCACGGAGATTGGACAGATTGAGACTAGGTATGTTGGTCATGGTCCCTCACATTCCCGGTTCAGTTGAGTCATTCAAGGTATCGAGCAGAGCACTCAGTTCGCCGATGTCGGCGACAAGACTGGCGCGCTGGCCAGCGAGTTCGACTGCGCGGCGGCATTGGCGGCTTTCGAAGTCGTCCTGCCCGGCGTTTTCGCCCCGTCGTTGCCAGTCTTCGAATTCCGCGATCAGCTGTTCGTTGCGACGTCGAACCGTTGCTAAAATGCTCTCGGCAACCGCGCGGGCCTTGTCGAGCGTGTGGGCGATGGTCCAGCCGAAGTGCGATTCAGCCTCCCGGATCAGCTCGGCAATGACCGGACTGAAATCACCCTCGATGATGGTCTTGAGATTGGCCGCACGATCCACAGGGTCGGGCCGTGCTGCAAACCAAGCCTTCCACCAGGACACGCTGAGATCCATCACCACGGTTTGCCGCAAGGGTTGAACTGAGGGTCGATGAACGGCAATCGCGCGGGGCGGCAGATCGAAATCCGAACCGGCCCCCGGCATCAAGGTTTCTACAGCCTGTCGCAAGATCGGCTGAATTTCAGTTTCGATTGCCGCAAGCTCGGTCGCCAACTGACCGCACCAGCGCAAATAACAAACCTCGAGTTCCTCGCGCAGCGGCATCACATTGCACACCCACCGGTCCCGGATTTCATCCCGGCGCAGCGACCGCTCCATGGCGGCCGCTTTCGCATTGGCAAATCCCGTGACGATCGCACCCAATTCGGCGCGCAACGGCGTAACGTTCTTCGTCACGATCTCGCCGAGGTGCACTTCGATCTCGTCGAGCACGGCGTGCAAGTGGGCAGCACGCTTATCGAATTCAGCCAGAACTTTGCGCTCCTGCTGAACCTTGTCCTGGAATGCGGCCGTTTCGCTCTGGCGCGCCTGCAACAGCCCGCTCAGCGATTGCAGTTCCATGCGCAGCGCCACCTCCTTGCCGCGCGTCAATTCCAAAAGGCATGTCGTGACGTGGCTGAGCAAAGCAGCGCTGGTACTCGTCGCAATCATGTGATTGAGGGCGGCAGCGACTTTGGGAAATCCAGCTGCGACATACAGCGCGTGCGCCGCATAAGCCCTATCGTGTGGGCTGTCGCCGCCAGCCATGAGGCCTGGATGCGCCGCAATTCCGTGGGCTGCCATCAGCGCAGGCGTTAAAAATCGCGCAACTGATCGCGCGTCGAGGGCTGGGCCCTGCAGCCCGAAATTTGCCCATGCGGCACTCCCCAGCACAACGGGAATTTTGAGCGCTGGAAACTCCGACTGCAGCCGCAGCGCAACGCGAGCCTGAATGGTTGCACCGTCGTTGACAGGGTCGGCCAACTGGTCGGCGCGATTGATAAACACAAGGATGCGATCCTTGTGCAGGCCATTGATCAGCCGCAGCATGGAGATGTCAGCCGCCGTCAAAGGCTGCAGCGCCGAAATGACGAAGATGAAAATATCGGGATTTTCTAAACTACGACGCGTGATCTCATCGCGCACGAGGAACGGATCATTGGTCCCCGGAGTGTCGATCAGAGTGATCGGGAAAGCAAATGGGCCCTGCGAGAAAAACAACTCAGCCGTTCGCGTAATATCAGAGTAGCACATCCGCGACGCAACGCCTTGATCGCCCGCAGGGATGTCGTCACCGGCGCTGATGTAATCGGTCAGCAGGTCGCGCGTAATATGATCGTACGTGTGGGTCTCACCCAGCAGCGTGTCGAACGACAAACCCAGTCTACGTTCCGCGCGCGCGCGCATGAGTTCGAATTGCGCCTTCAGCAGATCCGAACGAAACCCCGGCACGAGTTGCTCGGTCAGCTGCCGCAAGCGACCGGCACCAGCGGCCAGATTGCTCCATTCGGTCGCCGAAAACATCCGGAACCGTACGGCGGGCGACGGCGGTTCGGGCGCGTTGCGGAACTGCAGCAACGTCACGACCGCAGTCCAGGGGTTGATGTCGGCCGGAAGCAGGCCGGGCCGACCGCAAAGTGCATTGATGAAGGTGCTCTTGCCGGCTTTGATTTGGCCGATCACGGCAATGCGGCAGGTCCGGCGCTCAAGCACGCCGCAGGCCTGTTCGAGCAAGGGCTGCGATAGGCTGTCGAGTCGCGGCGCGAGTTCGGTGGCCATGGCCAGCAAGCGAACCCTGATCTGCTCGAGCTTACCCCCGATGCGGTCGTCGTGAAGCGCTTTTGACGAGACAGGAACTGTCCGGGAGATGGTGGCGTCAACGGGCGCGACAGTATCAAATTTCATGCGTCCCCCACCGCTACGATGCAGGGAAACAAGTAGTCGCTGACCGAATCGCGAGTGCCCGGCGACCGCGCCGCGATCTCCGGCAACGTCCTAACACACCAAACCGACACAACCAACGCAATTGTCATTATTACCACACGCAAGAACTGTTTCTGAATAATCATTCAGAAATGAGGTCTAAATGTGGATGACTGGACGGTTTATGCTCTGCCAAGAGGCTGATAACGGGTGCAACAAGATATTGTAAAGATTGAAAGATACTGGAAACGTCAGCGTTTTCCCAGTGCGCTGAGGTAGCGCGCCACAGCTTCCATCTGCCCCTGGTTCAGGCCAGCAGCAACCGAAACCATCACCCGGTTCTGGCGGAGGCCCGTTTTGTAGAGCGTTAAAGCAGTCACGATGTCGGCTTCGCTCATGGCAACGATCCCGGGAATGCCGAGATCTCGGCCATCGCGGCGATGACACGTGAGGCATTCGAACGCTAACCGCTCCCCAGCCTGGACCGCGCGGTCCTGCCCCAAAGCTGGCTGAACGCTCATCGCCACCATCAGCAACGGCGCGACTGCCGATAGACCAACGAAGCAGGCCCAAGGCCCCAACCCGGCCCAGCGCTTGGCATGATTGAATGTTCCCATGACCCTACTCCACCCAGACTTCGACGCGGCGATTACGCTGCAGGCTTGACGCCGCTCCATCACACGCGACCGGTAGCAACGGGCCGAAACCAAACAGGCGCTCGACCGTCAGCCCCTTCTTCTGCAGAAGTTCCGACACCCCAACTGCGCGGGCCTTGGATTGCGCGACATCGGCTGTAAAGTTGCCTGTATTTTCGGAGTAGCCGACAAGTGCCACCGTGCGGCCCCCCAAAGTCCCGCCTTTGACGAAATCAGCCAGCCGGTCGAGATCGGCGACGGCGCGCCCGTCCAGCTCATTGCTTCCAGGCTCGAAGCGAAACGTCACTGTGACACGCGCAGCACCTGCGACGAAGGCTGCAACGATATCGAGAAAGCGTGAGCTGGCATCGGGGAACTTGGCCGCTTGCGTGCGATCGAATTTGATTGCGCCCCTGTTCGCGACATTGGGGGTCAAACCACCAAGCCCCCGGTCGTGCAACACGCGCTGCGCAGCCGGCGTTTGCGCAAACGCCAGAAAATCTCGCGATTGCCGCGTAGCCGTGTTGGTCGAATAAAGAAACAGGCGGCTCCACAACGGATAGGTTTCACTTTCAATGTTGAACGCAGTTGGCTCAAACGTCAGGCCGCAACCGCTGGTCAGCGCCAATGCGACTGTGTTCCCGCGATAATCGGTATGCGCAAGGCCGATGCTGGCAGGGTCCGCGCTGACAAGATCGGCGGTCTCCAGGCTCGTCCCCGTCCTTCGCGCCGAGGCCAGAATATCAAAGGGATCACCCAGATTATCTTTGGCGACATCGAGTAGCGTACTGCCCGGCATTGGAGCCAAGACTTGAATGCGCCGGTTGGGGCCACCGACTTCGTTCCAGTTTCTGATCCGGCCGGAAAAAATCCCAGCGGCCTGCGCGAACGTCAGCGCCTTCACCGGATTGCTGGGGTGGACGACCGCCACAACCGCCGATGCACCGATGATCGCTTCGTTGCCCGATGCCAATGGATCGCCAAGACCAGCCGCTGCCACGCGCTGAGCTTCGGCTTTTGTCATGCGTCGTTCGAGCATGGCGATCTGGGCGTTGCCTTTCGCCAGATCGTCAATGCCACTCAGCGTGCCCTTCAAAGATAACGACGCACTGAACGATTGTCCCGCACCGAATTGGGCTTGAAATCCCCGTTCGCTGGAACTCCCGCGTTGTGTCCAAATCGGGTTGGTCGCCCCGCCGAACTGAGCATACGTCTCCAGCAGCGGGCGCACGATCAATTCACCCAGCGTCCGCGAACCGCTGATCGTGAGGTTCTCGCCGGTCAGCGCGATGGCAACCTTGCTTTCTACAGTGGCAGCACCGACCGCCGAGTCTATAGGCGCAGCCCCCTCGTTGGCCGGTTCGATTCGCAGCACGGTTACGACGGGCACACGCCGTACGCCGCCTGTGGTTTCGATCTCGTAGATGCCGTCCTCAAACCCCGTGATCCGCCCGGCAATCTGCTCGTTCGCCGTCGTGGTCACGGTCACAAGGCCAGCGTTGGCGTCCGCGGCCTTTGCCATGGCGGGCCCATCACCTGACGCACCGCGCGTCGCACGCGCCGCAGGCGCCGGACGCGGCACCCCGCCGACGTCGATCGTTGCGACCGCACCGACGTCTACCAAAACCTCACCCGCAGGCGTCGTCACCACGTAAACGCCGTCCTCGAACCCCTTGAGTTGGCCAGCAACGACACTGCCGTCACGGCGCACGATGCGGACATCGTCGGCAAACGAAGGCAAAGCGCCTGCGATAACAGCAACGACCACACAGATGGCAGCGGCAAGGGTGCGCATGATCAGCCCGCCGTCCCAAGCATGTCGGCAGTGATACCCGCATACCAACCGTTGGCCTCTTCCACGTTGGCCCGTCGCTCAGCGGTATCGTCTCCCATTTGCGAAGCATACCGGTCTGCCGCCGAGAGCGGGTTGCTGCCGGATTTCCCAATCAGCGGGTAAGCTGCCCCCGACTTGATGCAATCATCCGGCGTCACAAACCACCATCCCGCGTCGCGCAGCCGAACCGGCCCGCCGCCGCGTCCAACCAGCGTCTGGGCCAAGTGGACGGCCAGATGCTTGGCTTGAGTGTTCGCTGCAAACGCAGATTTCGGCATGTCGCCCACGATGGCGCAGTCGCCAATCACATGAACCTCCTTGACCTTCGTCGACATCAACGTTTCGGGTTCGACCGGGCACCAACCTGCCTCCACGCACCCAGCGCGCTGCGCAATGCCGCCGGCCATCTGGGGCGCAATCAGGTTGACCACACCTCCCCTGAAGCTGATGCCGCAACGGGCGGTGACACGCCGCCCCCCCACATCGACCGAGGCAATGTCGAACGAAGCAGTCTCCGTCGAGCCGACGTATTCGAGCACATCGGCGTAATACGTTCTAAAGGCAGCCTTGAAGACGTCCTGCAGCGGAAACGTTCGGTTTGCGTCCAGCACGATGAGTTTGCAGCGCGCCTTCTGAGTTTTGACGGCATGAGCCACCATGCAGGCACGCTCGTAGGCAGCCGCCGGACAGCAAAACGGCACCGGCGGAATGGTCATCACGACGGTCCCGCCATCGGGCAAGGCGTCCAGCTGAGATTTGAGCAGTGCCATCTGATCGGCACCGCGCCATCCATGGGGCATGACCCGCGCGGCAGCGGGCGAATAACCCTCGATGGCGTCGAACCGGAAATCCACCCCGGGAGCCAAAACCAAACGATCGTAGGCAACCTTAGTGCCATCAAGCAGCGCAACCGATCGGCGCGCCGTATCGACGTCGACAGCAACGCCTTGAATGAGCGAGACGCCGCTCGCTTTGAGAGCATCGTAGCCATGGGTAATCTGGTCGATGCGGCGCAGCCCACCGAGCACATGATTGGAAAACGCGCCCGTCGTGAGTTGTCCATTGCGTTCAATGAGCGTGACGGCGATATCCGAAGAGAGGCGGCGCAGATAGCTGGCAAGCGTGGTGCCACCCGACCCTGCGCCGATGATGACAACGCGAGCGTTGGTCTGCGCCCGCGCTCCGCCGCCCGCCAGCGACAGTGTAATGACCGCAGGAACGGCCTGACGGATAAATGTGCGGCGATCAATCATTGGGTTATGCGCATCCTGAGATTGGCATGGCCTCCATCCGTGACTTGCTCCCTCGCCCTGTCTCCCGTTTCATGTGTCGCATGTGACCGGCCTGCACCTGATCCCCCTGGCTTACTCAATTGCGCACCATGATCCGCTCTGACGGGACTGCGGATGCCCCCGGCTCCGCGCAGGAGGGCAGCTGCATCGAGAAATTGCGGATGTCGCGTTGCAGAGCAAGCCCTGGAACTGAGCGCAAAATGTGGATTTGATACAGGATTTGCCGATCGCCAACGGACGTGACGGCATCACCGCATGAGGGAATGCCAGCGCTGTCTGGTTGGACAAAAGCGTTGATCAGGCCGCCCGCAGGGATGCGCGCTGGATCAACGGCATAGACGACCACCCTAGAACCGTCCCGGTTACCGAATGTTTCAATGGCACCCGCGCCGCGCGCCTTGTCGGCATTCGGCGCAAGGTTCGAGATATGTCCGGACGGACCGCCAAACCAGGCGTTCGGCTCGATCACATGAAGATCGAGTGCGCCCGCTCCGCTCGACACCAAGGCAACGCGCAGCAAGGCACCGTCGCTCGCAAGCACCGCGGTACTCTCGCATGTGGCATCTGCGCTGCCCGCCCAGCGAACGGCGGCACTTTCCCCCAGCAAAGGTGCCCTGAGCTGCAGCCGACCGGCTGGCCCGAATGTGGCGCTCAAGGCGACATCGCCAACCGCGACGGGAATGGTTTGACCAGCGCGTGTTGGATCGGTAACAGCGAGCGTCAAAACGCCTTTGCCCGCCCTCAGCGAAACGTGCCCGCATCCAGCCATCGCGATGCCCTCTGGCACCTCCGCTAAGGGCGGCGCGACGCCCGCCACGGCATCCATCCTGGCTTGAGCTGGCGCTATGGCCGCGTTGGTCGGCTCACGCTCGGCCCGCTTGACCCCAGCCCCGCCCCCCTGGACCTCAAACAAGGCCCACGCGCCCACCGCGACAAAGCCGACAATCATCGACCCGATCAACACCAATGGCACGCGAGCCGCTTGCGTCGAGCCTCCTGCAGACCGAAGCGGTCCAACGGCAACGCCGTGTTCGGTCTTGTTCTCCAGAACCCCCTGTTGCTTCGGCACTAAAGCAACCGGATCTGGCCGGACGTTTCCCAGCACAGCGTCCCGGTCAGCCGCTGGAGGCAAAGTCGGCGGAAGCGTAGGCGGCACGAGATAGGGAACAGGCATCGACGCTGCCCCCCGCGAGCGATCCCTCAGCCCCGACAGCGAAGACAAACCGTCGGCTCCCGGAGCCCTGGTATTGGTTGACTCGTGCGCGGGAGCACCCCTGCTGCCAGCATCGAGCGGCAGTGGGTTGGCGAGCGGCGATGGATTAGAATGCAGCTTGTCGAGGCGTTGCAGCAAATTCACGACGCGCGCGACGTCTTCCGACACAGTCCCATTGGCGGCATCTGGGGCGCCAATCGGTAGAGGTGCGTTCCCCCCCCCTGGGCCATCCAGCGCCGAAGGTTTAGGTGCGCGCTCGCCGTTCTTTTCGTCCGACTGGCCTGTCATAACGCTACTGATACCTTGCGCTCGTCCCGCACGCGGACGCTATTCCCACAGACTAGACCCCAATAGGCACACCTTCGTAACAAAGATCATTTAACGCCCGAGCACGCGGTCGCGCCCAAAGACGCGGCCCGAAGACAACGATCATCATTCGCGCACATTTCGCAGCTTGCAGGCCAAAGCCAAACCCCTATCGGTCACCACCTTACGTATCAATGCGGCAGGAAGCTGGCACCTTACGGCTTTCGCTCTCAATTTTGCCATGTGAATTAGGGCATTGGTTAGTCATCTGCGCTCAAGGCCGAGGTGTGAATTGACAAAATTGATCACCGTTCGTGGTGTTGCACCATATTCCACCGAGCAAGTCCTTAGACTGACGGCTGCCGCAATCCTGCTCGCAATCGGCCACGGTGTGACATTGGCCTCGTCAGCCGCGCAGCAAGCCCAGTCGCCAGCGCCAGCAGGCAGCGCCGTGGTCTTACGTCTCAAAGGCAGCGATTTCACCGTAACGGGAGCGATGACCTCGTTTGACGGCAAGACCTACGTCGTGGAAACCGCCAAATTCGGCATCGTCGACATCGACGCGACGAAGTTCGATTGCATCAGCCCGCAATGCCCGTCAGCCCCGTTTGCCGCAAAACCCGCCGAGCCACCAAAACCGGTGGCGGCCAACGCACCCGTCCCACAGCCCGTCCCACCCCCAGTACCTGTTACCAAACCGCCTCCTGAGGCCGCTGCACTATCTGCCAGCAAACCCACGCGTATTGATCGACGCATCGCCATCTCGGGTTCACCCTTCATCGCCCAACGCCTGATGCCTGAACTGATCGAGGCGTTTGCCGCCAGTACCGGCGCACACCTGACGCGGGTCCCAACGTCCGCCCAGTCGGCAAAGTTCGTACTTGTCACGGCCAACGGGACAGAGACCCTTGAAATCGAGGTCAAGGCAGACGGCAACGACCAAGGCTTCCGCGATCTCGAAAAAGGCGTCACCCAGATTGCCATGGCAACGCGCCCGATTGAGGCAGAAGAAGCAGACCGGCTCGCAGCCCTTGGCCGTGGCAACTTCCGGCTGCCATCCCACGAGCACGCTCTGGCCCTGGACGGGCTGATGGTTTTCGTCGCGCCACGCAATCCAGCGCTTGCCTTGTCGATCGAGCAACTCGCGCAAATCCTGGCTGGCGAGATCACCGATTGGTCCCAGGTCAACCTGCCATCCGGCAACATCAACGTCTACGCAACCCTTCCCCTTATCGAAGGGACTGACACATTGACCGCCCTGCTGCTTCGCCCGCGCGGGCTGCAGCTGACAGCGCGCGTCCAGCGCACGGCGACCAACGCAGAACTCGCCGAGCGCTTAGCGCGCGACCCCACGGGAATCGGCATCGGCGCCATCGCGCAACGCCCAACCACCAAAGCGTTGACCATCGGCACAAGCTGCGGCTTGATCGTGAAACCTTTGATGTTTGCCGTAAAGACCGAGGAGTATCCCCTCGCCCGCACGCTCTATCTCTATACGGCAGGCGAGCCATCCGATCCGGTAGCGCGCGCTCTGATGGCATTTGCCACCTCCCCGGCCGCCCAACCCATCATCCGTCGTCTCGATTTCGTCGACCAGGATGTTGCCACCTTGTCGTTTTCCGATGCGACCGACCGGCTGGCCTATGCCCTCAATGCAGCACCCGAAGACTTCGACCTCAAACTCGCCCGCACGATGATCTCGGAGTTGCGGTCCGCCAACCGGCTGTCTCTGACGTTCCGCTTCCAATCCAACACCGATCAACTCACCGCCAAGTCCATCACCGACATGAACCGCCTGATCGCTCATCTCGCGGCCAACGAAAATCTGACCAAACGCGCACTCCTTGTCGGGTTTGGCGACGCCAGCGGCACGTTTCCAACCAACCTACGGCTCACGGAGCGGCGAACGGCCAGTGTCTACCGCACCTTGCTGGCACTCGCGCAGGGCAAGATCGACCCAGCCAGGATTACAGCCCGGTCGTACGGCAAGCTCGCGCCGATCGCCTGCAACGATAGCATCACCCATCGCGCATTGAACCGCCGCGTTGAAGTGTGGCTTCAAAACTGAGGTCGACCTGTCACGAAAGCCTGCTAACCCAGATAACGAGAACGCTGCGATGACGCCCTTTCTATTCGTTTACGGCACGCTGCAGCCCGGTGTTCAAAGCGACCTGGGCGCACGGGAACGAGCAAGACTGACGGCGTCCGGCGTTTTCCTGGGACCCGCCCTCGCACAAGGCATCTTACTGGAACTCGGGGGATATCCTGGCATGATGCCGGGGGCGGGTTCCGTTCACGGCGGCATCTATAAGCTCGACGAACCGGAGGATGTATTCGTCTGGCTTGACAGCTACGAGGGGATCAGCGGTGCCCTCGACGACGAATACTGTCGGTGCGAAATCGAGGTCACGCTTGAAGCTGGCGCGCGGATAACGGCCTTCGCTTATGTCGTCAAAAAACCTCGAGCCGCGACTCCTGCCATCCCCTCCGGCCGCTGGGACGACAGAACCTGAGTATCCACCCGTCCCTCGGGGAAGACCAATCCGCAAGCAGTTGAGAGACGCAAACGGCCCTTCCGCGGGGGGCAGAAGGGCCGCTGAGGCGCACTAGGTAGCGAGGCGAACCTCGTTACACCGGCAGCCGTTCCGATCTGCTCTACGCGAGCTTGAAAGGCATATCTTTACCAGCAAATGCCGCATCGAGATTATCGAGAGCTTCAAAGCCCATCTGGTTGCGGGCTTCAATTGCAGCCGATCCCAGATGCGGGAACAGGAACGTGTTGGGCAGATCGTAGTAGCCATCGTTGATCGCAGGTTCACCCGCAAAAACATCCAACCCCGCATAACCGAGGCGGCCCGACTTCAGTGCAGCGATCATATCGGCGTCGTTCACAAGATCGCCCCGGGCCGTGTTCACGACAATTGCACCTTTGGGCAACTTCTCAATAACGGCACTGTTGAAGAAATACCGTGTTTCAGGCGTCGAAGGCGCGTTGATCGAGAAGAATTCAGACACCGCCAGCAGACTGTCGAGGCTGTCGTGATAGATCGCCCCCTTCTCCTTCTCAGGCGGCTGGCGATAGATGTCGTAATAGTGGATTTCCATATCGAACCCGCGCGCGCGCTGCGCCAGGGCTTGGCCGATCTTACCAAACCCGTAGATGCCGAGTTTTTTGCCGTCGAGACGCCGACCCACGAGTTGCAGTGGCGCCCAACCAGGCCAAGACCGCGTGCGGATCATGTGTTCGCCTTCCGATGCGCGCCGGGCCGAGCCCAACAGCAGCAGCATCGCAATCTCGGCTGTGGCGACGGTAACGCCGTGCGGCGCGTTACCAACCTGAATGCCGCGCGCCTTGCAGGCGGGAATGTCGATATGGTCAAAGCCGATTGAGAAGGTCGAGATAGCCTTGATGTTGTCGGGCACCCGGGCAACGACATCGGCGCGAAACTTCTCGTTCAGCGTGATCAGGAGCGCATCAACCGTCTTTGCGGTCTCCAGCACCTCGTCCATCGCCATCTGCCGGTCATCGGCATGCTGCACAACCTCATAAGTCGCACGTGCGCGGGCTTCGACTTCATCGGGTAGGCGACGCGTGATCAGCAGACGCTTTTTCATGAGGAGCAAATTCCTGGAGAGCGTTAGACTTTTGGATGAGCGAACGTATTTGCCGCAACCGGCAGTTTGTTGCAAGCCCTCTGTTGCAAGACCACTGTTGTCAGTATTGATGACCACTCCCGCGATGCGACCGACCACCGAAAACTTTTCCACTGTACGTCACGACCCGGTTGCGGCGCACGAAGTGACTGACTATGGTGCGCCACACGTCACCGTCGGCTCGATGCCCGGAAAGCGTATTGGGGTGTCGCCAAGTGGTAAGGCAGCGGATTTTGATTCCGCCATTCCGAGGTTCGAATCCTCGCACCCCAGCCATTCCTCCGCCCCAACCAGATTCAGCCAACTCGCGCCGGCCAAGAGCCAAAGCTTGTGCCCTGATCCTCGGTGACGCGGTGCCGGGCGTCGAGGAACTTGACCCCGCTCGAATGCCCAGCCATCGACGACCAGATTAGGTGGGCGCCTGTTCCAGAAGGACAGCAGCGACCTTCATCGCGGCTGACTAATTCCATCTTCTTTTTGACTACAAATCACGCCAGATAAACAAAGGATGGCAATGAAAGGGCATCCGGATAGATGCACTAAAATGTGTGCCACTTCAGTTACGTCATAGATAATTCATAAATAGACTATGATTCTGTAACGCGCCGGATATTGGGTGCTCCCAAGTATTGCTTTGGGGGCGGACTTAGTCCGGTATTGCGTTGAGAGTTTGGCCAGAAAAGAAAAAGCGGCAAGCACGCATTGAGATCATTCCGATGATCGACGTGATGATGTTTCTGCTCGTCTTTTTTGTCCTGCTCAGCATAAACGTGATTCCCGCCCTTGGCCTCAAGATCAAGCCGCCGTCGTCCGCTCGCCCCGACCAGATCGTAGAACGCCAACGCGTCACCATCGGCATCGACGCGACGGGCCAGCCTTACCTCGACGGCCAGCCCATCGCCCTCGCCGACATTCCAGAAAAGCTCGCCGCAGCAGCAGCGATTGATCCCAACAAGAAACTCGCCGTCGTCATTTCCGGTGACGAGGCAGCGGGGCTGCAGAGCCTCGTCAGCGTGCTCGACGCATTGAAACTCGCCGGTGTGGCGAGCGCGCAAATCGTAACAAGGAACAAATAAGTGAATGCGCGAGCCAACAGAAATCATCAGCAATGTCAGCGCGCTACTGGTGATTTGCGCGGTCTCGGCACTCGTGCTGTCGATGCCGGCGAGCCCGCAACCAAAGCCGGCGGCAGGCCCAGCATCGGTGGAGTTATCGTTGGAGGCAGCAGCGCCGGAAACACCGCCGGAGCCCCCCAAGGCGGAACCCGTGGTCGAACCGCCCGCGCCTGTCGTCGAGCCGACGCCGCCACCACCCGAGCCCGAAACGCCACCGCCTCAGCCCGAGACTGCGGAAGAACCGCCCAAGCCGGACGAGGAACCGCCCAAGCCCGTCGAGATGCTGATGGACGAGGATGGCGAGAAATCAAAGCTCCGGCAACCGGCACTCGTTGCCGTGTCCGAAGAGGTCAAATCGAAATTCCAGTCGTGCCTGCGCAAATACATGGTCGGGCTGACTCCGAAGGAATCAAAGAAAGCCGGTCAGCGCGGACCCGTCAGGGTCACGCTTTCCTATGATGACAATAAGCTTTTGGCGCTCGAGATCGTCCAGGGATCGGGATCGCCACTCGTCGACCAGCGGGCGCGCACCAATGCGCTCAATTCAGATTGCGGGAAAGTCGTCAAAACCGGCTCCGTGAGTATCGAAATGAATTACTAGAGTAAAGTAACGAGGGGGTTCTAGTGAATACGCGTATCCTTTTCCTGTCGCTCATGGCGACAACAGCATTTTCGACGGTTGCCTTCGCGCAATCCACACAGACGCCAGCGGTCGTACCGAATGCCGCAACGCCAGCTGTCACGCCAGCGCCGCTCGCGCCAGCCAAACCGGTCGCCGCCGCAACGCCAGCACCTGCCGCAGCCCCCAAAGCTGCTCCCGTCGCCAACGCACCAAAGCCCGCTGCTAAACCGGTTGATTTCGGTTCGGTGTCAGCACCTGAGCCGGTGAAACAGACGGTCCCCGTCGCCCAGCCCGGCCTCACCGCCTCGCCGACCGACTTCGCCGCTGCCCAAGACAAAGCCAAAGCCGCCAACGCCCCAGCGGGCGCAACGTCGGGCGCCGCCGCAACCGCTGCCACCGGCACCGGTCGTCCCACCTCGCTGGGCGGTGTCACCGGCACCGACGTCGGCGGCGGTTACATGATTAAGGAAGAGGCCAAGAAGACCCGCTCGACCGTCACCCGCGACGCAATCGACAAGCAAGCCCCGACCGCGAACCCCTACCAGCTGATCAACCTGCTGCCCGGCGTCGTGCAGTCCAGCACCGATAACACTGGCCTCAACGGCGGCAACATCCGCCTGCGCGGGTTCAACTCCGATCACATCGGCTTCACCATTGAAGGCGCGCCGGTCAACGACTCAGGCAACTACGCCCTTTATCCGCAGGAATACGTCGACGCCGAAAACATCGGCCAGATCTCGGTCGCTCAGGGTTCACCCGACCTCGACAGCCCGCACGTGGGCGCAACCGGCGGCGTGATCAACCTATATGCCATCGACCCGTCGAAGTCGGCCGGCGTCCTGGTCGACTATTCGTTCGGCTCAAACGACCTGTCGCGCAGCTTCGTGCGCATCAACACGGGCCAGGTTGGCGGCGTTCGCGCATTCCTGAGCTACTCGCGTCTGGATCAGGACCATTGGGGTGACAACCTCGGCACCGACCGCCGCAACCACATCGACTTCAAGATGGTAGCCGACATCAGCCCAGGCAACACAGTGCGCTTGTCGGCGATCTATAACGACGCCATCAACAACTTCTATCCCAACCCGACGCTGGCTCAGTTCAACACCAATTCGGGCTATCTCTTCAATCAGATCCCGCGTGACCGCAATAACTACCAGTACCGCATCAACCCGTTCAAAAACCTGATCCTCAGCGCGCCGTCGAACTTCACGATCAGCGAAAAACTCAAATTCGATACGGTCCCTTACTACTGGTACGGTTTTGGTAACGGCGGCGGTGTCGCGAACGCTCCCACTGCTTGGGGCAACCTTCGCGTCACAGTTCCCGCCGGCACCTACTACAACCCCTCCATCACCGAAACCCACCGTCCCGGCGTCATCAACAAATTCACGTTGACCGAAGGCAATCACCAGTTTGTCGCCGGTCATTGGTTCGAATACGCCAACCACAAGCAGACAGGCGGCTTCACGCCACTCAATGCCGACGGCACCATCTCCGACGTGTGGGGCGATTCGCGCAACATCAGCCCGACGGTCTGCCGCACCATTGCAAACGTCGTCGTGCCGTGCCCTGCCGGTGCCATCCAGAAGCGCGACGTTCTGACGACGACCATCACCAACATGTTCTTTGTCGGCGACACCTGGAAGTTCGCTCCCAAGTGGTCAGCTGACTTTGGCGTCAAGCACATCGTCTTGAACCGCGAAGTCGAAGACAACATGCCAGGCGCACCCAAGTACAAGAATACGCTCGACGAGACCGCCACCCTGCCAACCATCGGCGTCAAGTATAAGTGGAACGACGAAAACCAAGTCTTCGCCAGCATCGGAACGTCGTTCCGCTCGGCGCCAAACTTCAACCTCACGCCGAACTACTCAAGCTCCAGCACGACCATTCCGGCCGTCAAAATCCCCGAGCCTGAAACCGGCGTAACCTACGAAATCGGCCACCGTTACCAAGGCCCGATGTTTGCAACGTCGGTCTCCGGCTTCCTTGGCCGCTACGAAAACTTCCAGCAAAACACAAGCGGCGTCGATCCCAACACCGGCACCCGCATCGGTTCGCAGTTCAACGTTGGCGGCCTGATGAACTACGGGATCAATGCCGAAATCGGCACCGCCCCGATCAACCACTTCCGTCCATACATCTCCGCTGAACTTCTGCGCACCGAGATGCTCGACAACATCCAAACCCTGACGACCGCCAACACGGTTGATTACCTCAAGACCAAAGGCAAGACGCTGGTCGGCGCACCTGAGTATCAAGTCGGTCTCGGCCTCGACTACGACAACGGCCACCTGTTCGCCAACGTTGCCTACAAGTACATCGGTGAGCAGTACTCGACCTTCTTGAACGACGAGAAGATCGACGCCTTCGGTCGCCTCGACATGTCGGTCGGTTATCGCTTCAAGGACATCGCCCAGCTGAAGCAGCCTGAAATCAAGCTGAGCCTGTTCAACGTCCTGAACTCGCGCGACCTCACCGGCGTCAGCGGCTTCCAGAACAACGCCAAGGCAACCACGGGCGTGAACGGCGGCACCATCGGCGCCTCGGGTACGCCAAGCTATTACCTCGGGCAAGACTTCTCGTTCATGGTCACCCTGCGCGCCGGCCTCTAAGCCGGTCCGCCGAGAAGACCTGATGCAACATCGCCGACTGCGCGGACCATGTCCACGCAGTCGGCATCACAAGTTGAGGGCCCTCGCTGCGGCCTCTGTCTATGCAAGAGGGACACAATGCATCTCGAAATCGATACCGCCTACTTCCACCACGTCTGCATTCTGGCCCTCTACGCATCAATGGTTCTGCTGGCCTTCGTGATCGTCGAACGGTTCATCTATTACGTGCTGCTCGGCATGCGCGCCAACCGCCTCGGAAACGTCTTCCATAATCCCACCAAGCCCGGCAGCGACATCGTCTGGACGCGGCGCGATTTGATCACCCGCAGCATCGGCGACTACCTCACAGCTCTCCAGTCCCCCGGCATCAGCCGCGCCCGCCTGGAAGACCTTTCAGCAGCGCTCTTCATTACCGTCAACGGCAAAGTCGGCTCCCGCCTGTGGATGCTCGACACCATCGTGACCGCAGCTCCGCTCGTCGGCCTGCTCGGCACCATCCTCGGCATTATGGATACCTTCAACGCGCTATCGGCTGGCGGCATCTCCGACCCGGCAGCCGTCAGCCGTGGGATCGGTGCAGCCTTGCTGGCCACGGCTATCGGCATCGGCACGGCCTTGTTCGGCCTGCTCGGACATAACATGCTGCACCGTATGGCTGATCACGTGACTGAAGAATTCAAACGCCTGTTGCTGCTGGCCGAAAGCTATGCGGTCTCCCGCGAACCGTCGTCGGCGAACCGGGTTACAAACATCGGTACCGCCATTCGGGGCGAGGCAGCCGAATAGGCTCTCAAGGATGGCGCGAGACAGCCAATGACCAACGCTATTACCAGACGGACTGTCCTGAGCACATTCGGATCGCTCGCGGGCGTGGCAGCAGGCCTCGGCACCGGTCAAGCCGCCCCAGGCGAGACGCGGGTGCGGTTGCGCCTCCTGGAAACGTCCGACCTGCATATGTTCGTGCTCGATTGGGACTACTATCAAGCCCGCATCGACCCAGCAGTCGGTTTGGCCAAAGTCGCGTCCCTGATCGCCACCGCGCGCGCTGAAAGCCCCAATACGCTGCTGTTCGACAATGGCGACTTCCTGCAAGGTACCCCGCTCGCCGACTATGTCGCCCAGCAAAGTCCTCCGACGCCTGCAGCACCCCATCCGCTCATGACGATCATGAACGGACTGCGCTACGACGCCGCCACACTCGGCAATCACGAATTCAACTTCGGGCTCCCCTTCCTTGAAGCCACCATGGCCGGATCGTTGTTCCCGCTCGTCTGCGCGAACGTCACGCGCACCGGAGGCGCGCCGTTCCTGCCTGCAACCGTCGTCCTCGACCGTCACGTCAAAGACGACGCGGGCCAAACCCATCGCATCAAAATCGGCGTGATCGGCTTCGTACCACCCCAGATCATGGGATGGGACAAGGCGCATCTTACGGGAAATCTCCAAGCCGCCGACATCGTCCTGACAGCAAGACAGGCGATCCCCGCTCTGCGCGCCAGATGCGATGTGCTCGTCGTACTTTGCCACTCCGGCATTCAGGGCGGCCCCTGGGTCGAGGGCGCTGAGCACTGCGCCCTCCATCTGGCCGCGATCCCTGGCATCGACGTCATCATGACCGGCCATTCCCATAAAGTATTCCCCGGTCCCGACTATGCCAACATCGAAGGCGTGGACGCAGCGGCTGGCCGCCTGCACGGCGTTCCAGCTGTCATGCCGGGCTTCTGGGGCAGCCACCTCGGCATCGTCGATCTCGACTTGAAGCGCAGCGGCGAGCGCTGGACCGTCGAGGCAGCCAAGGTCGACGTCCGCCCCATTGCCCAGCGCAAGGACGGCAAACTCGAAGCTCTCGCGACGCGTGACCCAACCATCGCCGCCTTGATCGCTCCAGCGCACGCGGCAACGCTCGCCTGGGTGGAACAACCCGCAGGCACGCTGGCCGGTCCAGTCCACAGCTACTTCGTGTGGGCAGGATATGATCCAGCAACCGCCCTCGTGCACCAAGCCCAACTCTGGTACGCAAAGCCCCTTCTGGCGGGCACCGAACACGCGGACCTGCCGCTGCTGTCGGCGGCGGCTCCCTTTCGCGCAGGATATACGCCGGAAAGTTTCATCGACATTCCCGGCGGACAGGTCACGCTGCGCGCGGTCTCAGACCTCTACTACTTCTCTAACAACACCGTCACCGTGATGAAGGTCACGGGCGCACAAATTATCGAGTGGCTGGAATCTGCCGTCCGGATCTTTGCCACCGTCGATCCCGCAACAACGGATCCCCAACCGCTCATAGAAAAGCGCGTGCCGTCCTACACCTTCGACACGATCGCGGGGCTTACCTACGCAATCGACGTGACAAAGCCCCCGCGCTACGACAACAAAGGCACCCTCAACCCCCAGGGGCACCGCATCATCGACTTGCGCTTCGAGGGAAAACCCCTCGCCCTCGACCGCGAGTTCCTCGTCGTCGCCAACAGCTATCGCGCCGACGGCGGCGGCAACGTTCCAGCCTTGCAGGGCGCGAAAGTCGTCCTTCGCGCACCCGACACCAACCGCGACGCCGTTCTGCGATACGTCAAAGCAAACTCACCCGTCGCTGTTCCCGCAGCCGTGCCCTGGACGTTCGCTCCGATCGGCAAAGCCCGGTCCGTCTATTTCGACACCAGCAAAAAGGGACCGCTCAAACTCGCAGACAAGCCCGGGCTCGGGCACCTGGGTGACGGCGAGCCCGGCTATGCCCGCATTGGACTGACACTGGAGTAGGCGATCAGGCCTCGCTGTATCGCGTCGCTAATTGCCCCGCTTCGGCTTTGATTTACCAGAAATTCTGCCGTTGAGGATGTCATCGCCCGACAACTTTGGAGCAGCAGAAAACGACGGCGACAGTGTCGCAAACGGAAAAGCGGTCTCAAGTGAGGTCGATTGTTTGTTGGGAAGGTCGGGCCAAGATGCGGCGGCCTTGACCTTCTTATCCAGCCCAACCGTCATAACCTTGCCGGGTTCTTTCAGCACGCGGCAGCGCCCTTTACCCGAACACATCTTCACCGATCCTTCAATGAGCAGCACCCACGTCGCACCGTTCGGGCGGATGCAGATATCAAACACCGTACCGCGCACCGACAGCGATGCCGTCGGGGTCTTGATGTCGTAAGCCGATTTGCTGGCAAGCCCGGTCACGAACCGGAACGTACCCCGCACCAGATTGATGGCAATCGAGCCGCTGGACTTGCCCGGATCGTAGACAAACTTATCGAGCACCATGCGTGAGCCGGGTCCGAGCGCCAGCTTGGTCTCGTCCTTGAATTTGAGTTCGCCTTGGCTGTTCAAGCCGGTTTCGATCACCTCGTCTTGATTAACGGGATCGTCCTTTTGCAGACGCCGCCGCAAATCGCTCCCAACAGCGGCACCAGCCGTTACTTCATTCTTGACCGCCAACGTGGCCCCGATCGGCTCAGCGCGCGCGCCAGCCATCGACGCACCCAGTACAAGAAAAACTAAACCTAAGTGTCCCCAACCCATATCAGTGCCCTTTGCTCGAACGCGTCATCCGATGTTTAGCGCTGCCGGCCCGTCGGTTCAAACGCCACTGAACACCAAAACGGCCGACGACAGACGGTGGCTGAGCGCCTTGCGCGTCGACAAAGGGATCTTAGCGATGACAGCCTTCAGGCGAGGCCGAACAAAGCCGAGGTATCCCCGCGCAAACACCAACCCCAGAACGGTCATGGGTACGGCAAAGTCGTCCACTCGCACAGCCCCGTCCGCCCATTCCTTTTTATACCCGTCGCCAGGGGCCATGAGGTCGTAAGTAGCGACACCTTGCGAAAGGCTCTGCTCGATCATGTGTTCCAACAGCAAGATGCCCGCAGCAGCCTTATCGAAGGTGAGGTCGTAGGCCATGATATGAATGGCTATGCGCTCGCCGCAGGCAAAACCGATCTCCACCGCCGCGATGGCCTCGCCAGCCTTCAGCACGGCAACGCGAATATGTGTCGTGCGCTGCGCATCGCCAGCAGCAGCGATGAAAAAAGCCAGCGTACGCGGATCGGCAAATGCTGGCGAGACCAAACCCTTTTGTTGAAGCCAAATCCGCTTAAGGGCGACCGCATGCGCAGCCATGCGGGCAGCCTCAGGCCCTTCGCTGAGCGTCTCAAACCCGCACACCCCGTGTTCCTCAAGCCGCCGCGCAAGACGGCGGCGATTCTTGCGGGCTTTCGTGGGATAGCGCTCGGCGTACTGGGCAAACGTTGGCGCACTCGCAAGATCGAGGTAAGGCGCTTCAAGCTGTTGCGTCGAGATGGCATCGAGGTCGGCCAAGAGCGGCGCCACCGCTGCGTCGGCCCGTACTTTATTGAGACGTGCAACGTCTGGCTTCAGCGTATTGACAATAAAGCCCAACGCATCGCGGAGCAGCGCCCCCTGAAACGGGCCGTCCTCAATCAGCACGTCGCCATACTGCGTGACCGGTTCCCCCATCCAAGCCAGCACGCGCAATCCAGCACATCGCTCTTGCACGAGCGGCCAAACCATTACCAACCGGCCGTCCCGGCGGCCGGTCACAACCGCTAGGCGCACCCGATGACCATCCCCATCCAGAAAATGATTGGCCCAATGCCAATTCCAGTTGAAAGCCTGAAACAGTTGGGCCGAACGCCCGGCACGCACAAACAAATCATTCCAGTCGGCTTCAAGCGCATCGAACGCCTCGCGCGTCGAAACCACAGCTAACTCCAGGCCCGAGACGCTCATGCGTCCATGGGCTGGCACCTGATCCAAGCCCGCAGAATGACCCAAAATGGAGCTGTCGTGAGCGATGCGCCAGAACGATTGTCTCAAAGTGGTCATTCCGTTCCTCAGCCCCTCGCGGTCTGCGCGAAGGAAAGCACGAAACGGTCCACAGATGCCTTAACCCGATTGATCTAAATGTATGCAATTTCAATCAATGCGAGACCGACCAGACAGGTGGTCACCAACCAGAGCATCATCCGGCCCCGCACCGTTTCAGGGCCTTGCTTCAAAAACAGCATAGAACCGAGCGTCAGTCCGGTCGCCAGGTTGATGACCATCGAACCCGCAAGGCTCAACCCGTGACCCAGGCGAACGGACGCGTCCATGTAGGTGGCAGCAGCGATACCTATCAAAACGCCGCCGAGCAATCGCGGCCAGAAGGCCGTGGGCGGGCGCGGAAGTCCCAACACTTTTATCGCCGTCAGCGGCACTAAAACGAGGATCAGCCCCACTGCGAGCTTCGACACAAGCTCGATCCACAAAAGCTGAATCACGCGAACTGTTTCCTTAGCGTCGGTCTCGGGAGCAACATAGGTACGCCGCCAGGAACGCCTCTCAGTCAGGGGCCAGGGGACAAGTCCCCTGGCCTTCTCTTAACGTCGCTGCATCAGACCACAACGGCGGCTCAAAGCCTGCTAGCGGCCTAAAACGTATTGGCAAGAGATGGCGACTTGAACGACGATGTGTCGGCATTGGGGTCTAACAGTCCGCCCGATCCGGCGAATATGCCACCATCGTCGGCCTCATTGGGGTCGACAAACGCTTTGCCCGGCGCGAAATCGCCCGCGAGATGGCGGCCCAGTTCGTCCTTGATGTGCTTGGTACGCGCTGGCGAACAATAGGCCTCGTCAGCCGTCGTCGCTCTGATCGTGCCATTAAACGACCCACCATAAACCTTATCGAGCTTGGCGAGTTCCGCCACATCGGCGCCCGGTTGCCCGCCCTCGGACGCCATAAATGTCCCCTTCAGCCGGGCCGCATCAAAGTGGAACCCGCAGCGCTGCGCCTTGGCTGCCGTCCGGCTGACTTGCAGCGTGCGCATCATGGGGTCGTTGCGCGCCTCGGGGGCCACTTTCACGGCAGCGGCCTGAGCATCCGGCTTGGACCCAAACAGCGATCCTGTCGTCAGACTCGGCAGCGGCGAGTTCGCACATCCCCCTATTCCGAGGCACAAAAGCAGCGCTGCACCCGGCATGCGGGCAGCTACAATCGTCCGGAATGTGCTGTAGGTCATCTGATCACCGCTCTGATTCTGTGCAGTCGACTGTGCCGAGCGCTCAACAGCGGGTCAATCACCAAAAAAGCGTCGCTCATCACGATTCTTGACGACGCTTAACAGCGTTACCCCCCTCGACAAATCGGCAAGCTGTCAAAATCGCGACAGCCGACAGATCACCTCATCAACTCCCGCATGGCGGAATCAAGGCCTTCCAGCGTCATCGGATACATACGGCCGCCCATCAGTTCCCGGACCATGCGCACGGAATGGGTCCATTCCCAATGCTCGGGCGGCGATGGGTTCAGCCAGACGCAATGTGGGTAGATGTCCGTCACGCGCTTCAGCCAAAGCGCTCCCGGTTCTTCGTTCATGTGCTCGACGCTGCCACCTGCCATCGAGATCTCATAAGGGCTCATAGTCGCGTCCCCGACGAACATGACCTTATAGTCCGGCCCATAGGTGTGCAGTACGTCGAAGGTCGGCGTCCGGGCGGTCCAGCGCCGCGCGTTGTCGGTCCACACGAACTCGTAAAGGCAGTTGTGGAAGTAGTATTGTTCGAGGTGCTTGAACTCGGCACGCGACGCCGCAAACAGCTCCTGCGCGATGCGCACATGGTCGTCCATCGACCCGCCGATGTCGAAAAACATCAAAACCTTGACCATGTTGCGCCGCTCGGGCCGCATCTGGATGTCGAGATATCCTTTGTGGGCCGTACCACGGATCGTTTCGTCAAGATCGAGTTCTTCAGCCGCCCCCTTGCGGGCGAACTGGCGCAACCGGCGCAACGCAACCTTGATATTGCGCGTGCCGATCTCCTGCGTTTCGTCGAGGTCTTTGAATTCGCGCTTGTCCCAAACCTTCACGGCGCGGCGATGACGACTTTCCTTCTGGCCGATCCGTATGCCAGCGGGATTGTACCCATAGGCTCCAAACGGCGAAGTCCCCCCGGTACCGATCCACTTGTTCCCGCCCTGATGACGGCCCTTCTGCTCATCCAGCCGCTTTTGCAACTCTTCCATGATCTTCGACCAGTCGCCCAGCGCCTCGATCTTGGCTTTGTCTTCGTGCGATAGGTAAAGCTGGGAGACAGCGCGTAACCACTCCTCGGGGATGTCGACAACTTTGTCCTCGCCGCCGACCTGTTCCAGGCCACGAAAGACATGAGAAAAAACCCGATCGAAACGGTCGAGGTGGCGCTCGTCCTTCACCAGCGTTGCCCGCGAAAGGTAGTAGAACGTCTCGACATCACGCTCGGCGAGGTCGGCCTGCAGGGCCTCCATCAACACGAGGTATTCTTTCAACGTGACCGGCACTTTGGCCGCCCGCAACTCGTGAAAAAATGTGTTCAGCATTCTTGGTCCAGCGTCCGCGTTAGCACCTTTGAGACACCAGTGTAGCAGACCAGTTGGCAATGTGCGCCGCCCTCGCGCGAGGTCAACGGCTCCCTATCGCAAGCGGGAACGCGGCCAAATCACGCCATCCGCCCCCATTTTCGAATGCGTGCTGGACAGACCCCGATCGCACTGTTATGCACGCAGCTTCCGGGGCCCAAGTGGCCCCGTTGCCGGTCTTAGGCAGCCGGTATCTTCGGATGGGTGCGTAGCTCAGTTGGTAGAGCAGCTGACTCTTAATCAGCTTGTCGTAGGTTCGATCCCTACCGCACCCACCATTACCTTTTGCGGCTCCTCAGACAAATTCGGCGAATACCAAAGTTCAAAGTCGAGACGCTTCCGCCATTGAAACCATCGCGCGAACACGGCCATCGCGTCTTACCGCACCGTTGTCGACAGGCGGGTATGAACCGCAAACCGGTTGATGTACTCGGCCACGTGGTCGGGATCGAAAACACGTCCATCGAAAAAGCCATCCGGCTCGAGCAGGAGCCGCCCTGTTGCAGTCCCGACCGGCGTTTGGCTCTGGAGAGCGCCTTCCAGCTTGGCGTTCGCTGCCGGCATGGGAACCCCAAGTGGGCTCAACGCCGTCCGATAGATGTCGGGATGGTAGGTGCGCCGGGCGACCATCATCGCATCGTCGGACGCTGGCGTTTGGCCCCAGCGCACCATTTGCGAATAAAACCAAAGCGCGTGGCTCACCCAAGGAAATGTAACGGCCCCCGAGCTGAAAACAAAGCCGTCGTCGGGAACGCCCCGGTCGGATGAAACGCCCGTTCCCCGTTGCAACACCGGACCCAGCAGGTCCACGGAAAGACCGACATAATGGGGCTGTGCCAGCATAGATGCCAGCTGCGGCCGGTTCGCTGGCTTGTCGCACCAGACAGCTGCCCGATAAAGAGCACGGATCAGGGCAGCAAGGCTGTCGGGCTCACGCTCCGCCCAGTCTCGCCGGACGCCCAGGACTTTTTCAGGCCCCGACCGCCAGATGTTGGCTTTACGCGTCAGGATCATTCCAGCGCCACGCCCAACCGCCAGCGTGCCCCAAGGTTCGCCGGCACAAAACCCGTCGATCTGCCCCGACGCTAAAGCGTCGGGCATCAGTGGCGGCGGCAATACGACGATATCAATATCGCGATAGGGGGCAAGGCCTGATGCCGCCATCCAATAAGCCATCTCGTAGAAATGAGATGAGAACTGATGCACGACGGCAAAGACAAGGCGTTGGCGGCCAGTCCGGGCGCGGGCCCGCGCCCGCGCGGCTTGCGCCAAGCTGTTGGCCGCTGACGCCGGATCATTGGCCTTGATAGCCCCGATATCCGACAAGGTGCGCGCAAGATCGAGCGAGATTGCCACGGCATTGCTGCCAAGCCCAAGCTCCATCGGCACGATGACGTCGGTGTTAACCGGTCCCAGCCCAAGATTGATCGCGATCGGCAGCGGTGCCAGCATGTGGGCGACATCGAAATGCCCAACGGCGAACTTGTCGCGAATGTTGGCCCAGGATGCTTCGCGCACCAAGCGCAGATCGAGCCCTTCGCGAGCGGCAAAATCCATCTCGCGCGCCACAACCAGCATGGCAGAATCGACGAGCGGAACAAACCCGGCGCTGATGACCCGGCCTTCGGTTGCCTTCATTTGGGCTCCTCGTCGTTAAGAATGCTGAACGACAGCACGAGACTTTCGGCAACCTGTGCAATGCGGCGGTTCTGGTTCATCGCGGTTTTGCGAAGCAACTGATAGGCTTGGTTTTCGTCCAAACCCTTCGACTTCATTAAAATCCCTTTGGCGCGATCAATCGTCTTTCGCTCAGCCAGCTCGCTCTTGGCGCTTTCGAGTTCCCGCTTCAACCGGTCGACCGCATTGAACCGACTGACGGCCATATCGAGAATGGGCTTCACCCGCTCCTTTCTCAAACCATCGACAATGTAAGCCGAAACGCCTGCATCAATGGCGGCCTCGGTCAAAGCTGTGTCGGTCGTGTCAACAAACATGGCGATAGGCCGCCGGATCGCGCGCGTCACCTGAAACGCATGTTCCAGCATGTCGCGATCGGGATTTTCCAAATCGAGAATAATCACGTCGGGGTCCGCATCGACCACCCGGCGCATGAGCAGCGACAGATCGTCAACGATCATCACATCGACACCATCGACGTGCCGCAGACCCTCCTCAATGATCGCGGCTCGCACATGATTGCGATCGACGACCAGAACGCGGAGCGGTTTGGAATTCATCGTGACCCTATGCCAAACGGGCTCAGCGGCGCACGTCGCAGGGACGCCGCCGCATCACTCTGCCCGAGGCGTAAGGCCTTGCCAAGCCGAACCCATTGCTTCACGAAATGGGTTCAGAGCTTTTCCATAAACGGCGTGGGATCGACAGGCTTACTGCCCTGACGCAATTCGAAATGAACCTGCGGCTGGTCGACCTGCCCGGTCTTCCCGGCCTTGGCCAGTACCTGACCGCGCTTGACCTTGTCTCCGCGCTTGGCGAGCAATTCTTCGTTGTGAGCGTAAGCGGTGATCCACCCGTTATCGTGGCGCACAAGGATCAGGTTGCCATAGCCCTTGAGCTCGCTTCCAGCGTAGGCAACCACGCCACTTTCGGCGGCATGAACGTCCGTGCCAAGCGGCACCGACAGATTGACACCGTCGTTGTGCGTCCCGTCGGGCCGCGGACCAAACTGGCCAATGATCTTACCTTTGGCCGGCCAGCGGAGCTTGCCGATAGCAGCCCCCGCCGCACTACCGCCCGACGCTGCCTGTGCACTTTTATCGGCGGGCGGCGTCACGCCAGCCGCTTCACCGGGCGGCGTGTCAGCCTTGGCCATATCGATGGCGGCCACTTTCCGGGCGTTGATGACGACGGGCTGGGCCGTGGGCGGCACGGTGCGAGCGGCTTCCGCTTGCGCAATAGCTTGAGGCACCTTCGCCGTGTCCGCAACACCAGCGGCCACCGAAGCGGGCGCTGTTGTATCGGGCACCTGCGCAAGGGGAGAGGACGAAGGCACCTTTAAGAGCGTACCGGGGCGAACCTTGCGAACGTCGGCGATGCCGTTGACCTGCTGCAACTCGGTCATCGGCACCTTGAGCTGCAAGGCGAGCGCATAGAGGCTGTCGCCCTTCTTCACGGTGTACGCGCCGTCATACTTGGCAACAACGGCTGCCGACGGCGGCGTCAACGGCTGAGCCACCGGGGACCCCGACGACGGCGCAACCGCCACCTGGCCAGTCCGCGTCAACGGTCTCTTATTCGCGTTTTTACCAACCGGCAGATATAACGTCTGCCCCGGCTTGAGGTTCGGCGACGACAAGCCGTTCACCGACATCAACTCGGCAACGGAAGCATGATAGCGCTTCGACAAACCAAACAGCGTATCACCCGCCTTCACCTGGATCGCCTCCCCTTTGTCGGAAGCAGGCAGCGCAGACACCGGTTCTGTCACGGCAGGCGGCACCCCAGCAGGCTTGGTGGCTTTTCCAGCCGACGACGGCGATGAGGCAACGTTACCAGCAGCGGGAGCCGGCTCGGGCAACGCTGCCATCTTGACGCCGCTGCCGGAAAGAGGCGCTGGCGCCGTATAGCTCTCGTTGGACGACGGTTGCAGCGAACCCATGCCCGCGCTTGATCGCGACATGGATGCCGAAGGCCGGTTCATCGGCGACGAAGATTCTGTAAGCGAGAAGCTTGCGGGGCTATCGAGCCGGATAACGTCGGCGCTACAGCCCGCGAGCGCCAAACCCGTCAGAACGGGCAAAAGCGGAAAGCGCACCAATCGGACGATCCGCCCGCAGCTTGCGCCGAAAACATCAAAATTCATATGCCGCATGACGCACCTCTACTCCCACGCTTATTAACCCTCGATGGGTTAACGGGCCGTTAAAAGCCCGTGAGATGTGTTGCCCTGGTGGTCCAGCTTTCACTGACAAAAAACGGAAGCGCTCAGTTTGAAAACTGAACCCAAATCCGCAACGCGCCAGCCGCCAGACCTTTTGTCTTTGTTGTGTGCGTCAGGCGTAAGTATTGATTGTGATCACCTGACGGCGGAAAAATGCTCGGACCACGGCATTGTGGGCAAACCCGCCCGGCGGTTAATTTTAAGCGCCCCGCAGCACAGCGAGAACGACCCCTGCTGCCGCCTCGCTGGCGGTACCGGACGGCAAAGCCAACTCGCGCGGCACCCGAGCGAGTTGGTCCAACTGGGCCTGCCGCTCGGGGCTGTCGCGCATCATCTGGTCGAGGCTCGCCGCAAGCTTTTCCGGCGTGCAGTTTTCCTGCAGGAACTCGGGCACGTGACGTTCATTCGTAATCAGGTTTGGCAGAACGCACGTCTTAGCCTTGATCAAATGGCGGAACGTCGAGATCACCGCATCGACTTTGTAGGCAACAACCATCGGCGTGCGGGTCATAGCCAGTTCGAGCGTGACCGTACCAGATGCACACAATGCGGCCCGCGCAACCTTGAACGCTGCAAACTTCAGCGTCTCGTCATCCCCTTCGATGATGATCGGCGTGCCAGCTTGCTTTGGCCAAGCGGCAATCTTTTGTTCAATCAACGGGCGCACGTTCGGCATGGCAGGAACGACCACCTGCAAGTCTGGACGGCGCTGCATCAGCAATCCCACGGCCTCACCGAAGTCGACCATCAGCCGCTCGACCTCGCTGCGTCGACTGCCGGGAAGCACAACCAAAATTGGCGCAGCCGGGTCGAGATCGTAGCGTGTCAGCAGCGGCTGCGGGTCAAGACCATCGAGCCAGGGCAGGCGCTCCAGCAGCGGATGACCGACATAAGTGCAAGGCGGGCCGCCGAGGTCCTTGTGAGCCGCTGGCTCAAACGGCAGCAACGCAAGCAGATGATCCACATAGGGCGCCATTTTCCGCGCGCGACCGGGACGCCAAGCCCACACGGTCGGTGACACATAGTTGATGATCGCGATCCCCGGCCGACGTTTGCGGATTCGCTTGGCGATCGGGTGCGTGAATTCGGGTGCATCAATAATGACAACCAGATCAGGCTGAGCAGCAATAGCCGCATCCACGGTCTGATAGACCCGCGAGACGAGCATCGGCAGTCGCTTCAGGATCGCAACGACCCCCATCACCGCGATATCGGCCAGAGGGAATTGCGAAATGAGCCCTTGGCGCTCCATGAGTTCGCCCCCGACGCCCAGGTAACGAACCCGCCCTGGCAGTTGCGCGTTCAGCTCTGCCATCAGTTTTGCCCCCAGCGCATCGCCCGAGTGTTCGCCCGCCACGATGAAAATCGTATAAGCCCGCGCGTTCGCGCGAACGATGTGGGGCGCAACGGGTTCGGACTTCTGGGTATCGCTCATGACAAGCTCTCGTTGGCGGGCAGGGCTGCTTTGGTCAAGCGCAGAAGGAACAAGCCTGCATCCTTTGCCGCTTGCACGGCGTCGTCTGCAACCCGCTGTTGACCCATGAGCACAATGCCCGACAGGCAGACGTCGGCAGCAGTTTGGATCGTGCCCATATCGAGCAAGACGTCTTCGGCCAAGACGGCAACCCCGACCCTGCGGCGCAGGCGACCGATCCCCCACTGTTGCACGCGTTTAGACCGCCGCACGAGATCGGCAATCTCGCCCCGTGTCTCCAGCCCAAGAATATGGCCGCGGCTGACCACGCAAGCGCCTCCCCTGGTCAAGGCGGCGATGCTCGACAAGGCAGCAGCCCCTAGCCGGATGTCGGCCAGCGCGGCCTTGCCGGGGGAGCCCCCAACCAGCAGGTCCACGTTCGCATTCACCCAGCGCATGTCGCCGCGCGGTCTGGCCACCCCATCCCCGTCAGTGAAGCCATAAACAAAAACGGATGCAGCTTCGGCGGCCTCGATAAGTTGCAGCCGTTGAGCAGCGAGCGACTGCCCCGCCAAAACCGCAATGCCAGATAAACCGGCCTGCGCGACCCGGGTCACGGTTGCTGGACCGATGGCTGGCAGATCGACCCGCATCTCCTGGCCAGGCTTTGGCCGTTTGACGAGGACGCCGCAGGCGTTGCTGAGGGCTGAACGGCCCCTGAATTGAGCAACCCGCGCAAGCATCCGGTCCGTCCCCTCTGCTGCTTCGATGGCCTGGATTTCGCCGCCCGAAACAATCACCGCTTGGCCGATATCGTAAGCACCCAGCGCCTTGACGACGCTCGACCCGAGAAAAATATCGGCAATGTCGGCAGCCGTCGGGCTCGCCTCCGTCAGACTACCTGATCCAACCGCCAGCGAGGGAACAAGGTCCACAGGGCTGACCACGTTGAAACCCTTGGCCTCGAAAAATCGAACGACGACACGCAGCACGCCATCGTCGCCGCCAGAAAACACCAAACGCACCACCTCGGGCAAGTTGAGAAACAGCCCAAGGTCCGGGCGTAGCGTCCCCAGATCTGGACGCGAAACGCCGCCGACAATAACGAGATCGCGGCACCCTGCCGCGCGAAACGCATGCAGAATGCCACCGATCTGACCCAAGCCGATTCGGACGGTGGGAAAGGCGTCGAGTTCCAGGCTGGCCGCGCTGTCGATCGCCACAACCTGAACGCGTCCGCCGCGTTCGACGACTGCGCGCGCGATCTCCACCGGCAAGCTGCCGTTGCCGGCCAGGATGCCGATCGGGGAATGAACGGGGGCTGTCACGGTTCAGGTCACGGCTTTCCAAACGGCAGCGGCTACGTGTGATCCTTTACACCGCAGCCCAACATCTGGGGACAGGAATTCACCGCCAGACCTGCGGCACGAAGCCAGCCGCCAGAACTGCGGCCAGCCCCAACCCGCCGACTGCGCTACCCGCCGAAGAGGGCCTTAAGCGTTCGCGCCCTGAACCGGTGAACACAGCGCCTTTTTGCTTGGAGCCCGAATGAACGCGACGATCTCTTGGACGATCGCGTGGTCTTTGAACTGCTGGGCCACGTCGTCGGTGCGTTCCTGCAGAGTACCCTCGTTTGCAAACAGCGCGCGATAAGCCCGGCGCATATCGTGTACGTCCGAGTTGGAAAAACCACGGCGCTTGAGGCCAACGATGTTGAGCCCCGACAAATAAGCCCGGTTCCCGAGCGCCATACCATACGGGATCAGATCGTTATCGAGCCCCGACATCCCACCGACAAACGCATGGGCACCGATCCGCGCGAACTGGATCACGGCCGCACCGCCCCCCAGGATAACGAAGTCTCCAACCGTGCAATGGCCGGCCAACAACGCGTTGTTGGAAAAAATGACGTTGTTGCCGATGTGACAGTCGTGTCCGACATGCGAATTGGCAAGGAACACGCAACGGTCGCCGATCGACGTCGACATGCCGCCACCTTCGGTCCCCGGATTGATGGTCACACCTTCCCGGAACGTGCAATCGGACCCGATACTCAACGTCGACGGCTCGCCATGATATTTCAAATCCTGCGGCTGGTGGCCGATCGAGGCAAACGGGAACACTTTCCCGTGCGCGCCAATGGTCGTTCGGCCAGCAATGACCGCATGGCTGACGAGTTCCACCCCGTCGCCCAAGTCAACATCGTCGCCCACCATGCAGAAGGGCCCGACTTTCACACCTGCGCCGAGCTTCGCCTTTGGAGAGACGATCGACGACGGGTGGATGGAATTTTCAGCCATGCTTGCTCGCAAATGCGCGCGCGTCAGCCGTATCGGCCAACATTGCGCTGACTTCAGCTTCGGTCACGACGTGACCATTCACCTTTGCTTCGCCGAAGAACCGCCAAACCCGACCGCGGTTACGGATCTTCCTCACGTGATAATGCAATTGATCGCCCGGCACCACAGGTTTGCGGAACTTCGCGTTGTCGATCCCCATAAAGTAGACCAACTCGGCCTTATAGTCTTCGCCTAGGCTATGGACGCATAGCGCGCCCGCTGTCTGAGCTAGCCCTTCGATGATCAACACGCCGGGCATCACGGGAAACTGCGGAAAGTGTCCCTGGAAGAATGGCTCGTTCATGGTCACGTTCTTGACGCCGACGCAGCTCTCGTCGCCCAGCATGTCATAAATGCGGTCGACCAGCAGGAAGGGGTAGCGATGGGGCAACAGCTTCATCACGCGACCGATGTCCGCCGTGCCAAGTGCCCGGGTAGCCGGTGGAGGGGTGTGCTCGTTCATTTGCCTGTTCGCTCCGCGTCGAAATTCGACATTCACTCAATCCTCGTTGCCGCCGCCCGGACCGCCCGATCCATCGCCACCCGATGCGCCGGGCTTTCTACCCAAACGCTTGATCGCGGCGATCTGACGAGCCCATTCGCGGAACGGAACAGCCGGTGTTCCGCCGACGCGTGATCCCGGCGCGATATCTTCATTAACGTGCGACGAGCCAGCGATTTGAACGCCAGCACCAATCTTCACGTGGCCCACCACACCCGAGTGCCCGCCCATCACGACGAAGTCCCCCAACTCTGACGAGCCCGAGATTCCGACCTGACCGACGATCACGGCATGGCGACCGATGATGACGTTGTGCCCGATTTGCACGAGATTATCAATTTTTGTGCCTTCACCGATGATTGTATCCTTAAGAGCGCCGCGATCGATGCTCGTATTGGCACCGATTTCAACGTCGTCTTGGATGATCACGCGACCGATCTGCGGCACCTTCACATGCCCGCCAGCCCCCATCGCAAAACCGAACCCGTCTTGCCCGATCGACACGCCCGAATGAAGCGTGACGCGATCGCCGATCAGGGCATGAAGAACGACGGCGTTAGGGCCGATGTACGTACCGCGCCCGACATGACACCGATAACCGATCACGGCACCCGCAGCGATCCGGCTACCACGGCCAATCACAACCTCCGGCCCGATGATGGCACCCGGCTCCACAACCACTCCGTCTTCCAAGACAGCGGTCGGATCAATGCGCTCGGAACCGGTCCCGGCAGCCTTCGGCCACTTCGCCTCTGGGTAGAAAAGCTGCAGCGCAAGCGCAAACCCGCGATAAGGCGCTTTGCTGACAAGTGCAACGGTGCCCGCCGGAAGGCGCGACACAAAGTTCGGGTGAATGAAACACGCGCCCGCCTGAGCGCCCGCCAAATGGACCAGATACTTGCGGTTATCGACGAAGGTGACATGCTCCCGACCAGCCTCGGTCAGAGGAAGCACATCGCAGATCGCCCGATCGAGATCGGCACCAAGCGGGAGCTCGCTGCCAGTCGCTTTCGCGATCGTTGCCAGCGTGAAAGGACCAGCGCGTTCAAAGAAACCGGGATGCTCCATCGTGGTACGGTCTTTCTGAGTGCAGCGGCAGCAGCCGCGCCGGTGCGGAAATCGCTGGTGACGTACGATTGATTGATGAGTTGGTTAGCCGGTCGAGGGCGGATTGCCTAGAGCACAAAGTGCAGGGTCGAGCCAAACAGCCCTTGGAGGCTCTTCCACCAAACCTCCGCCAAAGGCCTGAGGCCCTTGGAACCCCAGATGAAGTGATCAACTGCCTGAAGCGCGGGTCCAGGGACAAGTCCCTGGTCGGGGAGTTTGAGGGGCGGATAGCCCCTCATCTGCTGGTTCAACCGACAAAAACAAAGAACGGCGCCGCAGGTTATGCAGCGCCGTTTTTTAGTGCACAATGTCTTAGAACTTGGTCGAAGCGCCAAACCGGAAGAACTGCTCTTTGTCGAAGTCCTGCTTCATCAGGGCCTTTGCAAAGTCGAGCCGCAGAGGACCAACCGGCGAGTTCCAGATCAAGCTGGCACCGACCGAAGCCCGGATGTCTGCAGCATCGCCGAGCAAACACAATGTCTTGTCAGTGACGGCATTGTTGTTCTTGTCAGCTTTATTGCACGACGAGTTGAGCTTACGAACGTCGTCGGTTGTCCCAAACAACGAACCGGCATCAGCAAACACAGCAGCGCTCATACCCAATTCGTCCGGGATAAGTGGGATCGGGAAGCGCGCCTCGACGTTGGCAGCCCAGTAGCTCTTACCACCCAAAGCGTCATCGGTGTTGAAGTCGCGTGGACCATAACCCGACTTATTGAAGCCACGGATAGTTTCGCCACCGCGGAAGAATAGGTCGGTCAGAAGAATGTCGTCGCTACCCCAGCCCTCAATGTGACCACCGGTCAACCGAGCAACCAACGTAATCTTTTCGGTCAGAGGATAGTAAGCGCGGCCTTCACCGGTAACGCGAACATACTGCACATCCCCGCCGACACCCGCAAAGTCAGACGCAACCTGGAAGAAGTAGCCCCGCGTCGGGTTCTTTGGATGGTTCCGTTGATCGTAAGTCAGCGACGTACCGATGCTCGACGTGAGCGACTCGCCTCCGTTACGTTCTCCGGCCTGACGGATGGCGCGCGATGCATTCGGATCGACATCGAAGATGCTGTTCTGAGCAAGCGTGTAAGACGTTTGCATCCAGAGGTTTTCGCTGATCGGGAAGCCCAAACGGGTCGTGCCACCGGCCGTCTTGTTCTGGAAACCGGACGACGAGGTCTGGTCGACTTGCTTGTAGAAAAGGTCGAAGCCAGCCGACAAGTTCCGATCGAGGAACCGTGGCTCCGTGAAGCTCAGGTCAACCTGAGCGCGATCCAACGAACCGCCAAGCTTCAAGCGAAGGAACTGTCCGTTACCAAGCAGGTTGCGTTCAGTGACCGACACGTCGCCGATCACGCCCTCACTCGTGGAGTAACCGGCACCGAACGAAAGCTCGCCGGTTGATTGCTCACCAACCTCGACCATCAGTGCGACGCGGTCAGCAGCCGTACCCGGCGTGCGCTTCACTTCCACGGTCTTGAAAAGACCCAGACCTTGAAGACGCTTCTTAGCGCGGTCGACGAGGAGCGGATTGTATGCATCGCCTTCGACCAGTCGGAACTCGCGACGGATTACGAAGTCTTTGGTCCGCGTGTTGCCAACAATATCGATCCGGTCGATGTAGACGCGCGGGCCTTCATCCACCTGATAGGTGATAGAGATCGTCCGGCTGGCGGCGTCTGGCTGTGCACGCGGCCGAACCCGAGCAAAAGCGTAACCCTGCTCTGCGACGCCCAGCGTCAACTTCTCGACCGTCTTGTCCATCAGCGAAGCGTTGTAAACGTCGCCAGCGACGGTCAGCATTTCGGCATTGAGCGCATTGATCCGAACGTTCGGCAGGGCGCTTTCGACCGTGACAGCACCGAACTTGTACGGCTGGCCTTCTTCGATCGTGTAGGTGATGTAGAAACCGGACCCATCAGGAGCGAGGTCGGCGTTACCGGCGATCACGTTTACGTCGGCATAGCCATTCTTAAGGTAATACTGACGCAGCAACTCGCGGTCCAAGCTGACGCGGTCGGGGTCGTAAATGCTGGTACCCTTAAGGAAGTCGAACCAGCCGGTCTGTGTCGTCGAAACGATATCGCGAAGCTGCGAGTCGGAGAAAGCGCGGTTCCCGTTAAAGCTGATTCCTTTAACCTTCGTCGCGCCACCTTCGGTGATTTCATAAACGACGTTGACCCGGTTCTGCTCAAGCTCGATCAACTTTGGCTGAACTGAAGCGGCAAAGCGGCCCTGGCGGCGGTAGACATCCAGAATGCGCTGAACGTCAGATTGTGCCTTGGCACGGGTGAACACGGTGCGCGGCTTGAGCTGGACTTCAGCCTGAAGCGTCGCCGCATCGACTTCGCTGTTACCTTCAAAGGCGACCTGATTGATGATGGGGTTCTCGACGACAGCGACCAGAACCGTCGAACCATCGCGATCAATCTTCACGTCCGAAAACAGCCCGGTTGCAAACAGAGCCTTGATGGAGCGATCGACCTTACCGGCGTCGTAGCCGCTGCCGACAGAAAACTGGAGGTAAGACCGAACCGTCTCGGGCTCGACCCGGCGATTTCCAGACACCTTGATATCGCGCACGACTGCGTTCTGAGCCATAGCGGCTGTGCTCGTCATCACTGCGCTTGTAAGCGCAGCGGGAGCCACCACTGTAGCACCTGCGCTTGCAGCGCAAATGATCCGCAAAAATGCGATCCGTAACTCTGTCATTCGCGGATCCGCCCTCGTTATTGAAACTCTTCCCTCATGAAGCCGTGTACTCAGACTTCAAGTTTGGAACCTACGCATACAGCGATTCTACAACCGCCATCCCCAAACAACGCGCCACTTCCAACACCTGACGTTTAACGATTCAGCAACGGAGGGGGAAGTGGCAAGAATACGTCACCGGCCTATATTCCATCCGGGATTGAGCGTGCAAAGCGCTACCCAAAAAGAGGCCCCGGAAGATGATCCAGGGCCTGATTAATCAACTGAACAGGTTCATGATCTTCGCATACCATCGGCCACGGTCGTTCCATTGCGCCAAAATCATCAGCGAGGCGACGACGGCTAAGCCGAGTCGGAAGCTGAGCTCCTGCGTGCGCTCGCTCAAAGGCCGACCCCTGATAGCCTCGTAAGCATAGAACATAAGGTGTCCACCATCAAGCAGGGGGATGGGAAACAGATTGAGCAGACCAATACTGACGGACAGCAGCCCAATGAGTTGTATGGTTGGCCAAAAACCGAAGGTTGCCACCTTATTGGAGACATCCATCACGGTTGCAATCCCGCCGATCTTGTCGGCAGACTGCCGCTGCATGACGACGTCAGCAAAGTAACCCAGAGTTGTCGTGATCACCTGCCAGGTCTGCTCGACACCCGACCAGAGCGCACCTAGAATGCTTGGAAAGACCACGGGGATCTTGCTGCGATCGCCGCCCGGCTCGATTCCGACGATGCCGCGCGTATCGAAACCTCCAAACCCATCCGGTACGGTTTGGACCTGAGGCGTGACCTTGACGGTAACCGGCGTCCCGTCGCGCAGCACATGGAACGTCAGTTCGCGTCCGGCAGACTTTGCAATGGCCATCGACAGCTGATTGAATTCGCTGATTGCCTCGCTGTCGACCCGCTGGACGACATCGCCCGTTTTCAGGCCGGCAAGCACCGCTGCGTAATCAGGACGCACATCAATACGGGCCGGTCCGCCTGCCTCGCTGCCCTTCGATGGATCGAGACCGGCCAACCCGCGATCAGGTCGACCAGAGCCAATGACTTGTGTTTCGGGCGTCATCTTGACGCTCGTAGCTTTTCCATCGCGGGTAATGTCGAGCGTCAGTTCCCGCCCCGGAGCCTTCTCGATTGCAGCCATCAAGGCTTTGAAATCGCTGACCGGATTGCCGTCGACCTTGGTCACGACGTCACCCGACTTGAGACCAGCGATGATCGCCGGGTTCAGCGGCTTGACCTTGATGGCCGCCGGGATCGTCATCACGCCCATGAAATAGGCGGTGCCAGCAAACATCAAGATCGCCGAGAGAAAGTTCGCCATAGGACCCGCTGCAACCACGGCAGCCCGTTGCCAGATCGGCTTCGCATGGAAAGAACCACTGCGCTCGGCCTCGGTCATCGTCGCGATTTTGTCGCGTGACGGGACGCTCGCCCCGTTCTCGTCGTCCATGAACTTAACGTAGCCGCCCAGCGGGATCCAACCAAGCTTCCAGCGCGTCCCCTTGTTGTCGGTGAAGCCCACGATTTCGCGGCCAAACCCGATCGAGAACACCGAAACGTTGACATTGCACCAACGCGCAACCAGGAAGTGCCCCAACTCGTGAATGAAGACAACGATGACGAGTACTAAGATCCAGGCCATACGGTGATTTCTCTCTTTATGTAAGTCTTGCAGACACGTGAGCGGTGCCTTGAAGCCCGCCGTGTCAGGTTGCCGCCACGCTGGAGCCGTCTACCTTGGTTAATTTCGCCGTGGCAGAAAGCAGAGATCGTGCCAACTCGCGTCCATTTAAGTCCGCCAACAACACATCATCAAGTGTCGTTGCTGTAATGATACATCCGCCTTGTTCTGCGCGTTCCAGCGTCGCGGCGACGATCCTGGGGATATCGCAAAACCCGATCTGGCGATCAAGAAAAGCCGCAACCGCAATTTCGTTGGCAGCGTTCAAAATCGCGGGCGCAGTCTTGCCCCTCTTGAGGGCCTCTCGCGCGAGCCTAAGTGCGGGAAAGCGAATTTCGTCGGGGGCTTCAAAAGTCAGAGAACCACATTTGACAAGATCCAACCGGGCCGTCGGCGCAGTCATGCGGCGCGGCCACGACAACGACAACGCAATCGGCGTGCGCATGTCGGGCGCAGACAGCTGTGCCATCACCGACCCATCGGTATAGGCGACAAGCGCGTGAATGATCGACTGCGGATGGACCACGACGTCGAGCTGCTCTACCGCGACCGGGAACATGTGAAACGCTTCGATCAGTTCCAGGCCCTTGTTCATCAGCGTCGCACTATCGATTGTGATTTTGCGGCCCATCGTCCAGTTGGGGTGCCGTAGCGCATCTTCCAAGGTACACGCTGCGATCCGTTCCGCCGACCACGTCCGAAACGGGCCGCCTGACGCTGTCAGGGTAATCGTCTCGATGTCGGCCGGGTGGGCTCCCGACAACGCCTGAAGCACACCGGAATGTTCGCTGTCGACGGGAAGCAGTTCGGCACCCCAACGGGCAATTTCCGCAAGGAACACATCCCCAGCCGAAACCAGGCATTCCTTATTGGCGAGCGCGACGCGGCGGCCCTGACGCGCTGCTGCAAACGTCGGGCGCAACCCCGCCGCTCCTACTATCGCGGCCATCACGCAATCGGCTGGCAACGTGGCTGCAGCTTCGATGGCGGCAGGCCCGCTGGCAGCCTCAATGCCGCTACCCGAAAGGCCGGCTTTCAGCTCGGCATAATGGGCATCGTCACCAATGACGGCGAGCTTGGCGCGGTGCACTTTTGCCAATTCCGCCAGAGCCTTGGCATTACACTGCGCCGTGACAGCCACAACGTCGAATGCGTCGGGCGTCCGCGCCATGAGGTCAAGTGCGCTGGTGCCGACGGATCCGGTCGCCCCCAGAACGGTAACGGAGCGCACGCGACCACCTGTCGATGGAGCCGCTTCGGACGGGGCGGCTGCTTGCGCTCTGTGCTCGCTCATACCCGCACTCCCTCAACCCCCGATAAGAAGGGTCAGCGCGGGCGCAGTCCCATTCCAAAACACCGCAAACAAGGCAGCCGCCAAAGCAACCGTAACAACCCCGTCCATCCGGTCCATCACCCCACCGTGGCCGGGAATGAGATGGCTTGCATCCTTTACGCCGAGCGCCCGTTTCAGAGCCGATTCAGCAAGGTCACCCATCTGCGCGATGACCCCGAGTGCGAGCCCGATCAGACCAAGCCGAAGCGACGATGCTCCCGGTATCAGCGCCGCAAACGACGCAGCCATGACAGCACTGGAACCAACCCCACCCAGAAATCCTGCCCACGTCTTGTTTGGCGAAATGGACGGGCATAGTTTTGCCCCCCCGATCGTACGGCCGAAAACGAAAGCCATCGTGTCGGTGGTCCACACAATCAGAAACAGAAAAATGACAGCCGCAAAGCCGTTGGGCTCGTCATGACGCAACCAGACCAACGCGGCTGCCGGCAGCGCGACATACGAAACGCCAACCGCCGACAATGCTGGTCGCTGACCGTACGAAACAGCGAACATGGCAAGCGTACCGGCAACGGCTCCCGCGAATGCAAGGACGGGTAGCCCGACAGTTGCCAACGCTATCGCAGAAATGACCGCCGTACCGTGCAGCGCAAAGGCCGCATCCGCCGAGGTCGCGCGCACGAGGTGCCCCCACTCCCAACTCATAACGAGGCTCACCCCGACAATCAGCAGCGCAAACGGAATGGGACCCGCATAGGCAAGTGCCAGCGCCACCAGAACCATAACGACACCCGAAACGACGCGCTCCTGCAGATTGCGAGCAGCAGCCGCAGTGCCCGGTCCGTGGCCGGTCTTGGGCACCATATTTTCGGGCATCACCTGGCTCACGCTGAGGACCGTTTGCTCAAGCCCCCAAACCGGCGATCGCGTGACCGGAACTCGGCAATCGCCTGCTCCAGCAGATCGCGACCGAACTCGGGCCAATAAGCATCGAGAAAAACAAACTCGGTGTAAGCCAGTTGCCACAACAAGAAGTTGGAAATGCGAAGTTCGCCACTTGTGCGGATCAAAAGGTCGGGGTCGGGAATGCCGACCGTACCCAACTGGGCACCGAGAGACGCTTCGTTGATCTCGCACGGCGCTATTTCGCCCGCCGCCACCTGCTCGGCCAAATGGCGTGCGGCCAGCACAATTTCGTTTCGCGATCCGTAATTGAACGCGATCACCAGCGTCAAAGCCGTGTTGAGAGCCGTCAGCTCGCAGGCTTCGTCAATCAATGAGAGCAGTTCAAGATCGACGTTGGTGCGCTCGCCGATAACGCGGATACGGACATTATTTTGGTGAAGTTCGGCCAGATCCTGGCGGATGAAACGCTTCATCAGCGACATCAGTTCGTTCACTTCATCTGCCGGACGGGACCAGTTTTCAGATGAGAAACTATAGATCGTCAGATAATCTATTTTAAGGGCCATAGCCGCTTCGACGGTGCGGCGAACGGCTTCGACGCCCTTACGGTGGCCCAAAGCGCGCGGCAGGCCGCGTTCAGCCGCCCAGCGACCGTTGCCATCCATGATAATCGCGACATGACGGGGCGGCGCCAGCGCCTGGACTGCGGCGACGCAATGTTTCTCGGCTCTGCTCTTGTTATCTGTCACGGACCGGCGATCTCGTCGTTGGGCCGAAGTTAACGATGGCGTTGCGACCGGCGGCTGCCGCATACGTCATACATACTCCTCAAACCTTTTGAATTTCCGTCTCTTTGGTCGCAAGTGTCGCGTCAACTTCCTTGATCAGCTTATCCGTCAATTCTTGAACTTTTACCGAATTCTTCTTGTGATCGTCCTCGCTCATGTTGCCATCTTTCTCCAGCTTCTTGAGCAAGTCCATGCCTTCACGGCGAACATTACGAACCGATACTTTGCACTGTTCTGCATATTTGTGCGCGAGTTTAACCAATTCGTTGCGACGATCCGCAGTCAACATGGGGATCGGCAGCCGCAGTGTAGTGCCATCCATGATCGGATTGAGCCCGAGGTTGGCCTCGCGGATGGCCTTATCCACGGCCTGAACGTTCGTCCGATCCCACACCTGCACGGCAATCATACGCGATTCCGGCACCGAAACGGTCGCCAGTTGATTGAGCGGCATGCGTGAGCCGTAAACCATCACCTGAACCGGATCGAGCAGGTTTGCGCTGGCGCGGCCCGTGCGAAGCCCCTGAAATTCACGCTTCAACGCTTCGACCGAAGCGCGCATCCGCGCATCTAAGGCTTGAATATCAAACGTCGCCATCACTGCTCTCCTAACGTGCCATTTGACGCGGCAACGGCACGGGACAGCAAGTCCACCCGGCAACCGCGCCCACGCCTGAAACCTCTACCATTGGCAACCAAACGCACGTACGCTCCAGCGAATGGTCTGCCGATGGTGCCGTCGTATACAATAGTGCACGCCACATCGCACGCCACGACTAAACGATCAGACATCAATCGTCCGCGCGAATAACAGTCGCGCGCGCTTCACCCTTCAAAACCTTCAAAATGTTACCCGGCTCATTGATCGAGAACACGATTACCGGAAGTGCGTTGTCGCGAGCAAGGGCGATCGCAGCGCCATCCATGACCCGCAGATCGCGAGCGAGCACGTCTGAGTAGGTCAAGGTGTCATATCGGACTGCGTCGGGACGTAGCTTGGGATCGTGCGAATAGACGCCATCCACCTGGGTTGCCTTCGCAACCGCATCGCAGTTCATTTCGATGGCGCGCAATGTTGCGGCTGTATCCGTCGTGAAAAAGGGATTGCCCGTACCCGCCCCAAAAATGACCACCCGTCCGCGACGAATATGATGCAGCGCCTTCGGGCGGACATATGTTTCACACACCGAAGTCATCGGGATTGCCGACAGCACACGGGCCGGGGTTCCAATCTTTTCCAGCGCGTTTTGAAACGCCAGAGCGTTCATGACGGTCGCAAGCATGCCCATATAATCGGCGGTTGCGCGGTCCATACCGGTCGCAGCAGTCGACAACCCGCGGAAGATATTGCCGCCGCCGACCACGATGGAAATCTCGGCACCAGCCGCCACCGCTTCGGCAACATCGCGCGCCAGTCGGTCGACAACGCCCATGTCGATACCGTAGCCAGCCCCGCCCATGAGGGCTTCGCCCGAGAGCTTGAGCAGCAGGCGTTTGTACTTGAGCGGCGGATTTTCAGACATTGAGGCCAACTCCATGCAAGAACGGCCGGTCCTTGCGAGACCGGCCGTCCAGACGTAAGCAAAATCGTAGGATTCGACTAGTGCGAAGGGGCGCGACATGCACGCCAATCCGCCAGTTTCAACCTATTCGAAGACCTTAACCCTTCGCCATGGAGGCGACTTCGGCACTGAAATCGTCCTTTGGCTTCTCGATGCCCTCACCGAGCGCAAAGCGGACGAAGCCGGTCAACTTGATGGGAGCGCCGGCAACCTTCTCCGCTTCCTTCACAGCCTGGATGACCGACTTGCTGTCGTCCATGACGAACGACTGGTCGAGCAAGCAGTTTTCTTTCGCGTAGGTCTTCATCGAGCTTTCGGCGATCTTTTCTAGAACCTGTGGCGGCTTGCCCTGGTTCTTGTCCATGATGATCGCCTTTTCGCGGTCCAGCACATCCTTCGAAACAGCAGCGAGGTCGAGGGCGACAGGATTGCGGGCGGCGACGTGCATGGCGAGCTGGCGGCCAAGCTCGGTCAACGCTGTCTTGTCGCCCTTGCTTTCCAGCCCGACCAGCACCCCGATCTTGCCAAGACCATCGGCGATCTTGTTGTGAACATAGGCGGCAACGACACCGTCCGACACCGACACGACGGCCGAGCGGCGCAGGTTCATGTTCTCGCCGATGGTCGCGATCATTTCCTTGACCTGTTCATCGACCGTAGTGGTCTTGCCGGGGAACGTCATCGCCGCGATCTTGGCAACGTCACCCTGTGCGGACGTCGCAATGCTGGTCACCTTGCGGACCATGTCCTGGAACTGGTCGTTGCGGGCAACGAAATCGGTTTCGGAATTGATTTCAACGACGACGCCCGATTGACCCTCGGTCAGAACGCCAACGAGGCCTTCAGCCGCCACACGGCCCGACTTGCTGCCAGCCTTTGCGAGGCCCTTTTTGCGCAGCCAGTCGACAGCCTCTTCAATATTGCCATTCGTCTCGGCGAGCGCCTTTTTACAATCCATCATGCCTGCGCTGGTCATATCGCGCAGTTCCTTGACCAATGTCGCGGAAATCGTCGTCATGGGAATCTCTTCCATTGGCTGGCCCCATGCCTTGCGTTCAAGGCGTGAAGCATCAGGGTTTGAGCGTTGCGTGATCTGATGCCGCAGATAATAAACCGTCATTGCGACAAAAAACGCCTCCCCCACCAAAATAAGGCGACGACCGCCAAAAAACTGGTGGAGGAGGCGTGACGGCAGCGTCTTAGACAACCTTGGCGTCGACGAGCTTCTTAGCCTGGGGAACCCACTCTTCCTTGGCGATCTGGCCCTTCAGCTTCAGCTGACGGTCGAGAGCCTGGACCTGATCGGCATCCAAATCGGCAATCTGCCAGAAGTGGAACACGCCGGCATCGTTGAGGCGGAGTTCCAGCTTGGGCGAGATCGTGGTGATGCGCTTGAGATCGTCGGCTTCGCCGCGAGCTGCATCGATGCCCTTGAACGTTGGGCGGGCCGCACCCGACAGGTCTTCGCCGATCGGATTTTCCATCGCGCCGATATCGACCCCGCTGCCCTGCTGCGAACGGGCAAGCCCGTCAATGGCCGCACGTGCGACGAGGTCGCAATACAGCGTAATGGCGCGACCGGCGTCGTCGTTACCTGGGATCGGGAAGTCGATACCATCTGGATCGCAGTTGGTGTCGACGATAGCGACGATGGGGATGCCCAGCTTACGGGCTTCCTGGATCGCAATCGATTCCTTGTTGGTGTCGATCACGAACAAAAGGTCAGGCGTACCGCCCATGTCCTTGATGCCGCCGAGCGACTGGTTCAGCTTGTCGCGCTCGCGCTGGATCTGCAGCACTTCCTTCTTGGGGCGACCCTGGGGATCGGCCAGAATGTCATCGAGCTGGCGCAGGCGGCGGATCGACGCCGAAATCGTCTTCCAGTTGGTCAGCGTACCACCGAGCCAACGGTGGTTCATGTAATACTGCGCCGAGCGCTTGGCAGCTTCAGCGATGCTGTCGGAGGCAGCGCGCTTCGTCGCAACGAACAGAACACGACCGCCGTTGGCAACCGTATCCGAAACCTTCGTCAACGCCTGATGAAGCATTGGCGTCGTCTGGGTGAGGTCGACGATGTGAATGTTGTTGCGGGCACCGTAGATGAATGGGGCCATCTTGGGATTCCAGCGGTGCGACTGGTGACCGAAGTGCACGCCAGCTTCCAAAAGCTGACGCATATTAAAGGCGGGAACTGCCATTGAACGGATATCCTTTTCCGGTTGATCCTCCGTAACCCGTAAGAAGGCTCTTTGCGATTGGGGCCAGGATGGCCACAAAAACGGAAAAAGCCCACCGGAGCGGGCGTCCGGGATCTATCCGGTCGTCCGCAGTGGGTCACGTGCGTGATGGGGGCGTGTGTAGGGGAAGTGGGCGGGGGCGTCAAGGGTGGGGAACTTGACGGATGGCTTGATGTTATACATTATATAACTCAGGACTTACCAGGGGTGATGCACATGCAGACGACATTACGGTCAGTGGGGGGCTCGATTGCGATGACGATCCCGAAGGCTATCGTCGACGAGCTTGGGCTGCGCCCGGAGGCGAAGGTCGAACTTGTGGTCGAAGGCGGGCAGATGATCATGCGGACCAACACACGCCCGCGCTACAAGCTGGATGACTTGCTTGCCAAGTGCGATCCAGCGGCAGCGCGTGATCCTGAACTTGATGAGTGGCTCAACGCTCCATCCGTTGGGCATGAGGTCGCACCCGAATGAAGCGGGGCGAGATTTGGTTCGTGGACCTCGATCCGACGCTTGGCAAGGAGCAGCGTGGGACCCGGCCCGTCATGGTCGTATCGACCGAGGCGTTTTCGCGCATGACGGGATTGGCGATCGTTTGTCCGATCACAAGCGGCGGGGCGATGACGCGGGATCGGGGGTTTGCGGTTTCGCTCAGCGGAGCCGGATTGAATACGACTGGCGTTGTGATTGCGAGCCAACCCCGGACAATTGACCTCAAAGCGCGCAATGCCCGGCGCGTAGAAACAGCACCAAATTTCGTCGTGGACGATGTGCTGGCGCGGTTAGCTGCGATATTGGAGTAATAGAAGGGTGAGCAGGCCTGCGGGCAGTGCGGCCACGTAACGATAGGTGCCGCGCCATACCGACGACGATGACGAGCCGGAAGTTTAATCAGGATGCCAGCCGGGCGAAGAAGGCGGCAGAGGACGGGCCGGTGTTTATTACCGATCGCGGCCAACCCGCGCATGTGTTGCTGAGCATCGAGGAGTATCGCCGACTGGGGGGCGGAAGCCTGAGCTTGGCCGACGCTGTCGGACAACCTGATGGAACCGACTTCGAGTTCGCACCGGCGCGGCTTCGCGACATTTGCAAGGATACCGATCTATCGTGAACGTTCTCCTCGACACGAACGTCATCTCAGCGTTGCGCCGCCCGGCGAAAGACAATACTCAGGTCCAGACCTGGGCTTCCGCAACGCCCGTTTCGACGATGTTCCTGTCGGCCATATCGATTCTTGAAATCGAACTTGGCACGTTGATGATCGAGCGCAAGGATCCAGATCGGGGGCGCGAATTGCGAGCCTGGATCAACGAAAAGATCGTGCCAAATTTCAGCCAGCGCATTCTACCGGTCGATACGGCAGTCGCCGTCCGATGTGCGCTGCTTCATGTGCCGCAACGGCGGCCCGACCGGGATGCCCTGATAGCGGCGACGGCGTTGGTTCACGCGATGACCGTAGTGACGCGTAATGCCGTCGATTTCGACCCCTGCGACGTGACGGTCTTCAATCCATGGGACTAAACGCCACCAACGGCGCATAAACCCGTGCTACGCTCTGCCACCTGCAGTGACCCAAGCAAGAGCCATGAACGAGATCACCAAAACACCAGCGACGACGGCGTTGACGACGAAGACACCGGCCACCACCATGCCGGTCCGCGCGTTGCAACTCGGCGAGCGGATCGACCTTAAAGGGCTGGAGCGCGAAGACGCGTTCTCCTCGGACCCGCTGGCGTTCCGCACGCAAGGCGGCGGATCGGTGATGATCTTCAAGTCTGGGGCCGCCGTCTTTATCGGCCTGAACCCGATCGAAGAGGAAGACCTCATCCGTGGCCTGGGCGAGCGGATAGTATCGCCACTGTTGGAGCGTGAAATCGAAACCGCTCAGCTGGTCATCAAGCCGGGCGATGACGAGTTACTGTCGTCATCCGGCGCAATCCAGCTCAAGAATGCCGAGCCCGATCGGCTGCTGCTGGTCGCGGAAGTGCTCGCGGTGTCGGTCGCTTTGGCCTACGACGAGCGGCGGATCGCACGCGCGTTCGAGCGCATTACGCCGATTGCCGAGAGCCTCACCAAACGGGAACTGCCCTCAGCGCCACAGGCTGAGTTGCTGGAGCAAATCGGCGAAGCGCTCCTCATTCAACAGCGCATGGCCTCCCGCGTCGATCTCGACGAGAAGCCCGACGTGCTATGGGACCATCCCGAGTTGGAGCGGTTCTGGGCGAAACTTGTCGATGAATACGACCTGCCGCAGCGGGCCCGCGCCATCGACCGCAAGCTGGTCGTCATTCGCGAAACCGCCGACACCATCGTCGATCTGATTTCGACGCGGACCAGTCACCGGTTGGAATGGTACATCATCGCGCTGATCGCGCTGGAGATCGTTCTCAGCATGTACGACCGTTTTTTCAAGGTATAAACGCGACGCCGTCTTTCCCCTCAGCGCATGACGTAGTGGATCACGTAGTTGAGATCGTTTGGACTGACATCGACCGGCGGGGCTGGAAACTTCAGCACTTTGATGGCGTTGACCGCGATCTGATCAAGCAAAGGGTCGCCACTGGTTTCGATTACCTTGAGCGCACCAATCTGCCCGCCCCGCGTCAATACAAACTGCACATAAACCTCGCCCTTGCTGATGTAGAGCTGCGGCTTGTTCTTGGCGACCACCGCCAAAACCGCTTTGACGTAGGCGCTCTGCTTACCCTCCGGTGCTGCCCCTGCGATGCGTGAAGCCTGCGCGCTGCGCACCGGCTGGGTCTTCCGGCGCTGCCGTTCTGCTTGCGCCTCGTCAACGGCCTTGGCGTAGTCGGCCATCGAGACATCGAAATCGTCCACGGTCAGCGGCTTTTGGACGGGCGCTTCAGCCTTTTGCTCCGGCTTGCGTGCGGCCTCGGCTTGTCGTTCCTCCGGCTCGGGCGGCCCGGGCGGCGCTGCCTCTGTCGGCTCGACCGGCGGCGGAGCAGCAGCAGGGGCATCCTCGCCCTCCTTTGAGACCTTCGACCGCGATGCCCCATCGGGCGCCTCGACCAGTTCCACGGTAATCGTCTCGGACTTCTCTACCTGCCCGCGTTTCTCATCCTCAGACGACGCGGGTTCTTCTGCCGGAACGGCACTGAAACGGAGTGTTGCCACTGCGCCCGAAAGCGCCATACCGATCACCAGAAGCGCTGCGAACATCAACGTCCGGTCCCGGTAGAACAACGGCTGGGTGATGCGATCGCCCACCGTCAGTTGCGCGAAAACATTCGGCAACGGCCCAGCAACCGCTGGCGTCGACACCTCTTCTCCATTCGCGTCATCAAGCCGGGCCAAAGGCGCAGCGACCGTGGAAACAGCATCCGTCGGCGCAGGCGGCACAGTAGTGCCCGTCGCGTCCAATGCAGGCAAAACCGCGGCATCGGTTAAGACATCAGACGCGACGCCGATCTCGGGTTCTGCATCCCGCAACGCGTTGGACTGCACGGACGGTCCAAACCGCGCAGACCCCGATTTAGCCAAGCGTGCACGCAGCGCTTGATCGCCCCGGCGCAACACTTTGGTCCAATCCTGCCGGATCGCGCGTCCCCCATCATACTCAGTTTTGCAGCCCAGCCTAACCCGCGCTGAACCACGAAGCGACCTCAACGGCGCGCATCTGAACAGTCCAGCCGTCAGCCGCCAGAGGTCAGCCGATGTAGCGGCGGTGAAACCGGCGCGGCAGCCGTGTCAGAACCTCATAGCCGATTGTGCCCTGCCACGCGCCCACCTGTTCATAACTCAAACCGGGGCCGATCAGATCCACGAAGTCGCCGCGCCGCGGGGCGTTTTCCCCCAGTTTCGTCACATCGAGCGTGATCAGGTCCATGGAAATCCGGCCAACAATGGGCGCACTCCGGCCCTTAAATCCAGCCTGACCGCCGCCAACCGCGGTCGTCGCGCTCGCAGCGCGTGCGTAGCCATCGGCATACCCCGCAGCAATCGTCGCGATGCGAACGTGGTCCGACGCGCGCCATTGGGCCGAGTAACCGACCGTCTCACCCGGGGCGACATCGCGAACCTGCAGAACGCGCGCCTGCACACGCACGGCAGGCTGAACGGGGGCCGCGAGCCCTTTCGTCGGCTGCCCGCCGTAAAGCGCGTATCCTGGACGCACAAGATCGAAGCAATAGTCAGGCCCCAACATCAGGCCATCGGACGCCGCAAGGCTCGCCGGAGCTGCTGGTAGTGCCGCGCGCAATTGCTCGAACGCCACCAATTGCTTTGCATTCATTGGACTGTCAGGCGTATCGGCGCACGCCAGATGGCTCATCACCAGCGACACCCCGATCCGGTTGAACAGCGAGGCATCGGCAGCAAGCGCCGACACATCGGCAGCGCTCAGGCCTAACCGGTTCAGCCCCGTATCGATATGAATCGCTGCCGCCATGACGCGGTCGCGGGCATCGCAAAGCGCGGCCCATTCAAAGCAATCGTCCAGAGAAGCCAGCGCCGGTCGTGCACCGATATCGGCAAGGCGCGGCCCCCCGCCGCCCATCAACCCATCTAGAACATAAATCACAACATCAGGAGCCAGCTTGCGGACTTGCTCAGCCTCATCGGGGGTAGCCACGAAAAACGTCCGGCAACCCGCTTGAAGCAGAGCCGGGACGACGCGGTCAGCACCCAGACCGTAGGCGTCGGCCTTGACGACGGCAGCGCATTCGGCTGGCGCTGACAATGCCGCAAGCGCCCGCCAGTTCGCGGCCACCTGGTGAAGGTCGACCGTGATGAGACCAGGCAGACCGTTGAGAGTTCCCGTGGTGGGCATACAGCTCATCCCAAGTTCGATTGCCGAAACGATGACTAAAGTGCAGCTTGAGACCGCTCACATCTTCGCGTTCTTTTTCAGATTGCAGGTAGCACAGAGCAGTTGAAGGTTCGACCAGACAGTCAGGCCGCCCCGGCTGTAGGGAATGATGTGGTCGCCATGCAGACGGCGCAGCTCAGATGGCCGACAGAACAACCGATCACAGCCCGGACAACGCACCCCGCCCAACGACGCATCGCGACTGACGCGGATCGCTGCATCCCGCCAACTGGGCGGAAAGTGGCGCTGCCGCGGATCGGCGCGCTCCAGAAAGGTTGGCAGTTCACCGGTCACGCCGAACCCAGCCTCTGAAAAGTCAGGGTTCCAAGGGCCTTAGGCCTTTGGCGGAGGTTTGGAGGCAGAGCCTCCAAAAGCCGCGAACACGACCCAACGATTGGAATACCGCCATCCATCATTCAGCGATCCGAGCCGCAATTTGGCTGGCCGCCTCTAGCTGCGCGCGATGCCCTTTCGCGCCGTCCCATCGGCGGCTTTGCGGCCATTCGATACCGAGCTGGCTCGCCGTTTCAACCGGACGGCGGATGAATTCGACCGCCTTTGTCCATTGCTGCGGGCTCATCCCGGCAGCGTTCAACCCAGCCCGATAGGCACCCCCGATCAAAGACGCGATGGTCCGGTGCTTGCGCACGTCGAGGCTCGGGCCGTTCGCGCCCAGGTGCGCAATCCACTCCGCAAAATGGGGGAACACTACAGCCCGCAAATCAGTGATCGTGAACAGAATGGTCGGCTGGCTGGGATTGCGGTCCTGATAGTTGAGCTGGGCGCAATAGACGTCCATCGCCTCGTCGATACCTTGACTGAACCGCACATTGAGCTTGGCCAGCGCATCGCGGTTTTGGATGATCGCATCCAGTTCAGCGTACTGCGCCGCCATCAAGCTCCACAGGAACATCTCGGACGCCGTCTGGCCGCGCGCCAGTTCCTTGTCTTCCCACAGGTCTTTCCAGGCATCCTGAGCCGGAGTGTTTTCCCACGGGTAAGACAGACCGTAGTTGCGGGCCGCACTCAGAATAAACCGCTGCGACGCCTCGCGATGGCCGTCATAAATGCCAGCGAGCCGCACGAAGGCGAGGGAGGGCGCGTGTTCGCCCCAATAGGCCAACCGGATATCCTGGCCCGACAGCGGCGTTCCGCCCTGGTTGATCCGGCGAAACACTTCCAGCCGCATGTTCTCAAGATCGCGCAGTTTGATCACCGTTAGCCGGTATTTCAGGAACGCAGCTTTATAAACGGCAGGCAATTCATCGAAGGTTTTGCCAGCATAATGCAGACTGTTTGGCGAGATGTAATTGGCCTCGGCACTCGGCACGAGGCGGAACGTGTTGCGGTAGAACTGGCCCAGTGTCGTCAACCGCTGCTGGCCATCAATGACTTGGTTACGCTCGACGCCATCCCTGTCCAACCCCACTTCAAAAAAGAAGGCAGGGACCGAAAGGTTATTGATGACGCTCTCAACGAGCAGGGATTTGGTCGTCGCATCCCATTGGTCGCTGTCGCGCTGGTAGTCGGGGATTTGAACGGTGCCCGCCTCCAACTCCTCCAGCACGACCTTGACGTTGGTCGATTCAGACGTGCTCGACTCGCGGATCAGCGGCTTGATTTCAGGTGTTTCGCTCATGGCGCGCTTATAGCGGTCGAACAGTGATTCGTCGCGCGTTCTCAGCCGATAGCGTCCGGCACCCAGAGATTGTCGAGCGGGAAGGTGTGGGCTTCGAACGGTGGCTGGCAGACGGGTGCGGCGTCTTTTAAGGCCGCGAGCAACAGCCATTTGCCCCCGGTGAGTTCCATGACTTCCAGCGTCTTAGCGATCGGATCGACATACCAGCAATGGCGCACGCCAAACTCCGCGTAGACCGCCAGTTTGTCGGTGCGGTCGATGGCCTGTGTCGATGGCGACAGAATTTCCGCCAGCCAATCGGGCGGTGTTTCGATGAAGGCCGTGTCCGGAAACGGCGTCAAGCGCTCAATCTTCCACCCCGCGATATCGGGAACGACGACGTGGGGGCCGAGGTGGAGTTCCGGTTCGACGATAAAGATCCACCCGCCCGGGCCACGGGTGCCAAAATCAAATGGACCAGTCACCTGCGTGCCCAAGCGATTTGCAGCGACCCCGTGCCGGGGAGCAGGGCGCGGGTGGGCGTGAAGGACGCCAAAGAGGATTTGGCCCGTGACGTGAGGCGGAAGCGCCTCAAGATCGGAGTAGGTGGCGTCCCGAAGTTTCGGTAATGCGTTCATGGCGGCAATCTTGCCGGAAAGCACAAGATAAGTGAAGCGCGAAGACCACCCGGCCTATCGCTGCCGACCCCATCGCCTATCCGGTGCCCGAGACCTTTTACTCCAAGCGTTCCGGCATATAGGCATCCTTGGCCAGATTGGAAAACCGCGTAAATTGGTTTTCGAAGGCGAGCTGGACCGCGCCGACCGGGCCGTGGCGCTGCTTGCCGATGATGACCTCGGCTTTACCCGAAACCATCATCATCTTCTGTTGCCATTCCTGGAATTCTGCCGTGCCCTCATTGGGCTTCAAGCGTTCGACGTAATATTCCTCGCGGAACACAAACATCACCACGTCGGCGTCCTGCTCGATCGAACCCGATTCACGCAAGTCGGACAGCTGCGGCCGCTTGTCTTCGCGTTGCTCGACCTGACGAGACAGCTGCGACAGCGCAATGATCGGGCACTGCAGTTCTTTAGCCAGCGCCTTCAGCCCTGTTGTAATCTCGGTGACTTCCTGCACCCGGCCTTCACCCGTTCGCTTGGACCCGCTGACGAGTTGCAGGTAGTCGATGATCAGGCAGCCCAGCCCCCGCTGGCGCTTGAGTTTACGCGCCCGCGCCGCCAGCTGGGCAATCGAAATACCGCCGGTCTGGTCGATGTAGAGCGGAATTTCGCTCATATCGCGGCTGACCTGTACGAGCTTGCGGAACTGATCCTCGTCAATCATCCCGCGTCGGATTTTCTCAGACCCCACTTCGGCCTGTTCGGATAGAATACGAGCGGCTAACTGTTCCGCCGACATTTCGAGCGAGAAGAACCCAACCACCGCCCCATCGAGCACTTTCGTCGTGCCGTCGGGTTGCAGCTCCGCCTTGTAGTTTTTGGCAATGTTGAACGCGATGTTGGTTGCCAGCGCCGTCTTCCCCATTGAAGGTCGGCCCGCCAGAACGATCAAGTCCGAGGCTTGCAGTCCGCCCATCTTGTTGTCGAGGTCTGACAGACCCGTCGAGATACCCGACAATCCACCCGCACGTTGATAGGCGGCGTTGGCCATTTCAATGGCATTTGTGAGCGCCGTGCCAAAAGTTAAGAACCCCTGGCCATATTTTCCTTTTTCCGCCAGAGCGTAAAGCGCGCCCTCGGCCTCTTGAATTTGCTCTTCGGGAGAAGAATCGACCGGGCTGTCGAAGGCGACATTGACGAGGTCTTCCCCAATCGTGATCAACGTGCGGCGAATGGCCAGATCATAGACCGTCCGCCCATAGTCATGGGCATTGATGATCGTTGTCGCGTTCGCGGCCAGACGACCCAGGTACTGAGGCACGGTTAGGTGCTCGTTGATCGCTTCTGCGTTGTCGAAAAACGTTTTCAGCGTAATCGGGGTCGCCTGTTTACCCGCCTGGATCAGCTTGGCCATCGTCTCGTAGATCTGGCCGTGCAGCGGATCGAAAAAGTGCACGGCTTCGAGGAAGCCGGACACACGTTCGTGCGACTCGTTGTTGATCAAAATCGCCCCTAACAGAGCCTGTTCGGCCTCGATGTTGTGGGGCGGCGTGCGAAACGACAGCGGCTCTGGAGTAGCTGCTGCCTGGCGGAGGTCATTGGATCGGAGGGCTTTGTTCATCCCCCCGTCTTAACGGGAGTCTCACCCCAACTGCGAGCCACTCCCAACGGTATCCCCGATATGCACAGGGCTGAATTTTAACACTTGCGCGTGGCTTGAATCACAGAATGCGCACGCGCCCGGCCCCTCCCTGATAGTCGCACACATAGCTCCGCGCCCGCCACTCCGCCAAAAACAGAGCATCGAGCCGCTCCAAGACCCTCTCACGGGACGCGTGTTTCGCCGGGCACACGACGCGGGTCTAAAGGCTTGTGGTAAACACGCCCTGCCCAATGACCGCAGAACTGACCCCTATCGCCCTCGCCGCCAACGGTTTTCACTTGAACGCAACCTCACTTCCGCTATAACCCGCGCTCCATTGCACTCCGGTTGGAGGCTGAAGGGGAGGCGTGTGGGCCGTAAAGTCCGCGCGTTTGTACTTTCTCCCTGTGTCTTCGCTCTTTACGGGTCGTCGTTCTTTCCACGCCTTTCCTCACATCGGGTCACCGCTGTGAACGGCTTGGAAGAGGCTATGCGCCGGGGTCAAAAAAACTGAGGAAAGGATAGGTCCACATGCCGTTATACGAGCATGTATTCCTGGCGCGCCAGGATGTTTCGGCCCAGCAGGTCGAAGCGATGATGAAGGAATACCAGGGCGTTATCGAAGGCCTGGGCGGCAAAGTTGCCAAGACGGAATACTGGGGCATCAAAGGCCTCGCATTCAAAATCAAAAAGTCCCGCAAAGCCCATTACGTGCTGTTCAACATCGACAGCCCACCGGCAGCCGTGGCCGAAATGGAGCGTCTGATGGGCATCTCGACCGACGTGATCCGTTTCATCACGGTCAAGGTCGAAGAGCACGAAACCGAACCGTCAGCCATGATGCGCAAGTCTGACCGCGACGACCGCGGCGAACGCGATGGTCCCGGCGGCGGCTTCCGCGGCGGCGACCGTGGTGGCCGTGGCGGTGACCGGCCCGGCGGCGGCGGTGGATTCCGTGGCGGCCCAGGCGGCGGCGGCGGTGGCTTCCGCGGCGACCGCGAAGGCGGCGCACCGCGTGGCGATGCTGGCGGCGCGTCGACGTTCCGTCCTCGTCCCCCCCGCGATCCAGCAGCCCCCGGCAGCAGCGCTCCCTCGGATGCGCCACGTGCACCCCGTCCACCTCGCCCTGCCCGCGAAACCACCGGTTCGGAGGAATAAAACATGGCTGAAATCGCAGCAGGCGGCCCAGCGCGCCGTCCGTTCCACCGCCGTCGGAAATCCTGCCCATTCACAGGCACCGGCGCTCCCAAAATCGACTATAAAGACGTCCGTCTGCTCGGCCGCTATGTGTCCGAGCGCGGCAAGATTGTCCCGTCGCGCATCACGGCCGTCTCGGCCAAGAAGCAACGCGAGTTGGCACGCGCCATCAAGCGCGCACGCTTCCTCGGCCTGCTGCCCTACGTGATCGGTTAAACTCAATCGACTGGAGCTGGCATCGCTGGCTCCAGTTTTTATACTGAAGAAGGGTTGGGGCGGATGATCCGCCTCTAACCGCGTTATCCGCGGGACAGCGATAAACTGATGAAACCGAACATTCCCATAGCGTTGGGCGCTGGCATTGTTGCCACGGTCGTCTTTCTGTCGGCCACGACCGGACCCACCATCGCGCGCTTACTGCTCTTGGCAGCCGTGACGCTCCCAATCGCGTTGGCAGGCTATTCCTATAACGCCGCCACAGGCTTCGCAGCGGCTGCCGCTGGCACCTTGCTCATCGTTGCGCTGACGACACTCCCCGCAGGCCTTGCTTTCGCGCTCACACTGGCATTCCCCGCCGCCATCATCGTTTATCTCACCCTGCTTCACCGCGAGAGCACTGACGGCGAGAGCGAATGGTATCCAATCGGCCGCGTGATCGTGGCCACCGCTTTGATGTCGGCAACGATCGTGGCAGCAGGCCTCCTCATCGCGGGAACCACGTCGGACGGATTACACACGGCCGTCAGGGCTTCCATTGACACCATGGTCAAGTCCGGTTTCGGCGGCCTTCCTGGCGGCGGCAGCCTGAGCGAAGCAGACTTGGTCCGCGCCACCGACATCATGACCCAAATCCTTCCCGGCGCATCCGCCGCATTTTGGATGCTGTGTATTCTCACGTGCCAATGGATCGCCGCACGCGTGGCGCTGGCCAGCGGTCAGCTGACGCGCCCCTGGCCCGATCTCGCAGCCTTCAGCCTCCCCGTCGGCACCCAGTTGATCCTGAGCGCGGCCATCGCTGCCACCCTCGTCCTTGAGGGAATGCCGCGCATCATCGTCACAGGCTACGTCGGCGCGCTCTACGCGATCTACGTTCTGATGGGATTGGCCATTGTTCATTACGTCTCGCGCGGAGCCTTCTGGCGCGGCCCAGCCCTCAGCGCGCTTTACGTGCTTCTCATCGTTTTCAACAGCGGCGCGTCACTGCTGCTGGCACTCCTCGCCCTGGCCGACTCGTTCATCCCCATCCGGCGCAAGCCCTGAACTCAAATTCAAAAGTCCCCTTCAACTCAACAAAGGTTTCTCTCATGCAAGTGATCCTCCTTCAACGTATCGGTCGTCTCGGCCAAATGGGCGAAGTCGTCACCGTCAAAGACGGCTATGCCCGCAATTTCCTGCTGCCCCAGGCGAAAGCCCTGCGCGCCACCAAGGAAAACCGCGAAAAGTTCGAAACCCAGCGCGTCCATCTCGAAGCCCACAACCTTGAACTCAAGAAAGAAGCCGAAGCCGTGGGCGAGCAGCTCCAGGGCAAAACCTTCGTTGCCATCCGTCAGGCAGGCGACACCGGCCAGCTTTACGGTTCGGTCTCCACCCGCGACATCGCCGATTCGATCACCGAAGGCGGCTTCAAAGTCCATCGCAACCAGATCGTTCTGGAAACGCCCATCAAGACCCTCGGCGTCCACCCGGTCTCCGTCCAGCTTCATCCAGAAGTGCTCGTGGGCGTCACACTCAACGTCGCTCGCTCGACCGACGAAGCAGGCCGCCAGGCCGCCGGCGAAGACGTGAAGGTGATCAAAGACGAAAAGATGGTTCTTGAAACCTTCAACCCAGAAGACGGCCTCCCCGACGACCGCGCCAACGACTAATCGAGAGCGCGATAGACTGCACCCTCCGCCTCCTCCGGTTTCACTGGGGGAGGCATTTTCATGCTTGGAATCTGATGGCCGCCGCCTCCCGCCAGTAGCTAATTGGCGCCTTTCAGACCTTCTTCTTGATCCGCTCTCGCTCGTGCAGCACTTCCAATTGTAGCTGCTGGAGCTCGATCAAGCGTTCCCATTGCTTGGTCAGCAAGTGATCGACCTTTTCATGCAGATGGCGGATCTCAAGCTCCGCTTTGAGGTTGACCTTATAATCATTTTCCGAACGGATCCGATCCTTCTCTTCAACCCGCCGTTGGCTCATCATAATGATCGGCGCTTGAATGGCGGCAATGGTCGACAAAATCAAATTCAATAAAATAAACGGATATGTATCGAAGGCAGCCTTTTCACCTCGGATCAGGTTGAATGCAATCCACACCCCGAGAAACGCAAAAAACGCGATGAGGAACGACCACGATCCGCCGAATTCGGCCAGTTGATCGGATACTTTTTCCCCGAACGTCCGCTGGTCCTCGTACTCTTCTTGCACGTTTTCAGCGATCGTCTCGTGATGCTCTAAACTTTCCGCCACGCGACGGTCGAGGTCGGACAACTCGCCCCGTTCCTGCATCAGCATATCCTCGACGTAGCGCGACCGGTATTTCCCGATCTCGTCGATGCTGATGGGCGAATCGGGCGCCAGATCGGGATGCTCCACCCGGATCGCATCGACGAGGCTTGGCCGCAACGATCCCAACTGCATGGTCTTGCGCCGCGCCAATTCCTTACCCGACAACGCGCACGTCACGCGCTTGTTGCCGATGGCTTGCTCGCTCGCGGCAGCAGCTGCCACTGCAATCGCTGCCTGTTCTTCGAGGTTCGGCGTCGACATGGGACTGATCCGTTTGAATAAAGGCGATGACGGAAACGCTTGAGCAAAGCCGGTCTGGCGCAGATGAGGCGACCTATTGACCCCGGCTGGAAATCAAAAACGTTGGCAACCTTCATGCCGCAAGCCTTGCCACGAAGCAGCAAAAATCTGGCCTGCAGGCTCCAAAGTCCCGACGGAGAGCAGGCGGCTATTCGCCGCTTCTCTCAGCCGCCTAACGGCCACCGTTGCCCACCGCTCCAAAACCCAGGTTCCCCGCCGCTGTCGATCGCGTGGTCGACGAGTTCAAGATACGCCGCCCGCGAAAGGAGCGCCTCAAGCCGCCCTCGGATCAACACGTACGGCTTTAATCCCCCAGCTGGCTCCTGAACCGTGAATCGGATCGGATGCGCCGCATCAATCGTCACCCATGTATCGAGGTTAGTCCGCACTCCGACATCGGCGTGCTCGCCGGTACCCTCAAACCGCAACGCCACCCCGATGAACGGCGCGTCCGCAACCGCCACATCGACCTTTTCCGCAGGCGTGACGAGATACGTTCGCCCATCCTCGTCCTTGCGCAGAACTGAAGCAAACAAGGCAACCAATGGTTTCCGCGTAATTGCACTGCCGCGATATGTCCACGACCCGTCGGCCGCTATGGCAAGCCCGATGTCCCCGCAGTACGGCGGGTTCCACAAGTGCACCGGCGCCGCATCGCTGTTACGGGCGCCAGACCCCGCCGCCCGGGCGATGGCCTCCAGACCGCCTGCATCCCCGGCATCTGACGGCGGTCCCAGTCCACCCCGCCCGCTCTCGTGCGTCATGTGCCTATCCTGCTCATCTGATCGCCTCGCCTGACCCGGTCCAAAACCGGCAGCATTGCGGCTAACGTAACATTCACTTGACCCGACAGGCCCTCCTCTAGATCGTTTAGGTGTCATATTCTGAGCGCTTTGCATAACGGATCGACCCATGACCTCCATCGCCGAAACTCATGCCGATATCGTGCCGCGCCTTGAAGCGGCGGCCGAGCGGGTCCAGAGGGCACACAAAGCAGCCGCCGGCTTGATCTTTGGCCAGGACATCGTCATTGAGCGCACGCTCGTGACCATCCTGTCGGGTGGCCACGCCCTGCTCATCGGCGTTCCCGGTCTCGCCAAAACCCTGTTGGTCGACACCCTCGGCAAGGTGTTGGGCCTCGATGCAAAACGCATCCAGTTTACGCCCGACCTGATGCCATCAGACATTATCGGCTCTGAAGTCTTGGAGGATAACCCCGGCCAGCGCCGCTCGTTCCGCTTCATCCAAGGCCCGATCTTCACCCAGCTGCTGATGGCCGACGAGATCAACCGTGCCAGCCCCAAGACCCAGTCGGCCCTCCTTCAGGCGATGCAGGAACACCACGTCACAGTGGCGGGTCAGCGCTACGATACCCCCGCGCCGTTCCATGTGCTGGCGACACAGAACCCTCTCGAACAGGAAGGCACCTACCCCCTTCCTGAAGCGCAACTCGACCGGTTCCTTCTCCAGATCGACGTCAATTATCCCGACCTCGCCGCTGAGCGCCGGATGCTCTATTCGACAACCGGCACCGAACAACGCACCGTCGAAACCGTCTTCTCCGCAGCCGAGTTGATGGCAACGCAACGTCTCGTGCGCCAGATCCCCGTTCCCGATAAGGTCGTCGAGGCCATTCTCAAACTCGTCCGGTCGGCGCGCCCCGGCACCGGAGCCAACGTCGAAACCGATCGCTTCGTCGCCTGGGGTCCAGGCCCGCGCGCCTCCCAAGCCCTCATGCTCGCCGTCCGCGCAAAGGCCCTGATCGACGGTCGCTTGGCCCCTTCCGTCGACGACGTGATCGCCCTCGCCGACCCCGTCTTGCGCCATCGTATGGCGCTGACCTTCACCGCCCGCGCCGAAGGCAACGACCTCGGCCAGATCATCCACCGTCTCGCGAGCCAGGTGGAGTAAGCCATCCATGGCAGGGTTCCCCTCCAACCGCCGCGATACCGCACCGCTGCCAACTGCTGCCGCATCGCGACGCGATCTGAATGCGCTGGAACGCGACGCTCACGGCCTGGCCGACCGCCTCCCCGACCTTCTGCTCGACGCCGAACGGATTGCAGCCAACGTGTCCCACGGCATTCATGGCCGCCGCCGCGCGGGCCCCGGCGAAACCTTCTGGCAGTTCCGCCAATACACGACCGCCGACAGTGCCCAAACGATCGACTGGCGTCGCTCCGCCAGTTCCGACCAGCTCTATGTCCGCGAACGCGAGTGGGAGGCAGCCCACACCGTCTGGCTCTGGCCCGATGTCTCCGCATCCATGAATTTCAAAAGCCACCTGTCCAAGACGACGAAACGCAACCGAGCCATCGTGTTGACGCTGGCCGCCAGCGAGCTCCTTGTCCGTGGCGGCGAGCGTGTCGCCCTGCTTGGCCTGACTCAACCCATCGCATCCCGCCGCGCCCCAACCAAACTCGCCGAAGCACTCGCCCAAGCCGGGCGAACCACTGACGCGATGGACAGCCTGCCACCCAAAGCCCGACTGTCGCGTTTTTCGGGCGCTGTTCTGTTTTCCGATTTCCTTGATCCCGTCCCGGCAATCCGAGAGCGCCTCGAAGCGTTGGCCAGCGGCGGCGTGCAGGGCCACATCGTCCAGGTCCTCGACCCGGCTGAGGAAACCCTCCCCTATTCGGGCCGCACTGAATTCGTTGGCGTCGAAGGCACCGAGCGCTGGATTGCCGAACGCGCCGAAACGTTAGCGCCAGCCTACATCGAAAAGCTGAAGGCCCATCGCGCCGAGTTGATTGAGACGACGAAACGTATCGGCTGGTCGTTCCTGCTCCACCACACCGACCGTCCAGCCTCCGAACCCTTGCTCGCCCTGATCGCCCGCCTGCAGGGCCACGACACCAGTGCGCGATCGTGGCAATCATCCCCCGCCTCCGCTGGCAAGACCGCAGGTGAGGCATGACGCTCGGCGCACTGACGTTCCTCAATCCCTGGCTTTTGGCAGCCCTCGCATCCCTGCCCGTGATTTACTGGCTGTTGCGAACCGTCCCCCCGCGCCCGCAGGAAGTCGCGTTTCCTGCAACGCGCATCCTCGTCGGCCTCCAGTCCAAAGAAAAGACCCCGGCCAAGACCCCATGGTGGCTGCTGCTCATCCGGCTCCTCGCCGCAGCCCTGGTGATTGGCGCACTGGCAGAACCCATCCTCAACCCGACCCGCGAAACAGGCCTCCAGGGCACCGGCCCCGTGGTCATCGCCGTCGACAACGGTTGGGCCGCAGCGGCCCGCTTTGCCCAGCGCACCGCCCTGATCGACCGCTTCATCTCGGAAGCCGAAGCCCAGCGCCGCCCCGTCGTACTGCTGGCCACAGCCTCCCCTGCCAAAACCGTGGCTGCCAAACTCGAAGCCCCTCAAGACGCCCGGGCGACGGCAGCTGCCTTGATCGCCCAGCCGTTCGCGCCAGACCGCATCGCTGCCGTCACCGCCCTTGAAGCAAGCCTTGCCGCCGCCAAGGGTCAAGCCAGTCTCATATGGCTGACCGATGGCATCGACGAGACCGGCGATGCCGGTGCGTTCGCCGTACGCCTCGCAAAACTCGGCACACTGAGTGTCGTCGACGCCAAGTCCGCCGAAGCAGGCCTCGGTGTCGCAGCTGGTGTCGGCGTCAAAGGCAAACTGGAAGCGCAGGTCATGCGCGCCGAGACCACCGGCCCGCGCGACGGCGTGCTCCACGCCCTCTCCATCCGCAGCCAGCGCCTGGGCGAAGCCGTTTTCCGTCTCCCCGCAGGCAGTGCATCCACTACCGTCACCTTCGATTTACCGCTGGAGTTGCGCAATCAGGTCGCGCGCGTCGAACTCGCGGGCGAGCGCTCCGCTGGTGCCGTCAGTCTACTCGACACCCGCTCGCAGTGGCATCGCATCGGCCTGATTTCGGGCGAAAACCGCGAGCAGGCTCAAGCCCTCCTCGCCCCACTCTATTACATCGAGAAGGCCCTCGCTCCGTTTGCCGAAATGATCAAGCCCAAGGACAGCAACATCGCCGTCAACGTCGACCAGAGCCTCAAGGAACAGGTCAGCATTCTCATGATGGCCGACATCGGCACCCTGTCGGGCGATGCCCACGACCGCATCGACGCCTGGGTCCAGAAAGGCGGCGTACTGGTCCGTTTCGCCGGCCCGCGCCTGGAAAAGGGCGGCGACGACCTAATGCCCGTCCCGCTCCGCCTTGGCGGTCGAACGCTCGGCGGCGCCCTGTCGTGGTCCACGCCCCAATCGCTCGCCCCCTTCGAAGACCAGAGCCTGTTTGCCGGGCTCACCATTCCCCCCGACGTCTCCATCAACCGCCAGGTTCTCGCCGACCCGGGCCGGATCGGCCAAAACGTCAAGGTGTGGGCGCGCCTCGCCGATGGCACCCCACTCGTCACCGCCGTCCAGCGCGGCAAGGGCGAACTCGTGTTGTTCCACATCACCGCCAACTCAGACTGGTCGAACCTCCCATTGTCGGGTCTGTTCGTTGATATGCTGCGGCGAATCTCAACGCTTGGCAAAAGTGCCGGTGCCATTGGAGACGCAAGCGTGAACGCCACCCCCGATAGCACAACGCAACCCGCCGAAACCGTTCTCCCCCCGGTGCAGACGCTGGACGGCTATGGCGCACTGAAGCCCCCACCGCCGACCGCCCAACCCATCGCCGCCGCCACAGCGGCAACGGTAACCGCCTCTCTTGATCATCCCCCCGGCTATTACGGCTCGGCAGGCGCCCCTCGCGCCATCAACGTGTTGACCGAAAAGAGCACGCTCCGCCCGCTCCCAGCGCTCGCCCCCGGCATCGAACGCCGCGGCTACGACGGCGCGACGGCCACCCCGCTGAAGGCCTCGCTGCTTGCCATCGCCCTGGGTCTGTTGTTTGCAGACGTGCTAGCGGTTATCATTCTCAGCATGGGCGGCTTGCGTCTGGCGACCAGAAGGGCTGCCCCCGCCGCTGGTGCCTTGATTGCATTCGCGCTGTTCATCGCCTCGGGCAGCGATGCCTTTGCGCAGGCCGTTCAGCGCAAGTCATCCACCGCCACCGCGCCCGTCCCGACGGCAACCATGCCCCCCAACGATACGACCGCCATGCGCGCCACCGGCAAGGTCACGTTCGGCTACGTTCTTACCGGCGACCGAGACACCGATGGCGTCAGTCGTATCGGACTATCTGGACTTGGCCACTTCCTCGCGCTCAAAACCGCCGTCGAACCCGGCGAACCGATGGGCATCAACATCGCCACCGACGAGATTGCGTTCTACCCGGTGCTGTATTGGCCGGTCCTGGCGGACGCTCAGGCGCTGCCCGAAGCAGCCCTGGCGCGCATCGACGCGTACATGAAAGAAGGCGGCCTGATCATCTTCGACACCCGCGATTACGGCCAAGGCGGTGGCGGAGGTCTGTCTCCGGGGGGCCGCACCGGCAGCGCATTGCAACGCCTGCTCGCCCGCCTTGACGTCCCCCGCCTGGAGCCGGTGCCCGAAACGCACGTCTTGACCAAATCGTTCTATCTGCTTCGGTCTTTCCCTGGCCGCTGGGACGGTGGCCAACTCTGGGTCGAAGCCGCCGACGAGGACGACAGCGGCGGCCAAGCCCGCAAAGCCCGCCGCGCCGATGGCGTCACCTCGATCATGATCACCTCGAACGATTTTGCTGCCGCTTGGGCACTCGATGATCGAAACCGGGGCTTGTTCGCCTTGGTTCCCGGCGGCGAAATGCAACGCGACATGGCCTTCCGCGTTGGCGTCAACATCGTCATGCACGCGCTGACCGGCAACTACAAAGCCGATCAGGTCCACGTTCCAGCCCTGCTCGAAAGGTTGGGACAGTAGATGAACTGGTCAATAGATTTCGCCCCCCTGCTGCCGCTTCCACTGTTCTTGGCAGCCGCAGTCGTCGCCGCCGTCCTCGTCGGCATCATGCTGTTCCGCCGCCAGCGCGGCGCGCCCTTCCGTGCCCTCGCACTCGCAACCCTGCTGGCAGCCCTCGCCAACCCGACGCTGCGCGAAGAACAACGCGAAAGCCTCGCCAACGTCGCCATCGTCATCCTCGACGAGAGCACGAGCCAGCAGCTTGCCAAACGCCCAGAGCAGATGGCAGCCATCAAGGCAAGCCTTGAAGCCAAGCTCGCCAAAATCCAAAACCTCACCGTAAAATACGTCAGCGCAGGCAAACCCGGAGAAGCCGCCCAACCCGGCACGAACCTCTTCTCCTCCCTCAACGCTGCCCTCGCCGACACCCCGCCGGACCGCCTCTCCGGCGTCATCATGATCACCGACGGCCAAGTCCACGATGTCCCCAAATCGCCATCGACCCTCGGCTTCGACGCTCCCGTCCACGCCCTTCTGACCGGCGAACCCGGCGAGTTCGATCGCCGCGTTGAAGTCCTCAAAGCACCCCGCTACGGAATAGTCGGACAATCCCGCGAGATCGAAGTCGCCATCCGCGAAACCGGCAAAACCGGCCGCGCTGGCAACACTGCCAAGGTCACGGTCCGGCGCGAAGGCAAACCCGACGAAGTCCGCTTAGCCCGCATTGGCGGCACCGTCAAATTCGATATGCCCTTCCCCCACTCGGGCACCAACATCGTCGAGATCGAGCTGGAAACAGCGCCCGGCGAACTCACGCCCGCCAACAATCGCGTCGTGGTCGAAGCCGAGGGCGTGCGCGAGAATTTGCGCGTTTTGCTGGTCTCGGGCGAGCCCCACGCGGGCGAGCGCACGTGGCGCAACCTGTTGAAGTCGGACGCAGCGGTCGACCTCGTCCACTTTACGATCCTGCGTCCGCCCGAAAAGCAGGACGGCACGCCCATCAATCAACTCTCGCTGATCGCCTTCCCGACCCGCGAATTGTTCTCCGAAAAGATCAAGGAATTCGACCTGATCATTTTCGACCGTTACCAGCACAAGGGCATCCTGCAGATGCTCTACTACGACAATATTTCGCGCTACGTTGATCAGGGCGGCGCACTGCTGGTCGCGGGCGGTGACGACTATTCCGGCCCGGCAAGTCTGTTCCGCACGCCGCTCGCACCGGTCCTTCCCGCAACCCCGACCGGCCGCATCCTCGAAATCCCCTTCAAGGCCAAAATCACCGCCGATGGCAACAAACATCCCGTCACCGTTGGCCTTGCGGGTGGCGCTGGCGACAACCCGACTTGGGGTCGCTGGTTCCGTCAAGCCGAAGTTACCCCCACCCGAGGCCGCACGATCATGGAAGGGTCGGGCAAAGCCCCCCTTCTCGTCGTGGACCGCAAGGGCAAGGGACGCGTCGCCCTCCTGACCTCCGATCAGGCATGGCTGTGGGCGCGCGGCTTTGAGGGCGGCGGCCCTCATGCCGACATGCTGCGCCGCTTGTCCCACTGGTTGATGAAAGAGCCCGACCTCGAAGAAGAACGCCTCATCGCTGCGGCCCGTGGCATGAAGCTCACCATCGAACGCCGCACCATGGGCGACAAGGTCCCGCCCGCCACACTCTCCGCCCCCGGCGGCGAGAACACCGAACTGAACCTTGAACTGGCAGCCCCCGGCGTCTGGCGGACCACCGTCGATGTGAAACTGCCTGGCCTTTACAAAGTCCAAACGGCCAACGGCACTGAAACCCTCACGGCGGTCGCCCACGCAGGCACACTCGACGTCCGCGAGATGAGCGAAGTCGTCGCCAGCGAAGACAAGATGAAGCCGCTGGCCGAAGCAACCGGCGGCGGCGTGTTCTGGACCCGCAGCGACAGCCTGCTCCAGCAGGCCAGCGCCACCTCGGTCGACGTCCCGCGCATCTCCATGCTGTCGGGCGCGCGCGTCATGTCGGGATCAGGCTGGCTCGGTTTCAAAGACCGCCAAGCCTACGTTACCAAGGGCGTCAAACTCACCCCCCTCTTCACCGGCGCCACAGCCCTCCTCGCCATCATCGCCCTCATGACCCTCGCCTGGTGGCGCGAAGGGAAGTAGTCGGTACGACGTCGCTGTTAAATGCCCCGCATATGCGCCGTTAAAGCGAAGTCCACCGACAAACCGGATCATTTGAATGTGCACGATTAGAGAGATCGAGAGCAGCAAATACCTTTGTTTGCTTAGTATCTCCGAGCCTCGTGACAATCAGTTGCGCCTACTGATCCGCCAAGCCGGGATCAGTCCAGCGCAAGGCCAATCGGACACTTCCGCAGTTGGCCCACACACGAGTTTTCTTCCAATCGAAGCAGACGGACGAATATTTGAAATCATCTGGGACTACTATTTAGGATACGGCGTTCGAAACGAGTCTAACGCCGCCATTGACCCATGCGAAGTTGGAGTTGGCCGCGTGTTCCGCGTCTGCACGAAATCTCGCTTCTTGGATTACCTAGCTGTTGCTTGCGTCGCGCATGAGACATGCGGCGATCCACTCACGCATTGGAACGTCAATTGCTTGAATCACACTATTGATATCGTCGGCCCAGGTGAACCATGTATCCGCGAAATCCAACCAAACGAATTGCCAGCGTGAGACTACATTACACCGCCACCTGCAGCAGCACGATGCCCGCAATCGTCAGCCCGATCCCGGCCCCTTCGAGCCGCGTGATCCGCTCGCGAAAATAGAACGCTGAAATCAGCAACGTAAAAATCACCTCGATCTGCCCGACGATCCGCACGTGCGCCGAATTTGTCATCGCGAACGCCGTGAACCATCCAATCGACCCCAGCGCGCTCGTGACGCCGACAAAGCTCGCCAACGAAAACGCACCCGCAACGGCCCGATGCGCACCCGGCTCCTTGACCGCCAACCATCCCCCCATGGCCAAGACCTGAATGGCCGTGACCGCCGCGACAGTGACGGCCCCGCTCATGAACGCCGACGCAGGTGCCAGCGCCAAGGCCGCTTCGCGCAGCGTTAGATTGCAGATGCCAAACATCAAACCCACAAACAGCCCCATCCGCACCGATGGCTCGGCAAAGGTCGCGTGCCACGCCGCGCGCTCACCCGAGGCGGCCGTTTTTGCGGTCATGATGATCGCAACCCCAAGTCCGGTCAGCGCGAGTGCAACCCACGCCGTCAAGCCCAGCGTCTGCCCAAACAGCCAAGACCCGATCACAGCGGTAAAAATCATGTCTGATTTGCCGAGCTGGTTGGCGACGGCAAAATTGCGCAACTGGTACAGCGATAGCAGGACGGCGGTGGCCGCCATCTGCGTGAGCGCGGTCAGTGACGCGTAAACTAAAAAGCGCCCGTCGACCGTCGGCAAAGCTTCGCCGCTGATGACCAGCACAAGCCCGAGATAGACCAGCATGACGGGCAAACCGAGCAATGCGCGCACGTAGGTCCCAACCATCACACTCAGCTGCGATGTTAGTTCCTTCTGCGCAGCCGTCCGCACGGCCTGAAGTGCAGCCGCCCCAACCGTCAGCCAAATCCAAGTTTCACCCAGCCCGTCGCCAGCGCTCATGGCTCGAACATGAACCTAAACCGTCGCTGGATCGGAATTGAGCCGGTTCAACTGCTTGTTCTTGGGCGACACCGTTGCAATGTACCCGTAACCGTCCAGCGTCTCCATCGCCGACCTGATCTTGGCCGCGTCGCCCAGATACTCGACCGCAAAAACCGTCCGCCCCGCCGATTTCGCCAGATCGAGTGCACGGCGCGAAAACGTGATCTCGTCCTTGGGGTTCAGCCGCTCCGCCGAGGTCAGGCCATACAGCAGGCATTCCTTGGCAACCCCGTCGATGGCTTGCCGCAGATGTTCATGTTCCAACAAAACCTCGGCGTTCTGCATCACGATGGCAAAAGTGGGCACACGCGCTTTGGCATAGTGCGACAACCGCGAGATGAAGTTGACCATATCGCCTTCGAGGTCAGGCCGCGACGCAGCAATCTTTTTGTTGCGCGCCTGCAAGTCCTCGAACACATCGCATTTGTCGAGATAAACCCCGTCAAATCCTGCCGCCAAGACCTTATCGAGATACGACGTCGGCTTGCCATAAAACGCTGCCTGCCAACCGGGCTCCCAGAAGCAGACCGAATAGTTTTCCTTCCAATCCGGATTTTCATCGAGCAGCCAGGGTGGCTTTTGTGCGCTCCACGCCGGGTCCCAGTAATACCGGTAGCTTTCGGCTTCCCCGATCGACATGTAGGCCAGCACCAAGCGCCGCGACCCGTCCGCCTTCGTCTGCATTCGCGCGACATCATCGCGCGTGAAGGCCTGCTCGTCGGATCCATCGCGCGAATAGTCGACCACCATCACGTCGAAAACGGACGCCGCCACCTCTGCAATGTTCACCTTCTGCAGTTGATAGCCCCAAGACCGCACGCCCTCAAACGCACCCGTGCCAACGGCCCTCCTGACGAGAGGCACATGCCCGGCGCCCGACCCGGGCTCGGGCTCGGCAGCAGGAGCAGTACGCAGCGGCGGCGATGGTCGCACGGCCTCCGCAGTGTCGATGTCCACAGCGCTCGGCTTCGCAGCCGCCTTATGCTTGCGCGGTTTGCTCACGGCAGCGTCGTCTCCTGCTCGATCGTGACCAACCGGGTTCGAGCCACCACGTGTTGGCGTTCCAGCCCGGCCCGACTTTGCAGCCCTGTTCCGCCGCAAAATCTCCAGTGCGACGGCCGCAACGATAATCACGATCAGTAGAAAAGTTTCCAACATCCGCTAACGCCCCTCAAGCCTGGCCCGCCGCTGACTGCCGCCGGTAAGAGGCATAGCGTAATTCAGGACAGAGCTTTGGCGTTGTTTGCCGTCAACTGCAAGGGTTTGGCGGCACGAACGGATCGGTTTGTCCGCCCCCCGACGTGGCGGGTTGCCCACCGATAGCGGCTAATCTGGGGGTCTCGTCTGGCCCAGTAAGACTGAGAGTCGATAAGGAACGCTCGGTGAAGTGAATGAGGAACCCGTCGCCCTGTGCGAGCTTTCTGGCTTCGGCAGCCTTATACGCCGCATCCACATATTCCACGACCATGACCTTGCCGCCCGCGCGCTTCATGGCCCGCAACGACGCCGCCGCAACCAATCGTTCGTCATTCGCCATCGGCTCGCCCGCCTTGTCGGCATTGAAATACAGGCTCTCTTTCGCCACGCCATCGAGCTTGGCCCGAAGTCCCTTATGGGCGAGCAACTCCTCTGCGTTCTGCAGCACGACAAGTGCCTGAGGGTTGAGTGTTCGCGCGTGATCGCTCAGCGCCGAGATAAACCCGATCATATCCTGCCGGGCCGAAGCGCGTTCCTTGAATTCGTAGTAGACATCAGCCCGGTCCAGATAGATCCCGTCGAACCCCGCCGCCATGACCCGGTCGACATAGCTGTCGGATTTTCCGTAAATGACCGACTGCCAACCGGGCTGCCAAAATCGCACGGGGTAGTTTCCCGCCCATTGCGGATTGGCAGCGCCCAACCACGCCGGACAATTGGCCATATGCTGCCAAGCGGGGTCCCAATAGAACCGGTACCATTCGGCCTCACCAATCGACATATAGGCCAATACGACTCGCCGCGATCCATCCGGCTTGACCTTCAGCGCCTCAATTTCGGAGCGGCGAAACGACAGCTCGACGCTTTCAACCCGGTCGGGCGCATGATCAATCACCACAAGGTCGAATGGCGACGAGGCCAGTGCCGACGGATCGAGCTTTTGCAGCTGATAGCCCCAGGTTTTGACATTTGCCATCAACGAACGTCGCGCCTTTTCGGCGCCAACATCCGCTGTCGCAACCCCCGCCGAAAGTCCGCCCGCGAGAGCGGCAACAAAACTGATGAGCTTAAGAGACCTGAAAAAACGCATTTTAAAATTGAACTCCCGGCAGCCAGAGCTTGGCGAGATCACGCGGACCGATATAGGGGACAAACCCTTCTGCTCTAATGCGCGAGACGGCATCGGCGTTCCGCGTGCGGTCACTCACATAATCGACGACGAACACCGGGCGACCGGCAGCTTTGGCGCGGCGCAGATTCTCCAACACAAACCGAATAGTCTGCGTTGAATTCTTATTTTGCGAAAAATCCTCGCCGTAAAACAAACTTTCTTTCGCAACCGCGTCAATGGCCTCGATCATTTTGGGATACGCCAGCAGCTCCTCGGCATTTTGCAAAATGACCATGAATCTCGGGTCTTTCGCCCGTGCGTGCGCCGCCAATCGCGCGACGAAATCGACCATCTTATTCGCCCCGTCAGGGCACTCTTTTTTTATCTCGGCATAAACGTCGACACGGTCGAGGTAAACACCATCAAATCCCAGCTCCAGCAATTTATACAGGGGCGACGGCTCCTCGGCATAAAAACTGCGACCATTCTCATCGCCCAGAATGGTGTCTTGCCAACCCTTTTCACAAAACCGGATGAGCCGGTTGCCCTTCCATTGCGGATTTTCCTTCATCATCCAATCGGGCGCTTCCTCGATCTCGTATTCTTTGTCGTAGTAAGCGCGGTAGTCCTCCGACTCACCAATCGACAAATAGGAAATCACGAGGCGGCGGCTGCCATCCGGCGCGCGCTTCAGTCTCTCGACTTCCGCCTTGGTGAAAGGTTTGCCCGTGTCCAGGCCAGTGGTTGCGTCCACCACCAGCATTCCGTAGGAAGAGGCATTGGCCTGCGGGAGGGATAAAGAGGCGAGCTGATAGCCCCAGCTGCGGACAGCATTGATGGCGGAAAGCCGCTCCGAGCGGGCAGCCTCCAATGCTGAATTCCGCGCAGCCGGTGTGCGCACAACGGGCTTTGGTGCCGGAACTGATACACCATCACGCGTAACGCCACCCGCCAGCGTCAATGGGGTGGGTTGAGCGAGCACAGGGTGCGCCGCTACCAGGAATGTAAATCCGCCGATCGCAACTATGGCGACCATCGCAAGGAGCGCTCGCAGCGAGAGTGCCGCGAAACTCGAACGAAGTGCTCTGGTCCAGTCGTTTGGAAACATCGGCCGCAACTTGATTCTCAGCTCCGGCAAGGGCGGAATGACGTCCGGACGCGCCAAACGGGCGCCCCCGGTTGCAACCTGTCGTCTCCCCCCTGGACCCGCGCCCGACCGCGGGCAAACCTGAAGCGCTCTCACCCGCTAAAAGCCGACGCCCTATTTTCGGAGCAGAGCCGCTGCCGGTTCGCCAATTCCGATCGTTGCTGGGGCGGGCTCAGCAGAGAGTTCGATAGACGCGCTGGCAAGATACGTCGCCAAAGCCGTGACGGCAATCATCAGTCCAAGTCCGACGGCTGCCCGCTTGGCAACCCATCCCCAGGAAGGCGGAACAGCCTCTGGGCGGATTAACACCAGTTCGGCTTGCGCCGTTCCGGCTGTGGATGTTCCCGCCGAAGCCAGTCCTGCAGCAGTTTGCGAAATCGTCATCGTTTATCCTGGTCGCTCAATGATGGCCCAAACGCGGGAACGAACGAACACAAATCACTCTTAGTGTCGGGTCGCGATCACGGCATTAACCAATGCGCGCCGCAAATCGTTCAGGACAGTTCGCGCAAGAGGTGACGCCGAACCTTGACGGGGTCAAGACGAGGTTAAGGCTTCATCGCGGCAGACGAACGACCGTGGTAAAGTCGCAACGCAAACGTGCAGGACGCGACCCAGACCTACAGCATCGCGCGGGTCTGCCGCACCATGGCATTGGTCGCTGGAAAGTCTGTTTTGCCAGACCCGAGCATCGGGATCGCAGCAACCACGAGCAACGCCCGCGGCACCCACAATTCGGGAAAACCATGATCTTGCGCATGGGCTTGCAGCGCAGACCGCTCGGCGTCCGGCTTATCGGTCACAAGAATGAGCTGTTCGCCCTTCTTGGGATCGGCTAACGCCACCACGACATGGTTCGCCCCCGGCCAAACGCTCGACGCCAGGCTCTCGACCGCCGCCAGCGACACCATCTCGCCGCCGATTTTGGCAAACCGCTTTGCTCGCCCCTTGATCGTGATAAATCCGTCATCAATCGACACAATATCTCCCGTGTCGTGCCAGCCTCCCTCGGGCGGCAAAACCACGCCGGGCGCATCGTCGAGAATATAGCCTGCCATCACGTTGGGACCGCGCACCAGCAATCGCCCGCCATCATGGATGCCCTCGACCGGCACCAGCTTCGTCTCAACCCCCGCCAGGGCCCGCCCAACCGTACCGATTCGCGTCGCCCCCGGCACATTCACCGAAATCACCGGCGCACATTCGGTCGCTCCATAGCCTTCTAAAAACACAGCCTGCGTTTCCGCCCACAGCGCGCGCGTTGTCTCCTTGACGCGCTCAGCCCCCGCCACGACGAAGCGCAGGCTGTCGAAATCACCAGGCTTTGCCGCGCGCGCATAGCCCGCAGCGAACGTATCGGTTGCAAACAGCACGGCTGGCTTTTTCGCCGCAATCAATCGCGGGATCTCGCGGTAATGCAGCGGGCTGGGGTACAAAATGACCGGCATCCCGTTAAGGATCGGCATCAAGGTCCCAGCCGTCAGTCCGAACGAATGAAACATCGGCAGCGGATTGAGCACGCTCATCGCCGGGGTGAAATGACCTTCCGCGCGCGCGAAAATCTGTTGGCAATTGGCAACGATATTCGCGTTCGTCAGCGCAACCCCCTTGGGATTGCCCTCTGTCCCCGACGTGAACAAAATGACAGCGGTTCGCTCAGGTGCGCCACCTTGCCGCCCGTGCACCCAGCGCGCAAATCGAGAACTGATCACGCCGCTGAGCTTATCGCGCCAGTTCAGCGCCGCCCGCACATCTTCAAGATACACAATCTCGACCGGCTTGCCCGGTGCGGCCTCGGCCCCACCCAGCGCCTCGATCACATCCTGGAGGTTCGCCTTCTCGATAAACCGCCGCGATGTCACAACCCGGCGGATTTGCCCGGTCTTGAGCGCCGACACGAGATTTCGCGGCCCCGCCGTGTAGTTCAGCACGGCTAATGTCCGCCCAAAGGCATTGAGTCCAAGCGCTGCAACCACAAGACCCGGCACATTGGGCAGCAACACCCCGACCGGTTCGTGTCCCGGCATCAGGCCGCAAAGTTTGCGCCCTAGTACAAAGCTCGCCAGCACCAGATCGTCATACGTCATCGCCGCGCCGTCGGCGTCCTGAAGAATGACCTTCCCCCCGCCGTGCCGCATCCGCGCGGCCAACAGCGCGTCGAAGATCGTGGTCTCGGCAGCAGTCGCATCAAAAGCCATGGGCAACGGGTCCAGCGTTAACAGCACAAAGACCAAACACGCCGCAACCGCTAACGCAACCGCCCCACTTCGCCGGTGCAACTTTCACAAGATGAGAGACCGCTCCCAATCCCTGATCCCACCTGCGCTCCTCAATCCTTCCGTGTCAGCGCCACCCGTGGCGGCGAACTCGTATTCAACGCCGCTCCCCGCCCCGACAGCGACGGATTGGTCATAAAATACTGATGCGCGTTGAATGGCTCTTCGCCGGGTTCCGGCACGATACGAACAGACGAACCGTCCGCCTTGATCCGCCAGCTCTGTTGATTGTCGCGAAGATTGGCGACCATGATCTGGTTGAGCACCTGCTCGTGCACGCGCGGCGTTCGGATCGGAACCATCGATTCCACCCGACGGTCGAGGTTGCGCGGCATCATGTCGGCCGAAGCGATATAAACCGCAGCCTTCGCAGACGGTAGCCCCTCGCCCTGACCAAAACAGAACACCCGCGCGTGCTCCAGGAACCGCCCGATGATCGACTTGACGCGGATGTTGCTCGATAGCCCAGGAATGCCGGGCCGCAAGCAGCAGACGCCGCGCACAACGAGGTCGATTTCCACGCCCGCCTCGCTCGCCTCATACAGCGCGTTGATGATCTGCGCATCGACGAGAGCATTCATCTTCATCCAAATCTGGCCGGGCCGCCCAGCCTTCACATGCGCCATCTCTTCGCGAATATGCGCGATGATCCGGTCGCGGATACCAAACGGGCTCGCCGCCATGACTTCGAGCTTGGCCAGTTCGCCATACCCCGTCACGAAATTCAAAATCCGCGTCACATCGCGTGCGATTTCGGGATCGTCGGTGAACAAAGACAGGTCCGTGTAAACCTTTGCCGTCTGGGGGTGATAGTTGCCCGTCCCGATGTGCACGTATGTAGTCAGCTCCGAGCCCTCGCGGCGCACAACCAGCCCGAGCTTGGCATGGGTCTTGAGTTCGACGAACCCATAGACCACATGCACGCCGGCATTTTCCAGATCGCGCGCCCAGCGGATATTGGCCGCCTCATCGAACCGGGCCTTCAACTCGACCACCGCCGTCACCGATTTCCCGGCCTCGACCGCTTCTTTCAGCGCCTGCACGATGGGGCTGTCGCGCGATGTCCGATACAGCGTCCATTTAATGGCAAGTACATTGGGATCGGCCACCGCCTGCCGCAGATACTGCAACACGACGTCGAAGCTTTCGTAGGGGTGATGAACCACCAGATCCTTATTGCGGATCGCAGCAAAGCAATCCCCATTCAATTCGCGCACCCGCTCGGGGAAGCGAATATTGAACGGTTTGAACAACAGATCCGGCCGCTCCGACACGATCAATTGTGATGTATCCGCCAGCGCCAGCAGGCCGTCCTTGGTGAAAACGCTCGCCTCACCGACTTCGAGTTCATCGACCACGAAACGCCGCAGCGTCTCGGGCATTTTCTTCTCGATCTCAAGCCGGATGACGAGCCCGCGCCGACGCCGTTTCAGCGCCGTTTCATACGAGCGCACGAGGTCTTCGGCCTCCTCCTGCATCTCGATATCGCTGTCGCGCAGCACACGAAACGCACCCTGGCTCTTCACATCGCATCCCGGAAACAGCGACGGGATGAACATCCCGATCAACGTCTCCAACTGAATGAACCGGCATTCCCCGGGCGCATTGTCGGGAGCCCGCAGGCGAATGAACCGGTCGAGCTGGCTTGGGACTGGAATCAACCCGTTCATCGCACGGCCGTCGCGCTGCCGCTTCATCTCGACGGCAAGCGTCAGGCCTTTGTTCAAAATAAACGGAAACGGATGGGCTGGATCGACCGCAATCGGTGTCAGAATTGGAAACACATGCGTGAGAAACAAATTCTCAAGCCAGGCGCGTTCCGTGCTGCGCAAACCATCGGCGTCGAGAATATCGATATCGACCGCCTCGAGTTCTCGCTTGAGGGCCGTCCAACTTGCCTGCTTCTCATCGACAAGCTGCGACACGAATTTGTTGATTTCGGTCAGCTGCTGCGCTGGCGTCAGACCGTCCTGGCTTGGCGTCGTAACCCCTGCCGCGACTTGGCCGTAAATGCCCGCCGCACGCACCATGTAGAATTCATCGAGGTTCGATGCTGAAATCGACAGGAACCGCAACCGCTCCAGCACGGGATGATTGGGGTTGGTCGATTCCTGCAGCACGCGGCGATTGAACTGCAACCACGACAATTCGCGGTTGTAGTACCGCGCGGGTCCCACCGGCACAGGGCCCGAATATGCCGCTTCTACCGTATGGTCCTGCGCCGACCCTTGAGCCGCGTCAAGTGTACCGGCAGCGGGCTTTGCAGCCGATTTAGCGCGCGCAGGGGTCCGGGTGGGCGTGGTCATGATCAAGATCCAACAGACAGGCCGCAACAGGTGGGCCACAAACAACGACAATGAACGAGGAAGCACTTACACTCAGTGTTGTCATGCCCTCGCGACAATGCAAGACCTTGATGACATCCATGCGGCGGCAGCAAGAGGCATCAGCCCGATGCATCCGCGATTCCCGGCCGCCCGGCCAGCGCTTCGGCAGCCGTCGCCCGGCTTACCTTGCGTTGCCGTGCTAATGCCAGCGTGTCGATGGCCCCAACCACAGCCCGCGCCTCTTCCATTGACCGGTTCATATGGCGGATCAAGTAACTGATGACCGCGGGCTCCACGGTCAATTGCCGGTCCGAAAACAGTTTCACCATCACCGCGCCGAGCAACGCGTCGTCGGGTTCGGCGATCATGATCATTGGCAATGCCCGCAATCGCGAGCGCAAATCCGGCAGCGCAACAGTCAGATCTCCCGGTGCCACCGCCGACGTCAGCAACACCGACCGGCCCGTCTCGCGCGCGTGGTTCAGCAAATGAAACAACACCCGCTGATCGCTGATCCCCCGATCAATATCCTCAACCCTCAGCGCTCGCGTTTCGTCCGCTTGAAACAGCGCAACGGTCGCCTCGGACAAGTCACCGGCAGCGATAGACGGCGCGCCCGTTTTCTCAGCCCACACAGCCGCCAGATGGCTTTTCCCGCTCGCTGGCGGTCCCACCAGCAAGGCGCTAGGCTGTGCCCAATCCGGCCAACTTTCGATCAGACCGGCAGCGGCCCGGTTTGACCCGCTGATCAGAAAATCACCCGCCCCCGTCGCTTCCACGACCGGCAGATCGAGCACCAGTTGACGCGGGCTGGCGTCGTTCATAAGGGCGCCCCCTTACCTTTGTAGACATTACTTTCCAGATACAGGTTAAGCGCAAACCGGACCAGCACACCAACGGCTGCCGCAACCGGCACTGCAACAAGCACCCCGACAAACCCGAACAAGTAGCTGAACACAAACAGCGAAAACAACAACCAGACCGGATGCAACCCGATTCGCGATCCTACGATCATTGGCGAAAGCACAGCGGCATCGAGCATCTGCCCACCCGCAAACACCGCCGCGACCAGCCAGATCGGCTGCGTATGCGGCCAGAACTGGACGGCTGCCAACCCCAGCGCCGTCAGCAACCCCAGCGCCCAGCCGACAAACGGCACAAAGCTCAAAATTCCGGTCGCAATCCCCACCAGCAGGCCATATTCCAACCCGACGATGCTGAGCAGTGCCCCGTAAAACGCCGCCAGAATGAGGCAAACCACGCCCTGCCCGCGCACGAATGCCGAAACGGCGCTGTTGACCTCCATCCCCAGACGCTGAATCGTCGGCGCATGATCGCGCGGCAGCCAGCCGTCAATTTTGTTCAGCATCGGATACCAATCGACCAGCAGATAAAACGCAACCAGCGGCGTTACGAGTAGCAACGACAACAGGTTGAACAACGACCGGATTTGATCCCACAACGACTTTGCGGCAAGACTTGCGATGTTGGCCCAATTTTCTGTGAGCGACGTGACGGCGCGGTCGAGCGCGGCTGAAAACTCAGGAAACCGCGCGCCGAGCTTTTCGCGCGCCACCGCCTCGATCACGGTGCGGAGTTGCTTGAGTTGATCGGGCAGGCCCAGCGCCAGCTTCTCGGCCTGCTGATAAAGAATGGGTGCCACATTGATCAAAAGAACGACCAAAAGCGCGACGCCGATTGCCATGATGATCGCCGACGCAAGCGTCCGCGACAATCCGATCCGCGCCAGTCCATCGACAATCGGGTTCAAGGCATAAGCCACGAAAATCCCGACGATAAACGGCAGCAGAATTTCCCTCAACGCTCCGATGATCAAAACCGCGACCAGCAACGCTGCGAGCCAAAACAGAACCTGCCGCTCCATCCGTACGATCTGCATTGTCTGTCCGCCCCCACGAACGCGCCGACTGGCGCATGACGCCGCTCACTGCGGCTCTACTGGCTCCGACATGTGCCGCAACCAGCTCTTCAGATAGCTCAGAAGCGAGGCCAGCGTCAGCACTGCTGTGGTCCAAATGAGCACGAACCGCAGATCATCGAACTGAAGCTTGAAGGCCTCATCGGCCAGCACGACGGACGCGAGCACGATCTGGGCAACCGTATTGGCCTTACTGACGAGCATCGGACGGATTTTAACCGGCTGATCCATCAGCCAAGATAGCAGTATCGCGCCCACGATCAGCACATCGCGCGACACGACCCCGATCACCAGCCAAGCCGGCAGTGCGCCCTTGATGCCGAGGGTCACGAAGATGCAAACGATCAGCATCTTGTCGGCCAGTGGGTCCAGATAGGCCCCGAGTTCGGTCTCCATCTTATAGCGTTTGGCAAGGTATCCGTCGGCGGCATCCGACAATCCCGCGACGACGAAGGCTGCGAACGCGAGTTGCATCTGGCCCGACACCATCAACCACACAATGACGGGCACAAGGATGAGGCGGCCAAGGCTGATGATATTAGGAATACTCAAGAGGTATGTCCGTGCACGGTGACTGATCAGCAATCCATAGCCTATTTTTCGTGCAGTGTCAGAATGTTGAACGAACCAGCCACGCCGCCCCGTTCTGGCTCATCGTCAACCCGTGACCGGCCAGCGACTGGTTCAGCCCCAACGCGCCGCCAGGATGGCGCAAACTGACCTCCGCCGACCGCGCCGAAACCGAACCGATCGCCACATCGAACGCGCCGTCCGCATCCAATAACCGCGAGCGAATGTCGTTCCACTGGGCAAGGTTTGCAAACTCGACGATGATCTGGATCGCGTCGGCTCCAGCCCCCGAGATATCGACGCCGCCAACCGCGCCACCCTTGCCAGCCTTCCAGCGCCCTTCCAGCACGCCAAGTCCCACCACCGCCGCCAATTCCGCCGTATAAGCCTTGTCTCCGCCACTTAGCCGGTAATGGCGGACCAATGAAAATGTCCCCACCGCATCTGTGCCAGCCAGCGTCACGGTCAGCTTTTTCCCGGTCGCATCGGGTTCTGCGATGGCCATGATCACCCGTTGGTTCCCGTACTCCCCACTCACGATCCGATCCGCCCCGTTGGTCCCCTTGGCAAGCGACTGAACCGTCTCGACCGTAACGCCGACCTTCAGCGGTTCCAGCTTCAAGGGCGCCACCGTATGGGTCAGATCGAGCCCCTTCCAGGCGTCATACCAAAACCCAGCTCCATTCTCGAAAGCGGCATCGGCCCCGGCCCGATACAGCGGCACCAGCACTGTCTGCGGTGCCGGCACATCGACAAACGGGATCTGGTTGCGCCTTAAAATGTCGCGCACACCTTGGGGCTGGAACGAGAAATCCAGCGTCGCGATATAATCCGTCGTCGAATTCCGCTCCGATCGCACCGACACCCCATTCACGATATCGGCGGCCTTCACGGGCGGCATCTGCCGCAACCGCGCATAAGCCGTCACCGGTACAATCCGCCGCAACAACGACCGCAGCGCGGCCTGCTGACCATCGGCCAGCGCGGTGTTCTTAGCCGTCACCGCATCCTTTGCGCGCGCCTCGACAGGGTAGTTACCGACCGTGAATATGGTATCTGCGCCGCCCGCTGCGTGCGCCAGCGTCCCGCAAAACGGCCAATTGACCGCCAAACCTGTTGCCACCAGACCAACCGCTGCAATCTTCTGGTATCCGTTCACGTTTGCCTGCATCCTCTCGACGTGCGCCACCGCCACCAATTGCGGGGCAAGTGCGATACTGCTAGAGCCCGAAACTGATCTGTTACAGCATCGAGCAATCGGGCGAAATTGGGGTCAATCTACCGCACCCGATGCCACGCCGAGCCGACACCGCCAAGCCCTTACCGACGAGGCCGCATGACGACGCCGACCGACAAACCGTCCGCCCAAAACGCTTCGTCCATCACCTACGCCGATGCAGGCGTTGATATCGACGCTGGCAACGCCCTGGTAGAGGTAATAAAGCCGCTGGCCAAATCAACCCACAGGATGGGCGCAGCTGCCGACCTCGGCGGCTTTGGCGGTTTGTTCGACTTGAAGCGCGCGGGCTTCAAAGACCCCATCCTTGTCTCCACCAACGATGGCGTTGGGACCAAGCTCAAGATCGCCATCGACACCAACCAACACGCCACGATCGGCATCGATCTCGTCGCCATGTGCGTCAACGATCTCGTCGTCGCCGGTGCCGAGCCATTGTTCTTCCTCGACTATTTCGCGACAGGCAAACTCGATGTTGCCGTCGCCAAGGACGTAATTGCAGGCATCGCGGCCGGTTGCATCGAATCCAACTGCGCCCTCATCGGCGGCGAAACCGCCGAAATGCCGGGCATGTACCACCACAAGGATTATGATCTCGCGGGCTTCTCGGTCGGTGCCGTCGAGCGAGGCGAAATCCTGCCCCGCACAGACATCGACATTGGCGACGTGCTGATCGGCCTGCCGTCCTCCGGCGTGCACTCGAATGGGTATTCGCTGGTGCGCCGCCTCGTCATGTCGGAAAAGCTCGGTTGGGGCGATCCAGCCCCCTTCGAGCCCGGCAAAAGCCTCGCATCCGCCTTGTTGGAGCCGACCCGCATCTACGTCAAGGCGATCCTGGCAGCCCTGCGCGCAACAGGCGGCGGTCAGGGTGCGATCCTAGCGCTGTCCCACATCACCGGCGGCGGCCTCACTGAAAACCTGCCCCGCGTGTTTCCGGCTCATCTGGCAGCCCAAATTGACCTCACATCATGGACCCCGCCCGCTGTGTTCGGCTGGCTCGCCCGGGCCGGTCTGATTGACGACGCTGAAATGCTGCGCACGTTCAACTGCGGCATTGGAATGGTCGTCGTCGCGCAAAAAGCCCGCGCCGACGAGGTCATAGCAGCCCTTGCATCCGCTGGCGAACACCCGGTTGTCATTGGCAGCATCATCGCTGGCACCGGCAACAAATCGTCAGCCAAAGGCAAAGGCGAGGCCGAAGCTGTGGTTTATACTGGGAAACTGGAGCTTGGTTGACGGGAGAAGCTGGTGAGCTGGGCTTCCATGCTTCCAGAAATCCATATACTGTAGTCGCCGCAGAGGATTGCTCACCATGGCCACCGCCAACTCCATCGACCGCATCACCTTCAACTCCGCCGTTTGCGGCGGTCGGTCGTGCATCCGTGGCTTGCGGACCCGTGTCAGTGACGTGCTCGAAATGCTGGCTGGCGGATCATCACGCTCCGAAATTCTTGCCGATTATCCCTATCTCGAAGACGAGGACATCACCGCAGCGCTGCTGTATGCAGCCCACTCAACCGGGCACCGTGCCGTCATCGCGGCGGAATAACCGATGATTTTCCTCATTGATGTGCAGTTGCCACCAGGGCTTGGCCGTTGGCGGGTGGGCCAAGGGCACATGGCCCATCACGCCTTCGATCTTGGCCTGACCGACGCACCTGACACCGTACTCTGGCAGCGCGCCCTCGCCCTTGGAGCGGTATCAATCACCAAGGACGAAGACTTCATCGCCCTGCGCGGCCGCATACCGGACGGCCCCGTCATCATTTGGGTGCGGCTTGGTAACGCCACCAATCGCACCCTCATTCCCTGGTTTGCCGCCCGCTTTTCTGCCATTGAGGCCGCTCTCGCATCTGGCGAGACACTCATAGAGATCCGTTAACACCCCCATGAAAAAACGCGTCGGCATTCTGATTTCTGGCCGTGGTTCCAACATGATGTCGCTGGTCGCGGCAGCAAGAGACCCCGCCTATCCAGCCGAGATCGTAGCCATTATCTCAAACCGCCCGGAGGCCCCTGGCCTCGAATGGGCCAAGGCGCAAGGTATGCCTGCCGTCGCCATCGACCACCAAGCCTACCCCACGCGCACTGCGTTCGAAGCGCAAATGCATAAGGTCCTCACCGAGCACCGCTGCGATCTCATCGCCTGCTGCGGCTTCCTCCGCCTCATGACCGCCGACTTCGTGAACCTCTGGCACGACCGGATGCTGAACATCCATCCAGCCCTCCTCCCCGCCTACAAAGGTCTACACACCCACGAACGCGCGCTCGCCGATGGCGTCCGCATCCACGGTTGCACAGTCCACATCGTGCGCGCTGAAATGGACGCAGGCCCCATCCTTGGCCAAGCAGCCGTCGCAGTCCTCGACGGCGACACGCCCGATAGCCTTGCCGCCCGCGTCCTCGCCGCCGAGCATCGGTTGTACCCGCACGCCCTCGCCCTCTATGCCGCAGGCAGGGCGACCGTCACCGGCGAGACGATCCGCCTCGACACCGCCGCAACCGCCGCGCCATCGGTCGCGTTGACACTTTTTTCCCCGCCAGTGTAATCAAAGCTCAGTTGCAGTCTTGCAACAACTCGCCGCCTCCAATGTCGCGTCCGTCTGTCGAGCAGCATGGACATTGGCCCGGTGGCGGTCTAGCAGCCGCAATATTGCTTTACGATAACCCGAGGCTTTCCTCCGTCGCGAGGCACCTCCTGCTAACTGTTTGAGCGAACTGCGCCGCTTGGTCGGGACACCCCCGCTCAGCCGCGAGGAGAATCCGGCTTCATGACGTTGTCTGCCCCCATTTCGGTCCCGACGACCCCCGCCACACCAGCACATGCCCAGGGCTTGGGCGACGAAAGCAGCATCTGGTTTAAACTGACCGCCCTGCTGCGCGGCGATCAGAACAATCCGATGACCGTCTTGATGTCGATGCAGGAGCGCTATGGCCCCGTCATCATATTGAACATGGCCAACCAGCGCGTGGTGTTCGTCACCGACCCTGAGTTGTTCAAGCACGTCCTCGTCTCCAAAGCCGACAACTACATCAAATATTTCGACGGCCTGAAGCCGATCTTCGGCAAGTCGATGATCACCAACGACGGCGCGCTGTGGCAAAAAATCCGCATGCCCCAGCAGCCAGCCTTCCACCCCGACATGTTTGCCGAGTACATCCCCTACTTCCTGACCGCCATCGACCAGAAGATGGCGTTATGGGAGGGCCTCGCCGATAGCGGCGAAACCGTCGAAATGGTCGAGCAAACCTGGACGCTCGCCGCCGATATGATCTGCAAGGCGCTGTTTGACCGCGACATGCCGTTCAATCCCCACGTCGTCTTCAAATGCGTGAAGACCTACACCGACGTGATGAACCACAAGGAAATCCGCCGCAAAATCCAGACCGGCGAACAGTTCGAAGTCTCCGACGAAGATGCAGCCAAAGCCATGGAAGTCTGGCACGACGTGCCCCCGTCCGTCATCGCGGGCAACCCGCGCGAAGAGCGCGAACGCACGCTTCTGACTATGATCCAGGCCGCCGTCGACGACCCAAACATCCCAGAATTCGACCAAGCCCAGGCGATCGACGAACTCAAGCAGTACCTGTGGGCTGGCACTGAAACGACCGCACTGACACTGGCATGGGCGCTCTACGAAGTGTCGCGCAACCCGGAGATGGCCGCGCGCATCCGCGCCGAAGGTCAAGCCGTGTTCGGTGACCGCGCGCCGACTGCTGCCGATTATTCCGGCCTCGTTTACACCCGCGGCGTGATCCAGGAAACGATGCGCATCTACCCCCCGATCTGGGGCCTAATGCGTGTTGCCGCCAACGATGACACGATCGCGGGTAAGGAAATCAAGGCCGGCGACCGCGTCGTGTTGTTTGCCTACGGTGCCCACCACAATCCGAAGTTCTGGGACGATCCGGAAGCGTTCATCCCCGAACGCTGGACCGACAAGTCCAAAAAACAGGTCAAATACAGCTACATCCCCTTCGGGGCGGGCAAACGCTCCTGCATCGGCGGCGCGATGAGCCAGGTTGAAAACACCCTTGCGCTGTCCATTCTTTTGCGCCGCTTTCAGCCCGAATATGTCGGCCCCATCCCCGCGGGCATCCATGCGACCGTCACCCTCACCCCGAAAGGCGGCCTGCCCTTCAAGATCAAGCGCTTGGGCTGAACGGTCCCGCGACTATGAAAATCCGCTAAGCGGCGCGGTTCCAAACAATCCGCCGTTTCCAGTCTCTCATATGCTACGATCCCGGTTCGGGCGCGAACGCGCAGCCCACCCCAACAGATCGGCATGCATGACATGGCGCCCTTAAAACTCCAGGTCGGATGTGAGTTTCGCTACACGTTTCCTCAGGCGACACCCGCCCTCCTGATGCTCAACGTGCACTATTCACGCGCCTCCGATCTCATCGCTCCCGACTACGTCACCGTAATGCCGTCGGTCCCCATGAAGGCCTACCGCGACAGCTTCGGAAACTGGTGCATCCGCCTCACAGCCCCATCTGGCAAAGTCACCTTCGCAACGAGCGCCCGGCTAACCGATAGCGGACTGCCCGACCCAATCGTTCAAGCTGCCCGTCAAATCCCGGTCGAAGACTTACCCGACGATGCGATCCTGTTCCTCCTGCCCAGCCGCTTCTGCGACAGCGACAAGTTGCTTGATCTCGCCTGGACGCTGTTTGGAACCACCACCCCTGGCTGGCCTCGCGTCCAGGCCATCTGCGACTATGTCCACACCCGCATTACCTTCAGCTACGCAAATGCCCGCCCGACCCGCAACGCATCAGAAGCCTACCAGGAAAGCATCGGCGTGTGCCGTGACTACGCCCACTTGGCCGTCGCGTTCTGCCGCGCACTCAACATTCCAGCCCGGTATTGCACGGGCTACCTCGGAGACGCAGGTCTGCCCCCACCCTACGCGCCAGGCGACTTCGCCGCTTGGTTTGAAGCCTACCTCGGCGGCCAGTGGTACACCTTCGACCCGCGCAACAATACGCCCCGCATCGGCCGCGTCCTCGTCGCGCGTGGCCGCGACGCGGCCGACGTCGCCATGATCACCACCTTCGGCCCCAACACCCTTGAAAGCTTCAAAGTCTGGAACGACGTCATCCCAAACTAATCAACCCCCACCCGTCGCTCGTGCGTTTCAGTCGCTCCCAGACCGACCGCCGCTTCCCTGCGTCACACTTCCACTTTAAGCTTGACCACGGAGCACGACGGGAGGGGTTGGAGCGTTGACCAAACCAAAGCGGATCAATCTCGCCTTACAGGGCGGTGGCGCGCACGGCGCCTTCACCTGGGGCGTTCTCGACGCCCTTCTTGAAGCCGACAACCTCGACATCGGTTGGGTCAGCGCAACGAGCGCTGGTGCTGTCAATGCCGTCGCCCTCGCTGCAGGGTTTGCAGATGGCGGACGCGAAGGCGCTCGCGCCAAGCTTTACGAGGTCTGGCACGCCGTCCACAAGGCAGCCGTCCCCGATTTGCTCCGTCTGAACCCATTCCTGTCGGGCGTCTCCAGCCTGGCCGCGTCTTCCGGCGTTGGCCGCATGTTTTCACCCTATCAGTTCAACCCGATGGGCTTTGACCCGCTTCGAAAACTGCTCACCGAAACCATCGACTTCGACAAACTCCGCGCCGCCTCCCCCATTGAACTTCTGATCGCCGCGACCGACATCTCGACAGGCCGACCCCGCCATTTCCGTCGCCACGAGATGACCGTTGATGCTGTCCTCGCTTCGGCCTGTCTGCCGACCCTCCACCATGCCGTCGAGATCGAAGGCCGCGCCTATTGGGACGGCGGCTTTTCGTCAAACCCGGACCTGATCGAGATCGCGCTCGAAAGTCCGGTGCACGACACCCTGCTGATCCTGCTGAGTTCGACCTCGAAATCCGGCGTGCCGACGTCCCCGCTTCAGATCGCCAATGAAACCGCCCGCTTGACATTCAACGCGCCGCTGCTGCGCGACGTTGAAATCATCGAGACGGTGCGCGAGACCGAGGGCGGCTGGCTCAAGCGTCGCTTTAGCAGTCCCTCGCGCTTAACCCCGCTCGCGACCCATCGGTATCACCTGATCGAGGCGGGCCGCCACACCGCAGCGCTCCCCGCTGGCAGCAAGATGAAACCCGACTGGGACCTGTTTAAGTATCTCCACGGCGCCGGCCGCAGCGAAACCCTTAAATGGCTAGAGGCAAATCATTCAAACATCGGCCGCCACGCGACCGTCGATCTCAAAGCCCGCTTCCTGACCCAACCCACGCGCTTCAAACCGCAAGGTCTGCCGGAGGCGGCCGTCCAGCCAACGCTCGGGCAGCCCAGCCCCAACCCGCCTGCGGACTTGCCGTCAGCCCCGATCAGGGAGGCACCAGACGGGCATACCCCTCGCTGATCGTACCCTTTAGTAGCGCCTTATATCCAGAATAGGCCGCATCTGCAGCGGTGATGGTCCCAAGTACCTCATTGGCTATTGCGCGCTTGGCATAAACGATCGGCGTTGATAGCGGCACATAGTTGGCACGTTGCTTGTTCAGCGTTGTAATCAGCCCGCGCATCAGACCGTCACGGTCCAACTGCGACACCACAATCATGCGCATCGCGCCTTTGGTCAGCGACACCAGATGTATGAACGACGATGAGGCTGGCACATAGAGCCGCCCGCGATGGGAATAGGGAGCATCGGGCCTGTCGCATTCCTGAAACAGCAGGCTCGGCCATTCCGCATCCCACGTGATCTGCGTCCGGTACGCAACGATCGCGTCGGGATTAGCAAAGTCGGTCCGCAGCGTCAGGTATTCACCCAGATAGTGATCCACGGCTTCTCGCGTATAGGCGCCCATATAGACAGGCGCCGCAAACCCGCCCATCGCTTGGCGCTCGAGACCCCCGACCGCCGGTTCGCCCGCCGCCGCCCCGGCCTGGGCGACGCTTCCATGCCAATTGTCGCGCACATCTTCATAGTCGAGCCCAAGATAGGTGCAGACATCAAACAGCGTTTGATCCCGCACTGTCCGCCCGCCGAGCAGGTTCTGCACCGTCTTTTCATGGCAATCGGCAGCATCCGCCAACTGCGCCTGGGTCAGCTTCTTCTCGATCATCGCCGTGCGGATCTGATGGATCGCCTTGGCACGTTGATCGACGGGAATCGGCACGATCGGTTTGGGCTGATGTTTCATGGTGCCTGCGGGTGGGCGGAACAGCTCTCTTACCGGAAAATACCGGAAATTTCCGGTAGCGCCATTACCTCTAGCAAACATCCTTGCCGAATCTCGCGCCGCGCCCGCGATCTCGCCCAAAAAAGCTGACTTTCAATCAAATTGCGGGAGCCCTACCCCCCAGACACCGGCGGTTTCCACCCATAAAGCCAATCGTAGCGCCCCAGCAATCGAGGCCCAGCGATGGCTCGCATGGCAAGGTTTCGGACCAGCGCTGCCGCCCCGCCCATATGATAAATCCCGCCGTTTCGCCGAGCCCCTGCTGCGACGGCCATGACCCGCGCGCGTCTCAGTTTGGCGTACGCGTCGAAGGCCGCTGGATAATCAGCCCCGCTGGCCTGCACGCAAGAGGCCAGCACAGCCGCATCCTCAAGCGCCAGTACGCCGCCAGACGCCAGGAATGGCAGCACCGGATGTGCCGCATCGCCCAGCAAGGCCACCCGCCCGTTCGACCACCGCGACAACCGCGGCACGTTGAACAGGCTCCACGCCTTCCATCCCTCGCCGGCACTGACCACCGACCTCAAATCCGGTGCCAATCCAGCCAAGCGTGCGAGCAGCGCATCGCGGTCCACTTCGCGCGCCCATCCCTCGCTTGCTTCCGTCTGCGGCAATATCACCACCAGCGCCGTCTGCATCGAGCCCCGCACCGGATAATGCACCGCGTGCGCGCGCGGAGCGAGCCAAAGCCCGACCGCATTCCGGTTCAGTCCCGACGGCAACGCCGCTGCCCCGATCACCGTGCGATAGGCGCTCCACCCGGCAGGCCGCAGTTCCACCGGATCCGCAACGTAATTGCGAACTTTCGACCACAACCCATCGGCCCCGATCACCGCCGCACCATTGGCCGCCCGTCCGTCGACGGCAATCAATCGCACGCCGTCTGCCGTCGCTTCCAACCGGTCCACCTGAAACCCGGTTTCTATGTTGATGGCAGGGTCACGCTGAGCCGAATTGAGCAGTGCCGCATGCAAGTCGGCCCGATGCACGGTCCAATACGGTGCCCCATGGCGCGCCTCGATGTGGTCACCCAGCGGCACGGTCGCCAGCATCGCTCCGCGCACGCCATCGCGCACCTCGATCTCGCCGGGAGCCCCGGCTGCGGGGGCGAGTGCGGCGGCGACCCCAATAGCGCGCAGCACCCAAACCCCGTTCGGCCCGATCTGTATCCCCGCCCCCGCCTCCTCGAAGACAGGCTTGCGTTCCAGCACCCGACAGCGCACGCCGACCTTGGAGAGCGCCAACGCGACCGCCACCCCCCCGATGCCGCCGCCCGCAACGAGCATGGGCCGGACGGGTCGCGCCGTGATGGCCATTTTAGAGTCCGTCGCGAACGAGGCTGCCCTTGGGGTCCGTCTCGTCGGCGTGCAGACGTGCATCATGCACATACAGCGTCGAACAATAAGGACACAGGATTTGCGCATCGGCACCCATGTCGAGATAGACATGCGGATGATCGTAGGGAGCCCGCGCGCCCATGCATTGCAGTTCCTTGACGCCGACAAAGATCTTTTCGGCACCAGTATCGTTGGCGAGATGAGGAACGGCGTGAGCAGCCATTGGCGGGACCTTGCAAAGTTTGAAAACAGTCAGGCAGCATTCATAGCCCTCGCCGCCCCAAAATGATAGGCACGCCGCGTAACACTGAAGGAGCATGCATGCCGGTCTTTTCATCCAATGGCGTCGAGATCGCGTACCTGGACACCCCAGCGACCGGCGATGGCACGGGCAAACTGCCCGTACTGCTGATCCACGGCTTTGCCTCAAATCTGGGCACCAATTGGGTCTCGACGAGTTGGGTCCGCACCCTGACCGAGGCGGGCCATCGTGTCGTAGCCTTTGACAATCGCGGCCACGGCAACAGCGCCAAATTGTATGAATTGGACGATTACGGTGCCCCGCTCATGGCCGAAGACGGCCGCCGTCTGCTCGACCATCTCGCCATTCCCCGCGCGCACCTGCTCGGCTACTCCATGGGCGCCCGTATTTCAGCCTTCCTCCTGTTGGCCCATCCCGATCGCATCGCTACCGCAACCTTCGGCGGCCTGGGCGTGAACATGGTCCGTGGCATGGCCTCGCGCGGCGACACCATTGCCCAAGCGCTTGAAGCGGCCAGCGTCGACGACGTCACCGACCCCGGCGGGCGCGTCTTCCGCATCTTTGCCGAACAGACCAAAAGCGACCTGCGCGCGCTTGCCACCTGCATGAGATCGGCCCGCGCCCCGATCCACGCCGAGGCTATCGCTCAGGTTAAGCGCCCCGTCATGGTTGCCGTCGGCACCGACGACCCCATCGCAGGATCGGCGAGTGAGTTGGCAGCCATGATCCCTGGCGCAATCCATTTTGATATTGTTGGCCGCGAGCATATGAAAGCCGTCGGCGACCCGACGTTCAAAGCCGCCGTCATCAAATTCCTAGCCCAACACCAAGACTGAGCAGCGCAACCAGCATCGTGCGCCACAACGCGTATCAGCCTCGGCACCGCCAGGAACCGGCCCTATCCAAAATTTGCCTGACGTCGCCGAATCCGCCGAGGGGTACCCGCCGCTAACGAGGTCAGTTGCAATAACTTCGGAGGACAGTTCCATTGCGAACTGCCGAGGCTTCAACACGCACGACACACGCATCACACAACGCTTTACGCAATGGCAGGCAACATACGCACGACATACTAACGCACGAAAGGCCACGCTGATCAGGCCCCGAAATCCTTCGCGCAACCACGCGTCAGCCCCGACGTCTGACCACTGACTATTATTAGCACAATCCCGCCTGGGTTGCGGAGCGAATCAATTATGGCGCTCTGCTTTGGCTGTGGATAACTGACCCGCATGAGCGATTAAGCAACACACCCGTTGCGCCGTTTCCGCCGTTGTGCCGACGCAAATCCGCCGTGGCCAGCCGCTCTAATGCCTGAACCGCCGAAAGCGGTTTACCCGGAATTAGGCATCTGAGAGCTATCATGACGCCCATGTTGTATCGCGTCGCCCGTGTTGCCTTATTCCCGGTTGGTTGTGCACTTCTCCTGTGGGGATGTGGAACCGGCCCCAACTTTGTTGCCAAGGACGAGCCCTGGCGACGCCAGGAAGAAATCGCCTGCCTGTCGTCTGGGGCTGTGCGCGAAACGAACTACCTCCGCATCCGATCAGCGCTCGGCGGTCCCAGCGACTACTGCGGCGCGCAACGCCCCTTTGAAATGTCGGCTGCCGACGAGGGCCGTGTAGCCCTCATCCCGCCAGCCCTCGTCGTCTGCCCTATGGTGCCCCAGATCAACGATTGGGTAGCCAATGTCGCAGGACGCGCAGCCCGCCAGCATCTCGGCAGTCCGCTCGTCGGCCTGCGAGTGGCCGCATCCTATTCCTGCCGCCCCATGAACAACGCCAGCGGAGCCCGCCTGTCTGAGCACGGCCACGCCAACGCAATCGACATCTCTGCCTTCGTCATGGCCGACGGTCGCGTCGTGACCGTCAAAGGCGGCTGGAACGGCCGCCCCGAAGAACACGCCTTCCTGCGCGAGGTTCGCGGCAATTCATGCCAGACCTTTACCACCGTCCTTGGCCCCGGTGCCGACGCCCACCACAACGACCACTTCCATCTCGACCTTGCGCGTCATGGCCGCGACGGCCTCAAGCGAATATGCAAATAGCGCGGCTAGGGCGTGTCGTCAGTTATGGTTTGGAGCTGGATGAGGTCCAGAATGGCCGGGTGCCAGGAGCTTCGCGAAGCCAATACGGCCAGTATTGGCAAGCGGAGCGACGCCGCAAACGGCTATTCTCGACCTCACCGCTTCGCGGCGCGGGGAATTTGACCGATGGGTGCGTTGCTTTTCCTAGCAAGCCGATGAGGCTTGCGTCGTCAAGCGCCTGCCCCTCGATCAAATTCCCCAGCGTCCAGCCCGAATCCATAACTGACGACACGCCCTAGGCAGAATGGAGCCACGGTCACGTTTCCAGCCAGCTATACCGCTGGTTCCTCGATCAGCATCTCCATGCCATCAGCGCCTAAGGCAACATGGACGAAATGCCTGACCGGAGCCAGCAACGGCTGCCCCTCGCCGCAAAAAAAGGCGGGATGTTTCATCCCGCCCTCACTCAGCATATTGCAAAAGTCATCGCAGCTTATCGCATCAACATTAAGCCGTCTGCTGGATCGCTGAGAGCTTCCAGGCGTTCGCGCCTCCGCCATGACGGCGGGTAAACGTCCACACTTCCGTGACCTCCTGCGGTTCGCTCGTGCTGCCGTCGACAACACGCCCGCTTGTGCGCTCGATCGTGGCATCCGTCAGCGAATAGCGCATGGCAACCGAAGCATACTCTCCCGTCGCTTCCGACCAGGATTCTGCCAGATCGCCCGATAAAAGCTTTGGTTCGCCCAGATCGTTGCGCACGCCATTGCGCACATTCTCGTCCAACTGCTCGGTGAAATAGCCCAGCATTTCAGCCGTCGTTGCCGACCGCAGGGCGCCTTGATCTTCACGGCTGTATGACAGCTGGATGACCGACAGCAAACGCTCAAACGACGTGTAATCGGCAGCTTCGATGACCAGTGGCTGAGTTGCAGCAGCAGCGGCTGCAGCACCGGCCGAACCCATCGCGGCGCCAGCGTTACGGCCCGACCCGATCCGCGATTCGTTCATTGCCGAGCGCTGGTAGTCCGGACCGTTCGGCGTTGCTGTCGCTGGCTGATTGCGACGGCGGAAATAGCTGATGGCGAAATATACGACGCCAGCGATCAGAGCCGCCTGAAGCAGGAACCCGACCATACCGAGAATGCCGCCGATGCCGCCGAAGAAGCCAGCGCCCAGCAACGCGCCGATCAGACCTGCGCCGAGCAACCCGCCCATGAACCCGGTGCCGAACCGCGACGCCGGACGGGCCGCTGCCGCAGCGCCCGCTGTCGCCGCGCCAGCCGTCTGTGGCGAGGGCTGTGCCGAACGCTGCATCGGTTGCGCCGTTGTCGGCGCCGTCTTCGTAGCTGGAGGAGCGGTGTAGGTTTTCACCCCACGGCTACCCGTGCTGAACCCGCGCCCCGCGCGCGCTTCTGCGTCCACCGATCCGGTCACGCTCAGAGATGCAAACACCAGCGCCGCCGCAGCGGTCCGGGTCAGAGTATTGATCAAACGATTGGTGGACATGACAACCCCAATGATAGCCTAACAAGAGCAGACCCCTATATAGGGTGCTGGTTTAAAATTTCATCAGGCACTGCAACAACGGCCCACCGTTGGACCGATTAAAACAACTTCAATCCCGGCGGCAGCGCGATCCCGCCAGTCGCTTCCTTCATTTTCTCCGCCATCAGCGCCTCGACTTTCGTCTTAGCATCCTGCCCGGCAGCCAAAATCAAGTCCTCCAGGATTTCGGTTTCATCCGCCCGCATCAGCGACGGATCAATCTTAACCTTCTTGATCTGCCCTTTGCCGTCGAGCGTCAGGCGAACGAGGCCACCGCCCGAACGCCCCTCGACTTCGGCATGACCAAGCTCTTCCTGCATCTGCTGCATGCGCGCTTGCAACTGCTGCGCCTGCTTCATCATTCCCATAATGTCTTTCATCGCGTCTCATCCCTTTACCGACCGAGCGAGTCATATCGTGTAGCCGGTGCCGAAAAGCAAACCCTCAACCGGTCGCCGACGTATCGTCATCCCGCACGATCTGCTGCGTGCGAATGCGGGTAATTTTACCGTCCGGAAACGTCTCCAGCAGAGCCTTCACGGCCGGATGCTCGACCAAAATCGCCCGCTCGCGGGCTTCGCGCTCGCGCCGCACATCCCCAAGTGTCGGCTCGCCCGCCGTCTTGCTGACGACAACGACCCACTTCCGTCCGGTCCACTTGTTGAGCTTTTCGCGCAAATCGTTGGGCAGCGCCGTCGGGGCCGTCGGCAGCAGATAGATGTCGATGGAACCGACGCCCGCATCGAACCGCACGAGGCTGACGCTTTCCTCAAGATCCACCTTGAGCTTGGCCTCGCGATATTTGCCCGCCACCTCGACCACATCGGCAAACGAGACCACGGCGTCGAACCGCACGGACTGCAACACCGGCGCGTCTTCGGGATCGGCCGCCATTTCCTCGATATCGAGGTCGTCATAGATCGGCTCGGCATCAACGGCTGCGTCAATGAAGTACGGCTCGCCGTGCGCGCCATCGCCGTCCGTGCGATCAGGCCCTTGGGCGGACGGCTGTCCCGCAGGCCTCTGATTGAGCGTCGCAGGCGGCGGCGCATCCCGTCCCCCCGGCCCAGGCGGCTCGCGCCGCACCAGCGCATCCCCCCCCAGCACGCGGATCAATTCGTCAGGCGAGGGCAAGTCTGCGGTATGCGCAATCCGGATCAGCACCATTTCAGCCGCCGCCAACGGATCGCCCGACCGTGCGGCCTCCTCATATCCTTTCAGCAACATCTGCCACAGTCGCGACAGCAGCGGCACCGATAGCTGCCCGGCCAATTGGGTCGCACGCCGCTTTTCTTCGCCCGAGAGCTGCTCGCCCGCAGCCCCCGCCCCGACCACCTTGACACGCGCCGTCTGATGCACGGCCTCGGCCAGATCGGCCAGCACTTGGGCGGGCTCCGCACCGTCCCGATTGAGGTCGGCCAGCGCTGTCAAAGCCGGCGCAATCGCGCCCGCCGCCACCTGCTCCAGCAGATCGAAAATCCGCCCGCGATCGGCCAGCCCCAGCATCTCGCGCACCTGGGCTGCCGTCACCGATGCACCCGGTGTCCCAAGCGACATGGCAATCGCTTGGTCGAGAATGGACAACCCATCGCGCACCGACCCTTCAGCAGCGCGTGCGATCAAGGCAATCGCGTCATCGTCTGCGCTCCCGCCCTCGGCGTCCACGATCCGCTTGAAATGGGCCGACAGTACCGGCACATCGACACGCCGCAAGTCAAACCGCTGGCATCGTGACAGCACCGTCACCGGAACCTTGCGGATTTCCGTCGTCGCAAAAATGAATTTCACGTGCTCTGGCGGTTCCTCCAGCGTCTTGAGCAACGCATTGAACGCGCTTTTCGACAGCATGTGGACTTCGTCGATAATGAACACTTTCGTCCGCGCAACGATCGGCTTGTACCGCGCGCTCTCGATGATCTCGCGGATGTTTTCGATGCCCGTATTGGACGCAGCGTCCATCTCGACCACATCGGGATGACGGCTCGCTATAATGTCCGCGCAATGCCGCCCCAGCGTTGGCATATCGACCGTCGGCCCGCTTTTGCCCCCGTCGACCTCATAGTTCAGCCCGCGCGCCAAAATACGCGCCGTCGTCGTCTTGCCGACCCCGCGCACACCCGTCAGCATATACCCTTGCGCGATCCGCCCCGACGAAAACGCGTTCCGCAGTGTCGTGACCATCGCCTCTTGGCCGATCAGATCGGGGAACGCTTGCGGGCGATACTTGCGCGCCAGCACCACATACGGCTTGGGCGCATCGCCAAACAACCCTGCCTCCGGCGACGGCGCATCAAATGACGGTGGTGTGGATTTAGCCATTCAAGCTCCGGACATTCGCCGCAGCGCTCTCACTCAAAAACCCGCCGGGTTTTAGGGGAGCAGAGCGACCCGCGCCCGGTGGCGCGCCCCGTCGGAGCGCTTCGGCGCGTGAGACACAACAAACCGCGCGTGAGATATAAAAAGACTGGCGAACGACCCGGCACCGGTTCGTTAGGGCTGCTTCCTTCCGGACCTGACCCGGTTGGCGATGGTATCGTCCGTCGCCAGTCCACCCCTGTTATGGCGAGTGTCGCGACAATGTGCAACCCCGTCCAGATGCCTGACGCTCTTAAGCGGCACGGCCCGTCAGTTTGTGAACGCCCGCTCCATCCAATCATCAAGCTTCCCGCCACCGGTCACCGGCGCTGAACCCTTCGCCGCCGATCCGCGCGCTTTCTTGACATCGGCGCCGGCACCCAACGCCAATGGGCGACCAAACACAGCCGCTTTAACCTTTTCAGGCGGCGTCACGACCGCAGCCGCAACGGGCGCAACACTAGGCTCTACCGGACGATAGTCACTCGATGAAATCACATCCGGCGGCATCACCGATTCCAATACCGCAATCCGAGCGTCGCCCGGCCCCGAGGCAACGATTGAAACGGGCGCTGCTTCATCAAGTTGGGTGCTCGTCCAGCCCATAACCCGTGCTGCCATAGGTAAGAATGCGACAACCGGTTGCTCCCCGCGCACCCACCGGCGCATGGCCTTCACCTGAACCGCAAGCGCCACGCGCGCCTGAGAACCAACCGCCTTCGGCGTCGCCACCAGCCCCCGGCGCTCAGCGATCCGCGTCACAAAATCGGCCTGCCGAACGAAAGCCGCGCACGCCATGGTCTTGGCGGCAGCATTATCGTCTAGCAGTCCCCGCGCCAAAGCTGTCGCTTGGGCATATTTTCCCGCTCGATAGAGGACGCCAACATAATAGTCGCCAAACGCCCCGCTAAAGTTCCCGATTTTTTGTGACTGTGCGCGCGCACCCGGTGTCAGCGCTGCCAGCACGATGACGACACCGGCAATGGCACCAATGCCCCGTAGCCGATTGCCGATTGAGGCTGGACGAAACGATCTAGGCAAAGGGCGAACCATGCTTTTCTGTTTCTCACACGAAAGACGCAGAAAAAACCGCACCAAAAAGCCTGAGGCGAGACAGCACCCCCGGATGCAGACTACCGCATTGGAGACAATAGGTGTTCGTGTTCGCGACCGTTGTAAAGCCGCCCAGGCTGTCGCCTTAACACTAAAGACGCGCACGGAGGCGACGGGGACACACAAAGTGCCGGTCCCCATCACCCAGCGTCACAGTCTTGGGCTACTTCCCCAACCCCAGCGCGATGGCCATCGCCCGGAACACGCGCGTGTTGTCGATCCGCCCGCGAAACTGCTCGGCACCTGGCCCCATCGCCGTCAGCACGACGTCATCGGCGGCATGAATACCCCGATCGGCCGTAAACGGCAGGTTCCCCGTCCGCCGCGCCGACCCTGGCACGGCACAGTTGGCCTCGTTCACGGTTGCAATCTTGGTATCTGGCGTCGAATTCGCGGGCATGTTCTCGCCCTCAAGATATGGCTTTCCGGCATCGCAATGATCGGGGAACGCGGCAAACACCACCGCAAGCCGCCGCGAAACGTCGACGCTCGGCGGAAATCCTTCGGCGTCCGGTGGTCCGTAGTTGGGAAACTTCGAGTTGGCGTAGATCTGCAACCGATCGCGAATCCCCGGCCCCTTGGTGTCGTCATAGGTTCCGATGATCGACACCGGATGGGCATGGTCGGCCACGACGATAATCAACGTATCGTTGCGGTCGCCGGCAAAATCCTTGGCAACCTGCACCGAATTATCGAGCATGATCGTATCGTAAACCGCACGTTCCCAATCCAGCGAGTGGCTGTACTTATCGATGCGACCCGACTCGACCATCAGCAGAAAGCCTTTGTCGTTGCGGGTCAGCACCGACAGCGCCGAGCGCACCTGATCCGTCAGGTCGGGCTGTTCGGGAAACAGTGAGACAGTCCCCTTCTTCAAAATCCGCCGGTCGAGCGCACCGTCAATGTTGAGCCGGTTGAACAGTCCCAGCAGCTTTCGTGTTTCAGGCGAGGTGGCGGCAGCCAGCATCTCGGCGTTGGTCGCAGCGAATGTGTAGCCGTCAGCCTTGAACTTCGCGATATAGTCGACGTTATCTTTGCGCTTACCATGCTCGACCGATCCGGGCAGAAAGTTGGGCGAGCCCCCACCCAGCATCACGTCTGGCTGCAGGTCATGAAACGCTTTGACGACGTCGTCGAAGTCCGAGCGCCGCCGTGTATGGGCTGCCATCGCGCCAGGCGTCGCATCTTGGATCTCAGTCGTCGTCACGATCCCGACAGCCATCCCAAGCCGCCGCTTCACGAGTTCCGCGATCGTCTCGACTTTGGGATGGGCGAGGGTGTGTTTATTGTTAGCGCAGTAAACGCCCATCGCGTTGACACACGACTTATGACCCGTCGTAAAGGCCGACATGGCATTCGCGCTATCGGTAACCAGCGCATCCGACCCGTGTGTCGACACCAGCGCCATATGCGGCATGTCGTCGATCGCGAGCTCCCCGCCATAGCGGCCCTCCACCAACCCCTTCGACATGATGCGCGCCGCCGTCCGGTGCGCCACCGATAACCCGTCGCCCACAAACAGGATCACGTTTTTGGCGACCCGCCCTTTGGGGCTGTCGAAAACCTCCCAATTGACGATGGCCTTTTGATTGCCCGACTGCGCCTCGACAACAACCTTGCCCGGCTTGTCGATCTGCACCCGGCGGATCCAGTACGAAACCTGCGGCAAGCCCTCTTCCAGTTCGATGACCCACGGCTTCTTGCCGAATGCGGTCTCCGCATCGACGCCATTGATGCTCACCTTCAATGATGCGGGATCGGGCTCGCCGGGAAATTCGACCTTCAGGTCAAACACGCTGCCAGCAAGGATCTCGGCGCGGTCCAGCGGATAGATTGTCTGCGCACAAACCCCAGATATCGACGCCACCAAGACGGCGCAAACTCCAACAAACCTCGACATCATAAGCTGGCTCCCGGCAAACCCTGTGCTGAAGCGGATATTCGCCCTGCAAGACCTCGATTATAGCCCATGCGCAACGTGTCTGTGACAATCCCAGCCGTTGAACGTACGCTGTTATTTGCCGCACCGTGAGCGACCGCCCGCGGCTGCAAAGCAGCTTTTGCCTAACCCTTGCGCCCGCCGAAAATATCCAGCGCCGCATCGACCGTCTTTTTCAGCGTACCGGTCGTCTCGCCGTCCCACTTGCCGGTCGCAAGCGTTGCCACCTCGTCCGACATGGCAACGTTGCGCCCATTGGCAAATGCCTCGTGGTTCTTCTCGACGCCGGCTAGGTCGTAGAGATAGTTGACCATCAACCCGTGGCTTTCACGGATACCCTTTTCCGACACGTCGGCCATCCAGTTGACGCGTTCAATGCGCGCGCCGTTGCCCAGGTGGAACCGCGCGACAGGGTCCGTCACGCCGCGTGCCGTTCCAGTCCCTGACAAGTACCGCGCACCAAGCCGCAACAGAGCCTCCCGCAACAGGGTCGATCGCACATAGCCCTCCTGCTCACCCTGCACGGCCAGACTGCGCAATCCAGCCCCCGCATCGGCGGTGCCCGCCTCTTTGACGATCCGCTCGATCAACGACTTGGGCAAATGGCTTCCGATATCCGTCTCGGCATGATCCAACCAGCGCCGGAACCCCGGCATTGGCGACAACGTCGCAAACGTCTTGAGCCCTGGAAGTTCGCGCGCCAGATCCGCCGCCACTTGCTTGATAAGGAAGTTCCCGAACGAAATCCCCCGCAAACCCGGCTGACAATTGGAAATCGAATAAAAGATCGCCGTGTCGGGCTCGGCGTGCGGCTCTAGCGGAATCGGTGCCCGGATGATCGGCGCAATCCGCCCCGACAACTCATTCACCAGCGCCACTTCCACAAAGATCAGCGGCTCGTCGGGCAGGCCCGGATGGAAAAACCCAAAGCAGCGCCGGTCGGACGCAAGCCGTCGCCGCAAATCCTCCCAGCCGTCGATCGCATGAACCGCCTCGTAGGCAATGAGTTTTTCCAGCACCGCTGCCGGCGTATTCCACGAAATCCGCCGCAACTCGAGAAATCCGCGATTGAACCACGACGTCAACAGATGCCGCAGGTCGGCGTCGAGCGGGGCAAACTCTGGATGATCGCGCAGTTGCGTGCCCAAATGCTCGCGCAAACGCACCAGCACAAGCGTGCCATCGGGCGCCATGTTCATCCGCCGGAACAGCTCCAGCCGCGGGCTTTCGACGGCGGCCTGCAAAGCCGCCAGACTTTCCGGCGTAGGCTTTGCACGCCACGCGTCGGCCATCGCGCGCACTTTTCGCGTATCTGGATTATACTTGCGCACGAGCAAGTTGAACACGTCGAACCGTTCCGCGCCGCCCGCACGGCGCACCAGCCGCACCAGATCGTTGGCAATCACCGTGCCGAGCACTTCCCCGCGCTCCGACATCAGCGCATCGGCCAAGCTCTCCACCTGCTCGATAAACGACCCGTCTCGCTTCACGCTCACAGAGGGTTCGCCGACGATGACGCTGCGCAGATAATCAAACACCCGCTGCGGACTCTGGCGCGTCAAGGTCAGCGCCGCCATAAATCCTGCCTCCGCAGTCGCTGGCACCAGCGCCCCCGTAACAGGACGCGCGGCAACCTCGGCAATGATCTGCTCGCGGTCGCCGTCAAGCCTGGGCGCTGGCCGCCGCACGCTCGCATCGTCAAAGCTCGAAAGCTTGATCGGATTGCCAGCCATCATCAGCGGCCCCGTCTCCGGATCGGTCGCCGTCACCACCATATTGCGCGACCGCACATGCGGGTCGGCCAAGACCTGATCGACCGTGTTGATCGGCCCGCAGGGAACGCCCGCCGCCTCAAGATCTGCCAGCCAGGCCGCAATCCTTTTCGTCTTAAACGCGCCGCCAAGTTCGGCAAACAACGCTTCCCAGTTATCGGTCCGCGACGCGTTGCTCTTGAACCGCGCATCTCCCGCCAATTTAGGCAGCCCCAGCGTCTCGCACAGCTTCTGGAACAGCGCATCGTTGCCAGCTGCAATCACCAGATACCCGTCAGACGCCTTGAACGCTGAAAACGGCGTGATGGAGGGATGCCGCGCCCCAATCGGCCCTGCAACCTCACCCGTCGCCGCATACCTGGCAATCGCATTTTCTAAAATCGCCACCTGACAATCGAGCAAAGCCACATCGACCTTGATCGCCTCGCCGGTATTCGCCCGGTGAAACAGGGCACTGTTGACGCCGATTGCTGTAAACAATCCAGCAGTGATGTCGCCAATCGAGGTCCCGACCCGCACCGGTTCCCCACCGGGCGTTCCCGTCACGCTCATCAGCCCGCCCATCGCCTGTACGACCATGTCGTAGGCGGCCCGCTTTGAATACGGCCCCGTATGTCCAAAGCCCGAAGCCGCAGCGTAAATCAGCCTCGGATACTTTTCATGCAGCGTATCGAACCCATAGCCCAGCTTCTCCATGGTCCCGGGCCGATAGTTCTCCACCAGAACATCCGCATGTTCCAGCAGTTGCTCAAATACGGCCTTATCCTCGGGCTTCTTCAAGTCGAGCGCGATGCTCTCCTTGCCCCGGTTCAGCGACATGAAGTAGGCCGACTTACCCTTGACGAATGGCCCGAACGCCCGGCTGTCATCGCCCGTCAGCGGTTCGACTTTAATGACCCGCGCGCCCAGATCGGCCAGCACCATCGTGCAAAACGGGCCAGCCAGAACCCGCGTCAGATCGATCACGGTCACGCCCGAAAGCGGACCCTTTGGCCGCTCGACCAACCCCACCACAGGCTCCTCCGGCACATTGACTGCCGGCTTGTGCGTCACGGTCTTTTTCCCGGCTTTCGTCATCGTTGTCCAACCCGCCTCGCATCCGCCAAACCCACCCTTACTGATTGGTCGGCAATCACGCACATTTCAAGGAAAGGAACCGTTGGAGCTTGAATTGTTTCAATCAAAAATCTTGCCTCGACCCATGTTATGGCCAGCGGTATATGAAATCGGCATTATCTAACCGGAGGGCCCTCATCAATGCCCGACGACAACGCCCAGATCTCCATGCACGGGCGCAGTCAAGAGGTGCGTCTCCCGAAGGCGTTCCGCCTCCCCGGCAAAGAAGTCCGCGTCAGCCGCGACTGCGACAAAATCATCCTCGAACCCTTCGACGCAAAGCTCGACGTTGAGGCGTGGTTCGCCAAGCTGGATGCTTTGCGCGCCCGAAGTGGAGAGTTCCTCCCTGAAGGCCGCCCCCAATGTCAGCGGACAAAATCTACTAATCATACGGAAAGAGCACTGCTTCACTCGGCAACACATCATTTACAGATCCCTGCGAATTAATACTCAATCGACGCAACGATTTATCTGAAGCTAGCTCAATATTGCCAAAAATCTCGCCAAAGCGGCGCTCTCCACGCCAACTCGGATTACAAACAGACAGTACGAGAGTATGTGCAATGCGCCTTCCGGTAACGCTCGCTAAACCAATGTTGCCCTTTTCATTGGAGCAGCGCATAACCCCGTCAATTTCTAGTCCCTGCACATCGAGTTCCAGCTCCACTAGATGCGTGAGTTCAGGAAACACGGTGCCTTCGTTAGACCACTTTCCCGCTAGTTGATTTTCAATTGTGGCTTCCGACTGCCGGTGAGCCGAAACTTTTTGAAAAATTATTTCAGCCAGCATTTCAGCCGATATTTGTCTTAGATCAACATCCGCGATGTCCGATGGCATGCCCGGCGATTCACTTATACCAAAACGGGCGGGCAGCAAATAGTCGTAGATGCGGGCCTCTGGAGCGCCACGAGCTGCTTCGAATTCTTTTTTTGTCCAGCGCTTCGCGAGGTAATATTCAGATATGAAGGCCACCACGAACGAAGATTCGTGTCGGTAAGCATTCAAACAATCAACATTTAGGTCGTTGCCCCATAAATGGTGCGTTAGCGATCTGTCATAAAAAACTCGAACTCCCAGCCGTTCGCATTCGACCGCCACACGTTCAACGTAGCCCCGGTCCTCACCAGCATACGTTAGGGCCACGTCGTATTTCTTGCGCACTGTAGCCCCTCACAGCGGAATGTTATCGTGCTTCTTCCAGGGGTTCTCGACGTGCTTGTTGCGCAGCATGTTGAGCGCGCGGCAGATGCGCTTGCGCGTCCCATGCGGCAGGATCACTTCGTCGATATACCCGCGCTCAGCCGCCACAAACGGGTTAGCAAAGCGCTTCTTGTAGTCCTCGACGCGGGCCGCGATCTTATCGGGGTCATTCAGCTCCGACCGGTAAATGATCTCCGCCGCCCCCTTGGCCCCCATCACGGCAATCTCGGCCGTCGGCCAAGCATACGTGACATCGCCCCGGATGTGCTTTGAACTCATCACGACATATGCGCCGCCATACGCCTTACGCGTGATGCACGTGACCTTGGGCACGGTCGCCTCGGCATAGGCAAACAGCAGCTTCGCACCGTGCTTGATCAACCCGCCGTATTCCTGCGCCGTCCCCGGCAGGAAGCCCGGCACATCGACCAGCGTCACCAGCGGGATTTCAAAGCAATCGCAGAACCGCACGAACCGGGCTGCCTTGCGCGATGCATCGCTATCGAGCACGCCAGCAAGCACGAACGGCTGGTTCGCCACGATCCCGACGGTACGGCCTTCCATGCGCGCAAAACCGGTGATGATATTTTTGGCAAACTGATCCTGAATCTCGAAGAAATCGCCCTCGTCCACGATCTTGAGGATGAGTTCCTTCATGTCGTAGGGCTTGTTGGGGTTATCCGGGATCAGTGTATCGAGCGAATAGTCGTACCGGTCCGCCAAATCCGCAGTCGGCATCTCGGGGACGCCCGATTCGTTGTTCGACGGCAGGAAATCCATCAACCGGCGCATCTGCAGCAGCGCCTCGACATCGTTTTCATAGGCGCGGTCGGCAATCGAAGACTTGGTCGTGTGAACCTTGGCCCCGCCCAATTCTTCCGCCGTCACCGTCTCATTGGTGACCGTCTTGACCACATCCGGCCCGGTCACGAACATATAGCTCGTATCTTTGACCATGAAAATGAAGTCCGTCATGGCAGGCGAATACACATCGCCGCCTGCGCACGGCCCCATGATGACCGAAATCTGCGGAATAACCCCCGACGACAAGACGTTGCGCTGGAACACTTCGCCATATCCGCCGAGCGCGTCCACGCCTTCTTGAATGCGCGCGCCGCCCGCATCGAACAGGCCGACGATGGGCGCGCGGTTCTTGATCGCCATGTCCTGAATCTTGGTGATCTTGCGCGCGTGCGTTTCCGAAAGCGACCCGCCGAGCACCGTGAAGTCCTTGGCAAACACATACACGACCCGGCCATTGATGGTGCCCCAGCCGGTCACCACGCCATCGCCTGGCGTCTTGTTCTTTTCCATGCCGAATTCGCTGCAGCGATGCTCGACGAAGGTGTCGAACTCTTCAAACGAATTCTCATCCATCAGCAGTTCGATGCGCTCGCGCGCCGTCAGCTTGCCGCGCGCATGCTGTGCATCGATGCGGTTTTGACCACCACCCAGGCGTGCCTGAGCGCGGCGCTGTTCAAGCTCATCGATCACATGCTTCATGGATAATTCTGCCCCGTGAGTTACGAAAGAACATCGGCCCAGATAGCATGTCATTTGTGCGACGCAAACGGGTAACAGCGCCCGACTTCCGCAGGGGTTCGTTAACTCAGCACCCGATACTCCAGATGGAGCACCCGACGCACCCGCGCCACGCGCGCCCGTTGAGACCGATGGACCGCCAGCGGCCTCATCGCCACGATGTCGCCGCGCACGGTCAAACACAACAGCGGTTGGCTCCGTGCGACGATTGCCGCAGTCTGTGCTGTCCCCAACCGTCCATAAACATGCGACGCCGGCACAACCTCAAGTGGCCCGCTATCCTCGTCGCAATCGTCCAGATACACCCGCAGCACGACCGTACGCGCCAAATCCGCGCCATCCCCGCTGTGAACCTGCTGCCATGGCACAAACCAGCTCGCCGCAACGACTTGATCCAACGCGACAAACCGCGTGACGCGCGGCGTCGCACACTCAACGCCTGCACCTAGTAGCCGCCCCGCGAGCAGCGCAAGCCCCTCGTGAGCCCCCAACCAAGTGCGCGCTTCCATCGAAAGCCCGTCGATCTGGGCACCTGCCGCGCGATGGTCCAGGCGCGGGAACAAGTCATCCATGATCGCGAGATCGTCCCGCGACAGTGCGTATTCGATGATCGCAAACCCAAGCGCATCAAACCGCTCGTTGAGCCCCGTCGGCATCGGATGCGTCAACACGCCTTAGTTGTCCTCAAAGCATTCGAGTAGGAATGCAATCCGCTGCGGCCCCGGCAAATGGCCAAACATCGACCCCTTGCTCGCGGCAAAATGCGGCGTCCACGCAATCACGTCTTCCCGCGTCAACCCGCCCTGCTTGCGTTCTTGCTTGATCGCCCAGCAATCGGCCTGCTTCTCGCTGTCGATCGTCGGCGCAAACAAATGCCCAAGCACATGATGGCCGCACTCGTGCAGCTTGAAGAAAACCTGCAAGTTCGCAGGCAGCGTCGCCATCAGCACCGGGTCGATCATGATCACCGGCCCGCCGCCGACGAATTCCGCCCGTCCCGCATCCCCGAGCGAGGGAACATCAACCGTCCGCACGACGCGGTTGCGAAAATCCCGGCAGTTAACAACCTGCTTTTCGCTGGCTGGCGGAAGGGGAGATGGCAGCACCGGCGCCGCGCGCGCTTCGCTGGCCAAAACACCAGTCGAGTTTAACAGCAAAGCCAATACAACGAGGACGTATCGCATGAAGCATGGCACCCTGGCTGACCACCTCGGCAAGCCTACCGTGCATTAACGTGCAGAGGAAAAGAAAAGATCATCAAAAGATCGCCAAGCCCCCTTTGGAGCCGCGAGACGCCCGCACATGACCCACTCAAACGCGGGTCCAGGGACAAGTCCCTGGTCGGGGTGTCAGAGGGGCGGCCAGCCCCTCAAGTTCGTGCCGCAGCCTCAACCGCACATCAATGGTTCATCGCCTTGACGATGTCTTCGGTCATCTTCTTGGCGTCGCCCAGAACCATGACGGTGTTGTCCTTGTAGAACAACGGGTTGTCGATCCCGGCATAACCCGACGAAAGCGAACGCTTGTTGAACAGAACCGTCGCGCCCTTCCAGACCTGCAGCACCGGCATCCCGTAAATCGGCGAGGTCTTATCGTCTTCGGCGGCGGGGTTGGTCACGTCGTTGGCACCGATGACGTACACCACATCGCACTGCGGGAATTCCGAGTTGATATCTTCCAACTCGAACACCTCGTCGTAGGGCACGTTCGCTTCGGCGAGCAGCACGTTCATATGCCCCGGCATCCGGCCAGCGACCGGATGAATAGCATACTTCACTTCGACGCCCTTTTTCTTCAGCGTGTCAGCCATCTCGCGCAATGCATGCTGCGCCTGGGCAACGGCCATGCCGTACCCTGGCACGATGATGACTTTCTGCGCGTTTGCCATCACGTAGGCTGCGTCGTCTGCCGACCCAAGTTTCACCGGCTTCTGCTCACCACCAGCGCCCGCAGGTCCTGCTGTCTCGCCGCCAAATCCGCCCGCGATCACCGAAATGAACGACCGGTTCATGCCTTTGCACATGATGTAGGAAAGAATGGCACCCGACGACCCGACCAGCGCGCCCGTAATGATCAGCGCAATGTTGCCCAGCGTGAAGCCGATGCCGGCCGCAGCCCATCCCGAGTAGGAGTTGAGCATCGACACGACGACAGGCATATCCGCGCCGCCGATCGGGATGATAAGCAATCCACCGAACACGAGGGCCACGACAACGATGGCCCAGAACAAGAGCGTAGAGCCGCCCGACAGGCAGAACTCGTAGATGAGGTAGGCAAGCAACAGCGCCAGCGCACCGTTGATCAGGTGGCGGCTCGGCAGCAGGATCGGCTTGCCGCTCATGCGGCCCGACAGCTTGGCAAACGCAATGATCGAACCCGTGAACGTAATGGCACCGATGGCCACGCCCAGAGCCATTTCAACAAGACCTGCCGGTTCGAGCTGACCGAACTTGCCAATCCCGAACGCTTCTGGCGCATAAAGCGCACCCGCAGCCACGAACACGGCAGCCAATCCCACGAGCGAGTGGAAGGCTGCAACCAGTTCCGGCATCATCGTCATCGGAATATTTTTGGCAGCGTACGCGCCGATCGCCCCCCCGATCCCAACGCCGCCGATGATGATGATCCACGTCGAAAAATCGTAGGGCGCTGAAAGCTGCGTGAGCGTCGTGCCCATCGCAATCGCCATCCCAAGCATGCCGTAGTTATTGCCCTGCCGTGACGTCGCCGGGCTCGACAACCCCCGCAGGGCGAAGATGAACAAGATACCCGCAACGAGGTACAACAGGGCTGCGATATTAGCGGTCATGAGCGCTCCGGAGCGAATTTGGATGAGCAAACAGAGAGTTAAAAAAACGAGAACTGGGAGCCTGAGGTCAGGGGCATCGAACGGACAACGTGCCAATGTTCCAGTCCCAAATTCCCCGCGCCCTTACGTCTTAGGTTCTTTTTTCTTGTACATCGCGAGCATGCGGCTGGTGACGAGAAACCCGCCGAAGATGTTAACCGAAGCCATGACGAGCGCGAGGAAACCGAAGATCTTTGCAATGATGGCGCCCGATGACACAGCGGCAACGCCACCAGCCAACAGCGCACCGACCACGATGACTGACGAGATCGCGTTGGTGACGGCCATCAGCGGCGTGTGCAGCGCGGGCGTCACGCTCCAAACCACGTAATATCCAACGAAAATCGCCATCGCGAACACCATCAACCGGTAGATCGCGGGATCGACCGCGCCGCCGGCACCTTCAGAAGCGAAAGCGGGGGAAGCAATCAACAGCAGTGCCGTGAGGACGGTAAGCATGCGGGGCATTGGATTGATCCTGTCGTAACCGGAAACTCTGTCTTCGTAGGTTGGGTCAAGCCCTTGCGCGACCCAACAGCCTATGCCTTTGGCGCAAGGCTCGCGTGAACAATGACGCCGTCCTTGGCCAGCAGCGAACCCTTGAGCACGTCGTCGTCCCAATTGATCTTGAGAACCTTTTCCTTCTTGTCGAACATCGGCTCGATGAAGTTGTAGAGGTTCTTGGCATATAGGCTCGACGCGTTGACGGGGAGTTTCCCAGCCAGGTTCAGCAACCCAGAAATACGCACGCCATTGTGGTCCACGACCTCACCGGCCTTGGTCAGCTCGGTGTTTCCGCCCCGCTCGGCTGCCAAGTCCACAATGACAGCGCCCGGCTTCATGCTCTCAATCATCGCGCGGGAAATCAACTTCGGTGCCGGGCGGCCTGGGATCAGCGCCGTGGTAATCACAATGTCTTGCAGCTTGATGTGGCTTGAAACCAGTTCGGCCTGTTTGGCCTGATATTCAGCCGACATCGGCTTGGCATAACCTGCAGCCGTTTGAGCCTGCTTGAATTCCTCATCTTCGACCGCGACAAACTTCGCATTGAGCGACATCACCTGCTCTTTGGTCGCGGGCCGAACGTCGGTCGCCGTCACCACGGCACCGAGGCGTCGCGCTGTCGCAATCGCCTGCAGACCGGCAACCCCCACGCCCATGATGAACGCTTTCGCGGCCGGCACCGTACCAGCGGCCGTGTTCATCATCGGCAGCGCCTGTTCGAACATCGCCGCTGCATCAATTACGGCTTTATAACCGGCAAGGTTGGCCTGCGACGACAACACATCCATCGACTGCGCGCGCGTGATGCGCGGAATGAGTTCCATCGAGAAGATCGCTGCTTTGGTGGCAGCCATTGCGTCCAGTTCCGCGCGATCTCCATACGGATCGGCCATGGCGGCGACAATCGCACCAGCCTTTAACTGGGCAATCGCCTCGTTGCTGGGACGGCGCACCGCAAGCAAAAAGTCCGCGTCCGCCAGAGCTTCACCAGCGGTCGGCACGATGGTCGCGCCTTGTGCCGCAAGCTGAGCATCCGAGAACCGTGAGCGCAGCCCGGCTCCCGCTTGGACTTTGACGGTGCAGCCAAGTGCGCTGAACTTCTTGACGGTTTCGGGGGAAACGGCCACCCGCGGTTCGTCATGGCCCTCAGCCGTCACGGCAATCGTCACCATCGTAGCATGCCTTCTTTTTTAGCTTGGCTTGGATTGAACACGTCCGGTGCGCAAAACACTGACCGGCCGCATGACACTATTCGGTTTGGCAAGGGGAGTTCAAATGAGTTCAGGAAAGAAGGTGAGTTTAGCCAATCGACCTTCCGGTCGGGCGACAGCCGACCCTGCCTGCCGTGAAGCAGGCGGGACGGCGGCTTGCCCGATGCCCATTGGCTCACTCAGTTCGAGGCTGGCACCAGGAAAAAGAACATAGCAACCATCAACAGCACACAGGCAGCAGTGCCGTATTGCGCCAGCTTAATGAAGCCGCGATAGGTCGAGATGTGCTCTGCGTAATCCATGTTCGGATTGGCTTTGGAGGTATCAATTTCCATAACGTGGCCCCATTTGTTGTTTCGCGGCGATAGTGATGCCACATCTTGACGCGAGCGCAAGTCTGATTGTTGCCAGCAAGTCTCACCGCTGCAAACGAGACATTCGTACAAACCGCACGCATCACCGCAGCCCATTGCGTCGGCATACCATATGCCAGGCATCATAATCAATCGACAGCGAGACCACAGCCCTCCGTTGACGCACGTCCAGGCCATCCATAGGGTGCAGCGCTTGTCCGTCGCGCAAACGCACGCCGCGCACCACACCATAGCGAACCAGATCATGACCGTCCGTCTCGACCCAGCCTTGCTGCCAGCCCTTCCCGACGCCAAAGCCTGGCCCTTCGAGGAGGCCCGTCGCCTCCAGGCGCGCCTCGCGCGAATGAAGCGCGATCCGGCATCGCCGGTGATTTTCGAAACCGGCTATGGTCCCTCGGGCCTTCCCCACATTGGGACATTCGGCGAAGTTGCGCGAACCAGCATGGTCCGTCATGCGTTCGAAGCGCTGACCGGCGGCAAAACCCCAACCCGACTCGTCTGCTTCTCAGACGACATGGACGGCTTACGCAAAGTGCCAACCAACGTCCCCAACCAGGACGAACTCGCCAAGCACCTCGACAAGCCGCTCTCGCGCGTCCCCGACCCGTTCGGCAAATTCGACAGCTTTTCGGCCCACAACAACGCCATGCTGCGCGACTTTCTCGACCGCTTTGGTTTCGAGTATGAATTCATGTCGGCCACCGCCTGTTACGCCTCGGGCCAGTTCGACGAAACCCTGCTCGCCATGTTGGCCGCCTACGACAAGATCATGGACATCATCTTGCCGACCCTTGGCCCCGAGCGCCGCGCGACGTACGCACCCTTCCTGCCCGTCTGCCCGCGCACCGGCCGCGTACTCCAGGTCCCGATGATCGAACGCAACGTCAAAGCGGGAACGGTCACCTATTTCGACCCAGAAACCCATGAGCGCATCGAGACCAAAGTCACCGGCGGCGCGGTCAAATGCCAATGGAAGGCAGACTGGGCCATGCGCTGGACGGCCCTCGGGATCGACTACGAGATGGCCGGAAAGGATCTGATCGACAGCGTCACGCTGTCATCCAAGATCTGCAAAGCGCTCGGCGCAACGCCGCCCGAAGGCTTCAACTACGAACTATTCAACGACGAGACTGGCGCGAAGATATCCAAGTCCAAAGGCAACGGCATCGAGGTCGAGCAGTGGCTGACATACGCCCCGCCCGAAAGCCTCTCCTTGTTCATGTACCAAAAGCCCAAGACGGCCAAGCGCCTGTTCTTCGACGTCATCCCGCGCGCCGTCGACGAATACCTCCAGCTTGCCGATGCCTATCCCGATCAAGAACCCAAAGCGAAGCTCGACAATCCGGTCTGGCACATCCATGGCGGCAATCCCCCCGCACCTGGCCTCCCCGTCACCTTCGCTCTGCTATTGAACCTAGTCAGCGCATCCAACGCCCACGACCATTCCGTGCTGTGGGGCTACATCCGCCGCGCAGCCCCCGACGCGACTGCTGAAAAGTATCCGCTTCTCGACAAGCTCGTGACCTACGCGATTGCCTATTTCGATGCCTTCGTGAAACCAGCCAAAACCTTCCGCGCGCCAACCGATCAGGAACGCACAGCCCTGGAAGCACTCTATCGGGACCTGGCCTTGGCACCGCCTGGGGCCGACAGCGAAGCCCTGCAGAACATCGTCTTTGAAGCGGGCAAGGCAAACGGTTTTGCCGAAACCCTGCGCGACTGGTTCAAAGCCATCTACGAAGTCCTGCTTGGTCAAACCCAAGGCCCGCGCTTTGGGTCGTTCATCGAGCTGTATGGCGTCGAAGAAACCCGCACCCTCATCCAGCGCGGCCTCAACGGCGAACTATTGGCCAAATGATCAGAAAATTGGCCGCTGTCGTCTCGTGACCGGCCTCTCTCACCCAAACATCCGCACGACGCTTCCCGTCTGCGATCCAAAATCGATCCGCAAGATCCGTCCCGCTACCTCAAGCAAGCGGGATTCGCGCGCCCGGATCGCCTCCGGGCCCCATACCTGCGCCGTGAGAATGTCGCTGTTCGTCGCAAACGCCGGGATGCCGGTTTGCGGCTCGCGATAGATCGCCAGCTTGTCTGCGAAGTCCTTGTTCTTGGCCCGGTCGTTCTGCCGTTCCGGCACGAGCGCCAGATTGCCCAGACAGGTCTGGCAATCCGCGCGCACGTCTGCATCGGCAAACACCTGCTTCCATGCACTCGTCGCCGAAGGCCGCAACGGCAAGACGTGCTCGACCGTCAAAGCCTTCGGATCGACCAGCAATGACAGTCCTGCGACCTCTTCTTCGATCCGGATCAGCAACAGCTTGCTCATCGCCGCATCGCGACGGTGCAGGTCCTTCAGATGGAACCCGATCGTGCGCTGCTCTTCACGCGAAACCTCGAACAACGGAGCCATGTTCTCGCGCGCGGCTCGGTTCCGAATGGCCTCGATAATGGGCGCAAATCGCCGTTGCCGCTTACCCGCACCATGCCCGAGCAAGCGTAGCAGATAGGCAAACCGTTCGATCTCGATCATCAACGCGCCGGCCTCGTCGGGCTGCTCTGGAAACTGCGCCATGGCGAGAATGGCCGCTGGCACCCAATCCGCTTTATTGATCCGGTTCAACGACACCAATGCCCGCGCCATCATCGGATGGTCGGCACTCTCAGGCCTCATCGAAAACGTGCGCACCCGGTTGAATGCAATCGTCAGCGGCGTCAATTCTTCCTCGATAAACCGCTCACTACCCAACTCTCGCACAAGCCCGCGAACCGCAGCGATGATGGGCGGCCGATGCAAACCGTGAATCAGACGCAGATGCCCCAGGAAGGTTTCAAAATCCCCGCCCGTTGCAGCGTCCGCTGCGTCCCACAGGGCCAAAGCGCGCGGTGCCGACTTAGGCGGCATCCCCCGCAACACCTCCGCCTTGATAATATCATTCCGCTCCAGGGGCTTGCCGCGATCGTTGAGCACTGTGAACAACCGGTGCGCCCGATCGATGTCGCGCGATATTATCACGACAACATGGCACCATTCCATAATGAAGAGCGCCAGCCGCCGCCGACCGGCTGGCGTCAACTCCATCACTTGATTGACGAAAAACTCCTGGATCACCGCAATCCCCGCACCGCCTTCACCCATTTGAGGATCCGGTGGCAGCAACGCGCGTGGCAGTCGCGGCAACACATACGCTTCCAGGTAGGCCTGCTCGCCATCGCGCGTCTGCACGCGCCCCAATCGCGTCGCGATATCTCGCGCATTCGGCGTCACCGTGATCATGCCGTGTAACCGGTCCGCGATCGAAGGCATGTCGGCTGCAACCGCACCCGTGGTGTCCTCAAGATCGCGTAACACGCTGGCAAGGATCAACACCGTCACGAGGCGCTGCTGACCGTCGACCACTTCGAACACGCGCGGCCCACTGAACGGAGGCGGCGGCTGATGCCCATCGGCTTCGGGGTCGAGCAGGAGAATGGTACCGAGAAAATAGTCGGGCGATGCCGACAAAGGATCATCCAATCCGACCGCCGAAGACAGGTCGTCGAACAATTGCCCGGCTTCCTTCATTGTCCACGCGTAGGGGCGCTGGTATGCGGGGACCGTGAACAGGTACGGACTATCGAACAAGCGAGCGAGGGGCAAAGATGTCGTCGGCAGTCATGGAAACATCAGTCGTACACTCTACTATGAGATTGAATGTGAACCCTGAACGAGGGTCCTGATCAGGCTCCACCGGCAACACCGTCGCGTTGGTCCCCGGGTCAACGGCTCTCGTCCTGCGCAGGCCATCATCTTATTGAACCGGTCAGTGCCCCACAAACCGTCCGGCATCGGCAAAAAACACATAAGTTTAAGCCGAATTCGGGCGAACAGGCGTAGAACCGGGAACTGGATTTTGCTACTACATTCTGTGTCCGCGACAGGACGCGATGACGAAAATCCCGGTGGTGTGCTTTTGACAGCCGGTTCCCGTGGCAGCGGCGCGTTGGTTTCCAGACCGACCGACCTTCCAGCACGAGTGTGTCCAAGCGGAGATGTTTCGAGACAAGGTTGAGTTCAAAACCAACAAGGTATTTCAATACAATGAACCAACCCGATCAATCGATCGTCTACAAACTGGCGACGCTCGACGATTGGACCTGCGCGGTCGTGGCCGGAGGCTACGTCGGCTCGCCCGATGACCAGCGCGACGGCTTTATTCACCTCTCTTGTACCCACCAAGTGACAGCAACAGCCGCGAAGTATTTCAGCGGCGTGGATGGTCTATGCCTGATTGCCTTCGATGCCGCCGATCTGGGAGCGTCGCTGGTCTTCGAGCCCTCCCGGGGCGGCGATCTGTTTCCCCACTATTACGGCACGCTTCCAACCACATCTGCACTGTGGATAAAACCCGTGCCCCTCGATGACAGCGGCGCCCCCGTGTTGCCCGACATCTAACCCGCGCGATCCCAACGGCGCGCAGTCACCCCTCCATAAAACCGGTGAGCCAGCCAGATGACCGACAAACTCTACGCGCTCTCGCGTCCACTCCTGTTCGTCCTGCCGCCCGAAGAGGCGCATGAACTGACGTTAAAGACGCTGGAAAGCGGCCTTTTCCTGCGCGACAAGACGCCAGCAGACCCGCGCCTCGCCATCACGGTCGGCGGACTGACCTTTCCAAACCCGATCGGCATTGCAGCGGGCTTCGACAAGAACGCCCGCGTACCCGACGCCGTCCTGGCTCTGGGTTGCGGCTTTGCCGAAATCGGCACGGTCACTCCGGTCGCGCAATCGGGAAACCCTAAGCCGCGAGTGTTCCGCCTGATCTCCGACCGGGCACTGATCAATCGCTTAGGCTTCAACAACGAAGGTCACGCAGCGGCCCTCGCCCGCATGGAAAAACGCCCGGCCATTGGCATCGTCGGCGTCAACGTCGGTGCCAACAAGGACGCCGCGGACCGGATCGCCGATTACGTCACCGGTCTCGTGTCGTTCAATGCCGTCGCGTCCTACTTCATGGTCAACATATCCTCGCCCAACACCACCGGCCTTCGCAAACTCCAAGACCCAGCCTCCCTGGACCTCTTGCTGAAGCGCGTCATGGATACCCGCCGGGAACTCGTCGCGGCCGGTAAACCCAATAGGCCCGTCTTCGTCAAGATTGCCCCCGATATCGGGGAAGACGAGATTGCCCCGATCTGCGAACAGCTGGTCGCCCATCGGGTCGACGCCATTGCAGTGTCCAATACGACGCTCGCCCGCCCAGGCTTGTTTGGTCCCACTTCCCGGGAAGGCGGCGGCCTTTCTGGCTCACCCCTGTTCCACCGTTCGACCGTCATGCTCGCCCGCGTCTATCGCGCAACCCAAGGTAAAATTCCACTGGTGGGTATCGGCGGCGTCGATAGCCCCGAGTCGGCCTTGGCAAAATTCGAGGCAGGCGCCTCTCTCGTCCAACTGTACACTGGCATGGTCTATGAGGGCCCAAGCTTGATCGGACGCATCAAATCACACCTTAGCGCTACCCTGACCAGCCAAGGCTCGGCATCCATAACTTCTTTGATCGGCCGCCGCTCTGCCGAATGGGCGGCAAAGCCGCTCGACGGCTAAACCATCACGCCCGACATCGGCGCACCGATCCACCTGCCGAGCCGCCTGCAGATAAAAGCTCACTTGCGATCGGCGGCGACACCAGTCTCATTGCGAATGGCTGCTTCCATCTTGGCATTCAGCAATTTGAAATCGCTTTCCAGCCGTTGGCAAGACTCGGTTGCCCCCTTGCACACGATCACCATCTGCAGCGTGATGCTATCGCCTTCTCTCACCGGTTTGCGGCAGACGGCGGTCGGGTGCGCTGGCCCTTGCGCTGGAAGCGAAAACGTAAACACAGCCTCGCTTGCCGCGTCCTGATAAGCGACGTATTCCGTGCCGCGATAGATCTCCTTCACGCCAGAAGCCTTCGAGATCGCAGCCTCCAAACCTGCCGGCTCACCGCTGTCGCGCCCGCAAAACTCACCCGCCGCCCAGGCCGCCGGAGAAAGCGCAACAATGGCGCAAGCGACCACGAGGCGTCGAACCCATTTCATCGTCATTTCCATCGCCTCTTTCAAACTCCACGCACAAATTGTGTGCAAACCTTAGCCAGCCAGCAGCTCTTCGATCGCCTGTAACGCCGCAGCAGCTTTCGCCCCATCGGGACCACCCGCCTGCGCCATATCAGGCCGTCCGCCTCCGCCCTTACCGCCGAGCGCCTCCGCCCCGACCTTGACCAAGTCGACCGCGCTCCACGTCTTCGTCAGATCCTCGGTGACGCCGACCGCGAGCCCAGCCTTCCCGTCCTCTGTCACACCAACGATCGCGACAATCCCCGATCCGACCTGCTTCTTGCCTTCGTCCACGAGGCTCCGCAGGTCCTTGGGATTCAGGCCCATCACCGTCCGCGAGAACAGCTTCGTCGTCCCAAACGTGCGGATGAGATCGCCGCCGGATGTCTCAAGACCCCCAGCAGCCGAACCACCACCACCCATCGCCAATTGCCGCTTTACGTCGGCAAGCTGCTTTTCGAGGGAACGCTTTTCATCCATCAACGAACGCAGCCGCTCGACCACATCTTCTGGTCGCGTCCGTAAAACGCTCGCTGCTTCCCGCAGCGTTTCATCGGCGTGAACCAGGAACGTGCGCGCACCTTCCGCCGTCAGCGCCTCGATCCGCCGCACACCGGCAGAGCTTCCGCTCTCACCCACCACTTTGATTAGGCCGATGTCCCCGGTGCGCCGAGCGTGTGTTCCACCGCAGAGTTCAACCGACCAGGCCTTGTTCGATGCGCCCCCCGCCTGAGGCAGCCCCATCGACACCACGCGAACTTCCTCGCCGTATTTTTCTCCAAACAGCGCCATGGCTCCCGACTCGATCGCATCGTCGACCGCCATCAGCCGCGTCTCAACGGGCGCATTCTGCAAAACAAGACCGTTGGCAAGCGCCTCTACCCGGGCCAGTTCATCCACCGACATCGGCTTGGAGTGCGAAAAGTCAAACCGCAGACGGTCCGGCGATACCAGCGACCCCTTCTGTGCCACATGTGAACCGAGCACCTGACGCAAAGCCTCGTGCAACAAATGCGTTGCCGAATGGTTAGCCCGAATGGCCCCGCGCCGCGCATGATCGACGCAGAGTTCCACCGCGCCTCCAAGTTTAAAACTGCCGCTTTCAACGATGCCCGTATGCACAAACAGGTCGCCGAGCTTCTTCTCTGTCGAGATCACGCGAAAGACGGCACCCTTGCCCCCCTTGATCACGCCGCTATCGCCAACCTGACCGCCCGACTCGGCATAAAACGGCGTCTGATTGAGGACCAACTGAGCCTCATCCCCAGCCTTCAGCGATTTGACGTCCTTACCGCCCTTGACAGCTCCAACGATCACACCTTCGGCGGTCTCGGTATCATAGCCTAAGAATTCCGTGGCGCCGGTGCGTTCGCGCACCTCAAACCAGATAGCTTCAGTTGCAGCGTCGCCCGAGCCCTTCCAAGCCGCTCGCGCCATCTGCTTTTGCTGCTCCATGGCAGCCGTGAAGCTCGCCTGATCGACGCTGATCCCGCGTGCACGCAAGGCGTCCTGCGTAAGATCAAGCGGGAAGCCGAACGTATCGTAGAGCTTGAATGCCACGTCTCCGGGGAACACAGCTCCCGTCTTCATCCCGCCAGACGCGTCCGACAGCAACTTCAACCCATTTTCCAGCGTCTTACGAAACTTGGTCTCTTCGAGCAGCAGCGTTTCGGCAATCAGCTGTTCCCCCCGCGATAGTTCGGTGTAGGTATCGCCCATCTGCCTCACCAGCGCCGGCACGAGCCGGTGCATCAGTGGCGTCTCAGCACCGAGAAGATGCGCATGACGCATCGCGCGCCGCATAATCCGGCGAAGAACATAACCGCGCCCCTCGTTCGATGGCAAAACACCGTCAGCGATCAGGAACGAGCACGATCGCAAATGGTCTGCGATCACCTTATGGCTTGCCTTGGCGTCTCCGCTGGCCTCCACACCCGTCGCCGCCACCGATGCTGCGATCAGCGCACGGAACAAGTCCGTCTCGTAGTTGTCGTGCGTGCCTTGCAGGACCGCAGAAATTCGCTCAAGCCCCATGCCCGTGTCGATCGAGGGCTTTGGCAACGGCACCCGATCTCCCAGTCCGCGCTGCTCATACTGCATGAACACGAGATTCCAGATCTCGATGAACCGGTCGCCGTCGGCGTCTGCCGACCCCGGCGGCCCACCGGGAATCTTAGGCCCATGATCGTAGAAGATTTCCGAGCACGGTCCGCATGGACCCGTTTCACCCATCTGCCAGAAGTTATCCGACGTCGGAATTCGAATGATACGGTCGTCCGAAAAGCCGGTCAGCTTCTTCCAGATACCGAACGCTTGGTCATCGTCGTGATAGACCGTGACGAGCAGTTTCTTCTTGTCGAGCCCGTACTCTTTCGTGATCAGGTTCCACGCCAACTCAATCGCGACGTCCTTGAAGTAATCGCCGAACGAGAAATTCCCGAGCATTTCAAAGAACGTGTGATGGCGCGCCGTGTATCCGACATTGTCGAGATCGTTGTGCTTACCACCAGCCCGTACGCATTTCTGCGACGTGGCCGCCCGCACATAAGGCCGCGTCTCCTGACCCGTGAAAACGTTCTTGAACTGCACCATTCCCGCATTGGTGAACATCAAGGTTGGGTCGTTGCGCGGCACCAGTGGGCTCGACGCGACCGGCTCATGACCGTGCTTTTTGAAATAGTCGAGAAACGCTCTGCGGATTTCGTTGACGCCGGTCATGTCTTCTCAAGGCCAAGGAGGGGGGAGACTGCGCATACGGCCCGCTCGAACATGAAGAACGAAGCGGCCCCTGCGTCAGCTAAAGGAAAGCTGACGCGACGTTGTAGTGAGGCCTCAAGCAACTGTCCAGAAAACGCGGCAGCCCCAGTCAATCGCTGGTCTCAAACGAAGCGCGACCGCGCCCCACGGCTCAGCGCTTGCCCCGTCCACCTTTACGTGCCCCACCCGCGTCATCTTCTTCTGCTGGCGGCAGCAAGACATCGTCGTCGCCAGCAGCCTCGCCCTCTTCGGGTGCCGCCAGCATCTTTTCAACGATAAGCCCTGCGTTCTGCCGGATAGCCGTTTCAATCGTTCCGGCAATCTGCGGATGATCCTTCAAGAACACTTTGGCATTCTCTCGGCCCTGACCGATACGTTGACCGGAATACGAAATCCAAGCGCCCGATTTCTCGATGATCCCAGCCTTCACGCCCAGATCGATCAACTCGCCGGTCTTGGAGATCCCCTCGCCATACATGATGTCGAATTCAACCTGCTTGAACGGTGGCGCGACCTTGTTCTTCACAACCTTCACGCGCGTCTGGTTTCCTACCACCTCGTCCTGATTTTTGATCTGGCCGATCCGGCGAATATCCAGGCGGCACGACGCATAGAACTTCAGCGCGTTCCCACCAGTCGTCGTCTCCGGATTGCCAAACATCACGCCGATTTTCATCCTTATCTGGTTGATGAAGATCACCATCGTCCCGGATTTTGAAACCACTGCTGTAAGCTTGCGCAGCGCCTGGCTCATCAGCCGCGCCTGAGATCCAGGGAGTTGGTCACCCATTTCGCCTTCAAGCTCGGCCTTTGGTGTCAACGCCGCCACTGAGTCGACGACGATCACATCAACCGCCCCCGAGCGCACCAGCGTATCGGTAATTTCCAACGCCTGTTCCCCAGTATCGGGCTGCGAAATCAGCAGATCCTCGACCTTTACACCAAGTTTGCGGGCATAGACCGGATCGAGGGCATGCTCGGCGTCGATGAACGCGCAAATCCCGCCCTTTTTCTGCGCTTCCGCAATCACCTGCAACGTCAAGGTCGTTTTGCCCGACGACTCCGGACCATAGATCTCGATAATACGGCCCTTGGGCAGTCCGCCGATCCCCAGCGCGATGTCAAGACCGATCGAGCCCGTCGAAATTGCTTCAACCTCGGCCAGCTTTTCGGTGGTGCCCAATCGCATGATCGAGCCCTTGCCAAAATTTTTATCGATTAGCGAAAGAGCCTCTGCCAGTGCTTTGTGCTTGTCCATGCTTCCCCCGTCGTTGTTCCGCTCGCCACCACCAACGACGCGTAATCCGGATTTGTCCATGTTCGTCCACCCTATGGCATGAGTTGCACATCAGCAATTGGGGTGTTTGTACTATTTATGTTCTCAATTGTCTAGAGACCGCTAAGTTATTAAAAACGCTCATGATACTAGAGAGCGTTCTCATTATGATCCCAAAATGCAACACAGGAAGTCGGCCTGGAACGGTGGTCCTGGCGCGCCGAATCACCGCGCCAGTTCTTCCTTGACCTTCGCAAGCAGCTGGGGAAGCGAGAATGGTTTGGGCAGGAACGCAAACACCTCGTTCTCGTCGACCGTCGCCTTGAAGGCTTCGTTGGTATGGCCAGAAACAAAAATGATCTTCAGATCGGGATTGGTTTTTCGCACTTCTTTAAGGAACGCGGGACCATCCATTTCCGGCATCACCACGTCGCTGACGACAATATCGACGCCGCCCTTGTGCTGCTCCAAAACGTCGAGCGCTTCCAGCCCGTTACCGGCCTCCAGGACCGTATAGCCAAACCGCGTCAGCTGCCGCACTGCAACCGACCTGACCATATCCTCGTCCTCAACGATCAACACCGTCGCCGTCCCCGTGAGATCGGCGGGCGTGAAATCCTTCTTGGCCGTTTTCGGTAGCAAGTCAGCCTCATGATCGACGTGTGCCCGCGGCAGGTAAACCCTGAAGATCGTCCCACGCCCAACCGTGCTGTCGGCAAAAATGTAGCCCGATAGCTGTTTGACGATGCCGTAAACCGTGGCAAGTCCAAGCCCCGTTCCTTTGCCGATGTCTTTTGTCGTAAAGAACGGCTCGAAAATCTTGGCAAGCACCTCGGGCGGCATCCCAGTGCCGGTATCCTCAACTTCAATCAGCACATATTCGGCAACCGGAATCCCCGAATGTGGAATCTTTTGCGCATCCCGCTCGCTGACATTGCGCGTCGAGATCGACAAAATGCCCCCGTTTGGCATCGCATCGGCAGCATTGACCGCAAGGTTGACAATCACCTGATCGAGCTGCGTCCGGTCGGCCTTCACATACCACTGATCGCGGCCGTTACTGGTCTGCAGCTCGATACGTTCTCCCAGCGGCGTTTTAAGCATCGGGCGCAAATCTGTCACGATATCAGCGAGTTGCAGCACCTCCAGTTGCAGCGTTTGCTGGCGCGAAAACGCCATCAGTTTGCGCACAAGCCCAGCGGCTCGGTTTGCGCTCTGCTTGATGTTTTGGATGTCCTTGTGCGACGCATCCGATGCGCGATGGGTTTGCAGCATCAGATCGGCTGACCCGATAATGGCTGTCAGAACATTGTTGAAATCGTGCGCGATCCCGCCGGCGAGCTTGCCAACCGCGTCCATTTTTTGGCTTTGAGTGAACTTGGCTTCAAGCGCCTTCTGCTCCGTCGTATCGACGATGTACAGGATCGCTGCTTCCCGACTCCCCGGCGTCGGCGTCAGCGGCGTGATGTACACGCGCCGCCCGAATTCGCCCTTGGAGCCAGCGACGAAATCGACCGGCGCCAAGCCCGCCTGTCCAGCCAGCGCTTCCGCCAAGCTCTGCTCGACGGCTGTCCGTGCATCAAGGCCCGCGTCGCGGCACAAAATATCAAGCGCACGCCGATCGCTGCCATCAATCCCGCCAAACACCATCTGTGAGAACGCCGGATTTGCGCGTGCGAGCGTCCCGTTCGCCGTCACCGTCGCAATCCCGAACGGCGCCGACGCGAATTGGCGTGCAAAGCTGGGGTCGGTCGTATCGCCGATCAGCGAAGCAGGCTCCGCCCACTCGTTGCGCATCACCACCAGCAAGCGCTCGTCCGAAGCCTGCTCGCTGGCAGCACCCGTGCTGGCTGCGACAACCCGCACCGGCAAACGGCGATTTTTACGTGTCATCAGGTCGAGCGTGCACTGATATCCCCCCGACGGGCTCGCCCCCGCGTGTCGCCGCAGCACTTCGGCCCCCGTCCGCGAAAACAGGCTTTCCAGCAACACCGGCTCTTCACTGGAAACCCCCGACGGCACGCCGATCATGCGCGCCATCGTTGCATTCATATGAGACACGACCCCATCGCCGCGTACCGCCAACAAGCCGACCGGTGCCGTGTTATAAAGACCGAACCGCGCCGCAGCCGATCCAGCTTCCCGTTGTGCTGCCAGCCGCTCGGCCGTCACGTCGGCAAACCGCCACAGCATCGGACTTGCGCCACCAGCACCCAGCGGGCTGACACTCACCCGCAGCATCTGAACCTGAGCCCCGGCAACGCCAGACGCTGGATTGATCTCGATTTCTTCCGTGAGCGTGTCCCCGCGCTCGGCAGCCCGCACCAGACGAAACAGTGCCTCCGATGCCCGAGGCGTGCCCGCAAACCAGTCCTCCAGCGCCGCCAGCCCCGACCCAGGCTTGCCCGACACAAAGGCCTCGAACGCCGCATTGGCGTAAAGCAAAGCCCCAAGCCGCGTCGCAACCAGCCCCGCTTCCGGCCAAGCATCGGCTATCTGCTCCTGCGACCCGCGTGCGCCGCGCCCAGCAATCGCAATCCGCCCACATAGCATTGCGAGGAGGAAAAATAATCCGCACGCCGCCAGCACCGACAGAATCGTCAGCGCAATCGGCTGCGCTGTCCCGCTGGAAACGATCGCAAGCACCGCCGTGGCGCAAATCAAGCCACCCAACAACGCCCAGCCGACCATCCGATCGTTGACAATTCTGTCAAGACCGGCCGCTTCGAACGTTTCGATTTTGCTGTTGATCCGCGCTTTCATGGCAGAAAGCGTTAGCTGATTCTGAACATGCCCTGCGAAACCAGCAATGGCCTTTGACGCCTTCATGGGCGAATAACTCACAAGTTTGTACGCATTACACACTGATCGACCGTGACAATCGGGGTTATGCCACGCCGTCAGGGTCTACAGTTCGGCCATCACGGTTAAAATGACATAAACTCCCAACACGAAGTCGATACGAATCGTGCATTTCGGACGTTAATCTTTGCTCGCGCACCTGACATGAGGCTCACGAAATGATCTGGGACATCCTGCTGTATATTCTGTTGTTTGCCGTGCTCGCGGCAGGAGGGTTTGTGGGATACGTCCTCCTGCAATCGCACCTGAGCGGCAGCGCCAAACCCGGCTCATTCTTTGGTCCAAAGCCTGAAAAGCGGCTTGATGTCGTCGAGCAATGGAACCTCGACGCTCGCCGACGTCTGGTCCTGATCCGTCGCGACAACATCGAACACCTCATCATGACGGGCGGCCCCGTCGATGTGGTGATTGAAACCGGTATCGGCGAACAGCCCCGCAGAGCCGTCGCGCCGAGCGAACCCGTCTTCCAGCGCACGAATCGTCCCCTGGGGTCCCCATCCCCCGCTCAGGCTCCAGCGGCAGCCCCCGCTGCCCCATCGCTCAATGGCACCAAAGCGGATTGAACCGCGTTGATCAAACCAAGCGTGGCGGCGCAAAACCAAGACGGTCCGCAAGGTGGTCTTCCCGCGACGCGCTCCTGCCACTAAGACATGCATACCTCGCGAGCAGCGGCAAACCGCTCGCACCAATGCCAGATTCCTTCCCGGAACTGGCCAATATACCCGGTCGGAACGCCCGGCGTTCGCAAGAGGAGTTGAGTTGTTGTCGAACCGTTCGCCGATGAGGCTGATTCCCGCCGCCAAGGCCCTGCTGCTGGTCCTCTTGTGTGTCGTGTCCAACGCTGCAGTAAAATCAGCGTTTAGCCAGACAGTTACGGTCACCGGCGGTAAGCAACCCGCCGTCGAACAACCATCTACGGTCCCTGCGACCGGCGCCGTTGTCCCAACGCAAGACGGCTCCATCCAGCCGTCCCAAACCGAGAACCCGGCACCGCCCCCCGCCGAAGCACCGCCTCCCCCTCTTGTCCTGCCCCCGATGGAGGATGTGCTCAATCCTGTCACACAGGCATTGGCGACCATGGAGAGCCTCGAACGCGAGTTCGATGCAATCAAAACCTCCGATACCGAGTTGGGCCTCCAGCGCGCAGAACTCGAACGCCTGACCGGTGCCGCCGATGCCGCCGGCGATGCCTTAAAGCCCCGCGTCGAGGCAGCCAAAGTTCAACTCGATAAACTCGGCCCCGCCCCCAAAGACAAACAAGCCGCCGAAGCCCAACAGATTGCCGCCGAGCGCACGCGACTGACGTCCATCATCACGACACTCGAAGGCGCATTCAAATCCACCGAACTTGTCAAGGTGCGCGCCAGTCAATTGACGGCGCGCGTCCAGGACCAACGCCATGGCTTGTTTACGCAAAACCTCTTCAAGCGCACTGGCTCCCCCCTGCTGCCCGGCATCTGGCGTCAGCTGGCCAACGAAGTCCCCAACGCCCAACGCCAGGCCAGTGCCGTGTTTGGCACGTGGCGCGCAATCATCCTCTCCCGGCCGACGGCTGCCGCCTTGATCTTTGGTGGCGCACTGCTCGCCTATCTCGCTCTCAAGTGGATTTTGTCGTTCCCCCTGCGTCGCATCATGCCGCCGGGCCGGACGCAACCGCCCACCTACGCCCGCCGAGCAGCAGCAGCAGCACTCGCAGCCCCGCTCTATGCATTGCCGGGCGTCATTGCGCTGTCAGTTCTCTATTCCGGGGCGCAGTCGGCCGACCTGATCTATTCGCGCGTTGAAGCGCTCGCAGAACAATTCCTTCAGGCAGCCATCATCGTCGTCGTCGTTTCGGCCCTCGCCCGCGCGATATTAGAGCCGCGCCGACCCGAATGGCGCTTGATGGACCTGTCCGATTCAGCGTCTCGCTCGCTCCTGCGCAGCACGCTGCTCATCGCCTACGTCTACGGCATCGACCAGGTCCTCAAGGAAACTATCCGCATTCTCATCCTGCCGCTGCCATTCAGCGTCGTGCTGTCGTTTTTCACCAGCCTCGCCTTCGCGGGCCTCCTGTTCAAAGTCGTCGCAACCCCCTTTGTACCAGCCAAACGCTCGACGCAGCCCGACATCGCCGAAACCGATCTTCCCCCGCTCCTTGGCGACCCCGTCGTCGCGCCCCGCCCCCCGCTGTCGCGCTACACCCCGCGATGGCTCAAATTCCCGCTGCTCATTGTGGCCATCGGCATCGTGGGATCGGCGTTGGCGGGCTACGTCGCCCTAAGCCGCTTTGCTGCTGGTCAAGTGGTCATCACTGGCAGCGCCGTCGTACTTGTTGCCCTGTTTCATATTGCCATCCGCACCACCGAGCGCGCCTTCGCCTCTCCCCAAACCCTCATGGGCGGATGGCTCGCCAAAGGCCTCGGCGTCGAGGAAGGTCACCGCCGCCTGATCGCCCGAACGCTTTCGATTCTGCTTCATATCGTCTTGGCGAGCATCGCGATCCCAGCCGTATTCCTCGCCTGGGGCTTTTCCAGCAATGACGTTCTGGCAGGCACCAAGCAAGCCTTGCTCGGCTTCCAGATCGGCCAGTTGCGCATTTCGTTGGTCCGCATCCTGCTGGCGGTGGCTCTGTTCTTGAGCCTGCTGTTTGCAACCCGCTTGATCCAGCGTTGGCTGCAGGCCGAAGTCCTGCGCCCCGACCGCATGGACCCCGGCATCGCCAATTCAATTCACCAGGGCATCGGCTATGCCGGTTTCGCCTTGGCCGCCATGGTCGCCGTCTCGTTCGGCGGCCTCGACATCACTAACCTCGCCATTCTGGCCGGCGCGCTTTCGGTCGGTATTGGTTTTGGTCTCCAGTCCATCGTCAATAACTTCGTCTCGGGCCTGATCCTCCTCGTCGAGCGCCCGATCAAGGTCGGCGACTTGGTCATGCTGCGCGGCGGCGGTCAGGGCTTCGTGCGATCGATCTCAGTGCGTTCGACCGAAATCGAAACCTTCGAAAAATCGAGCCTCATCGTCCCCAACTCTGAATTGATCAGCAACGTCGTCACCAACTGGACCCACCGCAACGCGCTCGCCCGCGTCACCGTCAAGATCGGCGCATCCTATAAGTCCGACCCCGCGCGCGTTCTGGAGATCTTGAAAGAGGTCGCGCGCACCACCCCGCTGGCCATGCAACAGCCCCCCCCTTATGTCAGCTTCGACAATCTCGGCCCCGACGCGCTCGAATTCTCCATCGGTGTCGTGGTAGCCGACGTCAACAAGGGCGGCGACTGCCAGACCCAACTCCGGATCGGCGTCTATCAAGCCTTCGTCAAAAACGGCATCGAATTCCCCACCGTCGAACGCGACATCTACCTGCGCGATCTAGACGGCGTGAAAATCCTCCTCGCCCGCGTCATGGAAGAACGCCAGCAGAAAGCCGCCGCTGATGCCCTCGCAACCGTCATGGGCACCGCGACGAAAACCTGAATCAACTCTGGCAATAGCGTCGGCAACCGCAATCAGCGGGCCTCGGGTTCATTATCCCCGACCGCCGTCAAGTCCAGCGCACGAACGTCGAACGCGACCTGCCGCGTGGAAACGAGCCGACCGGCTGGCGTATCAGCCACCGTGTCCCGTTGAACCGACGCAGGCTTCGCGCTCGGCACCGGCGCATCGATGGCGGCCACTGAAACCGGCACAATCGCAAGCCCGGCAATCACACCGATTCGGACGATCTCCATCCGCGACCAAAAGGGAAACCGCTCGACCTGTTCGCCTGACCAGTTATGCAACATCTCGAAAAAAGCCTTCCAAACGGCACTGTTCACTGCTGCAAGGTTAACCGGGTTGCCTTTAAAAGAGATTAATGGCCGTTTCCAATTGGCGCACAAACCCGATCTCAGCCGCCACCGCGTTGAAACGCCAGATCGAAACGCTTTACAAAGCGGGCCTGCTCGTCGGCTGCCACATCCTCGAACGTCAGCGCCACCCGCGCGCGCGGCAACTCCAGCAGCCCACCGAACCGCACGCTTGCCAGCCCCTCATAGGTGATCACGACCTGCCCTGAACCGATCGCGATATCGGCCGATGCGAGGTTGGCTGCCAACCGCTCCCCATAAAGTGGCGCGATCGAGCCCTGGAACTCGCTAAGCGTCAGCGACATGATTTTTTCAACGCGCCCGGTAAAAGCCACCTCAACCGCCCGCAACCGGCGGCCAGATAGCCAGCGCATCACCCGGCTGCAGCTTGACCTCGTCTCGGATGGCCGGTGCTTTGAAGTGGCCGTTCACAAGCACCAGATGGCACATCGCCCGCGGTACGTTGTACGCATCGATCACCTGCCAGATCGACGTTCCCTCGGCGACCTCGATCTCGATCATGTTCCGATCAGCTCCCGGCGGTAGATAGACACCGAGTTGCGCATAAAACTTGAGCGTCACCTGCATCGCACGTCTTCGTCCCAAAAACGGGTGGGTCCGGGAGGCTGTGCCTCCCGGTGGGGTGCGGGGCTAGTCCCGCTCGCGACGAAGTCGCGAATGCAACGACCCAGACCCCATCAGGGGGATTCCTTAGCCTTTTGCTACTGGCGCATTCACGTGGTGGTGCATCGGCCCTTTGCGTCCTGAGCCCTGCGACACCGCAACATAGGCTTCCCGCAACCGCTCAGGCGACTGCATCAGCTTGGCTTTCCAATCTCCAAGCGCAAACTCGGTTTGGATCAACCCACGCAACATCCCGACATGATCGGTCAGCCCGACGCACTGCGCTCCAACCATTTTGTCGCCGAGGAATTCGAGCTTGAGATACTTGTACTTATCCTCGTCGATCATCTTCGCAGTCTGCCCACCGGGCGCGCCCTGCCACAGTCCGAACGACGACGAGATCAGCCCCATCGTATCGAGCACGTTCATGTTCAGCGATCCGCGATGCGGCGTCCGCTTCCCGGCCATATTTTGCCCGGCCAGCCGCCCATGCTCGACCGCCACCGGCTGGATCGCCAGCATGTCCGGCTTGCCTGTCGAGATATCGATCCCCTCGCAGCAATCCCCCGCCGCATACACGTCCTTGACCGACGTTTGCAGCGTATCATCCACTTTGATACCGTGGTTGATGTCGATGCCCGATCCGGTGAGGAAACTTGTGTTCGATCGCACGCCAGCGGCCAGCACCACGAGCTTGGCGGGCACCGATGTGCCATCCGACAATCCAACCGACAGTGTCGCACCGTTGGCACCGGCGGCCTGCGAAATCGTCTGAACCTTCGTGCTCGTCAACACCTTGACGCCCTTGGATACGCACCAGCGCCCAAGCATCCCGCCCGCCGTCTCGTCCATCATGCGAGCGACCATGCGCGGCGCGACTTCGACCACCGTCAGGTCGCACCCGCGCTGATGCAGCGCCTCCAGCACGATCGACCCGATGAACCCGGCCCCCACCAGCACAACCGGCGCACCTTTGTCGGCCAACCGCAAAATTTCGCGCGCGTCCGGGAGCGTCCAGCACGAATGAACGCCGGGCAGATTTGCGCCCGGCACCCGCGGAATGATCGGCGACGCGCCCGTCGCAATCAGCAGCTTGTCGTACGGCATCGCAGAGACGCCCGACAAAAACAGCTTCTTCGACTTGGTGTCAATACCGCCAACCTTACCCGTGACATAGGTGATGTTGAGCTTTTTGTAGTGATCGTCGTCCTGCCGCAGATAGGTCCCGTGTTCACCCACGGCCCCGTGCAGCAGATAGGGAATCGCCATCCGCGAATAAGGCGGCTCAGGCTCGCCGCCGATCAATGTGATCCGACCGTTCTTATCCAGCCCCCGGATCGTTTCCGCAGCCGTAACGCCAGCAGGGCCCGCACCGAGTATAACGTAGTCCATCGTAGTTATCCCTTGAACTGCAGTGCCCCAAAACGAACGCTCCCCAACCCTTTAGTCATAAAAGGGAAGGGGGTTTGGGGGAAGCCATTCCCCCAAACGGGTTCGGGCGGTAGCCCGACCGCGTAAGCGCTTCTTACAAACCGAGACGAGAAATTGTCTCGTTGGTCGGCACGCCGTCCTTGGTCCAGCCGCGCAAGGCGTAGTATTCAGGCAGCATCGTCTCAAGCCCGCTCACAAGCCCCTTCGCCGGGCCCGTCTTAGCTGCTTCCTTGAGGAAGCGCGGCGGCAAGCTATCGTCCTTGGCGGTGAACCCGGCGCGGTTGTTGAACTGCCGCTCCATGTTCCAGATCCGCTCGCCCATTTCGAGCATCTTTTCTGGCGTCCATCCGCCATCGACCGCTGCGTCGACTTGCGGAGCGATGTCATTCAGCGTCCAAGCAAACGTCGTGAAAACGCACAGCCCTGAACTATCGACAGCCGCCGTCGCGTCCTGGAACGCCTTAACCAGTCCCGGCTTGCCAATCGTGCTCAACGGATCGGTCTTCTCTGGAATACCAAAGATTTCCGACGAGATCGTGTAGCCGCGCAGGTGGCAGCCACCCCGGTTCGATGTCGCATAAGCCAAACCGATGCCCTGGATGCCGCGGCCGTCATAAGCCGGGAATTCCTGGCCCTTCGACGCCATCGACAGTTCGGGGCGGCCATGCTTGGCAGTCAGCCGCGCGGAGCCCAATCCGAGCTCTTTGCCAAAGCCTTCACCCTTACCGGTCAACTCGACGCATTTGACCAGCGCTTCTGCCGAACCAAAGTTCAGTTCGACCCCGCCGGTCATCTCTTTCGTCAACACGCCAAGCTCATAAAGCTCCATCGCCGCCGATACGGTCGCGCCAAACGAGATCGGGTCGAGACCCTGCTCGTTGCAGATGAAGTTGACGTACGTCAGCGCTTCGAGATCGTTGACCCCGGTGTTCGAACCGAGCGCCCAAGCGGCCTCATACTCAAGCCCGCCGGAAGCCTTCCAGTATTCCGGCTTGTTCTTGATCGTGAAGTGCGTTTCGTCGATCTTCGAGATCCGCCCGCATGCGATTGTACAGCCAAAACAGGCTTGGTTGGTCAGCAGGTTGGGCTTGCCGTCGGTCTTGCGCGGCGTGGCCATGGCTTCAGCCGAAATGTCGTGCGCACCTTCAAACTGCACATCGCGCGAGTTGCGCGTTGGCATGGCGCCGGCTTCGTTGATGACGTTCATCAACACCTGGGTGCCGTAGGTCGGCAGACCTGCACCCGTGACGCCGTTAGCCTGCAGCACTTTTTTGCCTGCAGCCGTTGCCGCCAAAAACGCCTTACCGTCGCGAACCTTGGTGCCACCGGTCCCGCGCACGGCGATCGCCTTGACGTTCTTCGACCCGAGCACCGCGCCAACGCCAGAACGGCCAGCCGCCCGATGGAGATCGTTCACGATGGCCGAGTAAAGCACCTGCTTTTCGCCCGCAATGCCAATGCCCGACACGTGGATCATCGGATCCTGATGGCGCTTCTTGATCCATTCATCGGTATGCCAGACCGACGTGCCCCAGATCTCTCCGCCGTCGCGGATTTCCGCCTTGTCGTCGAAAATCGTAATGTACACAGGCGAAGACGCTTTACCTTCCAGGATCACCATGTCCCAACCGGCAAATTTCAATTCCGCGCCCCAATACCCACCCGAGTTGGAACACGCGATGGCGTTGGTCAGCGGCCCTTTGGTGATGACCGAATACCGTCCGCCCGTCGACGCCGCCGTCCCCGTCAACGGACCGGTGGCAAAAATCATCTTGTTATCGGGCCCAAGAGGATCGACTTTCGCATCGACTTCTTCAACCAGATACTTCGTCGCCAATCCGCGCTGACCCAGATATTTCTGCGCCCAATCCTTATTCAGCGGCTCAGATTTAACAGTCCGGTTTGTCAAATCGATCCGCAGTATTTTTCCGGTCCAACCCATGTTCATCCCCTGATTTTATCGCAACCCGCGCATTTGCAGCAGCTTTGGAGGCGATTTATGCTTCAAACGACGTGACTGACGTGCCGTGCTGACGCGGATCAGTGCTTGGCAACGGGCGCCTTGGCACCGGTTGCATCACCCTGGCCAGCAATCGCCGCCCACTGCTTCATCTTGTCGAAGCCGGTTTGCTCGATGTCTTGATACGTAATGGCAGCCGTTGGGCAGGCGTCGGCGCAAGCGGGGCTCCCCTGGCACAGGTCGCACTTGATCACTTTACCCGTCGACGCGTTGTAGTTGATCGTGCCGAACGGGCATGCGATCGTGCAAACCTTGCAGCCCACGCAGACGTTCTCATTTACGATTTTGACGCCGCTCGCCATATCGGTTGTGATGGCATTGACGGGGCAGGCCTGCTGACACCACGCTTCCGCGCATTGCGTGCAGGTATAAGGGACCATTTTCCCTTCTTCGTGGAAATCGAACACCCGGATGCGTGATTTCGAGACGTTGAATTCCATTTCATTTTCGTAAGAACAGGCCATTTCGCACTGCTTGCAGCCCGTGCATTTAGCTGGATCGATCACCAGTGCCTTCAGCATGTTCCCTCCCAGGAAGCGTTATTCTTTTCTTTTCATAACAGTAGCGTTATGTTTTTATTTTCATAGAGCCGTCGTTATGTTTTAATTCTCATAACAACGCGATCCCTGATATTGTACGACGATAGTCTCGGCTTTTCCAAGCCCTTTGCGACCGGAGCCAATTGGATTGCGTATTGCCATTTCGTACAACACGGAGAGTTACGTGTAGCCGTTTCGCGCAACCCGCAACAACGCAACGCACGGCGTTAGGTTAAACGCGGACCTGTCACATCACGGCCACGATTCGCCGCATACACACGGTGACGATCGGGTGGTTTGATGCGACAAGCTTCCCGGTTCATTCATTTTTTCCGCCCGACTGGAGACGATCATGCTGCCGACGCCGCGCGCCGACCTCAAGCCGAACACCGCCGACTTCGAGCGCCTGCCGCTCGTCAAACCGACCGGCTTTCGCGAGTACGACGCCCGCTGGCTGTTTCCAGAAGAAATCAACCTGATGGGGCTCAACGCCATCGGTCTGGGCATGGCCGTCCTGTTCGACGAACGCGGCGTAAAAAAGCGCATCGTCGTCGGTCACGATTTCCGCTGGTATTCCGGCTCCGTCAAACAGGCACTCGTGAACGGTCTGATCATGGGCGGCTTTGAAGTCCACGACATCGGTCTGGCGCTCTCGCCAATGGCCTACTACGCCCAGTTCGCCCTCGACGTTGAAGGCGTTGCCATGGTCACCGCCAGCCACAACGATAACGGCTGGACCGGCATTAAGATGGGCATGAACCGCCCGCTCACGTTCGGCCCAGATGAAATGACGCGCCTCAAGGAGATCGTTCTCTCCGGTAACCACAAACCCAAGCCCGGCGCTGGCAGCTACCACTTCGTTGAAAACTTCGCAGATCGCTATATTGCTTCGCTAAGCGACCGCCCCAAACTCAAGCGCAAACTCAAAGTCGTGTGCGCCTGCGGCAACGGCACGGCGGGCGCGTTCGCCCCGCAGGTCCTCGCCGCCATCGGTGCCGAGGTCATCCCCCTCGACGTCGAACTCGACCACTCGTTCCCGCGCTACAATCCCAACCCCGAAGACATGAAGATGCTTCATGCCATCGCCGACGCTGTCAACAAGCACAAGGCCGACGTCGGCTTGGGC